>ERZ773185.31-NODE-31-length-143758-cov-5.920698_pt1 | contig 143758 bp, 124 predicted proteins | sample MGYA00580531_ERZ773185 | MGnify/ENA primary metagenome ERZ773185 (study PRJEB29015, sample SAMEA2737799) | human gut metagenome | biome: human gut; feature: human-associated habitat; material: faeces | place: China | collected 2012 ...
TCAATGGAGTGATAGGAGACGCACCCCTAACAGGAGCGGCTAAATATGAGAAACAGCATCCCGTTAAGCTTCCAAAGTTAATCGTGATCGCAACCAATGTAATGCCACAGGTAATTCAGGTAGGAACGGCTACGCGAATGTTTGTTATTGATTGCCCTAACGTATTGAAGAATAAATCAATTAAAGATAGGAATAAGAAGTCAGTTAATATTACTGATTTCGTCAGCAATACCAAAGTTAAAGAAGCCCTATTTTATCTAATCATGCAAGAAGCCTCTAAAATTTTGAAAATGGATTCTAAACAACGTGATGCATTGTTTGATCGTAGTCGTTCCGCGGCAACAAATTTATCAAGGTTGAGTGATTCATTTCTTACTTTCCTTGAGAAAAATGAAATTACGGTACCTTATGATTTTATTGGCATGCAGGCCATTAAGCTATTTGAAGTTTATAAACAACAAAGCAATTCGTATAACGTTTCGTATCGTTCATTCACAAATCAGCTTGAAATGCTTGGCCTTGTTCTTAAACGTAAGAATTTTGGTAGTAAAACCTATCAGAAGGTTATCTGTGCTAATAGTACTCAGTTAACATCTGCAAAAATGAGGATTATGCGTGACGATTTTGAGGCTTATCCTGACTGTGTTGAAAAATGGGACAGTTTTAAGCACGCTTTTATTGGTCAATTGAAGACATGGCACCATGGATTCGGTGAATTAAAAGAAAAGTACGATAGAAACAAGGATGTCATTATGTTCAAGCCATTTGATTTCAGCAAACAGGGGTAAAAGCAATGAAGAAGCTAGATAACAAAAAAGTCCTACAGCCGACTAAAGCATTGTAGGACAGAAATAATACTAACGAAAATTGTTATTTTATTAATTATTGCACAAATTCAAACAAAATCAATGGTATATAACAGATGATATGAAGGGAATGGTAAATATGGTAAGCAGCCCAGATTTTGAATGGCAACAATCAATTGTTATGGGAGAAAAAACATTTTTGAAGTATTTTGCCAAAGCAAATGAATTAAGTGAAGGAATGGCTTTACCCATTACAATGATGAATAAAGGGCGACAAGTTGGAATGTTCTATTCAACACAAGCATATAACAATTTGCTAAAACAAATTAATAGTTTAAAACAAGAGATTTTAACTCTAAAGAATAAATAGGAGGAAAATATAATGAATAAAAATATTAACAAACCAGAGGCATATAATAAAGTACGTTTCGAAGCATATAGGCAAAATCCAATTGGTCAGTACGAGAAGATCTGGCCTAGTACAAGTGAAGATGAGTATGATTTAGAACCAGATGAGGTTCTATCAGATCTCGTTTATGAAATTGATTATACCAATTTAGCAGCTGCAGATGATCCAGAATGTATGGCAGACCTTTATATGGATGAATTTGGTCTAAAGAAAACTGACTTTAAATTAGATGAATATGGCAATTTTGATCTTGAGGCAGGGGAACCATTGCTGACGATTGAAAATAAAGAAGCAGAAATTATGAAAGAAATGTCTACGAGTGAATTAATGGACCACTGCAATAGGGTATTAGATCTCTTCGGTGACGGTAACTATGAATTGTATGCAGTCGTATACACTTCGTTAAATCCTGAGGAAGAATATAGGATTAGTTTGTACGATCTAGACTTCACTGAGGATGGAGGAATCGACTTGTCGACTAAAGCAGTACTTCATTATATTGAACAAGATTTTTTAATTGAAGATCGTATTCAAGATTTATTAGACATGGAGTATTGGGATCTAGATGAAATTGAGAGCCTCCTTTCTTTCTTTGAAGCTTACGAAGGAGGAACAAAGGAAGAAGTGGAAGATTATAAGAAGCAGATTTCAGAGCTAAGAGACCAACAAAACAATAATTAATGATGTTTTATATTGCGCAGAGTTATAATTCGATCACAAAGGGGACATAATTATGTTTGGAAAAGAGATTTTAAATGGCAAACAACTTTGTGATGAATTGGGCATAAGCACCACAATCTTATACAGGCTCTTAGATAACGGGCTGCCTTTTCATCAATTAACAACACCTAGTCGAAAATATTACATCTTAGCTGAAGTTGAAGATTGGCTAGTAAATGCAGGATATCATCAGAAGACGGTATGGGCAAAATAATAATCAAAATGATGGGGCCAAGCGATGGCTTCATCATTTTTTTGAAGGTGAAAAAGAATGATTAAAAAGATGACAACAGGTAAGCATAAAGGAAAGTATCAAGTGCGTATTCAACCCATTAATAAAATCACTGGTAAAAGGGAAAGCTGGCCAGTAGATTACGCTTCTAATCGCTCAACCGCTAAGGCGTTAGAAAGGAAGATGTGGGCAGACTATGAAGAAGGAATGCAGCTAGCGGATGGTAATGCAGTCTTTGCAGGTGAATTTCGAAAATATGTCAATCGTAAGAAAAATACTATTTCACCTGTTACATATCGTGACTGGAATAATTCAGCTAATGAATTTGAAAAGTATTTTAAAAATATTAAGATCAAGGATGTTAGTGAACGATTGGTTGAGCAGTTTGCTCGTGATTTTATTCGTGATCATAAGGCAACAGTTGGACGTGCGACAGTAATTGATCATCGGTTAACCCATATGAGGAGTTTCTTTAATGAATTAATTGGCAAGGTAGTAAAAGAAAATCCAGTACCTGAACAATATTTGGATAAGTTTTTTCGTAAGAACGAATTCAGTGTTAGAAAACAACGATACCTATTTACAAATTCTGAACTTGAATTAATTAAAAAGCAGATTCAAGGTGATCTAAACCATACTACAATAGATAAGTGGGGAACACGTTTAGCACTTTGGATCGATCTGGAAACAGGAATGCGCCCAGGCGAGATTCAAGCTTTGAAATTTAATAATCTTATCACAGAAGATGGATATACTACTTTCAAAATTAATGATAGTTGGTCAGATTATGCTCGTAAATTTAACGGTACCCTTAAAGCGCGTCCAAAAGGATATTCGCGATGTTGTTTACCAATTTCGCAAGAATTAATTGACTTTATCGATACTTATAAAAAGGAACAAAAGAAATTTTTGAAATACCATGGATTGACTAATCCTAAAGGCTTAATCTTTCTAAACCTTCATGATTATAAGACATGTGCGAATAATATACCTATCACACAAAAAAGCATGAATGAAATGTTGAAGAAGATTTGCGGTAAGTTGAATATTAGTGGTAATGGATCGCAATTATCGATGTATTCTTTCCGACACACACTATGCACTAAATTAGCCAATAAACCAGGGATATCCTACCCTTGGGCAGCTGAAAGGATGGGGAATAGCCTGTCTATCTTTATGAGAGTTTATGTTAAGGCAGATCGTGATATTAATCGAAAGATGATGGATAATTGGATGTCATAAAAAAGAGGTTGATTTTTTCAACCTCTTTTTTATGATGATTTGTCTAAGTAGCGTATAAAAGATTGTAAAATAATTTACAATGATATAAAAGATTTTTAAATTTATTGGTCCAGGAAGTAAGCATATGAATGAAGATAAAAATATAGAATACAAGCGTACACTAACTAATAAACTTAAAAGAGAGATTGTTAGTTTCTTAAATACTGATGGCGGTACAATATATCTTGGTGTCGACGATGAAACAAGAAAACCTTTAGATATAAACGAAGAACAGAAACATGAGTGGGAAGAAAAGATAAACCATTGGTACACCAATGCCTTTTATCCAACTCCGTTCAGTTTAATTGATATTCGACCTAATGATGAAGTATTTACGATAAAAGTAAAAGCAGGAAGGCATAAACCATATGCAATAGCTAATCAGGGCTTTGATTCTGATGGTGTTTATATTAGATTTGGAAGTTCAGCTGTTAGAGCAACAAACGAGCAAATAAAACGGATGCTTCAACAGAATAATGGAAATGATGAGTTTGATTCGGAAAAATCGGAAAATCAAGATTTATCATTCGAAGAACTGCAAAAAAGAGCAAAACTAAAAGAGGTAGATTTTAGTATAAAAGCTTTACACATGCTAAAAACACCTGATGTTTATAATAATGCTGCTTTCCTAGTCAGTGATCAAAACACAACTACCACAAAAGTTGCAATTTATCAGGGCAATGATGTTATGGAGTTTAAAGACAAAAGAGAAATAACAGGTGCTCTGACTTCTCAGATAGATGAATTACTCTATTATATTAATTTGAATAATAAAACCAGGATAGAAATTGATGGAGATCCGCAACGTCACGAAATAAAAGATTATCCAGGTGCTGCTATACGTGAAGCAGTAGTTAATGCTTTTGCGCATAGAGACTATTTACTGCATTCTACTGTAAAAGTAGAAATTTTTGATAATAGAATGGAAATCCTATCGCCAGGTGGGATTCCAGATGGACTGACATTAGAGGAAGTTAAAGATGGTATGACTGCCGTTCGTAATCCTCAATTAGTTCATATTTTAGATAAATTGAAATACATCGAAAACTATGGGACAGGTATTCGTAGAATGTATGAAGCATATCGCAATACTGAAAAACACCCTAGTTTTGACGTTAGGCCAAATTCTTTCAAGGTTATATTGCCAAATATTAATTGGGATAAGGATGAGTTGTCACAACCAATCTTACAAAAGCTGGGCGTAAATTCACAATCAGTAATGTATATTTTAAATACTTATGGAAGTCAAACACGAAAGGAAATTCAAGAAAGGCTAGATACATCTGCTTACCATGTGCGTAATCTTTTAAAACAGTTAATTCAAGACGGTAAGGTTAAACAAATTGGCAAGTCAGTTAATACTAAATATGAAAGCGTCAAAAAGCGTTAAAAAGCGTTAAAAAGCGTTAAAAAGCGTCAAAAACTTATATAGAATTAAGCATAAATAGTCAATCATTATAAGTGGATGCTGATGGGGTAGGAAAGTATTTGAGTTAAAAGGCTAATTTGCTGAATATATATTGAATAGGTGTAATTTAAAATCTATCGGTACAAAATCAGCCAATTTTGCACCGATGAAATGATTATTGCACTGAAAAATGCACACACCTAGACACACAAAGTCAAAAATAATTGGCTTAATTGTTGATATATCAATGACTAAGCAATTTTAACCTCTGAGCTTTTAGTCAGCACTAACTTAAGAAGCCGTTAGCAACAATTATTTGTTACTAACGGCTTTTTATTTTTGCTACCTTAAACGAAGGTAGTACTGAGCTGCCTTAGTTAAGCTAAAAGTCAAAAAAGCCTGCTACCGGTTTTATTTCGGTAAGCAGGCTTTATCGTTTCAATTACACTAAATACAACTGGAGCTGGGATAGTATCATAATTTTTGGTTATTTCCATTCAAAAACGGGGTGTTGGCGATCAACTAGGCCGCTTTGGGTTTCAACATGAAAAATCTGCTGCTGAATGTTAATTATGGCTTGATTTTCGATAATTAGCGCAGAAAATTATAATTTGGTCAACGACAATTTTGAGCCTATAATGAAATGACGGCTGGCACTACGATGAAATCAAGATAACTATAAAGGAGCTTGCAACCAATGAATCTGGCAGGAATCTATCATCGTCCAGAAAGTGAAATGGCCTATCTATACACTAAAGATGTCATGCATATTCGCTTAAAGACCGCTCAAGATGATATCACTCAAGTTTTGCTTTTGCATGGTGATCCATATAGTCTGCATAGTCGGCCGGATCTTCCCAAATTTTACAAGCACCCAACACCAATGAAAAAAATTCACTCTGATGGTGTGTATGATTATTGGCAGGCAGCTATTACCGAACCTAAAAAGCGTCTGGCGTATGCTTTTGAGTTGACTGATCAAAAAGGCGGTCAACTGATCTATGCTGACAAGGGATTTATTCAGCCGACTGATCAAAAGCTGCTGGATGATGCCAATACTTATTTTCGAATGCCTTATTTTCATGATATTGATGCCTTTCACGCGCCAAAATGGGTGGAAAAGACGGTTTGGTATCAGATTTTTCCAGAACGCTTTGCCAATGGTGATTCGACCAACGATCCGACGGGCACCAAGCCTTGGGACCCCCAAACTCATCCTGGTCGCCAGGACTTTTATGGCGGCGATCTGCAGGGCGTGATCGATCATCTGGACGACTTAAAAAAACTGGGTGTTAATGGACTGTACTTTAATCCGCTTTTTAAGGCGCCTTCCAACCATAAGTATGATACACAGGACTATTATCAGATTGATCCGCACTTTGGCGATGCTCAGCTGTTCAAAAAAATGATCGTGCTGGCTCATCAAAAGGGAATGCGGGTAATGCTGGATGCCGTCTTTAATCATATTGGCGATCAGTCGCCGATGTGGCAGGACGTTTTGAAATATGGGCAGAGTTCAAGATACGCTGACTGGTTTCACGTCAATCAGTTCCCAGCCACCTATACCCCGACTGCCAACTTTGAATTTGCCAAGGATGCCACCTACGATACGTTTGACTACACGCCCCATATGCCAAAGCTTAATACGGCCAATCCAGCAGTTCAGAACTATCTTTTAGACATTGCCAAATATTGGGTGCGTGAGTTTGATATTGATGCCTGGCGGTTAGACGTTGCCAATGAGATCGATCATCATTTCTGGCGGCGGTTTCATAATGAGATGCTGGCGTTAAAAGATGATTTTTATATTCTGGGGGAAATCTGGCATTCCGCGCAGCCATGGCTCAATGGCGATGAGTTTACGGGCGTGATGAACTATGACTATACGGGAGCGATCATCAGCTGTCTGATCAACCATGAGCTAAGCAGCCAGGATCTCGTCAATCAATTAAGCCGTCAGCTGATGCTTTACCGTGATCAGACCAATGCCATGATGTTTAACGTGCTTGATTCGCATGACACGGCGCGAATTATGACGGTAGCCCATGGCGATGCTGCTTTGGTCAGACAGACGCTGGCGTTTACTTTCTTGCAGCCAGGGTGCCCTTCGATCTATTATGGTACCGAATACGGAATGACGGGCAACAGCGATCCAGACTGCCGCAAGCCGATGAACTGGTACCCAGATGCAAAAGCTTTGGCAATGTATGATTTCGTTCATGATCTAATTAAGCTGCGGCAAAAAAACTGGCAGCTGATCGCACAGGGGACGCTTAGTTTGGCAGCTCTGCCGGATGATCAAGGCATCGTAATTAAGCGCCAACTGCACCACAAGCAGCTGATGGCAGTCTTTAACACTGGTCGTAAATCATTAGCCTGCCAGCTGGTGCCGATAATATCGCAAGGTCTGCAAAAAGAGCAGCTGCAGCCGAAAGGATTCGTGATTGCCATTCAAGGATGATTCGGCTGCGGATAATGAAATTTTGGTCGTTTTAAGGATAAATAAAACATCCTAGTCTAGTGTTGGATGATTACTTAACGGAGTAGTCGTTCAACACTTTTTCTTTTTCTATGTACAGTGAAGATGAAGCCATGCCGTGGTTTTGGGGATATGTGACGTCGTAAACAAAAAGCTACCGCGCTTGGCGATGACTATTGGGTACCGAATGCAGTTTTGACTTTAAGCCCTTTTTGACTGCGATACCAGCCTTGATGATTGAATCTGATCTCCGCAATGGCTTGGCCATTTGGGTTTTGAACGTAGACTGGCAGGCGGGTCTTGAACTGCCGCTGGAGCTGATTGGTTTGCGTGCTTAATTGATCAAGCTGCTGTTTAAGCTGTTGATCGGTTGAAGCCGCCGCCGACCGTTTTAAGACGATGCGGCTGCTTGTCACGCTAACTCTGGCGTAGAGATCATGGCTGAGTTTTTTTCTTAGCGCCTGATTCAATTGAGTAATTCTTTCAGATGAGATGGCAGGGCTGGATTCTTGATGGTGGTCCAGGATTGCCATCAGCATTGCGGCAATAATTGCCATGGCAAATGCTAATCTGATCAGTGCGCGGTAGTTGATAGTATTGGCATGGTTATTGTTCCAGCGCATTTTCTCACCTCGTGTTATTGACTGTCCTTATTTTACGCCGGTTGGGTTGCTGATATAACGCCAAACATCGCGCTTTATAAATTAAAAATTAGAAAATGATGATAAAAATTCAGAGATTCTGTTGACAATGGTGGTTGCGATGATTATTATATAAACATAAATTAAACGCGAATTAGAAATCAATTAAAAACGTTGATTAGGAAGAGTAGCTTGATCAGCCAGCCAAGCAGAAAGCTGACGGTAGTTGCGAGTCAGCCGCGCGGTCAAGCGAAAATCACCTATGAGTTGGGCGTCAAAATCTTAGTAAGACGCACCTGGCAGCACCCATTACCGTGCCGATGAATCCAGTCTGACTGGGTTTGTTTGAGGTTAAGTTTTCAGCTTAACGAAAAAAGGTGGTACCACGCCCATGTGACGTCCTTTAAATGCTTTGCGAAAGCAGGCATTTAAAGGACGTTTTTTAATTCGTGTTCAAATCAAACAATTAAAAGAGGTGAGTGTCATGAAAGACAGCGACATTAGCAACATTCAAATTCAAAACGCGAAACTACTGAAACAAGGACACTCACGCCGGAACCATTATAATCTGCCAGCGTGAGGCAATTAAAAATGGAGGAATCTAATATGACTGAACAACAAGCAAATCTGACCGATGCACAAGAAAAATTTGCTCAAGCACTGTATGATGCCTACAAGTCTGGCAACCCATTACTGGAATCAGAATGGGAAGGTGTCGTTACTGATGACGACACGGCCTATCGAGTACAAGATCGAGTGATGGCACTCAAGAATCAAGAAGTTGGCGGCTACAAGGTTTCCTTGACCAGTGAGGAAACGCAAAAGATGTTTGACTCTGATTCACCACTGTATGGCCAACAGGTAGCAGACCACTTTTTAAAGTTGCCAGCAGAAGTCAAGCTCAGTGATCGGATGGCTGCCCTGACTGAAGTTGAGCTGGGCTTCCGGGCTAAAGAGGATCTGTCCCCAGACGATTCGCTTGAAGACCTGATGAAGAAGACAACGGTGTGCGGCACGCTTGAAGTTCCCGACTCACGCTTTAAGGACTGGTTCCCTAGTCTATCCAAGTACAACGTTATGTCCGACTGTGCCGTGGGCGGTCTGGTCGTCTATGGCGAAGAACGCGATACGGATAAGGTGTTTGCCACGCCAGAAGATGCAGCCAAGGTTCACGCCGAGCTCTATTTCAATGGCGAGAAGAAAGATGAAGGGGATTCCTCAGAAGTGCTGGGCAACCCGCTGAAATCGCTGCAATGGCTGGTGGCTAAGCTGGCTTCACAAGGCAAGCAGTTTAAGAAAGGTCAGCTGGTATCTTCCGGAACGTTCGTCTTACCGCCAAAACTGGCTGCAGGCAAGTGGGAAGCCAAGTTTGATCATGGCTTTGGCACGGTTGAGCTGAACGTTACCGACTAGTGTTATGTTTTCCCTACCTGGTTTGTTAGTAAAAATGACAAAAAATTAGTTTAAGAATTGTTTAAAAACACAATAAGAATTATTTAAATCTATTAATCGACAAAACGTAAGAAAAGCTGTTATAACGGGATTGGGCCCTCGTGATAGCAGTTTTTTTTATTTATGTAATACTTGTTTTAAAAATAGTTTGCACTAAAATGATGATCGAATAATGATAATTTACATTTGTAAAGGAGTGAAGGCTCATGTGTACTGCAGCAACCTATACTGCTGGTGACCACTATTTTGGTCGGAATTTGGATTTGGAACTGTCTTATGGTGAAAAGGTTACGATCACGCCACGTAATTTTCCGCTGACTTTCCGCAAGATGCCAACGCTTGAACATCACTATGCCCTGATCGGTATGGCAACGACGGTCGACAACTATCCGCTTTATTTTGACGCTACTAATGAAAAAGGCTTGAGCATGGCTGGCTTGAACTACCCAGGCAACGCCGACTACAAGCCATACGCAGAAGGTAAGGACAACGTATCGCCATTTGAATTCGTATCATGGATTCTGGGCCAATGCGCAACGCTGGCTGAAGCTAAGGTTTTGCTAGATAAGATCAACCTGGTTAAGATCGACTTTAGCGAACAGCTGCCACTTTCACCGCTGCACTGGCTGATGGCTGAAACGGCCTCTGAAAAGACTTTAACGATTGAATGCGATCGTGATGGTCTGCATGTCTATGACAATCCAGTTGGCGTCTTGACCAACAATCCGCAATTCGACAAGCAGCTGTTCAACTTGAACAACTACCAGTTCTTGAGCCCTCAGCAACCAGAAAACAAGTTCAGCCAAGACCTTGAGCTCGACAACTACAGCCGTGGCCTGGGAACGCGGGGCCTGCCTGGCGGGATGGATTCAATGTCGCGTTTTGTCAAGGTTGCCTTTACCAAGCTTAACGCGCCTAAGGGAGAAACCGAAAATGAAAACGTCGGCAACTTCTTCCACATTCTGCACTCGGTTGAACAGCAAAAGAACCTGGATGGCGTCGAGAATAATCAATTTGAATTTACGATCTATTCATCATGTGTCAATGCCGACCGCGGTATCTACTACTACACTACCTACGACAACAATCAGATCAATGCCGTTGACATGCACAAGGTTGACTTGGATGGCCGGGAATTGATTGATTATGATCTGGCAAACGAACAAAACATCAACTGGCAAAACTAAGTCTTAAAAAAACCGCCTGGAAATATTTCCAAGCGGTTTTTTTCTGATCAGCGTAATTGATTGCCCAGAGCTTTTAAACCGTCATCATTAATGGCTGCGTCCATTCTGTCGATCCAGACCAGATGACCATCAAAAAGCCGATTGCTGAGGCCTTGCGATGCTGTGCGGTTCTGCCGATCACGGGCACCGCAGAAAACGGTCGTGGGACATTGAACGTGCATCAGCTGGTTGGTCAGGTCTGCGTCATATAACGACTGCAGCAGAGCCAGAGATGATTTTTTATCGAGCGGCCGGTCTTTAAAACTGCCTTGGGGAAGCAGTCGCCACCGAGCTGCCTGCCGTTTCAAGCGAGCCGTTGGGATTTGATACTGCGGTTTGACCAGCAGCAGATTATCAATGCGGCCAAACGCGGTAACGGCGACTTTAAGCGCGATGACGGCACCGATGCCATCCCCAATCAACGTAACCGGCTGCGGAACCTGGCGCACCAGCTGTTCAACGGCCCGCGCCAAGGTCTGGTAGTCTAAAGCCGCATCGCTGAATTGACGATAATCAATCAGTCTTAGCTGATGACGACCGACTTTAAGCTGCTGCCAAAATGCAGATGATTGTTTTAAATCAGGCAAAACGATGACCGTTCCCATAACTAGTGCCAACTTTCTATAGTGTTCTTTAAGAAAAATATTTTACCACAAAACGGCAATAAAAACCGGCGTGAAGATCATAGGCGTTATAATTGCAATATGTTAGATTAAAAGAGGGATTCAAATGCTGTTTTGGCTGTTAAGGCATGGCTGGCTGATTTTGCCATTTGTGTTCGTCTTTCCGCTGCCAGCCGGTTCGCACCAGAAGCGATGGCTGATCGTTGAACTGATTGGTTTGGCAGGATTACTGATCTTATTGTTCTGGTGGTGGCAGACGGCGGGAAAGTCATCGGTTTGATTGGTGATTTTCAGCCATAGTCAGGTTGATACCTGTGCTTTTTCGCGGTGAGTATTTCAAAATGAGGTGAAGATTTTGCTGACAAAAGATTTTAAATATCCAGATACCAAGGCCCATGAATTTGTAATTACGCGCTTAAAAGAACGCGGTGTTGATCTGCATCAGCTGGCCAAGATTGCTTTTGACCTGCAGCAGCAGTTTATTCCTAAATTAACGGAAGCCGACTGCTATGAGGAGCTGCTCAACGTCATGCACAAACGCGAACTGCTCAACAATGCCATGGTGGCGCTGGAACTGGATCGCCTGGCGGAAGAAAATCAAATCAAAGAACCGCTGCTTTCAATCATCAGAAAAGATGCCGGCGTTTTTGGCGTTGATGAGGCTTTGGCACTGCAGATCTCTGATATCTATGGCACGATTGGCGCAACGAACTTCGGCTATCTGGACCGAGTCAAATACGGCATCATCAAAAGCTTTGATACCGATGAAAACCATATCAATACGTTTATTGACGATCTATTGGGCGCGATCGTGGCCGCAGTCTGCGGCAAGATTGCCCATAAATATGCCTAGCATGATGGATCGTTCGGTAATTGGTCTTTTAACGATTCTGGATTCGATATTAGCAGCTGGCGGCAGGAGATTTCACTAATTAAAAATTCCTCAGCAGCGGCGTTTAGGACGATTGCCGGTAAAAAAATTAAGCTTTTTTCACGAAGGTCAGACCTAAATCATCGATGAATGTTCTATAATTAAAAACAATTCTGAAATTATTTAGGGAAAGAGATGACGGGAGTGGAATTTATCCTTTTGATGATCGGCATTGGCATTTTGGCAGGGATCATCAGTGCCGCAGCCGGCTTGGCATCGCTGGTAACCTATCCTTCGCTGCTGGCTATGGGGCTGCCACCGGTGACGGCCAATGTAACCAGTGCCTTTTCGACGATTGCCAGCGGCTACAGCTCACTATTTGCCTCGACTAAAGAGCTGCAGGGCCATCAAAAGCAGGTAAAGATCGTTTTGCCATTGGTTTTGGTTGGCTCGGTGCTGGGTGCCTGGCTGTTGTTTGCCTTGCCTGGATCATGGTTTAAATATCTGGTGCCAATCTGTATCGGCATTGGCGGGGTAATCCTGCTGTTTCCTCACCAGCCTAAGCAGTCTCAGGCAACGATGTCGGCCAACAGTCGTATGTTTGGCAAGTCATTGGTGCAGCGCGGGTTCAACATGCTGTGGATCTTTTTGATTGGCGTCTACGCGGGATACTTCAATGCGGGCGCGGGCGTTTTGTGTCTGACGCTGCTTTCAATCATCAACCGTCAAGAGAGCTTTGCCATCAACAATGCCTTAAAAAACGTGGCAATGACGGCAACCAATACGACGGCTTGGATCGTATTTGCCTTGGAGACGCCGATTCGCTGGCACTATGTTTTACCCTTGATGATCGGCAATATTATTGGCGGCATCTTGGGCCCAATCATCGTACGACACCTGCCTGGTCGACTGATGCAGATTCTGGTCGGGATCGGTGCCTTGATCTTGGCAGTTTCACTAACGATTCGCAATTTTTCATAAGCGTTGCTCAGCTGCAGCGCTTTTTTTGACCCCAAGATCGTAAAGAATGGTAAATTAAGAATAATCAGTTCAAAGGGGGATGCGCAGATGAAAAAGGATCAAGCAATTTTGGATTTTGTCGATCAGTGGCTGTCGGTACTGCTAAAACTGGATGAGCCGACTGAGGCGCTGTTAGATTCAGAATTTGTCTGGCAATGTCAAAAACTGCATTTTGATCAGCCAACGCTTGACTTGGATGCGGCCTTTCCAATCGAACAGCCGATGACGTCGCTGACCGGCTTGAAAAAGATCATTTCTAAAATCAATGACAAGATGATGCTGGGGCATGCGATCTATCGTCAATGGCAAAATTGGCAGGCCAAACCAGCTGACTCGCAAAAAGCCTGGCTGATCGCGGCCTTACAGCAGTTAAAGAAACTAGCGCTGGCCAATGAATCCTTACCATTTGTGTTTCATGGCATCATCGCGCATCTGGAGTTGATCTCTCAGGCTGCCACCAATTCACCGGCAAACGTACAATGGCTGAAGCTCGGTCGCAATGGCAAGGCCGAGCTGCGCATCATGAATGATCAATACAAGCTGCTGACAACGCAAACCGAGAATCTAAAAGGTCCACAGCTCAACGTCTTTTTCGAGAAAATGGCCCTTTATTTTGCAAAACGGCATGATTTTAAGCCGACCAACATTGAAAACGAATGGCAGCTGACTTTGACGGCAACGAATGGGCAAAAATTTCAGACGCGCGGATATTGGCTGACCGACGCGACGCTGGGTGAGCTGGCTCAAGAGCTGCGGCAGATCTGGAATGGGGATGCCAAGCTGTGGCTGTTTGATGGTCTGGTCCACGCCGAAAAGATCGATCGGCTCACGATTCGCTATCATCGGCAGCTCAATGCCTACCAAGAAGATGGCAATCCGGTTCAGCTTGATTATCTGGAAAGCATCGTAATCGACCGTGCTCAGCAGGATTTGATCTATCGCAAGCATCTGAGCGACGATTGCGCAATGGAGCACCGTTACCATATTGCGGATGCGATCGATGCCTTGCTGGATGTACTGCAGACACCGGATTTTCTGGCATACGTCAATGGCAATGATGACGACGTGGTGTTTGATCCGGATGACCAGCGCTGGTATGCAATTGAGATTCAAACTGCTGCTGGTCAGACCCGAATCATCAATGGCTCGTTTGATAAGCAGGGGCTGCCGGTTGATTTTCCCAAACTGGCCATGATAATCGAAGACTTCTTAAGCTTTTACGGCAACAATGAGCTTATTGATCCGGCACTCTACAATCATCAATGGCGGCGGCCGGGCCAATATATCTATTGTGACGTCTCCTTTGAAGAGGATGGACGCACGTATTGCTATCGCACGGAAGACGAGCGTTTGGCAGAAGGCGATCTGGTCAGGGTTCCCGTGGGGCGGGACAATCATTTGGCAATTGGCCGAATCGAAAGAATCCAGATCGTCGACGGTCAGCACGTTCCTTACCCGTTGTCAAAAACCAAGCTGATCATTGGTCCTTATCAAGCAGATGAGGACTAGGACGACAGCTTGATATCAACCCATCAGCAGCTGCTGGTGGGTTTTAATATTTGAGTAGTTGCATCAAAATTGATCAAATAGCGCTAAACTATATTCTAGAGAGAATCTTTTCAGTCAAAAACCGCTTTATTATGTTTGGAATTACGTCTTGAAAAGAGGACTAATTTGAAATTCAACAAGCAGCAATGGGAATGGATCTTTTATGACTGGGCTAATTCCGGCTATGCCATGCTGATAACGACCGCGGTTTTTCCCATTTACTTTAAAGCCGTTGCCTTGCAAGGCGGCATCTCTTCAGCGGATTCAACGGCCTATTGGGGATATGCCAATAGTTTCAGTACTTTGATCATTGCACTGCTGGCGCCTTTGCTGGGAGCATTGGCCGATTATCCGCATGCTAAGCGACGCTGGCTGAATATTTTTACCTGGCTGGGGATCGTGACCGCCATGATTTTAGGCAGTCTGCCCGCAAATGGCACGCTGGCCTGGCTATGGCTGATCATTGTCTATGTGATTTCCAATATGGGGTATTCTGGCAGCAATCTTTTTTATGATAGTTTTTTAACCGATGTGGCTGACGATGAGCAGATGGATGAAGTTTCTTCGGCCGGGTTTGGCTTTGGCTATCTGGGCGGCGTGCTCTCATTTGCCGTTTTTTTAGTCGCTGAATTGACGAATGGCTTTGGCATATTGGACGGCAATGGCGTGGCCCGATTCAGTTTTTGGCTCTCGGCCGGCTGGTGGCTGCTGTTTGCCTGGCCATTGATGAAAAACGGTCAGCAGCGCTATGGCGTTCCAGATACCGAAAATCGCATTGCCAACAGCTGGCAGCGCGTTTTGCAGACGCTGCGGCATATTAATCACTATCGTCAGGCATTTTGGTTTTTGGTGGCCTATTTCTTCTTTATTGACGGTGTTGACACGATCGTTACCATGGCTACGGTTATCGGTGAGGATCTGGGGATCAAGACGACGACGCTGATGATCGTCATGCTGATAGTCCAATTGATTGCCGCGCCGTTTTCAATGCTGTATGCCTGGCTGGCCAAGAAGACCTCAACGCGGCGGGCATTATTGTTGAGTATCATTGTCTACATGCTGATCTGTCTTTATGCCCTAAAGCTTAAGTCTGCCGCTGATTTCTGGGTGTTGGCGATTTTGGTCGGAACCAGTCAAGGCGGCATTCAGGCCCTGAGCCGTTCTTATTTTGGCCGTTTGATTCCCAAAAGCGACAGCAGCGAGTTCTTTGGCTTTTACAACATTCTGGGCAAGTTTTCGGCAATTCTGGGACCGGTTTTGGTTGGACTGGCTACGCAATGGACCGGCAACTCACGCTGGGGAATCTTTTCTTTGGTGATTCTTTTTGTGATCGGTCTGGTCATCTTTTTGATTCTGCCACGCCTGAACGATGTTAAACCGGAATAGGCAAAATTAAAAATCAAACTGCTGGACTGCTCTGCTGACTTGCGTGAAGCACGATTCTTCGCTATACTACCAGTGCCGTCTTAGCTCAGATAGGTAGAGCACATCCATGGTAAGGATGAGGTCGGCGGTTCAAGTCCGCTAGACGGCTCTATCAAACCGGCGATAATCTACAAAGGCTTTCTGCAGTTTGGGCAGAAAGCTTTTCTTTTTTGATGAAGCCGGTGGTCGTTTTTGGTAAGATAAAAATATAGTCTCGTTTTTGAACATTGAAGAAAGGGGAAAGACATGAGCTTTATTGCCACTTTGGCGGGAATTCTTCTAGCCACGCAGCTTGTTTCGCATTTGTTCGCGCGGTGGGGCATTCCCGATGTCATTGGGCAGATCTTAGTCGGGGTCGTGGCTGGACCGGCCATGCTGAATTGGGTTCACCAAACAGAAATGATCAATGAGTTCCAAGAGATCGGTGTGATCATTCTGATGTTTATCGCTGGTTTGGAAAGCGACTTGAACCTGCTGAAGAAGTACCTTAAGCCGGCAGTGGTCGTAGCCTTGATGGGGATGATTCTGCCGGTTGTGGTCATGGGACTGGCATCTGATCTGTTCGGCATGCAGTGGTTTGAGTCATTGTTTGTCGGCGTGATTTTTTCAGCTACCTCAGTCAGCATCTCGGTGGCCGTTTTGCGCGAGTATCAGCAGCTCGACAGCAAAGAGGGCGCGACGATTCTTGGTGCAGCGGTTGCCGATGATATTGGCGGCGTGATTGCGTTGAGCGTCTTGATCAGCATGATGCGCGGCCAAGGATTTGATGGTGAGCAGAACATGAGTCTTGGCCTGACCATCTTTTTGCAGCTGCTGTTTTTTGTCGGCACCTATCTGCTGGTTAAGTTTTTGGCGCCTTATCTGATGCATGCCAGTCAACGTATGCTCACAATTGCTGCCCCTGCAGTCGCGGCAATGATCATCTGTCTGACGATGGCCGCGTTGGCTGATAAGGTTGGCTTGAGCGGTGCCGTGGGAGCATTCTTTGCTGGAATCGCGATTGGCAATACCAAGACCAGCGAAGTTGTCAACCAAAGCTTCGTACCGCTTGGCTATGCCCTGTTTATTCCGGTGTTTTTCGTAAACGTCGGCTTGAGCATGCGGCTGGATCATTTTGTCGATTCATTGCTGTTTATCATCGTCATGACGATTCTGGCTTGTCTGACCAAGCTGCTTGGCTGTGGCGGCGGTGCCAAAATGATGGGTTTTGACTTTAACAGCAGCTACGTGATCGGCAGCGGCATGGTCGCACGTGGCGAAATGGCCCTGATTACGGCACAGATTGGCTATGAAGCTCACCTGCTTTCTGAAAAGTACTATTCAGATGTGATTACGGTGATCGTTTTGGCAACGATTCTGGCACCGTTTATCTTGAAAAATGCCTTGCAGAAGGTTAAACAGACAGCGAAAAGTCAAGCATGATAAAAAGTCCCCGTGCAGATTGGCACGGGGACTTTTTGAATTGTCAGGATTCTGCAGTCTCTAAAAGCTGGGCTGCGTTTTGCTCAATCACCGAACTGACGGGACCAGCACTGATCAAAGTCAGCTCATGCATTGCACGGGAGGCCATGGTATAGATCAATCCAACGGCACGCTCGGCTGGCAGGTTTTGGTCTGAGACGTTCCAGGCAATCGCAGCGTCAAACTCCAATCCTTTGGCCAGATAGATTGGCAAGACGACAATGCCAACTGGCAGCACGCTGTCTTGGCTGTCAAGCAGATGCACGATCGACTTAAACTGCCGGTGCAGCGTTTGATAGACTTGTTTGGCCTGCGCGCGGTCCTTAGTTAAAACGGCAATCGTTGCGTAGCGCTCATGCAAAATTGCAGTCTGCTGCAAAAGCGCGGTGGCGGCGTCGGCTGAATCAGCAGCGGCAATCAGTCGCGGTTTGGCACCATGTCTGGTAAACGAGATGATCTGATCACCATCTGGCAGCAGGCTCTTGGCAAAATCGGTAATCTCCATGGTTGATCGATAGCTGCGCTTGAGTTCGATCAGGTTGGGATGCTTGAAGGCCAGGGCATCGTTTAGCTGCTGTAAAAGCTGACCGGGCAGCTGAAGCGGTTTAAAGAGGGCCTGCTCGCTGTCGCCAAGAATCGTAAACCTGGCTTTGGGGAAGGCGTGCTTTAGATAGATCAGCATAGCCAGTGAGTAGTCCTGCATCTCATCAATAAAGACGTATTGGAAAGAACGATTCTGCCCGCTGCCGCTCATCAAGTCGCGCAGATACATCAGCGGTGCCGTATGCATTAGAGCGATGCGATGATACTCAAGCTGCTGCCGATAGCCAAAGAGCATGGACTGCCAGTCGCTGTTTTTGACTGCTGCGGGCCGGCTGAGCTGCTGCAGAAATTTTTCGTATTGGCTGTTAAAGTCGATGAAGTAATCGTTATAGATGGCATCATAGACGATCCGGAGCCGCTTTTTGGCCAGTTGATAGGAAAGATAGGCATACTGTTCATCTTCATCGGCAAAATCGTCAATGGTTTTCTGACCATACAGATTATGCAGGCCAATGACGTCTTGATCGTTAAGCTCCTTGGCGATCCAATCGCTTTTGGCAACGTCTTGAATGCGACTCTTCAGCTCTTTGATCAAGGTGTTTTTGGTTTTCAACAGGCGGTCGGCAATCGTCATGGCTGCTGGCTGTGCTTGATAGATCGACTGGATATGTTCAGCACTGAAAAACGGCTGCTGTCTAAAGTTCAAATCGGTAAAGCAGATTGCATCTGGGTGCTGCTGGAGAAATTCCAGATATGCCTTGACTTGATACATGCAGTCGGCGCCTTCCAGATAATTGGCAATATCAAGGCTGATAGCGGGGTTTTGCGATCGTGTCTCGTAGCGTTCAAACAAGGATTCAACGTTCAGTCCCTCAAATCGGCGCCTTAAAAAACCTTCCAGCGTTACCTGACGCATGTTGCGCTCACCCAGGCTGGGCAGCACGTCAGAGATATAATGGCTGAACAAAAGGTTGGGACTGAACAAGACGATCTGATCGGCATTGAGTGCGGTTCGGCTATGATAAAGCAGATAGGCGATTCGCTGCAGAATGGCGGAAGTCTTACCGGATCCTGCCACCCCTTGAACCAGCAGCAGATCGCTTTTGGTATCACGAATAATATCATTTTGTTCTTTTTGGATCGTCGCCACGATATTTTGCATGTACTGGTCGTTTTGATGGCCTAAAGCTTCCTGCAGCATTTGGTCGCCGACGGTTTCATTAGTATCAAACATGTTGATGATCTGACCATTTTTAATGGTAAACTGCCGCTTTTTAACCAGCGTCGTTGACTGAGTGCCAGCCGGTGTCTGGTATTGGACCTTGCCCAGCGTACCGTTGTAGTAGATTCCTGAGATTGGCGCGCGCCAGTCATAGACGATAAAATCGGTCTTGTCATCGTTCATTAAAGAAGCCGTCCCGATGTAAAGCGATTCTGGCTCTTTTTCACCAGGATCCAGAATGTCGATGCGGCCAAAATAAGGCGATTCTCGCAGCTGCTGCAGGGTCTGCAGCTGATGACGCAAGATGGTCTCGTTTTCGACCGTTCGCGCCACCAATTGCCGCTGCTGCTCAAGCTCAGAGCGGGATTCGGCAATATCATCAACTTCATAGCGGTTGATCGAGGCGTTTTCGCCAAAGTTCTTTTCCACGGCCCGCGTTTCCTGGTGGGCACTGTCTAAGGCAGCCTGCGTTTTTTTGATCTGGGCGTCAATCTGCTGAATCGTCCAGTCAACGCGCTGCTGTTCAAGCTTTCGTTCTGAGTATTCGTCTGCCAAGCTGAATTCCTCACTTTTCCAAAAAATTAGCTTAACTATTTTAGCACGTCCGAACATCGATTGCGGCTAAACCGAATTTTAATGGCAAAATCGGTGTTTATACCGAAAGATAATGGTAACATTAAATGGATATTGAAAAATTAATGATCAACAAGTAAAGCGGAGGTGAAAGTGGTGGAAAACCTCGCGATTGTTGACCTGGGATCAAATTCAGCTCGAATGGCGGTAACTGAAATCTCTCCGGATGGGAAGTTTCGGGAAATCAAGCGCGTTAAGGAAAATACGCGTCTTTCGGAAGGGATGGGTCATGAAAAGATTCTCCAGCCCGAGGCAATGGAACGCACAATCCAGGCAATCAAGCACTTTAAGCGTCAGTATCAAGGCCTGCCCAATCTGCAGGTCCAGGCGATTGCAACGGCAGCAGTGCGGCAAGCCAAGAATCGACAAGAATTTCTTCAACGGGTCAAACAAGAAACCGGTCTGACGGTCCGCGTTCTTTCCGGCTATAAAGAAGCATATTATGACTATTTAGGCGTGGTGCGCACCCTTAAGCTCAATCATTGCCTGATTCTGGATGTTGGCGGGGCCAGCTGCGAACTGGTTCTGGTCCAGCATCGCAAGGCCAGAGACCTGATCTCGTTGCCGATTGGCGCGGTTAACCTGTCTGAGCAGTATCATCTGGGCGGCTACGTGCGCAGTGCCGATCTTTTTAAGGCCCAGGCAGCCGTCTGTGATCGACTCAATAAGATTCCTTGGCTGCGCTATGCCACACGGATGCCGATCGTCTTGTTAGGGGGCGCCAATCGAACGCTGGCCCGGATGAGTCGTTCGTATCGGCATAAAAATCGCGGCTCGATTCATGGTTATCGCTTAACGTCACGAGTGGTCTACGCGACCTATCGCGAGCTTTTGAGCCGCAATCTGGCCCAGCGCAAGAAAATGCCCGGATTAGAACCAGATCGAGCCGACATCATTATTGGCGGCATGCTGCCATTAGTGACGCTTTTGGAGCGCAACAGCGATGGCCGCGTTATTTTTTCGGAAAGCGGCGTGCGGGAAGGAATTATTACCGAATACATTCAGCAGCGCGAAAAACGGAGTCAAAACGATGAAAAACAATGATCTTAATCATGATTGGATGCATGGCCTCTACCGCTTGCCAACCAGCCAGCGACAGCAGGTTATCAGTGATCAGTTTTCATTAGCGGATGATCAGCAGGCCTTAATGAAGGAGAATGCCAGTCAGCTTGGCAGTCAGCTGATTGAAAACTATCTGACCGACTACCGCTTGCCAGAAGGGGTGGTAACCAACCTGGTCGTCAATCACAAGACCTATGCCGTGCCGGTAGTTACCGAAGAGCCTTCCGTCGTAGCGGCTGCCTGCAACGGTGCTAATCGGGCAGCTTTAAGCGGCGGCTTTACGGCTCCGGCAGCTGAACGGGCAATGCTGGGGCAGGTGGTTTTAAAAAACGTTGCAGACCCTGCAGCACTAAACAAGTGGCTGCTTGAACATGAAACCGAGATCCTGGCGGTTGCCAATGCCGCGCATCCCTCAATGCAAAGACGCGGTGGTGGCGCTAAACGGATCAGAATCAGACCGGCAGCACCGTTTGTCAGCGTTGATCTGATCATCGGCGTAGGTGAGGCAATGGGCGCCAATACCGTCAATACGATGGCCGAGGCAGTCGCCCATTACTTAAAAGAGCAGGGCTATGACGTCTTAACGGCAATCTTGAGCAACGCGGCCTTTATGAGCCTGCAGTCGGCTGCTTGTCGGGTCAGCTTTAAGAACCTGGCAACGGCAACGATGAATGGCGAAGTCGTGGCACAGCGGATTGCCGAATTAAGCCAGCTGGCGCAGGTCGATCCATATCGGGCGGCTACTCACAACAAAGGAATCATGAACGGCATTGACGCACTGATGATCGCCAGCGGCAATGATTGGCGAGCAATCGAAAGCGGCGCGTATGCCTATGCAGCAAGCAGCGGTCAGCTTAAAGGACTCAGTACCTGGGAAATTGATGGTGATGCCTTATTGGGCCGGATAAAACTGCCATTGCCAGTGGGAACGGTTGGCGGCTCAATTGGGCTTAACCCTTTGACCAGGCTCAACTTTAAGATCAATGATATTCATTCCGCGGGCGAATTGGCCAGGGTAGCTGCCAGTCTCGGCTTGGCACAGAATCTGGCTGCACTGCGGGCTTTAGCAACCAGCGGCATTCAGGCTGGTCATATGCAGATGCAGTATCGCTCGCTGGCCGTTGCGGTGGGCGCGACGGCAGCTGAGGTTCCAGTTCTGGTCAAGCGTCTCAAAAAACTGCCGCAGGTTAATCAGAATGTTGCCAAGCAAGCACTTCAAGAACTGAGAAAGGACTCATTATGACAGAAGAACAACCAATTAAATTGAATCAAGAGGCCCAAAGCCTGTTGGATGCCGTTAATGCCATCTATCCGCAGGGCAGCGTCTTTGTCCAGTTTGAAGGCGAGAAATCCGGCTGGCTCAGACACGATCAGGCCCGTCAGACAACGCTGCCTGGCGGTTTGGTAATTACGGTGACTGATCTGACGGCCCCTGACTATACTGCTTCACATGAGCTGCTGCATTTATTGATGCTTTTACGCGGCTTTCCGCAGATTTTCTTTCAGCTTTCATTAGGCAGTGAGGAGCTGGACGAACAAATGATGATCATGGCAACCGATCTTTACGATACGGTCATGCATCGGGTAGTTACGGCTGAGCAGCGCAAGCACGGCTTGATTGACGATCAGATCGAAGCAGAGTATTTTAAAGGCATCGAACATACCCTGACGCCTGAATCCGATCAAGCTGATGATGAGCGAACGATGCGGCTGCTGACGATTTTGGATGCCCTGGTCTTTTATGGTACCGGCGATCATCTGGCAGAATATGAAGCACAGCTGACCAAGCTTTATCCAGTTGCAACCCAGGCCGCTGTGGCAATGTATGAAAAACTGGTCGCCAAGCCGATCAATTCGCCGTTTGACCTGCGTCGCAACGTTGTCAAGCTGTTTGAGCTGTTTGATGAGCAGATGACGGCCTGGGAGCTGCCTAAGCTGCACAATAAGGAATTCGTTACACTGTCGCCGGTTTTAAGCGAACGGCAATTGCGATTGAGCGTTCGGCAGGTATTTGAGATTTTCCATTCCGACATGAAAGATCGTAAGACTGGCAAGCGGGCCTACATCGGCGTACGGCGCAATGATGGACAGAACTCGTTTACGATTCCGGCTCCTGAAAACGATGCACCGGCTGAATTCTTAAAACTGTATGATGAGCCGGTTGAAAAACTGCTGACGGATCTAAACGTGCCATTTATCGTTAGAAAATAACTAAGGAAGTGGTTTGATGGATGCTAAAGATCAAGAATTGTTCGATCAGGCAAAGCAGATTGTCTTTTTGACCGGCGCCGGCGTTTCAACGGCTTCGGGAATTCCGGATTTTCGCAGTGCCAATGGCTTATATACACAGAATCACAATGCCGAATATTATTTAAGCCACCGCTATTTTGAAACCGATCCGGATGGCTTTTATGAATTCTGCAAGCAAAATCTGTATTTTCCCGATGCACTGCCCAATCCGATCCATCAAAAGCAGGTCGCCTTGGCACTTCAAGATCGAGCAACGATTATTACCCAAAATATCGACAATCTTTATGAAGTTGAATTTCAAAAACAAGGTGCCAAGCCGCGACATTTAATTGATTTTCACGGCAACCTTTACCATGTGTATTGTGAAAAATGCGGGCAGACGGTACCAGTCAGTGAGTATTTAGACAGTCGGCTGCACCAGACCGATCAAGGGCCGCTCCGTCCTGACATTGTCTTATACGATGAAGGCATCAAGCAGGATGACATTCTCGATTCCGTTCACGCGATGCAAAAGGCCGATCTGGTCGTAATCGTCGGTACCAGCATGCGCGTCTATCCATTTGCCGGGCTATTGGAGTACCGCAATCCGCAGGCTAAGGTAATGGCAGTCAATCAAGAAAAGCTTGACTTCCCATTTCCATTTGAGATGATTCAAGCCGATGCCACCAGCTTTTTTGCCGAACTGCGTGCTTAAAAGCTACTGAAGGCCCAGCCTGCTGCTGCAAGCTGAGCCTTTCTTAATCTTGATGCATGATTCCAAGGCGAAAGGAATGGTTTTGTGACCCAGATTACGCTTGGCCTGACGACCTGGTCAGAGCATCCCGCGCTGATTGATGGTCAACGGCAGACAACCACGCTTAATGAATATGCTCAGCATTTTCCGACCGTTGAAATCGATACGTTTTTCTATGCTTTGCCTAAATCGGCAACCGTTCAGAAATGGCTGACTGAGGTGCCGCGCGACTTTCAGTTTATCGTTAAGGCGCACCGGCTGATGACTCAGCATGAGAACCTGACCGAGCAGGACTCTTCATTAGCGGAGGTGTTTCAAAAATATCGTGATGCCATCATGCCATTGATTGCTGCTGGTCAGCTGAAATGCGTCCTGTTTCAGTTTCCGCCGTTTTTTGATGCACAGCTTGATCATATCGACTATCTGCGGCGGATTCGTCTTCTAATGGGAAATCTGCCAATCGCCGTTGAGTTTCGAAATGCCAGCTGGTACCAGCCAGCGATTCTCCAACCACTGACCGAATTTTGCCGCGACCTGCAGCTTACGCTGGTTGCTGCTGATGAGCCGCACGATACCTTGACCAGCGTGCCGTTTTATCTGATTACGACCAATCCCAAGCTGGTAATGATCAGACTGCATGGCCGCAATCGCGAGGGCTGGGATCATCCGGACAAAGAGTGGCGAAAGAAGCGGACGCTGTATCGTTATTCAAGCCGTGAACTGCAGGGATTGGCGACTTTGATTCAAAACCTTGCGCCGGCACCTCAAGAAATCTGTGTCATCTTTAACAACAATTCAGGCAAAGATGCCGCGCCAAACGCTTTGGAACTGCAGCGAATCTTGCATCTTGAGTTTAAGGGACTGGCACCGCATGATCCCGAGCAGCTGAATCTGTTTTAAAATCAAGAAAAAACCGCTCATTTTATGTTAAACTAAAGATTATTAAATCCGTATTAGAAAGAAGGGCCAACATGGCTGAACAAAAACCAACCTACTACATTACGACACCAATCTATTATCCATCTGGCAAGCTGCACATCGGCAATTCCTACACCGAAGTTGCCTGTGACGCTGAAGCCCGCTTCAAGCGTCTGGATGGCTATGACGTTTTCTTCTTGACGGGGACTGACGAACATGGTCTCAAGATTGAAGAAAAGGCTGAAAAACTGGGGATGGAACCCCAAGCCTACGTTGACGAGATGGCAGCCGGCATTAAAAAACTGTGGAAAAAATTGGAAATCTCCAATGATAAGTTTATTCGGACCACGGATGACTATCATGAAAAAGCCGTGCAAAAGATTTTTCAAAAGTTTGTTGACCAAGGCGACATTTACAAAGGTGAATACGTTGGCTGGTATTCGGTTGACGATGAAGAATACTTTACGGAAAGTCAGCTGGCTGAGGTCTACCGTGACGAAGCCGGCAACGTGATTGGCGGTAAGGCACCATCTGGCCATGAGGTGGAACTGGTCAAAGAAGAGTCCTACTTCTTTAAGATGAGCAAGTACGCGGACTGGCTGATGAACTACTACAAGGAACACCCTGACTTTATCGAGCCTCATACGCGGATGAACGAAATGCTCAAAAACTTCTTGGAACCTGGTCTGGAAGATCTAGCCGTTACGCGGACCTCGTTTAACTGGGGTGTTAAGGTACCAAATGACCCTAAGCACGTCGTTTATGTCTGGATCGATGCCTTGTCCAACTATATTACGGCACTGGGCTATGGCAGCGATGACGACAGCCTGTTTAAGAAATACTGGCCAGCTGACGTGCACATGGTTGGTAAAGAAATCGTACGGTTCCACACCATCTACTGGCCAATCATGCTGCACGCGCTGGGATTGCCATTGCCAAAGCACGTTATCGGTCACGGCTGGCTGACGATGAGAGACGGCAAGATGAGCAAGTCCAAAGGCAACGTGATCTATCCAGAAACGCTGGTTGATCGCTATGGCCTGGATGCTACGCGCTACTACCTGCTGAAGGCGATGCCATTTGGCAACGATGGCGTGTTCAGCCCGGAAGACTTTGTCGACAAGGTTAACTTTGATCTGGCAAATGACCTGGGAAACCTGCTTAACCGGACCGTTGCTATGATCAACAAATACCAAGATGGCATCTTGAAGGGCGAAAATGCAGCGGCCACTGACTACGATCAGGACCTGGAAGCCACGGCAGCTCAAGCCTTTGACGAATACAAGGACTTGATGGACAAGACGCACTTTGCCGATGCATTGAGCGCAATCTGGAAGCTGATCTCGCGTGCTAATAAGTACATTGATGAAACTACGCCATGGCTGCTGGCTAAAGATGAAGCCAAAAAAGACGAGCTTTCTGACGTCATGACGCACCTGGCCAAGAGTCTGCGCATGGTAGCCGCAATGCTGCAGCCGATTATGACGCACGCGCCAAAAGAAATTTTGGATCAGCTCGGCCTGCCAAAAGAAGATATCGCCTTGACTGACCTGTCATTTAACGACTTCCCTGCTGAAGTTAAGGTCGTAGCTAAGGGAACGCCAATCTTCCCACGTCGTGATGTTGAAGAAGAAGTGGCTTTTATCAAGAGTCAGATGAGTGCCAACCAAAAGGCCAAGGGTCGCAAGGCAATGGCTGAGGCTGCCGAAAAAGCCAAGGTACAAGCTCAGCTGCCAGAAATGAAAAAAGATATTCGAATTGACGTTTTTGACAAGGTGGATCTGCGGGTTGCTCAGATCAAGGCTGCTGATCATGTTGAAGGTGCCGACAAGCTGCTTAAGTTCCAACTGGACGATGGCACGGCTGAGGGTCGCCAGATTTTGTCTGGAATCGCGCAATGGTATCCAGATCCAAGCGTCCTGGTCGGCAAGAAGGTCTTGATCGTTGCCAACCTGAAGCCTCGTAAGATGCGTGGTGAATTGAGTCAAGGCATGATCCTTTCTGATGAGGATGCTGCCGGCAACGTTCAAGTCGTAACGGTACCAGAAAACATGCAGCCAGGGACGACGGTCTGCTAATGGCTGGGTTAAAACCTGAATTAAAGATCTATGATTCGCATACGCATCTGAATGACGATGTCTTTTATGATGATGTACCGGCCTATCTGGCACGAGCTCAGCATTTTGGCGTTGTTGAAATGAACATGATCGGTTCCAATGAACTGCTTAATCAGCGAGCCATTGAGCTGGCACACCAATACAAGGGACTGCATGCCGTGATTGGCTGGCATCCAGAAGATATTGCCCGCTTTAATAATGCAGCCGAAGAACTGCTCTTAAAACAGCTGACGGATTCAGTCGTTGTGGGAATCGGCGAAATCGGTCTGGACTATTTTAACGATGAGCATTCACCGCATGATGAGCAGAAGCGGGTCTTTGAGCGTCAGCTGGCGATTGCCAGAGACTTAAGGCTGCCGGTCTCGATTCATTGCCGTGACGCCCTGGCTGATACCTATCAAATCCTCAAAAACGCGCACGTGGAGGAATTTGGCGGGGTTATGCATAGCTTTAACGGCGATGTTGAATGGATGCAGCGTTTTTTGGATCTGGGGATGGCAATCTCCTACAGTGGCGTCGTGACGTTTAACAGCGCTAAGGACGTTCAAGCAGCCATGCTGGCAACACCGCTCGATCATCTGCTGGTTGAGACCGATGCTCCCTACCTGACGCCAGTGCCATATCGCGGTCAGCGAAATGAGCCGGGCTTTACGCGTTTTACGCTTGAAAAAATTGCCGAGCTGCGTGAAGAATCACTAGAAGATGTTGCCAGGGCAACTTATGCGAATGCCAGTCGATTATTTTTGAATCACTAATGAAAGGCCTTATGGAAAAGATTAAAGAAGTCATCGTTGTCGAGGGCAAGGATGATACCAAACAAATTGCTAAGGCCGTCAACGCCGACACGTTTGAGACAAACGGGTCGGCGTTGTCGTCAAAAGACCTTAGCCAGCTAGCAAAACTACAAGCAGCACGTGGCTTGATCGTTTTTACGGATCCTGATTTTAATGGCGAACGGCTGCGCAAGATTATCAGTCAAGCCGTTCCAGGCGTCAAGCATGCCTTCATCAGACGTGATCAGGGCGTGCCGGATGAAGCACATGGCAGCCTAGGCGTTGAGCATGCCGATCCGGCAGTTATCAAGGAAGCTTTGGCACACGTTTATACCCAAGAAACCGCGCCAGCAACGGTGATTACGACTGCCATGATGCGTCAGGCCGATTTGATGGGTGACAAAAATGCCCGTGCTCGGCGCGAGCGGCTTGGGCAGCTGCTGGGAATCGGCTATGGAAATGCCAAGCAGATGCAAAAACGGCTTAATATGTTCCGCATTAGTCAAGAACAGTTTGAAAATGCCATTGAAAAAATCAATCAGGAGGAAAAAATCGATGAGCAGTAATCCGGAAATCGGCAGTCTGAATCGGACCCGAGCCATTATGAAAGAGTATGGCATTCACGCTAAAAAGGGCTTTGGTCAGAATTTTTTAACGGATCTCAACGTCTTAAAAAATATCGTTAAAGCAGCTGCTATTACCAAAGAAGACAATGTGATCGAAATCGGGCCTGGACTGGGTGCTTTGACTGAGCAGCTGGCACAGGCTGCTGGTCAGGTGGTGGCTTTAGAAATCGATACGGATCTGCTGCCGGTTTTGGATGAGGTGCTTTCTCCGTACGACAATGTTAAAGTGCTCAACCAAGACGTACTGAAAGCAGATCTGCCGGCGCTGATTCAAGAACAGTTCGCTGATCCGAGCCGGCCGATTAAAGTGGTTGCCAATCTGCCTTACTACATTACCAGTCCAATTTTAATGGGCCTATTGGAAAGCCCGGTTGCCTGGTCGGCGATCTGCGTTATGATGCAAAAAGAGGTTGCTCAGCGTTTAACGGCTCAGCCAGGAACCAAGGAATACGGCTCGCTGACGCTGGCGATTGAGTATCGTATGCAGGCTCGGATTGCATTCGGGGTTTCGCGTCACGCCTTTGTACCAGCGCCTAACGTAGACTCGGCAATCGTGGTTTTAACGCCGCGTACTCAACCGTTAGCTGCTAAGCCATATGACGAAGGAAAATTCTTCGGTTTCGTAAAGAATTGTTTTGCTCATCGTCGCAAGAGCCTGTGGAACAACCTCAAACCATTAGCTGGTAAGAATGCTGATAAACAGGCTGTTATTCAGAATGTGTTGGCAGAGTTAAGCATCTCACCGCAGATTCGACCAGAGAAGTTAACCTTGGAGCAGTTTATTACTTTAGCTAATCAACTTCACGCCCAAAAACTACTTTAAAAAATAAATTGCTTTTTGGGATGTCTTGTGATAAAATTTGACTTTTTAAAGATTCTTGCCGTATAATGTTTCTTTGTGAGGTGAGAATACATGCCAACGACAATTGCAGGCATCAAGGAAAAGCTTGATGCACAGGTAGGCCAAAAAGTACTGGTCACGGCGCAGGCTGGTCGTAAAAAGGTTACCCAGCGTCAAGGCATTTTAAGCGAGACGTATCCAGCAATCTTTATCGTTAAGCTTAACAAGCGTGAAGGTTCTTTTGATCGGGTTTCTTACAGTTATGCCGATCTCTTGACTAATAATATTTCTTTGACATTCGAAGAAGCTGAATAACTCAGTAAAAGCATCGTGTTTAACGCGGTGCTTTTTTGTTTAGCAGCAAGGGAATCCTTAAGGCTGGCTTTAGTCTTTGAGCAATAGTTGCAACTCGGTTAGCCACATTTGTATAATAATTAAAATTACTTGTCAAAAAAGGGGGGTATGACCTTGATCATAACTGAAAAAGCTCCCGCCAAAATCAATCTGGCTTTGGATACCCCGATGCGTTATATTGATGGTCTGCCACGCTGGAATATGGTGATGAACTCCATTGATCTCGCGGATTACGTTACAATTGAGACGCACCAGCATCAGCATCGTATCAAGGTTTATACCGACAGCAGCTTTTTGCCTAATGACCAGCGCAATCTTGCCTACCAGGCTGCCCATATTCTTAAAAATCGTTTTCACATTGATGAGGGCGTGACGATCAAGATTCAAAAACGAATCCCAGTGGCAGCTGGCTTGGGCGGTGGCTCATCAGACGCAGCGGCTGTCTTACGAGCACTTAATCAAGGCTGGAATCTGGGACTTTCTTTAAGAGAGCTTGCTCAGCTGTCGCTTTCGATCGATTCTGACGTGCCCTACTGCGTCTACAGTCAGACCGCCCATGTAACGGGACATGGCGAACAGGTCGAGGTATTAAGACCGTTTCCGCATTACTGGGCAGTCGTGGCCAAGCCTAAGATCAGCGTTTCGACACCAACGATTCTGCGGCAGATCAATTATGAAAAGCTGCAGCATCTGGATGTTGATTCGTTGGTTGACTGTATTCAAAACGGTCGCTGGCAGGAATCGTTTGCTTATATGGGCAACGTTTTGGAGCCGGTCACGATGAATGAATATCCCGAGATTCGTCAGCTCAAGCAGCGTATGGAAAAGCTGGGGGCAGACGTGGTTCAGATGAGCGGCACAGGTCCAACCGTTTTTGCGCTTTGTCATAATGAGTCAAGAGCACGCCGGCTGCATAACAGCTTATGCGGTTTCTGTCGGGAAGTATATTTAGCCATGCTTTTATAGTCTAAGAGCGTCAGACGCGTTGCAATGCGGTTTGACGCTCTTTTATTCATTTTGCAATTATAAGTAATGAACAATAGCTGTCTTTACAACTATTAGTCCATTTAAAAACAGTCATTTTCAAAATTTTTTAAAAAATGATATTCTCATTCTATGCATTATTCTACTAAAATATATTCATAAATTGATTGCATAAGCATATTTAAGAAAACGTATTCATTTTATATTAAACAGTCGTTAAACCGTTGATTTTAAAGGATTGACAACGCTTACTTAACGGGTTATATTAAGAACGTAGTCAAGTAAGAAAACAAAGGAGTGACTGTATTATGCCAAGTCCAATTCATGTAACTTCGGAAATTGGCAAGCTGAAGACGGTTATGCTGCACCGGCCTGGTCGTGAAATTGAAAACATTACGCCAGATTCGATGTACCGTCTGCTGTTCGATGACATTCCATATCTGCCAATCGCGCAAGAAGAACACGATTACTTTGCTCAAACGCTGCGCGACCAAGGCATTGAAGTTCTCTATTTCGAAAAGCTGGCTGCTGAGGCACTGGCTGACCAAGACGTTAAGGAAGAATTCGTTGACCGCATGGTCGCTGAATCCGGCTACGCAGCTGGTTTGATCCACGACGTTTTGAAGGAATACCTGTTGGCCATGAATACGCAAGACATGGTTAACAAGATCTTCGAAGGGGTTCGTCGCGAAGAAATCGATCTCCCACACATGACGCTACAACAAGCTGCTGAAGACACTGAATGGCCATTCGTAATGGACCCAATGCCAAACGCATACTTTACGCGTGACCCACAAGCTTCAATCGGTGACGGCCTTTCCATCAACCGGATGACGTTCCCAGCTCGTCAGCGTGAATCCTTAATCACTGAATACATCATCAAGCACCACCCACGGTTTGCAGGTCAAGTCAATGTATGGCGCGACCGCAACCACGAAACACACATTGAAGGTGGGGACGAACTGGTATTAAGCGACCACGTATTTGCTATCGGTATTTCCCAACGGACGACTGCCGATGCAATCGAAGACATCGCTAAGAACCTGTTCAAGAAGTCAAACTACGACACGGTCATTGCCATCAAGATTCCGCACAACCACGCAATGATGCACCTTGACACTGTCTTTACGATGATTGACTACGACAAGTTTACTGTTCACCCAGCAATCTTGGACGAAAACGGTCATGTTGACAACTGGGTACTGCACCCAGGCAAAGACGGCGAAATTACGATGGAACACCACACGGACATCAAGGAAGTGCTTAAGAAGGCCCTGAACAAGGACGACATTGACTTGATCCCAACTGGTAACGGTGACCCAATCATCGCTGCCCGTGAACAATGGAATGACGGCTCTAACACGCTGGCCATCGCACCTGGTGAAGTTGTTACCTACAACCGTAACTACGTATCCAACGATCTGCTGCGCAAGCACGGCATTTTGGTTCACGAGGTTCGTTCAAGCGAATTGTCTCGGGGTCGTGGTGGTCCACGTTGCATGTCCTGCCCAATTGTTCGTGAAGACCTCTAAAAGCAGGCATGCGGCTTGACCGCATTAAAACAGGCGCCGATCAATGAGATTTGGTGCAGATTAAAAGCGAAAGTTGGATCATCGCGATATGAATTCGCAACGGTACGACTTTCGCTTTTTTCGATTAAGAATTAAAATAATATTAGACAATTCTCAATCATTTATTTTTTAAGGTGTGTAAGGGTTCAGAGGTGGGCGATTGAGTAGGAGTCGAAGTATTTTTAAGTTATTTAAGCGGCTTTAGGTTTGATTAGTTTAATGATGAGTGTTCTAGTCGATCTATGAATAGAAACGAGGGGATATTTATGGATACTCAAAAGAAAGGTATCGGTAAGGGCGAACTGATTGCCCTGATCGTTAGTTCATGTATCGGTACCGGTATTTTCGGGATTACCAGTGACGTTGCAGCTGCGGCTGCTCCAGGCCCAGCTCTTTTAGCTTGGCTGTTCGTTGCCTTTGGTTTCCTGATGCTGGTGCTTTCTTTAAACAACCTGTCCAACAAGCGGCCTGACCTGCAAGGTGGGATCTTTGCCTATGCTGGGGAAGGTTTCGGTCCGCTGGGTGAATTTATTTCTGGCTGGTCCTACTGGCTGTCAGCTTGGCTGGGTAACATTGCCTTTGCTACGATGCTGATGAGTTCAATTGGGACTTTCATTCCAACTTTTAAGGGCGGTCAAAACGTTCCATCAATTATTGTTGCAATTATTTTCTGCTGGCTGTTAACGATCCTGGTTAACAATGGTGTTGAAAGTGCCACCTTCGTCAACATGATTGGGACGATCTGCAAGATTGTGCCGCTGGTCATCTTCATCATCATCATGTTTGTCTGCTTCAAGGGCGGCATGTTTACGGCTGACTTCTGGGGCAAGGTTGCAAGCAACGCCACTAAAGGCACGACGACTGGTTCGGTCTGGACTCAAATGAAGGGGACGCTGATGACTCTGATCTGGGTATTTATCGGGATCGAAGGGGCATCAGTCATGGCTCACCGTGCTAAGTCGCGTTCTGAAGCCGAACAAGCTTCGGTTATCAGTTTCATTCTGCTGGTAATTATCTACGTTTTGATTTCAATCCTGCCATACGGTGCGCTGACGCGGGCTCAACTGGCCGGCATGGGTCAGCCTGCTTTGGGCCACGTTCTGGAAATGACGGTTGGCCACTGGGGTGCGGTATTGATCAACGTTGGTCTGATCATCTCAACAATCGTTTCCTGGCTGTCTTGGACGATGCTGCCAGCTGAAACGACGATGCTAGTTGCCGATGACAAGGCAATGCCAAAAGCTTGGGGCAAGGTTAACTCCAAGAACGCGCCAACGACTTCTTTGATGATCACGGGCGTTTTACAGACGATCTTCCTGTTCTCGCTGCTGTTTACGGAAAAGGCTTATGAATTTGCCTACTCACTTTGTGCCGCCGCAATTTTGTTCTCCTACCTGTTTGTTGGTCTCTACCAGATGAAGTTGAGTTCCGAACGTAAGGAATGGGGTCAATACACGGTCGGTCTGCTTTCTGCGCTGTTCATGTTTGCCTGCATGTTCCTGGCTGGTTGGCAAGAAGTTCTGCTGGTTACGATCAGCTTTATTCCAGGCTTCTGTGTCTACTACGCTGGCTGCAAGGAAAACAATCACAAGTTCTCTAAGGCTGAGCTGTGGACGATGGGCCTGATTCTGGTATTGAGCGTTGTTGCCGTCGTATTGGTATGCAATGGCACGATTACCATTAGCTAGCAATTTTTAACGGATGGTTGTCATTGACTGAATCAAGACTATGTAAAAGCTTAAAGACGAATTTAAATCGTGTTGGAATTTCTCCAGCACGATTTTTTTATATAAAGGATTGCGCTGACGTACAAAATTAGGTAAGATAGTCACTGTTGTTAAATCGTAATTATTACTATTTATTTTTGTGAGGTGAAAAGATGGATCGACGCTTTTGGAAAATCGTGGCTGGCTTGAGCTTGGCATTGGCGGTGATTTTTTGCTTGGCAGCTACTGACTGGCATCCGCAGCAAAAATCACAGCGGCCGATTAAAATCGTTGCCAGCCTGAATTTTTATGGCGAAGCTGCCCAGGCCGTTGCGGGAAAATATGGCCAAACTGTTTCCGTAATCGATAATGCGGCGGTTGACCCGCATGAGTATCAGCCGGCGACCGTTCAAGCCGAGCAGGTTGCCAAAGCGAATGTTGTGATTTTAAATGGTCTGGGCTATGATCAGTGGATGAATGATCTGGTTAAGGCTAATCAAAATGGATCACAAACGGTCGTTAACGTCGGCAGACAGATCGCCGGCCAAAAGAATGGTGCCAACGAGCATGTCTGGTACCGACCACAGACGATGAAAAAACTGGCGTACTATCTGGCAAAAAAATATGCCAAGCTTGATCCTAAGCATAAACAATACTATTATCGCAATGCCAAAAAATATGTCAGTTCATTGAAAGCGATTGATCAGCAGATTGAAAAATGCCGTCAGCTGGCTCAAAAACAAAAAGTTGACGTCAGCGAGCCGGTTTTTGATTATGCCTTAGAGAATCTAGGCTATCAGATCAATGACCGTCATTTTGAAAAAGCAATTGAAGATGGCAACGATCCATCGCCAAAGGATATTCAGCAGCTGCAGCAGGATATTCAAGAGCATCGGATCGCATTCTTTGTTAATAACAAACAGTCGCAGAGCAAGACGATCGACAACCTGGTCGCACTGGCTAAAGAAAATCACGTTCCAGTTCTTAACGTTACCGAATCCCAGCCGAATGGCAAAACCTATCGGCAATGGATGTTGGGGCAGTATCGGCAGCTCTATCGAATCCTACAGCGAGGTGAATGATCATTTCTCTTATTACAGTTAAAAACCTGACTTTAGCCTATGGTGATAAGAATATCGTTGACGACTTAAGCTTTTCTTTGGCGCCTGGCGATTTTCTGGTCGTGATTGGTGATAACGGCGTCGGCAAGACCACGCTGGTAAGATCGCTTTTGGGACAGCTCAAGCCTAAAAAAGGCGTGATTGAGATGCCTGACAAGCTGAAGATCGGCTATGTTCCTCAGTTTCGCAATCTGGATGAAGAATATCCCTTATCGATTAAAGACTTTGTCGCTTTAAATGCCGGCAAGAGTCTGCGCCCATGGCTGAATCAAAAAGAACGCCAGCAGTTGCACCATATTTTAGAGCTGACGGATCTGACACGCATTCAGGATCGCTTGTTGGGGCAGGCTTCGGGCGGTGAAAAGCAGCGCGCCTACCTGGCACAGGCACTGCTTGGCAATCCGCGGCTTTTGATCTTGGATGAGTCAACAGCCAGTCTCGATAATGAAATGAAATATGAGCTTTTAGACTTGGTAGCCAAGCTGCAAAAGCAGGGACTCAGCGTCATCTTTATTACGCATGACTGGGATCTGGCTCGCAGTTATGGCACGCGCTATCTAAAGATGATGCCGGATAGCTATCAGACCGGATCGATTGAAGAATTCCGACAGGGGGTTAAAAATGTTTGAGTTGAGCTTTATGCGCAATGCGTTTATGGCCGGCACGTTTATCGCCATTGTTAGCGGGACGATTGGCGTTTTTGTGATGGCGCGCAGCATGTCTTTTCTGACGCACACACTGTCAGAAATCGGGTTTGCTGGGGCTTCATTTGCGGTTTTTGCAGGGTGGCCGGCATTAAACGGGATGCTTTTGTTCACCATGCTTAGCTCGGTCTTAGTGGGTCAGATGAGCATTAAGGAGTCTCGCCGCGAAGCTGTTATCAGCGCGGTCTCAGCTCTTTTCATCGGCTTAGGGATCTTGTTTTTGTCGCTTTCCAGTCAAACGGCCAGTTCAGCCACCAGCATTCTGTTTGGCAGCGTGGTTGGGATCAGCAGGCAAGAGGTCTGGCAGCTGGTGGGCCTGTCGCTTTTGGTGATGGTGGTCGTGATGATTGGCTACCGCCAGCTGAAGTTTGATTCGTTTGATGCTGTCGGTGCACGGGTTAATGGCATCAACAGCACGCTGATCTCGGTCGTCTTTTTGCTTTTGCTGGCATTAAGCGTCAGTGTGGCAGCTCAGATCGTTGGTTCGCTGCTGATCTTTATTCTGCTGACGCTGCCTGCTGCCAGTGCCAAGTATTTTACGCATGGCGTGGCCAAGATGATCGTTTTAGCAATCCTGTTTGCCATGCTGGGAACCTGGCTGGGATTGTATCTGGGATATTTGACCAACTGGCCGGTGAGTTTCTTTATTGCAGTGATTGAAGTAGTGATCTATGTGACTGCCTTGATTTTTCAGCATTTGGTCAATGATTAGCAGAAAGTGTTAAAATAAAACACGGCTCAAGCTTTGGGCGGTGTTTTTTATTTTCGGTCGCATCAGCCATCCGTTGGCAATCTAAGTCCGGAATTTCTCTTTTTTGCTTGATTAAATCGGTTAATCCTTTTAGGTGGCGCTGTCATCGTGATTGTTTGCCGAAACAGCTCTTAAGATTCTGAATAAAATTGCGGTAAAAGACGAACTATTATGTTATGATTTGAAGGTATCAATAATTATTAGCTCAAGTAAAAGAGGGAAATCACATGAAAGTCAGACGCAGTAATCGCTTGGTTGATATGACGCGCTATTTGATGGAACATCCACGGACGCTGGTTTCATTGAAGTTTTTTGGCGAACGTTACGGCTCGGCCAAGTCATCAATCAGTGAGGATCTAAGCATCATTCGGCGGACGCTGCACACTTGGGGCGTCGGTCGTCTGGAAACCCTGCCTGGTGCCAGTGGCGGGGCCCGTTTGACGCTGCTCTACTCTGAAGAAAATGCTGCGCAGGTCATTGACGATCTGGTTAAGGCGGTTGACGATGACAGCCGGCTCTTACCAGGTGGCTATGTCTATCTATCGGATCTTTTGGGACGGCCGGACGTGCTTCGCGAAGTCGGCCGTTTGATTGCGACTCAATATGTTGACGATGACGTTGACGTGGTAATGACGGTCGAGACGAAAGGAATTCCGATTGCTCAAAGCGTAGCGATGTATCTGAACAAGCCATTCGTAATCGTACGTAACAGTTCTCACATTACGGAAGGCTCAACGGTCAGCGTCAATTACGTCTCGGGTTCGTCACAGCGGATCAAAAAAATGGAGCTTTCACGGCGGACGCTTAAAGAAGGTGCCAACGTAATCGTCGTGGATGACTTTATGAAGGGTGGCGGTACGCTGAACGGGATGAAGTCGCTGATTGAAGAATTCGGTGCTCATCTGGTCGGCATGACGGTCTTTGCAGAGGGGCAATTCAGTGGTCAGCGCTTGGTTGACGGCTGCACTTCATTGATCAAGGTTCAGGCCGTTGACGATACGACCAATAAAAAAATCACTGCTCAGCCAGGCAGCTATATGGAAGCCGTATTTGGCAATAAAAAGGAGAAATAAATAAAAATGACGCAACGCAATGCAATTATTCTCGCGGCCGGTAAAGGTACGCGGATGAAGTCCAAGCTTTATAAAGTGTTGCACCAAGTGTGTGGCAAAACGATGGTTGAACATGTCTTAGGTCAGCTGGAAGAAGCTAAGATCGACAACATCGTGACGGTGGTTGGCTATGGTGCCGAAACCGTTGAGCAGACGCTGGGCAATCGGACCAAATATGCTTTGCAAAAACAGCAGCTGGGGACTGGTCATGCGGTTATGCAGACTGAATCGCTGCTGGGTGATCAAGAAGGCGAGACGCTGATCGTCAGTGGGGATACGCCTTTGTTTACTGCCGCAACCTTCAACAAGATGTTTGAATACCATGAGCAGCGTCATGCGGCAGTTACCATTCTGACTTCAGTGGCACCTGATCCGACTGGCTATGGCCGCATCGTTCGCAATGACGTGGGGATCGTTGAGCGGATCGTTGAACAAAAAGATGCCACGCATGAAGAACAGGAAATTCATGAAATCAATACTGGTGTCTACTGCTTTGACAATCAAAAGCTGTTCCAGGCCCTTAAGCTGATCAATAATGACAATGCCCAAGGCGAGTACTACTTGACGGATGTCATCGGCATTTTAAAGAACCATGGCGAAATCGTCACGGCTTATCGAATGGCTGACTTTGACGAATCAATGGGGGTCAATGATCGCGTTGCCTTGGCGCGGGCCAACAAGATCATGCGTAAGCGGATCAACACCCGCTTGATGAAAGACGGCGTCACTATGGTTGATCCAGAAACCACTTATATCGATGCCGACGTTAAGGTGGGCCGCGACACGGTAATTGAAGGCAACGTTGTGATCAAAGGCAATACCACGATTGGCAGCGACTGCTTTATCGGCGCTCACTCAGTCATCAAGGATTCAGTTCTGCATGATGACGTCAAGGTCTATGCCTCAACGCTGGAAGAAGCGGAAATGCACACCGGATCAGACGTTGGCCCCAACAGTCATCTGCGTCCTCAGGCTGAGATCGGCAAGGGTGTTCATATCGGCAACTTCTGTGAGATCAAGAAAGCCTACATTGGCGAAAATACCAAGATTGGTCATTTGAGCTATGTTGGCGATGCTACTCTGGGTAAGAACATCAACATCGGCTGTGGCGTGGTCTTTGTCAACTATGATGGCTCCAAGAAGCATCACACCAACGTTGGCGATCATGCCTTTATCGGCAGCAACTCTAACATTGTGGCTCCTGTCAATATTGCCGAAGACTCGTTTGTTGCGGCTGGGTCTACGATTACGGACAGCACGGAACGTTTTGACATGGCGATTGCCCGAGCACGGCAGGTCAATAAACCGGATTATGCTAAGAAGCTTCCCTGGTAACAGTTGCTTTTTGGGCTTTAAATCAATATGATTAGAGTGATAGAAAAAGTATGCAGATTTCGGAGGACCCCATGAAAGAACGTTATGCTGACCCTAAATTAAAAATCTTTGCCTTAAATTCCAACCGCCCACTGGCTCAAAAAATTGCCGATGAGGTAGGTGTGGAATTAGGTAAGCTTTCGGTTGACCGCTTTAGTGATGGCGAAATTCAAATCAATATCGAAGAAAGCGTCCGTGGCGATAATGTTTATGTTATTCAATCTACTTCAGCTCCCGTAAACGATAACCTGATGGAACTGATGATCATGATCGATGCCTTGCGTCGGGCAAGTGCCAATACGATCAACGTGGTCTTGCCTTACTACGGCTATGCTCGGCAAGACCGGAAAGCGCGGAGCCGAGAACCAATCACGGCTAAGCTGGTTGCCAATATGCTGCAGAATTCCGGCGTGACGCGGATTGTTGCCCTTGATCTGCACGCTGCTCAGATTCAAGGTTTCTTTGACATTCCAGTCGATCATTTGATGGGGGCACCGCTTTTGGCTGACTACTTTATCAATGAGGGCGTGGCTGCCAATGCCGTTGTCGTTTCGCCAGACCATGGTGGGGTTACGCGAGCACGGGCCCTGGCAGAGTTTCTCAAGGCGCCGATTGCTATCATTGATAAGCGGCGGCCACGGCCAAACGTTGCCAAGATTATGAATATCATTGGGGACGTCAAGGGCAAGAAATGTATCATGATTGATGACATGATTGATACTGCCGGTACGATTTCCAAAGGTGCGCAAGCCTTGATGGATGCCGGTGCAGAAGAAGTCTATGCTTCAGCTACGCATGCCGTTTTGTCGGGCCCAGCAATTGAGCGCTTGGACAATTCACCGTTAAAACAGGTCGTGGTTACGGATTCGATTCAGCTGCCTGACGAAAAGCAGATTGACAAGATCGTGCAGGTTTCCGTGGCTCCGCTGATTGGCGCGGCGATCAAGCGGATCAATGAAAATCGTCCTGTTAGTCCTTTGTTTAACAACCGTTTTGAACAGGCTAACGAAGATTAGATTTAATCAAAAGAGTCGCTATCTAAGCGGCTTTTTTTGATTTTGGGACTAAAAGGCGGTCCATGGTATAATAGTCGAGGCAAGACGAAAAAGGAGCAAAAAAATGAAATTTAAAACTTTGCTGAAACGGCTGATGCTGGGCACGGTTACGGTTGCAGCCGGGATTAGCCTGGTTGGCTGCGGCAGCTCGACCAGTACGCAGTCAAGCGAGTCGTCATCTGAGTCGTCACAATCAACGACCAAGACGACGGCGGCTTCCAAGGCCCGCGATCAAGCCAATAATCAGATTATGTCTGGTCAGTATAAGGAAGCCTTAAAAACGCTGCTGGCGGTCAAGAATCCAGATTCGCAGACGCGCAGCATGATTAAAGATCTGCAGAAATACTTAGCGGCTCAAGATGCCTATAATGATCAGGAATATGATGAAGCCGTCAACGATCTCAGTTCGGTATCATCAAATTCCAAACCGATGCGTTCGGCATTCATCAGTATGAAGAACAAGGCTAAGCAGGCTCAACAGGCAGCTTCTGCCAGTTCCTCTGCTCAAAGCAGTCAGGCTAACTCCAGCAGCTCAAGTACGACGGCATCATCCAGCTCAAGTTCCAGTTCGGCGGTCAATTCGGCAGCAGCCAGTCAGACCGGCATGGACGTAATCAATGCGTTTGCGGCTAAGATGAACTTTAACCAGTCGAGCTACGGGATTATTCCAGAAGGCAAGGATGGCGACGTATATACTTTTGAGGTTCGCCAAAACAACGATGATAATACCGTTGCTCATTTGATTGGTATCTATCAGTACAACGCTGCTACTGGCGCAGTTACCAAAATCAATTAACCAGTCTAAGTAAGAAGGCGAGAAATGGCATGAGTGAGGAAATCATTGCCCGTCCGTTGATTACGATCACCAATATCATCTGGAGCTTTAATCGGCAGACGCATGAGATGCAGCTGCTTTTGATCAAGCGGTCTGAAGCACCATTTAAAGATGCCTGGGCGCTGCCGGAAACGCTGCTGCGGAGTACGGAAAGTGCCGATGATGCCGCATTGCGCTTGATCAAGGATAAAATCGGGCTTGAGGTTCGGTCAACGGCAACGGAACAATTGGCAACGTTTACCGCGCCGCACCGATCAGTCGGTGAGCGGGCATTGGCGTTGGCGTACATGACTTTTTTGCCGGCAATGCCTAAGCTTAAGCCGGGATATGGTGCCGTTGCCGCCGAATGGTTTGCTTTTGAGAATTTTGGTCATCATTACTTATTGAGTGATGGCAGGCATCGGTTTGATCTTTCAAATACCTCACAGGCACTGGCGTTTGACCATGATCAAATCGTTACTACGGCTATTCAGCGCATTCGCAACAAATTGGACTATCAGCCAACGGTTCTGCAGGTATTGGGACCTACGTTTACGCTTAAAGAGGCACGCGAGGTCTATGCGCCATTTTGGCAGCTGACGGCAGATCAGATTGATAATTCAAATTTCCGCAAGACGCACCACCATCTTTTTAAAGAGGTTGGGACAGCAACGATTCGCAAGCGCAGCGGTCGACCACCCAAGATATATTCGTTGGCGAGCTTGCCAAATCCGTTGGAAAGGAGTAAAGTTGACAACAATTAAAGTCAACTTTACTTTTTTTACGAAAATTAAAGTAATTTGTACTTTTATTTAAAGAGGTGAGACAAATGGCAAATGAAGCATTGCTGATTATTGACTACACCAATGATTTTGTGGCTGATGACGGCGCGCTGACTTGTGGCCAGGCTGCTCAGGCTTTAGACGAGCACATTACACAATTGGCAGATGATTTTCTAAAGGCTGGCAAGTGGGTCTATCTGCCGACTGACGTTCATCATCAAAATGACCCGTACCATCCTGAAAGTCGGCTTTATCCACCCCACAACATCAAGGGAACCTGGGGACGCGAGCTGTACGGCCGGCTTGGCAAATGGTATCAGAAACACCAAGATGATGAGCATGTCGTTTTGCTGGATAAGACGCATTACTCATCGTTTTGCGGGACACCGCTTGATCTGCGGCTGAGGGAAAGAAAAGTTGACACGGTGCATTTGGCGGGTGTCTGCACGGATATCTGCGTTCTGCACACGGCGATTGCGGCATATGATCTGAACTATCAAATCGTGGTTCACGAAAAAGCCGTTGCGACCTTTGATCCGGCTGGCCAGGTTTGGGCGATGAAGCATTTTAAGAACGTTTTGAACGCTCAGATAGAAGATTGAAAGAAGTTTAGGGAGAAGAGAAATGGCAATGTCTGAAGAATTATTGACTGATCTGTATGAATTTTCAATGGCGAATGGCTATTATGCGACCCTGCCGCATGATCAAGAAGCGGTTTTTGACGTCTTTTACCGTAATGTTCCTGATAATGGCAGCTTTGTCATTGCGGCTGGGTTGGCTCAGGTCGTTGAAGCGCTGCAGAATTTTCATTTTACGGATGATGACATCAGCTATCTGCGTTCATTGAATCTATTTTCGACTGGCTTTTTGGACTATCTGGCCAATTTAAAGTTTTCCTGCACGGTCCGAGCAATTCCAGAGGGGACACCGGTCTTTCCGCGTGAACCAATGCTGACGGTCAAAGGGCCATTGCTGCAGTGTCAGCTGCTGGAGACGTTCGTATTGAACATCTTGAATCATCAGTCACTGATTGCCACTAAGTCGCGACGGATCTGTGCCGCTGCTGAAGGCCGTGCAGTCATGGAATTTGGCGCGCGGCGGGCACAGGGACCTGATGCCTCAGTCTTTGGTGCACGAGCGGCGGTAATCGGCGGGTGTACCAGTACCTCCAACTGCCTGGCAGCTAAGAAGTTTGGCCTGCAGGCGGCTGGGACGATGGCACACAGCTGGATTGAAAGCTATCCTGATGAGCTGACGGCTTTTCGCGCCTGGGCACAGGTTTATCCAGACAGTGCCTCACTACTGGTTGACACCTATGATGTTTTGAAGAGTGGGGTGCCAAATGCAATCAAGGTCTTTAGAGAATTACGGGCTGCTGGTCATGAGCCGATTGGCATTCGGATTGATTCTGGCGACTTGACTCAATTGGCAACCAAGGCCCGGCAGATGCTGGATGAAGCTGGATTTGAAAATGCCAAGATTACGGCTTCCAATGCTTTGGATGAAACGGTGATTCAAGCATTGCTAAAAGAAGGCGCACCGCTGGACAACTTTGGTATTGGCGAAAAGCTGATCACCAGCTCGACTTCGCCAGTCTTGAGCGGGGTCTACAAAATGGCAGCGCTCAAGGTTGATGGCCAATGGCAGCCAAAGATTAAGCTCAGCAACAGTCGTGAGAAGGTTACGCTGCCAGGCGACAAAATGGTCTACCGGCTTTATCGAAAAGATACGCCGGACCAAGCCTTTGCCGATGTGATTGCCCTGGCTGATGAAAAACTGCCTGAAAAGCTCTTGGCTATTAATGCCGATCCACTGGCAACTGATGACGAGATTGAGCTGACCGATTTTGTTGCCAAGCCGCTGCAGCTGGAAGTAGTCGGCGCTAATGCCAGCTCGATTGAGACCGATGTAATGAAACTGCAGACGTTGATGAAGCATCAATTGGCACAGCTGCCTAAGGCTACGCAGCGCTTGATCAATCCTGATGTCTACCAAGTCTACTTGACGCCAAAGCTGTTTGAGCTTCAGCAGCGGCTGATTAAAGAGCATCATCAAAAGGCTCAGGCTTAAAACAAACCAGTTAAAAAATCGTAAACCGACAAAAACGACGCCGCTCAAAGCAGTCTTATTGCTTTGAGCAGCGCCGTTTGTTTTTATTGGTAAATTGATCAGGCGTTTAAAACGTACTTTTCGATAGCTTCGGCAACGCCATCATGATTATTGTCATTTTCGGTAACAACGTCGGCCATCTGCAGCGTATGTGGAATCGAGTTGGCCATCGCCACGCCGGTTCCGGCAAACTCAATCATTGACTCATCGTTTTGCGCGTTGCCGATTGCCATGACGTTGTCAGCGGTCAGATTCAGCTTGTCGGTCAAGGCAGATAAGGCCACGCCCTTGCTGGTCTGTTTGTTGATCAGCTCGAGGTAGAAGTCCTCACTGCGAACGACTCTGAAACGATCACTGAGTTCTTGAGGCATGTTGGCTAAAGCGGCATCGATTTTTTCTTTTTCATCGGTCATCATGGCCTTGCCAATCGTAATTGAATCGCGCATATGGTTCAGCTGATCCATGCTGCGGTAGCGTAATGGCATGGATACCAGATTGGATTCATAAACCGTGTATGGGTTGATATCTTGGTTAGGCGTGTAGATATAGTCGCTGGTCTCAATAATTGATGAAACATCCTGCTTGCGGCAGTATGATTCAAAATCAATGTAGTCGTCAAAATCAACCGTGTAGTGAGCCAAAACGGTACCGTCAGTCGCCTGGGCCAAAGCACCGTTATAGCAGATAACGTATTCGTTTGCAGAATCGGCGAGTCCCAGCTGGTTGACATAGGCTTTCACGCCAGTCATCGGACGACCGGTACATAAAACGATCCGGACGTCGCGCTTAGTGGCTTCATTGATTGCGGCAACGGTTTGTGGGGTGATCTGACGCTGGTCATTGATTAACGTACCATCGATATCGATTGCGACAAGTTTAATAGACATAAAAATACCTCCTGGATCTTTAATTGGCAACGACTTGATTGTTTTTAATGCAGTGCTGAAAGGCTTCATAGATTGGCTCGAAAATCTCGATGTCATTTTGCTGAGTCAGCATCTCACGCGGGAAGAAAAAGCGCTGATCGCCGGCTTCTCGGCCTGAGACGCTTGCCACCAGCGTGCTGACCTGTGACAGCTCAGTCAGTTCGCCATTTGGATAGATGAGCTCAATTTGCGTTTGCGGCTTTGAGTCTTGCGGGTTGTAGGTATCGTAAGGCAGCTTATAGCTGGAGTCGACAGCGGTATAATAGTCGACGTCAAAGCCGGCCGTGGTAATCAATTCACGCAGCTTGGGCAGCATGAAACGGGTCTGCTGATCATAGACGGCAGATTTGAATGGCCGTCGGTTGATAAAGCGCTGGGCCAGATCGCTTAAGATTTTATCGCTTGAATTCATCCAATGAATAAAATAAGTAGTCAAAACGCCATCGTCAAGCGTTAAATAGTCATTCAAGTCATAATGACCGTTAAAAAACGGCATCAGCAGTCGCGGCATGAACTCGGGCTGGTATTGACTTGGATGCTGATAAAGCCACTTGGCCCGCATCAGCAGGTGATCCAAGATGACCTCCATCGAGCGTGAAACTGGATGAAAGTAAACCTGCAGATACATCTGCAACCGACTGAGAATATAGTCCTCAACAGCGTGCATACCATTGATCTCAAAAGCAATGCCATCCTTGACCGGCCGCATCATGTGCAGAACGCGATCGAGATCGAACTTGCCGTAATTGGTACCTGTATAGTACGAATCGCGCTGCAGATAGTCCATCCGATCAGCATCGACTTGACTTGATATCATCTGAACCACCTGTGGATTTTGATAGGTGTGATCAATCACGCTGGCGACTTTTTGAGGAAAATCATTGCCGACGCGGCGCAGAATGCGATTGATATTGGTTGATTCACTGGTGATGATGCGCCGCGTAATCTGCTCGTGGTCAGTGTGAAAGATATGTTCAAACGTATGCGAGTAAGGCCCATGTCCCAGATCGTGAAGCAGTGCCGCGCAAAGGGCTACGGGGCGCTCTTGATCGTTCCACAATCCATCTTGAGGCGCTTGCTGCGGATAGTTGCGCTGAAAAAGGTTGCAGATGCGGCGCGTGATCTCATAAACGCCCAGACAATGGCCAAAACGAGAATGCTCGGCGCCATGAAAGGTCATTGAAGAGGTGCCGAGCTGTTTGATACGGCGCAGTCTCTGAAATTCCGGCGTGTCAATCAGATCAAGAATGATTTGATTGTCAACGATAATCGTACCGTGGATCGGGTCACGAAAGACTTTTTCGCGCGGCAGCTGTTCATCTTTAAATGTCATGACGAATCCTTTCTTAGAAAAAGCAGTTGGTTTAATTATACAAAATTATTATTTAGCCCGCATTGGTTGAGAAATTAAAAACAATCCGCGTATAATCAAATTGAAAAAATCGAGCAAAGGGGGCCGATGTCTATCAAATCCATTGTACCCGTTAAGGTCAGCTTAAAAACAAAAATGACTCAGGATGGCAAAAGCGATCATTATCATTTTGAAGAAGACGGCCAATTCGTTACGTTGGAAAATGGCCAGCATTATTTACGCTATGTCGAGCATCAAGGCAGCCAAGCCACGCCGGTTCAGTTTCGGTTAGCACCGGATGAGATTCATCTGGTTCGCAGCGGCGCACAGAAGACGCATTTTCGCTTTGCCAATGGCAGCGAGCATCTGACGCACTATCAAACGGAATATGGTCGGATCGCCCTGCGTGTCGTTACCAATCGCTTGGATGCCGATTTGAATCTGGCAGCCATCGCCGGTCATGTTGAGATCCGCTATCAGCTGCTGATGCAGGATCAATTAATCGGTAACTATCAGATTCAATTGCAATTTGGCGCGTAATATCGTATTATGTAGAGTAGACTTTTTGAGACTTTTTGAAGGGATGTGCACCAGTTTGGATTTAACCCATTTGGATTTAAAGGTTTTCGATGGCCAAGACAAGTCGGAACTGTCCATGATCGAAGTAGCGCACGCTATTTTGGCTTACCATGGTGAAGCAATGGCGTTCGCTGATTTGACCAACGAGGTTCAGCAATATCTTGGTAAGAGCGATGAGGAAATTCGGGAACGGCTTTCTCAGTTCTACACGGACCTGAACGTCGATGGCAGTTTTATTTCCCTTGGTGACAATACTTGGGGCCTGCGTGCATGGTACCCATACGAATCAATCGACGAAGCCACGGTTGGCGAAAACGAAGAAGAAGAAGATCGTCCAAAGAAGAAGCGTCGCAAGGTCAATGCCTTCTTGGCAGGGGCTGACGATGACGATGACGTTATCGACTACGACAATGATGACCCAGAAGATGACGATCTGGCCGACGTTGATGATGAAGATGACGGCGACGGCGAAGAAGAAGATTACGACAACCCAGATTACGATGAAGACAATCCACTCGCCGATGACGATGAGGACACCAATCTGGAAGATCAGCTCTCATCAGAAAACTTTGATGATGAAGATGACGTTGAAGACGATGATGACGAGGAATAAATAATACATCGCTCTTGACTAACCTGTTTGGTCTTTGTATTATTTTACTTGGGCTCCCAAGTTTATCTTGGGACTTTTCGTTTTAAAAAGCTCCCTGTTTCAGTGAAATGGGGAGCTTTTTTTGTATTAGAGAACCGGACGCAGTTCCAAAAGGAGAGAAATAATGACTAAATACATTTTCGTAACTGGTGGGGTTGTTTCATCATTGGGCAAAGGGATTATCGCTGCATCTCTGGGTCGATTGCTGAAAAACCGGGGTCTGAAAGTGGCCATTCAAAAGTTTGACCCATACTTGAACGTGGACCCTGGGACGATGAGCCCTTACCAGCACGGTGAGGTTTTCGTTACCGATGACGGTACGGAAACTGATTTGGACTTGGGACACTACGAACGGTTCATTGACAACAACCTCAACAAGTATTCCAACGTTACGACCGGTAAGATCTACTCAGAAGTATTGCACAAGGAACGGCGCGGCGACTATCTGGGACGAACCGTTCAAGTAATTCCACATATTACGGATGCTATTAAAGACAAGATCAAGCGGGCCGGCGAAAGTACGGATGCTGAAATCGTGATTACCGAAATCGGTGGGACGGTTGGTGATATTGAATCACAGCCATTCATGGAAGCCATTCGGGAAATGAAAAAGGATGCCGGTGCCGAAAACGTACTCTACATTCATGCTACGCTGATTCCATACCTGCATGCCGCGGGCGAAATGAAGACTAAACCAACTCAGCACAGCGTTCGCGAACTGCGTGGTCTGGGGATTCAGCCAAACATTTTGGTCGTACGGACGGAAGCACCGGTTACTGACAGCATGCGCAAAAAGATTGCCATGTTCTGTGACGTTGATGAAAATGCCGTTATCGAATCCCGCGATGTTAAGGTATTGTACGAGATTCCGCTGAAGCTGCAAAAACAGGGCATGGACCAGCTGGTAGTCGATCACTTTGGCCTTGACGTTCCAGAAGCCGATATGCGCGACTGGACCAATATGATTCACCATATTGAAAATGGTCTGACTAACACGGTAACGATTGCCATGGTTGGTAAGTACACTGATCTGCAGGATGCCTACATTTCAGTTAATGAAGCATTGCGTCATGCCGGCTACCCAGTCAATGCCAAGGTTAAGATCGATCACTTCAACTCTGAGGACATCAATGACGAAAACGTTGCCGAAAAGCTGGGCAAGTACGATGGAATCTTGGTACCAGGTGGATTTGGCTCACGTGGGGTTGAAGGAATGATTGCTGCCATCAAGTATGCTCGTGAAAACGATGTGCCATACCTGGGAATCTGCCTTGGGATGCAGACGGCCTGCATTGAATTTGCCCGCGATGTGCTGGGCTACAAAGATGCCAACTCAACTGAATTTAATCCAAATACTGAACATAACATCATTGACTTGATGCCGGATCAAGAAGATGTTGAGAACATGGGCGGTACGCAGCGGCTCGGCTCTTACCCATGCAGGCTTAAGGCAGGAACCAAAGCAGCAGCTGCCTATGACAACAAGACGATGATTCACGAACGGCACCGGCACCGTTATGAATTTAACAACGAATACCGTGAAGCCATGGAAAAAGCTGGTCTGGTGATCTCGGGGGTTAATCCAGATCGGAACCTGGTTGAAGTCGTTGAACTGCCTAAGAACAAATTCTTCGTAGCAGCTCAATACCACCCAGAGTTCCTGTCACGACCAAACCGTCCCGAAGGCTTGTTTGCCGCATTCGTTAAGGCAGCTGCCGAAAATCAAAAATAATTAGTCTGTATCATAAAAAACGACGCGATCAGAGATGGTCACGTCGCTTTTTAGACTAGCGGCACGTAAGTTATGAAGATTGTTTGAAAAGGTTGTAATTTAGCGGTTTATTAATTATTATTAAAGCTGACTGTTTTAAAAATAAAGAAAGATTCAACTAAAAACAATTATCAATTTGTAAGCGAGGAAAACACAATCATGAAAAAAATGATCATTCAAGGAGGAAACCGACTTTCGGGCGAAGTTACCATCGGCGGAGCTAAGAACAGTACCGTGGCGTTGATTCCGGCGGCAATTCTGGCCGATACGCCTGTTCAGTTTGATACCGTGCCGGATATCTTGGATGTTCACAATCTGATGATTATTTTGGAATCAATGAATGTTAAGTCATCATTCAAGCATGGCGTTTTAAACATTGATCCCACTCAAATCATGGAAGCTGAACTGCCCAGCAAGGCGATCAAGAGTCTGCGGGCTTCCTACTACTTCATGGGAGCCCTGCTTGGTCGCTTTCACCGAGCAACGGTAACTTTTCCAGGTGGCGACAACATTGGTCCGCGGCCAATCGACCAGCATTTGAAGGCTTTCAAGGCTTTAGGCGCCAACGTCAGCGAGTCGGGCGGTACCGTTAAGATGGACGCGCCAAACGGACTGCATGGCACGCGGATCTTTATGGATATGGTTTCGGTCGGCGCTACGATCAACGCGGTTTTAGCAGCAGTGAGAGCCCAAGGAACCACGATCATCGAAAATGCCGCGCGCGAACCAGAAATCGTTGACCTGGCAACCTTCTTAAACAATATGGGGGCTAAGATTCGTGGGGTTGGGACCGATACGATTCGGATTACCGGTGTCGATACGCTGCAGTCAATGAACACGCATACGATCATTGCCGACCGGATCGAAACTGGGACTTATCTGTCATTAGCAGCTGCGATGGGGGATGGGGTCATGTTAAACAACGTGATTCCCGAGCACTTGGAAGCTTACACCAGCAAGCTGATCGACATGGGCGTTGACTTGCAGATCGACAGTGATAAGATCTATGTTCCCAAAACGGATCATCTAAAGCCAATCAGCGTCAAGACGATGCCTTATCCTGGTTTTGCCACTGATCTGCAGCAGCCATTGACGCCACTGCTTTCTAAAGCGGCTGGTGAAAGCACGATTGTTGATACGATCTATCCAAAGCGGGTCAAACACATCCCAGAACTACAGAAGATGGGAATGGATATTGAGGCACAGGATGGTCGGATCGTGGTTCGCCATACTGAAAAACTGCATGGCGCTGATGTCAAGGCTGGCGAGATTCGTGCCGGAGCCTCATTGATGATTGCCGGATTGATGGCTGATGGCGAAACGGTTATTCATGACGCGGACCACATCCTGCGCGGCTATGACCGGGTTGTTTGGAAACTCAACCGGCTGAATGCCAACGTTAGGATTGAAGAAGAATAGAAAATGACAGAGTAGTTGCAAGTTGAACAAAGATATGTTAATCTGTGAAGGTTGATTATCTATGTTTCAGGCAATGATTCATGGCAAAAGGAGCGTAAAATTTATGAAACAAGGAATTCATCCAGATTACCACTTGGTAGTTTTTGAAGACTCAGCAACCGGCTACAAGTTTATCTCCGGTTCTACGGCTACTTCTCGCGAAACCGTTAAATGGGAAGACGGCAACGAATACCCACTGATCCGGGTTGAAGTTACCTCAGATTCTCACCCATTCTACACGGGTAAGCAAAAGTTCACGCAAGCCGATGGTGCCGTGGACAAGTTCAACAAGAAGTACGGCCTCAAGTAAGCCACATTTTGGCAAAAAGTCTCACTGCTGGATTTTTCCGCGGTGGGACTTTTGTTTTATCATTATAAAAGTCGAGGAAACTAAATATGCATCGCAAGTTAAACTGGCTGCGCTGGACCGTTGCCGTAATCCTGTTTGTCGTTGGACTGGCTTTGATTTTTAATCAGCAGATCAAGTCGGCTTTGGTTGACAGCTATCGACCGACCGTTACGCGGCAGGCTGTGGTTAAAAATCAAAAGAAAAAGGCCAGCTATGATTTTGACAGCGTCCAGGATCTTAGCCTACAAAGCGTCGCAGCAGCGCGGGCTAAAAAACAGGATATTAATGTAATTGGCGAGATTGCCATTCCTGATATTGATATGGTACTGCCGATTGCCAAAGGGGTCGACAACACCACATTAGCTTTGGCTGCCGGCACGATGCGCGAAGACATGCAGATGGGGAAGGGCAACTATGCCTTGGCTGGACACAATATGGCCAATGGCAGCAAAATCTTGTTCTCACCGCTTTATTACCATGCCAAAAAGGGCCAGATGATCTATTTGACCGATATGAAGCGGGTCTATGAGTATCGAATCTATCAGCGCAAGTTCATCAAGGCAACCGACGTTCAAGTGGTCAATGACACCAAAAATGCCATCGTCACTTTGATTACCTGTGATGATACCGGTAAAGGACGTTTGATGATCAGAGGGAAACTGGTCCGCAGCGAGAAGTTCTCTCAAGCACCTCAAAAAGCGCAAAAAGCTCTCAGCAGCAAGTATACAACGGGACGCGATCAAGAATAAAAAGGGATCAGACGTGGTTATCTACGCCTGATCTCTTTTTGCTTATGATTGATTTTACGTTGCTGGATTAATGCTGATCGTGCAGCTGGCGCTTTACGACATCCAACCAATAAGGAAGCGCCTCGGCCAAGCTGTCGTAGGTATCTTGGAAACGATGCGTATACCAGGGGTCGGGGATTGACGTACCAGCTTTGCCTGGCACCACGTCAAAGGCCTGATGAATCTTAAAGCGATCCTCTTTTGGCGCGATGGCTTTAAGATGCCGAATGTTCATGTCGTCCATGCCGATGATCAGATCAGCAGTGGCGAAATCTGCTTGAGTGATGGGACGCGAGATGAGCCCCTCAGTCGGCAGATGATACTTATGCATGATCTTAAGCGCGCCTGGATGCGGGCCGTTGCCTTCTTCTTCATAGCTGGTTGCGGCTGAGTCGACTTGGACTTGATCGGCCAGGTGATTTTGGGCGATCATTTGTCTAAACATTGCCTCTGCCATTGGGGAGCGACAGATATTGCCCAGACAGACAAATAAGACTTTCATAAAAAAGCTCCTTATAAATGGTTTTACAGTTTAATTTTATAAAAGATTAAGTTTTAGTGCAAAACAGCAAAATCATTTTATTCGCCTGGCATTAACTGTTATGATTAAGAAAATCAATTTCCTAAGGAGGAGTATTTTATGATGGCAGCAATTATCGCTGTAATAGTCGTTATTCTGCTGATCGTTTGGTACGTCAGCATCTATAACGGCTTTATCACTACGCGCAATCAGGTTGAAGAATCAGCCAGCCAGATCGACGTGCAGCTGCAGCGGCGAAACGACTTGATTCCCAACCTGGTTAACACGGTTAAGGGATACAGCAAATATGAAGCCGGAACGCTGGAAAAGGTAACGGCTTTGAGAAATCAGTTAGCCGGAATGAATATGGAAGACGATCCGCAAAAAACAATGGAAGTCTCCAACCAGCTGAGCGGTACTTTGAAATCATTGTTTGCCGTAAGCGAAGCCTATCCAGATCTAAAGGCCAGTGCTGAATATCAAAAGCTGATGGAAGAACTGACCAATACGGAAAACAAGATTGCCTACTCACGCCAGCTTTACAACAGCTGCGTACGGCGCTTTAACGAAAAGCTGCAGGCATTTCCTTCCAACCTGGTCGGCAAGATTCATCACTTTACGCAGTTTGAATATCTGCAAGTACCAGCTGAGGCTCGAGAAACGCCAAAAGTTGAATTTTAAAAACGGTTTGGGGTAACGCATGCTTTATCAACAGATTAACATGAATAAGCGGCGGACGGTCTATGTGGTCTTTGGCTTTTGTCTGCTGGTTGCGCTGGTAGGAGCTGCAGTTGGCTACTGGCTGGCCGGATCAACCGTTGTCGGCATCATCATGGCATTAGTGATTGCCTTGATCTATGCCTCAGTCATGATTGGGCAGTCAACGGATGTCGTGATGAACATGAATCATGCTCATGAGATTCATTCGGCTGCTGAATCGCCTGAGCTTTGGCATGTTGTTGAAGACATGGCGATGGTCGCACAGGTACCAATGCCGCGGGTCTTCATTATTGACGATCCCAGTCCCAATGCCTTTGCAACCGGCAACGATCCTAAACATTCTGCAGTGGCGGCTACGACTGGCCTGATGCAGATGATGAATCGTGAGGAGCTGGAAGGCGTAATGGGACATGAGATTACTCACGTTCGTAATTATGACATTCGCCTGCAGACGATCGCACTGGCACTTTCAGCTGCAATCTCATTTTTGGTCAACCTGGTCAGCAATTTTTGGTGGCTGGGCGGTGGCCGCAGTGACGATGATGATGACCGTGGTGTCAATATCTTCGGTATGCTGGCGTCATTGCTGCTGATTATTTTAGCACCACTGGCGGCGGCGATTGCTCAGATGGCACTGTCACGCAATCGCGAATATCTGGCTGATGCTGGATCCGTAGAACTGACGCGTAATCCACAAGGGATGATCAGTGCACTGCGCAAGCTGGAACATGCCGAACCGATGCAGCAGGCTGATCCCAGCAGCGCATCTTTATATATCACTGATCCTGAAGAAAATGCCAAGCGTCATCGCTGGCTGGATCATCTTTTCGATACGCACCCGCCACTGGAGGATCGGATTGCCCGCTTGGAAGAAATGTAGGGCTTGATCAATAGTCGAATTAAGGCTCAAGGTTTGCCTGACGACAACCTTGAGCCTTTTTTGATCCATAAAAATTCAATGCCTTTGCTATTGATAAATTTATAACCCTCGTTTTGTGATCGTAAGGGTGATATAATTAATCAGTTAGACTAGTCGGTACGAAAGTTCAAAAAAACAAATAAAAGAGGAAATTTCCATGAAGATGAGTTTAGCCGAGATTGCAAAGGCAATTCGGGTGCAAAATGATATTGCAAAATGGCAGGACCTAGAAGTAACCAATGTGGCCTTTGACAGCCGTGCTCTGGAAGCTGGGGCACTGTTTATTCCATTAATGGGTGAGCAGGATGGACACAAATACGTTGCTAATGCGTTTGAAAATGGCGCGGTGGCATCGCTTTGGGCCAGTGACCACGATCTGCCGTCAACTGATCAGCCATTGCTGGTGGTTGATGATCCGCTGCAGGCACTGCAGGAATTAAGTCAATACTATCTGCACAAGATCAATCCATTCGTGGTTGCCGTAACTGGCAGCAATGGCAAGACGACTACCAAGGATATGACGGCTTCAATCTTGGCGACCCAAATGAACGTAACCAAAACGCATGCCAACTTTAATAATGAGATTGGCGTGCCGATTACGCTGCTCAACATGAACCCAAATACGGAAGCCGTAGTGGTTGAAATGGGGATGGATCGTCCGGGACAATTAGACTTTTTGAGCAAGTTGACTACGCCTGACATTGCAGTGATCACGATGATCGGCGAGGCGCATATCGAATTTTTCGGTACGCGCGATAAGATTGCTGATGCCAAAATGGAAATCACGCATGGCTTAAAAGAGGACGGTACGTTAGTATACAATGGCGATGAGCCGCTGCTTAAAGAGCGTGCCGCCAAGCTTAAGCAATACACCAAGACATTTGGCCGTGAACTGGGCAACGATCTGTATGCTACCAGTGTTACGGCCGCACCTAATCATGTTACGTTCCAGGTTAACGAGTGGCCGGGACTGAATTTTGATCTGCCAATGGGTGGCGAATACAACGTCAACAACGCTTTGGCAGCTATCATGGTCGGCAAGCTGCTGCACGTCAAACCGGAAAACATGCAGCAGGCTTTGGCTGGCGTTGAATTAACGGCCAACCGTGCTGAATGGATTCAAGGTGATGCTGGTGAGGCAATCTTAAGTGATGTCTATAATTCGAATCCAACGGCCGTTAAACAGGTTATCAAGACGCTGGCCGCGGTCAAGACCAATGGCCGGCATATTGCCGTATTGGGTGATATGCTTGAGCTAGGCGATGCTTCGGCCAAACTGCATGCCAGTCTGGCTGAGGCCATCTCGCATGATCAGATCGATGCCGTTTATCTGGTTGGTCAGGAAATGAACAACTTAAAAGATCAGCTGATCAAAGACGGTTATCCTCAAGAAGCCATTCACAGCTATGCAGCTGACCAGCTGGAAGAGTTAACGAGTGATTTAAAGTCGGTCCTAACGGCTGACGATGCAATTCTGATGAAGGCCAGCCACGGTATTCATCTGGAAAAGGTACTGGCAGAACTGGCCAGTGCCAATGAGAAGTAATCATAATCATGTCTAGTCATGATTGAATTTTAAGGAGAATTTATTTAAGTGAAATTTGGAGAATTAGGGTTGTCAAACAGCCTGCTTAAAGCCATCAAACGCAGCGGCTATGAAGAAGCCACGCCAATTCAAGAACAAACGATTCCGATGGTTTTAAATGGTGATGACGTAATTGGTCAGGCACAAACCGGGACCGGGAAGACGGCCGCGTTTGGGCTGCCGATTCTTGAACACATTGATCCTCAGAATTCGGCAATTCAAGCCCTGATCATTTCGCCAACGCGTGAATTGGCGATCCAGACGCAAGAAGAGCTGTATCGGCTGGGAAAAGACAAGCGGGCCAAGGTTCAGGTCGTCTATGGTGGAGCTGATATTCGCCGTCAGATCAAGAGCCTGAAGCATCAGCCAGAGATTCTGGTTGGGACGCCAGGCCGGCTGCGGGATCATATTCGGCGGCATACGGTTGATTTGAGTCAGATCAATACGCTGGTTTTGGATGAGGCTGATGAGATGCTGAACATGGGCTTTTTAGAAGACATTGAAGCCATCATCAACGAAACACCGGCAACACGGCAGACGCTGCTGTTCAGTGCAACAATGCCGCCAGAAATCAAGCGGATCGGTATGCAGTTTATGAAAGAACCTAAGACCGTACGCATTCAAGCCCAAGAGCTGACGACCGATCTGGTGGATCAATACTACGTTCGGGCACGCGATTATGAAAAGTTCGACATCATGACGCGACTGATTGATGTTCAAGATCCTGACTTAACGATCGTATTTGGCCGGACCAAGCGTCGCGTCGATGAGCTGTCGAAGGGCTTAACGGCACGCGGCTATAACGCGGCTGGTATTCATGGCGATCTGACACAGGATCGGCGGACCAAGATCATGAAACGCTTCAAGGAAGGCAAGCTTGATATCCTGGTTGCCACCGACGTTGCGGCACGTGGACTTGATATCTCAGGAGTTACGCATGTCTACAACTATGATATTCCATCCGATCCCGACAGCTACGTTCACCGGATTGGTCGAACTGGCCGTGCCGGGCATCATGGCGTTTCGTTGACGTTTGTTACGCCAAATGAGATGGACTATCTGCATGAGATTGAAAAGCTGACCAAGGTGCGCATGCTGCCTTTGAAGCCGCCAACTGAAGAAGAAGCGTTTAAGGGGCAGCTGGCCAGTGCCGTCAGTGAGATCGATGAACTGATCGCACAGCCATCCACGCAGCGCTATGCCGACGCCGCGCAAAAACTGCTGGAAACGCATGATGCCCTTGATCTGGCAGCGGCCCTGCTTAATGATATGACCAAAGAAGCTGCCAGCCAGGTACCGGTTAAGATTACGCCAGAACGGCCATTGCCACGGCGCAAGCGTCGTCAGAGCAGTTATCGTGGCAGCAGCTATCGCCATGGCAACTCATCGCATCGGAGTTATCGCGGCGGCAAGCGTACCGGTCAGAGCAAGAGTCGCCGCAGCTATCGCGAAGACTCACATGGCAAGGGACGCCGCGGCTTTAACATTCGCCGTCGTGGTGGTCAGGAACAATAGACGATGATTCAAGGATTTGGAATTGATTTAACGGAAATTGCCCGCGTGAAGCGTGCCGTTGAAAAGACGCCCAGTTTCGTCAAGCGAATCCTTACGCCGCCTGAATTGGAACAATTGGCAAAATTAGGCGGTCAGCGTCGCTATGAATACATTGCTGGTCGCTGGTCGCTAAAAGAGGCCTTTGCTAAGGCTTGGGGAACTGGGATCGGTCGTGAGGTCGGCTTTCAAGACATTGCGATCATCAATAATCAAAGCGGTCGGCCAATCGTGGTTAAATCGCCATTTAAAGGTCAAGTGTGGGCATCGGTCAGTCATACGAAAGATCTGGTCATGACTGAGATCATTTTGGAAAGGACAAGCGATCAGAAAAATGATTAGCGCACAATTGCGGGATGCCGCTATGGTAGTCGATCTAAAGGCATTAAAGCATAATATCAAACAGCAGCAGGCCGCCTTGCCAGCCGGCAGTCGAATCCTAGCTGTCGTCAAGGCTGATGCCTATGGACATGGTGCCGTACCGGTTGCTCATGCCGCTAAGGAAGCTGGTGTTGATGGCTTTTGCGTGGCCATGCTTGATGAGGGACTCGAGCTTAGAAATGCCGGTATCGATCAGTTGATGCTGGTATTGGGACTGACGCCGGTTCACTATGCGCCGGTTGCGGCTTTAAACGATATCTCGCTGACGGTGGGCAGCGTCAACTGGCTTAAGGAATATGCTGAACTGGCTAAAAATGAGTCGTTGCCGCCCCTAAAGGTCCACTTGGCACTGGATACCGGTATGGGACGGATCGGTTTTCGCGATGCTGCTGAACTAAAGCAGGCTTTGGCACTGGTTAACCAGCCAGCTTTTGTTTTTGAAGGAATGTTTACGCACTTTGCCACGGCTGACGCGGCTGATGATACCTATTTTAAGCGGCAGCTGGGACGTTGGCATGACTTTTTGGCTGCGGTTGATCAAAAACCGCCTTATGTTCACATGGCCAATTCCGCAGTCGGCATGTGGCATCGCGAAACGATCGCAGCCAACACGGTTCGGATGGGGATCTCGATGTATGGCTGCAATCCTTCTGGTCGTGAGCTGCCTGATTCGCTGGATCTGCAGCCGGTAGCTTCAATCGTTGCAAAGACGACTTTTGTTAAGCATCTGCAGGCTGGCGAATCCATCAGCTATGGCGCGACCTATACCGCGCAAAACGATGAATGGGTCGCTACGCTGCCAATTGGCTATGCGGATGGCTATCTGCGCCGGATGCAGGGCTTTAAGGTCCTAGTGGCTGATCAGGAATGCGATATCTTAGGGCGGATTTGCATGGATCAAATGATGATTCGGCTGCCTGAGTCAATGCCAATCGGAACTGAGGTCGTTTTGATGGGAAGTTCAAAAGGCAAGACGCTTTCAGCAACCGATCTGGCCGATCATGCACACACGATCAATTATGAAATCCTGACGAGTATTACACCGCGATTAATGCGACGCTATAAAAACTAGGCAGGCGATGATGAATGGGGAAGATACGGATTCAGCGCGGTGACGTTTATCTTGCGGATCTGTCGCCAGTGATTGGCTCAGAACAAGGTGGCGTGCGGCCAGTACTGATTATTCAAAATGATGTCGGTAACCGCTACAGTCCAACGACGATCGTAGCTGCCATTACGGCCCAGCTGACGAAAAGCACCTTACCGACGCATGTTAAGATCAAAGCAGCCGAATCAGGAATCGCCCATGATTCGATCATCTTGCTTGAGCAGCTGCGAACGATTGATAAGCAGCGCTTGAAAAAGCATTTAACGCGCTTCGACGATCGAATCATGAAAAACGTCGACCATGCACTGCACATTAGTTTGAATCTATCGTAAATCAAAAAGATCCAGTCGCTGTTGACTGGATCTTTTTTCATGCTGAATCTGGTTTTAATAGTTGGGATGCAGATCTTCGATTTCTGGAACTTCAAAGCCCTTGCGATTCAGCCGTTTGACGATTTTGTCAACCAAAGCCTGATCGGCACTGGCCGGCAGCGTAAACAGAATCTGCTTGTTATGCGTCTGGGTTGGGTCAAGGTTAAGCGAGATGACGTTGGCAATGTCGGTAAAACGGGTAATTTCTTTGGCTGCCGTTACCAAAGCACCGCGCTCATCAGGGACCGTTACCGTTAAGACATAGCTGCCAGCATTAATGTTCCAGGCTTCAGCCAGCATGCGCAGGACACGGCTGTGCGTCAGAATGCCATAAAAGTGGTTGTCCTCGTCCAAAACAGCAATGTATGGCAGATCACGAATGGTAAAGAAGACATTGAAAAAGGCGGCCTTGATTGAGATAAACTTGGTTGAGTTTTTCAGCAGGGTGGTAACGGGCAGATCCATGTCGCCATGTCGTGATTTATGCCGATAGATGTGCATCTTGTAGATGTTGCCGCGAAAAATCGTCCCCGTCTTGTCTAAAACCGGTACGCAGCGAAAACCGGTATTTTCCAAAACAGTCAATGCCTCTGCCAAGGTGGCATCTTCAGGTAGCGTGGTTAGTTGATCCTTGGTTTTGATCAGAGAGTTAAAAATCATGCTATTGCCTCCAATTAAGTTGCAGTCTGTGGATTATCTATCAACATGATAGCACAAGTCGTAATGGTCTAATCAGCAAAAATAGCGTGGGCATTTGCTTTTTGATTGATCGTCACTTGCGGTATAATAATTGCACTGATGCTGGACGGGGTACGGCTCCGTGCGGCCTTTTTGCGTGTAAAGAAAGGTGATTCTAATGAAAATGATCGTAGGATTGGGCAATATTGGCTCTCGTTATGATGAAACGCGGCACAACAGCGGCTTTATGGTTGTTGAACAGATCGCGCGCGACTATCAGCTGGGGGCCTTTAGTCATACCAAATACGAAGCCGTGGCTGCCACGGGGATGATTGACGGTGAAAAAGTAATGCTGGTCAAGCCAACCACGTTTATGAATGATTCTGGTCGTGCCGTTAAGCCATTAATGGACTACTATCAGGTTGATCTGGCTGATCTGGTTGTCGTTGCCGATGATCTGGACATGCCGGTTGGCCGCGTGCGTTTGAAGACACATGGCGCTTCTGGCGGCCACAATGGTTTAAAGAGCATCATTCAATACCTGGGAACCAAGAATTTCAATCGGGTCAAGCTGGGAATCGATCATCCCCAAAACGGCACGGTGGTCAGTCATGTGCTGGGCCGCTTTACGCCACAGGAGCGCCCTGCTTTTGATCAGGCCGTGGCGGTTGCGGAAAAAGCCTTGATCGACTGGGTTCATGGCGAGACGTTTGACCAATTGATGAATCAATACAACTAATCAAAAAGGAGCTGGCTTCATGCGTCTGACCGAATTTATCGAATCGACCAAGGATTTTAAAACGATTCTGACAACGATTCGCGATCAAAAAAATCAATTGATTACTGGGGTTGCCGGCTCCGCTAAGACACTGTTGCTGGCGGCGCTGCATGAAAAGCTGACGCAGCCGCAGCTGATCATTGTCGATAGCCTTTATCATATGCAGAAGCTGGCAACTGATCTGGAGAACCTGCTGCCTGATACTGAAATCTATCAGTTTCCAGTTGAAGAGGTACTGGCAGCTGAAGTAGCGACCAGTTCGCCTAACTACCGACTACAGCGGGTATTGGCCCTCAATGCACTGCAGCAGCAGACACCCGCCATTGTGATTGCCTCGGTGGCAGGACTGCGCCGAAAATTGATTGCACCAGCGCAGTTTGCCCAGGCCTCGCTGCAGCTGAAACCAGGCATGGAACTGGATCCAACTGAGCTGCGCGCTAAGCTGGGCGCAATGGGCTATCAATATCAGCAGATGGTACTAAGACCTGGTGACTTTGCCATGCGGGGCTCGATTATTGATATCTATGCCTTAAATACCGAGCTGCCGATTCGAATCGATCTTTTTGATACTGAGGTTGATTCGCTGCGTACTTTTGATCCGGAATCTCAGCGCAGTCAAGAAAATCTTGCTGAAGTTACGATTCTGCCGGCAACTGACTTTATCCTGCCCATTACGGAATTTGAACGGGTTGCGCAGGAAATGACCAAAGAGCAGGCTGACCTGCAGGCAGTGGTTGTCGATCAGGAACAAAGACAAGTGCTCAATAGTCATTTTGCCGAACTGATCACGGCGCTAAAAAGACATGAGCTGCCAGTTGAAATGCTGGAATATGTGGATCTGGTCTATCCTGAGGCGGCCTCGCTTTTAGACTATCTGCCGCCAGCTGGCAGTCTGTATCTGGACGATTGGCCACGTATTAAAGAAACGGGTCAGCGTCTGAAAAAAGACGAATTGAGCTGGCTGGACGAAAAAATACAGCATCATGAACGGGGACAGGCCGGTTTTCTGGGTCATGATCCAGAGCAGCTGGTGGCTGATGACGCCCATGCCCAGGCCTACCTGGCGCTGTTTAAAAAAGGAATGGGTGCCAAACGGTTTGCCGCGCTGACTGATTTAAAGACGCGTCCCATGCAGCGCTTCTTTGGTCAGATGGCGCTTTTGAAAAGTGAGCTGCAGCGCTGGCAGGCCCAGGGCGAAACGATTGTCTTACTAGCACAGAGTCAAGAGCGTCGCCAGCAGATGGCTAAGACGATGGCTGAGTTTGGCGTCAAGGCCGTTGAGACAAAACCCGACCAGCTGTTGGAGCATCAGACGCAGCTGACGGCCATGACGCTGGCAAACGGGTTTGAATATCCACAGGCCAATCTGGTCGCTATTACTGAAAACGAGATGTTTGCTCAGGTCAAACAGCGACGGGTGCGGCCGCAGAAACTGGCTAACGCGGAACGGCTCAAAAGCTATGCCGACTTAAAGCCCGGTGACTATGTCGTTCATGTCAACCATGGGATCGGGATCTTTTCTGGCATTAAGACGATGACGGTTGATGGAGCCAATCAAGACTATATGGTGATCAACTATCGCAATCACGCGCAGATCTTTGTCCCAGTCACACAGCTGGATCTGGTTCAAAAATACGTGGCCAGTGAAGGCAAGGTTCCTCACGTCAATCGGCTGGGCGGAACCGAGTGGGCCAAAACCAAAGCACGCGTAGCCGCCAGAGTCGAGGATATTGCTGATGAGCTGGTTGATCTTTATGCAGCCAGAGAAACAGAAAAGGGTTATGCCTTTCCTAAAGACGATTATCTGCAGGAAAAGTTTGAAGCCGAGTTTCCTTATCAAGAAACGCCTGATCAGCTGCGCAGCATCAAAGAAATCAAAGCCGACATGGAAAGCGAGCGCCCCATGGATCGGCTCTTGGTCGGCGATGTTGGCTATGGCAAGACGGAAGTAGCGCTGCGAGCAGTCTTTAAGGCGGTTTTAGGCGGCAAGCAGGTGGCCTTTTTGGTTCCAACCACGATTCTGGCCCAGCAGCATTATGATACGATGAAGAGCCGCTTTGAAGGCTTTCCAATTGAGATTGCTATGATGTCGCGCTTTCGAACGCCTAAACAGCTTAAAGAAACCGAAGCAGGCCTCAAGAATGGCAAGATTGACGTCGTAGTCGGCACGCACCGGCTGCTTAGCAAAGACGTTCAGTTTAATGATCTGGGACTGCTGGTCATTGATGAGGAGCAGCGATTTGGCGTCAAGCATAAAGAACGGCTCAAACAGCTAAAAAACAACATTGACGTGTTAACGCTGACGGCCACCCCGATTCCGCGGACGCTGCACATGTCAATGATGGGCGTGCGTGATCTGTCGGTAATTGAAACGCCGCCTGCTGATCGCTATCCAATTCAAACTTATGTGATGGAACAAAACCAAGCCGCGATTCGTGATGGAATTCTGCGCGAGCTGCAGCGGGGCGGGCAGGTCTATTATCTGCACAACCGCGTCAACGATATTGAACGAACCGTTGCCGAATTGCAGGAGCTGGTTCCCGAGGCCAGGATCGGCTATATTCATGGCAAGATGACCGAGGCACAGCTGGAAGGCGTCTTATATGACTTCATTCAAGGCGAGGATGACGTCTTGGTAACGACCTCAATCATTGAAACCGGCGTCGATATTGCCAACGTCAACACGCTGTTTGTGGAAAATGCCGATCGAATGGGCCTGTCTCAGCTCTACCAGATTCGGGGACGGATTGGCCGCAGCAATCGCGTTGCCTATGCCTATTTTATGTATCAGCCAAACAAGGTGCTGACGGAACTTGGTGAAAAGCGGCTGGCGGCCATTCGCGACTTTACTGAACTGGGTAGCGGCTTTAAGATTGCCATGCGCGACTTGGCGATTCGCGGCGCGGGCAATCTTTTGGGCAAGCAGCAGCACGGCTTTATCGATTCGGTTGGCTATGATCTGTATGCCGAGATGCTTAGCGAAGCCGTGGCTAAAAAACGCGGCCAGGTTAAAAAGCCGATTGCCAATACCGAAATCGACATCAACGTGGAAGCCTATCTGCCTGATGAATACGTCAGCGACTCACGCCAAAAGATTGCGCTATACAAACAGGTGCGCCAGGCAAAATCAGATCAGGAGCTGCTTGATCTGCAAGGCGATCTGATTGACCGGTTTGGTGATTATGGCGAGCCCGTTGAGAATCTGCTGCTGGTAGGTGAGCTAAAGATGAATGCCGATGCGGCAATGCTGGAATCGATCAAGCGTCAGCGCGAAAATCTTGTTTTGACCTTCACCAAGACCGGCAGTCGTGCCATCAAGCCTCCTGAAATCATCAAGGCTCTGGCGGCGACGCGGTTTAAGGCAACGATGGGTCAGACCGATGATGGCCGGCTGACCGTCAGATTAATCATTCAGCCGAAGATGACGCAAAAAGACTGGCTCAAGCAGCTGATCGTCTGCGTACGCGGCATCAATCAGGCGCTTAACGATGCCGATAATGATGCCAAGCATGATTTAAAAGACAAGCAAGAAAAAAGTCATGATCAAGAAAGGAAATAGATAAATGCGGTTAGACAAATTTTTAAAGGTTTCTCGAATCATCAAGCGGCGGACGGTTGCCAAAAAGATTGCCGATCAGGGACGAATCCTGGTCAACGGCAAGCCGGCAAAATCGTCCAGCAGCGTTAAAGCCGGTGATGAGCTGACCATTCAGTTTGGCAACAAAACCGAGACCGTCCGAATTGATCAGATTATTGAGACTACCAAAAAGAGTGAGACGGATCAGATGTATACCATCATTGATGAAAAATTTGCCGAGGACTTCAGCAATCCATTTGACGATTAGCCTTTGATCTGAAGCGATTGTGCCGGTTAGGCTCGATTAACCAAAAATGAGTCAGCAGGTAATTTAGGATTAGGTTGGACAGTTGCTAAAAAATCCTGTTATACTTTGGACAATAATTACAAGGTGAGGAATTCTCAATGAAAGGTCGCAATGTCTACAGTCTTGATACGCCATATGCTCAGCAGAAAACAGCTCAGCAGGCGGCGGATAAGGCCTATGCTCGAAAAATCCATAAGCACCGCTTTTTAGCGATGATTGGCATAATTGGCGTTTTTGTTCTGGTATTTGGTGTTCAGATCTGGAAAAACCAGCGGCAGCTTGGCCGGGTCAATGCTCAGATTCAACAGACGCAAACGCAGCTAACCAAGCAGAAAAGCAAGCAAAAGCAGCTGAACAGTCACATTAAAGAGCTGAATGATCCTGAATATCTTCAACAGCTGATTCGTTCCAAATACAACTACGCTAAAAAAGGCGAAACGATTTATAACTTTGCTAATTAAGCTAAAAGCGCTTTAAAAATCGTGACAGCGTTTAATTGACGATGTAAGAAAGCGGTTTTGGCTTTTTTTTGTTCGCTTTATTGCGATAATTGTTCACTTGTAACAATGTTGATTTATGTTATACTCAAAACTGTAAATAAATGATTAATTTTTAATGAGGAGGGCCAGCTAGTTCATGGCAATTGAAGAAGGAGCAAAGGTTTCAGGGAAGATCTCAGGTATTACTAATTTCGGGGCTTTCGTTGATCTAGACGATAACCAGACGGGATTGGTTCATATCAGTCAGATTTCCGATCGCTTCATCAAAGACATTCACGACGTTCTGTCAGTCGGCGATACGGTAACTGTCAAGGTAATGAAGATTGGCAGTGATGGCAAGATCGCCTTATCGATGAAGGAAGCTCAACCTAAGGAAGAACGTCACCACCATGAGGAGCGCGAAAACCATCGCGAACAGGGACACGGCTTCCACGAACGACGTCATGATGAAGAGGCTCATGGTCATGCTCACACTCAAGAGCGCCATGAACACCGTGAATTCAACCATGCACCACAGCGCGGCTTTTCTGGGGCTCGTCATCACCGGCAAAATGACAGCTTCGACAATATGCTGGCCAGTTTTATGAAGGAAAGCGAATCACGCCTGTCAACGCTGAAACGGCAAACGGATGGCAAGCGTGGGGGCCGTGGCGGTCGTCGCAGCTAAAATGAATCTTCAACAACAGATTAAGCGGCGTCTAACAGGGCACCGCTTTTTTGAATCAGCTGCTCCCTTGGTAGTTGCCGTTTCTGGAGGCGTTGATTCAATGGTGCTGCTGGACGTGATGCAGCAGCTGGTTGATCGTAGACGATTAATCGTTGCCCACGTCAACCATGAATTGCGCAAACAGAGCCAGCAAGAGGAGGCTTTTTTAAAAAGCTACTGTCAAAAGCATCAATTAAAGCTGGCAGTCAGACACTGGCCGATCAAAGAACATCCGCAAACCGGGATTGAGGATGCCGCGCGGACAATGCGCTACCGTTTTTTTGCCCAGACGATGCATGCACATCAAGCTGATTTTCTTTTGACCGCGCACCATGCCAATGATCAGGCAGAGACAATGCTGATGAAGATGGTCAGGGGCGGCCAACTGACGGCACTGGCTGGGATTGAAGATGAGCGGCCGTTTGCTGGTAAAACGCTGCTCAGACCGCTTTTGACCATTCCCAAGGATCGGCTTTATGAGTATGCCAATATGCATCAGTTAACCTGGTTTGAAGATAATACCAATCAGGACCTTGCTTTGACGCGCAATCGTTTTCGAAATCTGATCGTTCCTGCCATGATCAAAGAGAATCCGCGTTTTTTGGCGCATATGACGGCGTGGCATGAACAGTTGAGCGATCTGCTGACTTTTAGTCAAAACAGCTTGGCGCAGCTTCTGGCACAGATGACGACGGCAAATCAGCTGCAGCTGGCAAAGTATCGACAGCAGCCACAGTCCAGTCGCCGGCTGCTAATGCTGCAATGGCTGAAGAATCAGGCTGTCTATGACTTGACACGATCACAGATCAGGCAGATCGACCAGCTGCTAAACGATGACAAAAAGCCGCAGCAGATCATGCAATTGCCAAATGAACACTGGCTGGTGAAACAATATGATGTTTGTTGGCTTAAAAACGCGACTAAAAAGGTCGATAATTCGCAAAAAAAGTCCGCAGCTGTGGTAGAATTGGGCCAATGGCATGAAATTAACGATGAATTGACGTTTGGGGTCTTTAGTAAGGATCAGCTGCCTAAAGACGCTATTGTGCTGGCCAGATTCAAGCTGCCACCTGATGCCTTACCGCTTAGATTAAGAAGCTGGCAAAAAGACGATCGGCTGCGCTTAAAAAGTGGCGGCCATCAAAAGGTTCGGCGCGTCTTGATCAACGACAAGGTACCGCAGCAGCAGCGCCAGGAGCAACTGGTTTTGACTACGGCTGCTGAGACGGTGCTGTGGGCAGTTGGCCATAAGTTTGCCTGGCTGGATGAGTCAAGCGGCGCTGCTGAAGACCAAGAATGCCAAATCATTGTAGTTGCCCAACGAAAATGCTAAAAGGAGCAGATAAATGAACAACGATATTGAACGCGTCTTGTACAGCACTGAAGAGATCAATGCTGCTGAAGATCGCCTGGCTAAGCAGATCAATGCCGACTATGCCGACAAAAAGCCGCTGGTGGTTTCAGTACTGACTGGCGCGGCGCCTTTTTCGGTTGATATGTTTAAAAAGATGACCTGTTACGCACAGCTGGACTTTATTGACGTTTCCAGCTATTACGGCGGCACCGAGTCGACTGGGACGATCAAATTGATTCACGACTTGAAGGCTGATCTGGAGGGCCAAGACGTCTTGATCATGGAAGATATCGTCGACACTGGCCGCACGCTGCGCTATCTGGTTGATCTGTTAGGCGAGCGTGGTGCCAACAGCGTCAAGGTATGTACGCTGCTGGATAAGCCAGAGGGCCGCAAAGTCGAAATCGAGGCTGACTATGTTGGCTTTGTTGTTCCAAACGAGTTCTTGGTCGGCTATGGCCTTGACTACCAGGGCTACTATCGAAACCTGCCATACGTAGGAATCTTGAAGCCTTCCGTATATAGCAAATAGTTGACGAAATAATGGTCAATGATAGTCAATTATGCTATCATTTAGTCCATCAAAATAAATTAAACATTGCCGTTGGATAGGAGGTTGTTATGAACAACAATCGTAAAAATAATGGATTCGCTCATAACGTGCTCTTCTATGCGATAATCTTTTTGTGCATTATGGGAATTGCCTACTTCTTCTTTGGGGGAAGCAGTACGGATACGCAAAGCAAAAACGTTTCCCAAAGCACTTTTGTTACCGAATTGAAGGACAATAAGGTTAAGAGCTTCCAACTTCAACCAGACGGCGGAGTCTACAAGATCACTGGTACCTACCGCAAGCCACAGAAGGTCAGCGGCAGCGATGCCGGGTTCTCGATCGTCGGGCAAAAGAGCAGTACCACGACCAGCTTCCAAAGCTCAGTGCTGAACAGCGACGTAACGCTCAGTCAGCTGCAGAAGTATGCTGAAAAGCACAACGTTACCATCAGCACCAAGGCCGAAGAATCCAACAGTCTGTGGATGAACCTGCTGTTTACCATTTTGCCATTGATCATCATGGTATTTTTCTTCTACATGATGATGGGGCAAGCCAGTCAAGGCGGTCGTGGCGGCGGGATGATGAACTTTGGCAAGTCTAAGGCCAAGCCCGCCAATGCCAAGGAAAACAAGGTCCGTTTCTCTGACGTTGCTGGTGAAGAAGAAGAAAAGCAGGAACTGGTTGAAGTCGTTGAATTTCTGAAGAATCCAAAGAAATTCACGCGGCTGGGGGCCAAGATTCCATCTGGTGTGCTGCTTGAAGGGCCTCCAGGTACTGGTAAGACGCTGCTGGCCAAAGCCGTTGCGGGTGAAGCCGGCGTACCATTCTTCTCGATTTCAGGTTCTGATTTCGTTGAGATGTTTGTCGGGGTTGGTGCCAGCCGGGTTCGTGACCTGTTTGACCAAGCCAAGAAGGCCGCGCCATCAATCATCTTTATCGACGAAATCGATGCCGTTGGTCGGCGGCGTGGCTCTGGCATGGGCGGCGGTCACGATGAACGTGAACAGACGCTGAACCAGCTGCTGGTTGAAATGGACGGTTTTAATGGTGATGAAGGCGTTATCGTAATGGCTGCCACCAACCGGGCTGACGTTTTGGACCCAGCACTGCTGCGGCCAGGCCGATTTGACCGGAAGATTCTGGTCGGTGCTCCTGACGTCAAGGGTCGTGAAGCAATTCTGCGCGTTCATGCCCGCAACAAGCCATTGGGACCAGATGTCGACTTAAAGGAAATTGCCAAGCAGACGCCGGGATTCGTGGGTGCCGATTTGGCCAACCTGCTGAATGAGGCGGCATTGCTGGCTGCCCGGCGCAATGAAAACGAGATTTCAGCCGCTGACGTTGATGAAGCCGAAGACCGCGTGATCGCTGGTCCAGCCAAGCGTGATCGGGTCGTTTCGCCAAAGGAACGCGAAACCGTTGCCTACCACGAAGCCGGCCACACGATCGTTGGGCTGGTCTTAAACGATGCACGGGTCGTTCATAAAGTAACGATCATACCACGTGGCCGCGCCGGCGGGTATGCAATCATGCTGCCGCGTGAAGACCAGATGTTGATGAGCAAGAAAAATGCTGAAGAGCAGATTGCTGGTCTGATGGGTGGCCGGGCAGCTGAAGAAATCATCTTCCATTCACAGTCGTCCGGGGCTTCCAATGACTTTGAACAGGCAACGCAGATTGCGCGGGCCATGGTTACCCAATATGGGATGAGCGACAAGATCGGTCCGGTTGAGCTGCAGAGCTCTGGACAGGTTTTTGCTGGCCAAGGCTATGATCAGGCAGGCTACTCAGAACATACGGCTGCCTTGGTTGATGAAGAAATCAAGCGGATCTTGAATGAAGGTCATGAACAAGCGCTTCATATCATCGAGACGCACCGTGAACAGCACAAGCTGATTGCCGAGGCGCTGCTCAAGTACGAAACGCTGAACGAAAAGCAGATTCTGAGTCTGTACAAGACTGGGAAGATGCCGGAAGCCGATGTTGAAGCTGCTGAAGATGAACAGCATGCCGCAACTTTTGAAGAGTCCAAGCGTGCTTTGGAACGTCGCGAAACTGAAAAAGTAGAGGACGAGCATGACAACGATGCTGAATCGGATCATGCTTCACAAACGCCAGACAGCTCAGCTTCAAACGATCAAAATGACCACCATGACGATCATGATGATCAGGCATAATTGCCAATTAACAGGAGCGTTTTTGACCACTGGTCGCCGCTCCTGTTTTATTATGGAATCAAAACTAGAAAAGGTGACCAATGATGGAAAACAATGACTATTTAGTAAAAAGCATGACCAAGGATGGAATGTTTCGTGCGTATGCAGTGCGTGCTACCAACCTGGTTGAAAAAGCCCATGAGATTCACGATACCTGGAGTGCCAGCTCGGCAGCTTTAGGACGCACCCTTATCGGCACGCTGCTATTATCAACGTCCAGCTTGGATGAAAAAGCCGGCATGACGGTTAAGATTCAAGGTAATGGGCCAGTTGGCTACATCGTCGCTGATGGTACGGCTCACGGCGAGGTTAAGGGCTATATGAAAAACCCGCACGTCAATCTGCCATTGAACGATGCTGGCAAGATTGATGTTGCCGGTGCGATTGGCCGCCAAGGAACGCTTTCGGTAACAACGATGACGCCAGGCGACAAGACGCCTTATACTGGCGAGGTTGATCTGATCTCAGGCGAGCTGGGTGATGACTTTACCTATTATCTGGCCAAGTCGGAACAGATTCCCTCGGCAGTCGGCTTGTCGGTCTTTGTTGAAAAAGATGATTCGATTAAGGCAGCTGGTGGCTTTATGGTCCAGGTAATGCCCGGTGCCAGCGATGAGGCCATTACCAAATTGGAAACGGCCATTCAAGGTATGCCGAGAGTATCGGATCTGCTTTTGGAAGGTAAGACGCCAGAAGACATCCTGCATCTGCTGTTCCCTGATGAAGAACTCAAGATGCTGCAGACGATGCCGGTATCATATGTCTGCCACTGCAACAAAAATCGCTTTGCACATGCCCTGGCAACGATCAAACCGGCTGATCTAAAGGAAATGATTGAACAAGATGAAGGTGCTGAAATCGTCTGTCAGTTCTGCGGCAAGAAGTATCAGTTTGACAAGCAGGACTTGGAAGTGATCTTAAAGCAAGCCACCAGCAGCGACAAGGCATAGTCAAGCAAAATCCCGCGCTCATCAGCTGAGCCCGGGATTTTTTGCAGTTTTGGATATTTTTAACAGCCAGCTGCCGGTCTCTGATTGACATTTTGAATCTGACCACTGAAAATTAAGGCAATTGTCAAAAGATAGGTGAGCGATTTGAAAGATGATTTGTTTAAATGGCTGGGTGGACTGGCTTTTCTAAATAACGTTGGCTATAGCTGCGTATGGCCGGTGACGACGATCTATATGCATAATCAGCTGCATCAGTCATTGGTTCTGGCCGGGGTGGTTCTACTGTGCTATTCCAGTGCCAACGTAATCGGCAGTATTGCAGCAGGCAGCCGATTTGATCGCGGGCATACGTTTGGCTTGAACCTTTTTGGCCAGCTAATTACGCTTCTGGCTGTAACGCTGTTGATCTTTATGCATGGCTGGCCAAGCTATCCCATTTTGTTATGTATTTTTGGTTTTGGCAATGGCTGGATTTTAACCTTGATCAATTCAATGGGGACCAGAGTCAAAAAATATCCCAGCGTTAAGGTCTTTAATCAGCTTTATCTGGCTGAAAACATTGGTCTGGTAGTCGGTACGGGACTGACTGGCTTTATCTATGAACAGGGAATTGGCTGGCTGTTTGTACTGATTGCCGGGATCTATCTGGTCAGTCTGATTATCGTTGGCATTAAGTTCGCCAAAGTTGAGCTGCATGGTGAGTGCCCAGTCAGACAAACTGTTGACGCATCGGCTGACTTGACTGGCAAGCGCAATCTTTTCGTAATCATCGTTTTGCTGCTCGGGCTGGTGGTCGTCTGGGTCATGTATGAGCAGTGGATGAGCAATCTGGCAGTCTATCTGGCACGGTTCGGCATTTCAACGGGGCGTTATGGCATGCTTTGGACGATCAATGGCATTTTGATCATTATTTTTCAGCTGCTGCTTGACTGGATTGGCCGCTACCATGCGACGCTTGATCTTCAAGTGATTCTGGGAGCCTTTTTTATGGCTGGCTCGTTTATGCTGCTGCTTTTTGCGGCTCACTATGGGCAGTTTGTCTTGGCGATGGTTGTGCTGACGCTGGGCGAGTCGCTTTTGATTCCAGGCGTGCCCGCATATGTCAATCGCTTGTCGCCGGTTGCTCAAAAAGGTCGCGGGCAAGGGATGGTCAATGCATTTTCATCGATTGGCAAGGCGATTGGGCCGCTGTTTGGCGGTTTGATCATTGAAAGACTGGGCTATCTCAAGTTATTTGCAATCTGTACGGTTGCTGATCTGATTGTTGGTATGATGATCGGAATAGTGCTGCTGATTTTACGTCGCGGCCTGCAGACCTATGATTAAATTGGAATTGCTGAGGGTCTGGCTTGCTAATCTGGCAATGATTAGGCTACAATCGTTTTGATTGCAATTTTAAGGAGGATATTTTTGTGGAATGGCAAATTGGCAATGTTACGATTCCAAATCAAGTCGTAGTAGCTCCCATGGCTGGAGTTACCAACTCTGCGTTCCGTGTCATCTGTAAAAAGTTTGGCGCTGGCTACGTGGTCTGCGAAATGATTTCTGATCGCGGCATTATGTACCACAACAAAAAGACCCTGTCGATGCTGAAGGTTGAGCCGATCGAACATCCGATGGGCATTCAGATTTTTGGCGGTACAAAGGAGACTTTGGTTCAAGCAGCCAAATTCATCGATGAAAATACCGAAGCTGATGTAATTGACATCAACATGGGCTGTCCAGTCAACAAAGTCGTTAACACCGATGCCGGAGCAAAATGGCTGTTGGATCCAAATAAAGTCTATGAAATGGTTTCTTATGTCGTTGATGCCGTTAAAAAACCAGTTACGGTCAAAATGCGGATCGGCTGGGATGATAAGCACATTTATGCCGTCGAAAACGCATTGGCAGCCGAGCGTGCCGGTGCCCAGGCAATCGCCATGCATGGTCGGACTCGCAAACAGATGTATACAGGTCACGCGGATTGGAATATCCTAAAAGAAGTGGCCAATGCATTGACGATTCCGTTTATGGGTAATGGCGACGTTAAAACGCCAGAAGATGCCAAACGGATGCTGGATGAGACGGGAGCAACCGCAGTCATGATCGGCCGGGCAGCAATGGGTAATCCATGGATGCTTAAGCGGACGGCTCATTATCTGGAAACGGGTGAACTGCTTCCAGAAGCTACGCCAGAGCAAAAAATTGCGATGGCCAAGGAGCATTTGGCTGGTTTGGTAGAATTAAAAGGCGAGCATGTTGGCGTTCGTGAGTTCCGGGGACAATCAACCTTCTACATCAAGGGAATTCCCCGGGCGGCCAGAACAAAGGCAGCGTTGGTTGAAGCGGAAACGCAGCAGGAAATGATTGATATTTTCGATCGTTTCTTGGAGGAAACACAAAAGCGGGCGGCACAGCAAGAGATGCATCGTGCTCAACGCCAGGCAAAAATTGAGGAGGAAGACTAGTGTCACAAGAACTGGATCAAATGCGCGTTCGTCGCGAAAAGATGGATGAACTCAAAGCAGCAGGAATTGAGCCATTTGGCCGTCGCTACCATCGCGACCACTTAGCTCAGGATCTGCATGAACAATTTGATCAGGTAGATAAAGACGAGCTGCTTGAACAAGAAAACATGGTCAGCATTGCCGGCCGAATGATGCGCAAACGCAGCAGCGGTAAGGCGGGCTTTGCGGATTTCGTTGATCGGACGGGCAAAATTCAGGTCTACGCGCGCAAGGATATGGTTGGCGATGAACAATACCATATCTTTAAGCGGGCCGATCTTGGCGACTTCATGGGGATCAAAGGTGACGTCATCAAGACCAACACCGGTGAACTGACGATTCGTGCGCGTGAGATTACCTTTCTGTCCAAGGCTTTGCGGCCACTGCCAAACAAATGGGAAGGGGTTAAGGATCCAGAAACCATCTATCGCCAGCGTTACCTGGATCTGATTGCCAACCCAGAAAGCTTTAAGCGTTTCCACCAACGGACGGCGATTATCAAGGCAATTCGTAAGTACATGGATGACCATGGCTTTACCGAGGTCGAAACGCCAATTCTGAATACCCAGGCTGGTGGTGCCAATGCACGGCCATTTATTACGCACCATAATGCCTTAAACATTGACATGTATCTGCGGATTGCGACGGAGCTTTATCTGAAGCGGCTGATCGTCGGGGGCTTTGAACGGGTCTATGAACTGGGACGGGTCTTTCGTAATGAAGGGATGGACCTGCAGCATAATCCAGAATTTACAACGATTGAAACCTATGCCGCTTACTGGGATCTGTGGGATGTCATGGACGAAACGGAAGGGATCATTAAGGCAGCTGCCAAGGTAGTCTCTGATGATGGCAAGATTACCTATCAAGGCACTGAGATTGACCTTGGCGGCGAATTTAAGCGGATTACGATGAACGATGCCGTTAAGGAACAGACCGGTATTGACTTTAAGGAAATCAAGACCGATGAAGAAGCTCGTCAGCTGGCGGCAGAAAAGCACGTTAAGTATGAAAAATGGTGGTCAAAGGGTCATATTTTGAGTGCCTTCTTTGACGAATTCGTTGAAGACACCCTGATTCAGCCAACGTTTATCTATGAGTTCCCTGTTGAGGTATCGCCACTGGCTAAGCGGAACCAAGAAAATCCTGAAATGGCAGACCGGTTTGAGCTTTACATTGCTGGCGGTGAAATGGGCAATGCCTTTAGCGAACTGAACGATCCAATCGACCAGAAGTATCGTTTTGAAATGCAGGCCAAGGAAAAGGCTAATGGTAACGATGAGGCCGAACCAGTTGATCTGGACTATGTTGAGGCTTTGGAATACGGGATGCCGCCAACGGGTGGTCTGGGGATCGGTATCGACCGTTTGGTAATGCTTTTGACGGATGCCAAGTCGATTCGTGACGTTATTCTCTTCCCAACAATGCGTCCAGAAAAGGAAACTAAGGATAGCAAGAAGGGGAAGAAGAATAAGAAAAAGTAGTCTAAAATCCTGATATGACGGCTTTTCGACGACACTGTGAATTTAGACAAATTTAGTTACTAGCTTGTAAAAAGTTAGTAATCTTGGTGTGTGTACACCAAAAATACACCATTTTTTAAATAAACTGAATTAGTAAAAAAGCTGGCAAAAAAAGAAGACTTCGATTCTACATTAGGGAATCGGAGCCTTTTATTTCCCGAAATGTCAATTTAAATTAGAAAAAAGTTGAAAGCTGTTCTTCTGTGACATAACTCATGAATACTTCTAGTGGTGTACGATAATTAAGAGACTTTCGTGGGATATTGTTGCGACGGTGCATTAGCTGAGTGACTAGTTCGTTTGGTAAATGGCGAAAATCTAGCTTCTTACTAAGACCATCACGACGTAAGATGCCGTTATTATTTTCGTTTAACCCTCGTTGATTGGGAGCACCGACTTCTGCAAAATAGGTATGAAGATCATACTTATTGGCTATCTCTCGCCATCCAGCGAACTCTTTACCATTGTCAAAAGTAATTGATTTAACAAAGTGACGTGGCAGTTTAGCGAGCCATTGATCAAGCTGGCAATTCACTGCTTCGTCTGTTTTATGATGAATATTAAGGACAACCATTACTTTGGACTGTCGCTCTACTAGCGTCATTACCGCTCCGCGGTGAGCTTTACCTTGAACTGTATCAGCTTCAAAGTGCCCAAATTCATGTTGGTAATGCGGAAAATCACGATATCGTTGATAGATACTGCGTCCTAACTGGCCAGCTTTACCACGACGTTCCACATAGCCATTGGGATGGCGTTTTCCTTTCATTGGTAGCTGTTTAACGGAAAAGCCATACTGATTGCGGGCAAACATGCGATAAAGGGTGCGCATACTGCAGCTAATCGGGTGTTCATGACGACCAATAATAGTATCAGGAGTCCAACCTGCCTTGATTTGCGCATGGATATAGTTAACTTCGATAGTTGGCAGTTGGGTCTGCTTCCGACCACAACGACGCTTATGTCGCTGATAAGTCTGAAGATATTGGTCGATGGTTTTACCGTCGTTGAGGAAACGATAAACACGATAGATGGTTTCTTGACTACGCTGAAGTAATTTAGCAGCCCGATAAGCTTTAGTACCTTGATACCAAAAATCAGCTATGAGAGTTAATTCGCGTGTGGTAAGATGTTTATAGGTCATTTGTGATTGCCTTTCTTTTGATTAGGGATACTCAAAAGTCTATCACAAATGGCTTTTTATTTTTTCTAACTTAATTTTACAAACGGCGAAACAATAAAAATCCCGCCAATTCACGTTCACGGCGTAATCTTGGCGAGAATTCATTCAATATGCGCTATTAGTTTTCACGCTTGGCATGGTCCTTAGAATGCGCGTTGTTTTGACCGTAGTAGGCATTGGCGCCGTGCTTGCGGTAATAATGCTTGTCCAATAAATACTGCGGCAGTTCCAGATTTTGACGCGTCAATTGCATGGCATGATAGTCTTCTTCAGCTACGACTTCCAGCACCTTGGCATTGTAGACGGCCTTGTCTGGCGTTGGTCCCCAGGCAAATGGGCCATGCTGGGAAACCAATGCGGCTGGCGTTGCTTCATAGTCCAAGCCGCGTTCTTTAAACGTCCGCACGATCGTCTTGCCCGTGTTGCCTTCGTAGTCTTCTTCGATTTCTTCTTTGGTCAGAGCATCGGCGGCTGGCACATCGGTATAGAAAGTATCGGCATGCGTCGTGTTTAAGGCTGGAACATCCATATTAGCTGCCGCAAACGAAACAGCCCATGGTGAATGGGTGTGGACGATTCCACCAATCTTTGGAAAATGATTGTACAGATAAGTGTGCGTCGGCGTGTCAGAAGATGGGTTCATGTCCCCTTCTACGACTTCGCCTTTCAAGTTGACAACGACCATGTCTTCTGGCTTCAGCTCATCATATGGCACTCCGGATGGCTTGATGACGTACAGGCCCTTTTCACGATCAATCCCTGAAACGTTGCCCCACGTAAACGAAACCAGTCCCAGCTTAGGCAGCTGCATGTTGGCTTCATAGACTTCTTGTTTTAATTCTTCAAGCATGTTGTATTCCTCCTGATTAATCCAGCTTCATTGACTCGCCAGCTGCCTTTTCAGCCGGCATTGCCTGCTTATAGTTATCGATAAACTTTTCGTAGCCCTTAACGCTTTCCGGCTCTGGCGACAGCGTAGCGATTTCCTGATCGGCAAAGACCTCGTCATCAAGAAAATCAGCCAGGTCTTTACCATGATTGTCAGCAGCATACAAAGCCAACACTGCCATGCCCCATGGACCGCCTTCACCAGCATTGCTCATGACGCTGATTGGCGTGTTTAAGGCATCAGCCAGGACTTGTTGGGCAACGACCGGTGTCTTAAACAAACCACCTTGTGCAATCAAGACATCAGTGCGAATATGTTCTTCACGCAGCAGAATGTCCATGCCGATTTTTAATGGCGCAAAAGCAGAATAGAGTTGTACCTTAAACAAGTTGGCCAGGTTAAACCGACTATCTGGCTTGCGAACCAGCATCGGCCGACCTTCATCGACCCGCGTAATATTTTCACCAGACAGATAGCTGAAGTTGACCAGGCCACCACCATCCTGTTCACCGCGCAGCGAGGCATCAAACAGTTTTTCATACAATTCGTTTGGTGACAGCGTAACGCCAAGCAGCCGCGCGAATTGATTGAAGACTGCCGCCCAGGCGTTGATATCAGACGAGCAGTTATTGGTATGAACCATGGCAACCGGAGCCCCATCCGGCGTGGTGACCAGATCGATATCACGGTGAACCTGGCTGAGTTTTTGATCCAGGACAACCATCGAAAAGGCGGAAGTCCCAGCCGAAATATTACCAGTACGCTTGCGAACGGCATTCGTGGCAACCATGCCAGTCCCAGCATCACCTTCGCTTGGCGCCAAAAGCGAGCCTGGCTGCAGCAAGCCGCTTGGGTCCAGTTTTTTAGCCCCAGCTGCCGTTAAATGGCCGGCTGTTTGTCCAGCAACCAGAACTTTTGGCAAAAGATCCTTGATGTTCCAGTCAAATTGCTTAACCTCTGGTAAGTCAGCAAACTTATCCAACATGGCGGTATCATAGTCGTGCGTAGCTTCATCAATCGGGAACATCCCAGAAGCATCACCGATTCCAGTCGTTTTTTCACCAGTCAATTGCCAGGTGACATAGCCATCCAGAGTCGTAATAAAACTTATGTCTTTGACGTGTTCTTCATGGTTTAAGATGGCCTGGTACAGGTGGGCAATGCTCCAGCGTTCTGGAATATTGAAGTCAAACAATTCCGTCAGCTTGGTCGCCGCCTCACCAGTAATGTTGTTGCGCCAGGTTCTAAATGGGACCAACAGCTGATTTTCCTTGTTAAATGGCATATAGCCGTGCATCATGGCACTGATGCCAATTGCACCGATTTTAGTCAGCGTTAAACCATATTTTTCATTAACTTCAGTGGCCATCTTGGCGTAACTGGTTTGAATTCCTTCCCAAACCTTTTCCATTGGGTAGGTCCAGATATGATGATCCAATTCGTTTTCCCAGACATAGTCCCCACTGGCAACCGTTTGAAAATCATCCGTAACCAAGACCGCTTTGATTCGGGTTGATCCCAATTCAATCCCCAATGCGGTCTGAGCGTTTTCAATCTTTGACTTAATTTGCACTTGATCCATTGTCAGGCCCTCCTGATTCATTTGTTATGGATTGATCTTAGATAACGATTACATTTTAATATTTTTGTCCGTATAAATCAACCAGACAAGTTAACTGCTTTTCCAAATCAATCAATGACGACAACTGACAAATATAGGCTTTAGGCTAAATAAAAAAGAATCACGAATTTTTCGCGATCCTTTTTAAGTTCTATCGACAGTCAGATTTTCCTAGCCGCTTTTATTTACTTTTTAATCATTACTCCAACTCATTTAGCTTTTGTATCAGCTCATGAACCGTCTTGGCATCCACATCTGCCATCGTCAGTGAACGCAGCGGAATATTGGCAAAGACTGGCGCCAATTCTGGTGACATGAACTTTTCAAAGACATCCGTCAGCTGGAATTCAGCAATTACCTGCTTGATTTGGGCGTCAGCATTTTCCATCAGTTCGCCAACGTAGGTTTCGCCGGTAATCTTACCCAGCGGATTAGTGCCAATGGTCAGCTCAAATTCTTGACGCAGCCGAATGTCACGCGATGAGCTGCCGACTAAAATCTCGTATTTTCCATTATCAGCTTCCCACGTTGCGGTTTCCGCGTTGTACCAAGCAAAGGCCCGTCGTAAAAGCTTAAGTGCCACATGCTTGGTTTCACCAGGATTTAGCTCAACCTTGACAAAATCACGCAATTCATCAACCGGCATGACCGTCTGACTGGCATGGTTGGCTACGTAGATCTGTGCGACTTCCTTACCAGCTTGCTTGCCAGTGTTTGCCAGGTCAAAGCTGACTTCAACGTCGTCGCTGTTTTCCTTAATTGCTAAATTGCGATACTCAAAATCAGTGTAGCTCAAGCCATGGCCAAATGGGAAGCGTACCGCCAATTTTTTGGCATCATAGTAGCGATAGCCCATGAAGATGCCCTCACGATATACTTCGTGACGCCGATCCTTGCCAAAGGTTGGATAGGTTGGATTGTCGGCTAGTTGCTTAGGGAAGGTTTCCGAAAGCTTGCCAGAAGGATTGACCTTGCCAGACAAAATATCCCAGGTAGCCTCACCGACTGCCTCACCAGCCAGATAAGTCTCAACAATCGCTGGCGTCTTTGGTTCCCAAGGCATCTCAACTGCCGAACCGTTTTGAAGAACCACGATCACGTGCGGGTTGACCGTCAGCAGCTGTTCAATCAATTCATTCTGGTTGGCTGGCAGACTGATAGACTGCTTATCAAAGCCTTCTGATTCCATCGCTTCAGGGAAACCAGCAAAAAAGACCACTTGATCGCTGTTTTTGGCCAGCTCCATTGCCGCTTTAGTCAGCTGTTCATCCGCTTGATCGCTGTCTAAACGATAGCCCTGTGCATAAACGGCATGAGCAGGCATTGCTTCTTTTGGCGTCACAACGCGATGAGCATTGACATGCGAGCTGCCGCCACCTTCAAAACGCGGCTTTTGGGCCAGCTCGCCGATTACTGCCAGTTTGGCGGAATCACTTAATGGCAGCTCTTGATTTTCGTTTTTCAGTAAGACGATACTGTCATCAGCCAGCTGGCGGGCAAACTCATGCTGAGCTTCCATATCATATGCTGGCGCTGGCGTCTTTGGATGACCATAACGCTCAGCCATTTCTAAAACGCGCAGTGCAGAACGGTTCAGCGTTGACTCTTGAAGACGGCCCTCTTTAACGGCTTGAATGATTTCTTCTTTTGAGGCATCCCCCTTGCCCGGCATTTCCAGATCTAAGCCAGCCTTGATCGCGGCCGTATGATCAACCACGGCACCCCAGTCTGACATGACCAGACCTTGATAACCCCATTCGTCACGCAGAATGTTAGTCAAAAGGCGCTGGTTTTGCGATACCTGAACGCCATTAAGCTTATTATAAGAGCACATGATCGTGGCTGGGTGCGCTTGCTTCACGATGCGCTCAAACTGTGCCAGATAGATCTCACGCAGCGTTCGTTCATCAACATCTGATGAATTGGTAAAGCGCTGATCTTCACGGTTGTTGGTGGCAAAATGCTTAACGCTGACGCCAACACCAGTGCTCTGAACCCCCTTGACGTAGGCAGTTCCCATTCGGCCGGCCAGCAGCGGATCTTCAGAGAAATATTCGAAATTACGACCGGCTAAGGGACTGCGCTTGATGTTGACCCCAGGCCCCAGCAGCACGCCGATCTTTTCAGCACGGGCAGCCGTTCCCAACTGTTCGCCCAGTTTTTCCAGCATCTGATCATCAAATGAGCTGGCGGTCAATGCCGAACAGGGAAAACATACAGCTTCGATACTTTGATCCATAGCACTGTGCACGTTGACCTGTTTGCGCAAACCAGAAGGACCATCCGTCATCAGCATGGGATCCATGCCTGAAACCTTGGCCGTAAACCAAAAATCCGTTCCTGAAACCAAGTCGGCGCGTTCTTCCAGCGTCAGGCCCTCAACAAAATTCAAGTCTACTTTTGTCATACTGCTACCTCATTTTCAAAAATATTTGCAACCGCTTTCTGATGTCATTATAATGTTTTTTAAATTCTTCGCCTATCTAATCTTGCTAATCATTATCCTAAATTGCGTTTATTGAGGTGGATCATGACCAAATCATTAAAATTTCTCCAAAACATGCAGGAAATCACTCAACTGGAAATCGATCAGCTGGATGCAGCCGGTCAGCTTACCGATGTCTGGAACCGGCCGGCAATTGTCAAGCTGCCTGAGTCATATCTAAAAAAACTAGCTGCTGCTTCATTTACACCTGGAATTTTTTTGCTGGCGCCCAGTTCCGTGATTAGAGGCGCCTTACTGGTTGATTCAAAACATCGGCTTTTGATCTGGCAAAACCTGCGCAGCTGCACTCAGCATCATTTGGAGCAGGCCGGCAGCGCCATCTGGTTCGGGCTCAACCAGCATTGGCCAAAAATTCATAAAACATTTGAAAACGAGCTGCCATTACCAGAACATATTTTAGAAAACCATAACAGCTATGAACTGGAAAAACAAATGCTGAGCGCGGTTCGTAACGGCGATGACTCAAGCTATCAGCATTATTTCCGTCTTTTAACCAGTTCAGGGGCTTTTGGTCAGGTTGCCAAGGATCGGCTGCGCAATCAAAAAAATCTTTTGATCTGCCACATCACTTTACTGACCAGACAGGCAATTGAAGGCGGTCTTGCCCCCAACGAAGCGTTTGCTCTTTCTGATCAGCTCTGCCAGCAGGTTGAGAGCCTGCAGACGATTGAGCAGCTAAACGCGCGGCTGCAGGCAATTGGTCAGATCTTCATTCAGCGCATTCAAACAACTCGGCAGGCTCAGAATAACAAAAAGGGCCTGCTGACGCAAAAAATTGAGGCTGCCCTTCGTGATCACTGCGGCCAAAACTATTCTTTGGATGACCTGGCTCATGATCTGCAGCGCGACAAATATTATCTGGCCCATCTTTACAAGCAGGAAACCGGCCAAACGATCAATCAATACGAGAACTCATATCGAATCAGCCGTTTTAAATCCATGCTGCTCTGGACCGATCAGCCAATTACCGAAATTGCTGCCGTCCTTGGCTTTGCAACCCCCAACTATGCCTCGCGCTGCTTTAAAAAAATCGTCGGTATTGCACCGCAGCAGTATCGCCAGCGCCACCAGCTGAAGCTTTTACAGCAATAAAAAATACCTTGGGCTAATATTTTGGCTCAAGGCATTTTGATTTATTCAGTTGCTTTTTCCGCTGCCGCAACCAGTTCTTCAAGCGATTGACTGCCGAAGATCACTGGTCCGTCATTGATGATCGTAGCCGGTACGCTCATAATCTGCCGTTCTTTTCTTAAAGCTGGAAAATGCTGCAGATCAATCATCGTCGCCGTGATCCGCGGATTAAGCGAAGCCATCCGCTGACAGGCTGCCACGACATCCGGACAGAAGTGACACGTTAAGGAGACCCCAATCTTAATGTCAGTCGACGGCAACTTTTTGATTCGTTCAGCCAGTGCCGGCTCAACGCTTTGACCCGGACCGCCCACATTGTAGATCCCTAAAATCAGTGACGTCAATTCATGACCAGTTGGCACGCCGGCATAGTGCAGACCTGTATCGGTATCATCAACGACCAGGCGCAGCTGCGGCGTGTAGACCAGGCTGTTTGGTGCGGTGGTCTTTTGAATCTTGAGGTGGTCATTAAGCTTTACCAGTTCACCAATAAAGCTGTCCATCTCTTGACTCAATGCCGTATCGTCTTCTAAAAGCTGCAGTGTAACGTCTTTGGTCAGCCGACTAAAGACACCCTGCATCTGAGCAACCAGGTCTGGTGTAAACCAGTCGCCAGTATGATGGGCAACCGGCTGTTCGCTTTCAACCTGTGAAGTCTGACCAACCGTAGCTGCTTTAGGAACTTCCTTTTTAACATGAATTGGGATCCCTAAACGCTGCTTTTGTTCCGTCACATATTTCTCCGCACTGGTAGCTGCTACTGCCCCATCAGCCGCGGCAGTGATAATCTGACGCAGCTGCTTGACGATGACATCGCCCGCTGCATAGACGCCAGGCAGATCGGTTGCCCCGTTTTGATCAACGTGAATATAGCCGTGCTCATCCAGGTCAACGATGCCCTTTAGCTGTTCAGTAGCTGGCTGGGTACCAACATAGATAAAGACACCAAAGGTTTGATCACCATCATCGACATGGTAGACCGTTTCCTCGCCAGTTTGGTTGTTGACCATCGTCAGCGCTTTCAAGTACTGATCACCATCAACGCGCTTGACCTCAGTATGGTACAAAACGCTGACTTTTGGATTGTCGAGGGCCCGCGAAGCCGTTAGCGGCGCGCACTTAAAATGATCACCCCGTACGAGGACCGTCACGTGCTTGGCAAACCGCGTCAGATAATCGGCTTCTTCAGCGGCTGAGTAGCCACCGCCAACGACAAATACCTGCAGCCCGCTAAACAGCTCGCCATCGCAGGTTGAGCAGTAGGCCACGCCGCGTCCGCGAAACTCTTCTTCGCCTGGGAAGCCAACCTTGCGTGGACTGGCGCCCATTGCCAAAATGACGCTGCGGGTCTGATAGATGCTGCCACTTTTGCTCGTCAGCTTTTTAACGTCGCCATCAAGCTCAAACTTAACGATATCGTCTTTTTGAATCTTGACGCCAAAATCAGCGGTCTGCTGCTGCATCTGATTCATCAGCTTGGTGCCGTCAATGGCCGCATTGCCGGGATAGTTGTAGACCGTTGAAGTCGTGGTCACCTGACCGCCGACCGTGTCCGCCTCTAAAATCAAGGTATCCAGCGTTGCCCGACCAGCATAGATGCCAGCAGTCAACCCCGCAGGCCCAGCGCCCACGATAATCAGATCATAAATATGTTCTGCTGCCATTTCAATCACCTGCAATCATTAAAGCTTGCCGACCAGATCCAGACTTGGCTTAATGGTATCTTGACCTGGCTTCCAGTTGGCTGGGCAGACCTGATCGCCATGCTCGCGAACGAACTGAGCAGCCTGCAGCGTCCGCAGAATCTCTTCGGCAGAACGACCAATCCCCATGTTATTAATCGTGTATGATTGAATCTTGCCATCGGGATCAACGATGAACACGCCACGGTAAGCCTGTCCTTCGTCTTCATTCAAAACATCGAACATCCGCGCCAGTTTACCGGCTGGGTCAGCCAACATGCGGTACTTGATCTTGCCGATTTTTTCAGATGCTTCCGCCCATGCCTTGTGAACGAATTCAGTATCTTCTGAAACAGAGTAGATTTCCGCGTTGGCCTGCTTAAAAGCTTCATAGTTGTCTTGCAGTGCTTCCAGTTCGGTTGGGCAGACAAATGAAAAGTCAGCTGGGTAGAAGAAGAAAATGCTCCACTTGCCAAGAACGTCCTGCTTGGTTACATCCATCGTCTCGCCATCTTGATAGGCACGTACCTTAAAGTCCTCGATTTCTTGACCGATAAAGTTCATTATAATCCTCTCCTTTAATTTAGAATGATTATCAACTACAACTATAATTTAACACTTTTACCGTTCGATGTAAATCAAATCACTTTTAATTTTGCAATTGCTTTACTTTTTTTAGATTTATTTTTGAAATCGATAACCCAAACGTGCTCTGCCCATTAAAATGCTATCAAGTTCATTTTAACAAGTTTTATTTTCTTTGGAAAGCGGATACAATGTCATAAGCTAAAAGCAGGAGGAATGAGCATGCAGTTTTTTGAAGATGGCTATCTGCCAACGATCAACACTACTTTTTCATTTTTTGGCGGTCATGCTGAAACCGTCGAGCCTGGCTGGCGCTGGCCAACTGAGCACCACCCAGCCTTTGAAATCATGTACATCTTGGATGGCGCACAAAGAACCGTTACCGAATCAGCAGAAAAAATCATTAAAGCCGGCGAAATGATGATCATTCCCATTGGCATGGAACATACCAACTATTGCTGGGGCAATGAATCAATGACTTTTTTAACCATGCATTTCAACCTTGACGACCCGGCAATCAAATATCTGCTGGTGAAAAACTTTACCAACCAAATTATTAATCAGACCGCGCCTTACTATGACGAACTGCGCAAATCGCTTGACTAGGCTTTTTGTTGTTTCTGGTGCTTTACGGCCGGCTTCTTTATCTGTTCCAGTCTTTGGATGACTGGGATGGCGATCGTTTTGGCCTGCATCTTCATTCAAATGATCCGTTCTGTTAAATAATTTTTATACTTGATCGTTGGTTTACTATCTCAACTCTCTAAAATTCCTAAACTCCTATTGTAAAATCGTTAAAATTCATTAAGCTCAATGATCAAGCAACCAATAAAAGCGTTTCGCCATTTCAAAATGACGAAGCGCTTTTTAGTTGATTCAGATTCAATATTATGGCTAATCCAGCATCAAGCTTTTAGAACACACGCTGCTCGGCTTGGAACTTAACCAAAGGACCAGCAGTTACCTTGGCACCGTCACGATGGTTGCCAAAGAAGTCAGCATCAAAGACGATTGGCGTGCCATCAGGATTTTCATAGCGTTCTTCTGGTTCAAATGCCATCCCCAGCGTAGCAGTTGCAATCTTGGCATCGTTGTTTTGAGGCAGGAAGTCAGCCAGATTGGTCTCAAGATACAGGCCATCAGCTCGCTTCTCTAATTCCAGGACGACTTGATCCTTATCGTCGACGAATTGGTTCTGCTCCTTGCTGCATGACTGGGCACCGTTAAAGTAGGCATTGCCCGCGCTCCATACTGGCAGGTGGTTGTAATAGTGATCGCTGTTTGGCGCATAGATTCCGCAATAGCCATCAAACTGCTGATCCCATTCTGCAAACGTTGGATATTCTTCAAATGGCTGGGTACCGACTTTAAAGTTGTAAGTATCCCAGGCATCCGGCTTGTCATGCATCAGTTCAGCCAGCTTTTGCATTTCCGGCCGCAGCTTTTGTTGAACGAAGACATTATTGTAAAAACGATTGTCGCCATGTTGGAACGTCATAAAGCCCATTACCTTGGTGCCGTGATGTTCATGATATGGTGTAAAGCGGTTGGATGGCAGGTTGACAGAATTATTGTCCGTCCCAACGCCAACCGCAGTAAAGCTGCCCGCAATCAGGTTGTGCACCATGGCAATTCCCTGCGCAGCAAACCGAATTGAGCGTTCTGAAAGGAATAGGTTGTTGTCAATCAGCGTTGGTCCATGCGAAACCTCGACCCACATATCTTCACCAAGCCCTTGCAGCACGTCGCCCACGTTCTCTTCGCTGACTTCAAAATGTTCAGGTAAGGAGTTGTGATCAAAGACATTTTGCGTGACCCGCGTTCCTTGTGCCTGCCAGTCCAGCCATAAGCCACGCGTACAGTGGTGAATATGATTATGACGGTAGATCACATCAATGGCAGCATGCATCTTAATGCCGCCAATTTCGGCTCCCACCAGATTTTGACGAATGTTGATGTTGTAGATGTCGTTTTCTTCAATCAAGGAGAAGACACCGCCCAAGTGACCAACAATCCCGGTTTGGCCACAGTCATGAATGCGATTGCGCCGTACGATATGCGAGCCGACGTGTTCTTTATCCCAGCCTTCATAAGATGCTTGACAGATTACGTCACGCTCCGTCTGAGTACCATCTTTGTATTTCCACTTAGACCATTTATTGTCATTGTTTGGCTGCAGGTACTTGCCAAGCGAGATACCAGAACATTTGGAATGCGAAATCTCACATTCTTCAATGATCCATCCTTTTGACCAGTGTGGACCAACCATCCCTTCTTGGTAAGCCGTTGGTGGCGCCCATTGCGTCGCCGCTTTAGTAACGCCAAATCCTTTTAAGGTAATGTAGCCGATTCCTTCAGCCTGTGGGTAAAAACAGCTTTGACGCACGTTGATCTCCACGTTTTCCTGGTTGGGATCGAAATCATGGAAGTTGGCATAGATAATCGTTTCATCCGTGTCAGCATCTTGTTCCGTACACCAAGTATAGATCGTAAAGTCAGGATCCCATGATTTTTCATTGCGAACGGGCTGTTTTACCTCAGCCAGCGTGTTGACCTCATACAAGGCCTTGTCGTTTAAATAGACCTCACCTGTATGAGCCAGGATTCGTGCATCGAACCAGTCACCAAAAATCTTGGTCGTGTATGGATTGCGCTCACTAAACATACTGTTGGGAATTTTTATCTGCCAAATGCCATCTGCAGTTTTTTCCCAGCCTTTAACGACTTCCGCCCCAGTAATAATGGCCTTTAACGGATCAACCGACTCATAGACGATGCGCTGATCTGCCGTGCCCGCATGCTTAGGATTAACGTTTTCACGATAAATGCCTGGAAAAACGCACACCTTATCGCCTGGCATTGCGATATCTGCGGCTGCTTGAATCGTTTTAAATGGACGATGCTTGCTTCCATCGCCATCAAATGGTGCCTGCGCATCAACATAGATTTTCATGAACTTTCATCCTTTCCGTTATTTCTGCATTAAGACAGCTACTTTTCTTCAGCTTGGCGGCGATCTTCAATTTCGTGATTGATTTTGTCAACTTCTGCATCAGACAATGGGTACTTACTGATCACCCACATGCCAACAATTGCCAAAACAATTGGCAGCCAGATCATTGAAATCGTAATCCCATTCAAGGCCGTTGCTGATTGCGTAGCCTTAGTACCGTCAAAGTGGCAAGCGGCATTGATGTAGCCTGGAATGATCCCGCCAAGTGCCAGCCCAATCTTGAAGAACAGTCCCATCAAGGCGTTGATGATCCCAGCAACCCGCTTTTTTGAGTTCCATTCACCATAGGAAACGACTTCTGGAACCAGTGACCACATGTAGCCAGTAGCGGCCGTAATTCCCCACTGCATGATAAAGCGACCAATGTAGCCCAGGGCAATGCTGTTCTTAAACTGTGGCCATGACCATACCCAAAGAAGCAGCGTCCCAACGATAAACATTCCCAAGAACAGTTGGAAGAATCCTTTCTTACCGATTTTGCGCCGCACAATTGGCCACAAGAAGACGAGGAAGATCCCTGGAATCGAACCAATCAGATTGATTGAAGCCATCCATTCTGAGTGACCAATGTTGTACTGAACAAAGAATGGCCAAACCGTATTGCCAAAGAACATGAAGGTAAAGCCAACCAGGAAAAAGCAGCCTAGTACCCGTAGTGGTTTGTTACGACGCAGCTCATTCCAAAGATCAGAAAACTTAACGGAATCCGTTTCTTCTTCCGTTGGCAGCACCCGTTCATGAACACCAAAGTAAGTGCAAAGCAACAGAATAAAACCAATCAGCATATAGATTGACATAACGTGGAAGTAGGCACCAGCAGCGTGTGGCGAGGCATAGTTACCTAAATTAAGCTTGATGCCAAACATCCCGATGTCTTTTAAATGCTTGGCAGGGGATGCCATTTGAACGAACAATGGCAGGAACGTGTAGACCAAGAGATTACCGATATTGGCTTCCGTCATCCGAACCGTCGTTAAAGTTGAGATCTCATCATTGTCCCGCGTCAGCGAAGCATTCAGCGAACCATAAGGAATATTAACGAACGAATAGATCAAGGCCGTTGCCAGATACATCAAGAATGCATAGGCAACATTGCCGCGGACGGCTGGAATTGGCAAGAACAGCATGGCACAGCAGATCGTGAGCGGAATTCCGAAATAAATCAAAAATGGCTTGTATTTGCCACCATGCTTAAAGTGGCTCTTATCGACAACCGTTCCGACCCAAGGATCCCAAAAAACGTTAACCCAGCGAACGATCAGAAAAATCGTGGCCCCAACGGCTGCCGAGATTCCAAAAACCGTTGTCAGATAAAACAGCAGCATTGAGCCAATCGTTCCAAAAATCAGATTTTGTGCCAAGTCACCGGCACCATAAGCGATTCGCTCGCCCCAGGACAGTTTGGCGAACTCATCGACTTGCTTGTTTTGTGGCTTGTCCATAGTTTTTACACCTCTTATAGATTTGATTCAAACAGGTGCAGCGCTGCACGTTAGTTTGTGTTTTCAACCAACGACCAAAATCTAACATAGTCTTTTTGAAAACGCTACCCTAAAAATCAATTTTTTTATCATTCCTGAGTTAGAATTTTTTATTTCGCTAAAATAATCGAGCTCTTTTCTTCATATAGCGTCAACAAAAAATGACCGCTGACAAAAACGCGGTCACTTAGTAATAAAATTCAAAAATACATATGATTTATTTTTCATACTATTTTTAAAATAGATAGTCGTAAAGATTCCAATCGGCAATTTTAGCGGCATCAGTACGGGCTTCTTTAGGCGTTATCCCGGTTAAGGCATGAAAAACGCGTGAGAAATGGGCCTGATCAGAAAAATCATAGCGTTCAGCGAGTTCAGCCATTGACAGATTGGTACCGATCAGATCCTCAATTGCATGATTGATCTGAACCAGGCGTTTAAATTGGCTAATGCTAACCCCGACCTGTTTTTTAAACTGGCTGCCAAGATAGCGACTGGACAATCCCACCGCCATTGCCAGCTCATCGATACTTTGGTCCGTAGTCGGATCACTCATCAGCTGCCAAAAGACTTTGCTGACGGCTGCAGTCATCTTGGCATTAACCATCTCACGGCAGCGTGTGGCCATATCCACATCTGCTGCCTCAATTGCCGCCAGCACTTCATTGTAGGACGTCAACGATTCGATATGTCGTACGTATTGATCATTCAGCGAATATACCAGTTCATAATCCAGCCCAACTTGAAACAGCGCGCGCAGATTTACGGAAACCGAGATAATACCCCAGTTTTTAACGTTGCGCAGTGCGTCTTGATTGTCTGCTAAAATGCCGATCCGACCTGAATTGATATTTTTAGAGAATATAATCGGCAAGGCAGCCAGATTTCCCTGCGCAATTGCTTTTTTGACTTCTCGCTCATACAGATAGCTAACGTGACCTCCCTCACTGCTCATCCGCAGCTTCAGCAATTGGGCATCAAGGTCTCTTGAAATACGTGCTTGATGAAATTCGTCACTAATGGTTTCAAAATCGATCGGCAGTTCTAATAACCGTCCCAACACCAAAATCTGCTGCAAAAACTGTTTTTCTTCCAGATAAACCGTCTTCAGCAGCTTTGGCATATACATAACGGCATGACTGCTGATCGCATTGTTATTTTGATAGCGCTGACTGACGTTGACAATCACTGGGCCAAAAAAGACAACTGTTTGATCATGCCACATTAGGCAGCTGTAAAGATTTTGACTGTGCCGCAAAAACTGCAGCGTTTTATGTGGGCAGCGGCGCAGGATTTTTAGATAGTCCATCAATAATAGCTTACCTTGGCGAAACTGCAGGCTATACTGGCCACGATCGTACTCCCAGATTGTAGCCGGTACCCCTAGTGACTCTAGATACTCAGTTACCATTTCCATTCTAATCCGTCCTTTATTCAAAAAATGATTCTAATCTTCAAGTTACTGTGTTAGCGATTACATAAAATAATAGCATGAGCTAGGGAAAATCAATATACTGCTGATTTTAATTCATATCGAATCAGTCTGTCTTTAGGCTGTCAGGCTGACTATTTCCTTAGCTCTCTTTATTAAAATCAGCCATTGACTATAAAACACCCCAATTCTGTTTTTCCTTGCTCATACTCATTGACAAATAGAATATTGGTTATTATCGTTTTGCCGATTGTTTTTAACAATAGGCAAAACTCATTTCACAAATTTTGCTGTTAACTCGGCTTAGACAAGTCCGTTAACCTGTCTACGAATTCGGTTTAATTATGATCATCTTATAAGGATAAATAGCTTGATCGATTGGTCGCTGTTTGTCTACTTTTTCATCTACTATATTAATTATGATCATCTTATAAAGACAAATGGCTTGATTCGCTGATCGCTGTTTGTCTGCTTTTTTGATCCTATGTAATAGTAGAAAAAATCAAATACCATAAAAGCGTCATACAGATTTGCCCTAATGGCAGTCTGCATGGCGCTTTTTAATGATGCAAATGAGTTTTTAAGCTGTTAATTGATGAAATAAGTTTTAAGGATTGGACCAACCAGCTAGTCTTCACGACGGAAGTTCAACAAAGCATGGCACAGGTCTTTGGTCTGATCATAGACTTGGTGGTAGATTGCATACAGTTCATCGTACTTGGCGACATTGGCCGGCTTTGGCAGGTACTCCTTGCCAAAGTGAACGAACTCCTTGGCACAATCCTGCAAAGACTCAAACCAGCCCAGGCCAACTGCTGCAATCATGGCGGCCCCCAAACCAGGCCCCTGTTCATTGGTTAAGGCAACGACCTTCTTATTGAAGATATCGGCCTGCATCTGAAGCCAAAAGTCGCTCTTGGCCCCACCGCCAATTGCTACAACCGTGTCAAACTCTTGACCGTTTTGATCATAGATGTTCAAGATATCCCGGAAACTAAAGGTAATTCCTTCCATAACGGCTCGGCAGAAGTCATAGCGATCCTGCATGCTGTCAACACCAATAAAGCTTCCTCGAATATCAGCATCAGCATATGGCGTCCGCTCACCAACTACGTAAGGCGTAAAGATCAGACCATTAGCACCCAGTGGCCGCTTGGAGGCTTTTTCAACCATCGTCGAGAAGTCCTCGTCTGGATCAAACTTATGCTTAAACCAGTTTAGCGAGTGACCCGCTGCCAAAGTAACCCCCATTGAGTAGTAGGTGTCTGGGATTGCGTGACATTCGTATTGAATCTGGCCATGGTAATTAACGTTGGCATTTTCTTCATATTTAAGCACAACGCCCGAAGTCCCAATTGAAGACATAACCATGTTTGGATGCAAGATGCCGGCACCAACCGCACCACAGGCATTATCACCGCCACCACCATAGATCTTGGTAGCAGTCGAAAGGCCCGAAAACATTGCATAGCTAGCCGAAACGCTGCCCGCATAGTCAACCGACTTCATCAAAGGTGGACACATGCTCATTGGAATATCAAAGGCATCACAGATTTCCTGGCTCCATTGACCTTCCTTGATGTCTAACAGCACCGTCCCCGTGGCATCCGAATAATCCATCCCCAGGTTACCCGTCATGCAGAAGCGAACATAGTCTTTTGGCAACAGGAACGTTTTGGCCTTAGCCCAGATCTCCGGTTCATTTTCTTTAACCCACAGCAGTTTAGGCAGCGTAAATCCTTCCAGCGGCTTATTGCCGGTGATGTCAACAAAACGATCACCCAGCTTATCCATGATTTCTTGACACTGCTTGGTCGTACGCGTGTCGTTCCATAAAATAGCCGGCCGCAGAACTTGATTGTCCGCATCCAAAAGTACCAGCCCATGCATTTGACCAGAGAATGATATGCCCTTGATCTCTTCTTTTTTAATGCCATCTTTTAAGATCATGCGGTCAATGCCAATTGTTGTCCCATAAAGCCAGTCTTGTGGATTCTGCTCACTGTAGCCTGGCTTAGGCTGACTCAGTGGATAGTCATAGCTTTGCTGAGCGGCGATCTTGCCAGAACGATCCATTGCCGAAACTTTAACGGCACTCGTTCCCAGATCGACCCCGATTACGTATTCGTTCATAATATTTCCTCCAAGAAAAAAGGATCCGCAGCCAGCTGCGGCGATGCGAATCCTTTCTATTAGTATTGTTAGAGTTTCAAGTGATTACTTAGCCAGCGTTTCAATCATAAAGTGGTTGATCGTGTCCTTAACCTGTTCAAGGTGGTCAGATTGCGTAGCAGCCCGCAGTTCGCTTTGTGGCGTGTCCAAAACGGTTGGTTCGATCGACTTGAAGTCTTCCTTGCCTTCTTCGATGGACTTGCCCAGACCTTCGTCCCATGATGCGTAACGATCCTTGAGTACCTTGTCCAGGTAGCCGTCTTCCTTAAGGGCAGCAGCAACCCGCAGACCGGCAGCAAACGTGTCCATGCCGACAATGTGGCTGTAGAACAGGTCTTCTGGCTTCCAGGAAGTCCGACGTGGCTTAGAGTCAAAGTTCAGACCACCACGAGGGCCGATCTGACCTGCTTCAACAACTTCGTACATAGCTGCCGTAGCTTCGTACAGGTTGGATGGGAATTCGTCGATGTCCCAGCCAATCAGCTTGTCACCTTGGTTGGCATCCAATGAGCCCAGCATGCCGGCTTCACGAGCAACGCGAATTTCATGTTGGTAAGTGTGACCAGCCAGGTTAGCATGATTGCCTTCCAGGTTCAGCTTGAAGTCTTTGTCCAAGCCGTATTCCTTCATAAAGTTCAGCGTCGTTGCTGCATCAAAGTCGTATTGGTGCGTCGTTGGTTCCTTTGGCTTAGGTTCCAGCAGCATTTGAGCATCAAAGCCGATTTCGTTTGCGTAGTCCTTAGCCATGTGGAAGAACTTGGCAATGTGTGATTGTTCGCGCTTCATTTCAGTGTTCCAGAGTGATTCGTAACCTTCACGGCCGCCCCAGAAGACGTAGTTTTCAGCACCAACCCGCTTGCCGACTTCCAGACTGTGCTTCAGCTGTGCACAAGCGTATGCGTAGATCTTTGCAGATGGAGCCGTTCCAGCACCAGCCAAGAAACGAGGATTGGTAAACAGGTTGGACGTGTTCCACAATACCTTCATGCCAGTCGTCTTTTGGTATTCAACGATCTTGTCGATGACCTTGTCCAGATTCTGATTGGTTTCACGCAACGTGTCGCCTTCTGGAGCCAAGTCGCGGTCGTGGAAACAGAAGTAGTCAACACCCAGCTTGTCATAGAATTCAAAAGCGTAGTCAACTTTTGCCAAAGCATTGTCCATTGGGTCAGTGTACTTGTCATATGGACGAACCGCCGTGCCATCACCAAATGGGTCAACCAGCCGCTGGTCAAACGTGTGCCAGTAGGCAACTGAGAACCGCAGCCAATCCTTCATCTTCTTGCCCAGAATTTCTTCTTCTGGGTTGTAGTATTGGAATGCCAGACGTGAGTTCAAGCCTTTGTGTGGACCTTCATACTTAACTTTATCAATACCTTGCCATAAATCACTCATAATATGGGCCTCCTGAAATTTATTAGTTTGAATAAACAACTAACTTACGACTTTTAATATAGACCATGCCTGCTGTTTTGTAAACCCTTTCTAGCAAAAAAGTTCAGAATCAGCTGATCCTAAACAACGACTTTTAAAATATATAATGAAGAAAAAAGGTCCCATCGTCAGCAGTAATTTTCTAAAAAGCTGTTTCCAGGTTTTTCACTAAAAATTCACGCGACTATTTTGCAAATTTTGCTTGCTTTTATCTTTGAAAGCGGTTATATTATATTCGCAGGTTGGTTTTAGTTTTAAACCAACCAAAGCAATAGGAGTGTTTTATAGTTAAGGAGTTGTGTAATCATGCGCAAAGTATCTGCGGGCTTTATTTACTTTTTCGGGGCCCTCGGCGGTTTGCTCTTCGGTTACGATACTGGTGTTATTTCCGGGGCCATTCTGTTTATTCAAAAACAGATGCACCTGGGAACTTGGGAACAAGGCTGGATCGTTTCCGCGGTACTGCTGGGTGCCATCTTAGGTTCATTGTTTATCGGGCCATCGTCTGATAAGTATGGCCGTCGCAAGCTGCTATTATTGTCATCGGTTATCTTTTTTATTGGCGCACTGGGCTCTGGATTCTCACAAGGATTCTGGTCGCTGCTCTGCTTTCGGATCGTGTTAGGTCTGGCCGTTGGGGCATCATCTTCAATGGTTCCAACCTACCTGGCTGAACTTTCACCAGCTGACAAACGGGGCATGGTTTCTAGTATGTTCCAATTAATGGTTATGACTGGTATTCTGGTTGCCTACATCACCAACTGGTCGTTTGAAAACATGTACACTGGTTGGCGCTGGATGCTTGGCTTTGCTGCACTGCCTGCTGCCATCATGTTCTTTGGGGCCCTTTACTTGCCAGAATCTCCTCGTTATCTGGTTAAGATTGGTCGTGAAGATGACGCACGAGCTGTTTTGATGAACATGAACCGCAATGACAAAGACGTCGTTGATAAAGACATGACCCAGATTGAACAACAAGTCCACATGAAAAATGGTGGCTTAAAAGAACTGTTTGGTCCAATGGTTCGGCCAGCCTTAATCGCTGCAATCGGCCTAGCCGTTTTCCAACAAGTCATGGGCTGCAACACCGTGCTCTACTACGCACCAACGATCTTCACTGATGTTGGCTTTGGTGTTAACGCTGCGCTACTGGCTCACATTGGGATTGGGACCTTTAACGTACTGGTCACCGCTTTTGCTCTTTCCATCATGGATAAGGTTGACCGTAAAAAGATGCTGATCTATGGTGGCCTTGGCATGGGGATCTCATTATTTGTCATGAGTGCCGGGATGAAATTCTCTGGCGGTTCAAAGGCAGCGGCGGTCATCTGTGTCGTTGCCATGACGATTTACATTGCTTTCTTCTCTGGTACTTGGGGTCCTGTTATGTGGGTCATGTTTGGTGAAATGTTCCCACTTAATATTCGTGGCCTGGGCAACTCATTTGGTTCCGTGGTCAACTGGACTGCCAACCTGATTGTTTCATTAACCTTCCCAACCTTGCTGGACTTCTTCGGTACGGGTAGTCTGTTTATCGGCTATGGCGTCCTTTGCTTCTTTGGTATTTGGTTCGTCCATGCCAAAGTCTTTGAAACCCGTGGCAAGTCTTTGGAAGATATTGAACAGACGCTGCGTGACCGCGCTGGTTCCAAGAACTAATCTCAGTCATTATTCAAAATCCCACTCAAATCTTAAATCTAAATTTAATCTTACTTGCTGAATCCTAAACCCTCTCAATATATCGATAGTAAGTATTTTGCCTGGCAGTTTTACTGTCGGGCTTTTTTATTGCGCTTAACAGCATGGTGCTAATTCTGGCATCATACCGTTTCTAAAAAAAATAAAGTGAGTTTTCTTATTACCTATTTTCCAGGCACTTATTTATTTCATTGATTAAACAACGATGATTATAGATTAAAATAAAATTAGAGTTGACTTTGCTTTTCTCATAATATATACTCGATTCAACCTTTAGGAAATACTTAAATTAAGGAGCAGAATTATGAAAATTACAAACGCACGATTTAGCTATTATTATCAATCATATTAACGCTGACACGACATAGGTTGTTGGCGTTAGTCTAACAGTCTATGTGATTGATAATAGTTTGTAATTACCGATTACATGGCAGATGTTTTGTTAAAGCACTATGTAATCGGCTCCGCTCCAACCAGCATGTAAATGCAAGCGCGAACCCTCATGGTGTTTTAACATCATGAGGGTTTTTTGAATTGATTAACAAGGGAGCGTTTATTATGATTATCGTATTAAAAAATGATCAAGCAAAAGCAGCAATTTAAGAATTAAAGCAGCATTTCGGCAGTCAGCATGAAATTTTTGTCCATAACAATCGTGTTGCCATTCAAAATACCGATCCAAATGACCTTACCCCAGCCGAACAAACCGCTGCTCAAGAAATTATTACCGATGTTCCAGCCGCCGTTCAAGCATCCCGCTTGTTCCATCCCGAAGATACGATCATTAAAACGCCACACTCAACGATTGGCGGAAAGAACTTTACCTTAATGGCTGGACCTTGCTCAGTAGAATCTGCCGAACATATTTTAAAAATGGCGCAAGTCGTTAAAAATGCTGGTGCAACCGTTCTACGCGGTGGCGCCTTCAAGCCTCGCACCTCACCATACTCATTCCAGGGATTAGGCAAAGAAGGTTTGATTGCCTTGAGAAATGCAGCCGATCGACTAGAATTGGATGTGGTAACAGAAGTCATGGATGTTGAGCAGGTGCCGCTGGTTGAAGCCTACACTGATATTTTTCAGATTGGTGCCCGCAACATGCAAAACTTTTCCCTTCTAAAAGCGGTTGGAAAAACCCGTAAACCGGTAATGTTAAAGCGTGGAATGTCAGCAACGGTTGATGACGTCTTGAACGCAACCGAATACATTGCTGCTGGTGGAAATCACCAAATTATGATCGTTGAACGTGGGATTCGAACGTTTGACAACAAATACACGCGCAATACTTTTGATGTTGGTGTCATCCCGGTTTTACAAAAGTTGACCCACTACCCCGTAATTGCTGACCCAAGCCATGCTGCTGGTCATACTGAATTTGTAACGCCGCTTGCTTTGGCTGGTGTCGCTGCTGGCGCCAACGGATTGATTGTTGAAATTCATGATGACCCAGCCCATGCATTTTCTGATGGCGCGCAAGCCTTAAAACCAAATGAATTTAACGAAATGGTAGTCAAAACGAATGCGGTCCGCCAAGCTTTGCAGTCGATTGAATAATCAAAGAAGGAATTATCATGGAAAAAATCACGGTATCTTTAGCCAATCAACAATATCAAGTCTTAATTGAACCGGGTTTGTTAAAAACGGCCGGGGAACGAATCGCCAAAATCTGGTCAGCGCGAAAGGTAGCGCTGATCAGCGATGACAACGTTGCACCACTCTATCAGACTGACTTGGCTGCCCAACTGACCGCACACGGCTTTGAGGTCCACTGCTATGATTTTCCAGCCGGTGAAGCTTCAAAATCGCTGTCACAGCTCCAAAGACTAAGTGAAAAATTGGTGGCGGCCAATTTTAATCGTGATGATGCGGTAATTGCGCTTGGCGGTGGCGTAACAGGTGATTTAGTAGGCTTTTTGGCAGCTACTTACATGCGAGGGATTTCCTTGATTCAAATTCCAACATCGCTACTGGCTCAGGTTGACAGTTCAGTTGGTGGCAAGACTGCCGTTGATTTAGGAACGACCAAAAATATTGTTGGTGCCTTTTACGAACCTGATCTGGTGCTGATTGATCCGGAAACCTTAAAAACACTGCCGCCCCGCGATCTAGTGGAAGGCTATGGCGAGATCGTCAAAGCCGCCGCAATGGTTGGTGGCGATTTTTGGCAATTAACTGAACAAATTGACGCTCCTAAAGCAATCTTGGAACATGCATTAGGGCTAATCAAATATTCCATCCAATTTAAAGCTGAAGTCGTCATGAGCGATGAAAAAGAAAGCGACCAACGCCAGCTACTTAATTTTGGTCATATCATTGGCCATGCTATTGAAGCCCTATCTGCCGGTGAATTGCGCCATGGTGAAGCGATCAGCATTGGTACGGTTGCCATCTGTCGTGCTTTTGAAGCGGCTGGTAAAACCGCACCCGGTACTACACAAAAAATCACAGCCAGACTGACAGCAGTTGGTCTGTCAACAACTTCACCATGGCTGGCCTCTGATAAGGTCTTGGATCTAATCAAACACGATAAGAAAAATCATAATGGTTACTTAAACTTAGTCTACGTCAAAACAATCGGCGCGCCTGCCATCCTAAAGGCACCTGCTGATCAGATTGCGGCAGTCCTACAGCTTCCTCGCTGATAAAAAACACGTCTCACTGAGCTGTCATGCTCGGAGACGTGTTTTTACTTAATATTGGAAACTGATTTAGGCCATTTCAGCGTCAACGAATAGCGATCCATATCTAAAAAACGATGGATGGCCATTGAGCTGGCGCCTAAAAGCGATGCCATTTCAGAACCTTTGATCATCTGCAGCGGAACATCGATCTGATGAGCCTGCAGCCAGTCGCGCAAATGCTGGTATAATTCAGGCATCTCATCAAACAGTGGTGAATCAAAGTAGACCGCCTGCGGGCCAAAACTGACGATCGCATCGTAAACCAACTTCTGCAGATTTCCCATTGCCTGGTTAATCACGCGAATGACAGTTTCATCATGCTGCCGATACAGCTCGTATAGCTGTGCTGGCCGCAGATTATCTAATCCTTTTGCCTGGGCAATCTGAGTCAGAATCGCATCTTCAGAGCAGAGCGCCTCAACTTTGACCAGCTGTCCATCCTGACCAACGACCAGACTGCGGCCGATTTCGCCAACTCGACCATGAAAGCCGCGATATAGCTGCTGATTGGCAATGATTCCGGCACCCACGCCACGATGAATGCTGATTGCCAACAAATCGCGGTATGATTCCCGATCACCAAAATCACGTTCAAAAATCGCAGCCAGGTTGGCTTCATTTTCCAAAATTGTTGGGACGTGAAATTCATTTTCAAAATAGGCAGCCAGGTCAATCCCATTCGTGTTAATAAACGGTGCGTCAACAATCTGATTATGATCAACGATTCCATGAACCGAAAAACCAATTGCCAACAGACCATGAATCGTATCGTCATTTTGTTCCATCTTCTGCAGCACTTCTTTGATTGTCTGCATGATTAAAAGCATATCGCGTTTTTCCAATGCAATCTGCTCATAGCTGATGATCTCGCCATTAATATAGCTGAACATAACCCGCAGATGACCAGTGCCGACTTCAAAGCTGGCAACAAAGCCATATCGCTTGTTCAAACAGACCAGATTCGGCTTGCGTCCACCACGGTTGGTCGACTCACCCTGTCCCAGTTCCTCAATGAAGCCTTCATCATTTAATTCATTATAAATTGCTGAAACGGTTGATTTATTGATTTTTAATTCACGGGCGATGTCAACCCGAGTCGTGGCAGGATGATTGAACAGCTGCTGTAGTACCAGCTGCCGATTCGCTACCCGGACCAGGCTGCGACTATCGTTTTTCATGTCGGAGTCCCCTTTCTAGGTTAGTATGTATTTTAAACTATCTCTAGTTTACCCGTTTTTAAATGAATTATAAACTACTTATTGTATAAAAAAAGAGAAAAGCAAGCCTGCTTCTCCCTTTTTTTATTTTTATGTTTAGGCAAATGCGGTTGCAATGCTGCCGATTACGATCAAAACGATTCCCCAGAAGGTAAATTTTGATTCACGTGGACTCTTGTGCTCATGCAGGATCAAGATTCCGCCAAACGTTGCGATAATCACGTTCAACTGGGTGAAGACAAAGGCAACCGTAACCCCAATCATCCGAGCCGCGAAGATGTAGGCAAATGCCGCAATCCCCCATGAGATACCAGCCAAAATATTGGTGTACTGTTCTTTTTGCGTAAAGGCCTTTGCATTGCCTGAAGCCAAATCATAGATGATGGCTCCTAATAAGATCCCCAGTACTTCTGGCAAGAAGATGCCGACTGAATCTTCATGCGCCAGGATCGGCATCTTAGGAAATGATGAGTAGATCCAGTAACCAATCGTCGTTGCCAGCAGGAACAAAACATCCTTGGTCGTAACGTTTTGACCATTGGAACGATCGGTAAACGAGGTCATCATTGCCCCAATAATCACGATTGCCAATGCGATAAAGCCAATCGTCAGTGCCCGTGCCGAGTGCCATTCGCCGAAAATCAGCACCCCGATGATTGAGTTACCAACCAATTGGAAGACAGTTGACAGCGGCACCGTATTGGATACCCCGATTCGCTTAAATGAAACGAACTGACCAACCTGAGCCGTTGACCACAGTGCCCCGCAAAGCAATGAGAACAAAAATGCCTTCATGCTTACTTGCGGATGCATGATCAAAAAGGCAACCAAACCAACCAATGAAGCTCCAGCACCAATCCCAAAAATCTGGTTGGCTTCTGATCCACCAACCTTACCAGTAATCAGTGGCATAAAACCCCAGCCCAACGCTGGAATTAAAGCAATAAGATAAGCCATAATCAAAATCTCTCTCTCTTAAAAATTTCGATAAAAGTAGTTAAAAACTTTACGAAAAATAACTATACCTTAATGCAATCGTTTTCACAAGTATTTGCATTCAAAAAGTTAGTAAAACTATTGGTGGTATCGATATCCTAAAAGCGTTTACCATTGGCATTGCAAGCGATTACTCAAAAAGTTGGTCTAAAATTGAAAAGGTTTGCAATTATATTTTCCAAACTGATATTTTTAAACATCTGTCTCACTGCGCGGCGTAATGGCATGCGGGGCGTATTCGCGATCAGGGAAAAAGAGCGTAAAAGTCGTTCCCTTGCCTAGTTCGCTGGCAACCTTGATTGTTCCCCCATGCAGCTCAACTAAATGATGGACGATCGCCAAACCAAGTCCTGATTCACCATACTGCGTGTTCATTCGTGAGCGATCAGCTTTATAGAAGCGTTCCCAGATCTGTTCCGTCTGCTCTTTAGTCATCCCAATCCCGTTGTCCTTAATCGCAAACTCAGCTCCTTTTGGCAGTCGCCGACCGGAAATCTCAATTTTGCCATTTTTCGTAAACTGAATGGCATTTTGGATGATGTTAAACATAATCTGGACAAACCGGTCATAATCTGCATAGACCCGCAGAACCTTAGGCAGATCCACAGCCAGCTCATCATTTTGCACCTTGGCCTTTTTTCGCAGCTGAGCCTGGAGATTGTTGATCACTGCCGTTGTATCAAAGACTTTGCGATCCATTGAAATCTGATTAGTCCGGATCTTTTCATAGTCCAGCGTGTCGTTGACCAGACGAATCAAGCGTCGCGTGTCATTTTGCATCAATTGAATACTGTGCTTTTTATCCTCTTCTGGAATCGCATCGTAGGCTAGGCCTTCCAGTAAGCCATTGATCGTGGTCAAAGGCGTCCGCATTTCATGAGCTGCATCAGCCATAAAGCGCCGCCGCCGTTCTTCTTGTTGACGAATCTCTTCTTGTGATGCCTGCAGTGCATCTGCCATCTGATTGAAGTCGCGGCCCAGGTCATCAAGTTCATCATTAGATTGAGTATCAATATGCACTTTATAGTTGCCGCGTGCGATCTGGTGCGTTGCTCGGCGCATTTTACTGATCCGCTGCGTGGTTGAGCGGGCCAAGAGATAACTGACCACCAGTGCCACCAGCATTGCGATTACAAACGTTGCCAACAGATTGTTAAGGATCTGGTGCCGGCTTTGCTCAACCGTTGATACAAAAGTCCCAATTGATACTACCGCGACCAGCTTTCCTTGATAAAAATATGGTCTTAAAATATCGGTCATGCTTGGATGCGGACCCGGCTTTGACTTTTCTTTTGTTCTGTTTTTATCAGAAACGTCTAAACGGGGATGGTCGATTTTCTTTTGAATCGTCTTCCCCTGCTTTAGGGCCTGCCATTCTTTTTTGGTCAGTGTCGCTGTATAGCCGTTGCTGGCAAAAATTTTCTGCTGGTCGGTATCATAAATCGCAAAGTGCACGTTTTGCCGCGCTAAAAGATTCGCATTGCTTTTCAGCGATGACGTCTTTAATCCCTTAAACTGGCGCGTTGTCTGATCATATTTAATGGAGTCTTGAATCAGACTATCGGCGTCCTGCTGCAATTCTCGCCAGGTATTAGTATACAAGGTTCGATTAGTAACGTTGATAAATGAGATGGTTACAATGATCAGCAGTGTGCAGATGACGGCAAAAAAGCTCAGCATCTGCCGGTAGATCAGCTTCATTGATCTTCAACCTCGCTGTCATCAAATTTATAGCCAACGCCCCATACCGTTTGAATAACTTGGGGACCAGCCTTTTCAATCTTTTGACGCAGCTTTTTGATGTGTGCGTCAACCGTTCGTTCATCACCATAGTATTCATAGTTCCAGACCAGCTGCAGCAGCTGTTCTCTGGTAAATACCTGTTTCGGTTTGGAAGCCAGCGTCTTTAGCAGGTCAAATTCTTTGGGCGTCAGGTTTTCAATCTGCTGGTCATCCAAAAATGCCTCGCGCGTCTTGGAATTCAGCTTGAAATGCGGCGTCTGCACGTCAAAGTCACTGGCAATCTGCTGCGTGCTGCTGCTGAGTTGATTAAGCTGGGTGCGGCGATACAGCGCTTTAATTCGGGCAATCAGCGCGATCGTACTAAATGGCTTGGTAACGTATTCGTCAGCACCCATTTCAAGCCCCAGCACCTGATCGCTTTCTGAATCCCGTGCTGTCAGCATGATGATCGGCACGGTTGGCGAAATTTTGCGCATTTCAGCTGCCACCTGCATTCCATCCATCTTGGGCAGATTGAGGTCCAGCAAGACAATATCCCAGCCCGTTGGATCCTTTTTAAACATTTCCACGGCTTTAACGCCATCTTGCGCGTAGCTAGCCTCCCATTTTTCTTTTTTGAAGAACATTGCCATCATTTCGCATAAGGTTTGATTGTCCTCCACCATTAAGATTTTCATTTTCTTCACCCCGTCAGTAATTCTTGATTGATTCTAAAAGTCATTATACGGCATTGATCTACTACAATAGGAATATTTTGTGACCAAAGTGCGAAACTTTAATAAATTCAGCACCGTTGTCAAATTAATCAGGACCCTGAAATTCTTGTCGCGTGCATTCAGAAATCAAATATGTTAAAATTCATTCTGTAACGGGGATGTTTATGGATTCGACGGGTATAGTTCGAATTCCGGCTGCGTTTCGAAGGTTGCGGCTTCGTAAAAACGCTCAGTTTCAAATTATAACTGCAAACAATAATTCAAACTCTTACGCATACGCTGCCTAACAAGTAAGCATGCGTAAATCCGGCTGGGCTCGTCCATGGTGCAGTACCGGGTTTTATCTAACAGTGGACTTACGCTTGCTGCTCCGGCTTGAAGCAACAAGAAGAGACCAATTAAGCTAGTTGTGTGGGTTAGCCCTGATCAGCGGCGTTCCAGACAATGAACCTTAAATAGCTGAGATATGAACGTAGACGCCGAAATGGCGATATATTCGGACGCGGGTTCAAATCCCGCCATCTCCATTTATAACTTGGTCAAGAGTGTTGATAGGTGTTTAAAGTACCAATATATCAACACTTTTTTATTTCTGCCAGCCGCTGTCAGACGGTATCAAAAAAGAAACTGCGGACAATCTATCCAGCAAGCATTCTCAATCGGGGATGCTTGTTTTATTTATATCAAAAAACTCTAAGCAGCTGGCTGTTTTCCAGCTGCTTAGAGTTTTGCTAAGCTTGCGATAACGCTATTCAATTCGCATAATCAGCTGATCTTAATCAACGTTTTATTGACCAGCAGATTCGCTGGCAATGGCTTTGATGACATCAGCCTCAACGTCACCGACATTTTGCCGCTTTAGATCATCCTCAAAATCCCGTTGAATCTTAAACAGTTTATCGCTTAAAGCGTGATGAATGTTGCGGCCAACCGGACAATCCAGATTGACGTGTTCGTGGAAGTTAAACAGCTCATCTTTGTTTTTCTCCACTGCTACATAGACGTCATAAAACGTAATCTGATCCAGCGGCTTTAAGAGCTTGATGCTGCCAGGTCCTCGTTTGGTATCAATTAGTCCCGCCCGTTTGAGATCTGACATTAAAGTCCGGATGATTACCGGATTACTGCCAATACTGTCGGCCAACATGCTGCTGTTGACCGTTTCTTTATCGCTAAAGTAGTCAATTGCCACCAACATGTGAATTGCAATCGTAAATTTAGTTGAAATCTGCATTTAAACACTTCTTTATTATAAATCTGCTTAAAAGTATTTTATTACAGAGATTCAAGAATTGCTAATCAGCTTAAGCCTCAACGACTGAGATCCGCTGTTGAACGTGGTTGCCCTTTTCAATCTCGTCAATCATGGCAACAGCATAATCAGCATATGAGATCACGCTTTGCTGGCGATCGTTAAGCATGAATTCTTCGCCGCCCAGCAGATACTTGCCCGTCTTTTGACCATCAGCCTGAAAATCAGCTGCTGGTGAAACATAGGTCCATTTAACGTCTTTAGCAGCGCGCAGAATTGCCAAAGCCGAGCCATGCGTTGCACTGACTGGTTTGTATGCGTCTGGAAAATCAGGCTGCAGTTCCAAAGTTGAGGTATGTTCAGGATTTACGTACAGTGAGCCCGCACCGCCAACCACCAGCAGCCGCGTATCGGTTCCCTTCAGCAGATCAGCCAGGTAGGCAGCTGCCTTGGGAATTACGTAAAGATTCGTCAATTCCCAGGCCCCGACTGCATCTACGACCGCGTCAAAGCCCTGCAGATCAGTCTTCGTCAGGTCAAAAACGTCTTTTTGAACATAGCTGGCAGCCTGCGTATTGTTTTCATGACGACCAAATGCAGTCACGTCTAAGCCACGTTCAACGGCTTCACTGATAATTTTTTGCGCAGCCCGACCATTAGCAGCAACAACGGCAATCTTCTTACTCATTTTAAATCACTCCATTTTGTAATATAATAAGTTACAATTAATCGTTGCTTATAATATATTATGTTACAAACTGTTTGTCAATAATTCAATTACAAAAAATCAGTCTCCACACCGGGAAACTGATTTTAATTTCTTATTTTAATAATTCTATGGCATCCGCTGAAAGCTAGTTGTCGGCAATTACGACTTTGGTACCCTCAGGCAGGTTTTGCTCCATCCATTTAGCGTCTGGAACCGACAGCCGAATACAGCCATGCGAGCCTGTTGACTTACCTAGCTTGGCAGCTTCCCTTAGGTTATATGAGCCGTCTGCTTTGGTAGGAACCGAGTGGAAAAGATATTCGCCATGATTGAGCCAGGAAACATAGTAGTTGGCGCCTTCGCCCAGCTCTTGATTATAAAAGCTGTCGCCGCGCTCAGCTTGAACGTAAAAAGTACCAGTTGGCGTTGTGCTCTTCATCTTGCCGGTCTTGGCATCTTTTTGATAGACCCCGCCTGAACTGTACATGGTGTAGATCAGCTTAGAGCCATCATAAAGATAGGTCCGGTTACCTTTTAAGCTGACCTTGACCCAAAGATTTTTAACCTTGCTCAAGTCTGGATACGGAACGGTTTCAGATGATTTCTGCCAGTCAATTGGCGTCCGCATATTGCTTTGCGACTTGGAACTAGAGCTGGTTGCCTTGGATTTGGCAGTCGTAGCGACCGTCTTGTTGGTGGCAGCCGGCTGCTTAAGATGATTATTATACATATAGAAGCCGCCTAAAATAATTACAACCAAACAAAGCAGCCAGTAAATCGTATGTCTTGATTTCAATTTTCTTTCTTCCTATTTCTGTAGTAAAATTGTAGCAAATTCGAGCGATGGGAGAGTCTGAATTGCGCACCAATTTAAAAATTGCCTATCTTTCGGCAATCGGATTTGCTACTGCAGCTATTATTTTATCAAATTGGCACTAATAATGCTCGGGGGAAGTAATATTGACCGATTTTTTAAAGAAATTATGGCGATTGATCAACACCCACAAATGGCTCAAAGATCTGCTGCGGGCCGATTGTCTGTACTGTTTGATAGTCGGCAGCTATAATCTTTTTTGCCTGGTTGTTCCGCAATTGCTGCATTCAGTTTCGCTTTACGTTTTCGGGGGATATTTTCTGCTGCTTAATCTTTGCCTGTTGGGGCGGACCATCTTTTTGAAGACCGTAGCTCATCAATACTAATTCATAGCTTTCTAAACCGCATCGTCTTGCTTATCAGCAGGCGATTTTTTTATTACTGTCAATGCTAAACCAAACGCTAAATTTTAGTTTTGATCAACGAATCTTCAATCTTGTTGCTTAATGTTATGATAAAATGACGCTGATGTAATTGTTTATTATCTATTAGGAGCTTTTCGTTAATGAAAAAATTTATCGCTATTTTTCTAACCTGCTGGCTGGCTTTACTGAGCTGGCTGCCGAGCGTTCATGCCGAGACGTTTATAAACGCCAATCAGCTGGACGCAGCAGCAGCTTTGGCAATCGATGCCAAGACTGGTCAGATTCTGTATTCGCAAAACATCAATCAAAAGCTGCCAATTGCTTCAATCAGCAAACTATTAACGGTAATGGTCATTGAAGATGAGATCAGCCAGCATCAATTAAGCTGGAACACTAAAGTCAAGATCAACCAAAAAGTGGCCGCCATTGCCGATGACCCTGAATACTCAAATGTCAGTCTGACGCAAGGCCAGTCTTACACCGTCTCCGATCTGGTCAAAGCCGCACTGATCAAGTCAGCTGACGGTGCAACGGTTGCTCTGGCCGGCGCTTTAGGCGACAGTACCGCGCAGTTTAACCAAACGCTGCAGAAAAAAGCGCGGCAGATTGGGATTAAAGATGCTACCATCGTTAACAGCGTCGGTCTGACCAACAGCCAGCTAAAGGATCTGGCCGTTAAAAACATTGATGACAACGCCGAAAACAAGATGTCAGCCAAAGACGTCGGTAAAATGGCTGCCTATCTGGTCAATCATTATCCCGATCTATTAAAGATTGCCGGTCAGACCTCATTTCAACTGGATGGATCGACCGTCAACAATATCAACAAAATGCTGATGGATTCCCAGTATCAGACCAGCGGCGTAACGATTGACGGTTTAAAGACTGGGACTTCAGATGCTGCCGGTGCCTGTCTGGTCAGCACGGCAACTTTCCAAAATCGGCGCATTGTAACGGTGGTGCTGCATGCCAATGGCGATAGCACGGATGCCCGTTTTACGGCAACGCAAAAGCTGTATCAGCTGATTGCCAATAGCAGTCTGACTCCGCAAAAAACAGCTCTGCCCAAATCGTTTTATCAAAGAAGCGTTGTCAAGTTTCTGTTCTTCAAGCATCAGATCAAGCTGCGCCCCCGTTCAATCACGATCTGGGAAAACGCCAGTGATGCCAACCAGTCATCCCGCTTGACCATCTATGACCATTTAACGGCTAAAACCAACCGAAGCGGACAGTTAAAAGCACCGATCAAAAAGGGCCAGTCGCTAGGATATTCCTACGTAAAGGTAAAAGGCGTTCAATTTATCAATAATCACGGCTTAAGGCTGCCATTGATCAGTCAGACGACCGTGCAATAGATTATAAGTCAGTGACTGCCACTGGCTTTTTTATTTTCTGCCATTCAGATTCGATTAAAATCAGCTTTGATAAATTAAGTTTTTAATGAACTTTTTTATCCTTCATCAACAAAAAACAGGCGTATAATTTATCCCAATGTATAAATATTTATTGAGAGAAGGAATTCAGCTATGGATTCACAGTCATCCAACACCAAGATTAAGCTTGGTGCATTGGTCTTGATGATTTTTTCATCAATTTTTGGCTTTAGCAACTCTTTGACTGCCTTTTATCAAATGGGCTATGCCAGCATCATCTGGTATATCGTGACCGCAGTGCTGTTCTTTTTACCTTCCGCGTTGATGTTTGCCGAATATGGCGCTTCATTTAAGGCTGCTCGTGGCGGCATCTTCTCATGGCTGCGCGGCTCGATCGGTGAAAAGCCAGCCTTTATCGGAACTTTTATCTGGCTGGCAGCTTGGGTCATCTGGCTGGTATCGTCAACCCAGTTCTTCTTGGTTTCGGTATCAACCATGATCTCGGGGCATGATCAAACGCAGACTTGGCATTTGTTCGGCCTCAGCGCCAATCAGACATTAGGTATTTTGGAAATCGTCTTTTTATGCATCGTTACTTTAATTGCCTCTCAAGGAATCGACAAAATTGCCAAGATTTCCTCGTTTTGCGGCATTTTTACGCTGGGCATCTCAATCATCTTTATCCTGGCCAGTCTGCTGGTATGGATATTGGGACATGGTCAGCTGGCTGAGCCAATGACGGCCACCAGCCTGATTCACTCGCCAAATACCGCGTTCGTCTCACCAATTGCCGTCATCTCATTTATCGTCTACGCGTTGTTTGCCTATGGCGGTCTGGAGACGATGGCCGGCGTGATTGACTCGGTTGATCAGCCAGAGCGGACTTTCCCCCGCGCCATGATCATTGCCATGTTTTTGATGACTTTCATCTACATTGCCGTAATTTTTCTTTGCGGAGTCTGTACCAACTGGCAGGCCGTTTTAAGCGGTAAAAAAGTCGATCTGGCCAACGTTGAATATGTTTTGATCAACAATATGGGACTGGTAACGGCACAAAAGCTGGGGCTCTCTCATGCAGTCGGCGTCATGCTGGGCAAGGCCTTTGCTCGCTTTACGGCACTGACTGACGTCTTGGGCGGATTGGGAGCAGCTTTTGTCATGACCTATTCGCCAATCAAGTCGTTTATTGAAGGATGCGATCCGCGCCTTTTGCCAAAAAAACTGACCGCTATGAATAAGTACCAGATGCCTTCATTTGCCATGTGGATTCAAGTCATCATCGTTTCGGTCATTATTTTGTTTGTTTCGTTTGGCGGCAATGCTGCGGGACGCTTCTATACCATTCTCACCGATATGATGAACGTTTCATCATCGGCGCCATATCTGTTTTTGGTAGGGGCTTTTCCATTCTTTAAGATGAAAAAGAATCTGGAGCGTCCATTCGTGTTCTACAAGAATATGACGGTTACCTGGATCGTCTCGATGATCGTCTGGCTGGTACTGGCCGTGGGAATCATCTTCACCTGCATTGAACCGATTCTTGAACACGACTACGCCACTGCTTTTTGGACGGCAATCGGACCATTGGCATTCGGCGTTGTAGCCTGGATCTATTATTCATGGGCTGAGCATAAGCATGTTTTAGATGATAAGCCAGCTGCAGAATCAAATGATGATTAGCCAAAACCGATCAAATAAAAATCGCACTGCCACTGGACAGTGCGATTTTTATTATCTAGAGACACTACTTAAGACTGGCCGCCATTTGAACCAAGGTATCGATACTGTGGGCTTCCATTGTATAAACCACGTTGCCGCGCATCCAGGTCAAAACCTGAGGCCGCTGACCATCGCCTACGCTGACCTCAAAAGTCCCCGTCCCACGATCGTCTGGTGCTGGCAGATAAAATTGTTCCAATAATTTAACAATATGGCGTGCAGTCGGCACTGGATCTTCACCATTCACTGCTGCGGCATGAACCGTCAGCTGCCAATGTCCTTCTTTCCACGTCAGATAGCGCTGACCAGCCCCCGCGTCAATCGTCCCCGTTAAGCCATGACCAAGATCAACGGTTGGCAGGCCAGCAGTGCTGCTGTCATCATAGTGTCTGATTGCCTGGGCAGCCGCAGCCTTGCTGGCATAAGTCTTTTTACTTAAGATCAGGTAAGGCGTCTGTGAGCTTAAAGTTGGATCATTCAAGCGCTTGGCCGTGTAGCCGACACTGTAATAGATCGTGTAGCTATTGGCATTTCCAGAATAGCGAACGTTTAGATGACCATTAGTCGTAGCAACTCCTGGCGTGGTAGGCAAAAGAACGTTCCCCAGCTGCGCGCGGATCGATTGATTAAAAGCTGCCAGACGCTGTGCATCGCTGCCGGCTGGATTGACTGCACTGGTCTTGATTTGACCGGCAGCTGAATTATCTGTCGTTGATTTTGCCGCAGCTGATGAAGAGCTGGCAACTGACGATGTTGAGCCATTACTGGTACTTGATTGACTGGCTGATGATTGCGCGGCTTGTGATGATTGGCCAGCTGCTGTCGACTGGGCTTTTTTGCTTGTCTTTTTGGCCGACGAATGCTGCTTGGCCGTCTTAGTACTGCTGGAACTGGATGAAGCCTTTTGACTCGATGTCGTTGTAGAACCGCATCCAGTCAGCAGCATGGCTAAAACTACTGCACTGGCCATTAGATTGAATTTCCGTTTCATGTTCTTTCCTCCCATTAACAGACTTAAGAAAGCGTTTTCGGTTAACTACATTATCCATCAAGTTCGCATCAAAAACAAATTCAATTCGACAAGCACAATGAGCGGGCGTTTTAGGAACCTGCGCGGCCAATAAAAAAGCCACTGGGATTCTTCATCCCAGTGGCAATTAATCAGGTTTGGCTAAAATACCAAGCGAGCACCCAGTACCAAAACGGAAATGGCAATTACGATGCCCACGCATTCAACGAAAAGGCAGCTGATGTTGATTGTCGTTGCTACCCAGGGGGCCGTTTGCGGCAGGTTATCCTGCACATCCTTTAATACGACAAACAAACTGCCTAGACCCATGACGGCAAAAACAATTAATGCGCCGAAAAGAGCGGCCTGGTTGAGAGCAGCAACAGCAACAAACATAGTAAAACTTCCCTTCTTCAACTTATTTGCAAGGCTTATTCTAACACAAGCAACTTTTAAATCCACCCCACTACCCTTGACAAGCGATCACGTTTATGATCAAAAATGTTTGAAAAATGAATAAATTCGTTTTTAACCCATAAATGTCGTTTAAACCTTGATTAAATCGGAATTTATGCATATTTAATTTTTAAAATATTTTTTTAAAAATTTTTTGTCATTTTTCTAAGATACCGCTTTCACAATTGATTTAGTTAATTCTAAGCGTTTTATCATTGATTTTGTCAATCTTTATTCACAATCTCATATGTTATTTTTATCATATTTAATTAAAAAAATAACTCCTCGTCCTGCTTTCCAGACGAGGAGTTGTTTTTGGCTTAAAGAACCGTCAAATGCATCTCGCCATCTCGTACCAGCTTCATCTTTTTCATGATCTGGAAGCCAACGACTGAGATCAATGCTGGCAGTGCCATTCCGCAGACAACGTAGGTTACAAATGAGCCAGTACTCTGCCCCCAGAAGTAGATTGGCGCGATAAACGAGTTAAGGCCCAAGCCGCCAACCGTGTAAGTGGCACGGAAATTAAACAGAACCGTTGCCAATGGAGCACAAACCGCGGCGGCAACAATCGGTGGAATCAGCTGCAGTGGATTAACGATCAAATTAGGAAACTGCAACTTAGGCGTAACTACAAATTGAGCAATATTGGCACCAACCGTGTTCTGCTTCCAAGACATTGCCGTAAAGCCAACGAATTGAGCTGTCGTGCCAATGGCAGCCGCTGCTGAAGAGACCGGATCCAGCATCAGTGCTAACGCCAATGCCGCTGAAGAAGCCGGCGTCATTAAGAACAAGGCCCAGACTACCGAGATGCAGACCGAACCAAGCACTGGGTTGACTGCCATCGACTTGGCAATAAATCCACTGACGGCAATCAAAGCTGGCGTTACAACCGCAGCCAGACCCAGGCCAGCCAGCGTCCCGACCATCGTTGCCGCAAATGGAACCAATACCATATCCAAAGGCGTCTTACCAGAAAGGTACTTGCCCAGCAGTGCCGCAATCAATGCTGCACAGACGGCCGAAACCGGCTGCCCCGTGCTAAAAACACCAGTCCCCGCAGCTTGAACGGCGGTCTGACCCGTTGCCGTTACAGTTGCAACCCCTTTGGCCGCCGTAACAAAGTGCACCGCGTTGGAACCAACCGTGGCTGCAATCATTGAGCTGAACATTACCAGCGTCGTCGTTCTTAATTCGACGGCCACGGCAATTCCCAGGGCTGGGGCTAAAAGATCCTGTGCCAGCGTTCCGGCCATATATAGCGGCTGGAAGTGAACAAAACCGGCAATCGTCTGCATCAACAGTCCCATCCCAAGTGTGACCAGAATGGCGTTGGCAACCGCGGCAGAAATATTGTAGGCATATTCCTTAACGGTTGTTTTGTGTACGGCCCTTTCACGAGCACTCATGCTAAAGTTCGCTTGTTTGGTATTGGCTGCTTGCTCCATATGCATCACCTCTTTCTTCTCATCTATTTTTAATAAAAAACATCCACTGCCGATTCAACAAGCAGTGGATGTCAAGCGAGGATCTCAATTCATGCTTGTCCACTACCGCGTTTTCGGTTTTAGGCGCGCGTCGTGGACAGAAATCTCAATGCTAAAAAGCTGGGATTCTTGATCGCACGGCCCGCACGATAATAATGACCAGGACTAGGATAATAATGGTTAGGACAATTGCTGATGGTGCCATTGCGATCAAGCTCCTTTCTTAAAATAAAATGAGATTTCTTAATGCATTTATAATATCAAATCAAAGCGATTATGCAAGACGTTTTTTATAGTTTGTCTATTATTAAGTTGGTTTATGTTAAAGCTACAAAAAAGAGCCGCTGCAAGCGACTCCATTCACAACTCATATTATTTTCTTAATGAACATAACGTTAATTATCTTAATATAGTGTCATCTTAACGCTGTCCCCGATCGCCATTGTCTTTAAGCCGTGGCACGTATTTAATCAACGCAGCCAGCAGGCAATCAACATCTTCAATCGTATTGTAGATACCAAAACTAAATCTTAACGTCTCCCAGACACGAGGACTGTCTTGACCATACATGGCTACCAAGACATGCGAAGGGTCCAGCGAGCCAGACGTGCAGGCCGATCCCGCCGCGCCGACAATGCCATCCAGATCCAGATTCGTCAAAAGAGCATCGTTGGGGACACCTTTAAACCAGATACTGATGACTTGCGGCGCCATTCCCTCGTTTAAGCGACCATTGACCGCAAAGTCGATTCCATTGGCTTCTAGTCCATCAACCAGATGCTTTTTCAAATCCAGATAGCGCGCGGCCTGCTTTTCTAAATCAGCCAGGTGCAGCTCAATTGCTTTGGCAAAACCAGCCGCTGCCGGTACGTTTTCAGTCCCTGCCCGCCGTTTAAGCTCTTGGTCGCCACCACGGACGAACGATGGGAAATTAATGCCTCGCCGTCGATATAAAAAGCCAATCATCTTAGGACCGTTCAGCTTATGACCAGAAACCGAGAGCAGATCAATCTTGTCTTTTTGGACGTCGATTGGCACGGTTCCATAAGCCTGAACCGCATCTGTGTGGAACCAGGCATTGGTTGGTGCCACGATCTCACCGATTTCATGAATTGGCAGATGACTGCCGACTTCATTATTGACCGTCATGATCGAGACCAGAATCGTATCAGGACGAAGCGCCCGTTTCAGCTCTGCCAGATCAATCTGACCGTTTTCATCAACATCAAGGTAGGTAACCTCATACCCTTGCCGTTCCAGATCTTCTAAAGGCCGTAGAATCGCCTCGTGCTCAAACCGCGTCGTAATGATATGGCGTCCTTCACTGGCGCGGGCCAATGCCGTCTGCTTGATGGCGGTATTGTCACTTTCCGTTCCACCACTGGTAATCACGATCTCATCATCATAAGCAGCGTTGATTGACTTGGCCATCACATGACGGCTGTCTTCCAAGACCTGTTTGGCAATCCGGCCATAATAGTTGGTCGTTGAGGCATTGCCAAAGACATTGCTCATCTTATCGGTCATTTCAGCAACGACCTCTGGAGCCATTGGCGTGGTGCCGGCATTATCAATATATACTCGCTTGTCCAAAATATTCGCTCCCATTTTTTGATTTGGTCAAGGTTCTTGTTCTAGCGCATTTCCTAGTATAAACCTTTGCCGTCCAGACGCAAAATAAAGCCGCTCAGCTTGGGGGAACTGAGCGGCTTTGTTAGTGCTTTATTCAATAATTGGGAGTATTTTTGAGAAAAAGTAGGGGATCATCAAATCAATCACCGTTGCTTGATTAATTTGATTGTCATTATCTTACCGATTAAATGCAATTAAGCTGTGGCAGATTTGTGAAGTAATTGCGAATATTGCTTAAGAAAGCTTAATCATAACAGCATCTCAGTCAAAATCACCTGCTGATTTTTGCCCGTCATCCAGATTCAATCCGTCCACCGACAGATCCGTGCCAGCTGGTGGCGCTGATTTTTAAAGAAGCTGTTTTGAGCCGTTACCAGATAAAGCGCGTGCTCAATTGCCAGTCCGTTCAACTTCCATTCAAAAAGCTGTCCGGCTGCCAGTTCGTCTTCAACCAGCGCCTGGTACATAAAGCTGATGCCCACGCCGTCTTTAAGCAGCTCAATAATGGCATTGGGACTGCCAATCTCGATTACCTGTTTAAAATCTGTCAAGGAACTGCCATGCCCCTGCAGCCATTTTTCCAGAATCTGTCGTGTCCCGGATCCCGGTTCGCGAACTAAAAGCGGATAGTCAAACAAATTTTCTAGATTGACTGCTGCCTTAAGCTGGCGGCTGCCAAACAGGGTAAATTTTTCCTGGCCAATGGTTTCCCAGACAAAATGCCGATGATCAAAATCTCCCTCAACTAGTGCCGCATCCAGTTCTCCTCTTTGAATCTGGCTGAGCAGTGTCTGCGTATTGCCAATCTGTGTCGTAACTGGCCAGTCCTGCTCGATCATTTTAGCCAGCACCTGGGGCAGTAGAAAACTGCCAATTGAAAGTGTTGACCCCAGTCTTAACGGCGCGGTTTCCTTTTTCAGCTTCGCCAGCATTTTTTGGTTCTCATTCCTTAGAAACGTCAAATAATCAACCAAGCGCTTGGCACCAGGAGTCAAGGCTACTTTCTTTCCCTGATGATCAAGCAGCTTGAATCCCAGCTCCTTTTCCCAGGCGTTCAGCTGCTGTGAAACGGCTGGCTGCGTAATAAACAGTAATTTGGCGGCTGCCGTTAGCGATCCCGTTTTTGCAACGGCCAGCAACGTTTCGCTACGATGATCGAGCAGCGGATCTGGTTGCATAAGCGTCACCTCAATTTTTAATAAGTAAAACTTTGCATATCTAAAAAATACTAATTTTTATTTATTAATATAACATGATAGGCTTAAATCATCATCAATCCGAGTTAGAGAAAGGGGTTTGGATATGATTAAAACATTATTCTCACGGCAGTTTGTCGTAGCATTTTTGCTTACGCTGCTGTGCTCTTTGGCAGGCTCTTTTTTAGGCGGTCTGCCGTACCTGTCCGTAATAGGTGCTTTGGTAATTGCCTTGATTCTAGGGATGCTGATGCAGTTTGCTCAGCCCGCCGTTGCTTATAGTCAGCCTGGAATCGGTTTGATCTCCAATAAATTTTTGCGGCTGGGCATTATTCTTTTAGGATTTAAGCTGAATCTGATTGCCTTGGCACAATCCGGCATCAAAACGATCCTGCTGGCAGTCGTAATTGTTTCGGGGACGATTCTGCTGGTTTATTCCTTGGCGCGGCGCTTCGGTGTTGATCGTCACCTGGCAATTCTGGTCGCCAGCGGAACGGGGATCTGCGGTGCGGCAGCCGTAATGGGAATCTCATCACAATTTGACAATGCCGCTAACGAAACCGAAGCTGAGCGTCAGCGTGAAAACAAGGTCGTTGCCGTTGCTATCGTTGCGATTCTGGGAACTTTATTCACGCTTTTGGAAATTGGCATCAAGCCGCTTTTACACATGTCTGCCGTTCAGTTTGGCGTTATGACGGGCGGCTCGCTGCATGAAATCGCCCATGCCGTAGCTGCCGGCAGTGCTGGTGGTCCGGTCAGTCTGGACACTGCGATCATTACCAAGCTTTCACGAGTCCTGATGCTGGCACCGGCTGCGATGATTATTGGCTGGTGGTACCAAAAACAAGGGATTAAAGATGGCTCAATCGTTTTAACGAATGATCAAAAACGCGTCCCAATTCCTTGGTTTATGGTCGGCTTTATTCTGGCCAGCGTGATCGGAACCTTTATGCCATTAGGCGCCGCAGTTATTGCTGGTCTGGTTAAGCTGGCCTACCTGGTTTTAGGGATGGCAATGGCTGCACTTGGCATGAGCGTTAACTTTAAGGTCTTGCTGACGCGCGGCCGCAACGCACTGCTGGCTGCCATTTTAGGCTCGGTGGTATTATTGACCTTCGTGGCTGTTATGAGCAAATTATTCTTCTAAATGCCAAAAAAGAGCTGAGGAATTTCTCAGCTCTTTTTTAATTGCTCACAACCGTATTATATTCGGCACCGTTTGGCAGCGTGAACTCAAGATTGTTGATTCCATCATAGCCATTTTGGACGGCATAGTTGTAAAGCCTGGTTTCCGTATTGGTAACATGTTTTGGCTTTTCGCCGATCGATTTGTGAATTGCCTTGGAGACCCGGTTGATCTCAGTTGGCGTGACTGCTTGGAAGGATACGCCATCAATCGTGGCACCGATTCCCTGCAGATGATCGATCTTGACGTTGCTCAGTGCCGGACTGTATTTGGTATAAAGCGTCGTAACGGCTTTAACCGGCAAATCAGTCCGCACGCCATCGCCAGCCGCCTGCAAAAGCTTATTGGCAACCGTGATCGAGCCATTTTTCTTAAACTTGTTGATAACGGCCTCTAAAATCTGCTGTTGCCGATATTGACGGCCATAGTCGCCTCTTGGATCATCATAGCGCATCCGCGAATATTTAAGCGCCTGACTGCCATTTAAATGCTGCTTGCCTTTTTTAAAGTGATGTCCTTCATAGGTAAAGGCAAACGAATTGTTGACCGTTACCCCGCCAACCGCATCGACGACCTTTTCCAAAACCCCCATATTGACGGAAGCGTAGTAGTCGATCTTAATGCCAAGCAGATTCTCAACCTGCTTCTTCGTTTCCTTAATGCCGCCCAGCGAGTAGGCCGCGTTCAGCTTAACGTAGGTGTAGCCGCCCTTGACTTTGACCTTGATTGGAATGTCACGGGAAATAGCAGTCATCCGAACTGTTTTCTTTTTAGGATTGACGGTAATAACTTCAATCGAGTCTGTGTTGCCGGCTCCCCAATTCTTGCGCCCTAAAGCACCAGAATCGAGCCCCAGCGTTAGAATCGTGATCGGCTTGCCCTGCCGCAGTTTCTTATCGACTTTTTCGCTGTTGCTGAATACTTTTGAGGCCGCCTGATGAACTTGATAGTACTCATAGCCGCCACCTGCTGCCAAAGCGATTACGATCAGCGCCAACAGCCATTTAAGCCAACGCCATTTCTTCTTTTTGGGTGTTTTGGCTGGTTGTGTTTTTTCTTCCATTCTTCCGTTCGCATCAATAATTAAGAACCCTGCAAAATCAACTTTTGGCGATTCTCAATCAATCACGCGATCCTTCCCGTCATTGATTTGGCAGTCACATAAATAATTGCCACGTTTAGCCTGACTAATTCAATTTAGCAGAAAAAAACAGTGATAATCTGATTTCACCGAAAAATTTAACAATCAATAACTTTTTTTAAAAAAATTTATAAACTATTTTAAAATAAAAAGCACCGTTTCGGTAAAACGATGCTTCGAATTATTAAAGTCTGATTTTAGTACCAGCCATTGCTCAGCCAGTGCTGCTTAGCATTCGTCCAAGAACCGTAACGACCAGCAACATACTGATCAGCTACGCGTTCTTGATTGGCAGGTGAGTAGTCGCCGTTCAGGTAGGCCGCGCTCAATTGGTACTTCCCGATGTATTGACCATTGCGGGCGCCATAGTTGTTACCGGATTCATGAGTGGCGATCCAAGCCTTGGCATCTGCTTCAGAGCCGTAAGCCGTGGAAGTGTAGTTGGAAGTGGTTTGTGAAGTTTGAGCAGCAGCTGATTGCGTGGTTGCTTGAGCGGCTGGCTGAGCAGTCGTTTGAGCATCAGTTGCCTGGCCATCAGTCTTAACAACCAATTGTTGACCAACGTAGATCTTGTTGATGTCTTGAATGTTGTTTTGCTGAGCCAGCGTTTGAACCAAGCTGTTGTCATTAGCGAACTTTTGAGAAATGCTGGACAGCGTGTCGCCGGATTGAACCGTGTACAGCGTGTCAGCGTTGGCAACCGTAGCCGTAGCAGCAACGCCAAAGGCAACGGCACCCAAAGCAGCGGTAATCTTCTTAAAGTTCTTCTTCATAAAAATCAAAACCATCCTTTATCAATTATCAATTCGTTTTATCATTTCCTTATCAACGTCCCTTATCATACACGCTCAATATTACTAATTGATAACAAGGCAATTGCGTTTTAAGAGTTTTTTATGGCTATTTTGTAATATTCTGTAATAAAATCATAATCACCCAAACGGCCTTTTGATTATAAATGTTGTTATATCAATATTTTTCGGTTTGACTAACTTTTTTATATTGACGTTTGAAATGTTGCAAAAAAAATCGTAAAAAGTCACACAAAAACTATTTTTATGATTTCAGCGGCTTTTTACGACCAGATTTTAAGACTGAATTACGCCTTATATTACATTAATGTTGCAAAAAAATTCTCCAGGTAAACGGCAACGCCATCCTCATTATTAGATTTGGTCAGATGATCGGCAGCTTTTTTGACGTTATCCAAACCATTTGCCATTACTACGCCATCGCCAGCATCGCGAATCATCTCATAATCATTATCGGCATCGCCAAACGTCATCAGGTTGGCAAAATCCCAGCCATAATGCTCCAGCAGTGCCCGCAGACCCACGCTCTTGTTGACCCCGTTTGGTAAAAATTCCAATACCATTGGCTGCGACTGAACAACATTGACCCGCTGCCGTAATTCATCAGGAACGGCTGGCAGAACCTCTTGACTCATCTTAACAGCTGGAATCGCCATAATCGCCTTGGCATAGACATGGTCGCCACCTGGCAGATCATTGAAGTGTGCGTCTTTAAATTCAATGTTTTTTAAAATCGTTTTATAGATGGAACGCGGCATGTCCATGATTTCATAGACGCGATCAAAGTCCAGAACATCTAGCGAAAAATCGTGCTGCTTGGCAAAATCAAAGACTGCCTGCAGCTTGTCTTTTGAGATCCCATGTTCTGACAAAGCAGCCCGCGTTTGATTATTGACGACCAGCCCGCCATTAAAAGTAATCGTGTAGTCGTCAGCCGTAGTCAGACCTAATTGTTCAATATAAGGCCAGATTGCGTTGATTGGGCGACCCGTACAGAGCACGATTTTGATGCCTTGTTCATGCAGCCGTTTCAAGACCGCCTCGTTTCGGGGACTGATCTCTTTTTGGCTGTTGAGCAGCGTGTTATCCATATCTAATGCAATCATTTTAATCATAAGCGTTTCTCTTTTCTATTTGTTTTTCAAGATCGTTTTAACAATCAGCTGCGTAAAGTACGCATTCCCCTGCTCATTCATATGAACCTTGTCCTGTGCAAACCACTCGGCATGACCATTGGCAGCCTGATTCCAGTCAATCACGTGTACGTTGGCATTTTGCTTAGCGGCCTGCTTGATCTGATCGCAAACCGTCTGTTCCCAGTCACGCGTCGGCACGTGCGGCGTGATCCAATAAACCTGATGATCCTTGCCGATTGCCGTTAAGATATCATTAATCGTCTGCGAATCCATCGCGCCGTTGGTTCCAAGATTTAAAATCACGTTTTTTTGCAGCTGCCCCTTGGCTTTAAGATCTTTAATAACGGCTGGCGTAGCGCTCCCCTGACGCCCGACTTCAGCATCAACATAAGCATGCGGCATGATCTCTTGAATATCCTGAGATGCATCGGCCATTACCGAATCACCGATTGCCGTGACTTTCAGCTCTGAGGCTGCTTTAAGCTGGTTCGAGGTCAGACCATATTTTTTCTGCAGCGACTTGCTGTTGACGTTAACTTTAGCCGTCTTTCCCTTTGCAATCTGCTTGTTTTTAGCAGCCGTGGCCTGGCGACTCTTTTCAATACGGGTCTGAACCGCACTTTTTTTAGCCGGCTTGCTTGGCATCATCAGACCGCACAGCGCGATAAAGCAGATGATGACGACTGGGCCAACTTTCAGCCATTGGTGCCAATCATGCATTTTAAAGTCGATCCAATGACGAATGCTGGCCGGCAGATACCGCCACTGATAATGAGCAAGCGGCTGTTCAACCAATCGATAGGAGAACTCGCTGATCGCTAAAATCAGCAGGCATTCAACCAAGGCATTGATTACTGGGTGCCGGCCAATCTCAATGACTCGTTCATAAAAGACCATAACCGGCAGCTGGTAGACGTAAATGCCGTATGAGCGCTGACCAATCCAGGTAAAGAAAGGGTTGGTCAGCCAGCGATTCATATGACTGCCTGGATGAACTATCGTCGCAATCAAAATCATTCCAATCAGGCTGTAAAAAAACATGCCGCCGCGATAGGTCCAGCTGCTTTGGCCCGGCAGCGTAAAAAAGCCCAGCAGCGTGATCAACAGTGCTCCAATCCCGACTCCATCCAAGATTCTGGCAGCATGTGCCGTCAAGTTGGCGTTAAGGTGATCAATCGGCCAGCATAAGGCCAGCCAGGAACCCAAAAGCAGCGAAAAGGCTCGGGTATCGGTTCCATAGTAGACTCGGTTGATATTTTGCGGATCAAACAGCAGCGCCATTTCAACTGCTGAAGCAACCGCCAGGATAAAGACGGTCCACTTGATTTTGGAACGTTTGCGCAAAATCAAAAACAGCATGAATAAAATCAGTGGCCACAAGAAGTAAAACTGGGCTTCAACGCCTAACGTCCACAAATGCGTAAACGGCGACTCGCCATTGAAACGATCAAAATAAGACTGGCCATGGCCGATTTCCCACCAGTTGTAGACCCATAGCAGATTAGTAGCGATGGTGCTTTTGATATTATGCAGCAGATCGCGAGCAAACAATGTAATATAGGCCGTCGTGACCGTCAGCATAACGATCAGCACCGGATACAGCCGCCGCAGACGCTTAAGGTAAAACTTCGTCAGCTGAATGCCGCCCGTCTGATTCATTTGCCGCACCAGCTGTAAGGTAACGAAATACCCAGAGATCAATAAGAACAGCGGCACGCCCAAATAGCCGCCTGGCAACGTTGTCGGCAACAGGTGATAGATGATCACGCCAAGCACGGCCAACGTTCGGACGCCATCAATTCCTGTCACGTATTGCTTGGACCGCATAGATTTCCCCCCAAATTAAAAAATAACAACTTTTATTATAATCACAGTTGACCAACAAGTCCCATTAAAATGATTCTTTTATAAAACAACGGTCGCGACAGCCTTTTTCTGCCCCGACCGTTATTAGAAATATCAGAATTACTCAATCAGCCGACTCGGTTTTCACGCAGAATCGCCTTGACCAGCTGATCGGCTTCTGGGGTTCGTTTCCATTCCTCCCAGTGATCCATCGACTCATCTTGCATCTGATAGTGCGTGTTGATGAAATGCTCATAATTGATCACGTTTTGTGAATGCGGGATATTCAGCTTTAAAATACGAACTTCCTTAATATAGCCACGCTCAGCAGCCAGCTCGGCACGGCCGTTATGCACCATATTGCCGATTTCATAATATTTGGTGCCATCATTACGCGTAATTTCCTCTATTAAGGTAAAGACTTCATGCTGTTCTTCCATTAAATAAATCCCCTTTCACATCTATTGTATCAGAAAACAAAAATCATCGCCGTGGACCGACGATGATTGGCATAAGAGAGAAAGAGAATTGATTAGAAGGTAAATACTTAATACCTTGTGACTATATATTACAAAATATTGTAAGCGCTGTCAATAGTTATTCAGATTTTTTCAGCTGTTAACATAAAATAAAAAGAAGAAACGGCCAACCGCTTCTTCTTTTTATAATTACTGTACCGTAACCGACTTAGCCAGGTTACGCGGCTTGTCAACGTCCAAGCCCTTGCCCAGACTCGTGTAGTAGGCAAGCAGCTGTGCAGGAACGACACTCAAAAGTGGGGTCAGCAGTTCGTCAACGTCCGGAATGATGATATTGTCGTCTTCATGTGCCAGATGACGTGAAACAATCGTTAAGACAGCAGCACCCCGTGACTGCGTTTCTTCCAGATTGCTGCGCGTAAGGCCCGCTGTCCGATCCTGGGTAATAATAGCAATTACCGGCGTTTGGTTTTCAATCAGCGCGATCGTACCATGCTTAAGCTCACCGGATGCAAAACCTTCCGCTTGAACATAGGAGATTTCCTTAAGCTTCAAGGCTGCCTCCAAAGAAACCGACCAGTCAATGCCCCGGCCAATGTAAAAGGCGTTGCGTGGCTTAGAGAGGTAGCGAGAGGCCAGTGCTTCAATGTCTTCTTTTGAGTCGGTAATTGACTGCATCCCGTTGGCAATCGTTCCCAGCTGGTGCTTTAAGTCGAAGTTTTGAGCAGCATCGCGACTCAGATATTCACCCAATGCCTTGGCCAAAATAGCTTCAACTGCGATCTGAGCCGTGTAGGCCTTAGTGGAGGCAACGGCAATCTCTGGGCCAGCGTACAGCAGCAGGGTAAAGGTAGCCTCACGAGAAAGCGTTGACTTATCAACATTAGTAATCGTCAGGCTTGGCCAGTTGTGCTCATTGACGTGTACCAGTACTTCGCGACTGTCAGCCGTTTCACCACTTTGCGACAGGAACAGGAAGAACGGGTTTTGACTAAGCAACGGCTGCTCATAGGCAAATTCCGATGAGATATGAACCGTAGTTGGCACGCCACAGAGCTTCTCGAACATCCGGGCCCCAATCAGACCGGCATGATAGCTGGTCCCGGCACCAATGATGTAGATATGATCGGATTCAGCCATTGCCTGCAAAAGCTTTTCGCTGATATGCGGCTGGTCGTCACTGTCAAAGTATTCTTGAACGAGCTTGCGCATTACGGCAGGCTGCTCATCAATTTCCTTTAGCATATAGAATGGGTAGGTACCCTTGTCGGCAGCGCTTGGATCCATGTCAACCTTAAAGGAATCCCGCTTCTTTTCCGTACCATCGAATTCTTCAATCGTTACATTGTCTGGCTTGACGATCACCAATTCATGGTCGTTGATTTCCATAAATTCATTGGTTTCATCAATCATCGACATGGCATCAGAACCTACCATGTTATAGCCTTGGCACAAACCAACCAGCAATGGGCTCTTATTCTTAGCCACAAACAGCGTATCTGGCTGCTCGCGATCCATCAAGGCAAAGGCATATGAAGAATCAGGACTGATCAAGCGCAGAACCTTAAGCAGCGCGTCCTTGGTATCCATCTTGTAGTCAACGACAAACTTGTCAACCAACTGAACGATAACTTCCGTGTCGGTTTGGCTCTTAAATTCTACACCCTTAAGATATTCTTCTTTCAGTTGCTGATAGTTTTCAATTACCCCATTGTGAACCAGATAGAATCGTTCATCATTGGAGTAGTGCGGGTGCGCGTTGGTTTCACTTGGTACACCGTGCGTTGCCCAACGAGTGTGACCAATCCCAGCCAACCCTTTAACTTCTGGCGTTAAGGCAGCTTCCAGATTGCTGATGCGGCCGGAACGCTTAACCAGGTAGTCATGTCCTTTTTCGTCGTTGACGTAGATGCCGGCGGAGTCGTAACCGCGATATTCCAGACGCTTCAACCCGTCGATCAAAATGGAAACGCTGCGATCGTTTCCTGTAACACCAACAATTCCACACATAATATTTCCCATCCTTCAATAAAATTGGTATAGATAACTTTAAAATCAAGCTATTATTTAATAACACTATTGTATATTAATAATTGCCGGCCCCAATGTCAATCGATTAACCTCGATTGGTATAGAGTCGGCAATTTTTTAATAGTTTTAAAGGCGTCACGGCAACGATTCAGCCCCTCGCTGCCAGCCTAAATATTATCTAAGATTATTTAACTTCAAGCTCGCGGCGGGCAACTTCCGCAATTTTTTCAACATAGGCATGGACCAGTTCTTTGGTTGGCGCTTCAGCCATGATTCGCAAAAGCGGTTCAGTACCAGAAGGACGAACCAAGACGCGCCCATCACCGTTCATTTCTTTTTCAACATCGGCAATGACAGCCTTCAAAGCTGGATTGTCCATTGCAGCTTGCTTGTCAGCCACGGTGATATTAACCAGCTCTTGTGGATAGGTCTTGACATCAGATGCCAGTTCCTTAAGGCTCTTGCCACTGGATTTAACGACCTGCAGCAGCTGCAGTGCCGTCAGCATCCCATCACCAGTCGTATTGTGGTCAAGGAAGATAATGTGGCCTGACTGCTCGCCACCCAGATTGTAGCCTGACTTCAGCATTTCTTCAACGACATAACGATCGCCAACCTTGGTCTGCACGCTCTTCATGCCATGAGCCTCCATTGCCTTGTACATTCCCAGGTTGCTCATCACCGTGGTAACGATCGTATCTTTTTTCAAGCGGCCATTTTCATTCAGGTACTTGCCGCAGATGTACATGATTTTGTCGCCGTCAACCAGATTACCCTCGTTGTCAACGGCAATGCAGCGATCGCCATCACCATCAAATGCCAGACCTAGATCGGCATGGTTGGCAACTACGGCTTCCTGCAGACTTTCTGGATGCGTTGACCCACAGTTGAGGTTGGTGTTGAGACCATTAGGATTGGCATGAATTGGCGTAAAATCAACATTTAAGTCTGCCAACAGATTGGAGACAAAGCCGCTGGTAGCACCATTGGCAGCATCAACAACTACCTTTAGGCCAGACAGATCCGTTGAAATCGTCTGTTCCAAAAATGACGTGTATTTGAGCGCGCCTTCGTGGTAGTCCTCAACCGTTCCCAAACCAGCATCAGATGGCCGTGGCAAAGTATCCGTTTCGGCATCCAGCAGCTGTTCGATCTCATATTCCAGCTCATCGGAAAGCTTGAAGCCATCGCTGCCAAAATACTTGATTCCATTATATTGGATTGGATTATGACTGGCCGTGATCATTACACCAGCATCGGCTCCCTGTGCTCTAACCAGGTAGGCAACGCCAGGCGTAGTGACGACGCCTAAGCGCAGTACCTCGATGCCGACCGAAAGCAGACCAGCAACTAAGGCATTTTCCAGCATTTGACCGGAAATTCGCGTATCACGGGAAACCAAGACTTGGGGCTGCTTGCGTTCTGAGTGCCGAGTCAAGACATAGCCCCCGGCACGGCCAACCTTAAAAGCCAGTTCTGGACTCAGGTCGCGATTGGCCACGCCACGAACGCCATCAGTTCCAAAATATTTTAACTTCATGTTTCTCCTCGTTTCTGGGCTAAAAAGCTCCGTTAAAATTCACTATGTTTGATTATACTACTTTGTATCATTTTCGCTTGCCGAAACCGACGAATTATTTGACTGACTGCCAGATGCCGAGCTGGTTGAACTGTGCTTGGCTGAAGAAGCGCTCGCAGACTCCGCTGAACTGTCAGAATTGGACTGCGTTATCGCCGAGCTGGTCGCCGCAGATGAACTGGAATTCTTGTCGCCGCTGTCAGTCTGACTGATTGGTACGGTTACGGAGACCGTATTTGGCATGATCACCACGTTCATCGTCTGACCGCTTTCGTTGATTGCCTGCAGCGTTACCGTCCGATGCAGTGTACTTTGCGCGTTTTTAGGCACGTTGACATAAGCAATTACTTTGGCAACCTGCTGCACCTCACTTTTGGCCCCGGTAATCTGGACCTTTTCCAATGCGGCTTTGGGTGTTCCAACCTGATAGCTGCCATTTAAGGTTTTAGAGCTTAAGCGCACTTCTACCGGCACCGTCGCGGTATTGCGTGATTGAATGTTGACCTTGATCTTGGCCGGCGTGATCGTATAACTCAATTCCTTATTCAAGCCCGATGCCTTCAGACGCACCTCATGCTTGCCGGTTCCCAGCTTGGTCAGATCCGCATAGACCTTAAAATTTTGCGTATTAGCCGTGGTCGTTACCAAGGCAGAGGGTCCGGTAATCTTGATTTTGACGTATTGCGGAAAGCCGGTGACAACGTATTTTTCCGAATTCGACTCAACCTCTAGCGGTATTTTGAGCGTCTGCGTCTTATTGGCCATCAGCGCAGTATTTTGACCGTTTTGTGATGACTGACGCGTATCGCTGCTTTTGCTGCCAGTAACGTATATAAACAATAGGATTGCCAATACCAAGGAAACGATTCGCAATACCCAGACATGGTCGAACAGGCCCATCTTGTCATTTTTCATGCTGATCGCCTCCCCGCTTACGAAAACGCCGCATTAAATTGGTAAGAAAATTCTCGGGACTTGGATGCTGAGGAGTTTCAGTATAAAGCTGCACCCGCAAAAACTTCAGATAGTCTTTGCGTGACATGCCGCGCATCAGCTCGTTATTTTTGGTGATCGAGACTTCACCCGTTTCTTCTGAGACTACAATCGTCAGCGCATCGGTAACCTCGCTGATCCCGACTGCCGCGCGGTGCCGCGTGCCAAGATCTTTAGGAATCAGCTTCGAGTCAGAAAGCGGCAGATAAGCAGCAGCGACAGCGATGCGATTATTTTTGATGATCACGGCTCCATCATGCAGCGGCGTATTTGGAATAAAAGTATTGATCAAAAGGGCACCAGTAACTTCGGCATCTAATGGTATCCCCGTTTCAATATATTCTTCCAGGCCGGTTTCCATCTCAATACAGATCAAGGCCCCAATCCGTCGTTTAGAAAGATATTGAATCGCCTGGTCCAATTGCCGAATCAAGTCCTCTTCCGCTTCGTTGGCTTTAGGCGTACGGGCAAACAGCGCGCCACGGCCTAAATGCTCCAGTCCCCGCCGAATCTCTGGCTGGAAGATCACGACAATGGCGATGACCCCCCAGTTGATGACCTGATCCATCACCCAAGAAACCGTGCTGAGTCCGATATACCAACTGATCAGCTTAACCAGGATGATAATCAGAATCCCTTTGAACAGCTGCACGGCCTTAGTCCCGCGAACCAGCATCAACAACTCATAGATCAAAAACCAGATGACTAAAATGTCAATTAGATTGACCAGATTATGCCAGTTGAGGAGTGATGCAAGAAACTGCAATATATATCTCTCCCTTCTGCCTTAAAATAAAATTCTTAAATATGATTATATCATTAAAAATGTTCGTTATTTAACCAGTCAAGCCGATTGTCTGTTATGCTAGGCATAAGTTTTTTAAAGAGGTGGTTTTTTGCCTAAACTGTCTTATCAATGGAAATTAAGACTTTATTTTTTGATTCTGCTGGCAACGCTGCAGCTGCTTTTGAAGTCGCCATTTAATTTTATGGCCTTGAACGTTTTTCTAGCCTATCTGCCAATCGAATTTGGTTTTTGGGTCCAGCATTTTGCCGATCGACGTTCACTGGCTTTTTGGTCGCTGCTGTTTTTATGGCTGATTTTTTATCCCAATGCTCCTTACGTCATGACTGATCTCTTCCATCTTTCATGGCTGCATCCCCATACCAGTACTACTGGCATCCTGCGTGCTGATCCTAAGATGTGGCTTATTTTTGCGCTGATGGTTCTGTCGGCATTCAGTTGTGCAATTTTTGGCACGGTTGAGATGGCCCGCCTCAGTCGACTGTTAGAAAAGATGCTGACGCCTAAATTTTCCCATAGTCATTTAATCTGGGTTGGCTGCTTCTCTTTTCTATCCGGTATTGGCATCTATATTGGCCGTTTTTTACGCTTGCACTCAATCTACCTTTTTATAACGCCATCATGGTTTTTTAATCAGCTTTTAAGCATCTGGAGCTGGCCAATGCTTAAATTCGTCTTGATCATGACCATATTGCAGCTGCTGCTTTACTGGTGTCTGCACTTGATCAAACAAACCGATTTGATGTAATTGAGGATTCTCGTCGCTAACTGGGACGGGAATTTTTTATACCAAAATAAAAACCAGGATCGTCAGTGACAATCCCAGTTAAATTCATGAAACTTTTATTCAGTTTCCCGGCCAATAATACGGACCTCAGTTTCCAAGCTGACACCGAATTTTTCTTTAACGGTTGCTTGAACATGATGAATTACGTTTAGATAATCCGTTGCCGTACCATGATCAACATTAACGATAAAGCCGGCATGTTTGGTTGAGACCTGCGCGCCGCCTGAGGTATATCCCTGCAGACCAGCATCATGGATCAGCTTGCCGGCAAAGTAGCCTTCTGGACGCTTAAAGACTGAACCGCAAGATGGCAGTTCCAACGGCTGCTTAGCGGCTCGCCGGGCGTTAAGATCATCCATCAATGCGGTAATCTCAGCTTGATCACCTGGCTTCAGATCAAACACGGCTTCCAGAACGATGCCGTGATTATCCTGAACCGCGCTGTGCCGATAGCCAAAATCAAGCTCTTCATTGTCATAATGCTTGATCGTTCCATCTGGCAGCATTGCAGTGACTTCACTGGCAACGTTTTTAGTTTCACCGCCATAGGCACCGGCATTCATAAAAATTGCGCCGCCAACGCTGCCGGGAATGCCAGCAGCAAACTCAAGGCCAGTAAGCGAATGATCGCGAGCTGCCTTGGTTGTTTCAATGTATGAGGCCCCAGCCTGAGCAATGACGCGGTTGCCTTCAACTTGAATCCCATTCATCTGAGTCAGGATCATGGTCAGACCTTCAATACCGCCATCACGCACGATCAGATTGCTGGCGTTGCCGATTACCGTCAGTGGCATGGCATTGGCATCAGCAAACTGAACCAGCTTTTGAACTTCCGTAACGTCTTTAGGGAATGCCAACCAGTCTGCTGGGCCACCAGTTTTAGTATTGGTATACTTTGAAAGTGGCTCGTCCTTTAAGATTTGAATATCAGGAAATTCTTGCATCAGATTATTTGCCATAAATTCGTTCTCTCGCTTTCTCAACAAAAATTCGTCAATCTTTTCTTATTGTAGCATTCTTTTGGAAATTGACGATCCGAACCTCTACAATAGTACCAGATAATTTATTTGCGAGGTTGACTGCAATGACCAAATTTATTTCTTGGAACGTCAATGGATTAAGGGCCGCAATCAAGCATGGCTTTTTACAGGTTTTCAATGAAATGGACGCGGATTTTTTCTGTATCCAAGAAACCAAACTAGCGCCCGGCCAATTGGATCTTGATTTGCCCGGCTATCATCAATACTGGAACTATGCCGAAAAGAAAGGCTATTCGGGTACGGCCATCTTTGCCAAACAGCCACCGCTTAGCGTTCAATATGGCATCAATGTACCGGAGTTTGATCATGAAGGCCGTGTCATCACTTTAGAGTATCCTGATTTCTATCTGATCAATACCTATGTGCCCAACTCTGGTGCTGAACTGAAGCGCTTGGATTTTCGACATGGCTTTAATGAGGCTTTTTATGAATACGTTAATCAGCTTAGTCAGCAAAAAAGCATCGTTTGGTGTGGTGATCTCAACGTGGCCCACCAAGAAATCGACTTGAAAAATCCGCAGAGCAATCATCATCATCCGGGATTTACCGATGAAGAACGCTTTGACTTCTCTAAGCTGCTAAAAAGCGGGTTTACTGATACGTTCCGTTATTTTTATCCTGACCAAGAGCACAGCTATTCTTGGTGGAGCTATCGTTTCCACGCTCGGCAGCGCAATGCTGGCTGGCGGATTGATTATTTCGTTGCCTCAGCCGATCTTGACTCACAGCTGGTTGATGCCAAGATTCATGATCAGATTCTTGGCAGTGATCACTGTCCCGTCGAATTAGACATTCAGTTATAGGAGGAAATTAACATGAACTTTGTTGCGATGGACTTTGAAACTGCCAGTGGCAAACGCTGGTCGGCCTGCTCGCTTTCTTTGGTCGTCGTTCGGCAAAATCAAATCGTTGATGAGTTCTACACCTTGATCAATCCACAGACGCCTTTTTTCTGGCGCAACGTTCAGATCCATGGCATTCATGAAAAAGACGTTGCCAATGCCCCAGTCTTTCTTGAAGTCTGGGAGCATATTCAGCCATTCTTTGATGCCAACAAGCTGGTGATTGCCCATAACGCCTCCTTTGACAACAGCGTCCTCAAAAATACGCTGACTCATTATGAATTGCCGGTTCCCAATTTCTTATCATTGGACACGTTAAAGACCAGTCGCCAGTTCTGGCCGCAGCTGCCTAATCACAAGCTCAATACGATCTGCGATGCATTGAATATTCAGCTGCATCATCATCATAACGCGCTTGATGATGCTCAAGCCTGCGCCAATATCCTGCTGACGCAAAATCGCCAGTTCGGCCCGGAAATGATCAAGCCGTTTATCGTTAATGTCTAATTATCGATTCAGCAAAAAAGCACCGTCAGTTTTGACGGTGCTTTTTTGGAACGGCTGACTGCCGATCAAGAGAGTTTTAATGTCTTAGAAAGCCTATTGATCCATGCCGCGTTTTAAAATCTCAACGTCCCACGGTTCCAGTTTGGCTTTCGGAGCGGCTCCGGTCAAGATATCCACGAAGCCGGCCTGCTGCAGATCAGTTGGCAGCAGGCGCGACTCATTGCGCAGATTAAGCACAAAGTAGAGTTCCTGCCCATCCTTAACACGCCGCGTGATTTCCAGATCGGTTGTTTGGCTGGTTAGGCCGGCAAGCCCAGTCTGATCAATGACGCGCTCAATTACTTTGCCAAGTCCCTGATCATCTAAACGCGTGCCAACGTACCACGCCAGCCCCTTGCCAAATATATTTTCAACTACGGCTGGCGTGCCGGCATAAAATTCACTAGCATAATGAGCCAATGCCCGAGTTTTTGATCCCGTCAGATGAATCTGATCACACAGCAGCCGCCCTTCATATTGCTGCGCTGACTGATCAAAAGCTACTTTGACGGTTTGTCCTGGTACCGTCGCATCAGTTTCTTCAACCCAGATGCCCAATACCCTGCTTAAAGGACCTGGATAGCCGCCCAGGTAGACATTGTCGGATTCATCAACCATCCCCGATGCATAGGTGGTCAGCAGATGCCCGCCATTTTGCACGTAATCACTGATCTTTTCGCCCAGTCCCTTTTTGACCATGTACAATACTGGCGCGACGATCAGATCATATTGTGAAAAGTCATCGTCAACGCCAATCACGTCAACTGGGATCTGGTGCTGATAAAACTGGCGGTAGTAGTCCAAGATCAGTGGCACGTACTGCAGATCCTGCGTAATCCCGGCCACGTACTCAAAGGCCCAGAAGTTGCTCCAGTCAAAAACAATGGCTGCCTTAGCTGGAGTCGCGGCATCTTTAAAATCTGCGCCAGTTTTTTTCAAATCGTGTCCCAGGCGTGCTACTTCTTGAAATGCGCGCGTATCGGTCCGCTGCGAATGACTGATTACGGCACCATGAAATTTTTCGGATCCCCCTACGGCCTGCTTCAACTGAAAATACTGAACAGTGTCCGCGCCATGAGCCACCGCCTGCAGTTCCGTGGCCCGCATTTGATTAGGGCGCTTCAACGGACTGTATGGCTGCCAGTTGACCTGCGAAGGCGTTGATTCCATCAGCATGAACGGCTGGTGTTTCAATCCCCGCATTAAGTCATAGCGAAACGCGGCTACATAGGCTGGATCGTCATAGGCTGGGTAGCTGTCATAGGCAATGATATCTTGATCCTTGGCCCAGGCATGATAGTCAATCCACTTATTAGGCGTGCCATGGAAATTGGTCAGAATCGGTGTCTGCTTGTCATATTTTTCAATCGTCTGTTTTTCAAGATTGTATAGCGAAAGCATTGCATCCGACTGAAAACGCAGATAGTCAACCGATAGCCCAGCCACGATCGTATGCGTGCCTTCTGCTCCCCAGGCATCGCCCAGCTCGTTGGGAACTTGAATCTCATCCCAGTCATAGATCGTATGGCTCCAGACATTGTTGTCCCAAGCCTGATTTAGATTATCCAGCGTTTGATAGCGCTGCTTGAGCCATTCTTGAAAAGCCCGGCGACAGTTTTCACAATAACAGTTGCCACCATACTCATTATTAACGTGCCAAGCAACGATATGCGAATTGCCAGCATAGCGCCGGGCCAATTGATCAACCAATCGACCTGCTAATCGGCGATAGTTGGGTGAACTCGGGCAGAAATTATGTCGTTGACCAAAGACGTGCCGCCGCCCTTGGTAATCAACTCTGGCGACATCCGGATATTTTTTAAACATCCAGGCAGGCATCGCGGCCGTGGAAGTTGCCATAACAATCTTAAAATCAGCCCGACTCAGCTTTGCAACGATATGATCCAGTTTTTCAAAATCATATTCGCCTTCACGCGGTTCTAAAAGGGCCCATGAAAAGACGTTGATCGTTGCCGAATTGATATCGGCCTGCTTAAAGGCCTTGATATCGTCATCCCAATCTGTTTCTGGCCATTGATCTGGATTATAGTCACCGCCATATAGAACGGTCGGCAGTCCCTGCTTCATATTTCTCCCTCCAAGCCTTTATTTTTTATATTCTGCTTTGGCAATTGGCTGACCATGCTCAACCTTGTCCCCAAGCCGAAGCTCTTGCAACTGAACTTTTTGCGGCTGTGTTAAAAAGTCTACAACGATATCATCATAACCGCTTTGTAAAATCAGATCACGGTTGAATTCCATCAACAGCTCACCGGCATGCACGGTCTGTCCTTCTTGGAAATGAATATTAAAGCCGGCGCCACGCATATTGACCGTGCCGATACCAACATGAACTACCAGGCCAATCCCGGCAGCTGATTCAATCTCAAAGGCATGCTGCGTTGAGAAGGCAAACTTGATCGTGCCGTCAAATGGTGCATAGATGCGACCATCAGCTGGCTCAATCGCAAAGCCCTTGCCAGGGAATCCTTTTGTGCCGTCTTCATTGGTTACGGAAGCAAGATCAACGACTTTTCCATCGACTGGAGCCAAAAGCGTTAATGTCGTTTGAGCGGCAGAGACATCCTCAACCGCTTCCGCACCATTGCCGGCAGCCAATTCATTCTTTAATTCTTCAACGACTTGAGCATGCTTCTTTTCGCTCAGCGTAACCTTGCTTAAGAAAATGACGATTGACAGCAGCGCCAAAACCGTTGGAATGTAAAAGGCCATGCCATCAAACGTACGAATGCTCTTGGCAGTCATGTCAGCTGCCGTAGCACTGCCGGTCATGCCACAGGCTAAGGCAATCCATCCAACCAAACCATTTGAGATTGCACCCGTCAGCTTATCGATCATCGGCCGCACTGCTAAAACAACGGCTTCGTTTCGCTGACCAGACTTAAGCTGACCATATTCAATCGCATCCGTCAGCGTCAAAACCGTTACCAGCTGAGCACAGTTGACGTTGAACAAAACCAACCCCAGATCCATTACATAGATGTTGCTGCGGCCAAAGATAAAAACCAAGTAGGCCGCTACCATACAGCATTGACCAATCGTAAACAGCCATTTCCGTGGTACGTATTTGTTGAAAATCGGGAACAGTGGGCTGACAAAGAAACCAACGATCGTCGCAATTACCCCAACGACCCAGAAATGACCGGGCTCGCCGATAACAAACTTGTACAGGTAGAACAAAACCCCATTGGTAACAACATAGGCACAAGAATACATCAAGTATGCCAGTGCTGGCCACATGATCTGGTCGTTATGGAAAATTGCTGAAAAGACGTCCTTGATCGATGTCTTTTGCTTGGCTGACTGCCGAATGATGTTGTCGTTTTCCTTAGTTCCCAAACAAACCGCCAAGGCACTCAGCAACGCCAACAGCGTAACGATTGCCGCAAAAGCAAACCAGCCGGCTGGACCCTCAGTACGATGGCCGGTTGCCAGATAGGTAAACGTTGTAACGATTGGAACCACGATAATCGTCAAACCGTTCCAGCCAATCGTACCGGCAAAGGCCCCTAGTGAAGTATAGATGCTGCGTTCATGCGAGTCCTCGCTCAAAGCTGGTACCATGCCCCAATAGGAAACATCAGAAAAAGAATAGAAAATATCAAACGTAATGAAGATCACGACAAACAAAATCGCAAACAGGACCCAGTTGACCTTTGCCAAGCCAAAAATTCCAGTAAACAGGACTAAAAGCAGGGCACCGCTGACGATATTGCCCCATAAGATCCAAGGCTTAAACTTGCCCCAACGCGTGTGCGTATTGTCAACGATATTGCCCAGCAGCGGATCGATAACCAGCTCAATAATGCGTACCCCGACAATCAAGCCGGTAATCAGTCCGATTAAACGGTTGGCAACTGATTTGCTTAATCCAGCAAACATGCCGCTGGTAACAAAAATAATGAAATAATTGCTCATAACGCCATAAAAAGCGGAGTGGCCAACATTTCCAAAACAGAATGCGGAACGAGAAATCCACTGCTGCTTGCTTAAATGCTGCCGTGGCGCTGCAGTTTTGGTGGTAGTATCCACGATAATGCCTCCCTTAATTTACTCTCACTCAAATCCATCTCATAATCGATCGTTTCGTTCTAAATGCATTTATCTGAAATCGCTTACAGATAATATTGTACGCATTTAACGAGTAAAGTAAATAATTTATCATAAAAAATAAATCATTTACCATATTTAGTAAATGATTTATTCAATCCAGCCATTATCACAGATATATCTTTCATTTTATTTCAGTTTAAAACTTTCACGCATAATTAAATTGGTATCAACCAATGCATGAACGTGCGGCCGCTCCGGATTAGCGATTGCATCCCGCAGAATATTCAGCGCCATGCGGGAAATCACCTTTTGATTGATGTTATACGTTGAAAGCGGCGGCGATACGTATTCGGCAATATCGCTGTTGTTAATACTGATGATGCTGGTATCGCGCGGTACGATCACCCCAGCATCGTTAAACGCCTGGAGTACCCCAACGCTTAAGGTATCCGAGGCAATCAAAAAGCCTTCCGGCAGCTGATCGCCGTATTGCTTGATGGCTGCTTCTCCCAGCTGACGACCGTTTAAAACGCTGAACGAGCCGTTGGAAAAGATATCCGCCTGCTTGAATTCCAGTTCCTCAGCCACGACTCTAAAGGCCATTTCCCGTGAGTCTCTTTGTCTTGGCCGCTTCCCAATCTGCGGACCGATACCGCCAATAAAGGCAATCCGCTGGTAGCCAGCATCAGCAAACTGTTCCAGGGCATCTCGTACCGTCATCGACAGATTGGGCTGCACTGAATCAAACAGATGCGGCAATGGATCAGTGTCAACAAACACCCCCGCTGGCAACAGCCGATGCAGCCGCTTAAAAACGTTCAGCTCAACGTTATCGTCACCAACGCATAAAAAGCCTTGAAATTCCTCTGCCTGATCAATCAGCTCCTCGGCATATTGAAAGACCTTGACTTGCATGCCGGCATCTTCAATCGTTTTCAGCAGGGCATCCTTAAGACTGGCAAAATACGAGTCCTGCAGCTGTTCTTGGTTGTTCATCCGAAACAGCAGCGCGATCGTGGGTGCAACTGCTGGTTTCTTGCGGTCTTTCCAATACCCCAGCTGGTTGGCAACTTTTAAAATCTTGTTGCGCGTCGTTTGGGTAACCGAAAGCGTCTGATCGTTATTGAGCAGGCGCGAAACCGTGGCTGGCGAATAGCCAGAGCGCTGGGCAATCTCTTTGATGGTAACCATTTGCTCACCTCTTCTGCTTAGTTGCGTGCTTTTATTATACCTTATTTAGTAAATCTAAGTAAATAATAAGTAAACAAAAAGCGCGAAACAGCAGGCTGCCATTCCGCGTTGCTTGATTAGTCATGATCAGCTGCAGCGGGCTGAAACTCCATTAGAACTGCTGCGCGCTGCTGGCCTTGTTGATCAGTCACCTTAGCCTCACCGGTCTTGACAAAGCCATATTTTTGATAAAGCTTGATGGCCGGCACGTTATCATCAAAAACGTCCAATACCAGCTTTTGCAGGGTACTGTAGTTTGCAAACCAGTACGTAGCCTCATCAACTAAAAGACTGCCAATCCCGTTTCGCCAAAAGTCCTTTAAGACAGCCACGCCCAACTCGCCTACCTGTGGCCGATCAGCCAGTTCCATGATCGTAACGATACCAATGGGATGATTTCGATACTGAGCCAGTAAGATCAATGAATCAGTACTGTCGTTAATATCATAGAGACTGTACGCTTCTTGTTCGACCGTCAGCGTATCCAGATGCGGCACCAAGATGGCCGAGCTCTCTTGAGAAAGCTGTTTGAGCAGATTCAGGATTACCTGTGCATCATCTGGCGTGGCCAGCTTGATTCCAACCGTTTCAGTCATGATCTGCCACCAATCGTTTTACCAATGATTCAAAGTGCCGTCCATGCGGTTCAAAACTCAGCTCACGGGTCTGTTCATCATCAGTCCGCTTAAAATTGATTGCCAAAAATTCGGTCGGCAATTCATCTTCAATAAATTCTGCCCATTCAACCACACTGATGCCATCGCCATCAAAATATTCTTCCAGTCCTAAGTCTTCGGCCCCGCCATTCTCAAGTCGATAGATATCCATATGGTAAAGCGGCAGGCGTCCTGATTGATATTCACGAATAATCGTAAAAGTTGGGCTCTTGATCACGTCTGAAATACCCAGACCAGCTGCCAGTCCTTTGGTAAAAGTGGTCTTGCCAGCTCCCAGATCGCCATTTAATACGATTACGTCGCCAGCCTGCAAAAACGGGGCCATTTTCTTTCCTACCGCCATCGTTGCTTCTCGATTGTGTAAAGTTAGTTGAGTCATTATCATTATCCTTTGCTGGAATTGACCATTTTGATCAAATCAACGATCATGGTCTTCGATAGTTCCTATTTTATCGTATCCTGCCCGTAAATCAAAAAGGTCGCTTGACTTTTGCCAAACGACCTTTGAGTTTACAGTGCCTGAGCCGCCGTAATCAGCGCAACCTTATAAACGTCTTCTTCATTGCATCCCCGCGACAGATCGGCAATTGGTGCGTTCAATCCCTGCAGAACCGGACCGATAGCTTCAAATCCACCTAAGCGCTGAGCAATCTTGTAGCCAATGTTGCCGGCTTCCAGACTTGGGAAGACAAAGACATTGGCATGACCTGCGACCTTGGATCCAGGAGCCTTCAATTCTGCAACGGCTGGAACGATTGCCGCGTCAAACTGCAGCTCGCCATCGACAGCCAGTTCTGGATCAGCTTCCTGGGCCAGTTTAGTCGCTTCGGCAACCTTGGTAACCATTTCGCCTTTTGCTGATCCCTTGGTTGAAAAGCTCAGCATGGCAACGCGGGGATCAATACCAAACAGTTTGGCCGTCTTGGCGCTTTCAACGGCAACCTCAGCCATCGTTGGCGCATCCAGTTCAATGTTGATCGCACAGTCAGCAAAGATATAGCGCTGATCGCCTTTTTGCATCAAGAATGCCCCACTGATCCGCTTGATGCCAGGCTTAGTCTTAACGATCTGCAACGCTGGCCGGACCGTGTCGCCGGTTGAGTGAATCGCGCCAGAAACCATCCCGTCAACCTTGCCCATGTAAACCAGCATCGTAGCAAAATAGCTGACGTCTTTTAACATCGCATCGACCTGTTCTGGTGTATTCTTACCGTGACGCCGTTCTAAAAGTGCGGCATGCATTGCTTGATAGTCGGCTGCCGGATAGGTCTGCGGGTCCATGATTTCAACCCCTGTCAGATCAATACCATCCTGCTTGGCAGCTGCTTTGATCTTGGCTTCATTTCCCAGCAGAATCGGCGTCAGCAGACCATCATGCGCTAACCGAGCTGCTGCGCCAAAGATCCGTTCATCCTCACCCTCTGGAAAAACGATCCGCTTGTCTTGTGATGAAAGCTGTGACTTTAAGTGTTCAAATACATCCATTATTCATAACCTCATTTCCATTGTGCGTCAATATCAACATGTTCGGGCAGACGCCAGTCAATCGGTGTCTCACCCATTGCCACCAGAGCCTCATTGGTTTTAGAAAAAGGCTTTGAGCCAAAGAAGCCACGGTTGGCAGAAAAAGGACTGGGGTGCGGTGATTGCAGAACAATGTTGGTCTGCGTGTTGATCAAAGGAATTTTTGATTGGGCTGCCTTGCCCCAAAGAATAAACACCACTGGTCGCGGCCGTTCAGACAACGCATGAATCGCTGCATCCGTAAGCTGCTCCCAACCATGACCGCGGTGCGAGAACGCCTGACCAGCCCGGACGGTGAGCACGGAATTTAACAACAGCACGCCTTGATCGGCCCACTTCTTTAAATAGCCATGCTCAACGGGCGGATAGCCAAGATCGTCTTGCAGCTCTTTATAGATGTTTTGCAAAGAAGGCGGAATCTTGACGCCTGGCAAAACTGAAAAACTGCAGCCGTGTGCCTGGTGCGGTCCATGATAAGGATCCTGTCCTAAGATTACCACTTTTACCTTTGAAAAGGGAGTCCATTCAAAGGCTTCAAAAATATGATGCATCTCTGGATAGATCGTCTGATGGGCATACTCATCAGCTAAAAAAGCGTGCAGCTGAGCATAATAGGCAGATTCAAACTGGGGTTCAAGCACGCCCCACCAATCGTTATGGATAAGTTGTTTCAAAGTCAGCACCTCGTGAATATTTTAACATGATTATTATAAATACGATACCTATTTTGATCGCGTTAATTGACTGTTTTTATTGCCGACAGCTGTTAAAATGGTAGTTAGATATTTAGGAAAAGTGGTGATTTCTGTCATGCGGCAATTGTACATCCGCGACCGTTCGACCGACTTGAACAGCGCTACCGTCATTCACGACGCAAGCGGCCATTCATGCTACCTGTTAGCCGGTAAATGGGGGATTCGCTATGATGCACTTTCATTATATACGATGAGCGGTGAATTGTTAGCTGAAGCCAAGCAATTAACGCTCGGTCTTACGCCAAAATTCGCTCTTTATTTAAATCGGCGTCAAGTTGGCACGATCGGCAAATCACTGGGACTTTTTCATGAACTGATCTATATCCACGGTCTCAACTGGATTGTCGTCGGCTCATTGGTAAGTGGACGCTTCAAGGTCTTTTGCGGCAGCCGCTTGATCTTTGCAGTTGAGCCGGTACCGAATACTGGTGGCTTTTGCAGCTGTTTAAGCGTCACCAATCAAGCCGATGAGCCATTGGCAATCTTAACGGCCACCATCATCAACCGCTGGGCCAGACATCATGATCGCCAGCCGCTACGGGAACGATTGCGTCAGCTGAATCCGATGTCATCAACTGACCAGGGCGATCTAAGCATGGGATTCGTACCTAAAACAGTGCTTAATGATCAAAGCCTCAGCAGACACGTTCATCAGCCAGAATAAAAACGGGGTGCATTTTTTTAGAATGCACGCCCGTTTTATTTTGCACGAAATCTGATTTTTAGTAATGTTTCAAAACACGTTCGATCTGGCGCTCCTGCTCACGCTTCTTGATCGACTCGCGCTTGTCGTATTCATGCTTCCCCTTGGCCAGGCCCAGCAGTACTTTGGCATAGCCATGCTTGATATACATTTTCAGCGGAATCAGCGTAATCCCCTTGGTCGACAGCTCACCGGCAATTTTTTTAATCTCTTTTTTATGCAGCAGCAGCTTGCGATTGCGCAGGGGATCATGATTAAAAAAGGTGCCGTTGTCATATTGACTGATATGCACGTTCATCAGCCATAATTCACCGTTATGAAGCTGAGCAAAGCCATCTTTAAGATTGACGCGCCGAGCTCGGACGGATTTGATCTCAGTTCCAGTTAAAGCAATCCCAGCTTCATAAGTCTCTAAAACTGAATAGTCGTGACGCGCTTTTTTGTTCTGCGCAATTAGATTATCATCTTTTTCGTGATGGGATTTTTTTGCCATCTTTTTCCCTCCCGTCATAGCTTAACGCGAGCGGCGATCACCATTATTGCGGCCGCGCTGGGAACGTTTACCGCCATCATGCCGGCGTGAAGGCCCACGATCAAACAGATGATTGCTGCGCCGACCATTACCGTTGCCATTGCTGCGGTAGGAACGCTTACCATCTTTTTTGTCTCGCTCGCCATGGCCGAATCTGCTGTGCTTGTCGTCACGACTGCCGCGTCCTCGACCATTAAAGCGCCCATCGTTTTTACGCGGCACCCGCAGCTTGGTTGTTGGGGCTTCCTCAGGGTTAACCAGTTCAAAGTCAACCTCGCGCTGATCCTTGTCTACTCGAATCAGTTTAACCTTGACTGGCTGACCGATTTGGAAGATATGATGATGGCGGCGGCCAACCAATGCCATGTTGGATTCCAGATACTCGTAGAAGTCATCGTTCATGACACTGATATGGATCAGGCCTTCAACGGTATTTTCCAAGGCTACGAACAAGCCAAACTTCATGACGGAACTAACAACGGCATCAAAGGTCTCGCCAACATGATCTTCCATGTATTCTGCCTTCTTCATGCTGTCAACGTCGCGTTCCGTATCAATACCCCGCCGTTCGGTAACCGAGGTGTGCTCAGCTACTTCTGGCAGCCAGTCGCGATATTTAGCCTTAGCTTTTTCTGTCGTGCCGTTTTCAGCATACCAGCTAATCAAGCGGTGCACCATTTCATCAGGATAACGACGAATTGGCGAGGTAAAGTGCGTATAGTATTGGGCACCCAAACCAAAGTGACCGACTTCTTCATCAGCATACTTAGCCTGCTGCATACTGCGCAACATCATCACCTGGACCATCTGTTCTTCTGGCTTGCCAGCCACGCTCTTTAAGACGTCTTGGAGCATCTTGGGCTTAACGTTTTTCAAGTCACCCTTCATTTCAATGCCAAAGACGCTGAGCAGCTCAGCAAAGCTCTTGATTCGATCGGCATCCGGCGTTTCATGAATTCGGTATAAAAACGGTACGTGCAGCTTATAGTAGTGTTCCGCCACGGTTTCATTGGCTGCCAGCATAAAGGATTCAATCATTCGTTCAGAAGTTCCCCGCTCGCGCAGCTGAATGTCGGTTGGGTGACCCTCCTCATCAACAATGATCTTGGCTTCTGGCGCATCAAAGTCAATGGCGCCGCGATCATGCCGATGCTTTAAAAGAATCTGGTGCAGCTCGCCCATCGTCTCAAACATTGGCACCAGTTCTTCGTATTCTTTGATAACCTGTGGATCATGATCTTCTAAAATTGCGTTGACGGCTTTATAGGTCATCCGAGCATGAGAACGCATTACACTAGGAAAGATCTCGTGCTTGACAATGTTGCCCTGGGGATCAATCTCCATCTCACAGCTCATTGCCAACCGTTCTTCATTCGGATTCAAGGAACAGATGCCGTTTGAAAGTCGCTTTGGCAGCATTGGAATCACACGATCCGTTAAGTAGACTGAAGTTCCTCGTTTAAAGGCCTCTTTGTCCAGTGCCGAGCCCGGCTTAACATAGTGCGTAACGTCAGCAATATGAACTCCCAGATGATAGTTGCCGTTATCAAGCTTCCAAGCCACGACGGCATCATCAAGGTCTTTGGACTCAATACTGTCGATCGTAACCAACGGCTGAGCGGTAATGTCTTTACGACCCTTCTTTTCTTCTGGCAGCACGTGATCAGGAATGGCATTGGCCTCATCCATGACCGCTTGTGGGAAAACATGCGGAACGTCATGGGCATAGACAACGGAGAGAATATCAATCCCCGGCTGATCCTTGTCGCCAATAACCTCGGTGACCATCCCTGTCATGATCTGCGGCGAATCATCGCTTGGATATGATGAAATCGTAGCATTGACGATCTCGTTGTCTTCTGGGTGCAGACCATCATCAGTGACAAAAAAGCGGAAATTACTGAGCTTTTTGTCTTTTAAGATGATCTCACCAATAAAGCTGCCCATCGTAATGTTTTTAAACTCGCCAACCACGTGCTCATAATGACGCGTGAGGATTTCCGTTACCTGTCCTTCTGGTCCCTGGTCGCTGCCAGGTTCAGGAGCACGCAGGATCTTGACTTCAACCTCGTCACCGCTCATTGCATGCATGGTGTGATCAGGATTGACATAAATGTCTGGCTGTTCCGGATCATAAGCTACAAAGCCAAAGCCCTTTGCATTGCCACGAAAGACCCCGCTGATCGTTTTAGGCTTGATAACCGCTTTAAATTCGCCCTGATCGGTTACCATGACTTTTTTATCCCGTTCCAATTGCGCCAGTGCCTGAACGATCGGCGTAAATTGATCTGCTCTGTTCATTCCCAGCTGCTGGGCGATTTTTTCAGCCGAAAAGCTGAGTTCTTGATGATCGAGTAAACGCTTGAGTATTTCAAGTTGTAATTGTGTCATCCATATACCTCTTTAAAATAAATAAAAAGCCCCCTGATATTGGCAGGAGGCACTTAAACTAGTGTGAAGAAACATAGACCAGCGCCAGTGCCAGGATAAAAAACAGGGCACCAAAGATGGTCGTAGCAATCTGCATAACCGCTTCAAAACCGCGAGCCTTGCGCCGACTGAACAGGTCGCCAGCTCCCCCGGTCAAAGCGGACATGGCATCGTTGTCATTCTTGGCCGGCTGCATCATTACGCAAGCAATCAAAATGACGCAGACAATCAAGAAGAGGGTCATAATCGTATTATACAAAAAAATTTCCTCCTATTTCACCCGCTATATCCGTTAAATAATACCATATTTCCAGTCATTTGGCTAATCATGCGCTGATTGTCGGGCTGCCAGATTGATCCGCGCCTGGTTGGCAATGTGATTTTTGCCGCGCAACTGGATGACCAGCGTATCGCCCGCTTTCAGTCGCGTATCACCATGCGGAATCAGCTGATTTTCGCCACGATAGATACAGGTGATCAGAGCACCGACTGGCCAAGCAAAATCCTTGATCAGACAGCCATCCAGCCTGGAGCCGACAAAAATTGGCGTAGTCATCTGTGTCAGCCCCAGCAGTTCTTTTTGCGGCTGTTTATGCATCATATTGGCAAACATAGCCGCATATACCGGTGTCCCGCCCATCAGATCAACGACCAGCCAAGCTACGATTGAAACGATTGCCAGCGGCATAAGATGCGTCATCGTGCCGACCATTTCGGTAATCAAAAGAATAGCAGTAAACGGCGCCTTGCTGATGCAGGCAAAGTAGCCGGCCATGGCATAGATCACGTAATTAGGCAGATATCTGGCTGGAATTAATCCCCAATGCATCATGATTACGCAATATAGAGCACCAATAATGCCACCCAGCGTCAGAATCGGTAAAAAGATCCCCCCTGGCAGCTCAGTCGCATAGCTGATCATCGAAAAGACAAAGCGCAAAACCAATAAGCCCAGCATTACCTTAAGCTCAGCCGGCATCTTAGGCAGCGCAACGACCAGATTGTTTCCGCCACCCAGCGTTACCGGCCACCACCAGGCAATTGGAATGACCAGCAGAAATGGGATGATTGGATAACAGACTGGTTTGAGAAATTTTATCTGGCGCATCCATTTAGGCAGCCGTAAGATAACGACCTGATACAGCCTGCCCAGCAAGCCCAGTAAAATCCCCAATAAGATCAGATGCCAATACTGTGAAGCTGGAAACAGCACCTCATGCGGCACGTTCAGATCAGGTTCCAGGCCAAAGAACGCCATCGAGACCAGATTAGCCGACAGTGAGCTGATAAATACCGATAGCCAGACCAGTGGCGAGAAATTATGATAAACCTCTTCTAAAATAAACATCGTGCTGGCAATTGGCGCGTTAAAGGCTGCCGAAAGCCCGGCTGCCGCGCCGCTGGCAATGCCGACTCGTCTTTCAATTTCAGTTCTGGCATTCTTTTCGGCAATTCCTTGACCAACAGCAGCCCCCAGCTGGATTGAGGGTCCTTCACGGCCTAAAAACAGCCCCGAACCAATGCTGATAATGCCGCCAAAGAATTTACGCCAAAGAACCGGCCACCATTCTTCATCAAACTGTCCCGTCAGCTGACCTTCAACTTGTGGAATCCCTGAGCCTTTAATATCCGGATTTTTTTGAACCAGATTGCCTAAAAGCAGTGCAATGAAAATACTCATGCCAATCCAAGGCAGCAGCCAGACCGGATGCCCATGAAAATAGGCAAATGCTTTGATAACCATACCCAATAGATTTTGAATTGCCCAGCGAAAGAGACTGACAACCAAGCCTGCCGCCAAGCCAATTAAAACGGCGCGGCCTGCCTGGCGCAGATTTGAATAACTGAGTCCTGCAATTCTAGTTGTTTTCACTTTCTTCTCACGGCTATAATCCCCTTAAGGGTGACACTTGAAATAATAAAAGTGTTATTTCCTTAA
>ERZ773185.32-NODE-32-length-140107-cov-14.518557_pt1 | contig 140107 bp, 126 predicted proteins | sample MGYA00580531_ERZ773185 | MGnify/ENA primary metagenome ERZ773185 (study PRJEB29015, sample SAMEA2737799) | human gut metagenome | biome: human gut; feature: human-associated habitat; material: faeces | place: China | collected 2012 ...
CAGGACTAACTTATGGGTTGATTGTAAAAAACAGAACTTCGAAATTCATTTAAGGATTTATTTTAATTTATTTGAATGCAATTTTAAATTTTTTCAAAAAATTTTTTTTAATAAAAAAACTCCTCGGATTTTTTAACTTATCCGAAGAGTCATTTCTATGCTTTAATCTACACTTTTAACACTATTAGCAATTTTTATAACTTCATCTTTATTAACGTTAATGCAAATAATACTTATAACACTTTCATCCTGCCTCCACACTATAGATATTACTTTATCATTTTTCTTTTCATTCACTAACGCTTTATGTCCGTTAATATCTACATATGATTTTTGTGTATTTTCGGTATCTATTCCTATATCTCCTCCTTCAATTGATTTTTGTTTGAAAGATATCATATCTGCGTCTTTATAATAATCAGCACTCCATCCTGCTTCATCCTTATTCATATTTGTCATTTTAAACCCTTTCGGCAGATATGTGATTTCATATTCCTTGCTTAACTTTATTGTAAACCTGTCATCTGATACATTTTTAACATCCTCTACTTTTTCTCCCGGATATTTTCCAATGTCAGTATGGTCATTATATGTTTTCATAAAAAATTCCAAGGTTTTCTCTTTCATTGCCGGCACTGATACAACTGAGATATTGAAAATTAACAAAAGTACTCCAAGAGCTGTTGCTGTTCTATATACTTTTAATTTAAAGTTCAATGATTTAATTTTCTTTTTACGCAGCTGCTTTTTGCTAATTTTTTCAAATTCTTTTATTTGCTGTTTTGTTGGAGCATACTCATCTGTTTTGTTTAATTCTTCTGCCTCTTTTAATATCTTTCGTCCTTCTTCTTCCTGATACTCTGACAACATTGTTTTAAGTACGCTATCCATCATTTCATCATTTATTTGTCTTTTCTTCATGCCTTATACCTCCCCATTAAATATTTTTAGAAGCTTTTCTCTCGCTCTTCTAATATAAGAATTAACATTGCTTTCCTTAATCCCTGTTATTTTGGAAATTTCTTTTGAGGACATTTCCATTGTGTAGCGATAAGTTAGAAGCTCCTTGTCTCTTTCTGACATTTTCAAAAGAGCATTGCTTAAATCAATATACATTTCACTTTTTTCAAATTCATTAATATGTCCTTTTTCTGACATATTAGTATTGCTAACCTGTTCTTCTGTGACGTATTTATCTAAATACTTTGATTTAATTTTGTTCTTCCTTAAATAGTCTATACAAACGCTTCTAATTGTTATAACGAAATAATAAGACCTTGCGTGACAGTTTAATTTATTTATTTTTTCAAAATTCTGAATTATTTTTATAAAAGCCTCATTTACCATATCATTTGCAGTGTGATAATCACCTATTATATAGTAGGCTTTTTTCCTCATTATTCGGTTATACTTCTTATACCAATCTGAAAGTATACTTTTCTTATCTTCATTCTCTATGTCTTCGATTATTGCAAGCATAATCTCCCTCCATTTTTCATATGTGTCTTTTATATCTTTTGTTATCTTTGTACATTCTAGCAAAATTCCATACCATATTCAATCCTAACGTTTATCTACCAAATACAATATAAAATATTATTTCAATCCAATTTCAAATATGTGTAAAGATTTTTAATTAATAGGATTTTTTAGTTAGTCAAAAAAAGAGCTGCTACCTTAAGTAACAACTCTTTTTATTCTTTAATTCAATTATCTGATTAGTTTTATCCAATTAAATCATCATATAACTGCTGATATTTCTTTGCTGATGTTTTCCATGAGAAGTCAACTGACATTGCTCTTTCAACCATCTTATTCCAATCACGTTTCTTGTCATAATATACGTGTTCAGCGTATCTTACTGTACCCATCATTTCGTGAGCATTGTAATTGCAGAATGAGAAACCTGTTCCTGTGTTCTCATATTCGTTATATGGTTCTACTGTATCCTTTAATCCACCTGTCTCTCTTACTATAGGTAATGTACCATATCTTAAACTCATAAGCTGGCTTAAGCCACATGGTTCAAATAATGATGGCATTAAGAATGCATCACAGGCTGCGTATACTTTGTGTGAACGTTCTTCTGAATAGTAAATGTTAGCTGATACGCTCTTGCCATATTTCCAGTCAAAGTGTCTGAACATATTTTCATAACGTTCTTCACCTGTTCCTAATATAACAAACTGAACTGCATCCTGACACATTTCATCCATTACACATGAGATAAGGTCAAATCCCTTCTGGTCTGTAAGTCGGCTTACAATACCAATCATCATCTTCTTTGGATTAACTTCCAAGCCTAATTCTTTCTGAAGTGCTGTTTTGTTTTTAACCTTTTCTTTTCTGAAATTAGCCTTTGAGAAGTTCTTGTCAATGTACTTGTCTGTAGCCGGATTATATTCATCGTAATCAATACCGTTAACAATACCCCTCAGGCAATTAGATCTTGCTCTAAGTAATCCGTCTAATCCTTCTCCAAAGAATGGTGTCTTAATCTCTTCTGCATATGTATCACTAACTGTAGTTACCATATCAGCGTAAACTATACCACCCTTTAAGTAGTTACCATTGTCATAATCTTTAAGCTTATCAGATGTAAAATAGTAATCTGACAATCCTGCAATATCCTTAATAGTGTCGATGTCCCATACTCCCTGGAATTTAAGATTGTGAATAGTCATTATAGTCTTAATTCCCTGATAGAACTCTCCGCTTGCAAAACTGTCTTTTAAGTATACTGGAATTAAACCAGTATGCCAGTCATGGCAATGTATTACGTCCGGTCTGAAATCTATAACTGGCAAAGCTGAAAGGACTGCTCTTGAAAAGAATGCAAACTTCTCTAAGTCATATCTTGCATCACTGTATGGCTTCTCTCCGCCGAAGTAATATTCATTATCAATAAAATAAATCTTTACTCCTTCGTATTCAAGTTCCATAATTCCAACATACTGTTTTCTCCAACATAAGTCCATATAAAAATGGTCAATGTATGTCATCTGATCTTTCCATTTCTGGTCAATGCACATATATTTAGGAATAATAACACGTACATCATATTCTTCTTTGTCAAAACTCTTAGGCAATGAACCAACTACGTCTGCCAACCCCCCTGTCTTAATAAAAGGTACGCATTCTGACGCTGCAAATAATATTTTTTTCATATATTTTTCCTCCAAGTCGTCTCTTTTTTGGATTTTGTTTCTTACGTATATAATACTAGAAAATCAGCTTAAATTAAAGTACTAATTATCTGCATTTGTATTCTAATCTGATTTTATCTGCAATTAATGCAATAAATTCTGAATTTGTAGGCTTTCCTTTCTCTGCATTTATGGTATAACCGAACAATTCGTCTATTGTGTCCATTTTTCCTCTGTTCCATGCCACCTCAATTGCATGCCTTATTGCACGCTCTACCCTGCTTGATGTTGTCTGGAATGTTTTTGCAATTGTAGGATACAAAATCTTTGTAATGGAATTAAGCATTTCAGGATCATTGACCGACATAATAATTGCTTCTCTTAAATACTGGTAACCTTTAATATGAGCCGGCACACCTACGTCGTGGATTATGTTTGTTACATCACTTTCAATGTTTCTATCCATAAATTTCTTCTTGTCCTCGTAGGCTGCAACAAACTTCTTGTTATCAGGCAAACGTTTGTTATAACTTTTTGCTGTTTTTACCCTTTCAACTATCATTTCTGTTTCAAAAGGTTTAAGCATATAATAACCTGCCCCATAACCGAAAGCATCCTGAATTACTGTTTCATTGCTTATTGCTGATGTAATTATAAAAAAAGGAAGCTTTATAATTGAACCGTCCTTATGTATCTTGTTCATCAATGATAATCCGTCCATCTTTGGCATTATCAAATCCAAGACCACAACATCAGGATTGGTTTTCTTTATTATATCAAAAGCCTCCTCGCCATTTTTTGCTTTTCCGACTATGTTAATTTCCTCGTCCCTCTCTAATTCATTACAAATAGTCTCTACTATCTTCTCATTATCATCTACCACTGCCACACTAATTTTATTCATACTATCCTCCTGTCAATTTCTTTTATTATTTTAATCTGCATAACTATATAACTTTCAACAACAGTACTGTTATATTTTGTTGACAGAGAAGATTATAGTTTGAATTTTCCCGTTATTCAACTTAAAGAAATCGCATAAAATGCCATTATTCGACAATGTGGTTTACATATATTTTTTAATGTAACAATAATAGATAGTTTTATCTGTTTTTTTCAAAAATTCAGGTCGATAAAACACTTTTTGCGTCGGCAAAAAATTAATTTATGTAAACAATCATTTTTTCTTTTTCTGACAATTCTATTTCATATCCGTCACGGATTTCATAATAAACTTTTGGTCTTAATTTTGTTCCGTTAACTTTTGTTCCATTGGTTGAATCGTAATCTGCGATTCTGTATTTACCATCCTTATATGAAATAATTACGTGAATCTTTGAAATATAAGTTTCAGGTATTGTAATATCCGCATTTTCACGTCCGATTACAAAAGGACTTTTGTTTATTACAAACTTCTGATTATTGTATATGATTAAGGCTTCTCCCTGATTTACAACAGGTTTTTCTGCTCTTTTAGGCTGAATTGTGTTACCAAAATTTCTTGTTGCATCAGAATTAGTATTTGTCATTCTCTTCTTGCGAAGTTCCAAATTAGCCTCTGTAAAAGGATTAATTACTAATCCGTTAAGTTCTTCACAATCGTTCATATAAGTGTATGCTGCTGAAGCAGACATTCTTATAAGTGAAAAATTATCCATATATTCTACAGGTATCTGTTCAAATGTTGTAAAAACAGGCATTAATCTTGTTCTTTTGCCATCTTTTACAACATCAGGTTTAAGAGATGCCTTTTCAATAAATTCACCCATAATCTGACAGTCGCTGTAATCAACTTTTGCAGCAACAATTACTTCACATTGCTGGAAAAGTTCTATAATATCTCTTTTTTTAATCTTTTTCTCAGGTTTCTTATTGTATTTCTTTATTAATTCTTCTATTTCATGTGCTAAATCTGCATTATTTCTTGCCATAAATTCCTCCTGTAACTTCTCTTACTTAAATATCAAAGAAGTTTATTTTTCATATTCTCTACATTAAATATTAGTATACTACATTTTTCTACTTATTTCTTGATTTTTTTGCGAATTCTTTTTTTCACTATTATAAGGCACTATTATAATCTATTTACAAGTTCCTTTTATTCTATTCATTTACTTATATGGACATTCTATTTTTATCTGATTTTTTATTATTCCTTTTTCCTCCTATTTTTCCGACAGTTACATTTTTAAAGCAGAATTAATCTGCCTTTTTTTGTAATTTCAGATTTAAAAATCATCTATTACAAAAAATAGCTTTGCAAAACGCAAAGCTATAATCAATTTATATTTTTATATACTTTTCAACATATTTTCAGCTAATATACCATATCCTCTTGTTGGATCATTTATCATAACATGAGTTACAGCTCCAATTACTTTTCCATTTTGAATTATTGGACTGCCACTCATTCCCTGAACAATTCCTCCTGTTTTATTTAGCAGTCTCTTATCTGTTATTTTTATTACCATATTCTTTTCTTTTGCATTGGCATATATATTCTCTATTTCTATTTTATAAATATTTACTTTTCCATCTGCTATAAACTGTATAGATGCCTTACCTTTTTTTATTTCAGATTGTAGCCCTATTTCTTTTTCAGATATGTTATATCCTGATATAATTTTCTTATCCATATTTCCATACAAACCGCATGCACAGTTTTTTGTAATGTCGCCAATAATGTTTTTATTATTGTATTCTATTGAGCCACATAAACCTCCTGGTTTTCCAGACTCTCCTTTTCTAATTCCCCATATATTTGCCTTAAATATTGTTCCATTATTAGAAGACAGCAATTCTCCTGTATCAATATCACTTATCCCATGTCCTAAAGCACAATATTTATTATCCTTTGTTATAAATGTAACAGTTCCTATTCCCTGAGAATCATCTCTAACCCAAATTCCTAACATATAATTTCCATTTTTATCAGACACAGGCTTAATAGATATCTTTTTTGTAATATTATTATTTTTTACTGTTAATGTTACTATTTTTTCTTTGTTTTCATTTATAAGATATGACAATTGAGACTTATTACTTACTGTTTTTCCATTAAATTCCGTAATATAGTCCCCTTTTTTCACAAGACCTTTTGCAGGACATAATTTTTTGCCATTTTTTGATATAACCTGACCTTCGTCTATAATCATTACTCCTTGAGTTTTCAGATACAGGCCCACCGGCAAACCTACAGGGTAAACTTTTCTTTTATCTACTACTTTTACTTTTGTATTTTTGATTGGAACTATGCCAAACATTTTGTATTTCCCGCTATATTCACCTTTTTCTCCTGAATATATAGTATTTTTTCCATTCAGTCTTATACTTGTTTTATTTTCAACATTTAGTGAAACAGGCATGGAAAAATTATATTTGGTACTGGTATTTGTATTTATAAATATTGTATTAGGCAATCTATCCTTAACATACATAACCGTAGATACTACAATTATTACAATTGCTGTCAAAATGGATGTAATTAAAAAGTTCCTATATTTTTGTTTGTTCATTTCCATACCCCTTTCGATTATTTTTGTGAAAAAATAGAAGGAAGACTTTTGTCCTCCTTCTTAATATGTGTAATATTCTTTAATTAAAACAAGTTACTTTTTGTTCTATCTGCCATATCTTTCATTTCAGTTGCATGAATAAGTCCGGCCTCTGTTATTCCACTGCCTCCATTTATTCTTACAAGTTCTTCTATTGACTGTTGTCTTGTAAGTTTCTTAATTGATGTTGTTGTAGAATTTTCATCTGCTGTCTTTTTAATTAAATAATGACTATCCGCCATTGCAGCAATCTGTGACAAATGTGAAATGCATATAACCTGATGATTTCTGCTGATTTTAGCCATTTTTTCTGCCACTTTCATAGCCGTCTGACCACTTATTCCAGTATCAATTTCATCAAAAATCAATGTGTCAATATCGTCTTCTGTTGCAAGAATTGACTTAATAGCAAGCATAATTCTTGATAACTCACCACCTGATGCAACTTTTACCAATGGTTTAACAGATTCTCCCGGATTAGTTGAAATCATAAATTCAACATTATCAAATCCGTTTTCTCCAATGCTTTCTTTTCTTGTAATCTGAATTTCAAATTCAACAGCAATAAAATTAAGATCAACCAAAGCCTGTTTTACAAGAACTTCCAGCTCCTTTGCAGCTTTTTTTCTTTGTTCAGATAACTTTGTGCAGAGATTATTTAATGTTCCTTCCAATTCTGAAATCTGATTTTTAACGCTTTCCATTTCATCTGTCATATTGTTAAGTTTTTCCAGATATTCTTCTTTTTCTTCTTTATATCTAAGAATCTCTTCTATATTATTACCATATTTTAATTTTAAATGATTAATAACATCAAGTCTTTCTTCAACTTCCCTAACATATTCAGGATTAAAATCCATTCCACTGTTATAATCATAAATCTGAGATGTAAGCTCTCTGCAAAGATTATCAATATCATATAGTTCTGTCTGGAACTGGCTTATTTTTTCATCCATTCCCTTAATACTATTAATATCCATTACAGCCTTATTAATTATATCCCCAAGACCGCCTGCTGTTTCATAACTTAAGGCGTTGTAAATTTCTGACAACGCTGAAACTATTTCCTTGCTATTAGATAACTTCTTAAATTCTTCTTCTACCTGAACATCTTCTTCCGGTTTAAGATTAGCTGATTCAATTTCATTAACTTCATATTCAGCAAACTCAATCTCTCTTGCTTTTTGACCTTCATCAATATTAAATTCTTCTAATTTTTTTATTAATTTTGTATATTTACTATACTCTTCCTTTATCTGTTCTTTTAATTCTAATATGGAATCCTTTGCAAATTTATCCAAAATATCTAAATGATTTTTTGTATATAATAATGACTGATGATCGTGCTGACCATGTATGTCAATTAATAAGGACATTACATTTTTTAATGTTTTGATATTTACAGTTTCCCCATTTATTTTAGAAATACTTCTTCCTTCTGAAATCTTTCTTGTAACTGTAACAATATTGTCCTCTTCCATATAAATATCATATTTTTTCAATTGTTTTGCGCAATTTTCGCTAACTGAAAAAGTTAATTCAACCAAAGAATAATCTGTGCCTTTTCTAATCATATCTTTAGAAGCCTTATTGCCTAAAGCAATGTTTACAGAACCAAGTATAAGTGACTTTCCTGCACCGGTTTCACCTGTTAAAACGATTAAACCTTTTTCAAAGTCCACATCTACCTCTTCTATTAAAGCCAAATTCTTTACGTGTAAATTTAAAAGCATGTTTTCCTCCTTTCTATATTTTAGATAATTGTATATTTCCAATCACCCAGAGAAAATTTCATTGCAAATACGTTGATTTTATCATTTTGCTCCGTCGCCTATTGCAAAGCGAAACCCTAAACTCGCCTACGGCTCACACAGTAGGTTTATCGCTTTGCACTATACTCGCAAAATTTCAAAAATCTGCCTATTGTTTGCTACTGAATTTTTCTCTGGGTGATTGTATTAATTATCTTTTTTACTATATTATAATGTCAAAAGGTCTTGTCCCACCTGCGCTTGCACAATGTTGAGAAAATGACCTTGTGACACGTAACAAGCCGTGTAATCGTTTTTAGCGTATGAAACTTTCTATATGTTCCTTAACCCTATCTGTTTCTTCAGCATGTTTTACCACACACATTATTGTGTCATCTCCGGCAATACAGCCTAAAATTTCTTTAATCTGCATTGCGTCAAGTGCTGCAGCCACTGCCATTGCCATTCCTGACACTGTTTTTACTACAAGTATATTTCCTGCCGTATCCATTGTTATAATTCCATCATTTAAAACACGCATATACTTGCTATTTGATACTATATCTGAACTGCTCTGTACTGCATATTTCTGCTTACCGCCTTTTGTGGCTATTTTTGTAAGATTAAGCTCTCTTATGTCTCTTGATATTGTGGCCTGGGTTACATTAAAACCATTTTCAACAAGCTTTGCTGCCAACTCTTCCTGAGTTTCAATATCATAATTGGTTATTAATTCTATTATTTTTCGCTGTCTTTTTGTTTTCATGGCATATCTCCTAATCACCAAGCTTATCCTTTATTACCTGAAGAAAGCTTCCTTCGTCAAGCTTAGCTATCTCTGTGGTTTCAACTGCTTCATATATTCTGATTCTATCTTCTGAAACTATGTTAAATATTCCATCACCGTCAAATGCTATCTTTCTGTTTTCTTCATTAGGCGTTCTTGACGGTCCGATTATAACCTCTATTTCATCATTTCTTGACAGAAGAATACTTCTTGTTCCAATTGAATGAGGACATATAGGTGTAAGAATAATCATATGTGAATCAGGTCTTGCCACAGGACCTCCTGCTGAAAGATTATAAGCAGTTGAACCTGTTGGTGTTGACAATATTATTCCATCTGCCTGAAACTTTCCAAGAAGTTGACCATTAACGTACACATCAAAATTGGAAATAGCCATATCGCCACCTCTATGTATTACAATATCATTAAGCACATTAGACTTGTACACAACTTCGTTGTTTCTTATAACCTGACCGCACAACATCATTCTTGACTCAACATTAAATCTGTCATTTAAAAGTCTGTCAATTGAGCCTTCCATTTCTTCCGGTGAAATTTCTGCAAGGAAACCTAAAGTTCCCTTATTTACGCCAATAAAAATCACATCAAGTTTCTCTAAGTCTTTAGCCGCATGAAGTAATGTTCCATCGCCACCTATTGTTATAACACATTCAAGATTTCCCGGAACCTGCTCCTCTAAAATAACCCGATACTGTCCTGTAGCTGTGTCCACGTTATTTAAAACCACGCAACTGCCACCTTTTTTTATAATATAATCTGATATTTTATTTGCAATGCTGTTTTTTTCATCTTTATAGCTGTTTGTAATTATGCAAAAATTTTTCATCCAAAAACTCCAATATTCAAAAATTATAATTATAAACTTAATCTAAGCCAGTCTAAATCTAACTGTTTTCCTGCTTCTTTTTATCAAGTGCTACATGTGAATCTTCAACAACTTTAACAGGGTCAACACATATCTCATCTACAACCGGTTCTTCACCATTGTTCTGCAAATATAATAAATATTCAATATTGCCCTCCGGTCCCTTAACAGGTGAATAGTCAAGATTTAAAATCTTAAATCCTATGGACATTGCATATTCTATTACTTTTTCAATAACCTGAACGTGAACCTTCTTATCTCTTACAACACCTTTTTTACCTACATTCTCTCTTCCTGCTTCAAACTGTGGCTTAATAAGACATACTATCTGACCATTTTCCTTTAGAAGATTCTTAACAGGTAATAAAACCTTAGTTAATGATATAAATGAAACATCAATTGAAGCAAAATCAAGTACATCATCAATTTGGTCAGGTGTTACATATCTAATATTAGTTCTATCCATACAGATTACTCTGTCATCCTGTACAAGTTTCCAAGCAAGCTGACCATGACCCACATCAACAGAATAAACTTTTACCGCACCATTCTGTAACATACAGTCAGTAAAACCACCTGTTGAAGCTCCAACATCCATGCATGTTTTTCCTTCTATCTTCACTCCGAAAACATCCATGGCTTTCTCTAATTTTAAGCCACCACGGCTAACGTATTTCAGTGTCTTTCCTCTAACTTCAATATTTACTTTTTCGTCGAAAGTTGTTCCCGCCTTATCCTCGCGTTCATTATCAACGAAAACTATACCACTCATTATTATGGCTTTGGCTTTCTCTCTTGAAGGAGCCAAACCTCTTTTTACTAATAAAACATCTAATCTTTCTTTCATCTTGTCAGTTCCATTACCTTTTCGTATATATTTTTATAGCTTATTCCTATTTCTTCCCTAAGCAAAGCCACGTTACCCTGTTCCACAAACCTGTCATCAATTGCCATAACCTGAACATCTGCATCAATTCCACTTTCCAATATGAAAGTTTCAACGCTTTCTCCAAAACCGCCTTTTTTAATTCCTTCTTCCACAACAATTATATGTTTGTGATTTTCAGCAACCCTTTTAATAAGTTCAGTATCCATAGGTTTAATAAAAACAGGATTGACAAATGCAGGATGTACATTCTCTTTCTCAAGCATATCTATTGCCTTATAGGTTTCCTCAACCATTGAGCCTACAGCTATAATTGCCACATTACCACCTGCATTGTTGCCATCTTTACTGCCTTCTTTTAATATCTGACCTTTTCCATACTGCAAATTAATGTCTTCCTTAATTTCAGGAAAAGCAACACCTCTCGCAAATCTGATTGCTATTGGCCCGTCAAAATGTTCAGCAAACTTCATTGCCTCTTTTAATTCTTTAATTCCTGACGGTGCAATTATTGTCATGTTAGGCATTGCTGACAGAAATGACATATCAAAAATGCCCTGATGGGTTTCGCCGTCACTACCAACCAGACCTGCCCTGTCAAAAATCAATGTTACCGGAAGTTTCTGTATACATACATCGTGTAAAATCTGATCATATGCTCTCTGATAGAACGATGAATATATTGACACCACAGGCTTGTATCCTGATACTGCAAGTCCTGCTGCAAAAGTTACTGCGTGTTCTTCTGCTATTCCCACATCGAAAAATCTGTCAGGGAATTCTTTCTGGAATCTTGATAATCCTGTTCCATCAGGCATTGCCGCTGTTATTGCAAGAATTCTGTCATTTGTCTTTGCCATTTTAACCAATGTTTTTGAGAAAACATCTGTATATGACATCATTCCGTTAGTTACTGTTTCAAGGCCTGTACTTATGTCAAAAGGATTAACTCCGTGATACTTAGAAGGATTATTCTCTGCAGGTTCATAACCCTTGCCCTTCTTTGTTCTTACACAAATAATAATCGGTCTGTTAATCTTTAATGCCTCTTTAAAAATATCTATCATTTCAGGAATATTATGGCCGTCAACAGGCCCAATAGATGTTATTCCCAAATCTTCAAACAATCCCTGACTAATAAACAGATTCTTAATATGGTCCTTTGTTCTTTTTACACTTTTTACAAGGCTTGAACCAAATTTGGGGATTCTGCTAAGTGATGTTTCTACATCACTTTTAAAGTCATTGTATTGTTCACTTGCTCTTAACTTATTAAGATAATTAGACATACCACCAACATTCTTTGATATTGACATTTTATTGTCATTTATAATAATAAGCATGTTTCGTTTTAAATCTGCCACATTGTTAATTGCTTCTAATGCCATACCACCGCTTAAAGCTCCGTCGCCTATTACTGCAACTATCTTTTCATCTGTTTCATTTAGTTTAGCTGCTGTTGCCATACCAAGGGCAGCAGAAATGGATGTTGAACTATGACCTGTATCAAAGCTGTCACATAGACTTTCATGTCTTTTTGGAAAACCACTTAATCCGTTTAACTGTCGCAAAGATTCAAACTCGTCCTTACGACCTGTTAAAATCTTATGTGTATATGCCTGATGTCCAACATCCCATACAATCTTATCCTTAGGAAAATCAAGCACTGCATGCAAAGCTATTGTTAAATCAACAGTACCTAAGTTAGAAGCAAGATGTCCCCCTGTCTTACTTACTGAATCAATAAGAAACTTTCTTATTTCTTCTGCAAGTTTTGGATAATCTTTTTTATCTATATTTTTAATATCATTTGGTTTATTAATTTTTTCTAAAAGTTCACTCATTTATTTCACTCTGTTAATTAATTTTATAATTAAATTTTTAAGGAATTCACTATCTCCCCCAAGACTTTCAAGTAAATTAACCGCCTTCTCTGAGTAATCTTCAACTAGTCTTTTTGATTCATCTATTCCTTTTAAAGTAACATATGTAGTCTTATTGTTCTTTTCATCACTAAGAACCGGCTTTCCAAGTTCTTCCAATGTTCCTGTTACATCAAGAATATCATCCTGAATTTGGAATGCTATACCTACATTAGTTGCTATTTCCTCCACTGTTTCAACAGCCTGCTCATCTACTCCTGCCAGAATGGCTCCAACCATCATTGCCCCCTCGATTAATGCTGCTGTCTTAAGCTTGTGAATAAAATTAATTGTATCTATGTCTTTTTCTTTATTTTCGTTTATTACATCAACAGTCTGACCGCCAATCATTCCGTAGATTCCTGCCTTGTAAGCAAGAATATTCATGGCAAGTGCTGCTCTTTGAGGATATTTACTCTTTAGTATTGCCATACTCATAGTTTCGTATGCCATATTAAGAAGTCCATCCCCTGCAAGAATCCCTATATCTTCGCCATATACGGCGTGTGTAGTCTTCTTGCCTCTTCTATACATATCATTATCCATTGCCGGCAAATCATCATGTACTAATGAATATGTATGAATCATTTCCATTGCTGCCATAAACGGATATGCCTCTTTTTCATCTCCGCCAAACAATCTTAATGTTTCCAAAACAAGCATTGGTCTTAATCTTTTTCCACCTGCCTTAAGACTGTAATTCATTGCTTCAATTATAATCTTCTGCAGTCCTTCTTCCTTAGGACAATAATCGTATACAATCTTTTCAACGTATGCCGTTCTTTCCTTTAATTCTGTATCAAAATTATTCATTTATATTTCCCTCTTCAATAATTTTAATCTGCTTTTCTATTTTTTCAATCTGGTTGTTACAATCCTGTACCAAACTAAGCCCTTTATTATATAATTCAAATGACTGTTCTAATGTTATTCTGTCTGACTGCATTTTTGAAATTATATCTTCAAGCTGTTCAAAATTGTCTTCTATGCCGACATTTTCTGTATTATTCATATTATTTCCCGTATTATTTTCTTCTATAATACTTGCAACATTATTTTCAGTATTATTCTCCATTATTTTCTCCCTGAACTTCCAATACACTTGCTTTTATTTTTCCGTCTGAAATTGTCAGATTAATATTATCTCCCTTTTTAAGTTGTTCCACTGTTTTAATTGATTCTCCTGAATCATTTGCAACATAGGCAAAGCCTTTTGAAATCTTATTAAGTGGAGATAATCCGTTAAGTCTTACTGCGTATATCTGAAGCATATGTTTTCTACTATCCAAAATAGTATGAAAACAATCTGTAAGATGCATCTGCAAGTCAGATATATATTGCTTTCTTGTAAGCAACATATTCTTAGGGCTATACATCTGAATACTATTTTCCAGATTCTTAGTAAGTAATTTGTATTTTTCAATAAAATGTTCTTCGTAAGTTGTAAGCATCTTTCTATAATTCTGCAACTTATTTTCAAATTCCATATAATCAAACACTGCCAATTCTGCCGCTGCCGACGGAGTAGGTGCTCTTCTGTCCGAAACATAATCTGCTATTGTTGTATCTGTTTCATGTCCTACTGCAGATATAATAGGGGTATTGCAATTAAAAATAGCTTCTGCCACAATCTTTTCATTAAAAGCCCACAAATCCTCTATAGAGCCACCACCACGGCCTACAATAATGGTGTCAAGATTCATTGAGTCAAGACATCTTATTCCGTTAACAATGTCTTTTGCTGCATCAGCCCCCTGCACAAGGCATGGATACAAATAAAGTTGCACATACGGATTACGTCTGGTTGTTATATTAATAATATCTTGTATTGCCGCACCTGTCTGTGCTGTACATATTCCAATTCTTGTAGCATATCTTGGAATAGGTTTCTTATACATAGGATCAAAAAGTCCCATTTCTTCAAGTTCAACTTTTAATTGCTCAAATCTTTGATAAAGTAACCCTGCACCTTCTAATATAATCTCCTTGGCATATATCTGGTACTTTCCGTCTCTTTCATAAACACTTACGCTGCCAAGAACAACAACCTTCTGTCCTTCTTCCATCTTAAATTTAAGTCCTGACCTGTTACCTGCAAACATAATTGCAGATATAACTCCGGTTCTATCCTTTAACGTAAAATAAATATGTCCCGATGTGTGATATTTGCAGTTACTTACCTCGCCTTTTATATAGATATTATTTAAGGCAAAGTCCTGATTAAACATTCTTTTTATATAATTGTTTACCTGTCCTACAGTATATATGGATGCCATATTAACTCCTAAAATAACTTTGCAAGTACACCGTTAACAAATGAAGGTGAATCATCTGTTCCATATTTCTTAGCAAGTTCAATGGCTTGATCAACAGCAACTTTTTCAGGAATGTCTTCATCAATCTTCATTTCATAATAAGCAAGTCTTAATATTGTAAGATCTACTTTTGACATTCTGTCTGTTGTCCACTTTACAGCAGCCTTATTGATTGCTTCATCTATTTCGTCTATCTTTTCTGCTATTGCATCAACTCTGTTAGAAACAAATTCTCTGTCTTCTTCTGATACTTCAGGTGTTTCCTCCCAAAACAAATCATATTGTTTCGGCATTTCTGATCTATTGTGAAAATCATTACAATATAATAACTTAAATGTATTCTCTCTTAATTTAACTCTGTTCATATTTCCTCCTAAAATTGCTAGTATTCCTATGATGTCAAAAAGGGTGTCTGTTACAGACACCCTAAAAAATAACTTGTTTAGTTAGTTGCTACGCTTGCAATGTTCACATTAACATTGGCAACTTCCATACCTGTCATGTTTTCTACTGTTGTTTTAACCTTGTCCTGAACCTTCTTTGATATTGTAACTATATTCTCATTAATTCTAAGAATAATTGATAAATCTACCATTACTGTATTATCTACAACGTCAACTCTAACGCCTTTAGATAATTTCTTCATTCCAAGTTTTGAAACAAGCTCTGCTGTGATGTTTCCTGCCATAGCCACAACACCATCAACCTCCATTGCTGCCATCGCTGAAATAACAGCAAGTACATCATTACTAATCTGAACTTCTCCTAAGTCAGAATTGTCATGTTCAATATAAGTAGTTCTCTGAGATTCCATATTGACCTCCTAATGCGTATTCTTGTGATTATTATACCATCATTGATGTCATTTTACAACTGACTAAATTATTGTATTTAGTTTATTGCCAGTCTATGTCAGGAACCTTTACCACTACCGTTTTAGTCTTAATGGCAGTGTCCGCCACACTTGCTGCAATCTCCACCGCACTGAAGTGACTTGCCGGCTTTTTTATCTTTAACCATGCTTCTAATTATTAAAGCTATTATAATTGCTAATACTATTAGTACAATGATTGTTCCCATATCATTCGCCTCCATTTTTCTTTTCAAACGCAAAGTTGATAGCAAGATTTTCTTGCCCATAAAATCTTGCTATCCTGCTTGGCTATATATTAACATTTAGAAGTTTTCCTTGCAGTAGTTAGTATACCCTAACCTCTGTTCTATGTCAATAACTTTTTTCTTTATTTTGGTTATTTTATAATTTTTTATTTAATTTGAATATTTATATAATAAATGGTATAATATGGTTTACGTATATGTTAACGGCCTTAGGTTTCACAGCACCGGTTCTTTCCGGTTACTTAGTTGGAATTATTTTAAATTTAAAAGAATTAAGTTAGGATGGTAATAATATGACACATAGTAACGAATCAGCAGAAAATTATTTAGAGACAATCTTGATGTTAAGTCAGAAGCTTCCTGTTGTAAGATCAGTAGATATAGCAAACGAGTTAGGATATAAGAAATCAAGTATTAGTATTGCAATGAAGAATTTAAAAGCTAAGAATCAGATTACAGTAACCGATGCAGGCTTTATCTATCTTACAGATGAAGGCAAAAAAATTGCTGAAATGATTTATGAACGTCATCGTTTCATAACAGCTTTTTTAACAAGCCTTGGGGTTGATGAGAAAATTGCTGCGGAAGATGCATGTAGAATTGAGCATGTAATAAGCGAAGAAAGTTTTGCAGCTTTAAAAGAACATATTAAATTATAATTTTAATATTTTACGCCGCACCAAATGGTGCGGCTTTTCTTATTGGTTGTTTGTTGGTGTAATTGTTATATTCTTTGCTGCTATTCCCGTTTTTCTCTTTACCACATTTTCAATCTGGGCTTTCTTTGTTTCATCCATCTCAGCATCATTTACAATAACATCCACCTGTTTGTCTGTAATCGTTACAAGCACATCCTCAAAACCTTTTGCCTTTAATAACGTTTCCACTGTATTTTCCATATCTGTAGTTTTTGTAAGTTCAGTCATTGAGGTTACTGCTTTCTTTTTTTGATTCTCCTCCAAGTCCTTATTGTTAATCACTTCCAATAAAGTTTCCTTATTTTTTGAACGCGTCTGTTCCCTGTTTAATCTTGCCTGAACCATATAACTGCTTACTGATGTGCCATTAGTTAATATTGCAGCTCCCGGCTCTTTGGTTTCTTCCTGAGTAGTACCATCGTTTTTTTCATTTTCACCATTTACATCATCCCCCGAATTTTCAGCACTACTGTCCAAACCTTCACCGTCCAGACTTTTTATTTCACCGTTTTCATCTGAAAGATTATCCTGTGAATAAACACTGTCATATGTATTATTGTTTGCCTCTTTCGTCTTTTCCTTCTTTGACAGATTATCCGTATAATTCAAATACCCTGCAACTGCAATCAGAACAGCCAGCGCCGTAACAATAATCTGATTCTTTTTTAATATTTTTTTCATTGGACATCCCTCCTAATCAACTTCTAATACTGATATTTTATGTATCGGAACATCAAATAATGCCGATAACATATTAATAATTTGTCCCTTCTTTTTTTCATCCGAAATACCTTTTGCCGTAATTGCTATACCCTCAACTTTTGGATAAAGTTCCTTAACTATATAAGGCTCTTCTCCGTTATTTCCTGAAAATATGACTGTTGACTTTTTAGATGAAGCATTTATGTTATCTCTATTTTCATTTTTTTCCTTTCCTGACGAATCTTCCACATCCTCCTGTAATATTTTTTCGCTGCCTGATTTAAAAGATATTACAACGGAAACTTTAGATATACCATTAATATTCTCTAAAAGTTTTTCAACTTTATTTTCCATATCAGTTTCGTAATTGTTTGACGTTGTTTTGGTTTTAACATTGCTGTCCGGCACTTTTTTATCTTTTATATTTTCAAAATATGATGCACCTACAAGCATTATTCCTGCCAATGCCAAAAGAAGTATTTTTTCTTTTCCGATTTTACTAATGTTCTTAATTTCCGGCATTTTCTTTATATCCATTGCTCACCCTTTCATAAACCTTATTTTCAAGACTCTCCCTGTTATTTTCAAAAGTATAATTTTCTTCTTTTAAACTGCCATGAGTGTAGTTTTTAATTATTTGCTCAATGTCACCACTGTTGTTTTTTATATTAATAATGGGATTAACGATTAGTGCAAGCAAAACTATACCTGCAAAAAGTTTTATATATTTCTTACTGCTGCTTTCCGGAAATATATTTAAAACAAGGGAAATTACCAGTGAAAAAATACATATATTTTTTATATATTGATACAAAAATTCCATTTACTATTCCTTTTTTATTATGATTAGAGCTTCAAAATGTTAAATTTTGATTCCATTATGTTTTTACGTTAGTTGTCATGCATATAATTGCAATGCTTATTACAAAAAGAAAACCACTGCTTATTACAACTCTTATAAGAAGCCTTATGCCCTTACAAAGGCAGTTAAGGCTTTCAATTATTCGTCTGTCTGCAACGGGCTGGATTATTGCCGTCAAAATCTGAATCGACGCTGAATATATTTGAAGTTTCATATATGGAACAAAGCAAATCAATATTGTCATTATGATTCCAAATGTTCCGATGCAGTTTTTAATTAAATTAGCTGAACCTAAAAGCATTCCCGTAACCGCATCAGCCCCATCGCCTATAACCGGCAAGGTTCCGATAAACTTCTTTATTGTAGTGTTTTTTGCCATATCAACTGAGGGCAAAATTAATCCCTGAATAATATTTAGCCCGGTTACTATTCCCACCATTGTCTTATTTACAAAATTTATAAAATTCTCTATTACGTGGGTTGTTCCCGACAAAAAATCTTCTCTGGAAATATTATTAACCAAACTTATTGCCATGTATATTTTTATTGCAGGCAATGTTATTTTCAAAAAAACGAACTGGCAAACCTCAATAATCACAAGTGTTAACTGATAAAAACCGGCCGCTGCTGCCTGTCCCACTATTGCCACCGACAAAAAATACGCCGGAATCATTCCGCCAACAAACTTTAATAATAGCTTCACTAATTGGGCAGCTATAATTGAAAACTCCTCAAACATAGTTACCATTATTGCAACTGTAACCATATAACATATGTAAAAGCCTGTATCGCTAATGCCATTCTTTGAAAACACATTTGCAAAGTTTGTAAAAAAAGAAGCAATAATTGTAATCAAAAGCAGATTAACAAGAGTTTTTTCGATTAGACTTACATCCCCTATTGTTTTTTCATAGGCAGTTCTTCCTATCTCCTTTAAAACAAGAAGCACATCTCCGTCCCTTAACTTTTTTAATATATATTTGTAATCAATGTTATCATACCCCTGAGTTTTAAGAATTTTTCCGCTGTCTTCCAAGTCAAAATCATCAATTGTTATAATCTCTTCCGAAATCACTCCTGCTTTAACAGGTTTAGGCGTTAAAAATAACAAAATAAAAAATAGCAAAACAAGCTTAAATATGAATTTTGTATTAATAATTCTCATAATATTTTCCTTACGATAATTGATTGGGAATATTTCTTTTCTAAAAGTTTCTCGGAATAATCATTTTCTCACAGCAATAATTTTCTCACGATAATAACTTTCCAATAGAAGAAATCAGTTCCGTAAAAACCGGAAAACTTATAACCAATACAGATAATTTTCCAAAAATCTGAACCTGATTTGCCACAGCCTGATACCCACAATCCTTTGCTATATCTGAAGCAATTTCCGATATAAAAGTCACCCCTGTTATTTTTAAAATAATTTTTATATATTCCCTGCTAACAGAAGTTATGCCGGCAAGCCTTTCTACCATTTCCACAATTTCATTCACTCTTACAAGTGAATATAAGAAAATAAAAGCGCATCCTACCACCGAAATCATTATTCCATATTCAGGTTTTATTGACTTAAACTGAATTGCCATAAGCACAACAACAATTCCCATTATTCCTATAACTAACATTTTCTAACCTTTAATTTATAATTCAAAAAGACGCTGTATAGTACTGAACAATTCATATATGTAAGGCACAATCCACATAAGAACAAGAATAAGTCCTGCAAGACTTGTAAGAAAAGCCTGCTCTTCTCTTCCGCTATGTTTTAAAATCTGACCTACAACAGAAACTATTATGCCCACGGCAGCAATTTTAAAAATCAAACTAATATCCATATTTCTCCCTATATAAGAACTATTCCTAAAAATGCCCCGCAAGTAATTCCAAGCATCCTGTACAACTTACATTTTTCATTTTTTTCTTCTTTTAATTCTTTTATTGTTAATTGGATTTGTGACTGATATTTTTCAATATTATTAATCTGGGTTTGTCTGTCAGTTATTCCAAGCCCTCTGCCAAAATCTTTCAGACTGTTTTTATCCTCTGATTTTAGTGATGATTTTTTACCAAAAATATTATCCACACCTAAACTCCATGCCACGCTTAAAGGCATTTCTGACTTTTTAAAACTTTCCTGAACTTTTGCCACAAACTCCCCCACCTTCCCCTCTATCATTTCCGATATATTTTCCAAAGCTTCCTGAACAGAATTATTGCTATAACTAATTTCCCCTTTTAGCAAAATCAGCATTTTCTGTATTTGCTCTAATCTGTTAATTCTTTCAATATAATCTTTGCTAAACAAATAGCCCATTAAGGAGGCTGACATCATAATCAGAACAATTCCTATTATTTTCAGATACATACATATTCCCCCATACTTTTTATAACTATTTTTCTTTTAAAAATCTTATCTATATCTTGTCCCAGCTTTTCCCTTGCTTCTGCCAAATCTTTTCCATGAATAGTTGCCACAACACTTACCCCGCTGTTTACTGCATATTCAATCGCCTTAAAGTCAGCTCCACTTCCAATTTCATCAACAGCTATAACTTTAGGTGCCATAGACCTTATTGCCATAACAATGCCACTATACTTTGTACAATCACTTATAACATCCGTCCTAAGTCCTAAATTAATCATTGGAACTCCCCTGTAACTTCCACCTATTTCATTTCTTTCATCCACAACTGTTACATTTATTCCTTTTAAATTGCTATAACCCCTTATAATATTTCTAAGCAAAGTAGTTTTTCCCAAACCCGGCGGAGATATAATAAGAAGATTTTCTTTTTCTTCCACAATTTTATTTACCAATTCACAACCTGCGTTTTTTAAGTCGTGGCTAATTCTGTAATTCATAAATTTAATATTTTTTATTATATTAATTCCCTTATTATCCATTACAACCTGTCCTCCAAGTCCAACTCTGTGTCCTCCGGGAATTGTAATATATCCGTTACGAATGCTACTTTCAAAAGAATAAGCCGAATATTCAGTTATCAGATTAAAAGCTGTTTTAATATCTTCCTCATTTACAATATATTCTGAAATTACATATTCATTATTCTTAATAAAAATTATTAAAGGGCAATTAATACGCAGCCTAATTTCAGTTAAATCATTAAAATCCATCCACTGATTTTCACATTTATTTCTGATGGCATTTCTCACATTAGGCGGTAAATATTTTTCAATTATTTCCATCTTTTCAATCTCCTTATGAAAATATATGTGAAAAAACTGCTATTATTCTATTTACTTTTATGAAATATAAAGTAAAATAATATTAAGTACACATATTATTTTATGTAACAATTTTTATAAATAATTAGGAGGAGCTTATGAAAAATACACGTATTATAGGCATAATTTCAGTTACAGTGCTTCTACTTAGCACAATAACAATCTACGGATATGAAAGTTCAGGCAACAAAAACATTAACACTTATGAAGCTACTCAGGAATCAACACCAAGTGTTACAACAATTCCTGCAACTACAACACCTGTAACTACTGATCCTACAACCAAGCCGGTAACAACTACTAAACCGGTGACAAAACCTACAACAAAGCCGGTGGCTACTACTAAACCTACAGCTACAAAGCCTAAAACTACAACAGCTGCTAAGAACAATGTTAAAGAAACAACAAAGATTTACAACAAAGTAAAATCTATTTCATTAGACAAGAAAGTTATTCGTTTAAATAAGGGGGACAAAAGGACTCTTACTTCTTACGTAAAATACAAGAAGCGTAAAAAAGGAGTTAACGAACCTTTAATCTGGAAAACATCAAACAAAAAAGTTGCTACTGTTTCCCAGAAAGGTGTAGTAAAAGGAAAATCAAACGGAAAGGCATACATAACTTTAAAATCAAAAATCACAGGCAAAACCGTAAAATGTAAAGTTACCGTTGCAAAGACAAAATACGTTGCCTTCACTTTCGATGACGGTCCGGGAATCTACACAGACAAGCTTCTTAAAGCTTTAGACAAGAACAATGCAAAAGCAACATTCTTCGTAGTTGGCTCATGTGTAAACTCCCATAAGCCACAATTAAAGAATGAATATAAACTTCATATGGAAATAGGTAGCCATACATACAATCACAGCAACCTGAAAACTTTATCAGTGCCACAAATCAAAAAAGAACTTGGTTCAACAAATAAAGTAGTAAAAAGTGTAATCGGTACAACACCTACGCTACTTCGTCCACCATATGGAAGCTATAATAAAACAACAGGAAAGTACGCAGGCGTACCAATGATATACTGGTCAGTAGACACACTTGACTGGAAATACAGAAACGTAAACTACGTATCAAGTACAATCCTAAAAGAAACAAAAGCTTGGGATATCGTACTTCTACACGATATACATCAGACATCAGTAGACGGATTTATAAAGGCGTTGCCAACCCTTAAAAAGAGAGGTTACGAACTGGTAACAGTAAGCGAATTGTACAGCCTTAAAGGCAAAAAACTTAAAAACGGAGTAATGTATTTTAGTCCTAATAGGGATTAACTTTTCCACAAAAAAGAACAACCAACTCAACGAAAGCACGCTTCCGCTGCTCTCGGCTCGTAGCAGTACTAAGAATCTATGACAGTTTCACTGCCCTATCTTCTAAGAACCGACGGCCTCAAAGCACTTTCTTTAGAGTTGGTTGTTCTTTTTTTATAAATTTTATTGATTTTTGCTCTAAAATTTTAACTTAAAAAATTTTTCGTTTTGCCATTAAAATCTTAGCCTAAGAGTTCTTTTACCATTTCGCCGTTAAATTCTACTTTTTTAAGATTGTTTACTTCGATTTGGTATAATGCGTTAGCTGCCAGATGTTCGGCTGCCTGTTCTAAATCTCTTATTCCGCTTGTGTTTTTGTATATTTCCATTACTGCATCAAGTGCTTCTTCTGTCATTACACATTCGTCTTCTTTTAGGCTCATTCTCTTTAGTACCTTTGGAAGTGCAAATTTTGAAAAGATAATTTTCTTTTCTTCGATTGTGTAGTCAGGAATGTCTATTACTGCAAATCTTGACATTAATGGTGCGCTTATCTGGTCTTTCTCGTTAGCTGTTGCAATTGGGTAAACACCAACTGTTGGAATCATACATTCCATATAGTTGTCTGTAAAGCCAAGATTGTCAAGAAGTGTTAATAACACGTCTGCCGGATTACCATTACCCTTTCCTGATGCTGCTTTGTCTAATTCGTTTATGATAAATACAAGGTTAGACTCGCCTGCCATTGAGAAGGCATCCATTATAATTCCCGGTTTGGCGTTTGAGTAAATACGTGAGCTACCTGTTAACTGTTCAGGGTCGTTGATTGAACTCATATCAAGTGTTGTCCAAGGAAGTTTTAATATCCTTGCAACCGCATAAGCTATCTGTGATTTTCCTGTTCCTGCAGGTCCGATAAGTAAAAGTCCGTATGCAGGAAGTGTATGTGTACGGTTAATCTGGATAATTGTTTCCATAATACGCTGTTTTACCCGTTCCATACCATATAATTCTTCGTCTAATATTTTTCTTGCTTCCACAGGATCAATAGCTTCAAAATAATTATTTTTCCACTGAATGTTCATCATAATTGAAAGTGCTCTCTGTGCGTGATGTCTTTCTTCCTGTGAAACTTCATTTGAACGGGCAACTGCTAAGTTTCTTCTTGCCCAAAGTCTGATATTATCAGGTAAAGTTCTTCCGGCGCAGTTCATAAAGTCAGTAATACTCTGAATACTTGTAAGCTTCATGCTGTCCCCTTCTTCTTCCTGATCCTCGTCTAATTCTTCTTCAATAGGAGGATTGCTTGCAAGAAGTCTTTCGATCATAAACTGAAGGAATCCGTCTTCTGCTGAAAGCTTTGTAACTCCCCCTGCTGCTGTTTCCCTGATTTTGTAAACAGCATAACCATTCTCTGTATTCTCACCTGAAAGTCTTACATTAATATGGTTTTCACCTAGCCACTTTAATAAACTTACAAAACGTGAATCTATTTTTAAAATATCTGCTGTAACTGTTCCGTCTTCCTCTTCAAACTCAAAAGTTGTAGCTTTTGTAGGATTAGTGAACTTACCGCTTGAGTGATGTTTCCACTGTCTTTTCTTATTGTCCAATACTAATATTGGCTTCTCTGCTGAAGTTGTTTTCTCATTAGAGCTAAATGTTGTATATGTACATACAACTTCTTTTTTCTCCTCAGGTGCATTGTTAAAATCAAATACTGGCATAACTTCTACTCTCTCTTTTTTCTTTTTTATTCTCTGTTAATTTTAAAGCATATTTCAAAAATTACAACACTTTTAATAGAAATAATGTATTAAATGTAGTACATTCCCTGATTGTATTCGTCATAATCTTTGTAGCTGCTTTCTAAGTCTGCCAAAGTGGTGTTTTCAAGTACTTCATCCAGTCTGTCATTGATTTTGTCAATAATTAAGTTCTGAATTGTTAAGGCAATTCTCGGATTTTCGCTTTCTGATACTTCTTCTCTCTCAATTCTGTATGCACCATCTAAAGCTTCGATAATTGATGCCACTGTAATTCGTGAAGGGCTGTCCCCAAGTAAATATCCGCCCTGAGCACCTTTTATACTCTTAATAATTCCTGCACGTCTTAATGAGGCAAAAATATGTTCCAAATACTGTGGTGAAATTCCGTTTCTTTCTGCAATGCTTATTAATGAAACATGACCTTTTGTAGAATGAATTGATAAATCTATTAAGGCTGTTAATCCGTATCTGCTTTTCTTTGATAAATTCATTTTTCTCTTCCTTTTCTCTTTTATAATTTCTTTTCCCGATTTTTATGATTTTAATGTAATTTGTACTTTTCCTACTTATTTGGTAGGTATTATATTAGTACTCTAAATCTTTTACTTAATTTTGTCAAGTTCTTGTATATTTTTCCATATTATATTACTATTTATACTGTAGTACGCAGGGGGCAATTTTTGTCCCACTTATATAATTTTTAGGAGGCACATATGAGCGATACATATATTTCAGATTCTATTAAATACATTGGTGCAGATGATACTACTTTAGATCTTTTCGAGAGCCAGTATATTGTTCCTAACGGGGTTTCATACAATTCATACATTATTATGGATGAAAAAATTGCTGTTATGGACACTGTTGACCAGAGAAAGACAGACGAATGGTTTGATAATCTTAATAAGGCATTAGATGGAAAAACACCTGATTACCTTGTTGTTTCCCATCTTGAACCTGACCACGCTGCAAATATTCAGAATTTTGTTGAAAAATATCCTACAGCTAAGTTGGTTTTAAGTATAAAAGCTAAAGCAATGATGCCACAGTTTTTTGAAATTGATAACTTAGATGATATTTGCATTACTGTTAAAGAAGGCGACACACTTGAACTTGGTGAGCATAAACTTACTTTTATTATGGCTCCTATGGTTCACTGGCCTGAAGTAATGGTGGAATATGAAGAAAAAGAAAAGATACTTTTCAGTGCAGACGGATTTGGTAAGTTTGGTGCTCTTTCTGCTGATGAAGATTGGACTTGTGAGGCTAGAAGATATTACTTTAACATAGTTGGTAAATACGGTGCTCCTGTTCAAACTCTTTTAAAGAAAGCTGCAAATCTTGATATCAAGACGATTTGCCCTCTTCACGGACCAATTCTTAAAGAGAATCTTGGATATTACATTGATAAATATAACACTTGGAGCAGCTATCAGCCTGAGGACGAAGGCGTTCTTGTTGCATATGCTTCAATTCACGGCAACACTGAAAAAGCTGCCAAATTAATTGCAAAAACTTTAGAGGAAAAAGGTGCTCCTAAAGTTGCCATTACTGACTTAACAAGAGATGATATGGCTGAGGCCATTGAAGATGCTTTCAGATATAGCAAACTTATTATTGCTGCTTCTTCATATGATGGTGGTATTTTTCCACCTATGGAAGACTTTCTTAACAGACTTTCACAAAAGGCTTACCAGAACAGAACTGTAGGGCTCGTAGAAAACGGTTCATGGGCTCCATGTGCTGCAAGGGCTATGAAAGGATTTGTTGAAAACATGAAAAATATTACAATATGCGATAACACAGTAACAATCAAGTCTACATTAAAGGATGCTGATATGGATAGTGTTAGTGCATTGGTTGATGAAATTTTAAATAAATAAACTTTAAACAAAAAGGAGACTTGCATAAAACTTAAGTCTTATGCAAAGTCTCCCTTTTGTACAGTTTATATATATTACACAACAAGATTTTTGCCGCTGTAATTATATACTTCTATATAGTTTCAAGTGCCTGTGAAAGATCATTTATTAAATCTAAATTAGAGCTTTGCCTAAGTTTTTGCATTCACTTTCTGCTTCTTCATCAGGTGTTTCCTGACAGATTACGAAATCACACGCCATAACGGCTCCATCACCGATACATGTTTCTTCCCATGTACGCATCCATTCACCATCGCCCCATCCGTAAGAACCGAATAAAGCAATCTTTTTGCCTTTTAACTTAGGTTCACATTCCATAAACATTGGTTCAAATTCACTTTCTTCAAGCTGTTCAGCTCCCATTGAAGGACAACCAAATGCAATGGCATCATATGAATCCATCATTTCTGCGTTAAACTGGTCTGCAGGAAGAATTGTTGCTTCTCCGCCTGCTTCTGTTACTCCTTCTGCAACCTTAGTTGCCATAATTCCTGTATTTCCTGTTCCACTCCAAAAAACTACTGCTACCTTACTCATTTTTGTCTTCCTTTCCTGTATTGAAATGATTTATATGTATAGGGACTTTTTTATTATTTTCATTTTTTATTATATATAACATTTATTATATATTTTTAAGTTTCTAATATGTAATGATTTTCCATACAATTTATTTCATATATAACATTTATTATATATTTTCTTTCAAAGTCCTAATATATAACTATTTTATGCTACCGTAAGTTTTAAAACGCTCTTGCCGGCTTTCCACTGTTCCATGTAAATTCTTGTACATTTATTGAAAAGTTCAAATCTACGCTCAGCTTCACACTGGTCGCAATAAACTTTCCAACATCCACAGCACTTAAAATTTTTCCCCTTGTTTTTTATGAATCCTACAACGTCCCCCACCGGATATCCTAAAAACAATCCAATTTCGTGAGGGAACTCTGTAGTTTCACTTAATCTCATTTTAAGTTTTTCAATAGCCTTCTCAGGCTCTGTACTGTCGTACCCGTAATAGGTCAACACCTCTTTAACCCCCGGCTTCATTAAATCCTTCGCCAACATATCTATTCTATATACATAAATAAGGACTGATTTTTTACTTTTACGAAGAGTTTGGATTTTTATTCCTTTGCCGTTAAGCAAAAGATTTAATTCTGCCATGTCTTTTTCAAGTTGTTTTTCATTTATGAAGTAACAATTAATTAAACTTGCTGTTTTAAGTGATGCCAATGTAGGTGAGCATACATCAATTATGTACTTTTCCAAAACATTATTTCTGCTCATAAGCATCCTCCTTTAGACTTATACGGAAGAGGCTACTACACCTCCCCCTATAAATCCGGTTCAAAATGATTTATTCTCGGTTAGTTTTTTCTAACTGTCATTATATTACCCTAACTTTAGAAATATTGCAAGCACTGTTTTTGATAAAATTTCCCAACTAGTTTGTTATACTTCTAGCTTCTTAATTAAAAATTTTTACCATATTCTTTAATATCTCTACAGCAAAAATCCCTACAGATTTAGTTTTTTCTAAATCTGTAGGGATTATACCTTTTGGTCCGTTGCCTAAATCCTATAGACTAATCTAATTTCTAAGCAACGGCATTATTATTTTGTTTTTATTTGTGATAAGGTTCGTTATTTATTATTCTATAACTTCTATAAATCTGCTCTAACAAAATAACTCTCATTAACTGGTGTGGAAAAGTCATCTTAGAAAAGCTAAGTTTAAAGTTTGCTCTCTTTGAAACGTCCTGATGCAATCCTAAGGAACCACCGATTACAAACACAATATGGCTTTCGCCCATTATTCCCAACTTGTTAATTTTGTCGGCAAGTTCTTCTGAATCAAGCATCTTGCCATTGATTTCCAATGTTATTACAAAAGCATCATCGGGAATATTTTTGAGAATTCTCTCGCCTTCCTTAGCTTTTATAATATCCATCTCTTTCTCAGTACTATTCTCGATGGTCTTCTCGTCTGCCACCTGAATAATATTAAGTTTACAGTATCTTGATAATCGCTTTGAATACTCATCAATGGCTGCTGTGTAAAACTTTTCTTTAATTTTTCCAACTGTTAAAATTGTTATCTTCATTAGTCCATTCCTTAGTTAATTCTTATAATAAATCTTATTAATTTCAAGTTACTTTCTAATTCTAAATAACTTTGAACCTTATTGATTTCAAGCTACATTCTAATTTGAAAGAACTTTAAATCTTTACAATTTATCCTTACTATTTAACCTTTACCTTCTTTACAGCACTCCACTTCTTTGAAAGAACTTTCTTTCCATTAACAACTGTATATGCCTTTGCTCTAAAGTAATAAGTCTTCTTTGATTTTAATTTCTTAAATACCTGGTTTGTCTTTGTAATATACTTACTCTTTGCACCTTTGAACTTTTTGTTTGTTGCATACTGAACAAGATATCCCTTAGCACCTTTCACTTTCTTAACAGAAATTGTAGCTTTCTTCTTTCCTGCTTTAACCTTACCTACAGTTGCCTTTGCCGGTGCTGACGGTTTTACACCGCTATTATCTACAGTTGCTGTACCATTTTCCGGTTTATTAGTCGGCTGAGTTGATGGTGTTGTTGGTTTTGTTACTCCAGGTGTTGTTGGCTGTTCCGGAGTTGTAGGCCCTGTTACGCCCGGTGTTGTTGGCTGTGCCGGAGTTGTAGGTTCTGTTACGCCCGGTGTTGTTGGCTCTTCCGGAGTTGTAGGTTCTGTTACGCCCGGTGTTGTTTCCGGTGGATTATTCTTTGCGTCCTCTGCTGTCCATGGATTGAATTTATAAATTCCCCATTTGCCATTAATTTTTGCAGGACATCTATTGTCATCGTACATATTCCAAAGTTCAATTTCATCAATCTGATCTTTAGTCAAAATCATTGTTCCATCAATACTTGATCTAACTTCACATTCAGTTTCATCATAAATGCTTAAGATATTATGACACGATACTATATTTTCTGAAATTTGTAAATAATCATAATTTCCCACATCACATATAGTGCCATTTTCGCCATTAAATAATTTCCAATTTTCGTCTTCATTTCTTAATGCAACTTTATGCATGATTGCATTTTCGCCATCTTTATAGCTTATATCTGTGGTATAATCTGTTCCTTCAAGAAGAACATTACCATCAAAATCAATTATTCTATGCTCTGAAGGATTTTTCCCATTATTTGATATTAATAGATAATTGCTATCATCATCAAATTTATAAAGGTCCTCCTCTTCTTCTAATGCAACCAATTTTTTGCCTTCATTATTGTAAACATAATACTGATAATCATCACCTGAAAAAACAGTAACAAAAATAAATTTGCCATATTTATCTCCATAACCGTAGGAACCTTCTCCTAATTCTGAAATAACGTTACCATTAGTAGCATTTATTAAATACAGCTTTTCATTCTTTTTTGCCACCACATAATAATTAATCTTTTCAGAAGTATTATCCTGAATTTTAGTATCATCATATTTCACTAATACTTTTTCACCTGTTTCTGCGTTTATTAAATCTACATATGGCGCATCATTTCTTTCCTCTGTATAATAGCCCACTTCAAATAATTTTCCAACTGTATCATCTCCCCCCATATACAAACGAGTAACATTTTTGTATTCAAATTTCTTAAGTTCATTTAAATTTGAATCCAAAATATATACTGCTGCATTATGACTTTCTTCATAGCTTTCATCATCTACATCATCAATTCCAATTATTTTTCCATTGCCAATATCAAAAAGATTAGATATTGAGCCAGTTATAGAGGCTTCCTTTTTAGTTAGTGTATTCTTGTCAACACAATACCATTTTGAATGATTCATATTATAGTATATTCCAGCATCTGTTTCAAAAACGCTAGTACATTCTTCATTCTCATTGTCAGATGTAAATTCTACCGTACATTCTTTTTCAAACGTTGACGCATTGTATCTTACATATTCACTTTCATTGTGCATTTCAATTCCTAGCTCCGTAACTTTAAAAGATTTTACATCGTATCCGTCAGAAGTAATAACCTTACCATCCATATTAATGCAACCGCCAACATTATCATAATTACCGTACTCATCTTCAACCTGGTTATAATATGTGACAAGATTCTTTCCTTCTATATTATTCCACTGACCGACACAAATACCTAAATCCTTAACAACATCTCCATTAAGTTTAATTAAATATAAATGTGCTTCATCTTCATTTCCTGATATAACTACATCATTTGAAGCAATAAAATGTTCTCCATCTTCTAACAATGTTAACTCATCATATTCAACTGTTCCGGTATATAATTTAGACTCATCTTCGTAGTAATGACTTATTAGATTTCCATTTTCATCTAAAATGTCACCATCATTTTCACCATCCATTGATGCATAAAGGTTTTTAGATACATTTATGTTATCGTACTTCTTCTGTATTGTTGCAATAGGGTTTCCTTTAGTATCAAGAATGCTCCATGATTTATCTTTTGCTTGTACTAAGTATCTGTCCTCATTAACTTCCAAAATCTGCAAACAATTTAGAGGTATAACTTCTTTTCCCTCTTCTCCTATTACACCATACACACCATTTTTATACACATAAAATTGATTACCAATTGCTTTGTAAAGCTCGTCATATGCTATATCAGGTTCTAATATAGCCTTATATGGTTTCTTAGCTGTTTCTGCAACTGCCTGTGAAGACCATGCAGGAATCATTCCGATAACCATTGCTACTGCAAGTGCAACTGCACCTGCCTTTTTAATAGTTTTTTTAATTCTCATCTATTTTCCTCCTTCGTAAAATAACATACTATGATTTTAATATATGTTTACTGCTCATTCAAGGGCATTTTCACAATTTGTTCACCTCTTTATATAAAAAGAAACCCACAGCGGAGTTCCTCTTTTATCATTTTATTTAACTATAATGTTTCGCCTGGGTATTATACATTTTAAAATACAATCCATTAATATTTTTTCATTTTCTCCTCCCATGTTTTCTTTGCCCAGTGTATTCTTATTTTTTTATCAATTAACTACTCACAGACTTTTTTATTTTATTGACTGTTTATTTTTATCAAAATCAGTTATTTACTTGTTATAAATTTAGTTTTAGTTTATACTTATTTTATAAGATATTTACAGAACGGAGAATTAATATGGCTGATAATAATAATATTTTAAATGAAGCTGAAACAGCTTCTGAAAATGATAATTTAGATAATAATTTAACTAATAAAGATTATAACGGAACAACAGATAATAAAGAATCACAGTACGTTCCTAACATTGATGTTTTTTCAACTGATAAGGTCAACAGCTATGTGAAACTTTCAGACAAATATGAAGACATTAAATCTTCTGCTGCAACAATGCTTATTGTTGGTGGAGTTGGACTTGTTCTTATGGCTTTAATTATTGCCAAGGTTATTGTTCTTCCAATCAGTGCAGAAACTTCATGGTTGTTCTACTCTGTAATGGGTGGTGTTTTTATTATTTTTGTAATAGCCGGAATTGTTTCTTTTATGCATGCTAAGCAGGTTAAGATTGAAGCTGCTGAAGAGGATAAACTTATTGACAGCATTAATACCTGGGCTAATGATAATTTGAAAATTAGCGATTTAGATCAGGGACTTGACTTAAGCCAGCCTGATGAAATTCTTTTCTTTTCAAGAGCTGAACGTATTAAAAAGGCTCTTATGATGGAATTTGAAAATGCTGACGAACCTTTAATAGATGAACTTACAGAACAGATTTTTCATACACTATATGAAGAATAGTCTTTATTAAGTCTCTTGACTATTCTTCTAATCCTCTGAAGCTATAGGTTACCTATCCCTATAGCTTCTTTTATATACTAATTTCAATCTTTGTAATAAAAAAATGGTCCCAAACTTTATTTTCTTTAACGCTTGAAACCATCTTTTTTTATATGTAAATATTTCTAATATTATTCATCCCAGTTATGATATACCTGCTGAACATCTTCATCTTCATCAAGTCTGTCAATAATAATGTTCATCTTCTTAATTGCTTCATCATCTGTTAATTCAACATAATTCTGTGGAATCATTGTAACTTCAGCCTGTGCCATAGCAACTCCAGCTGCTTCTAATGCTTCTCTTACTACGCTAAATTCGTTAGGATCTGTAAGCACTTCATAGCTGTCTTCTTCGTCCTGGAAATCTTCAGCTCCTGCATCAATTGCAGTCATCATAAGTTCATCAGGATCCATATCACATTCTTCCTTATCAATGATAATCTGTCCCTTTTCGTCGAACATATATGCTACACAACCCTGTGTTCCTACATTTCCACCACCTTTTGTGAAACAGTTTCTAACATTAGCTGCTGTTCTGTTTCTGTTGTCTGTAAGTGCATCAACAATAATTGCAATACCATTAGGACCATATCCTTCATATCTTACTGTTTCATAGTTAATTGCACTTGCATTTCCTGCTGCTTTCTTAATTCCTCTTTCAATTGTGTCATTAGGCATGTTATTTGCTTTTGCTTTTGCAATAACATCACGAAGCTTGCTGTTATTATTTGGATCTGCTCCGCCTTCCTTAACTGCTACAGCGATTTCTTTTCCGATGATTGTAAACATCTTACCTTTTGCTGCATCATTCTTTTCTTTCTTATGTTTAATATTCGCAAATTTTGAATGTCCTGACATATTAATCCTCTCTTCCGTAATCTTCTTTATTTCTATTTCTAATTTAAACCACTAGAAATTTTAACATTTTATATATTAATAGTCAACTAAGCTTATGTATCTAATTCCAAACTAATTAATAATGCTTTGTCCACTATTTTAAGCATTTCGCTGTCTAAATGACAAACCTTATCTTTCAATCGCTTCTTGTCGATTGTTCTTAACTGCTCCAATAAAATAATTGAATCTTTTATAATATTGCATTTGTCACAGTCTATTTTTACATGAGTCGGCAGTTTAGCCTTAGTCATTTTTGATGTGATTGCCGCAACAATTACTGTTGGACTGTGCCTGTTTCCCGTATCGTTTTGAATAACCAGAACAGGTCTTATTCCTCCCTGCTCAGAGCCTACAACAGGTCGCAAATCTGCATAATATATATCCCCTCGTCTAATAACCATTTCACACTCCAAAAATTGTTTATTTATATATAAGTATTCCAATTTTTGTAATGTGTATTCAAAATATAATAAAAAATTATATTTCTACTTCATAATCATCTTCAAAGTAGTCCTTTGTGCCAACTATTTTGCCATCTTTAACAAATACTCTTGGCACTCTTTTTCCAAGGTCACAGACAAACTCATAATTAAATGTTCCGGCTAACGTTGCCAAATCATCAATTAATATTTCCTCTGAACCATCTTTTCCTGCAAGAGTAACCTTGTCCCCTTCCTTAACGTCCATACCTGTTACATCAACCATAAACTGGTCCATGCAAACTCTTCCAAGAATGTTACATTTCTTACCATTAATTAGAACATAGCCTTTATTGCTTAAGTTTCGTGGATATCCGTCTCCGTATCCAACAGGAATAGTTGCTATTGTCATCGGCTTATCTGCCACAAATGTCTGACCATAGCTTACGCCTCTGCCTTTTTCAATATTCTTAACATATACAACATGACTGTATATAGACATTGCCGGTATTAATTTCATATTATCCTTATCCATCTCTTCTGATGGATACAAACCATACATTGAGATTCCTGCTCTTGAAATTGTAAGGGAAGTTTCAGGCATTTCCATCATAGCTGCACTGTTTGCACACTGATGAATTGGTATTATAACACCTTTTGCTTCTACCTTGGCAATAAAATCATTATATTCCTTAAACTGCTTTTCAGCAAAAGACTTATCGACATAATCAGCCTTTGCAAAATGAGTAAATGCAGATTCAATCTCCACATTTGGAAGCTTGCTTATTTCTACGACCTCATTTATTGCTTCTTCACTTGGAATATAACCGATTCTGCTCATTCCCGTGTCAACTGCAATGTTAAATTTAACTGTTTTGTTTAACTTAACTGCGTGATCTGAAAAAGCTTTAGCCATCTTATATGTAAATATAGGTGGTAACATTTCTTCGTTAATTACTAAATCGCACAAGTTTTCAGGAACAACTCCCAGTATGTACAACGGCTTATCAATGCCGTGTCTTCTAAGATTGTGTCCTTCCCAAGCTGTTGCTACTGCATAACCAACGCATTCATTTTCAAGTGCTTTTGCAATGGGTACCGCTCCATGACCATATCCATCTGTCTTAATAACTCCTACAATTCCTGTTTCAGGTTTAATTTTTTCTCTCATCATTTCTATGTTTTTAATTATTGCATCTAAATTTACTTCAGCATATACTCTAAAGTATTTTTCTATATCTTTCATTATCTCATTCCTTTAAATAAAATCTTTATTCCTTCAATAATATCTGTTGCCATCATTGATGTCTTTGACACATATTCCATGGCTTTATCCCCCGCCAATCCGTGAATGTATGGTGCCAAAACAGTTGCGTTATTAAATTCAACACCTATGCCTATAAGCGCCGCAACTATCCCTGTTAAAACATCGCCTGAACCTGCTGTAGCCATTCCACTGTTACCTGACAGATTAACGAAAGTCTCCTGTTCCGTTGTAATAACTGTTCTTGCATCCTTTAAAATACAGTTAATGTTATATTTATAATTAACTTCTCTTCCATATTTAATCAGATTAGAAGCAATCTCCTCAACCGGAATATTTAAAAATCTGCTCATTTCTCCCAAATGAGGTGTAATTACAACATTCTTGTGTAACTTCTTTTTCAATCTTTCGTCTTCTGAAATATTGTTAATCCCATCTGCATCTATAACTGTTGGCAAATTATATTCAAGAACTTTTTCAATCATGTTCTTTTGAATTACGCCTGTTCCAATTCCCGGTCCAATGGCAACAACATCACACCACTTAAGGCATGCTTCCAATGATTTCATATTAAAATGATGTACATCATAAGTATTCACCATTGCTTCCGGAAGTAATCTTTGAATAATCTGTCTGTTCTGTTCTGCAGTAAATACGCGAACTAATCCTGCCCCAACTCTAAATGCAGCTTCAGCACAAAGAACCGCCGCACCGGAAATATCCTTACTTCCTGCGATAATCAAAATCTTGCCATATGTGCCTTTATTAGAATAATTAGGTCTTGGTGGAATAAAATTAAAATCCTCTAATGTTGCAGTTTTAACCTGCTCTTCTATCTGTTCATAAGCTTCCTGAGGGAATCCGATATCTGCCACAACAACCTGACCGCAATATTCTGCTCCAGGATATAAAACAGTACCAATTTTATAACTTCCAAAAGTTACAGTGCAATTAGCCTTTACTGCAACGCCACAGATTTTACCTGTGTCCGCACTAACACCTGACGGAATATCAACTGAATATACAATGTTCCTTCCCTTATTGATTTTTGAAATAACATCTTTATATACACCTTCCACATTACGGGATAAGCCTACTCCAAAAATACTGTCAATAATAACATCTGCATCGTTATAATCACCAACTATGTTAATTCCAATATTATGTGCAATGGAAAGCTGCTGTTTAAATTCTGTACTGGCTTTTGATATGTCACCTAAAATGTACAACTCTGTGTTGTAACCTTTTAAATGTAATATTCGACAGATTGCGACACCATCTGCCCCATTGTTTCCAACACCTGCTACCACAAGTATTTTCTTATCCTTTAACTGGTTTTTGCAGACAATCTCTGCCACACTCAGTGCAGCCCTTTCCATTAAAACCAATGACGGTATTCCAATTGTATTAATGGTATAACTGTCTACCTTTTTCATATCTGTACCTGTAACAATATTTTTCATATATTACTCCTTAGAATCGTTCTTTTCTGAAATTCTATATGTAAGCTTCATTAAACTTTCTGATAAGTGAACATTTTCTACTATAATATCGTCTGAAAAACTTAAATCTGTATGTGCAAAGTTCCAAAAAGCCTTTACTCCACACTCTACAAGCTTTTGTGCTATCTTTTTAGCCGGTCCCTTTGGCAATGTTAATGCAACAATTTCCACGTTATGTTTTTTTACATAATCATAAATATCTGCAATATCCAAAATCTGACCGTGAGCTGTCTTCTTTCCTATTAAATCAGGATTCTTGTCAAACAATGCAGCAATTTCAAATCCTCTGTTTCTAAAGTTACCGTAGTTTGCAATAGCCTGACCAAGATTTCCCGCTCCAACTATTATCATCTTGTGCTTTACATCAAGTCCTAAAAGTTTTCCGATTTCATCATATAGATACTGTACATTATATCCGTATCCCTGCTGCCCAAAACCACCAAAATTGTTTAAATCCTGTCTAATCTGAGAAGCAGTTACATTCATAAGTTTACTCAGTTCCTTAGAAGATATACGCTCCACATTCTGCTGGCGCAACTCATCTAAATATCTATAATATCGGGGCAGCCTTGTAACCACCGCCTTTGATATTTTGTTCATTAATTATTCTCCTTGCTTAAGTGCTTGTAATCCGACACTATCCCCAGACTACAATATATAGTTTCAATTATAGTTATTAGCCTAAAGATTGTCAAATATTTGTCATTCTAATATGTTTAAAATTTTGTCTTTTTATGGTAAACTGTTCACTGTTAGCAAACACAAATATTTTAGGAGGATTTATCATGATATTATCATGTAATCATATATCTAAATCTTACGGTGTAGATACAATTTTGGACGACTGCTCTTTTTTCGTAAACGATGGTGAGAAAGCTGCCATTGTCGGTAATAACGGAGCAGGCAAATCTACTATTATGAAAATTATAATGGGTGAACTTAGTGCTGATAACGGTACAATCACCCTTGGTAAAAACAAGACTATAGGATATCTTGCTCAGTACCAAGATCTTGCTTCACACAATTCAATCTATGATGAAGTAAAATCCGTTAAGGCTGATATTATAAATATGGAAAAAAAACTTGTTGAATATGAAAAGGCAATGTCCGGTGTTTCAGGTGATGAACTTCACAAACTTATGGAAAATTACACTAATTTGGAACATCGCTTTCAATTACTTAATGGTTATTCATACAAAAGTGAAATCGAAGGTGTTATTAAAGGTTTAGGTTTTACTGAGGATGACTTTAACAGAGAGGTTGGCTCTCTTTCCGGCGGTCAGAAAACAAGAGTTGCCCTTTGCAAGCTTCTTCTTGAAAAGCCTGACATTATTATGCTTGATGAACCTACCAACCACTTAGACCTTACTTCAATCAAGTGGCTTGAAACATATTTATCTAACTATAATGGTGCAATTCTCATAATTGCCCACGACAGATATTTTCTCGACAAAATAGTTACTAAGGTAATTGAAATTGAAAATACACACTGCCACGTTTATGATGGCAACTACTCTGATTTTTCGGTTAAGAAAAAACAATTACGTCAGGCACAGCTGAATCTTTACCTGAAACAGCAAAGTGAAATCAAGCACCAGGAAGAGGTTATTGCAAAGCTTCGTTCTTATAAGCAGGAAAAGTTCTATAAGCGTGCTGAAAGCCGTGAAAAAGCTCTTGCCAATATGGAACGAATTGATAAACCTGAAGAATTAAAAGATGTAATGAATATTAAGTTAGAACCTGACTGTATAAGTGGTAATGATGTTTTGACAGTTGAAGGACTTTCAAAATCATTTGATAATCTTCATCTTTTTTCTGATATTAGTTTTGAAATCAAACGTGGTGAACACGTTGCCTTAATTGGCGATAACGGAACAGGAAAAACTACTATTCTTAAGATTATTAATGATATTATCAGTGCTGATGCCGGAACTGTAAAGCTTGGCACTAACGTTCATATAGGATATTATGATCAGGAACATCACAACCTTGAAGATTCTAACACTTTATTCGAGGAAATTGCTGATGCTTACCCTGATATGACTAATACTAAGATTAGAAATACTCTTGCCGCTTTTATGTTTACCGGAGATGATGTTTTCAAACTTGTAAAGGATTTAAGCGGAGGCGAAAAAGGTCGTCTTTCTCTTGCTAAGCTTATGCTTTCAGAGGCTAATCTTATTATCCTTGACGAACCTACTAACCATTTGGATATGACATCTAAAGAAATTCTTGAAAATGCCATTAATAATTATACCGGAACTGTTTTCTATGTATCTCATGACCGTTATTTTATTAACCAGACTGCTTCAAGAATTCTTGAACTTACAAATACTAAAATAATTAACTATCTTGGCAACTACGATTATTACGAAGAAAAATGCGAAGAGTTAACCAAAACATATGCGCCTGCCATTGAAAAGGAGAAAAAAGTTACTTCTACTTCTTCCGGCAAGCAGGATTATTTAGAAAGGAAGGCTGAAGCCGCAAGGACTAGGAAATTGAAAAATGATATTTCAAAAGTCGAAAAAGAAATTAAAGAAAAAGAAGACAGATTAAATGAACTGGATGAGTTATTAGCAGATCCTGCTGTTTCCACTAATTCCGCAAAACTTAACGAAATTAGCAAAGAACAGAATGAAATAAGTGAACGATTAGATGAACTTATGGATCAATGGGAGATTTTATCTGACCAACTTGACTAATAATATTGCATTTTGTGCTAATTTATCTTAAAATAATTTTATAGTTTTTACGTTTAAGGAGACAGTATTATGGAGAATAAAAAAGTAGTTGTTGCTTTAGGAAGAAATGCTTTCAGTGAATCATTTCCTAAGCAGCAGGAACGTGTAAAGGCAGCAGCAAAGGCTATTGCTGATTTAGTAGAAGAAAAATATGAAGTTATTATTACTCACAGTAATGGACCACAGGTTGGTATGATTCAGACAGCCATGACTGAATATTCAAGACTTGATCCTGACAGAACAGTTGCTCCTATGTCAATTTGTGGTGCAATGAGTCAGGGATATATCGGTTTTGACCTTCAGAATGCTATTCGTACTGAATTACTTCACAGAGGAATTTACAAACCTGTAAGTACTATTATCACTCAGGTTCGTGTTGATCCTTTCGATAGAGCTTTCAATGCTCCTTCTAAGGTTATCGGCAGATTAATGACTAAGGAAGAAGCTGAAAACGAAAAGAAGAAAGGTAACTATGTTGAATATGAAGAGGATCAGGATGGTTATAGAAGAATAATTGCCAGCCCTAAGCCTATTGATATTTATGAAATTGATGCTATCAAGGCTTTAGTTGATGCTCACCAGCTTGTTATTGCAGCAGGTGGTGGCGGAATTCCTGTTCTTGAACAGCGTACAGGTTTAAAGGGTGCCAGCGCAGTTATTGAAAAAGACTACACAGCAGCTAAGTTAGCTGACATGTTAGACGCTTCTGCTCTTATGATTCTTACATCAAACGATTACCTTACAATCGACAACAACGGCACACAGGAAGAATTAAAGAACCTTACTGCTGAAGAAGCTAAGAAGTTAATCGATGAAGGACACTTTGATCCTGTAACATCATTACCTAAGATTGATGCTTCACTTTCATTCGTATTAGCCGGCAAGGGACGTAAGGCTATAATTACAAACCTTTCAAAAGCTAAAGAAGGAATCCGTGGAAAAGTCGGAACAATAATTGAATAATTCAGGTTTGGATATATTGATATTTGGTATTTGGATATATTGATATTTGGATATATTGATATTTGGATATATTAAAACCATTATTAAAACAAGATATAATGACAATGGCACAGGGCTGTGAATCAGCCCTGTGTTTTTTGTTGTCAGAATATTGTGTCGGTATTGTATCACCAGTGATTGGGACAAACCTTTTCTTTCATTTACGGATTATATAGCGCGTTTCAGTTGCTAGATTCCGTAATCGATGACGAACAGACAAGCTTTTTTCTATGATTTACTGATTATATAGTGTTTCGGTTGCTAGATTCCGTAATCGGTGGCTATTGGAGAAGAAAATTGACATATTTTACGTTTTACAGGGGTGATTTTGTCTCAAAATCCGTAATTGTATTTTCAATTACTTGTCATATGATAATTTCTTTTGCTGACACGTAATTTTTCACGTGATAGTAAGCTTTTTGCTTCTGATTACGTGTGTCACAATATTTCTTTCATATGACACGTAATTTTAGACGAATTTTCTAGATTTCTTCATTGAATTACGTGTGACACAGCATTTACTTCATGTGACACGTAATTTTAGACGAATTTTCTAGATTTCTTCATTGAATTACGTGTGACACAGCATTTACTTCAAATGACACGTAATCGCAGGCAAAATATCAAAGATTTCTTCAATAAATTACGTGTGACACAATGTTTCTTTCATATGACACGTAATTCCTACAACAATCATAAGTATACTGGACCCCGTGTCGTGGACACCGCCCCGGACGACTTTGTATGGAAAATGAGAAGATAAATCTTCAAAGAATCACCTTACTTCCAAAGAAAAAGCTGTCAAGAAATCAATTAACCATTCAATACAGTTGTTTGATTTCCCGGCAGCTTTCTTTTTTATTTCACTAATCAAGCCATATAAATTCCTACTAAGTAATTGGTTTTATTCCATATTTTCTTTACCATCAATACTCTTAGCCAAATCCTTAGCTTGCGCAGTAATCTGCTCATTAGTATTCTCTTTCACTTCATTATTCTTTGATTCTTTATTTGCTTTTGAAGCATCATTATTCTGTGATTCTTTATTTGCTTTTGAAGCATCATTATTCTGTGATTCTTTATTTGCTTTTGAAACATCGTTATCCTTTGCTTCTTCGATTCCAGCATTCTTAGAAGTTTTATCTACCTTATGTTCTCCATAAGCTTCCTCAAAGAAGTATTCCTGTGAATTGATTGCTTCGCCTGTGATTTCGTCTTTGCAATATTTTCCATTAGGCTTCATTCTTCTTCCTTTTACGTTATCTGAAAGCATTATGTTAAACATACCTCTTATACGTTTCTTTATTGCTTCATCGTATATTGGTGCAGCAACTTCTACTCTTCTGACTGTGTTTCTTGTCATTAAGTCTGCTGAAGATATATATATTTTGTCCAAAGGCTCCTTACCGAAAATATAGATTCTTGAATGTTCAAGATATCTTCCAACTATACTTTTTATTGTTATGTTTTCGGTATATCCTGGAACGCCGGCTATAAGACAGCTAATTCCTCTTATAACCATATCAACCTTTACACCTTTGTTAGAAGCTTCAATAAGTTTTTTAATTATAACTTTATCGGTAAGTGAATTGCACTTAAATCCTATGTATCCTTCCTTACCTTCTGCTATTTTTTCGATTTCATTGTCAATAAGCTCCACTATTTTGCTCTGCATACATTTAGGTGATACAAGAAGATGCTCTGTTTCTTCAACTACCTGTTCCAAACATATTTTGTTGAAGACTTCTGCTACTTCTTTAGCAATATCTTCATTAGCTGTCATCAATGACAAGTCAGTGTAAAGCTTTGACGTCTTCTCGTTATAATTGCCTGTTCCAACCTGTGTAATATGCTTAACCTGATTGTCTTTCTTATATGAAATAAGACAAATTTTTGAATGAACTTTTGTATGGTCGATTCCGTAAATAATTCTGCATCCTGCATCTTCCATTCTCCTTGACCACTCAATATTGTTCTGTTCATCAAATCTTGCTCTAAGTTCAACCATTACCACAACTTCTTTTCCGTTTTCGGCCGCGTCAATTAAAGCCTCAACTACCTGTGAGTTTTTGGCAACTCTATAAAGAGTCATCTTTATTGAAGCAACATTTGGATCTGCGGCAGCTTCCTTTAAAAGATTAATAAAACTTGTCATGCTTTCAAAAGGATAACTTAACAGAATGTCTTTCTTTTCAATCTGATCAATCATAGGTTGTGTTTTGTCAATTGCTGTAGAAACCTGTGGAATCCTTCTCTTAAAGAATAATTCTTTTCTGTTTCTAAGCATATCCTGAATCTTAAATACGAAATCAAAATCAAGTGGTGTTTCCTGATGGAAAGTCTGCTCTTTTTTAAGATTTAATTCTTTACAAAGACTTCTAATAACCTTTTCATCTAACACTCTTGAATATTCCATTCTTATTGGGCAAAGCTTTGTACGCATTCTAATCATTTCTTCCATTGATTCTCTGTAACTAATGTCTTCGTCTGCAAAAATCTCATCAATATCAATGTCTGCGTTTCTTGTAATTCTTATTAAAGACTTGCTTTTTACTGTATAGTTTTCAAAAATCATAGGCATATAATGAAGTATAAGTTCTTCAATAAGCATATATCTGCCACTACCCGGCACTATTTGAACAAGCCTGTTAAAAACACTACTTCTGCAAGGAACAATGCAAATCTTATCATTGTTTTTGGACTCAAGAAGTGCAACAGCATATATTTCCTGATTATTTAGGAATGGAAATGGATGCTTCTTTCCAATTACCTGTGGAGATAATAACGGCATAACATTATTCTTAAAATAATTCTCCATTCCATCTTTTTCTTCTTTTGAAAGTTTATCAAAATTTACAATCTGCACGCCATAATTCTTAACTTCTTTCATCAAGTCATTATATATATGCTCTTTCTTCTTTAACAATTCCTTCGTTCTTTTAAAAATACGTTCTAACTGCTCGCTTGATGTCATATAAGTTTTGTTTTCTCTTTTTTTGTCAGAAATAATCATCTGATCATAAATTGAGCCTACTCTAACTCTATAAAATTCGTCAAGATTAGTTGAAAAAATACTTACAAAAGTTAATCTTTCACACAACGGAACATCTTCATCACTGGCTTCATCTAAAACTCTTTCATTAAATTTAAGCCATGACAATTCCCTGTTATCATAGCAGGGCAAAACTTTGTGCTTTCCTCTAACAACTTCTTTTACATTTTCAGCTTTTGTTCCTTCTGCTTTTAGGTTTTTCTTTTCCTGTAACCCACTTTTCATTTCCGGCTGAGGAACTTTATTCTTCTCTATGATTGGATTGTTTTCAGTTACGTCTATTTCGTTTTTCTTATTTATTTCCATTTTAAACCACCCGAGTTTACTTATTAATCTCCTAAGCATATGCCTAACATTCTAACCTGTCTTATAATTTCATCATTTGGATCTACACGTTTTGGTTTTTCAACCGCTGTACTTAATGGCACACTTGTAATATTGTTGCTTTGTACGGCCACCATTCTTCCATATTGCTTATTAAGGATCAGTTCTGCACCTTTAACACCGATTCTTGAAGTAAGAACTCTATCAAAAGCACAAGGATTACCACCTCTTTGAATATGGCCCGGTACAACAACTCTAACTTCGCCGTCAATTTTTTCACTAAGTTCAGCCTCCAAACGGTAGCCTGCTGAAATATATCCGTCTTTTGCTCTTTTCTGCTTAAGTTCTTTCTTTGAAAGCTTTGTCTCTTCCTGTGAAATAATTCCTTCTGCCACTGCAAGAATAATATGCTTTCTGCCATTTTTAAGCTTATCTTTTATATATTGGCTTATTTTCTCAATATTATATGGAATTTCGGGTATTAAGATTACATCTGCCTTTCCTGCTATTCCTGAATATAACGTAAGCCAGCCTGCCTTATTTCCCATAATTTCAGCAATCATAATTCTTCCGTGTGACTTTGCCGTTGTATGCAACTCATCAAGAGTTCTTGTTGCAATATCAATGGCTGACTGAAATCCGAAAGTCATATCTGTTCCGTTAATGTCATTATCTATAGTTTTTGGAAGAGTTACAATGTTTAAGCCCTTCTCTGACAAAAGATTTGCTGTTTTGTGGGAACCATTTCCTCCTAAAACCACAAGACAATCAAGTTCCATCTTTTTATAATTAGAAATCATTGCCTCTACTTTGTTTCTGCCTTTTTCATCAGGCTCATTAATCTTCTTAAATGGTTGTCTTGAATTTCCAAGGATGGAGCCTCCCAAATTTAAAATATTCTCAAACTCTTCCGGCTTCATTTTCTTATAGTCACCATTAATAAGACCTGTGTAACCGTCCAAAATCCCATAAATTTCAACCTTATCCTTATTGGTTTCAGTTAATCCTTTAACCAATCCATACATTGCTCCGTTTAGTCCCTGACAATCTCCACCACTTGTAAGTATTCCGACTTTAATCACAACCGCACCTCCTGATTTTTTGTTTTATTATAATAAAAGAAAACCCGGCAGAACATTACAATCATATGTCTCTTCAATATTACTATATCAATGTAAATGTTCTGTCCGGGTTTGGTTAAATCCGTGTTAAATATTCTATTATTTTGTCTCTTTGTTATATGTTTCATAGTACACTTTTAAATGATATTATACAATATCTTTTTATGTGACATTTTTATTTTTCAATCACATTGTACAAATCATAGTATATTCCATGTTTGTCCATTAATTCCTTATGTGTACCCTGTTCTTCTATTCCCTTGTCTGTTAAAACTAGAATCTTTTCTGCATTTCTTATAGTAGACAATCTATGGGCAATTACCATTGTTGTTCTGTTCTTTGCCAGTTTTTCCATTGATTCCTGTACTATCTTTTCACTTTCGTTATCAAGTGCAGATGTTGCCTCATCAAAAATCAATATTGGAGGATTCTTAAGGAATACTCTTGCTATTGAAATTCGCTGTTTCTGTCCGCCTGACAACTTAATACCTCTCTGTCCTATATCTGTTTCAAAGCCATTTGGAAGTGACATTATAAAATCATACGCATTAGCTTCTTTTGCCGCCGCAATTACTTCCTCTCTTGTAGCATCAGGACGACCGTATCTGATATTGTCATATACTGTTCCAACGAAAAGGTAAACATCCTGCTGTACTATACCTATATTATCTCTTAAATCTTTTAATTTTATGTCTTTAATGTCTTTTCCATCAATAGTTATTTTTCCACTTGTGGCTTCATAAAATCTTGGAATAAGATTGCAAAGTGTAGTCTTACCTGCTCCTGATGAACCTACAAGTGCCACATAAGAGCCTGCCTTAACTTCCAGATTAATATGTTTCAAAACTCTATGAGAGCTGTCATTATACTTAAATGAAACATCTTCAAGTTTAATGTCACCTTTAACATTACTTATTGAAACTGCGTTTTCACTATCCTTAATTTCAGGTTCAATTGAAAGAATCTGTAGAAATCTTTCATATCCTGAATATCCATTCTGAAACTGTTCCGTAAAATCAATTAACGTTTTAATAGGATCTGTAAAAATATTTATATATAATAAAAATGTAACAAGATCTGTTACAGATATCATGTTCTTAGTTATCATTAATCCCCCTGAAACTATAACAAGAAGATTAATCATTGTTGTAAAAGCTGTAAGTCCTGAGTTGTATCCACCCATATACTTATAGTTATTCTTCTTTGCTTCAAGGAAAGCATCGTTTCCCACTTTAAATTTTTTATTTTCCAAGTCTTCATTGGCAAAAGATTTTACCACTCTTATTCCCGAAAGATTGTCTTCTATTTGTGCGTTTATTTCCGCTATTTTAATTCTGTTAACTCTAAACGCCTGTTTCATTTTCTTATTAAAGAAATATGCGTAAACAAGCATAAATGGAACTAATAAAAATGCTATAAGAGCAAGTCTTACATTTATGCTTAAAAGAATTGCCAAAGCTCCTATAATCTTTATTACTGATATGGTTACGTTTTCCGGGCCATGATGTAATAATTCAGTAATGTCAAAAAGGTCCGATGTTATTCTTGACATTAGCTGTCCTACTTTTTCATCGTCATAAAATGAAAAAGATAATTTTTGAAAATGTCCAAATATTTCTGCTCTCATGTCATATTCGATTTTTGCACCCATTACGTGACCATAATTGGCAATGTAATAATTACAATAACACTGGAACAAAATCAAAATTCCTACAACAATAGCTATGATAATCATTGTTTTTACAACCTGTTCTGCTGGCATATATATTACTTTTGCCGTAACATATCTTACCACCAGCGGTATTAGCAATGCTATAAATGATGCCATTATTGCAAAAAACATATCTGCCAGAAAAACTTTCTTATAAGGTTTGTAATATGACACAAGTTTCTTTAAATTCTCTAACATTTTCTCTTCCTGCCTTAAATATATTTTGCTCAATTTCTTTTAAAATACCAATAATCTTATTGAATATTTTTTATCATAAAGGGACCGCCACCACGACGATCCCTTTGTTACTACCTGCAATCATTACAGGCAAATACTTTTAGTATAAATAATAGCAGTTAACTGCTTTTGATTTATAAGTTTTCTTGCCTTCTTTTCTGTTTGCCACTACATAAACATAGTATGTTTTCTTCTTATTAAGCTTCTTCTTTTTGAATTTTTTAGCTGTATAAGCACGCTTCTTTGTTGTAGTAAGTTTCTTGTAACCACCAGTCTTTGATGTAGACATGTAAACTGTATAATTCTTTGCTCCACTAACTTTCTTCCAAGTAATCTTTAACTTCTTACCTGACTTCTTAAGTCCAACCTTTGGCTGTAATGCAAAAACTGTATAATCAGACCAGGCTCCATAGTAGTTCTTGTTATCAATTGTTACATAAGCTCTTACTCTTAACTTGTAGAACTGATTCTTAATGTTCTTTAAAGTATTATATGATATACTTGACAAATTGCCTGAAGATACTTTCTTTTTCTTGTATGTATAAAGTTCATATACATAACCGTCGTGGTATTCAGGCTGTGTAAATCCAAAAGTAACCTCTTTTAAAGAATTATAATAGTTTGTAATTGCTAATCCCTGAACCTTTTCAGGAACAAGATTAATCTTATATGGACTCAAGTATTCCGTATTATAGAATCCTGTTGTCTTTGCAGAAAATCCATTAACTGTTCTAACAGGTCTTACACCAACGTAAGTATCGTTCTTAAGTTTGTTGTTAAAACCGTCTACTGTATACGTAGTTGATGTTGTTGAACCTACTACATATTCATTATTATTTACAAATCTGACAATCTCATAAGATGTAGCACCTTCACTAGCTGTCCAACTAATTGTTATGCTTGATGTTGTAGCTGTTGTCTGTCTTAAATCCTTAACATCAGCAGGTACTGATGCTACCTGAATTGAATCAGAAATAGCATAAACTGTGTTCTCACTAGTAGTACTTACAGCCTTTACTCTTACATAAACAGGCTTTAATGCCTTAACATAAAGTAAATCTGATGCTGAATAACTTGAATCTGTTCTTTTGAAAGTCTGATTATCATAAGATGTTTCAATTATATATTTCACATTAGTTCCTAAATAGTTATCCCAAGCAATACTTACAGTATTAGTTGAAGCCTTCTCCTGCTTTAATCCTGTAACCTTTCCTGTTGCACCAAAAGCTGTCATTGCAAATAACAATGAAAACAATGCTGCCAATGTAATTACTGAAATCTTCTTACTAATTTTCATATTTCCTTCTCCCTTCGTTTTTAACCTCATTAATAATAGAAACTATATAATAAAATATTATCACAGTGTCAAAAGGTCTTTCCCATCTGTGCTTGCACAATGGTAGAAAAATAACCTTTGGACACGTTCTAATATTTATTACCCTACATTAATCCTTCTAATGTCTTTCTAATAGCCATAATGAACTCTTCTGTATTTAATTTTTTCTTGTTTTCAAGTGTTGAAATTAAATATAAATCTCCTGTCATTTCGCCATTTTCAATTGTGTCGATACATGCCTTTTCAAGCTTGTCTGCAAATTCCATAAGTTCAGGAAGTTTGTCAAGTTCTCCACGTTTTCTTAAAGCTCCTGACCATGCAAAAATTGTTGCGATAGGGTTAGTTGATGTTTCTTCACCCTTTAAGTACTTGTAATAATGTCTCTGTACTGTACCGTGAGCTGCTTCATATTCGTAGTAACCCTGTGGTGAAGCAAGTACTGATGTCATCATTGATAATGAACCGAATGCTGTTGCAACCATATCTGACATTACATCACCGTCATAGTTCTTACAAGCCCAAATATATCCACCTTCTGATCTCATTACACGTGCTACTGCATCGTCAATAAGTGTGTAGAAATATTCAATTCCTGCTTCATCAAATTTTTCTTTATATTCAGCTTCAAAAATTTCAGCGAAAATATCTTTAAATGTGTGGTCATATTTCTTTGAAATTGTATCTTTTGTTGCAAACCAAAGATCCTGCTTTGTATCTAATGCAAAATTGAAACAACTTCTTGCAAAACTTTCTATAGATTCATTTAAGTTGTGCATACCCTGGATAATTCCTGCACCCTTAAAATCGTGAATTAATTCTCTTGTTTCTTCTCCTGCTTCATTAGTGTAAACAAGTTCTGTCTTGCCTGCTGCAGGAATCTTCATTTCAACACCCTTGTAAACATCACCATATGCGTGTCTTGCAATTGTAATAGGCTTCTTCCAGTTCTTTACGTATGGTTCAATACCTTTTACAATGATAGGTGCTCTAAATACTGTTCCGTCAAGAATAGCTCTAATAGTACCATTAGGACTCTTCCACATTTCCTTAAGATGGTATTCCGGCATTCTTGCTGCGTTAGGTGTGATTGTTGCACATTTTACAGCTACACCGTATTTCTTAGTTGCTTCTGCAGAATCAAAAGTAACTTGGTCATTAGTCTCATTTCTATACTCAAGTCCTAAATCATAATATTCTGTCTTTAAATCAACAAAAGGTAATAACAATTCTTCTTTGATCATTTTCCAAAGGATTCTTGTCATTTCATCGCCATCCATTTCTACCAATGGAGTTGTCATTTTAATCTTTTCCATTATATTTCCTCCTAAATTAAGCTATCAAACTACTCCACTAAATTATAACTAATTACAGTGCTAAAGTAAACAAATTCCCCTGCTTTTTTTTATTTCTTACAAAAATTAACCATTTTTTCAGGGTTGATTTTTCCCCAGCCCTGCCTGTTTCCTTCCATTTTTAAATCAATTGCCGTATTCCTTATCAACTTCTTGCACTGTATGTTAGACATTTCCTTATTAATGCCTAAAATCATACAAATCACGCCTGAAACTATAGGTGTTGCCATTGATGTTCCGCTTTTTGGTACATAGCTGTATCCTGACTTTATGCCATTACTGCAACTGTATATGCCATTGGCCGGAGCCAAAATATCAGGTTTTTGAACGCACTCTTTTGTTGGACCTCTACCTGAGTAATTCTTTGTAATCCTACCGTTTACTATCATCTTAATATTATCATCTAATGCCCCAACTGTAATTATCTTCTTACTGCTTCCGGGAATTGACACCGTTCCATATTCCGGTCCATTATTTCCTGCTGCAGCTATAATAACATATCCCATGTCCCATAAAAGTTCCACAGCCTCAATTAATTTCTTATTATTTCCATCTTTATTAAATGTGCCAAAAGATATGTTAACCACTTTTATGTTATATTTCTTTCCATTATCAATAATCCACCAAATTCCACTTATTACGTTATCTTCCTTGCCAATGCCTCTTTTATCAAGAACCTTCAGTGATACTATGTCCGACTTAGGCGCAATTCCTTTAAAAAAGCCGTTAGACATTTTTCCATCTCCTGCCAGTATTCCCGTTACATGAGTTCCGTGTCCCTCATCGTCATAAATGGCTGTTTTTCCGTTTACAAAATCCTTATATTTTATTATTCTTTCCCCAAAATCAGGATGATTGTATATTCCCGTATCAAGGACTGCAACTGTCACATTTTCTCCCATTATATTATTTTTGTGCAAACTATCTATGTTTAGAATTTGTCTTACCTTCTTCATTATATTTACCATTATTTTATCTGATATTTCTACTATAATATATGGCTTATTTTTGCTTTTGTCCTTGTAGCTTTTTAACATTTTTTATTTTTTTGTAACCGGAACAGGTCAGGTTACATATACTTTAGTGTAAACAAAAATTAGGAGATTCAAAATGAGTGATTTAGCAGCAACAAACTGTGGATGCAGTTGTGGTGGAGACAACGGTAATAATAACTGTTTGTTCCTTATTCTTATACTTTTGTGTTGTGGAGGTTATGGCAACGGTTCAGGCTGTGGTTGTGGCGGCAATGACTGCTCAAGCATTATCTGGATTATCTTGCTTCTTAGCTGCTGTGGCGGTTGCGGTTCATTCTTTGGTAACGGAAACGGCTGTGGTTGCGGCTGCTAGTTGATGACAACGACTTTTACCAATACGACTTTCTATGTCTGACCAAAAACGCTCTTTTATACAATAATATAGAAGACACAAACCTGTTTGTTTTACTTACAAGTATTATGTGCGCATATTTTTAATTTAGTATTTTATTTGTTTTTACAGCATAAACTTAATAAAACAGACAACACAATATTATCCGGGGGGATTATGGTTATATGGAAAACAACCGTTTTATGCAAACAAAATTCGATTCCATGGTAACTAATCAGACTATGCAGTTAGTAAAAGCCATAATCCCTTATATTGATAATAATCTTGCAACTGTTCTCGGGGTTTATATCAAGTTTATAGAGCTAGAAAATACCTTTCGTGTTAACCAAAATGTTTCCATTGCAGCTATGAATGCCAATCATAAAGGGCTTGAAAGTATGCTTGAAGATATTAAGGAATTTTTAAATGACGGGGACAAGGAAACTCTTGAAACTTTAATGACTGTTATGGAAATGATGAATATGGATGACGGGGCAAAGCAGGATATTTTAAGCGGATACATGGATATGTTTGGTATGTGATTTAAGGAGGTTCTATGATTAATAACAAATGGATGGAAAATCCTGTACTTTCAGATATTTCTACTGAAAAAATGGAAGTTCTAACTAAAATATTAAATGGTGCAGGAGATATGGATGCAAAGCAAATGCTTACATATTTTATTAAAGAAACTAATCAGGCATCCAAAAATGGCATAAACTTCACCGACAAAGAAACAGATGCCATACTCGAAGTTCTAAAAGCTGATATGTCGCCTGAGGAAATCAAAAGAATTGATACTATAAAAAGAATGGTAAGCATGCTTGGGAAACGAAAGAAAATGAATTGATGTGTGTCCCAAAGTCACTCATCCTCTTTTGTTTCATCACAAGTGGATGAATGACTTTGTACACTTAATTCCATAACCTCTTACTCCATATTATATTTTCTCTCTTCGCTATAATACCAACGCTCACATAGTTTTGCATAACCAATTTGATATTTAAATTTTTCTTCTGATGCCTTGTCAATACAACAAATAATATTATATTTAAAAATACTTCCATCTGAAAAGTAATCGTTGTAAGTTACTTTTAAATAACCATCTTTAATTTCAAAATGAAGGCACAAATCATTCATAACTGTGTATAATGACTTTTCTATCTTTTCATTTAATTTTATTTCAGGTTGTGTTTTTACCGACAATCCATCTTCTTCTAAGTCAATTTTCACATTACTAATTTTATTATCAAAAGCAAAATATGTAGCTATATCGCACATTTCATTCTTGTACTTTCCAAATAAAGGTGCTAATTCTTCTGGAACAACTTTATAATTTTTAAATTTGACAGGATTATAATAATTCATCACATCCACTTTTATAATCTTTTTCACTCCGTTTACTGCTCTGGCTGTGATATAGACCGTTCCTGTTTTCCTATTATCATTAGCCGTAACGACACCTTTTTGATCTACTGTTGCCAAACTTTCATCTGAGCTACTCCAAACAAGTTTACTGTTATATACTTTCTTCTTTTTTAGTCCTTTATTTACTCTTGCTTTTGCATGTAATTTTATACTTTCATACAAACCTACATAGTAATTATCTTCATAATAAAGATCAGGAATTCCCACTCTTGCCGGGTTGATTTTTTTAGCGTTTCTTTTAGTTGCTTTCACTCTTATTTTATAGCTTTTTACACCTAAGGCCTTCTTTCCCTTAACTTTCGTATAAGGAGCGATTTGGTATGTATACTTTTTTCCTGCCTTAACTTTTTTGTCAGTATAGCTTTTTATTTTATCACTTTTTATTGTAGCTATTTTTTTGTTATTTCTGTAAATAACATAGCCCTTTGACTTTGATACTTTGGACCATTTCAAAATTATGCCCTTTTCGTTTGACATATTTCCATAAAAAGTAATTGTTGAATTTATACTTGGATTTTTTGTTTCATCTGCTTTTACCAAATAACAATTAGTTATAAATGTAACCATTATTAAGATTGCTATTGATATGATGAATTTTAGATTATGTTTTATCTGTTTCATATTGCCCCCTAAACGTTACCTTTTTTCAAAATATTATTTATATGTAATTTAATTCTCTAATCAACATTTAATTATATTATCAATGACTATGTGATTTTTATTTTGAGTCTAGATACATGGAAATACAAAATTATACTTTTTTAATATTTCAACCATGTTCTCATAATCTTTTTTAGAAAATTTGATATTTAAATTGCCGCACCCTAAACGTTATCTTTTTCAAAATTTTATCACACTTGGTATTTCTTGTCTATAAAGATAAAAGCTGCCATCAGGTCATCACAACCTAACAACAGCTTTTCAACTAAATACTTAATTATTTAGCAACTATATTTATAATTCTTCCCGGAACATAAATTTCCTTAATAATGTTTCCTGTTAACTTGTCGCCTAATGCTTCCTTACCCTGAGCAATAGCGTCATCCTTTGAGATGTCAGCAGGTACACTGATTACAACTTTTGTCTTACCGTTAATCTGAACAGGAACCTGGATTTCATCATCCTTCATAAGTTCTTCGTCAGCTTCAGGCCACTTGTTGTTTTCAAATACGCTACCTGTGTTTCCAAGTCTTTCCCATAATTCTTCACCGATATGTGGTGCAAATGGAGCTAATAATGTAACGAAAGTCTGAATTGTTTCTTTGTCAATTCCGCCTTCTTTCTTAGCTAATTCAATAAACTTGTTATTAAATTCCATAAAACCTGAAACTACTGTATTTAAACTAAAGTCTTCAAGACGTCTTGTAATTGTATGAACCATCTGGTGACGAAGTTTTATCATTTCCTTAGTTGGCTCAACATTAGCTTCAATGCTATCTACTGCTAACTTCCAGAATCTTGTGATAAATCTATATACACCATCAATTCCTCTTTCATCCCATTCTGAATCAAGTTCAGGTGGTCCTACGAACATTTCATAAAGTCTTAATGAGTCACATCCGTAATCTCTTACCAAATCATCAGGTGAAACAACGTTACCTTTTGATTTACTCATCTTAATACCATTCTTACCTGTAATCATACCCTGGTTAAATAATTTCTTAAATGGTTCGTCGAAATCAACTACTCCGATATCATGTAAGAATTTAGTATAGAATCTTGAATAAAGTAAATGAAGAACTGCATGTTCTACACCACCAATATACATATCTACAGGAAGATACTTGTCAGCTTTTTCTCTTGAAACAAGTTCTTTGTCATTCTTATTATCAATATATCTTAAGAAATACCATGATGATCCTGCCCACTGTGGCATTGTATTTGTTTCACGCTTTGCAGGTTTTCCACAGCAAGGACAAGTTGTGTTAACCCATTCATCAATTGCTGCAAGTGGTGATTCACCTGTACCTGTTGGTTCATATGATTCTACGTCAGGTAATAATAATGGCAACTGATCTTCAGGAACCGGAACTGCTCCACAGTCAGGACAATGTACGATTGGAATAGGTTCACCCCAATATCTCTGTCTTGAGAATACCCAGTCACGTAACTTGTAGTTAACTGTTGCTCTACCAAATCCTCTTTCTTCAATAATATGAGGAGCTTCTTTCTTAAGAACAGAAGATTCCATACCATTCCACTCACCTGAGTTAATCATAGTACCTGATGCTTCTGTGTAAGCTTCTGTCATATTTTCGATTTCTTTACCATCTTTTGCAATAACCTGAATAATTGGAATGTTAAACTTAGTTGCAAAAGCAAAGTCTCTGTCATCATGTGCAGGAACACACATAATTGCACCTGTACCATAGTCAGCAAGTACATAATCTGAAAGCCAGATTGGAACCTTTGCACCGTTTAATGGGTTAATTGCATAGCTTCCAGTAAATACACCTGTTTTTTCTTTTCCCTGAAGTCTGTCTACAGATGACTTATTAGCTGCCATCTGAATGTATGCTTCAACATCTGCTCTTGTCTCATCTGTTGCAAGAGATTTTGCCATAGCATGTTCAGGAGCAAGTACCATAAATGTTGCACCGTAAAGTGTATCAGGTCTTGTTGTATATACTGTAATCTTCTCATCTGAGTTTTCTAATTTAAAGTCAACTTCTGCACCATATGATTTTCCAATCCAATCTGCCTGCATTTTTTTAACTTTTTCAGGCCAGTCAAGCTTGTCTAAATCTGCAAGAAGTCTGTCAGCATAAGCTGTGATTTTTAACATCCACTGCTTAAGGTTCTTCTTTGTAACTTCTGCTCCACATCTTTCACAGCATCCGTTAACAACTTCTTCGTTAGCAAGACCTGTCTTACATGATGGACACCAGTTAATTGGCATTTCTTTCTCGTAAGCAAGTCCTTTCTTAAACATCTGAACAAAAATCCACTGAGTCCATTTATAGAACTTAGGATCTGTTGTGTTAACTTCCATATCCCAGTCATAAAGAGAAGCAATTTCATTAATCTGTCTCTTAATGTTTGCAATATTAGCTGCTGTTGAAATAGCTGGATGTGTCTTCATCTTAATAGCATAGTTTTCTGCCGGAAGACCAAAAGCATCCCATCCCATAGGATGAATAATATGATAACCATGAAGCATCTTATATCTACTCCATACATCACTAATAACATATCCTCTCCAATGTCCTACATGAAGTCCTGATCCTGATGGATAAGGGAACATATCAAGACAATAATATTTTGGTTTTGTAGTGTCTTTATTAATAGGGGTTACATCCCAATTGTGACGCCACTTTTTTTCAATTTCCTTATGATTATAAGGTGTTGCCATAATTTATTTCCTCCTAAAAATATGTATAAAAATTTAATCTTTAGCTATTGTTGTTGTGTCTTTCTTAGAAGACTTAGTTGTTTCAGGCTGCTTAACATTTTTTGTTGTTTCGCTTTCCTTCTTTGTTGCTTTCTCCTTAGTCTTTTTTTCCTTTGTGGTTTTTTCAGACTTCTTTGTATTCTCCTTAGGAAGCTTAAGTTTCTTCCTTTGAGCCTTTGACGGTTCAAATCGCTTATTACCCTCAGATTCTTTTACTTTTATTTCACACATTACCTGACATGAACCAACGTTTCCTGCCTTGTCCTGTGCCTTAATTGAAACCGGGAAGTTGCCTTCCTTTAATTCCAATGGATCAACTGTTGTTATTGTGATTGTTACGTCACTTTCATTACATGATACATACTTTCCAACCATTTCTTTAATAGCCTTAGCGTTAGATTCCTTGTTCATATCCTTTTGGTCTTTGCTTTTTACTTCATAAGTAAACTGAGTCTTAGAACATGTAACCTTAGGCTTTGTTGTATCAACTACCTTGTATGATAATGAAGCTGTTATCTTCTTACCTGATTTAAGCTTGTAAGTATATGTCACTTTAGATGTTCCTGTTTTGGAAGAATCAATCTTATTATACTTAAGCTTTCCTGTAATATTCTTTCCTGTTTCATCTAATGCTAACAGGTTACTAAAATAATCTATCTTTTCACCTTTTTCAACATTAACAGGTGTGTATCCTGTTGCTATTGCGCCATTAGCCTTCTTCAAGTATGGATTGCTTTTATCAGGATCTGTAGGATCCCATCCACAATACTTGTTTGTTTCAGTCTTTTTTCCAACCTGTAGTGGAAGTTGGTCTTTCTTTGAACCTTTCACTATTTCAAGAACTGTCTTGTACTTACAGTTATTGTAAACCCAAGCTGCATCTGATGCATACAAAATAATTGACTTGTCAACTTTCTTATCCTTACCTACTGAATTATAAGACTTCTTAACTAAAGTATCAGGATATCTGTCGCTATATTCTGCTGACTGAATCCATGCTGAATAAGTATATAAAGTATTGTACCTGTGCCATCCATTGTTTTTAACCCATGAATAGCTCTTTTCAGTTTTGTATTTGCCCTTTTTAACATTCTCTCCCAATGTGCATGGAAAAATCTTATAGGCTGTCTTATTCTTCTTGTCAGCATCATATCTGTAGACTACCATAACATTCTTTGCCATATTAATCTGCAAATAAAATTCATCTGCCTGTTTCTGTACTGTTTCCTCTTCTTCATCTTTGGCGATATTATTTCCAACACCGCTGGTCTTATCTGCATCTTTGTTAATCTTGCTTTGCATATACATTAACGCTGCAAATATTATTCCTGCCACAACAAGAATTTCTACTATTGTTATCAGTATATTTTTAAACTTTTTATTTTTTAATAAATCTTTAATATTCAACTTAGTACCCCTGAATCTGTAGGTATTTTGTTATTAAAAGAAAAAGGCTTCTAAAAAAATGCCTACGCATACCACAATATTATACATCATTGTGAGCATTTTTCAAGAAACCTTTTTATTTTATATTATTTTTGTAGGATATTATTCTCCATCAACTGCCTGTGAATCAGTGCCATCGCTTGATGAACTGTCACCTGAATCTGATGAATCGCTACCGCTTCCGTTATTAGATGAATCTGAGCTTGAACTTCCTGAATCAGAACTTCCACTAGAATCGCTATCTGACTTTTCTGAACTTCCACTGGAACTGTCATCTGAACTTTCTGAATCACTTCCAGTTGAACTATCTGAACCATTATCAGAACCTACATCATCGCTTCCGTTTGAATCTCCACTGTTTGTATCTGACTTGCTATTCTTATTTACACTTTCAGTCTGGCTCTCATTATTATTTCTATTCTGATAATAACGTTTATATACAAACAAACCTCCCACTGCAACTGCTGCAGCCATACAAATAAGAATTAAGAATAATAACAGGTTAGTGAAGAAATGATGCTGCTTTCTCTGACGTCTGCCTCTTCTCTCCCTGCGACCTAAGCTTGGAGTGCTTATGCCTCCTCTTGACTTTTTGCTTCTGCCTCTGGTCTTTTTAGTCTTAGTTTTCTTTGTCTTTTTTGTTTTGTTTTTATTATTGTCAGACTTATTACCAGCCTTATTGTCAGACTGCTTGTTAGCATTGTCTTCTGAATTAGGTTTGTTCTGACTTTGCTTTTTGGCATTGTTGTCTGTATTAATCTGCTGTGTACTTTCCAAATCTTTCTTAGGCTGTTCATTAACAAATTTTTCAGGATGAACCATTTTCTCATATGTGGTTTTTAATCCCTGCCAATCCGGTTCGCTGTAAAATGCAGGTGGCTGGCATGAAACCTTTGCCTGTTCATTCATCATACATACAACAGTTTTGTCGTCTGTAATCTGGTCTATTGCCCAAACAGGATAGCTATACTTAGCCATTCCGTCGCACAATCTTTTTGTAAGATTTTCGTCGAAAAACTTACTATATCCATTCTTCAAGCAATTAGAAAAAACATTTCTGTCCATATCTCCGTCTAAGAAACTTTCAAGAATGTTCTTAGGATTGTTAAATGACTTATTATTCATAACACAGTCAGGATTCATAAGAAATTCTGCTGCTGAATTGTAAACTTTCTTCTGACCTGTTGCTTTTGCAACACTGTCTGTGGCATTTAACAAAAATGGTGAAATAAGTTCATTAAGAATACCATCTGTAACAAGCATAACTGAAGCAATGTTGTTGTCTAACTTTCCAAAGCTCCAACTGCCTTCTCCTGCTCTCAATGGCTTAACATACTGCTTGTTCTCACCCTGTTGCTGTTCAGTTATGATATCCATAGTTCCGTCATTCTTTTTTACAACTATGCCACCATCCCCGGCGTGTCCATAAGCAATGCTTTGTCCATCATAAATCGCTCCGCTAAGAGTTGTATCAAAATCTTCAATCTGTGCATTGTTCTCTGTTGCATACTGGTTAATGCTATTTAATGCATAAGAAAAAGAATCCTTTAATACCTGCAATTGTTGGTCTAAATTCATACCGGAATTAATATTTTCACTACAATATTCTCCTGCTTTTTCTACTGCAATCTTTGCTCCTATATCGGAAGATTTTGCACTTCCTACACCGTCAGCTACTAAACCTATTGAGCATCCATTATTAAGTTGTATTACTTTATTAGCGTCCTGACAGGCCATATTTCTGGTACTGTGGGACTTTCCTTTTATTGAAAATCCATAATTAATCATACATTTCTCCATTTCCCATTTGGCACAGATTATATATGATTGTTCTTTAAGTCAAAATAATCTGCGCTACTTATTTAGCCTTTTTAAATTTACTGACTATAATACATATAATAACAGTAACTGCCATATCAGGCAATGTATTTCCAACAATTATATCAACTGTCATAAGATATCTGTATAGAATAAATCCAATAACCCAGATTATAATATTTGTAATTTCAACGTTTTTATCTTCGCTATTGTTTTTGATAATGAAGAAGTCTGCAATTTGAATTGCAATCATAGGTGCAAATACTGAACCTATTAAATAAAGGAAATCAGTAATATCGTCCATTGGGTAAATAATTGCTGCTATTGTACCAACGATTGTTACTGCAATTGCCATATACTTTCCGTTAATTTTGCTAAAGATTGTTTCACTTGAAACACCTGCTGAATATGCATCCAAATATGTTGTTGTAACTGTTGAAAAAACAATTATAAGAAGTCCTGCTATTCCAAGACCTGCCTTTAACATTATCTGGTCGATTCCTGCATTCTGTGCAAAAATAGCTGCACCCATTCCAATTATATACATCCAACAGCTTACAACTCCGTAAACAATGGCACTTGCTGCTGTTGCCTTAATTGGCTTTTCTGCTTCTCTTGTGTAATCACTGATTAATGGAAGCCAGGAAAGTGGCATTGCTACTGCAAGTTCTACTGCCGCACCAAACGTTAATCCATCATCAGGAATACTTGTTGCCACACCGTTGTCAAAGAAAACAACTTTACACAAAATAATTGTTAGAATAAATAAAGCTGTCATTGCAACAACATTTACTTTTTCGATGTTTTTTATTCCAATAAAAATCCAAATAATAATAAGTACACCGATTACAATGCACCACACCCAGTTTCCTGTATTAAAAATTCCGTTGGCTGAAAGTGCGCCGTCATAAATCATAATGGCTGTCCATCCTGCCAATTGAATAACATTTAATACTGAAAATAGAATACTTCCTTTCTGACCGAAACTTATCTTTACTGTTTCCATTGCACTTTTCTTTGTCTTTGCACCGATTACTCCTGCAAGGAATAAAAGTGAGCAGCCAATTAAGTGTCCGATAATAATCGCAAAAATGCCTTTTTCCATTCCAAGTGAAGCAAGATATGTACCTGTTACAATTTCTGCAATTGATACACCTGCTCCAAACCAAATTAAACTATTACTAAATACTGATGTCCCTTTTTTATCCATTTTATGTACCTCTTTCCTTTTTTAGTCGCACTTAATTGCAAATGCATGATTCATAGGACCACTGCCTTTTCCTAAATCAAGCATTGCTGATAATGCTCCTGAAATATATTCTTTTGCCTTTTCCACTGATGTATCCAAATCTCTGCCTTTTGCAAGATTTGAAGCTATGGCACTGGAAAGTGTACATCCTGTTCCATGTGTATTAGGATTGTTAATTCTCTTACCATAGAACCACTTGTATTCACCGTTTCTGTAAAGAAGGTCGTTGGCATCATTTATGCTGTGACCGCCCTTGCATAATACGGCGCAGTCATATTTTTCGCTAATAACTGCTGCTGCCTTTATCATTTCCTCTTCATTATGTATTTCCATATTGGATAATACTTCTGCCTCCGGAATATTTGGTGTTATTACTGTTGCCAAAGGAATTAAGTATTCCTTTAAAGTGCTTATGGCATCATCGCTTATTAATTTTGCTCCGCTTGTTGCAACCATAACGGGATCAAGAACTATGTTCTTTCCATTGTATTCTTTTAGGCTTTTAGCTATTGTTTTGATTAAGTCACTTGATGATACCATTCCTATTTTTACGGCATCCGGTGTTATGTCTTCAAATATAGCTTTTAGCTGTGCCTGTAAAAATTCAGGGCTTACTTCATAGATGTCTGATACGCCGGTTGTATTTTGAGCAGTTAAGGCTGTAATAGCACTCATGGCATAAACTCCATTAGCTGTCATTGTCTTTATGTCTGCTTGTATTCCGGCGCCTCCACAAGAATCACTTCCTGCAATTGTTAATGCTGTGTTCATTCTTTTCTCCTTTTCCGGCAAAACTTTACTGATAGTTTTCCTCACCGGCGAAAGAAAATTTTATCACAAACACGTTGATTTTGTTATTTTGCTCCGCCGTCTATTGTAAAGCGAAAACCTAAACTCGCCTACGGCTCAAACAGTAGGTTTCTCGCTTTACACTATGCTCGCAAAATTGCCAAAATCTGCCTATTGTTTGTTTTCAAAATTTTCTTCCGCCGGTGATAATAGTACTTTCACTATATAATGTTTTGCCTGTAAGTTTTTTAGTTTTTGTGGTTCACAAGTTGTTCCTTTTAGGTTGGCTTGTGTTTTGTATAGCGATATAAGGTGGTGCCCCCAATTTATCGCTTTGTCAGGGTTTATTATTGTTTGTTTGAATAATAGGAAACCCTGTTGTTTGTTTTTGGTTAAATAGTTTTTCCTTGTTGTTTTTGTTTCGGTTGTTTCTACTTGTTGTTTTGTATTTGGTTAAGTAGGGTTTTGTGTTCTGTCCAATTTTTTATGTAGATGTTTGTTAGGTTTCTTATTTTTTCCTGGTCTTTTTCGCTTGCAGGATCGTAGATTCCTATTGTTTTTATGCCTAGTTGTTTGGCTGTTTCTATTGAGTATGCTCCATCTTCAAATAGCCATGTTTGCTTTGGTGTTGTTCCCATTTCTTCCATTGCTTTTATGAAGATGTCCGGTTTGTCTTTTCCATACCCAACCTCTGTCGTGGTAAATATTTTTTTGAAATATTTGTCTATGTGCAGTCTTTTGAAAGCTGCTTCTATCATTGGTCTGTCTGTTGACGTTGCTATTGTCATTGGGATTTTGTTCTCGTAGGCTTGCTCTATAAAGTCTATAACTTTTGGTTTTGGCATTGCTTCTTTTTCGTAGAATTTGTATACACGGTTGTTTATTCCGGTGCATATTTCTTCTGTTGTAAGGTTTAGATTGTACTTTTTTTGTATGTACTCTGCACCTTCATTCATTGTCATTTCGAATAGAATTTCTCCAAGATTTGGTTCCGCCTTTATTCCCATATCTTTTAGATATAGTTCTCCTACGTTCATCCATATTCCCATTGAGTCTAATATTGTTCCATCTACATCAAATATAAATCCTGTTGACATTTGTTCTCCTACTTTACAGCTTTTATTGTGTTGACTTTTAGTTCTTTTGTTGCAGCTTCTATGTCTTTGCTTGCAAATATGGCACTTATTACTGCGATTCCGCAAATACCGCTTCCTGCAAGTTCTTTTACGTTGTCCTTTGTTATTCCGCCAATTGCGATTACTGGTATGCTTACCGCTTCACATATGGCTTTTAATGTTTCAAAAGGTACATCTTCTGCATCATCTTTTGAGCCTGTTGGAAATACTGCTCCAACTCCTAAGTAGTCAGCTCCGTGTTTTTCAGCTAAAATTGCCTGTTCAACTGTCTGGGCTGAAACGCCAATAATTTTGTCAGGACCAAGTTTCTTTCTAACGTCTCCTGCTTCCATGTCGCTTTGTCCAACGTGTACTCCGTCTGCATCCATTTTTATGGCAATGTCTACATTATCATTTATTACAAATGGAACGTTGTACTTTTTGCATAACTCTTTTATTTCAATGGCTTCCTGTAAAAAACTTTCTTCATCAAGTTTTTTCTCTCTAAGCTGTACAAAAGTTACTCCACCCTTTAATGATTTTTCAACCTGTTCATAAAGTGTTTCGTTTACAAGCCAGGCTCTGTCTGTTACTGCATATAGTAATAACTCATCTGTTGTAGTATTACTTGATTTCATATTTTGCTCCTTTTTCCAATGTGTCTCCATCCATGTTGTAGATAGCATCAATAATTCTGTTTCTGTATGTTGAGTTGCCATCACCATCCTGCATTCTGTCATAAGCAATCTCTCCTGCAAGTCCCATTAAGCAAACTGCAGCTGCGGCTGCTTCTAACTTGTTGTCAGAGTTAGCTACTAAATATGCTGTCATAAGTCCTGAAAGCTGACAACCTGTTCCTGTAATTGAACTCATCTGTGGCTTACCATTTCTTATTACATAGCATTTTTCACTATTGCAAACTAAGTCAATTGCTCCTGTTACGGCAATAATGCTTCCTGTTGCTTTTGAAAAAGCTTTTAATTTAGAAATAGTTTCTTCAAGATTTTCATCTGTAACTTTATCGGCTACGTCAGCGTCAACACCTTTAGTACTTCCACTTCCAACCATTAAAGTCTTAACTTCTGAAATATTTCCTCTAACAACATCAAACTTTACTTTTTCCATAAGTTCGTTAGCTGTGTTAGTTCTTAAGGCACTTGCTCCTGCTCCAACCGGGTCAAGTAAAACAACATGACCTAATTCGTTTGCTTTCTTTCCTGCTGCAAACATTGAAGGAATAGTGTTCTTGTTTAATGTTCCAATATTAATGTTAAGTCCACCACAAATAGATGTAATATCTACCACATCATCAATGTCATCAGACATAATAGGGCTTCCTCCACAGGCAAGTAAAACATTTGCAACATCATTTACTGTTACGTAATTTGTAATATTGTGTACTAATGGCACATTCTTTCTAACATTTTCTAAACATTCTTTAAACATCTTTGTCCTCCTGAATTTAATTTTTCACAAAAGAAAAAGGACAAACCTATTTGGTCTGTCCGCAATGAATCTTAAAATTGATTTCTTCCTACGTTGGCATTATCCAAATCAGGTTCATGGGTCGAAGTTGATCACTTCCTCTCAGCCTGCCTACAAGCTCCCCTGTTGTAATTATTAAATTTTCCTTTTTCTCTGTGTCCATAAGCACTTTACAGAGTATATTTTACAACCTATTAGCTAATAATTCAACAAATTATTTCATTTTATTTATAAACTCTATGCTAAATTACTTATTCTATTATTGCTATTCCTTCAGGTTCTTTTTTTTACTTTTCCATCTTTAGATATCCAAATGTTTTTATAATCACTATATTTTTTCCCACATACCATTAACATTGTACTTATCAATATACTCAACACTATTAATATGCATGTAAAGAAGCTACGCAAAAAGCTTACTGTAGATTATATTCGTCATACCAAAAGTAAAACAGGATATGTGAGTGAAAAAACAATGTTTTTGTTTTTTATAAATCCGTCACTTCTTGTCACTCTTGTTGAAAAACAAAAATCAAAAGTTATCAAACAAGCCAAGAAACTATTACAACGAGAAGGATTGCTTCCTCTTGATGAATTATTAGTTTCCTGATCTGATTTACTAACCCTATAACACTTTAAAAACGGCCTCCTGAGACAGCTTATTTAAGTGTGCCAATTTATGGCTGTCCTCTACTTTCTTTGACACTATTTCTTAAAAAAAGTTTAAATTTAAACACAACATAAGATTAAGTTAAATATAAGCTATTAATATTTCAACTCACAAAATTGTAAACCATTATTTTTGAGAAATTGCTTTAATTCTTTTGATTCAGAATAGAACTCACAAATTCTCTCATGTGCAATACTTCTCATGTACAATTCCCCATCAATATAAAAGCTTAAATCTTCTGGAAATTCCGGATACAACCAGCCATACAAATCCTTAACATTTTCAAAAAACTTTTTTGTAATATTATTAAATTTAATAATAAAGATTTCCTTTTCATACCCCGAAATCGTTTCACAATATTCTATATCAACATAATTCTCTATGATATATTCTGAAATATTTTCCAAATATTTTTGCACTATTCTCCTATACTGTTCATAATCTTTTTTGCTTTCTTCGTCTTCTTCTACATATCCAATTTCATACTCTGGATAAATATCAGCATTAGATTCTGTAACTACAACTTTTCCAAAATGAGGTAAGCAAAATGAAAACGAGTCGCACTTTGACTCTAACCAATTCATAAGTTCGTCATATGCATTATCCTGTATTTCACTTGTTATACAAACATGCTTATGATATTTATTCATATACCTTTTCACCAAATTTCTCCTCAAAAATTCTTCTCACCTCTGCATCGTAATATCTGCTCTGCAGATAATAAAGATTTGTATCACTTTCAGTATCAGCGCCATTTCCGTAATAGTGTTTCTTATTTTACGAATCCAAATCCGATACTCCAGTTTCTCCAACTGAAACACCAACTTTTTTTATATAAACTTTATCACCATTCTTCTTAAAAAATATTTTAAAATATTCTCTCTCAGAAACCCGATTGCCATTTTCTAGCATTCCCTTGTAACTAACATCCATCCAAATATAATTTTCTCTCCAATTCTCTTTATATGTACTGCATTCTATTTGCGTTATTTTTATTCCTCCCTCTTCCATCCAATTCATCTGAATACAATCATTAATTTTCTTTCCATATTTCTCATTAATATATGATTTTTCAATATCTCCAATAACACAACTTTTAACTATATTTTGAATTTGCGTTGTAGTTCTTTTTCTAGAATTATAAGTTTTTATGTTTAATGATACGCATGTTAATATAATTAAAAATATTACTATTAAAATAATCCTATAGCCTTTTTTCCTAAACATAAAAATCTCCTCCATTTATTTTAAAGCATACTTTTAAGGTAACTTTGAACTTGCTACCAACATTTAACGAACTATTATTCTTAATGATTTCATTTTCTAGAAATTCCACTTCTATGTTCTGTGCAATGCATAACTTCAAACTTTTCTCTGAAATATTCTATAAACTCTTTTGCTTCATTATTAGAATTGCCAATATGTTGCCTCCTTATTATACCAAGAATACTTATTAAAACCTAATTTAACTGCAATTCCACAGTCTGTTAATTTGTTTATATTCTATAGAACTTAATGCTTTCTTCGTTAAAAAAGTCAATATCCCTCTTTGTTTCATTATATACAAATGCTTTTTTCTCATGGCTAATATATGAAAACCATTTCTTTTTTTTTTCGATAAAAGCATAGCTCTTCTGGAAATACCTCTCCATTCCAATTATCAATATTGTCAGCTTCAAAAAATATAGGTTTTAACTCTTTAGAACATCTCATTATTATATAATCACTGTTTTCATATTCCGTATTAGTATCCGGATGATATCCAATATTTCTTTTTTCTACAATTAACTCCGAAACTATGTAATACAATTCTTGCAATATATATTGTGAAATATCATTTTCATCTTTTGTAAAAACCATACTTAATGAATCACTTGTGTCTATGGCATAATTAATAAATGACTTGTATCTTTTTTTATTAATAAATATCTCTAGTATTTGAAATCACTCCTATTCTTCATTTCAATTTACTTTTTATCAACAGAAATAATTGATATTTTTTGAAACGGAAATCTTATACCGTTTCAAAAGTCACACTTCTTGTCAGCCTTTTTTCCATGAAGTGTAACAGTGTTTATCTTTTTTCAACTTTCATAAAGAAAAGCTTCCTAATAGTAATGTTATTTAGGAAGCTTTTCTATTTTTGCTATTTATTCTTACTATATGTAAAATCTATGTCTTTTAAACAAATAAACAACCAATGCATACATACTATTAATCCTATCCCACCAACAAATGTCAATACACCTCCTAGCGCTACCTTGCTTTGAGCAAGATTTATCATAGCAGCACTTATTTCTTCTAAACTTGCTTCTTCTGTTTTAATACTTTTCAATGCTTTAGACATAGTTACTCCACTTGCGGAAGAAATAGTGTATAATCCTCTTACAAATATATTTAACCATATAAACGCAAATATTGCATCCACAATTAATGTTATTTTTGTTTTCATTTCTACCTCCTAGTATTTTTTATTTGAATATTCAAACTCGGCTTGCGCCGAGTTAAGCTTAAACATATTTGTTTAGGTTTCGTATTCTTTTATCTGTTAATTTACCTATATTATATAATTTATATTATCCTTCTGATTTCGTGTTGCCATAGTGTTGCCACGAAGATATTATAACATAAGTTAGCTTTTTAGACATTATTTTCATTATACTTATGAGAATAAGCACTAAAACAATATTGCTACTTATAACCAATATGATATTACCGCCTATTTTTTCTAAATTACTCAATAACAAAAATATCTTCTAACTATTATTGCGTGGAAAAAAAATATAATTATATCGATTTATAAACAATAAATTCTCTTTTTTCTCCATCTGAATTTCAAAAATATCATTATCGTAAGTAATTCTAACTTTCCCAGTCTCTTGGTCATAATATGCATTGTAATGATTGCTCCTTAGCTCTTTAATTACTTCTGTTTCTGACTTGAAACTACTAAACCTATAGAATTTATGTCCATAATATTCTTTATGATTTTTCAGTTTTATTGATACTTCCTTATTATTTTCATTAATTTTTATATATTCTTCATTATTTGAAAACTTTATAAAAATAACACTCATAAAACCTATAAGTATAATTACTATTGTTGAAATTAATACTATTCTTTTTTTATTTTTTATGCTTTTTGCAACTATAAGATAAATCAATGATAACAATATAATAATAACTAGACACATATATATATACATAATGTTATAGCCTCCATTCTACTTTTTGTTAAAAATCTTATTTTTTCATAATAGTTGTGTTAAATGAACCTAATTGACTTCTTGCAAATGCATTATAATCTATATAGTGCCTTGTCGATGACCAACCATCGTAAACTTCTATCATTCTATAATATGAGTAGTAAGAAACTTTTCCTATTTTGTGTTTCTTCTGGTACTAAATGTATCCGCATACTGTTACGCTATTATTACCATAGTATCCACCTAATATATTCATTATTACCTGTCCGTTATACCACCATAAACATATTCGATAGCTTGTAATTAATTACAAGCTACCGAATTATTAATAATTATTTTGAATATAGATAAAATAAGTGATTATTTTAATAAATAAACTCTCCACATATCAAAATATTTTTTCGGATAGTCAACGTTATCTGAATATATATTTATTATGTTTCTTGCAATTTTAGTATTGCTGCATAATATATTGTTATTCAACACATTTTTTAAGTTAGCATTCTTTAAAACTGATTCTTCTCCATCAAAAATAACGTCTATTCCTAGAAACGATATACCTTTTCCCATAAACGAATCAATTTTTTCTTTAGTACATAGTATCATCTCGCATTCAATACCATTGTTTTTTAATTCTTCCATCATGATTTCTGACAAATAATATATTGTTTTAACATTTTCACATGTATAATATGTTTCTATATAATCTGTCCATTTAGTTATAATACTATTAAATTTATTCCTTGATTTTATTATTTTAAAATCTGAAACGTTAATTTCTCTATCCATTCCTCTATACACATCTACTTTAACAATTCTAATTTCCATATCATCTAATCCCTTATTTAATTATTTTTTTTAATAATCCCAAACAGATTTGACAACTTGAATATGAATTCCATTAATTCTTTTCCCATTTTTTAATAAATGTATATGCCATGAATAGCCTCCATGTGGTTCATCTAAAGCTATTTTATATCCAAATTGTGTGGCTTTTTTATATAAATTAACTGCCCACTCATATGAAAGTGTTATTTTCATAATAGATTCTTGTGGCTTTTAATGTTTCATTTATCTCACTTAACTGGCTGTATTCAAAGCCGATAACATTATTACCTGAATCATACATGTACCAGATGTCATAGATTTTGAAACATATCAGTTATTTCGAAATCATATTTAACCAGCATCGAAGGGGCGTGATTTTCAAAGCATATTTTTGAAACGGTAATCCTATACCGTTTCAAAAATTATACATCTTCTCGGTCGTTTTGTATGTGATGCTTTTTCTTATCAACTTTGAATTGACCTATCCATATGCAGATATTATTCACTCGTGTTTTTATAATTACTCCCTTCATTCCTTAAATAATAGAATACCTTCTGATATTACACAAAAAAATACAATACCTAACTACTTTTTTTAATTTAACCTCTACACCTTTTTCCCTTGCATCACGCAGTTCCATAATGCTGACACAAAGGGACAAAAAGTGCACTATCCCAATAAAGCAATTTCTATCTTTTTGTCAGAAAGGGGAAATTATAAAAACATACTTATAACACAATCATCCATTCTATGAAAACTTGCAATAATTTTATTTCAGAAATATTTCCCAACAAAAAATGATAATTCCTAATAAAATGAATATAGTGCCCAATACTAATATTATAATCGGACTATTTTTTAAATGCTTTTTCTCATTTATTATAAAAAATAAAAGTATAATCCCCTCTATACTATATAGCATTAATTGGATTTTAATATTCATCACATCCTCCTACTATTTATGCTTGCGGAATTTTTTCGGGTGGTTGTCACCCTACCCGATTTTCCTTTCTTTTAATTTCACGAGACTTTTGTCTCTTTTTTCGTTTCTGCTTCCTGTCTTGGATTTAGCCATTCGTCCGTTCCCCAAATCGCATCTGCTTCTTTCGTAGCACTAATAATGCTGCTGCTTCAGCCAATGCCTTTTCTTTTCTGGCAAGCTCTTTTTCTAACTTTTCCTTTTCTTTACGTTCTGCATGGAGTTCTTTGCCTGCCTGTGTACCTTTTTTCCTTGCGTTATCATTTGCGTTTATACAAGCCTCTTTCCATTCTTTGACCTGCTCCGGATAAACACCTTTTTCACGGCAATACTCCGAAAACTCTATCTCTGTTAAATTTGCAGTTTCAAGAACAACCATGAACTTATCCTGACTGCTCCATTTATCTGCATTCTTATATTTTGTTGTTGCTTATAAGCCCTTTTGATGCTTAGCCTGATCTCTCCATCTGTACAAAGTATTGATCCCTACTCCTGTATCTCGCTGGATGTCTGTTACTGTTTCATCGCCTTCAAGCATTCTTGCCATTATGGCTTCCTTCATTTCCTTTGGATATTTGTTGTAACTCATAGCAATCACCTGTCCTTCTGATACTTATCATATCAGCTTGGGAGGTGGGTGACAACTACCCTACGCTAGAGGGTAACTATTCTAACAGAATATTACCCTCTTACAACATCTTTCATTTCTTTTACATACTGTGAAACATATTGTACACTGTCTTTTCCATGTTCTGCAACTATTCTTACAATGGCACTTCCTACAATTGCTCCGTCGGCATATTTGCATACATCTTCTGCCTGCTTTGGTGTGGAAATTCCAAAACCTACTGCACAAGGTACATCTGAAACTTCCTTAACAAGTTCAATCATTCCGTTAATGTCTGTTTTTATTTCTTTTCTAACACCTGTAACTCCAAGTGAAGATACGCAGTAAAGAAATCCCTGAGCTTCCTTTGCAATCATTTTTATTCTGTCGTGAGATGTTGGAGCTATCATAGAAATAAATTCAATTCCTGCATCTGTACATTCAGGCAAAAGTTCATTTTTTTCTTCATAAGGACAATCCGGAACAATTATTCCACTAATTCCACACTGATTGCATCTATCCATAAATTTCTTTTTTCCATATTTGTAAATAACATTTATGTATGTCATAAAAACTAATGGAATATGGATCCGGTCTTTTATTTCAATTAAAGCATCCATTAGCTTATCTGTTGTACAGCCTGCTTCCAATGATCTTAAATCTGCTTCCTGAATAACCTGTCCTTCTGCGATTGGGTCTGAAAAAGGTATCCCCACTTCAATTATATCTGCCCCTGCATTCTGCATTTCAATAATAAGTTTCTTTGTTGTTTCAAGGTCAGGATCTCCTCCTGTTATAAAAGGTATAAATGCTTTTCCATTCTTAAATGCTTCTTTTATTTTACTCATAAATCTGTACTCCTCTGTATCTTGCTATTGCTGCCACGTCCTTGTCGCCACGGCCTGACACGTTAACTACTACGATTTTATCTTTGTCCAAAGTTGGCACATACTTCATTGCATATGCAATTGCGTGAGAACTTTCAATTGCAGGAATAATTCCTTCTGTTTTTGACAAATATTCAAAAGCATTAACTGCTTCTTCATCTGTAATTGCCACATATTCTGCTCTTTTTTCTGCCTGAAGCATTGCATGTTCAGGTCCGATTCCCGGATAATCAAGTCCTGCTGAAATTGAATAAACAGGGGCAATCTGACCATATTCATTCTGGCAGAATAAAGACTTCATTCCGTGGAAAATAGCTTCTGAACCGTTAGCCATTGTTGCTGCGTTCTTTGGATTATCAACTCCAAGTCCTGCTGCCTCACAACCGATTAATTTAACGTCTTTATCTTCAATGAAATTGTAGAAAGCACCGATTGCGTTTGAACCGCCCCCTACACAGGCGATTACTGCATCAGGTAATTTACCTTCTTTTTCCATTAACTGTTCTTTTATTTCCTTGCCGATTATTGCCTGAAAATCACGTACAATAGTTGGGAAAGGATGTGGTCCCATTACTGAACCTAAAACATAATGTGTGTCATCAATTCTGTTAGTCCATTCCTTCATAGTTTCGTTTACTGCATCTTTCAATGTCATTGTTCCACTTGTTACAGGATGAACCTTTGCTCCTAAAAGTTCCATTCTGAAAACATTAAGAGCTTGTCTTTCACAGTCCTCTTTTCCCATAAAAATTTCACATTCCATTCCCATTAAAGCTGCTGCAGTAGCTGTTGCAACACCATGTTGTCCTGCTCCTGTTTCAGCAATAACTCTTGTTTTTCCCATTTTTTTTGCCAACAATACCTGACCTATTGCATTATTAAGCTTATGAGAACCTGTATGATTTAAATCTTCTCTCTTTAAATAAATTTTTGCACCGCCCAAATCTTTTGTCATTTTTTCTGCATAATAAAGTAAAGACGGTCTGCCTACATAGTTATTTAAAAGGTCTGTTAATTCCTTATTAAATTCAGGATCGTCCTTATAATAATTATATGCTTCTTCCAATTCATTTACTGCATTCATTAATGTTTCAGGAACATACTGTCCGCCATATTTTCCAAATCGTCCTTTTGAGTTTGTATTATTTGTATCGCTCATTTTATCTCCTATCTGCAATTATTGCCTTACAATTTCTATAACTTTTTTAATTTTTTCTCTGTCTTTAAATCCGTCAGTTTCTACTCCACTACTTAAATCCACTGCATACGGTTTAACATCTTTAATTATTTCTTCCAGATTATTCCGGTTTAAACCTCCTGCAAGAAAATAATTTCCAATATTTTTTGGAATATATTCTCTATTAAAAGTCTTACCTGTTCCGCCGTATTCTCCACTGTCTGAAAAAGTATCCAGCAATAAATAATCTGCCTTTATTTTTTTTGTTTCTATAACTGACTGAGAATTTTTCACCCTTACAGCTTTTATAATTTGCTTATTCGTAATCTTTCTTAAATTTTCTATATACTCTTTGTCTTCGTCACCGTGTAGCTGAATAATATCAATTATGTTATTGTTTGCTAAGGAACTAATATGCTCTAATGTGTCATTTACAAAAACACCAACTGCTTTAATTCTTGGATTTAATACAGTTTTAAACTCTTTTGCTTTTTCATCAGTTATTTTACGCTTAGTCCCTGCAAAAACAAAACCTATAAAATCCGGCAAAAACTCATTTACATACTCTATGTCCTGTAATCTTTTCAAGCCACATATTTTAATCTTTGTCATAAAACTCTCCAATACCTTGTAACCAATTCCTACATTGCTGCAAGCTCCTTAAGCATTTCCTTCTTGTTTTCCGATTTCATAAAGCTTTCTCCTATAAGAACACCGTCAACTTTTGCTTTCCTAAGTCTTTTTATATCTTCGTTATTTTTAATTCCGCTTTCTGCTACGAAAAGAATGTTTTCAGGTACTAGCTTCCGTAAACGTTCGCTATTTGATATATCAACTGTAAATGTTTTCAAATCTCTATTGTTTACACCGATAATTCTTGCTCCTGCCCTTATTGCCTTGTTTATTTCCATTTCATCGTGAGCCTCAACTAATGCTGAAATTCCAAGAGTGTCACATATTCCTATATAATTTCTTATTGTACTTTCACTAAGGAGAGAACAAATAAGTAATACACAGGATGCACCATGAAGCTTTCCGTCATAAATCATATATTCATCAATTACAAAATCTTTTCTGATTAAAGGCAATGACACGTTTTCACTTATTTCTTTTAAGTATTTTTTGTCCCCTTTAAAATATTCAGGTTCTGTCAAAACTGATATACATCCTGCACCTGCCTGTTCATATTCCTTTGCAATCTGAACATATGGGAAATTCTCTGCAATAATTCCCTTAGATGGTGAAGCTTTTTTCACCTCACATATAAAGGTTATGTCGTTGCTTCTTAATGCATTTTCAAACTCAAAATTTCCTTTTTTCATTGACAGTGCTTTAGCTTTTACCTCTTCAGGGGAAATCTGATTTTTTTCTTCTTCTACTCTTTTGTATGTGGATTGTGCTAATTTATCAAGAATCATTCTTGTCTCCTTTCAGGCTTATTTAAATGAATTAGACATTTCAATAAATTGTTCAAGCTTTTCCTTTGCTTTTCCACTTTTAATTGTTTCTCTTGCTATATTAATTGCTTCTTTGTATGTAACATCATCTCTTGTCATATAAATGCAGGCACCTGCATTTAATAATACTGCATCTGTCTTTGGTCCTTTCTTACCATTTAAAATCTCTCTTGTAATTTCTGCATTCTTGACTGCATCTCCACCTACCAAATCATCCTTGCTACAAATCTTAAATCCATAATCCTCAGGATTAATTTCGTATTTCTTTGTTTTTCCATTTCTAATTTCACACACAGTAGTTTTTGCACTTAGTGTAATTTCATCCATAACATCTTGTCCGAAAACAACCATTCCTTTCTTTACTCCAAGCTTTATAAGTACTTCTGCTAAAGGTTCAACTAATGCTTCATCATAAACACCAAGAATTTCCATATTTGCTCCTGCAGGGTTAGTTAATGGCCCAAGAATATTAAAGATTGTTCTTATCCCAAGTTGTTTTCTTACCGGGCCTACAAATCTCATTGATGAGTGATATTTCTGGGCAAACAAGAAGCAAATTCCTATTTTTTCCAGTAATTCTTTGCTTTGTTCCGGTTCAATTGTTATATTTACTCCTAATGCTTCAAGTACATCTGCTGCACCTGACTTACTTGAAACACTTCTGTTTCCATGCTTTGCTACTTTGCAACCTGCAGCAGCTGCAACAATTGCCGATGTTGTTGAAATGTTAAAAGTAAACGCTTCATCTCCGCCTGTACCAACTATTTCAAGTACATCCATATTATGTTCAAGCTTTATTCCGTTATTTCTCATTCCCATAGCCGAGCCTGATATTTCGTCAATTGTTTCACCCTTCATTCTAAGTGCAACAAGATATGAACTAATTAATTCATTTGGTGTTTCCCCACTCATTATTTCATTCATTACTTTTTCAACCGTCTCATATGATAAATCTTCTCCGTTTACTAATTTATTTATTGCCTCTTTAATCATTTTAATCCTCCCATTCTTATTGTTTTTCATCTTACTTAAAATGTATCTTCTTTTATATTAATTCAATAATTTTGTATTTTAAGATTTTCGTATTAGTTATTTAGTTTCAAAAAATTATTTACCAGTTTCTTTCCTTCCGGTGTTAAAACTGATTCCGGATGAAACTGTAATCCGTATATAGGATATTCTTTGTGCTTTACAGCCATTACTTCTCCGTCTTTCCCGTCAATGGCTATTACTTCTAACTCATCAGGTATTGTATTTCTATCTGCTGAAAGTGAATGATACCTTGCTCCCTTAAAACTTTCACCTAAACCTTCAAAAATAGGATCTTCTTTTAAAATTGTCATTTCACTTTGTTTACCATGCATTAACTGTTTTGCATATGTAACCTTTGCTCCAAAAACTTCACATATACTTTGATGTCCCAAACATACACCAAGAATTGGATGTTCGTCTTTAAGCTGTCTTACAACGTCCTCGCATATACCTGCATCTTCCGGTTTTCCCGGTCCCGGTGATAAAATAATGCTTTCCGGATTCATTTTTCTTATTTCATCTATTGTTATTTCATCATTTCTTACTACCTTAATATTTCCATCTGTTAATTCTCCGATTAGCTGAACAAGGTTATAAGAAAAACTATCATAATTATCTATTAAAAGAACCATTAACCGTTTACCTCACTTCCTCGTTTTATAGCATCTATAACTGCTCCTGCCTTATGAGCACATTCCATATATTCGCTTTCAGGAATACTATCAGCTACAATTCCCGCACCTGCCTGAACATATACCTTGTTCTCCTTCTTTACTGCAGTTCTAATTGCTATACATACATCAAGATTTCCCGACAAATCAATGTAACCAATTGCTCCTCCATACACACCCCTAGGTTCTTTTTCAAGTTCATCAATTATCTGACATGCCCTAAACTTAGGCGCCCCTGATAATGTTCCTGCCGGAAGAAGCGCTGATACCGTATCGCATCCATCTTTGTCTTCTCTAATCTGTCCACAAACTGTTGAAGCAATGTGCATAACCTTTGAAAATCTATGTATTTTCATATAATCTTCTAAATAAACACTACCATATTTTGCAATTCTTCCCATATCATTTCTTGCAAGGTCCACTAACATGTTATGCTCTGCTAATTCCTTTTCATCTGCTAATAATTCTTTTTCTAATGTCTTATCCTGCTCATCATTAACACCTCTTGGTCTTGTTCCTGCAACAGGAAATGTTGTAAGCTTTCCATCTACAAGTTTTACCATTGTTTCCGGTGAAGCACCTGCTATCTGCAAATCATCTGACTGAATAAAATACATATAAGGTGAAGGATTTGTTGTTCTTAAAACTCTGTATGCATTAATAAGACTACTCTTATAATCCGCCACAAATCTTCTTGAAATTACTCCCTGAAAAATATCTCCTTCTTTTATGTAATGTTTTGTTTTTTCAATCATCCGGCAATATTCTTCTTTTGTAACATTACATTTAAACTTAACATCTTTATCTGCCTCTAAAACCGGAAGTTTTCTCTGGTCGTTTATTAAGGCTATCATCTTTTCGATTTCTAATAATGCTGTGTTATATCCCTGAATTCCATCTTTTGACTTCATATTAGCTATAACCATTATTTTCTGCTTTAAGTGATCATAAACTATAACCTTATCAAAAAGCATTAAGTTATAGTCATCAAATTCACTATCTTTAATATTTAACTTTGGTTCCGCATATCCTATCATCTCGTAACCGAAATATCCAACAAAACCACCTGTAAATGTAGGCATTCCCTCAATTTTGGGAGATTTGTATTTGTGTAACAACTGTCTTAATGCATCCATTGGATCCACTGTAACTGTATGTTCAATTTCGCCGCTTTTCTGAGTAACCTTTCCATTCTTGCATGTTATATGAAGAACCGGCTCGTATCCTAAAAAAGAATATCTCGCCCACTTTTCTCCACCTTCCACACTTTCAAGAAGGAAGAAATTCTTATCGAAAGCTTCCATCTTTCTAAGCAACTGAATTGGTGTAATTACGTCTGCATAAATCTCCTTGCATATTGGAATCATACTGTACTCTTTAGTCAAATTTTCGATTTCGTTAAACGATTGTGTTTTCATGTTGTCCTCCTTATTTTTATTTTGGGACAAAAGAAAAAGCTTTCGTCCCTCTACTTCTCGTAAAGGGACAAAAGCTATAATAAACTTCTGCGGTGCCACCCAAATTAATGTATAACACATTCACTCATCGCATACCATCATATGCTACCTTCTATAACGGTAAGGATCCGTCAGCGTCTACTTCCTATGATTATCATATTGGTTTCAAGCTGCCCTCTCAGGTCCATTCATTACTGATAGTTTATTGTCTCACACCAACCGACAACTCTCTGAAAAACATCTCTTGTAACTACTTACTCCCGATCAACGGTTTAATCATTGTTGGAACAATTCTATATTGTTTTTTTCTAAAAATCAATGACTATTTTTATCTAATCAATTGATTATTTTTATTATTTCACTATTTTTACTTTATTTTGATTTCATTGTATTACTTAATTAGACATCGTAGTCATTTATTTTTTAAGTTTGATTATTTCTGCTCTTCAATCACTCTGTTTTGAACATCTGCCGGTGCCTGCTCGTATTTTGATACTACATATTCAAAATCTCCACTTCCTCCGGTAATTGAACGTAGTGAAGTTGAATAACCCGACAATTCTAACATTGGGACTTCAGCCTCTATAATCTGCTTTCCTGTATCTGTTGGAATCATGTTAGTTATTCTTCCTCTTCTCTTATTTAAATCGCCCATTATGTCTCCTGAATATTTATCAGGTGCTGTAACGCTTAAAAGTGCAATAGGCTCAAGCAATACCGGGTTAGCTTCCATAAAACCTTTCTTAAATGCTAATACTGTAGCCATCTTAAATGCCATTTCAGATGAATCAACAGGGTGATATGAGCCATCAATTAAAGTAGCCTTAATTCCAACTACAGGGTACCCCGCAAGTGGACCTGCTTTAACACATTCCTGAATACCTTTTTCTACAGCAGGGAAATAATTTCTTGGAACTGCTCCACCAAAAATCTTCTCCTCAAACTCATAAGGTTTCGACAAATCTCCTGACGGCTCAAATTCCATTACAACATCTCCATACTGACCATGACCACCTGACTGTTTCTTGTGTTTGCCCTGAACCTGAACTTTCTTCTTTATTGTTTCTCTAAAAGCAATTCTAGGTTTCTCTAATGTAATCTTAACCTTATATCTTTCTTCAAGCTTGGATGCTGCAACTTCTAACTGCTGTTCACCTATTCCATAAAGTAATGTCTGCTTATTTTCATCATCTACAACCACCTTCAATGTTAAATCTTCAATTGTAAGCTTGTTTAAAGCCTGGGCTATTTTTTCTTCTTCACCCTTGTTAACTGCTTTATATCTTACATATGTATAAGGCTTTGACATTGTTGTTGGATGATATTCTATAGGCCATTCCTTAGTTGATAAGGTATCTCCTGTTCTTGTGCTGGCAAGCTTGCCAATTGCTCCAATATCTCCTGCGTATAGTTTTTGAACCTCTATTACATTCTTGCCACGCATTACGTAAAGCTTACTTAGTTTTTCTTCTACATCTTTTGTGGCGTTGTAAACTGTATCCCCTGCACACAACACTCCGGTTCTAACTTTTACAAGAGAATACTTACCAACAAAAGGATCCATTATAGTTTTAAATACATATGCTGAAACAGGTTTGTTCCAATCAAAATCACCTATAACTTCTTCTCCTGTTTCTAAGTTTGTGGCAATCTTCATTACTTCAGCTTTATCTGCTGATGGAAAATATTTCTCACAAGTCTGAAGAAAGCTGTTAACGCCCTGACAATTTACTCCTGAGCCAATCTGTACCGGAACAATGTCACACTTAATAACACTTCTTCTAAGAGCCATTGAAATCTCCTCGTATGTAAATTCTTCCCCTGAAAAATATTTATCCATAAGAACTTCGTCTGATTCTGCCACTGCTTCCATTAACTGTTCCCTACAAGGTTCAAGTTCTGGTGTTAAATCCTCAGGAATATCTCTTTCCGTATAGCTTCCAAGGTCGTCGGTAAACTTTCTACCTCCCATTTTTACCACGTTAACATATCCTGTTAACTTTCCATCTTCAATAATAGGCAAATGGAATGGAGCCACTTTCTTTCCAAATCTTTCTTTCAACTGCTCCACGATTTCCATATATTTAGCATTAGGATCATCCATGTTGGTAATAAAAAATATTCTTGGAATCTGTCTTCTCTCACAAATCTCCCAAGCCTTAATTGTTCCAACTTCGATTCCCGCCTTGCCATTTACAACAATAACTGCTGCATCAGCAACACTCATTGCATCTTCCATCTGACCCACAAAATCAAAATATCCCGGTGCGTCAAGAATGTTAATCTTCAAACCATTCCACTCTACCGGTATAACTGAAGCATTTATGGAAAACTTTCGTTTAATCTCCTCCTTATCATAATCACTGATAGTATTACCGTCCTGCACCCGTCCCATTCTGGTAATTACTCCTGTAGAATAAGAAATGGCTTCTGCCAAAGTAGTCTTTCCTGATCCTCCGTGACCAAGAAAAACAACATTTCTAATACTGGATGTTTCATATACGTTCATAACTCCGGCCTCCTTATTTAATTTTTAAAATCCGTTACAATTCTATGTAATATATTTTACTCTATATGCCGGTTCTTTACAACAAAGTTAAATCTTTAACAATCCGTGTAAGCAAATTTTTGGGGTTCTCTAATTTTTTAATTTGTATATACTGTTTTTATTATATATTTATAACTTTGTTTTTTAATTTTTATATTTTAGAATATATTTTTTTAATAATTTTAGATAATTCTAAATTTGTGCTTGCAGTTTTAACTTTAAAGTGTTAAACTTTAAAGCGTTAAAGTTGAAGGAGGAGGAAATCTGATTTATCAGAGTTTAATAGAGTTATGAGAGAACATATTACTTTTGGATTTGTAGGAATTGGTTTAATAGGGGGTTCAGTTGCTAAGGCACTTAGACGTGTTTATCCAAGTTGTAAGATTATTGTATACAATCGAAGCGCTGAGCCTAGAGTTATGGCTATCAATGACGGAACTGCCAATGTTGCTGTTCCACAAGTTAATGAAACTTTTAATGAGTGTGATTATATTTTTCTTTGCACTCCTGTTGAAAAAAATGTTGAATATTTAAAGATTCTTAAAGATATTATAAAAGATGATTGCATTATCACTGACGTGGGAAGTGTTAAAGGCAATATCCATAGGGCTGTTAAAGAACTTGGGCTGGAGAAAAATTTTATTGGCGGACATCCAATGGCCGGTTCTGAAAAAACAAGCTACACTTATGCTAATGACCGTCTGGTTGAAAATGCATACTATGCCATTACTCCTACTGACGCTGTTAGTAAAGAGCGTGTTGAAGAGTTTACCGAAATCGTTCAGGGTATTGGGGCTATTCCAATTAATATATCATATGAAGAACATGATAAGGTAGTTGCTACAATCAGTCACCTGCCACATCTTATTGCTGCCAGCCTTGTTAATCTGGTTAAGCATAATGATTCAAAAAAAGAATATATGAAAACTATGGCAGCCGGTGGTTTTAAGGATATTACAAGAATTGCTTCTTCTTCACCTGAAATGTGGGAACAGATTTGTATGACAAACAATACTAATATTAGTGACATGTTACAGAAATATGTTGACAGCCTTCTTGAAATTAAAGAAGACCTTGACCAGCATAAGGGACAGGGCATTTTTGATTTAATTTCAGAAAGCCGTGACTACCGCGACAGCATTGAAGACCGTAACAACAGTCTTATTTCAAGAAGCTACAATGTTTACTGCAACATTATAGATGAATCCGGTGCAATAGCTACAATTGCCACAATACTTGCAACAAACGGAGTCAGCATCAAAAACATCGGCATTATACATAATAGAGAATTTGAAGATGGCGTATTAAAGATTTCATTCTATGATGAAACATCAGCCGACAAAGCTGTGGAACAACTTGAACGCCATAGATATAATGTAATAAAAAGAAAATAGAGTTATAATTTTGCCCCCTCGTTTAGAGGGGGCATTTGCTTACATTCTATTCCACATTCTTTAGCGCCTGTTCCATTGGTATTTTCTTGATTTTCTTCATCTGAATTATATGAACCACAAAATAACATACAACGCCTATTAATACCATACCCGGATATATCCATGGTGCAATATAGTAATCAAGCCATCCATTAAAATCTTTCATCATTACATAATATATATATTTAATTATATATGCTGAGATTGGCACGCATATAATCATTGATGCAATAACTATTATTGCTGTGGCAATGTTGTAAAGTGAGCTTACTTCTTTGTCTGTGTATCCAAGAATTTTTATCATTGAAATTGACTGTTTGTTCTTTTCTATAATCATCTTTGCAAGGATGTAGATTACTATGATATAGATTAATGTGGCAAATCCCCAGAACAAATAAAATGCCTGCCCCATTGAGTCTTCTAACTGGTCTGACATAACTGTTAAGTCTTTTTCAGTAATAATTGATGCCACATACATATCATCTATATCCAGCTTCTTATTTGAAAAATATCCACAGAAATAATCTTTATCCTTATCGAATACTTTGTTAAAGTTCTCTCTTGTCATAAAGATACATAATGATGCCGGATAAACGTAAGTTCCTTTTATTGTAAATTTATATTTTTTACTGCCAAATTTTTCTTTAAGCTCTATTGTCTGGTTTTCTTTTAAACCATACTTCTCCATATATCCTTTTGATACAAGTACCTGATTCCTTGTGTCTGGAATATTCTTAGTGTTAATATATTTAGAATCTTCGTTAACACCGTATATTGTTATTTCTTCTTCGCTGTCTGTTGTATTAAGCGCTGATACTGCATACTTTTCAGTATCTTTGTCATCTACTTCAATTGGTGCTTTCAAAATGTATTGGTAGTTTGCAATTTTTGAATCCAATACTCTATCCTTAAAGTTTGTAAGTAAAGGTGACATCATCATACCAAACATAAGAAGGACGCTGGCAAACAATATTCCTAAGAATAATGTTATATACGTTGATGTATTTTGAAAAATTATTCTTAATCTAAATCTTGTTTTGAACTTAAAGTTTGGAAGTTTTACTACTTTGCTCTTCTTGTTTTTCTTTAAGTCGTGACGTAAAAACTGTAACGGTGAAATTCTAAGTGAAACATTAAGTACAATTAATGTTACAACAAATACAATTATGCAAGGTATTACAGTTGTAAGAATGAAAGCGTCTGCGTTCCATTTTGTTACATAAGTTGGAAGTGAATAACTTCCGTAATACATTGAAGCAACATAAAATTTCATTACTGTATAGCCAAGAATGTTACCTATTACTGCCGCAATAAAAGTAATAAGTGCCGGCAATATGAAGTAATGTCTTACCATTTCCTGTTTTGTGTAACCTGAAGCTCTAAGTGTTCCAATTGCTCCTGCTTCCTGTTCAATTGTATTTCTTGTTGTTATACCAAATACAAAAGCTATAATTGCCATAACGATATAAAGCAATACCATAACCATTACCATATCGCCACCCATATCTTCACCTGTAAAATTAATTGCCTGATTATCTCTTTGTAAAACATAATCTGTCAAAAGACCTGATTCTGTAAGAATATCCTGAATCTTTTCAGACTTTTTTGTAAGTTGCTTGTCTGACATATTCTTTTCTGAATCATTAGTATAATTCCATGTATAACAATACTTCGCCTCTGTTTCTACATCATCAAAAGCCTTGTCTGTTACAATAGCAACTGAGAACTTATTTGCATCAAACATCATATCAGTATTGTTTTTAAATAATGCACTGTAATCTGATAATGCAATATAGCCAGTAACTTTGTAGTCTTTATTACCTATATCGATTTTATCGCCAATTACAATATTATTATTTTCTCCATAAAGCCTGTCAATTGCAATTTCATCATCTGCTTTTGGCATATTGCCATCCATTAAACATGCTTTATTAACCTTAGTACGATTCTTGTATAATCTGATTGTGTGATTATTCTTTCTGTCCACATCCTTATAGAACAACTGACCTATTGAAAGATTTTCTTTTTCAAGCTTATCTATAAGGCTGCTGTCTGCTTCTTTTGCAAGAATAAAATGACCGTCTTCTATATTGTACTTCTCGAAACTTTCATCATATGCGCCCTTTGTACTTCCATCGGCAACTAAAAATCCTGAACAGAATCCAATGGTAACTATAAGAAAGAGACACAATGCTATATACTTGCCAAAATCATTTTTTAATTCTCTGAAATATCTTTTATTAAGAGGATTTTTCATGTCTGCCTCCTTACCATTCTAATTCCATTGCAGGTATTTTATTTTCATTAATGTCTGTCTTTCTAATCTGACCGTCTTTTAACTTAATTACATAGTCAGCCATGTTCTTTATGGCATCATTATGCGTAACAAGAATTACAGTGTTTCCATATTTCTTATTTACATCTTCAATTAACTTTAATATCTCTTTTGAAGTGTTGTAATCAAGGGCTCCTGTTGGTTCATCACAGAGAAGAATGCCCGGATTCTTTATAATCGCACGACCAATGGCAGTTCTCTGCTGCTGTCCACCTGATAACTGATTTGGAGTCTTATTCTGGTGTTCCCATAAACCTAAAGTTTTAATCATATCATCAATAGGTAATGGATTACTGCTTAAATAAGCTCCAACTTCAATATTTTCCCTAACTGTAAGATTTGGAATCAGGTTGTAAGACTGAAATACATATCCCAAATGCTTTCTTCTATAAAGAGAAAGTTTCTTTTCATTCATTGACTCCATTAACTCGCCATCAATTGAAATACTTCCCCCGTCTGCCTTTTCAATTCCACCTATGATATTAAGAAGTGTTGATTTACCTGAACCTGATGGTCCAAGTAACACACATATCTTCCCTTTTTCTATACCACAACTAATTCCCTTTAAAACCTGGGTTCTGTTCTCCCCTGTTCCAAATGACTTTTTAATATCTTTAAGTTCCAGATACATTTTCTTCTCCCTTCAATTAAATATGTTTAACTATTTTTTATTAGTTATATCTTTTGCAAATTAGATTGCCCTTTCAGAAATTACATATGTCTTACTCGTGTTAGTATTTGCTAACTATATAAAATATAGCACCGTTATTATTTTTTGTCAAAAAAAATATCCCACAATTCTTTGTGCTATTTACACTTAGAATTGTGGGATATTCAAAATCTTTTATTTTCCTATTACAATGGCATATGCCGGCGTCTTATCACTGTTAAGTTTTGTATTTGAATATATTGCTTTAATCTTGTAATAATACTTTTTATTCTTCTTAACCTTTGTGTCTATGTACTTAGGTTTAGTAGTTGTTGCAATTCTTGTATATGAGCTCTTAGTTGAAAGTCTTCTATATACATAATACTTAACAGCATTTGTATTTTTAGTCCATTTAACTGTAACTCTATAGGATTTTTTCTTCTTTGTAATCTTCTTAGATTTCTTTGTAAGCTTAACACCTGTAGGTGTTTTTAATTTTACACGAACATAATGAACAACTTTAATGCCACTAGTTGTTGTTGCTGTAATTTTTGCAATTCCTACTTTATTTGCGGTAATGTTCCCATTGCTGTTTACGCTTACAACGCTTGGCAAGTCACTTTTCCATGTTATCTTATCTGTTGTATCACTAGGTCCCATTTCTGTAGTATACTGACCACTATAACCTTTTACTACTTTAAGGATTTTGTCTTCTTTAATAGTTAAAGATGTGGCAGGCTGCTTTACATCAATTGTTGAATAACAGATAAGACCACTATCTGTAGTTGCCATAACCTGATATTTTCCTGTTTTAAGAGCTGTAAATTCACCTGTCAGCTTATTAATGGATACGCCTGTTAAATCAGTGCTATCCCATATAATGTTATTCTTATAATCTGTCAATGTTTCATTCTTAGCATTAGCTGTAAATGTTGCTGTAAGCTTTGAACTTTGACCTTTATTAATGGTTGTATAATGAGTGTTAATTAATAATCTGCCATCAGCAATCTGCTGTAAAATTAAAGCATCATCCATTGCTAACTTTGATATTAACTTGTCAGTGTCATATTCGCTTCCCGGCAAAAACTTATTTCCATAAGGACTCTTGTTAAACATTCTATAGTAAATTGTGCAGGCTGCTAAATAACTTCCTGCAACTGTAGGATGAAGATTATCTGTACGATACAAAGTTATGTCAGGATAATCATTCATTACTCTCATAAAGTTTGTTCCTGATGCAGCAACAAGACCTTCATAGTTATTAGCTATTTTAAAGTTATTTCTTGTAAGAATCTGTTCAATCTGCAAATCAGTTAAATAAAAAGATGTTGAATTAACACTAAAAGTACTGCCGATATTATTAGGCTGTGTAGCATAAATAATCATCTTGGCACCTGCTTTTTTAATTAAAGAATGAAGAGTATTTACTGCTGACTCTGCTTTATACTCTTTTTCAACTAAAACAGCACGGTTCTCCTGTACAACAACATAATCCCATGTATTCTTTGTAAGAGCTTCGTATACCAGTGCTCCATATGTGTCTGTTGTGTCTGCAAACTGACTAAGTTTGTATCCTGCAGAAGTAATTGATGACACCTCACAATCAATGCCATCTGCCTTGGCTATTCCCTTAAAAATATTTGGCATATCATTATAATATGTATGACTGTTTCCAATAAATAATACTTTGTATGACTTTGCTGTCTGTGCATATGCATTGTCTTTTATTGTTAAAGCACATAACATCAAAAGTACTAAAGCTGCCAATCCTTTACAAAATCCATACTTATTCTTCATCTTTCCATAACTCCTCTCAAATGTTTTTCATCCCCTTAGTTTCACTATTTTTCTTTTAAACTGTACTAAATGCAGGCCAGAATTTAAGTAATAATGTACATACGATTGTCATTGATACAATAATAAATACTGTCATCTTCCAACCTTCCTTAAGCATATACTTAGGCTGTAATCCGTATCCAACAGGAATTGCTCTAATAGATGTTGGAAGCATATATGATAAGTTTACACCAACTGATGCAACATATACATATGGAATAGGATTCAGTCCCATACCTTTTACAATTGAGATTACAATAGGAATTGCAACTGCCGCTGTTGCAGTATTAGATGTTACGTCTGACATTAATAATGTAACTGTAACAATAACAAATACTGTTGTAAGACCACCTGTAAGTCCCATGCCTGATACTAATTCACCAATTCTTTCTGCTGCCCCTGATTCATTAATTAATGTACCAACTGCAAGACCCCCTGCGAAGATATAAATCATTTCCCAAATAATTTTTGTCTGAACTGACTTCCAAAGCATAAGCCTTTCTCCATCAGAACGTGTTATTAAAAATGATAAAATTGCACATATAATAAATACATATGCCGGCTTAAGTCCCGGCAATAAATTCTGATAGAACTGTCTTGTAAATGCCAATACTGTAGCAATTACAAATAAAGCCAAAGAGATTTTTTCCTCTATAGTTGTCGGTGGAAACTTCTTGTACTCTTTCTTAAAATACTCTCTTGAACCACCAAGGCTTTCTCCTTTTTTAACATCTCTTATCATAAATATAATATTTATTAATAAAAGGACAATCATAATAGGAAGGAATCTTACAACCCATGATGCATACATATATTCCTTACCTGTTAACTGTTGTAAATAATCAACTGTCACAAGATTCATTGCACCGCCAAGTGGTGATGTAAGTCCTCCAAGACCTGCACCATATGCAATATATAACAATAACTTTGAACCTATACGGCTATTTGCAATATCTCCTTCACCAATATACTTTAACATTGACACTGCAATAGGTGTAATTGTTGCACATACAACTGCGTTAGGCAAAATTGCCGACAATAAAGTTGAAAGCATAAACCAGAATATTAACTGAATTCTTAAATTATCACCGATTAATCCCAGTAAAGATGCTGCTATTCTCTTATCAAGTCCTGTTTCTTCCCATGAAACAGTAAGAATTGATGCTCCTAATAATAACAAAATAGTTTCTGAAGCATAATTTGATATTACTGCAGACATATCGCACATTGTAACCAATGCATTTATTGCTATTGGAAGAAATGCTGTTACAGCATAATCTATAGGTGCTGTTACCCACCAAAACGCCATCCATGCAACTGTACCTATTGCTGCTCTTTCCGCCAATGCCGGAAAAGCACTTTTAGGTATTGCAAGACAACATAAAACAAATAGGATTGGTCCTATTATTAAATAAATACGTTGCTTTTTTTGTGACATATTTTTCTCCTTTGTTTAACTGATAACTCTAATTTATATTAGATTTTTTCATATATATTTATATTTATAAGTTGCTTTATGCACACGCTTAAGGTGTCTACATTTCCTTAAGCTTACGCTTAATTACTTTTCCGTTAAAAGTTCTTGGTAATGCATCAATAACCTGTACTACCTTTGGAACTTTGATAGCTTCAAGCTTTTCAAGCATAAATCTATATAAAGATTTTTCGTCATATTCAAAACCTTCATTAATTACAATGAAAAGCTTAGGTGCTTCCCCTGTAATTTCATCAGGAATTGGAATACATGCACATTCCTTAATCATTTCATTCTGTGCTACAACTTCTTCTATTTCAGATGGTGCAATCTTAATTCCACCCATATTAATTACATCGCCTTTTCTTCCAAGCAAATAAACAAATCCGTCTTCACCCATATAACCTAAATCGTTAGTGTAAAGAGTTCCTTCATCATCCATTACTTCTTTTGTAATCTCAGGCTCTTTCAAATATCCCGGCATATTCATTGCTCCCTTAAAAGCAAGATTGCCCGGATTCTGTGCTGAAGCCTTAACAATATTTCTATTATCGTCAACGAAAATAATTTCAGCATTAACATTAGGTTTACCAATACTGCCCTTCTTATCTCCATACTTACTAAACTCAAGACTTACTGTACATCCTGATTCTGTTGCACCATAGATATTAAACAACTTAGTATTAGGGAACATCTCTTTTAAAGTTTCCTTAGCTTTTTCACTTAACGGTGCTGAACCTAACTGAATATATCTAAGTCTGTCACTATATGTTCCAAATCTGTCCTTTGCAAACTTAAGTAACTGTTCAAGTATAGCAGGTGCAAATGTAAGACCTGTAACATTATACATATCAAGAAGTTTAAAGAAATCTTCAATAAACTTAACTCCGTCTGTTAAAACTACAGTTCCACCTTTGTAGAAAACTGTATAAGTTCTTCTAAGTGCCATAGAATGATTCATTGGCGCTGTAACCATTTCCACATCATCATTTGTTATGCCAATTGCTTCGCTAACATTCTGTGCTATGGCAACATTATTTCTATAAACAATCTTAATTCCCTTTGACTTACCTGTTGTTCCTGTTGTAAAAAGAATCTCTGACAAATCATCTTCCTTAGGTAAATCAAACTTATATTCAACCTCATAGTTATCAAAATCAATTGCTTCATTAAACATATCTTTTAAGCTAATTGATTTCTTGTTTTCATTCTTTAATTTCTTCTTATCGAGGAAATAATCTGTTTCAACAAAATCCATAATTTCAAGAATCCTGTCTTCCTTAACAGCCTTTTCAAGAGGGCAGGCTACTGCTCCCAGTAACTGAATCGAAAACATTGCAAAAAGATACTCAACCTTCTGAGCTCCCTTTAAAACAACAACATCTCCCTTTTTAACTCCATTTTCTTCCAAAAATGAAGCTCCTTTGTTAATCATTTTCCAAAACTGTTTATATGTAACTTTATTTTTTTTGTCTCCTAAGCATATTTTGTCAGGAGTTATTTCTGAAGCACTCTTTATAGCTTCCAAAATTGAACTGTAACTCATTACAACCTCCTAAAACCATGTATTTCAAAGTTCTATATCACAAAACTATTCATTACAACAATTGTATTTCAAAACTCTACATACCTTAGAACTTACCATAGAAAAATGCACCTGCATTATATCCTGAGCCGTACATTCCAAATACAAGAATACCTGCTATAAGAGCTAAGTACAATAACCATCTGAATAAAATATTCTGTTTTGCAATAACATCTCTTATTGTCATTCCATCCTTGTCAAACTTTTCCTGCAACATACTTACACCCCAAACTAATGCAACTAAAAGCATTGCCAATGTGAAATTATGCTGGTCAAGTCCATAAGAATACAAACTTTCATCCCAAAGAGTATGAAGTCCAAACTGTCTGAAATTAAACATTCTCTTTAAAAATTCAAAGAATGTTGTAAATCCTGCAGAAACTGCAAAGAATATACGTCCAATAGTTGATAACATAAATGTTCTTGCCATTCTGAAAAGATTAAAGCTGAAACATTCTGTATCCATATGCAAGAACTTGCATAATTTTTGAATTGGAATTTCAAACAATCCACTTGATACGATTAAAATACCGTGGTAAATGCCCCAAAGTACAAAACAACTTGCCGCTCCGTGCCAAACACCTGTAACAATCCATACACATGATGCAGGGATTACAACTGAAAGTGAACGTGAAACCTGATTGCCCCATTTCTTTCTTGTGAATTTATTAATCTTCTTACACAATGCTGACATTGATACAGGATATAATAAATAATCCTTAAACCATGCACCAAGTGAAATATGCCATCTTCTCCAGAATTCCGGCATATTCTTTGAGAAGAACGGATGCCAAAAGTTCTTATCTAAATTAATACCAAATATTTCTGACACACCATGGGCAATATCCATACATCCCATCCAGTCTAAATACATCTGAATTGAGAACAATGATATTGCAAGTATAAGTGGAAATCCTGTAATCTGATCCCATTTAACCAATGCACCATTAGTAAAAGTCTGCAATCTGTCAGAAATAACCATTTTTTCAAAGTAACCCCAGAGAATTAACTGGAATCCCTTAGTTACCCTGTCATAATCAAAAGGATGGTCTTTAAAAAACTGTGGTGATAATCTATTGTATCTTCCAATAGGTCCCTGAACTATATGTGGAAAATACATTGTAAACAATGCTAATTTAAAATAATTAGTCTCTGCTCTATATCTTTTCCAATAAATATCAAGAATATATCCAACAACCATAAATGTATAGAATGATATTCCTAATGGTAATACAAAATTAAATTCCTTACTCCAATCAAGTCCGAATCTTCCAAGAACTGAAGAAACTCCTGACAAAATAAAATCAGTATATTTAATTACACATAAAATTCCAAGATTTATTGCAAAGTCAAGAAGTAAAATTCTTTTTCTTCTCTTAGTAAATCTTTTCTTAAAAGCCTTCTTAGCTTCCTTTGAAGAAAACTCTCTTGTCTTTGTAATTCTGCTTTCATCGTCGTGTAACTTCTGAATCTTTCCTGCCAATGTATATGTACTAAGTGACGAGATAAAAATAAATATTATATATTTTGGTCCGGCAAATAAATAAAATGCTATACTTGCCAAAAGTAAAAATACCCACTGACATTTTCTAAATATTGTAAAATATAATAGTATAACAATTAATAGAAAAGGGATAAATGATAATGTGTTAAAACCCATCTTACTACTCTCCTCTGTGCATTACAGTTGCATTGTTTTCAAAATGAAGAAATGCTGTATCTGCAACCTCTTTTAGTTTCTTGTCATAAACAATAATGTTCATTCCCCATGAAATTAATCCTGTGTATTTACTATTGTTTAATCTCATTGTTCCACCTTTGGAATTAGCTGTTATATCATAATCAGTACCACAACTAAGTGTTCCTCCAAGGGTTGTAACTTTTGAGTTATCTTCAAGCTGTTTCTTTACTTTATTCTTAGAGTTATCTCCATCAAGAACACAAATAACATTATTTCCATAAGTACTGTCTGTAAATAACGCTTCATCAGCTCCCATACTAATCAAAGTCTTCTTCTGACTGTCAGTAAATGTGATATTCCTAACATTTGAACCAGAAGTAATAATTACTGAATATTCATCAGTATTAATAGCCTTAAGGTATTCATCAAAGTTAGTTATAAGATTTAACTTTCCTTCATTTAAAGCGGCCTGATAGTTTGATTTCTGTGACTCAAAATCCTTCTTTATACTATTATCTGTTTTTCTATAATCTGTAAGTTTGTAATTATCAGCAATATACTGACCTACGAACTTGGTAATCTTCTTTGCCCCTAAAATATTTACGTGAACCGTATCTGCCGCATCCTCTGAATAATCAAACTGCATCTTATCCATATTTGATTTCAAATTCAAATCAAGAAATTTAATATTATTCTTGTCGGCAAGTTCCTGTATATAATTGTGCTGGTCTTCATGCCATGTTGTGTCAGGTGTTCTTACAAATAATAATTCCACACCCTGTTGTTTTGCTTCCTTAATAAGCTTAAGAGCATATTCTTCATTAATAGGATTTGGTGTTTCCTTATCATTAGACTTAACTTCAAATCCATCATACTTTCCTTTTGCTTCTTTTTCAGCGTCAAAACTTGTTGAATTTTTAAACTGTGTTGAAAGTACTGAAAATCCCTTAGTATTACTATTGTTTTTTCCTAAGAAGAAATCATAGTCATCATAAGACAGTTCAGACCATCTTGTGTGATACAAAGATAATGGGAAAAGATATGACCACAAATCAACTTCTTCGTCTGTGCCATCAGCTTCCTTATGGAAGTCCTTGTAATCCAAGGCGTATTGAATCTTGTTCTTACCCCATTTCATATAATCATAAGACTTTCTTGCCTTTTCTTCTGCTTTTTCAGAAGAACGTCCGGCAGACTTAATCTCTATTACTGCTAATTTCATATTCTGAGTTTTTAGTGCTTCCTTAAACCAATAATAAGTTCCAATCATTGGCTGAGACATAACACCTAGATTATATGAAGAAATTCCCTGCTCCTCATATAGCTGGAACGGATCCATTGCTGCTGAAATAATACTTGCTCCAAAAAAGACAACCTCTGCGCTGTTATCCTGCAATTCATAAAAACTTTTGTTTGTTTTCGCCGATACCCATCTGTTTTCTAACCACTTAGGCTTTAAAAGGTCTGTTAACCCTCCAACCATTAAAACTGCCACCATGCAAAAACATATGATTTTTGTAATACGAACTAATTTTAATTTCATAATAAACTCCACTGCTTAATCTTTTATTGTTTTTTCACACACACTAGTCCCCTTTACACTCAAAAACAAAAATATAATATATAATAATTTTTATATAATTGTGATAACCAAAAAGTTTTACAAAGATTTTATGATTTTTACAAAATGAAACTTTTGTTTCTCTTTTTCTACTTTATTTGGCAAAAAATTAGGCCCCTAAGTTAACTTAAGAGCCCTATAATCATATTTGTCATATTATTGCTGAAGTCTTTCAATCATTTCTGCTAATGCATCAATGCTGCTAAAGTTCTCTTCATTCTTTTCTTCCATTGTAATTTCAATATCAAAAGCGTCCTCTAATTCTTCCATTAATGCAAGAATATCCATTGAGTCCATATCTTCTGCAATGTTAAAATCCTCATCTTCAACATCCATACCGGGATTTACACTTAAAATAATTTCTTTAATCTTATCTTTCATTTGTAATTCTCCTTTTTCGTTTGTTACACGTTCTTTAATTTTATAATTTAACTCATTATGAATTACTTACTACTCATAACTTTTTTCATTCTATTATAAAAATAGCAAATATGCAACAAATATTTTTTTTATATTACAATCCATGTGACTAAAATCTATTCGTCTTCCTTTTCAATTGTTTCCAGAACATCAAAGTAGTTTTCAAAAGTCTTTCTGCAGCACATTGGATTCTTTATTACAATTCCATCAACTGCAAGACCTGCCACTGCAAAACTCATTGCCACACGGTGGTCGTCATAAGTTTCAATTTCTGCTCCGTGAAGTTTGCCCGGCGTTATAATTACATCTGTACTACCGCCTTCTTCCACAATCTTAGCATCACATCCCATTCTGTTAAGTTCGTTAACAATAACCTGAACACGGTCTGATTCCTGACCTCTTATATGACCAATATTTCTTATTCTTGTCTCAGTCTTTCCAAAAGCTGCCACAACAGCCATTGTAAGCGCCTGGTCTGAAAAATCAGACATATCTATATCAATGCCTTCATATCCTACAGCACTTGTTCCATCCACTTCAAGACCTTCCGGCTTATCTGTTATTACACAACCGATTCTTTCAAGAGCATAAATAAACTTAATATCCCCCTGCATTGAATCTTTATGTATTCCCTTAACAATAGATTTAACACCAAGAATAGCTGCCATAGCATAAAAATAACATGCAGCAGACATATCCGGTTCAACATTATATACATTACAAATATAGCTTTGCTTCTTTATTATATATGTATTGCCTTCTCTATCAAAATCAATGTCAAACTGCTTAAGCATATTTGTTGTAATCTTAATATAGGCCCCGTCCACTCTTGAACCCGTAAGTTCCACATTCATACCATTCATTACAGATGCCATAAGCAATGCGCTGGCATACTGACTGCTGGTAGTCGTGTCGATTTTAATATTACCTGACTTAATTCCCTTAGAATGAATTTCAAAAGGAAAATGTCCTTCTTCTTCTAAACACTTAATCTCTACACCCTTAGCTGTCAGGCTGCCTAGAAGCTCACTCATTGGACGCTTCTTCATCTGTTCTGAAGATTGAAGAGTATAGTCACCACCTGCCACAGCAAGAAAAACAGTCATGAATCTTGCTGCTGTTCCTGCACTTTGAACATTAATTGTAGCCTTCCTGTTAGGGATTCTTCCATTTTCACCCTTAATCACTACCTTAGCACTTTCTTCATCTATCTGAACACTAAAACCTAATGAAATAAGGCAGTCAATAAAAGCTCTTGAATCACTGCTAAACAATACACCGTTAAGTGTGCATATGCCATCTGACATAGCCGCCAGCATTAAAGCTCTGTTAGTGATACTTTTAGAGCCCGGCACTGACGCATTTATATTATTTTTTTTGTTTAATTTCTTTACTGCATATTTTTCCATAGGATGCTATTCCTTTATAAACATTGCATCGCCAAAGCTAAAAAATCTGTACTTTTCTTCTACAGCCTTATTGTATGCGTTAAGAACGTTCTCTCTTCCGGCCAACGCTGAAACAAGCATTAATAATGTTGATTCAGGCAAATGGAAATTAGTAATAAGGCAATCAATAGCCTTAAACTGATATCCCGGATAAATAAATATCTGTGTCCATCCACTTCCAGGATGTACAATACCATTTTCGTCTGTTACAGTTTCCAATGTTCTTGTGCTTGTAGTTCCAACAGCAATAACTCTGCCGCCATTAGCCCTGCACTCATTAATCATATTTGCATCTTCCTCGTCAACCATATAAAATTCAGAATGCATATGGTGTTCAAGAATATTTTCAACCTTAACCGGTCTGAAAGTTCCAAGACCAACATGTAATGTAACGTGAGCTATTTTAATACCTTTTTCTTTAATCTTTTCTAATAACTCTTTTGTAAAATGAAGACCTGCTGTTGGTGCAGCCGCTGAACCTTCGTATTTTGCATAAACTGTCTGATATCTGTTTTTGTCTTCAAGTTTATGTGTTATATATGGTGGAAGTGGCATTTCTCCAAGCTTATCCAACACTTCTTCAAAAATACCTTCATAAGTAAACTTAATTAATCTGTTGCCTTCTTCAACAACATCAATAACCTCGCCCGTTAAAATTCCGTCACCAAAACTTATAACAGTACCCGGCTTGCATTTCTTTCCCGGCTTAACTAATGTTTCCCAAACATCGTTTTCCTTTCTCTTTAGAAGCAACACTTCAATCTTTGCATCAGTGCCAACCTTGCTTCCATATAATCTTGCAGGAATAACCTTTGTATCATTAATTACCAAACAATCATTTGGATTCAAATAATCTATAATATCCTTAAATATATGATGTTCTATTTCGCCTGTGTTCTTATCAAGAACCATTAATCTTGAACTGCTTCTGTCCTCTAAAGGATCCTGTGCTATTAATTCTTCAGGCAAATCATAATAATAATCATGTAAACTCATTTCTTTTTTTAACATAACTTTTATCTCTTTTCTGTATAATACTTTTTTTACACTGTAATCTATATTATTTGCATATTTCAGAACTGTCAAGAACAATAGTGAAAGGTCCGTCATTTAAAAGACTTACTTTCATGTCTGCTCCAAACTCACCCTGCTCAACAACCTCTATTTCTTCCTTGCACTTTGAAATAATGTATTCATACATTTCATTTGCCATATCAGGTTTTCCGGCATTAATAAATGATGGCCTGTTACCCTTTTTGCAATCAGCATAAAGAGTAAACTGGGATACCAATAACAACTCTCCGTTAACATCCTTAAGTGCAAGATTAGTTTTTCCATCAGCATCATCAAATATTCTAAGATTAATCATTTTCTTAATCATCTTGTCGGCAATCTCTTTAGTGTCTTCATTAGACACACCAATTAAAACAAGAAATCCCTTGTTAATTGAACCTATCTCTTTATTATCAACCTTTACGGAAGCTTCATTTACTCTCTGTATTACAAAACGCATAACTTTCCTCTCTTTTCATCAAAACACCACCCGCCTTGAAACATAGATTTATTCCAAAGCGGGTGGTTTAATGTTTTTATGCTCTTAATTCAATACCCATTGATTCAAGTTCTTTCAAAATCTTATTCATAGCTGACTGAATATCACTATCTTCCAATGTTCTGTCCTTAGCTCTAAATACAATTGAATATGCTACTGACTTAAAGCCGTCTTCAATCTGATCACCTTCATAGATGTCAAATAAGCTGTAGCTTTCAAGGTTCTTTCCTGCCTTGCTTTCAATAGCTTCTTCAATCTTACCAACAGGAATATCCTTAGGTACAACCATCGAAATATCTCTTGATACAGCAGGGAACTTAGCAATTCCTTCGTACTTCTTATCAAATGAAGACATTTCGTATACATATGGCATATCAATTACTGCAATGTATGCTCTAGTCTTCATATTGTAGTTTTCGCAAACTGTTGGATGAACTTCACCTAAATAACCGATAACTGTTCCATCATAAACGATGTTAGCCTGACGTCCCGGATGAAGGAAAGTCTTTCCCGCCTTAGCATCATAATGAACTCTCTTCTTCATTCCAACCTGTTCCAATAATTCTTCTACAACACCCTTCATTGTAAAGAAATCACCTTCGCCATAGAAACCTAATATTAGCTGCATTCTTTCATCAGGAAGTTCCTTAAGTGGTAATTCCTTTGGAAGATAAACATTACCCATTTCAAAAAGTCTTACATCTTTGTTTCTTCTATTATAGTTAGTAGCAAGTGATGTAAGCATTCCACCTAAAGGTGTAGTTCTCATAACACTAAAGTCTTCTCCTAAAGGATTTGAAATAACAATTGACTGTCTGTATTTTGAATCTTTTGGAAGTAATAACTTATCATAAACCTTTGGACTTTCAAATGAATATGACATTCCCTGTGAAAATCCGCTGTATAAAGCTACCCTTCTTGCGATTTCATCAATTCTTAATTTGTATGATAATTTTCCTGATGTAGCTTCTCCACTTGGAAGAGTTGTAGGAATGTTATCATATCCATAGAATCTTGCAACTTCTTCAGCAATATCACACATACCAACTAAATCCTGTCTAAATGTTGGGATTGTAATAAGTTTTGTTTCAGGATCATATTTTAACTCTAAAGCAGGGAAGTAACTTACCATCTGCTCTTCTGTCAAATTAAATCCGATTAATTTATTTACATAGTCAGGATCAAACTTAATTGTTGTTTCTGTCTTCTTTTCAGGATAAACATCAACCATACCTGCAACAACTTCACCTGCTCCTAATTCTTCGATTAACTGACATGCTCTGTTAATAGCTGATTCTGCATTGTTAGGATCAAGTCCTTTTTCAAACTTACCTGAAGCATCTGTTCTAAGACCAACTCTCTTAGATGAAAGACGGATGTTAGTTCCGTCAAAACAAGCTGCTTCAAAAAGCATATCCTTAACATCATCAGTAATCATTGAGTTTTCGCCGCCCATAATTCCGGCAAGACCTACAGGCTTTTCACCATCGCAGATCATAAGCATTCCACTGTCTAATTCTCTTTCCTGTCCGTCAAGAGTAACGAAGTTCTCACCGTCTTCTGCTCTTCTTACTACAATCTTATGGTCTGCAATAGTATCAAGATCATAAGCATGCATTGGCTGACCAAATTCTTCCATAACATAGTTTGTAATATCTACTAAGTTATTGATAGGTCTGATACCACAGGCTGAAAGTCTTCTCTGCATCCATTCAGGTGACGGTGCAATCTTAACATTCTTGACAACCTTTGCACAATAACGCTTACATAAGTCGTTATCCTTTACTTCAACTGAAATGTAATCATTAACATCTCCGTCTGTTCCAACCGGTCCTGTAACAGGTGCCTTAAATGGCTTCTTAAATGTTGCAGCTGCTTCTCTTGCAATACCGATAACACTGTAACAGTCTACTCTGTTAGATGTAATTTCATATTCAAAAACTGAATCGTGAAGTCCTAAAACTTCAATTGCATCTGCTCCTACCTGAACGCTGTCATCGAAAATATAAATTCCGTATTCAGGTGCTTCAGGATAAAATTCTCTTGTTGAGCCAAGTTCTTCAATAGAACACATCATTCCATCTGAAGGAACTCCTCTAAGTTTTCCTTTTTTAATCTTAATTCCGCCTTCTGTCTTTGAACCGTCATGACCTCCGGCAACACGACCACCGTCAAGTACTACAGGTACTTTCTGTCCTTCCTTAACATTAGGTGCTCCTGTAACAATCTGAATTGTTTCTGTTCCAATATTAACCTGACAAATAACAAGCTTATCTGCGTCAGGGTGTTTTTCTATTTTTTCAATCTGTCCAACAACGATTTTGTCAAGGTCTGCATCAAGTCTTTCAAAACCTTCACATTTTGTACCTGACAATGTCATTGCATCCATGTATTCCTGATCAGTACATTCAAGTTCAGGAACGTATGCTTTAATCCAAGATAATGGTGTATTCATTTTTATTTCTCCTTCCTGCTAACTAGAACTGGTTCAGGAAACGATCATCGTTTTCGTATAACAGTCTCATATCATCTATTTCATATTTTAATAATGCAATTCTTTCAAGGCCTACACCGAAGGCAAATCCCTGATATTCCTTAGGATCAATACCGCACATTTCAAGTACGTGTGGATGAACCATACCACAACCAAGAATTTCAATCCAGCCTTCACCCTTACAGAATCTACATCCTTTTCCACCACACTTAAAGCATGAAACGTCCATTTCTGCACTTGGCTCAGTAAATGGGAAATGATGAGGTCTGAATTTAGTCTTTGTTTCAGGTCCAAAAAGTTCCTTAGCAAATTCTGCCAATGTTCCCTTTAAGTCTGAGAAATTAATGTTCTTGTCGATTGCAAGACCTTCAACCTGATGGAATGAAGGTGAATGTGTTGCATCTACCTGGTCTGAACGGAAAACTCTACCCGGAGAAATAATTCTGATAGGTGGCTGAGTTTTTTCCATTACTCTTGCCTGTACTGAAGAAGTCTGTGTTCTAAGTACAATGTTCTTATTTATATAGAAAGTATCCTGTTCATCTTTTGCAGGATGATTGTCAGGAATATTTAAAGCTTCAAAGTTATAATGGTCATATTCTACTTCAGGACCTTCTACAACTTCGTATCCCATACCTGTAAAAATTCTCTCTAATTCTTCAAGAGCTAATGTATTAGGATGCTTATGTCCGATTTTATTCTTCTTAGCCGGAAGAGTAACGTCAATAACTTCTGCTTTCAACTTAGCTTCCCTAGCCTTAGCCTGAAGTTCTGCCTTAACTTCTTCCATTTTTTCTTCAATAATCTTTCTTGTGTCATTAACTAACTGACCAACTTTAGGTCTGTCTTCAGGAGCAACATCTTTCATGCCCTTAAGAACTTCTGTTAACTGACCTTTTTTGCCCAAAACTTCAACTCTAATCTGGTTAAGTTTGTCCAAATTGTCTGAGGCTGTAATTTTGGAAATGGCATCTTCCCTAATTGCCTGTAACTTTTCTTTCATGATAAATTCCTCTCTTTATAGATTTTAAAATAACAGGTTTGTGTTCAAGTTGTTCACATATTTTATTTTTTGGATTGCTACGTGCTTCGCACTCTCGCAATCCTTTTCCCATCATTCGCATATCGTGAAGCTTTCGCTTCACTTTTATGCTCATTGAAGTACGCAAAAACAACTCTCACACTTTTTCATATTTTATTTTTTCGGATTGCTACGTGCTTCGCACTCTCGCAATCCTTTTCCCATCATTCGCATATCGTGAAGCTTTCGCTTCACTTTTATGCTCATTATGGGAGCGTGTAGAAAGGTCTTAAATCCACATTTATGCAAGCATATGTGGATTAAGACTTTTCTACACTAAAAATAAAAAAAAGCACCTGTTCCATAGGGACGGATTGCTCCGCGGTACCACCCTAGTTTCCGTAATCATTATCACGAACACTCTATCTGCTTAACGCGCTACACACGTCATTCATTACTTAGATTAGTTTCTTAGATTCTTCTTTAGTATTATTCATACTTATAATCTGTTGGTGAATGCAGCTCCTGTGGGAATTTCAATATATATCTGAACCTGAAAGACCTTCCAGCCTGTGAGTCTTTCTCTCTGACGGAAAATATATATCTACTTACACACTCATCGCCTTTTACAATACGACAATTCTAACACACAAAAAAAACAGTGTCAAACAATAATGCACAGATTAGCATTTTTTCTGCTTTTCTGTGCATTTGCAAGTTCATTATATGTCAATTATTCCTGTTCTTCTTCAAAGTATCCCTTTGAAAATTCTCCGTACTGATAATACCAGTTAGGTGCTATTTCTATTCTTTCATATCCTGTATCAACATTTTCCATGCCTTGGAATACGTAAGCAATTGAGTTGATTATTCCAGTGTCGTAAACTGTAAAGTCTATTCTGTTGAATGCAACATATCCCTTATGCACTTCTACAGTTATAGGCATACTTGAAATAAGATTAAATATTGTTTTTTCCATTTCGCTGCTTATGGAAATCTTTTTGCTCATTGAAAGATTTCCCTTGTCGTCAATGTCAAATGTTGTTTCATTATTTTTATTTTCAAATTCAAAATAGGAAACTATTTTTGTCATTTCAGCCATATGCTCTGTTACAAGCGGTTTAATATCATCGCTTAACATGTACATTTTTTTAATCTTTGACGGATATGCATAGTTTTCAATATTAATTTTAACTTTCTTTGTTAAACCATTGTGAGCCTTTGCGTATATTATTACAGTACCGGTCTTCATATTGTTGTTAGCTTTAACAACGCCTCTTGCATTTACCGTTGCAAGGCTTGTGTCTGAAGAACTCCATGTAAGTTTTCTGCTCAGTACTTTTTTCTTTTTTAATTTCTTAGACGGATATGCTTCGCCCTGTAGTTTAACTTTCCCGTTAAGACTTATTGTGTACTGATTCTTTATGTATTTAAATCTTCCTGCGTTTACCTTTTTTGATTTTTTATCAGTTACAATTATTGAAACAGTCTGACCTGAATTGCTAAATACTTTCTTACCATTAGCAAAAGTATAAGCCTTTATTTTGTAGCTATATACTTTGTTCTTCTTTACCTTTTTGTCAGTAAGTTTGTTTTTCTTTAATGTTTTAAACTTCTTTCCGTTCTTATATATAATGTAGCCTTTCACATTCTTAGACTTGTTCCACTTTAAAATAACCTTTTTTCCTTTTTGCTTTGCAATGAATTTTATCGGTTCATTAACCGTGTTGGTCTGAGATGTTGTGCCTGCAAAAACTTCAACTGCACCAACGCCTACAAAAACACTCATTGCAAATATAAAAATTGCTATAATCTTGCTTGCTTTTTTCATAGTCCTTCGCTCCCTATTTTACCTTAATTGTAATTCCATTGCTGTATGGAGAATATTCTCTCTTGCCGTCTTCGTTAACATAGAACATTCTCACTTTGTAAGAATATTTTTTCTTTTTCTTAATACTCTTATCAGTGTATGAATTTTTTGTTACTTCCTTTAACTTCTTGTATTTTTTGTCATTATTAGTTTTTCTGTAAATTACATAACCCTGCTTCTTTGTATCTTCTCTCTTAAGTTTGTTCCATGACAGGGTATTGCTTTTCTTGTTTTTCTGTTTTCCGGAAAGTGTTAGTGTGCCATTAGTAACTTTGACTATATTGCTAGTCTTTTCATCAAGAACAACAAAATCAAAAGCATCTCTTACATATTTTTTCTTTGCTACAACTTTGTAATAACGAGTTGAACCAAGGTCTACTTCCTCATCGAACTCGCCTCCCTCACAAAGCTGTCCATACTCTCCTTCCAAAAAGGTCCACTTAAATGTACCATCCGGTCTCTTAACTCCTGAATATACCTCACACTGAGTAGCGCCCTTGCATCTTGAATATTCTAATGTATTACAACCTGCTGTTGTTTTTACAAGTCTAAGTGTAAAATCTCCCATCTTAGCTGTATCAAGACTTTTAAACACAGTAATCTTGCATGCTGCTGATGGTCCTTCCGGAGACTTTGCAATAACAGTAGTGTTACCTGTGCCAACTACCTTAATCTTTCCATTTTGATCTACTTCAACTACTCCCTTCTTAGCTACAGACCAAACTATTGTCTTATTTGTAGCCTGTGCAGGAATAACCTCAGTTTTCAACTGATCCACATCTTTCTCACCTAAGTTTAATTCTGATTTGTTAATTTTTATTTCAGTAACAGGTACATAAACTTTTGATTTCAGTACATATGCTATTCTACTATTGTCACCATCATCAAAATTAAAATCTGTTGGCATCTTTATTCTAAAGTAATTTCCACAACTGCCAATTACTGTAACTTTTTGATTTTTAGGAACTTTTGCCTTTCTTATATTTTCTCCCGAGTCTGCTCCTATAAGAAAATCTGCTTCTTCCTTTAAGCTGCCTGACGCGTCACTACATTGTGAATAAACAGATAAACCACAAATTGCTTTTTTGTTCTCCGCTGTTGCACTTATTCTTGTATAACCTTCACCTTTTCCCTGAACATTACCATTTCCATCACATGTTGAAATTGAACTATTGTCAGTGGTGTATGTAGCTTTGTTAACTGTAGCTATTTGTGGATAAACAACACTTGTTACAGTAGTTGTTTCTCCCACTTTTACATCATTAGAATTTCTCCATGCCTTAACATCAATAACCGGAACATATACCTTTGATTTTTCAACATAAGCTTTTCTAGTATCTCTTCCATCATCAAATGTGTAATCATCCGGTAACTCAACATAATAAAAGCTACCACAACTACCAATTATAGTAAGTTCCTGTCCTTGTTTTACTTTTTCTGACCTAATCCATGAATTTTTCGTTGCTCCTCTATAAAAAGTACATGCTTTCCCATTAACTTTACCATAAACATTGTCTATTGCCGTATAAACAGAAATAACTGATGAATGTGATAATTTACCATTAGACTCTGTTGAAACATTCAATCTTAATGTTGTCATTCCCTCTTTTACTGCATTAACTGTCGCCGTATCATTATTTCCTGTAACTGTTGCAATTGATGTATCATCAATAGACCACTTAATCTTATTAGCCACTATATCTGATGGTGTAAACATAATTCCGAAATTAGGATTACTCTTTCCAACCTCAATAGACCTGTGCTCTATTCTTTCATTTAAACTATAACTCCAAATTTCTACTTTAGCATCATCTGCTGCATACACGCTGCTATGTACGCTAAATCCAATAAGTATACTTAATAAAATAAGTAATAAATTTGCTGTAAACTTTTTCATTGTAACCTCCCCTGTTATTTTAAATTAACTTTGTATAAATAAGCCTGTTTGCCTATATTTTCCTTGTCACTCGCAGAAGGTTTGTACATCACATAATAAAAAGTGTTTTTTTTGTAATGTGATAAACTTTCAATTTCCCACTCAAATTTTCCTAGTGGTCTCACTATCTTGTTTTCCTTTGAATTACCATATTCATCCTTTTCAGTCTGACTTACATACGTTTTCTTTGGATTTTTAATTATATATTCTCTTTTTAATTTTCCATTAAAATCATAAATTTCCACTACATTATTTTTATATTTGACTCTTTTCTCTATTTTTTTTATTTTCTTTCCTTTCTTTTTCCCTTTGCTAAAATATTTGATTAAGTAGATTTTTTTGTTGTATATTTCCATACATTGTGGCACATTATAATCATTATTCTTTCTTAATGTTATAATTCTACTCTGTTTCACATATTTAGTCCCATCTTTTTCCTTTTTAGATTTGTACGTTGCTATGTATCTTTTTAATCCATCTTTTCCATTTACATTAATTTTTTGCCTTATTCCCATAGCAAATATTTCTTGCTTCTTGTCAAAAACAGATATTCCAAAAACAGCCGCTCTTTTTTCTTTTTTTAACTCACCAATCTTTCCTTTTCCTTTTAATTCTTCATTAATTGTTCCTACCCTGTTACTATAATTTTCCTTTCCATTCTCTTGATACCATGCTCCATAATATCTCCCGTTAAGGTATGTAAAATCATTTGAATGCCCAAGTGTATCTATATTTAATTCACTTGCCCCTTTTACCAATTCAACTTTTACAACTTTATTAGTTTTTATATTTATTTTTACTAATGCTGTCAAGTCTCCTTTATTATTTCTTCCCTTGTCTACAAACGCAAGTAAAAGTATGTCATTATTTATGCATCCACCTTGAATACTTTTAAATTTAAGTTCATCTAAAGTCTTCCATTGTGACTTTTCATTTTTATCTTTTTTTTCAACATATATATTTTTCAAGTCTGAACCTGATGCGCATGGCTTTTCACTATATTTTAGTTTTCCATTATGTTTATCACATTCCTCCATTCTACATCCTATATAATATTCTTTACCTTTTATGTTTTGCTTCAAATTCATTACTCTTGTTCCTTCAACTGTCTTGGTTTTTGCCTCCACACACGCGCCTTTAAACATTGTAATCACACTAAGCACTACAAGATAGCTTATCACAATTGTTAAAATTTTTTTAATTGAATTTTTTCTCATTTTTTCTTCCTCCCTCATTAACACTGTTACTCATTATAATAAACAATTTGACATATTTCTATTATTTTTTTATAATTTCATTAAAAATGGAGGATTAAAAATATGAAAAAAACGATTAATTTTACTATCATTTTTGTAACTGTACTATCCCTAACATTTATTCTTACTACCCAAGTTAATGCAGCAAAAAAAGTCACTTTGACTTATTATGCAGGAAAAGGATACTTTAAATCCGAATCCAACCAAAGTAGACATAAGATTTTAATCAAAAATCGTATTTATAAAAAAAGAGGCTATGCTCCTGCTATTAGGCGTGAAGGATACGTATTTAATGGTTGGTATACCCAAAAAAAAGGGGGAATTAAATATACTTCTTCAAAAAAAATTACAAAAAGCATAAAATTATATGCTCATTGGGTAAAAAAATATAAAGTCAATACTAATTATTTTGTTCCAATAGGTATGAAATGTAATAGTTTATCTGATTACGAACCATATTGGGGAAATCTAAAGATAATAAAGATGAAAAAGGGATCTTTTTATTATAATTATACATTGTCTAATGAAAAAGATGATTACTTCTATATTGGTACTCGTGATAATGCACTAAGTATTAACCCTTCTTCATACAAATGCTTTTATGCCGATATGAATTGCAAGTTAAAAAACATAATTAATATAAGAAAAGCCACTAATTTAAAGACTTTTTTAAAAAAATTAGGCATAAAACGGTATAACTACGATTCTTCTTATAGATACTTAGAATTTGTTTATGGTTCAACTCGTTACCCCGAAGAAACTACTGATACAGATATTGTTTGGCAAATAACTTTGAATTCCAAAGTTCAAGTAACACCTGACACTATTGTTTCTTTTGAAGCTAATGATGACTGGGAACAATATTAATATAATAATATGGATCATTTTTCAACAAATTAGATGCAATAAATTGCATCTAATTTGTTGCATTATAGGAGAAATATAACGTATGAAAAAAATAATCAATCTAACTATTCTTTCAATAATTATTTTATCACTAACCCTTATTCCTGCCATTCCAACTAATGCAGCATCAACGGTTAACATTACATATTATTCAAGTAATGGTTATTTCAAAGCAAAGCCTAACCGTAGTAAGAGCAAAATTACTATCAAAAATAAAATAAACAAAAAACGTGGCTATGCTCCTTCCATTAGACGCAACGGATATAGTTTTACTGGTTGGTATACTCAAAAAAAAGGTGGTAAGAAATATTCAGCTTCTACCATCATCAAAAAAAAGCTTAAGCTTTATCCTCATTGGGTAAAAAGATACAAAATTAATACTAATTATTTTGTTCCTATGGGATTAAGTCTAACCGGGGTCGACGACTTTCAAAAATATTATGGCGAACTTACTGTTATTAGAAAAAACATTAAAGCACATGTTTCTCCTGGTGAATATTACTGTAAAAACAATAAAGGAGATTCAATATCTATTTTTTCTTGGTATGGATATAATGGTGATTACTTTCAAATAGACTCTTTAAAATGTAAGTTAAAAAATGTTATTAATATAAAAAAGACAACTTCTTTGAGCTTATTTCTAAAAAAACTTGGAGTAAAAGAATATAATTATAATTCAAAAACTCACTCTATAGATTTTATATGTGGAAAATGTTATTGTAACTTTCACAATGATGACGATGCTGAATATGAGGATATCTGGTGGACAATTAAAATGAATGATAAAAACCAACTTACTCCTGATACTGTTGTTAATTTTGATCTAATAACTGATTGGCAAATTTGGTAATAAAACACAATGTAGGAGATAACTGAACTATGAAAAAATTAATTTATTTAACAACTATATTTACAATTTTAGTATCACTAACCTTTATCCCTGCCATTCAGATTAATGCAGCATCAAAGATTAACATTACATATTATGCAGGTAACGGTTACTTTAAAGCAAAACCTAACCGTAGCAAAAATAAAATTACTCTCAAAAATAAATTAAATAAAAAACGTGGTTATGCTCCTGCTATCAGACGTGATGGATATACTTTTGATGGCTGGTACACTAAGAAAAAAGGTGGCAAGAAGTATTCTGCTTCTACTATCATTACCAAGAAGCAGAAACTATATCCGCATTGGTTAAAGAAGTACAAAATCAACACTAACTATTTTTTACCTATCGGTGTTACTTTTCTCAATATATCTGAGTACGAACCTTATTGGGGAAAGTTAAAAATCACTAAAAAGAAAAAAATAGCAACTTATGATTATGAATATACTTTAAGAAATTACAAAGGTGACTTATTTTATTTAACCACTGATATCCATAGTATAGATGATAATAATAATTTCACTTATGAATACTATTATTTTAATATGGAATGCAAATTAAAAAATATTATAAACATCAAGAAATCTACTAATTACAAAAAGTTTCTTAAAAGATTAGGTATAACCGCCTATAATTATGATACTTCCAATAATTATTTAGACTTTGTCTGTGGCAAAACGCACTTTACTGATGAAACATATGACACCGATATTGTTTGGTCCATGTATCTCAATAAAAAGAAGCAAATTTTACCTGATACTATTGTATCTTTTGATCCAAACGATGATTGGAAACCTTATTTTTAAATACTAACCACTTTATACGGAGAATTGAAAATGAAAAAACTAATTAACTTAACTATTTTATTTACTACTATTTTATCGCTAACCTTTATTCATGCCATTCCAACCAATGCAGCATCAAAGATTAACATTACATATTATGCAGGTAACGGTTACTTTAAAGCAAAACCTAACCGTAACAAAAATAAAATTACTATCAAAAATAAATTAAATAAAAAACGTGGTTATGCTCCTGCTATAAGACGTGACGGATATACTTTTGATGGCTGGTACACTAAGAAAAAAGGTGGAAAAAAATATTCAGCCTCTACTATAATTACCAAGAAACAGAAACTATATCCTCATTGGATTAAAAAATACAAAATTAATACTAATTATTTTGTTCCTATGGGATTAAGTTTTGATAATTTAGACGAATTTCAAAAATATTATGGTTCTATGACTGTATTAAAGAAAAATATTAAAAAACATGTTTTTCCTGGCATCGTAAAATGCAAAACATCATCTGAAGATATTCTCAACTTTTTTGTAATGGATTCATCTGGTGAAGATAAAGATAAACCTTTTTCTTATTCAATTCAATATGCTAATTGTAAATTAAAAAATGTAATCAATATCAAAAAAACAACTTCTATGGATGTTTTTCTTAAAAAGCTAGGTGTAAATCAATATAATTTCAATTCAAAAAAACATACAATAGATTTTATATGTGGAAAATGTTACTGTAACTTTCACAATGATGACGATGCGGAATACGAAGATATCTGGTGGACAATTAAAATGAATGATAAAAACCAACTTACTCCTGATACTGTCGTTAATTTTCAGCGTATAACCGATTGGGAAGTATGGTAAAAAAATATATATTAGTTTAATCTAAATCTAGGAGAAATATGACCTATGAAAAGAATACTTAATTTATCTATTATACTAACAATAATATTATCACTAACCTTTATTCCTGCCATTCCAACTAATGCAGCTTCAAAGATTAACATTACATATTATTCAAGCAATGGCTATTTCAAAGCAAAGCTCAATCGTAGCAAGCGAAAAATCACAATAAAAAACAAAGTAAACAAAAAGCGTGGCTACGCTCCTGCCATCAGACGTGAAGGATATATTTTTGATGGCTGGTACTCCAAGAAAAAAGGTGGCAAGAAATATTCAGCCTCCACTATTATTACAAAGAAACAGAAGCTATATCCTCATTGGATTAAAAAATACAAAATTAATACTAAATACTTTGTTCCTATTGGTATGAAATTTAGTAGTTTACCCGAGTATGAACCTTACTGGGGAACTTTAAAAATATTAAATAAGAAAACAAAAGCATATTCTTGTAGCTATATTTTAACTAATACTCAAAAAGATACTTTTTCTATCAGTGGTATTGTTAAAGCGATAGATAACAACGGTGATTATATATACGATTATTCCTGTTACTCTATCAATTGCCGACTAAAAAACCTAATTAACATAAAGAAATCAACTTATGTCAAAAACTTTCTAAAAAAATTAGGTATTAAACGTTATGATTTCGATGCATCTGAACACTATATTGATTTTGTATGTGGTTCAACACGATTTGCCGATGAAACATACGACACTGATATCATTTGGCAAATAAATCTCAACAGCAAAAATCAAGTAACTCCTGACACCATTGTTTCTTTTGATGCAAATGATGATTGGGAACAATATTAAAATGGAGAATTGAAAATGAAAAAACTAATCAAATTAACTATTATATTTACAATTATTTTATCACTAACCTTTATCCCTACCTTTCAGACTAATGCAGCATCAAAGGTTAACATTACATATTATGCGGGTAAAGGTCACTTCAAAGCAAAACCTAACCGTAGCAAAAATAAAATTACTATCAAAAATAAATTAAATAAAAAGCGTGGTTATTCTCCTGCTATCAGACGTGATGGATATACTTTTGATGGCTGGTACACCAAGAAAAAAGGGGGTAAGAAATATTCAGCTTCTACCATTATTACAAAGAATAAAAAACTTTATCCTCATTGGTTAAAGAAATATAAAGTCAATAATAATTACTTTATACCGTTAGGTACAACTTATCCTAATTTATCTGATTATGAACCCTATTGGGGGACTTTAAAAATACTAAAGAAGAAAAAAGGCTCTTATTCCTATGATTATACTTTGATTAATGAGAAGCAAGATTATTTTTATGTTACCAGCAATGTTAATGCCCTAGATGATAATGGTAACTTTTTATATGATTATGGTTTTTCTAGTTTAAACTGTAAGCTAAAAAATTTGATTAATATAAATAAAGCTACCAATTTTAAAATTTTCTTAAGAAAATTAGGCGTAAAATATTACAATTACGATTCTAATTCTAAATTTTTAGATTTTATCTGTTGCAAAACTTATTATGCCTCTGAACATAAATATATTGATGTAGTTTGGCAAATATATCTTGATAAAAAGAATCAAATATTCCCAAACACTAACGTCTCATTTGTATTAACAGATGATTGGAAACGCTACTAATATTTTTGCTCAAAACAGATATTGTTTTTACACTATCGAGGAGATTGTCTTATGAAAAAACTAATTAATTTACTTATTCTATTTACAACCATTTTATCACTAACCTTTATCCCTGCCATTCAGACTAATGCAGCAGCAAAGGTTAATATTACATATTATGCCGGTAAAGGTTATTTTAAAGCAAAACCTAACCGTAGCAAGAACAAAATTACTATCAAAAATAAAATAAACAAAAAACGTGGCTATGCTCCTTCTATCAGACGTAATGGATATACTTTTGATGGCTGGTACACTAAGAAAAAAGGTGGCAAGAAATATTCAGCCTCCACTATTATCACAAAGAAACAGAAGCTTTATCCACATTGGGTAAAAAAATACAGAATTAATACTAACTACTTTGTTCCTGTTGGTATGACTTGTTATAGTTTATCTGACTATGAACCTTACTGGGGAGATTTAACAATTATAAAAAGTAAGAAACACACAGACAATTATGATTATACCTTAAGTAATTCAAAAGGTGACATTTTCTATGTTGGTACAGGAATAGTTAGCATAAACTCTAATTATACTTTTACTTATAATTACAAATTTTTTAATATGGACTGTAAGTTAAAAAATTTAATTAATATTAAAAAGCCTACTAATTTCAAAAAATTTCTAAAAAGATTAGACGTAAAAAATTACAATTATGACTCCTCTGACAAATATTTAGACTTTATTTGTGGAAAAACTCATTTTTCAAAGGATACATATGATACAGATATGGTTTGGATAATGTACCTTAACGAGAAAAATCAAGTAACTCCTGACACCATTGTTTCTTTTGATGCAAATGATGATTGGGAAATGTGGTAATATTTTTCCCTTACTTATTTCAGGTCTGCCACTTTCATGGCAGACCTGTTTTTTTATATTTTGTCATCTACTTCTTCATCTTCGTTATTGCATGTATTTAATATTTCTTTTAAGCACTGGTTTATTTCGTTATTGTCTTTTATTTCTCTTTTAGTTTCTCCCTCACACATTGGCGGTTCCAGTTCCAGTGGTTTTACGTCGTTTAATAACAAGTCGCCTTCTACGAATTTAAGGCAAGGATTGCTTTCTGCTTCGTGGGTGTTCATTTTCGGTGGCATTGTTTTTCCTAATGAGTTGAATTTGTATGCCTGATAATAAACTGTTCTAAGGTATAATGTTATTCCGGCAGACATTGTTCCCGTTGTGGGATTAAATTCCATAACTTTCGCAACTGCATTCATATTTAAACCATTTTCTACCGTATTGTCATACATATTAAAGCCTACGTAGTTGATATAGTATTCTTCGTATGAATTGTAAACTGTTGATGCTCCATAAGGTGCATACATGTCAACGGTTACACTTCTTGGATTTGTGTCCGGATTGTAGTTTGTTGTTCCAACTGCCGGCAAATATACTGCTTCTAATGAAACTGTTGTAATGTATTTCTTACAATTATCGTATAGTCTGATTTTAAATACTACTCTTAGGTTTGTAAGTTTTACACGCAGGCAGTTTGCTCTTCCCGGTATGGTTGATACTGTTGAAAAAGTAGGTGGATTTCCCATTTCTGCCAATTCCTCTTCAGTATATTCAACTGTTTCTTCTTCACCTGTAAAATAGCCTTTTCCTGAATATATTTTTATATCCGCCACCAAAAGCTGAACGTAAGTTGTTGTTGGATAAAGTGTTAAAACATTCTCAGGTATGGTTATTGTTCTACACAGATTTATTCCTACCTCATCATATATTATAGGGGAATATATAGACAAGTTTTCAGGTTCACCACATCCGGGGCTTACACATACATCACAATCTTTTCCGGTATGGCAACACTGATTGCACGACATCATTTTATAATCTGACATTTTTATCTCCTCTTTTTGTTTATTATATTTTATGCCGTATTACTCATAATGTTGCTTACACTTTTATATTTTTATTTATTGTTGATAATAGTAAAAAATGCTATACTAACTCATATGATTAAGTAAAGGATTTTATTATGAAACATAAATTATTTAATTTTATAAAAAAAGCATATGACTTTATTGACACTATTGGGCAGGACAAAGTAGGTATCTATACAGCTCAGGCTTCTTTCTTTATTATTTTGTCCATTTTTCCATTTATACTTTTGTTTTTTAATTTAATAGGTCATGCTTCAATTAATCAGAATACTATTATTTATTTGATTCATTCATATGCACCTGATTCTCTTAAGCCTTTATTTGTTCAGGCTGTTAGTGAAATATATGAACATGTATCAAGTGCTGCTGTGTCCATTACAGCCATTGCTGCAATATGGTCAGCATCTAAAGGCGTGTTGTCTGTAATGTTTGGCTTGTACGAAATAGCAAAAATTCACCAGAAACGTAATTATTTCATATCAAGATTTGTATCAATGCTTTATACAATAATATTTACTGTTGCATTGGCTTCTACAATGGTACTACTTGTTTTTGGTAATAAGCTCTTTAACCTTGCCATGTCACTGGCTCCATGGTTAAGACAGATATCTATTGTTACATTAATGCTTAGATATCTTTTGGTATTCTTACTTCTGGTACTTTTCTTCTCATTAATATACAGACTTGCCAATTTTAAGCTTGCTACTTTTGGAAAGGTATTTCCGGGTGCTTTTTTCTCAGCACTTGGCTGGGTTGTTTTTTCCTATATCTTTTCTATTTATGTAGACAGCTTTTCAGGAATGTCTTATATGTATGGAAGTTTTACCGCTGTAATCGTATTTATGTTATGGATTTATTTTTTGATTTATATAATGTTTATTGGTGCGGAAATCAATAAGCTTCTCTTCCCTGAAACTGAAGCTACAGTTACTGTAAAGATGTAATTTCAACGTCATTATAAAAGGTTGCAAGTATTTCCTTGTAACCTTTTCCTTTTTTTGCCATTTGGCAGGCAGCACTTTGGCTCATTCCACTTCCGTGTCCAAATCCACCTCCGTATATTTTTATTCCATCCAATTTGTTGTTTTTGTACACACTTTTTATTGAAATAAACGCACTTGGAAGCATGCTTAATTTTGTTCTCTTGGTTTTATCGCTTAGTTTTATTGTTGAGTAATATGAGCTTAGTATTTTTCTAATCTGATTTTGATTTACAATAGATATTTGTCTCTTATCTCCATAAATAGTCATTTGGGCAACTATTCCCCCTGCCCCTCTTTTGTTTATTTCCATTCGGTTAATTGTGCCTACATTTACTGCCATATTTTTGTATATGGAATTTTCTATCTGCTTAGTTGTCAGATATGTTGTCCATCTGTAAAAAGGCAATTTTTTCTCTACTGATTTAGGTTTTTCTTTTATATATTTATCAAAGATTTTTTCATCTGATATGTTTTCCGTGATTGTTGTAAGATTGGTTTCCTTTAAATATTTCTGTTTCTTTTTTCCCCATATTCTATAGTCTGTTGTATATCCCCATGACGTAGAAAAATAATATGCATTTATTAATTTTCCTTTATACTTCATTACCGTGCCTTTTGTTTCATTTGCTGCTTTTATGCTGTTTTCTCCGGGAACGTTTTTGTTGTACACCTGATAACTTACGCTGTCGTCTCCCTTGGCATTGTATTTTTTATATTTTTTGCCCTGACTTTTCATAATATATGTTCTGGCACAAACTGCCTGTGCCTTAAGGGCTTCTTTTGGCGATTCATCCCCTATTTCGCTGGAAATTACCGCTGCAACATAATCTTCCATGCCAACCTGATTAACTAACACAAGACCACTGCTTTCTTTATATATGTAGAAAATCCCCTTATAACTTTGCATATTCGTTTCATCTTTCAGTATTGACATTTCACCTTTAGGCTCCACTTTTATAACATTGCTTTGTTTAAAATATTTACTGCCTGTTCCAATATCAATCTGCTTCTTTATGCTCTTTTTATTCTTAAAATTCTCTCCAAAATATATGTTTAATACTGATGCCTTGGCTACAAATTTTGAATAGTGCATTGTGATATAATTATTATTTAGAATAACAATTCTAACTGTGTTGTCTTTTTTGCTTTCTTCATTTGTTGTGGTCTCTGCTTCTGTTTTTATTTCAGTAATATTTTCGCTATTGACCGCCTGCAGGTACTTTCCTCCTGAATCATATTCAGGAATATACTCTACCTGATTAACTTTAAAAATAACCGCTGACAAAAACACTGCCACAAAAATACATACTGCTAGTTTTAATTTCATACTTCCCCCATTATTTCTTCTGATAAGATTTCTCAGAAAAAAAACGTAGTATAAAAAAATATACTACGTTTCTCATCTGTTATAATCGTTTCTCGCACATTCAAGTCATGCTTCGCATAAGGTGCTCGAAGTCATAATCAATCACTTCGTGATTGGTTATAAAATATGTACCTGAAATGCCGGCCTGCGTTTTGAGTCCTAGCAAACGCCAGGTGGGCAACCGCATCTAAAGTTCTGCCTTCCACCTGATAATGAGGCTTGACATCCCTTTAGAGATTAGGAATCCCTTTATTCAAACTGTAGGTTCAAAATAGGCAGGATTCACGAACATTTCAGGTCAAAATAATTAATAAATATTAATTATTTTGATAATGTAATTATAGTTTATCATTGCAATTTTTGCAATCACTTTTCGTTTACATTTTATGATTATTTTTTCTTTATGATGTTGTTTTTGTCTTTAAAAATATGTCCTTCAGGAATAACTCCACGAACACTTGATAATGGATAAACATTACAGTGTCTTCCGATTACTGTTCCCGGATTTAATACTGAATTACAACCAACTTCTACATAGTCTCCAAGCATTGCACCGAACTTTTTAAGTCCTGTTTCAATCTGCTCATCGCCGTTCTTTACTACTACTAATGTTTTGTCTGATTTTACATTAGATGTAATTGAACCTGCTCCCATATGAGAATGTGTTCCAAGTATACTGTCACCAACATAGTTGTAATGTGGAACCTGTACTGTATTAAATAAAACAACGTTCTTTAATTCTGTAGAATTTCCAACTACACAGTTTTTCCCAACAATTGCCTTTCCTCTAACGAAAGCTGATGGTCTTATTTCTGTGTCAGCATCTACAATCAAAGGACCCGTTAAGCTTGCTGTTGGAGCAATCTTAACTGTTTTGTGAACCCAGATGTTATCTTCAATCTGATTAAATTCATCCTTTGGAAGTGTTGGTCCAAGTTTCATAATAAAGTCTTCAATATCAGCTAAAACTTCCCATGGGTATGTTTTTCCTTCAAATAATTTTGCAGCTATTGTTTCATTTAAATCATATAAATCCTTTATTGTATACATTTGGTTTTCTCCTTTATTCTACTGTTACGGATTTTGCAAGGTTTCTAGGCTTATCTACGTTTAATCCCTTAAGTACTGTTGTGTAGTATGCAATTAACTGTAAAGGAATTACTGTTAACATAGGCATTAAAACATCTTCCATTGCAGGTACTTCGATAGCTTCATCGATTACACCCTCACTAAATTCTGTTCCTTCCTTGCATACGGCAATTGTAAATGCTCCTCTTGACTTAACTTCAACAATGTTGCTTACTGTCTTTTCTAATAATTCTGTTTGAGTAGCTACGCCGATTACTGGCATTCCATCTTCTACTAATGATATTGTTCCATGCTTTAATTCACCTGCTGCATATGATTCTGAATGAATGTATGAAATCTCTTTTAACTTAAGTGAACCTTCCATACTTAATGCATAGTCTAAACCTCTACCAATGTATAATAAGCTCTGTGCTGTAATTAACTTACTTGAAACATATTTACATTTCTTTTCACATTCCATTGTCTTTTCAATAATGTCAGGGATTTCAGCAAGCTTAGCTGTTAATCTCTTACATTCATTTTCATCAATGTGCCCTTTTGCATATGCCATTTCAAATGCAAGAAGGTACATTACTGACATCTGTACTGAAAATGCCTTAGTTGAAGCAACCGAAATTTCAGGACCTGCATGTGTGTAAAGAACCATATCTGATTCTCTTGCAATCGATGAGCCCTTAACGTTAACAACTGATAAAACCTTGGCACCTCTCTCGTGTGCAAGATGAAGTGCTGCCTTAGTATCTGCTGTTTCACCTGACTGTGAAACTACAATAACTAAATCTTCAGGTGTTATAATTGGATCTCTGTATCTAAATTCAGATGCAATATCTACTGTTACTTCTGTTCTCGCAAGCTTTTCGATTACGTATTTTCCAACCATACCGGCATGCATTGCTGTACCACAGGCTACAATAAATAACTTTCTATAATTCTTTAAAGCTTCTAATGTTAAACCACATTCTGAAAGGTCCGGCATTCCATTTACAATTCTTGGTGTGATTGTTGTCTTTACTGCGTTAGGCTGTTCATGAATCTCTTTTAACATAAAATGTTCATATCCGCCTTTTTCTGCAGCATCCATATCAAGGTTAGAAACCTGAATTTCTTTCTTGATAGGTAATTTATGCATATCACAGAACTCAACTCTGTCTGACTTAATTGTTGCAATTTCGTTTTCTTCTAAAAGATAGTAATTTCTTGTATATTTCAAAATTGCAGGTACGTCTGATGCAATAAAGTTCTCTTCGTCGCCGGCACCGATTATAAGTGGGCTATCTTTTCTTACTGCAAAAATTCTGTCAGGAAAATCTTTAAATACAATACCAAGTGCATATGCTCCTCTTACATCTTTAAGAGTCTTGATAATTGCATCTACAGGATCACCTTCGTAATAATAATCTAATAATTTAGCTACTGTTTCTGTATCTGTTTCACTAATAAATGTATATCCCTTGTCAATAAGGAAATTCTTAATATCTTTGTAGTTTTCAATAATACCATTGTGTACAATTGATACTCTCTTATTTCCATGAGGATGTGAGTTAATATCTGATGGTTCACCATGAGTTGCCCATCTTGTATGACCGATACCACAATGTCCCATTGGCTTGTGTTCAGCTACTTTCTCTCTTAAGTTTTTTAACTCGCCTTTAGCCTTTTCTACTGTTATTTCTCCATTTTCAAATACGGCAATACCTGCTGAGTCATATCCTCTATACTCTAACTTAGATAATGAATCTAATAAAACGTCTGTACAGTCTCTTTCACCTACATAACCTACTATTCCACACATTACTTATTGTTCCTCCTATAAAATTGCGACACATAATTATAATAATTAGTCATCTGACCTGCGTTATTTAAATTAATAACGTTATTAAATCTGCCCCTGATAAAATCATCCAGCTTTTTCATATATTCCTCTGATGTTATTTTTCCTTCCGCTACCTGGGTAAGGCCCAGTTCCCAACTGGCTGTCAATTCAGGATTAAGCAATGATTTAATTGAACCGTGAACTACTCCAAAAATCATTTCTCCCAACTGAGTCGGAGTAATTACCTGTGTCTTCTTATTTAATGATATGTACTTAATGTTCACCAGTTTCTTTATTATTTCTGCTCTTGTTGCGCTGGTTCCGATTCCCGAGCCTTTAATCTGTGCTCTCAAATCTTCATCTTCAATAAGCTGACCTGCATTCTCCATGGCAAGAATAATCGAACCTGATGTGTACCTTTTAGGTGGTGTTGTCTCACCTTCTTTTATACTCATCTCATTAACGGTAATTTTACCACCTTTGGGCATATTATACAACAATTTAAAAAATTCTTCATCTAATTCTGCCTCTTCGCTGATAATATTTTCATTTTCAAGCTCTTCTTTAGCTTTTTCTTCATTAGTTTTTTTGTCTGATTTATTGTCTGTCTTATTGTCGGTAGCTTTCTTTTTGCTAGGAACTCCTGCTATTTCAAGATAACCTTTTTGAGCCAAAATCTTAAAGTTAGATGAGAAGTGTTCTGTAGTTGTTGTTCCATCACTAAATGTTGCCGGCATAACTCCTACCAAAGTAGCTTTTTTGTATATTGCCGGTGGATAGAATATGCTTAAGAAACGTCTCACTATAAGCATATACACTTTCTGGTTAATTGGTTTCTGCTTAGCCAAACCGTTTAATCCCTGACCTGTCGGTATTATGGCATAATGATCTGTTATCTTTTTGTCATCTACATATTTAGTCTTTGCAAGGTTCTTGTAGGACTGTTGCTTTAAAATATTCTGTGCAAAAGCGCTGCATGGCTGATAATATTGCAAGCCCGAAATATTCTTGCTTATCTCCTTTGCAACTGCCGTCGAAAGAACTCTGGCATCTGTTCTTGGGTAAGTTACAAGCTTGCTTTCGTACAACTGCTGCACTACATTTAATGTTTCATCTGGACTAATCTTAAACATCTTTGAACAGTCATTTTGAAGTTCTGCTAAGTTGTATAACAACGGTGCCTGTTTTTTTTCATCCTTCATAGTGATGGACTTAATAGTCATTTCTAATGGATATCCATTTTCCTCTAAAGCTCTTATCAGTGCCTGGGCTGTTGTTTTTTCTTTAAATCCGTTTTCTTTATACAAAAGTGGAGATTCAAAGAATTTTGATGTTTTCTGTGATTTCCATTCTGTATCTATTTTTCGTCCGTGTATATCAGTCTTTGCCATAACTCTATAGAAAGGTGTTTTTTCGAAACCTCTTATTTCACGCTCTCTATTGCATACCATTCCAAGAACGCAGGTCATTACTCTACCAACATTAATTGACTTCCACTCTCCCTTTAAATAATTGGTTATGGAATTTCCATATTTTAAGGTTAAGAGTCTTGAAAAATTAATTCCCATCAAATAATCTTCTTTTGCTCTAAGATATGCTGCATCAGAAAGATTGTCATATTCCTTTAGGTCTTTTGCCTCTTTTATTCCACGAAGAATTTCTTCCTCAGTCTGGGAATCAATCCATACTCGCTTCTCTTTTTTGCCTTTAACTCCCGCTTCCTGGGCAACTAATCTATATATGTATTCTCCCTCTCGTCCCGAGTCGGTACAAACATATATTGTGTCCACGTCATCACGGTTCAAAATCTCTTTTACTATATTAAATTGTTTTTTTACCCCGGGAATCACCTCATACTTCCATTGTCCCTGAGGTATAAATGGCAAATCTCTAAGATTCCATTTTTTGTATTTTTCATCATAACATTCCGGATAACTCATTGTTACAAGATGACCAACGCACCATGTAACTATGGCATTTTCACTTTCCATGTATCCGTCTCTCCTAGTTGTCTTTAGCTTTAATGCCTTGGCAAACTCTGCTGCCACACTAGGTTTTTCTGCAATAAATACTGCTTTCATACAGCTCTCCTATGTTCTATTTGCTGATTTCGTTTTTATGTACATTTGGATTTGTTTTTTGTTTGATTTACTATATACATTTTTTATTTTGCTTTTTCTATAAGTTTTATTTGCTGATTTCGTCTAATGTTTTAGTGTAGGCTGGAAGAAACATTTCAATAAATTTCTCAATTTCTTCCATATGCATTTCATCCAAAGCCTTCTTTATTGTTTCCTCAGCTTTTGCAAAATCAGTGTTTCCTGTATTTCTTTCTTCTAGGCACTTAATATATGCAGACATCTTATCTGCTGCCTTTACATATTTCCAATTAATGTCATCATTCTCAATTAATATGTCTTCATATGCATTCTGCATTTCTTCCGGCAACTCTGAAATCAACTGGCAGGCCGCCACATTTTCAACCTTCTTGTATGCATCTCTTATTTCAGGTGCATAATACTTAATCGGTGTTGGCAAATCCCCTGTTATAATCTCTGTTGTGTCATGCATAATTCCAAGCATTGCTATATGCTCAGCATCCAACTCTTTTCCAAAATAAGTATTACCTATAACTGCCAAAGCATGAGCTATAATAGCAACTTCCAAGCTATGCTCCGCAATATTTTCAGTTTTTGTATTTCGCATCAATCCCCAGCGATTGATGTATTTCATTCTGGCTAACATACCAAAGAAATTATTCATTGTGTAACTCCTATTCTTCTGTGTGATATCTATATGTTATTCTTGTTATATCTGTTTTTCTTGCTTTATCTATTTTTCTTATTTATTTTTATTCTGTATATATTCCCCACATAGATTGGGATGAATTCTTTAATCTAATTTTTTCTGCAATATCCCCTTGTATTGTACCCGTTAAAATTTAATGTAACTTTTATATTATAGCAAACTTTTAGTAATAATGCTAACATTTGAGTGTGATAAATGTTTGTTATTGAGTTTTTATTTTGTACCACCACAGCCTTACGCCATGGTGGTACATTCTTTAAAACAAGTTTTTTAATCAACTTCCGATGCTCAATTACAATTGCAACTACTTATACAACTACTCGTATAACTAACTATCCCTTTAATCAACAGTAACAATCTACTTATTACTTTCCCTATCAACCATCTCATACAGTTTCTTCATTGCATCTTTCAGCCCGCCAATTTCATCAATTATGCCTTCCTTAACTGTTTGCTTTCCAACAAGAATGCTACCTACATCTTTTGTTAATATTTCTGTTTCATTCATTAATTCTGAAAATCTGTTTTCACGAATGTGACAGTGATTGATTACGAAATCATTTATTCTTTCCTGTATTTTTTTGAAATATTCATAAGTCTGTGGCACTCCTATAAACATACCATTCATTCTCACCGGATGTATAACCATTGTTCCTGTTGGCACAATAAATGAATAATCTGCAGACACTGCCAAAGGAACTCCTATCGAATGGCTTCCTCCAAGCACCAGTGAAACTGTCGGTTTGCTTAGACTTGCAATCATTTCTGCAATGGCAAGCCCACACTCCACATCTCCACCAACTGTATTTAATATAATCAGCAAGCCATCTATATCCTGATCGTCTTCGATTTTTGCAAGCATTGGCAAGATGTGTTCATATTTGGTAGCCTTAGTACCTGATGCCACATTTTCGTGCCCCTCTATTTCTCCGATTATGCTTAACAAAAATATATTCTTGTGATTATTATTGTGATCAAGTTTTACCTGACCATATTCTTTAATTTCATCCATAAAAAACCTCCATACTACTCTTTATGTAGTATGGAAGCTTTTTCAAAAAATATTATAAGAGATTATTTATTATACTCCTCTACGATTTCATCATAGCTTAGCTTTCCACCAAACAAATCAAGTGCACTGCCAATTGTAAAATCCAGATTGCCCTGTGAAATTTCAGCAAACTTTTCAATCTGTTCTTTTGAACCTATTCCTCCGGCATATGTTATTGGAATGTCTGTAAACTTAGACAACATTTCAACCAGTTCTTCTTCCATTCCACCTGATTTGCCTTCCACATCAACACCGTGTACAAGAAATTCATCACAATATTCTGACAGCTTTTTCAAGGTTTCGAGGTTTACCACTTCATCAGTAAACTTCTGCCATCTGTCTGTAACTATGTAATATTGTCCGTCTTTCTTTCGACAACTTAAGTCCAAAACAATATGTTCTTTTCCAACAGCTTTTACAAGGCTTTTAAGGTTGCCATAATTAACTCTTCCGTCCTTAAAAACAAAAGATGTTACTATTACGTGAGTCGCACCAGCTCTTATGTAGTCGTCTGCATTAATTGCCGTAACGCCACCGCCTATCTGCATTCCATTAGGATATGCCTTAAGTGCAGCCAATGCCTGCTTTTTTGATTCCTTAAAAAACTCAGAACCTCCGGCATTTAAAATTATAATATGACCGCCTTTTATCCCATCTTTTTTGTAAAGATTAGCATAATAGGCTGCATCTTTTTCTGATACAAAATTTTCATCTGCCTGATTTCCTTTATCCTTAAGGCTTCCGCCTACTAACTGTTTTACTTTTCCATTATGTATGTCTATACACGGTCTGAATTTCATAATCTATGCTCCTTGATTAGTAACTTGTTTTTTTAATTAATGAACATCAATATGTAATTCTCATTAATTAAAAATCCATTTATGCATTTAGTGCCTGCTCTAAATCTGCGATTATATCCTCTGCATCTTCAATTCCTACAGAAAATCTAATTAAATCAGGCTGTACACCTGCTTCGATTAACTGCTCGTCTGTCATCTGTCTGTGAGTATGACTTGCCGGATGAAGTACGCATGAACGTGCATCTGCTACGTGTGTAACAATTGCCACGAATTTAAGGTTGTCCATAAACTTAATTGAAGCTTCACGTCCACCCTTAATTCCAAATGTTAATACTCCACAAGTTCCGTTAGGCATATATTTCTGTGCCAAATCGTAGTATTTGTCTCCTTCAAGTCCCGGATAGTTAACCCAAGCCACCTTATCATTATTCTTAAGCCACTTAGCTACCTTTAATGCATTTTCACAATGTTTAGGCATTCTAAGGTGTAATGTTTCAAGTCCTACATTCAATAGGAATGAGTTCATTGGTGCTGGAATTGAGCCTAAATCTCTCATTACCTGTGCTGTAGCTTTTGTAATATATCCTGCCTTACCGAATTTTTCTGCATAAACAATTCCATGATATGAATCATCCGGTTCAGTCATTCCAGGAAACTTGTCTGCGTGTGCTTTCCAGTCAAAATTGCCACTGTCTACAATTGCTCCGCCTACTGCCATAGCATGACCATCCATATATTTTGTAGTTGAATGTGTAACAATGTCAACTCCATATTCAAAAGGTCTGCAATTAATAGGTGTTGGGAAAGTATTGTCAACAATAAGTGGCACTCCATGAGCGTGGGCTGCCTTGCTGAATTTTTCAAAATCAAATACTACCAATGATGGGTTTGAAATAGACTCACCAAATACGCATTTAGTATTAGGTCTAAACTCCTTATCCAAATCTTCCGGTGAAATATCAGGATCTACAAATGTTACATCTATTCCCATCTTCTTCATTGTTACTCCAAAAAGATTAAAGGTTCCTCCGTAAACATTTGAAGAGCAGATAAAGTGATCTCCCGCTTCACAAATATTAAATACAGCGTAAAAATTAGCTGCCTGACCTGAAGATGTAAGCATAGCTGCCGCACCACCTTCAAGTTCACAAATCTTTGATGCCACCGCATCATTAGTTGGGTTCTGTAATCTTGTGTAGAAATATCCGCTGTCTTCTAAGTCGAATAATCTTCCCATCTGTTCAGATGTGTCATACTTAAACGTTGTGCTCTGGTAAATTGGAAGAACTCTTGGCTCTCCCTTTGTTGGCTTCCAGCCACCCTGAACACAAATTGTTCCTTTGTTGTTTTCCATTTTTTTTCTCCTTAAATAAATATCTTTTTTCTCTTATATAAATAGAATTGCAAGAGCTAAATTTTCATTAATTCATGCTTGCAATCCTTTAACCGGAACATTTATTCCGGTTTATAATCTTTTAATAAAATATGACTTGTGATACTGCATATGGCAAATAGAATTGCTATAATTACAACTGATGTTATAAAAAATCTTTTGTTCATTATAGGCATAACACAAGTATCTATAAAAAAAAGAACAAAAAGCACCGTGGCTATTTTGTTGCATAATTTTCCAATCTTAATCTTTTTGTCTTCAGTCATAAAGCGTTCTCCATGTATTGTTATATATTTAACTATAATCTTCTTATCGCTCTGGTTAATGTTATAATTATCTAACTATTATAACATTAGCTAATCTTTATATCAATCTCAATCACATTGGTAGGAATAAGATGAGGGGCAATCGCACTAGCAGTTCATAACGCAAAACGATAGCCCCTTAACATAACAAATTTTTAATTTTTTTATTTTTCTAAAAAATATTATCCTTAATTAAATCCAAAGAATTTGTTTACAACCTTATATCCTACTACAGAACACTTTCTACCAAACTTTCCTGGAAGATTCATTGTTCTTCCAAGAAGTGAATTTCTTACTATTCCATATAATTCAGGATTTGTTTCTTCAAGCTGTTTCCAAAGCTTTTCTTTGTCCTTTAATCTTTCCTCAGAGCCTTCTCTAATTGAAAGAATTGAAGATACACACATCATCATATCAAAATAATGAATCATTGCATCATTTGCGTTCTTCTGGTCCTTTGGACTGCTATTGTAGATTTCAAGCATAAGCTTTGTAACCCTGTACTGCTGGTCAAGTCTTTTAATCATAACTGATTCATGAACTGACTGGTCATCTCTTCCGATAAAATATTTGTAAAGGCAAACATCTAAGTAATAGATATTCTTTACATATGGCAACGGCTGGAATACATAAATGTTGTCAACATAGAATGTATGCTTTGGAAGTTCCATTCCACATTCTCTAAGAATCTTTGTTCTGTAAATAACTGAATGCATTAGCAAATACTGTGTTCTTCCAAAATGAATATCTTCCCAACCAAGCATTTTGCCCGGTGTCATGGCACTTCTGTATCTCATAATCTTCTTGTGCCTTGCACCCTGCTTGTCATACATAAAATTAGACACAAGCATATCAAGACCTGCATCTTTTGCAACCATTTCTTCCAAAAGATTTAATACTTTTTCAAGTGCTTTTCTTCCAAGGCAGTCATCGCTGTCAACTACCTTAAAATATAAACCTGTTGCATTCTTAATTCCTGTGTTTACAGCTTCTCCATGTCCACCGTTTTCCTGATGAATTACTCTTACAATGTTAGGAAACTTTTCTTCATACTTCTTTGCAATCTGCAATGTGTTATCTGATGAACCGTCATCTACAATAATAATTTCAACTCTGTCTCCACCTGTTAACGCACTACAAATACTTTTTTCCATGTAATCCTGTGAATTATAACATGGAATTGTAATCGTCAATAATTTCATTACCTGTCCTCCTAATCTGTACCGCCCCTCCCCTTTGTGTGGGCAATTGTCGGGAAATATGCTTTTTAATTTATTTCCTCTGGTACTACTTTTTTGTTGATTACTCTATATAATAAAAATGTTAATATACCTGTTATTATTACAAAAACTATAAGCACAATTAAGTCCTGTACTGAGTAAGTAATCTGCTGACCAACCACGCTTTCTCCTGAAATTGTTGCAAAAAAAGTTATTAATACTGCAACAAAGTTGGCTGTTCCGTGCAAAATCATTGGTGCAATTATGCTCTTGTATCTTTCATATACATAAACACATGCCAAGCCTAACAAAAATGCATATGGTGCCTGTATCCAGTTTCCGTGATATACACCAAAAAGCAATGATACGATAATTGCTGACGGAATTACTCCGGCCATTCTTCTAAGTCTTCTATAAATAACACCTCTAAACATTAATTCTTCTACAATAGGCGCACCAACGGCCGTTGCCAATACCTGTATTATAAACGGACCGCTTGTAAGTGCCTCTGATGTGCCTACATATGAATCAATCATAAATTCCGGCATAAACATCTGTAGAATAGAAACAAAATAATTGGCACAAAACATTATTGTTATTCCAAAAGGAATTATAAGTAAAAATTTAAATGCTGATGTTCTTTTAAACTTCTTAAAAAATCCTGTTTCTTTATCCAAATTTATGTCATCTTTTAACCATTTAATTAATACCGGTGCTGTTATAATCTGTGATATTAACAACTCAAGTAAAATATTTTCCTCTGCTATTTTCATGCCAATCTTTGATGCTGAAAAAGTAGCATAATCATGTAACACAAAATTAGCTGCAAATATAATTCCAAATGTTACTATCCCTGATACTACTACTTGAACTATCATATACAAAACCATTGGGCTAATCAATCCCCAAAGTCTTCCTGCTGTTATTTTCTGTCTCATTTTTTTCCTCAATTCTGTGCTTTATACACTTATACATTATATCTATATATTGTTATCTTTTTGTGTCTTTGTATAAAAATAATTATCTATACTCTTCTGTGCAATTTAATTACGTTTTAAAATTTGTATAATTAAATTCTATCTTAAAATTTGTATGATTTAATTCTATTTAAAATTCTTTATAATTTTTATTTTAACAACATATTGCATAGTTCTGTGGCAGAATAAGCTATGGCTTTAGCTCCATGAGCCAGCATTTCGTCCTTGTCGCCAAATCCGTAATCAACACCTATTGAATCAATACCAACAGTATTAGCGCCATCAATGTCAAAACATGTATCACCTATCATAATACACTGCTTCTTAGTTATGCTGTCAGGCATCTCATCAAACAATGCTTCAAGTACATCAACTTTGCTCTGTCTTGGTCCTTTAAGCTCAGCTCCCATAACTTTATCAAAATAGCTGTAAATCTTTAAATACTTAAGAACTTCCTCAGCCATAGGAAGTGGTTTAGAAGTTGCCAATGCAATATACTTACCATTACCCTTTAACATCTCAAGCATTTCTTCAGTTCCCGGATATATTTCTGTTTCATATATTCCTATAGGCTTGTATCTTTCTCTATAAAATTCAACACCTTCCAATGCCTGTTCTCTCGTAAAATCATAACTTTTCATTAATTCATCAACCAATGGAGGGCCTATAAAATGCTCTAATTTATCTAAATCAGGCTCTTCAATTCCAAACTTTGAGAGAGCATATTGAACTGACTTGGTAATTCCCTCTTTTGAATTACTTAATGTTCCATCTAAGTCAAAAATAATCACATCGTAGTTATTCATATATTTCTCCTGTGTTTTAAAACAATCTCTGTTTAATTATTTTAATGTAACTTGTTTTTTAACAAGTTTAGTATAAACTTATCTTTTTCTTAATTAATTTTTAATATAACTTATCTTTTTTCTAAAATTACTGTTTACAGCATTATTTGTAGTATAACATAGTTTGCCCTTGTTTTACAGTAACTTTTGATTTATAATATTTTAAGAATTTATTAAATTTTTGTGAGGTACATATAATGAGTCAGGCAAAAGTAGACAAGCATAAACAGGAAAAATACAACAGAAAGAAAAATGTTAAGAAGCGTAACTTTAAAAAGATTGCAGCATACGTTGTTGCAACACTTATTGCTATAGCATTTATTGGTTATATCGGATATTCTGTTGCTATTGACACAGGACTTTATACTCCTGCCACAACAACACAGGGAAGCACCCTTTCAAAAGAAGCTATTGAAAGTTTAAGACAGCAGTTAATTAAAAACGGCGACTCAAACGTTCAGGGCGAAACAAGTGATGCTTCAACTGAAGCTGCTACAACAGCTACAAGTGCTGAAACAAGCGCTTCTAAATAAGATTATTGAAAATAAAAATCCTTACAGTTTCTTTTATTGAAGCTGTAGGGATTTTTTAATGTCCCCCACTACACAAAAAAAATCAACCCTGCAGCCAATTAATTACAATAATGTAATCAACTACAAGATTGATTCTTATATTTTTCTCTATTCCACTGCTCTTCTTCCCACTACATTCTGTCAGGTGCACTAAATCCTAACAAGTCTATGCACTGTTCAAGTACATTAATTGTAAGATTGATTAATGCAATGTATCCTGCCTTCTTAGTCTGATCTTCTTCAGCAAGAATCTTTGTTTCATGATAAAATCTGTTAAATGCATTAGATAAATCGTATACATATGAGCAAATCTTATGTGGAGCAAGTTCTTCTGCTGCATTTTCAATTATTTCATTAAACTTAGCTACTTCAAGCATTAACTGCATCTGTGAGCCATTGTCTGTGTTGATTACAGGAAGGTTTACATCTGCGTTTCCGCTTTCAGCTTTGTATTTTTCAAGAATTGACTTAATACGTACTATTGTGTAAAGAATATATGGACCTGTATTTCCTTCAAATGAAGCAAATCTGTCAATGTCAAAGATATAGTCCTTTGATGCCTGGTTTGACAAATCGCCATACTTAAGTGCTGCAAGTCCTACAATCTTAGCTGTGTTATTAGCTTCTTCTTCACTTACTGTACGATTTTCCATAATCTTATCGTATACAGCTTTATTAATCTGTGCAATAAGGTTTTCAAGACGCATTACACCACCATCTCTTGTTTTAAATGGCTTGCCGTCTTTGCCGTTCATTGTACCAAAGCCTAAAAATTCCATCTTAGTATTTTCGTCTACAATATTAGCTTTCTTGGATACGCGGAATACCTGTGTAAAATGTAATTCCTGACGCTTATCAGCTACATAAATATAGTGGTTAGGCTTGTAATCCTGTTCTCTCTGGATAATTGTTGCAAGATCTGATGTTGCATATAAAGCCGCGCCATCTGACTTTCTAACGATACATGGTGGAAGTTCCTTTGTGTCATCTTCCTTTGCAATATCAACAACTAAAGCTCCCTGACTTTCGTAAGCTAATTTCTTATCAATTAAGTCCTGAATAAGTCCCGGAATATATGGCTGAGCATCACTTTCACCCTTCCATAAATCAAAATCAACATTTAAGTTTCCATAATTCTTCTTTAAATCTTCAACAGAAACTTTCATAATATGTTTCCAAATAGCTGTATATGGAGCATATCCACTCTGAAGCTTTAATGTTGCCTGATGTGCTTTCTCTTTAAACTCTTCATCAACTTTAGACTTAGCACTGGCACATGGATAAATCTCTTCTAATTCAGAAATTGTAAATGGTGCCTCTTCAGGGTATTCTCCTGTGTATGATTCATCAAAATAAACTAAATCAGGTTTACGACATTCAAGTTCTGTAATAATAAGTCCCATCTGAAGTCCCCAGTCTCCCAAATGAACGTCAGAAATAACTTTATTACCCATAAATCTTTCAATACGTTTAACACTTTCACCAATAACTGCTGAACGCAAATGTCCAACATGTAGAGGCTTAGCTACATTAGCTCCACCGTAATCAATTACAATAGTTTCAGGTGCCTTGTTTTCGCATCCATACTTGTCAGCTTCCTTCATATCGTTAAGATATTTAGCTACGAATTCACTATTTAATTTAATATTAATGAATCCCGGCATAACTGCTTCAACTGATTCAAACATTTCATTGTCCTGTAATGACTCAACAACCTGATTGGCAATCATAATAGGTGCTTTGTGATAAAGCTTTGCACCTGCCATTGCCCCATTACACTGATACTGACAAAGATCAGGTCTGTTAGATACAACAACCTTACCTAATTTTTTGTCATATTCATTCTTTTCAAAAGCTTTTTCAAACTCTTCTGTAATAAGTCCTAATAATTTTTTCATTATAATGTTACTCCGTTTAATTTAAGTAATTCACGGGCTGATTCAACAGAATCAACACCAGTTTTATTCTTGATAGGTGCAAATTCTTTCTCTCTTACAACTTCGTAAGCAAGACAATTATCCATCATATGTACCATATCAAGTACTAATGTTTCAAACTTGAATCCGTTTTCAGTTTCAGGTTTTACTGCATTACCATTTTCATCAATATGAGCAATCTTCTTCTTTACAATGTGAACTGAAAGATTATTTTTCATATTCTTTTCTAAATCTTCAATGTTGAATAAATAATTTAAGATAACACCATACTTGTATGCAAGCTCTCCGTCTGCCTTAGTCTGGTATCTCATATTTTCAGTTAATTCATAATATTCAACAATAGATGGCTTTCCATCTTCTAAGCATAGTACACCAACCTTTTCTTCAGGTGTAGCCTTAGAAACAACCTTTGCTGCTGAACGGTATCCGCCATCAATCATGGCACCTACGAAACAAGGATCAGCCATTCTCTGGCAAACATTATCAACTGCAAAAATATTAATATATTCAACTCCTGCCTTTTTAGCCTTTTCGCAAAGACCAGCCTTAACAAATGAAATAAACCATCCGCCATTGCCGTTAGGTGATGTTGAAATTCTATCTTTATCTTCTAAGAAAATCTTGCCATCAAAAGATGCTGCAGGAGCCATTTCCTGTACAAAGAAATCAACATAATTCTTATCATAACCAAAATAATTCATTTCTTCAAAGAACTTAACTGTGTCATCGTTGTTCTTTTCACTTGTCATAATATAAAGTGGAACCCACGCACCTGTCTGATTAACAACATCCATTAAATTCTTAATAAGCATTTCAAAAATATATACGTCCCTAGTAAGACCAATATTGTACATTCCCTTAGGCTTATCTGAGCCAAGTCTTGTACCCATTCCACCTGCTAAAAGTAAAGCTGCAACTTTTCCCTCTTTAATTGCTTCTGTACCTATAGCTGTGTATTTATCTTTGTTTGCTTCAATATCAGCAATGCTTACTGCATCGTCAAGGGGTGTGATAACACCTTTTTCAGTTTCTTTTCCGCCATCTTCAATTAACTTAAGCAAATCAAAATCAATTTCATCTATCTGCTTTAATAAAGACTGTCTCTGGTTTTCATCAAGTTCATCATAATACTTTAATAACTGAGACTGATTATATTTTTCCAATTTTGCTTTTGTTTCCTGTAAATTCATTCATTACCTCCATTGGCTTCCCATATTTTCATACTATAAAGAATAAATTATTTTCCAATAATATGCAAGGTTTTAATGCTACAAAGTATTTCAATACAGCTCTGATATCTTAAATCAGGATTATTTCTTGTACATTTTTTTATTATCTTTCTAAGTTTATGGCTTGTCTTAAAATAGTCTTTAAAACTGTAAAGTGATTTACTGCCTGGCACTGAATTATATGTTTTTGCAGTTTTTAAATAGTACATTGTTGTACCTATTCCATATATGTCTGCCCTAATGTCAGTATTATAAAGCCCCTTTCCTTTGCTATCGCCAAACTGCTCCGGTGCCGCAAAGCCCTTACTTCCCAAGGCAAGCTTGTCCACATCAATATCTGTTCTGTATCTTTTTGCTATGCCAAAATCAATAAGCTTAATTCTTCCATCCTTACACAAAATAATATTAGCCGGCTTTAAATCTCTATAAACTATTGCCGGCGACAAACTATGAAGATAATAAAAGCCACTGCATACCTGTTCCATAACTTTTACAAGCATTTTTGTAGATAATGTTCCATATTCATCCACATATTTCTTTAAATCAATCCCATCTATATATTCCATTACCAGAAAAAATGCATCTTCAATCTTTATTAAGTCAAAAATTTTTGGAAGGACCGGATGAGTGCAGTTCTTTAAAACTTCAAGTTCTCTTTCCATTCCTTCCAATAATCTTTTTCTGTTGGCAGGATCAGATGTTATATACTTCTTAAGAGCATAAATTCCACCATTGTGAATATCCCTTGCCTTGTAGACAATAGCACTTCCTCCTCTGCCTATAAGTTCAAGTATATAATATCTTCCTCCAACAATATTATTTATAATATCTGCCATAAACACAACCTTTCCGATGTGTTTCTCTCCAAGGCTTTTTTTATTACAATGTCATTATCCCACCATTGTGCAAGCACAGGTGAAATAAGACCTTGGTCCACTAGTAATCTTAGATGGTTGCAATATCAACTAATGTTAAGTTTTCTTTTGCATTGCTTTCTAAGCTTGTAAGTAATGCATCAACTGTGTCTAAGCTTGTAAAGCAGTTAACACCTGTTTCGATTGATGTTCTTCTGATTAAGAAACCGTCACGGTTCTTATCACGTCCCTGTGTTGGTGTATCAATAACAATATCAATCTTATGTTCAAGAAGTAAGTCCATAACTGTTGGTGCTTCCTGATGAATCTTGTTAACCTTAATTGCATCTACACCATTCTGACGTAATACATCTGCTGTACTTCTTGTAGCATAAACTTCATATCCAAGCTTTTCAAATCTCTGTGCAAGTGGAACAACTTCCTGCTTATCAGCATCCTTAACAGAAATAATAATCTTCTTATGTTTTGGAAGAACAACTCCTGCTCCAAGGAATGCCTTGTAAAGTGCTTCGTTAAATGTCTTTGCAATACCAAGACATTCACCTGTTGACTTCATTTCAGGTCCTAAGCTTGTTTCTGCGCCACGGATTTTTTCAAATGAGAATACAGGCATCTTAATTGCAATGTAATCTGCATTAGGCTGTAATCCCGGTTTGTAACCCATTTCCTTAATTGTATGTCCAATAATACATTTTGTAGCAAGTTTTACAATTGGAATACCTGTAACCTTACTAATGTATGGAACTGTTCTTGATGAACGTGGGTTAACTTCGATTACATAAACCTTACCGTCACAAACGATAAACTGAATGTTAATCATACCTTTTACGTGAAGTGAACGTGCAAGCTTTTCTGTGTAATCTTCAATTGTATCAATAATCTCTTTTGAAAGTGAGTATGCAGGATAAACTGAAATACTGTCACCTGAATGAACTCCGGCTCTTTCAATATGTTCCATTACACCAGGAATAAGAATGTCTGTGCCGTCGCAAATTGCGTCAACTTCAACTTCTGTTCCCTGTAAATATTTATCTACCAAAATTGGATGATCCTGAGCAATTCTGTTGATGATTTCCATAAATTCTTCTACTTCTTCATCACATGTTGCAATCTGCATTCCCTGACCACCAAGTACGTAAGAAGGTCTTACAAGAACAGGATATCCTAATCTGTTAGCAACTTCCTTAGCTTCTTCTGCTGTAAATACAGTTCCACCTGTAGGTCTTGGAATACTACATTTTTCAAGGATTTCATCAAATAATTCTCTATCTTCTGCAGCATCTACGTCTTCTGCCTTTGTTCCAAGAATAGGAACGCCCATCTTCATAAGTGCTTCAGTAAGCTTAATGGCTGTCTGACCACCGAACTGAACAACTGCACCGTCAGGTTTTTCAATGTTTACAATATTTTCAACATCCTCCGGTGTTAATGGTTCAAAATAAAGCTTGTCAGCAATATCAAAGTCGGTTGATACTGTTTCAGGGTTATTATTTACAATAATTGTTTCATAACCTTCTTCTTTAAATGCCCATGTACAATGTACTGAACAGAAGTCAAATTCAATACCCTGTCCGATTCTGATAGGACCTGAACCAAGTACAAGTACCTTCTTTGGCGGATTAGTTTCTACTGATTCGTTTTCACCACCATATACTGAATAATAGTAAGGTGTTGCAGCTTCAAATTCTGCTGCACATGTATCAACCATCTTGTAAGAAGCTACAATGTTATTATCATAACGCATCTGCTTAATTTCGTCTTCTGACTTGCCTGTTAATCTGCTAATAACTGTGTCAGGGAATTCAATTCTCTTAGCTGCCTTTAATAATTCAGGTGTTAAAGGTTCATTCTTAAGTGAATTTTCCATTTCAACGATAATAGCAATCTTATCAATAAACCACTTATCAATCTTTGTGATTTCATGAATTTTGTCATAGCTTACGCCTCTTCTAAGTGCCTCAGCAATAACCCAGATTCTTCTATCATCTACTACGTGAAGCTGATCTTCTAACTGATCATCTGTAAGTTCTGTAAAATCATAATCCATAAGGCATTCAACATGCTGTTCCAAAGAACGAATAGCTTTCATTAAAGCACCTTCAAAGTTGTTACAGATACTCATTACTTCACCTGTAGCCTTCATCTGTGTTGTCAGCTTTCTGCTGGCTGTAATAAATTTGTCAAATGGAAGTCTTGGAATCTTAACTACACAATAGTCAAGTGTTGGTTCAAAACTTGCATATGTTTTCTTAGTAATTGCATTCTTGATTTCATCAAGTGTATAACCTAACGCAATCTTTGCTGCAACCTTTGCAATCGGATAACCTGTAGCCTTAGAAGCCAAAGCTGATGAACGGCTTACACGAGGGTTAACTTCGATTACACAATATTCAAAGCTTTCAGGATGAAGTGCGTACTGAACATTACATCCACCTGTAATGTTTAATTCATTAATAATATTTAATGCTGATGTACGAAGCATCTGATGTTCCTTATCACCTAAAGTCTGTGACGGAGCAACTACAATACTGTCACCTGTATGAACACCAACAGGGTCAATATTTTCCATGTTACATACTGTGATGCAGTTTCCTGCACTATCACGCATAACTTCGTATTCTACTTCCTTCCATCCTGCAATACATCTTTCAACAAGAACCTGACCTACACGGCTAAGTCTTAATCCGTTTTCAAGGATTTCAACTAATTCAACCTGGTTGTGAGCGATACCACCGCCGCTACCACCTAATGTGTAAGCCGGACGAAGAACTACCGGGTAACCGATTTTGTTAGTAAATGCAATACCATCTTCAACATTTTCTACTACCAAAGATGGAGCACATGGCTCACCGATTTTTTCCATAGTCTCTTTAAACTCAAGACGGTCTTCTGCCTTCTTAATTGTTTCTGATGTTGTACCAATAAGACGACATTCATGTTTTTCAAGGAAATCTGTTTCTGCGATTTCCATTGCAAGGTTAAGTCCTGCCTGTCCACCAAGTGTTGGTAAGATACTGTCAGGTTTTTCCTTTTCTATAATCTTTTCAAGTACAGGTACAGTAAGTGGTTCAATATATACCTTATCTGCAATATCCTTATCTGTCATAATTGTTGCCGGGTTAGAGTTTACAAGTACAACTTCCAAACCTTCTTCTTTTAAAGAACGGCAGGCCTGTGTTCCTGCGTAGTCAAACTCTGCAGCCTGTCCAATAACGATTGGACCTGAACCTATTACTAAAACTTTCTTAATTCTTGGATCTCTAGGCATTCTTCTTCACCTCCATCATTTGAATAAATTCGTCAAACAGTCTGTCCGAATCCTGTGGACCAGGGCATGCTTCCGGATGGAACTGAACTGTAAAAATACTCTTGTTTTTATATCTTAAACCTTCTACGGTTTTATCATTTACATTTATGAAAGCTACTTCTGCAACTTCAGGATTTACTGTCTCTCCGTCAACCATATATCCGTGGTTCTGTGAAGATATGTATACATGTCCTGATGCAAGGTCTTTAACAGGGTGGTTACCACCTCTATGACCATATTTCATCTTCTTTGTATCTGCTCCTGTAGCAAGTGCCATAAGCTGATGTCCAAGGCAGATTGCAAAAATTGGAATATCTGTATTGTATAATTTTCTAATCTGTTCAATCTGATATTCACACTCTTTTGGATCCCCGGGACCATTAGATAACATAATTCCGTCAGGGTTTGACGCAATAATTTCTTCTGCCGGTGTGTCACATGGATAAATAGTAACGTCACAACCTCTTTCGTTAAGAGATTTTCCAATATTGTTCTTTGCACCAATATCTAATAAAGCTACCTTAAATCCATCTCCCTTTAATTCTTTCTTTTCAGTGCAACTAACTTTCTTAACAACTCCTGTTACTCTGTATTCCTTAATCTTAGGAAGTATTTCGTCAAGATTGTAATTCTCGTTAGTTGTAATCATTCCGTTCATTGTTCCTTTTTCACGAAGAATCTTTGTTAAAGCTCTTGTGTCGATTCCCGCAATACCAGGAATATCATGTTCTTCTAAGAAATTCTGAATAGTATCGTCACTTCTAAAGTTACTTGGCATTCTGCTAAGTTCGTTAACAATATATCCGTCCGGCCATGGTCTAAGTGATTCCATGTCCTCGTGGCAAATTCCGTAGTTACCAATCAATGGGTAAGTCATACATACTGCCTGACCTGCATATGAAGGATCAGTTAATACTTCTAAATAACCCCACATTGATGTATTAAATACGATTTCACTAATTATCTCTCTTGTTGATCCAATAGATGTTCCTTTGAAAACTGTACCGTCTTCTAAGATTAGAAAAGCGTTCATAAATGTGTCTTCCTTTCTTCATTTCATTAAGTGAGTCAAAGTATCTTTCAATATTTTTGCTCAAATTGTAAAGATTATACCAAAAAAAGTGACGTAATTCAACAAAATATCTAAAACAATTTAGATTTTTTTTAATACTTAAAAATATAAAGTAAATTACTATCTGATTTTGAATTTGATTTAAAATTCATACATATAAATCTGTTAACAATTCTACCTACTATGTTATAATATTTTTTGTAATTAATCAATTTGAAACGGAGACTTTATGAGAAAAAAAGAATTAGCAAAAATTATTATAGAAAGATTAAAAGAAGAATACCCTGACGCAGACTGCACTTTGGACTACAATGACGCTTGGAAATTGTTAATAAGCGTAAGACTTGCTGCTCAGTGTACTGACGCAAGAGTAAACGTTGTAGTGCCTCATTTGTACGAGAAATTTCCAACAATTGATGCTTTGGCAAAGGCTGATGTTAGCGAAATTGAAGAAATTGTAAGACCTTGCGGTCTTGGAAGAAGCAAGGCTAGGGATATTAGTCTTTGCATGAGAATGCTTAGAGATGAATTTGACAGCAAAGTTCCTGACGACTTTAACCAATTATTAAAACTTCCGGGAGTTGGACGAAAAAGTGCCAACCTTATAATGGGTGATGTTTTTGGCAAGCCTGCCATTGTAACTGACACTCACTGCATAAGACTTGTAAACCGAATGGGACTTGTAGACAACATTAAGGAGCCTAAGAAAGTTGAAATGGCTCTATGGAAAATTATCCCTCCCGAGGAAGGCAGTGACTTCTGCCACCGACTTGTATATCACGGAAGGGAAATCTGTACTGCAAGAACAGCACCTCATTGCGACCGTTGCTGTTTAAATGATGTGTGTAAAAAGAATATAAAATAAAACATTATAAAAAGGAGCATATCCACTTTGCATTTTTCAATCTTTTTGAAAAAATATAGCAAATGAATATGCTTCTTTATTTTTATCCTCTGGGGATTCCTTCTGCTATTCTTGTTATGCCAACGTAAATCTGAGATATTTTGTACCACGTACTAAAATCTACCTCACCTGTTTGTGGCAAATCAAAAATCTTTTGGAACGCCCTCACCGAAGCCTGAGTACCTTCACCGAAAACTCCATCTGCTGAAACTCTTGGAATGGCTGTGTAAACTCTGGCAATGGTATCTAGCTGTTCCTGCATCTGCATAACCTTCTGACCACTTGCACCTATAGTCAGGTCGTAGCCGGGCCATGATGCAGGAATGCCTGAAATCTGTTCAGCAGTGTTAATATACATATCATCGCCATAATAGTTTCGTATAATTTCTAACGTTCCAAAGCCCTGCTCACCTAAATTGCAGGAACCCCACTGGCTAAGCCAATTAGGACAGGTAACTCTTTTTCCATCGCAATACTGAGTAAGAATTGGCTGCCTTACATCAGGTCTTGAAAGATATTGGTCGAAAATCTCATCAACAACCTCATCAATAGACTGGAAAATATTTCTTCCATAAATCCATTTTTGATCATATGCCGTTGAGGATGTAATGGTAAAATCGTAGCCTTTGTTTCTATACCACTCAGTGTAAACCCTGTTTAAGGTAAATGACATAATTGCAAGCACGTTTGCCTCAATAGTTGCCCTAGGCCATGTTGCATATATTTCCGATGAAGCCACGTTTTTAATATAATCTTTATATGTTACATAATAATCCCTTGCATTGCTTGAAGGCGTACCATTGTGAACCACAACATATTCAGGTATAACAACTCTGCTTAAAACAATTTCCCCCGGTTCATTTACATCTTTAATTTCGTCCTCAGGAATCTTTTCCGGATACTCAGCATAAAGGGTATGAGGATCAATATCTATATTCTCCACCTGTTCACCTTCACGCCTTCTCATACGCACATTTTGAAGTGATAGTGAATCAGGCAAAATCTCCACATTACTAATATTTTCCGTTTCATAGCCCGGTGCCTCAATTTGAATGTTATAATTGGCATAAGGCATATTCTCATTATTTTCATTAAGACTATATTCCAATGGCGGAGTATTTAAATCCACAATCTGAGTCTGCCCGGAAACATCTGTTTCAAGCCTTTCAATGGGACTGTTGGGATTAATGGCTGTTTCAGGCTCACTGATAGTTACCCTTGCATCCCTAATGGGAGCATTGTCAGAATCCGTTACATTAACCTGCAACTCACCTCTGTCCTGCTCTCCTACCTGCATTTTTATTAACATAAAATTACCATACAAACTTAATCTTTATAATATATGCAGCTAACAAAATTATATTACAATGTCAAAAGGCCGTTTTCCCACCTGTGTTTACACAATGGTGGAAAAACGACCTTGGGACACGCCCGGATATGTATTTCAATAATTATTTTCTTTTATATGTTCTAAAAAAATATTCAATATCAAAATAAGTATTTTCGTCACTTTCATCAGCCAAAACCCAGTCAACCTCTTTATCCAAATTAGGTATGAAAGTATCTGCTGAATATGCCTGATTAATATATGTTACATAAGCTGTATTGCAGTATGGAAGCATAGCTTTGTAAATACTTCCACCACCAATTACAAAAACGTCATTTTCGTCGTATTTTGAAGCTTCCTTCACTGCTTCTTCAACGCTGTGAACAACAACTGCTCCGTCAACTTCATAATCTTCTTTCTTAGTAATAACAATATTCACTCTGTTCTTTAATGGACGACCTCCCGGAAAACTTTCCAAAGTCTTTCTTCCCATAATAACAACCTTGCCTGTTGTTGTTTCTCTAAAAAACTTCATATCATCAGGAATGCTTACAAGTAACTCATTGTTATAACCAATAGCCCAATTCTCATCAACTGCTACAATTAAATTCATTGTGTTTTCTCCTTCATAAATTCACTAACAAGCATAATATTTATGCTAAAACTTTGTGTGATTATATTGTCAAAATATCAAGCTCTTGTTAAACAGCTACAGGAATATTTTTAATCTGTGGACCTGTAACGTAATCTTCAAGTTTCAAATCATCTACTGTAAAATCGTAGAAATTCTTAATTTCCGGATTAATCCAAAGCTTAGGTGCCGGATGCTGCTCTCTTGTAATCAACTCTTCAATTAAAGGAACGTGCTTGTCATAAATATGTGCATCAGCAATAACGTGAATAAATTCGCCGACTTCCATATCATTAACCTGAGCAAACATATGAATTAACGCTGCATACTGACAAACATTCCAGTTGTTAGCAGTCAAAACATCCTGTGAACGCTGGTTTAAAATACCATTAAGCACAAGATTGCCTGTTTCTTCATTCTTTGTAACATTAAAAGTCATACTATATGCACATGGATATAAATTCATTTCGTGCAAATCCTCATGATTATAAATATTAGTCATAATTCTTCTGCTATATGGATTGTGTTTCAAATCATATAAAACACGGTCAACCTGATCCATATCACCTTCTTTATAATGATGCTTAATTCCCAACTGATAACCGTAAGCCTTTCCAATGGAACCTGTTTCGTCAGCCCATGCATCCCAAATATGGCTGTTTAAATCATATACATTATTAGACTTCTTCTGCCAAATCCAAAGAAGTTCATCAAGACAATTCTTAAAGCCTGTCTTTCTAAGTGTAATAGCCGGAAATTCCTTCTTTAAATCATATCTGTTAACTACACCAAACTTCTTAATAGTGTATGCAAAAGATCCGTCGTCCCACTTAGGTCTAACCTTTTCGCCTTTTGTATCTGTACCATTATCCAAAATATTCCTACACATATCAACAAATATTTTATCTGCGTAACTCATATCCACTCTCCAATCAATTTATTACTAAAAAATAATTGCAGAACAACTTGAAACATTCTGCAATTACTTTTGTTTGTCTTTTCAATAGTATAACATATAAATAAAATAAAAAAACATTGATTAAAAATTTTTATTTAAACTTTTTACTGACCTTTAACTTTGTCTGTCAATTTTTTTATTGCACCTTAACTTCGCCTGCCAGAACTTTTTTGTAATCTTCCAGATTTTTTCTAAGCAAAGCAGGTGTATCAAGCTTATAAGGACACTTGCTCTTGCACTGTCCGCAATTAATGCAATCCTCAATCTTCATCATTTCCTTCTGCATATCTTCTGTTAACCATGCTTTTGAAGGAGCTCGACGAAGCATAAGAGACATTCTTGCACAGTTGTTAATCTTTATTCCCTTAGGACAAGGCATACAATAACCGCATCCTCTGCAGAAATCCCCGACTAACTCTTTTCTCTCTTTTTTAATATATTCACTTATTTCATCGTCCCAAACCGGCTCTTCATCCATAAACTTAAGCCACTCTTCCAATTCACTCATCTTCTGAATGCCCCAAATTGGAAGAACATTGTCGTATTTTGAAATGTAAGCCATAGCAACTTTAGAATTGTGAATAAGACCTCCTGCCAAGCCTTTCATGGCTATAAAGCCAACATTCTTTTCCTTGCATAAATTAACAAGCTCAATCTCTCTTTCAGAGCAAAGATAACTGAAAGGAAACTGCATAGTCTCATAAAGTCCTGACTGAACACACTGAAAAGCTGTCTCAATATTGTGGGCAGTAATTCCAATATGCTTAATAATCCCCTGATCCTTAGCCTTAAGCATGCACTCATACATACCTGTTCCATCATCCGGCTTGTAGCACTGTGGCACGCAGTGAAGCTGATAAATATCAAGATAATCAGTCTTTAAATTAGTCAGAGATATATCTAGCTGCTTCCAAAACTCATCAGGAGTTTTCGCCATTGTTTTTGAGGCAATAAAAATCTTATCTCTCATTCCCTCAAACGCCTGTCCCAGCTTCTCCTCGCTGTCACTGTAAGCTCTTGCAGTATCAAAAAAAGTCATTCCACCCTCATATGCTCTCTGCAAAATCTTTACAGCTTCATCCATTGTAACTCTCTGAATAGGCAAAGCTCCAAAAGCGTTCTGTGGAGTTTTAATACCTGTTTTTCCTAAAGTAATCTCCTTCATATCAATTCTCCTTTGTGAATTTCTCTGTGTCCAATATTTCATTTAAAAGAGCTGTGCATCCCTTTAACACATCATCATAAGTTGCATCAAAATTTCCCGTGTACCAAGGATCTGCTATGTCCCTTTCTTCTCCTGCAAAATGTAGTAACTTGTAAACCTTTCCGTCCCGGTCATTTCCTACAATTCTTCCTATGTTTCTAATATTAGCACTATCCATTCCAATAATATAGTCAAATTCGTTATAATCACTCTTCTCCATATGTCTTGCTCTGTGATTACCACATGGAATGCCTTCACTTTTTAATTTATTTCTTGTTCCCGGATGAACTCCGTTGCCAATCTCTTCATAACTTGTGGCTGCCGAATCAATGTAAAAACGGTCAGCAATGCCCTGGTTGTTAACCATGTCCTGAAGGACATACTGAGCCATAGTTGATCTACAAATATTGCCGTGGCATAAAAATAAAATTTTTATCATATGATTTTCTCCTTGTGTTATTGAAAGATTGTGTAATTTGAACCCGCTATGTTCTCAATCACTTAATGATATATTTTGTTCCTCTGCCTTTTCCTTCAACTGCAAT
>ERZ773185.39-NODE-39-length-129720-cov-62.165658_pt1 | contig 129720 bp, 102 predicted proteins | sample MGYA00580531_ERZ773185 | MGnify/ENA primary metagenome ERZ773185 (study PRJEB29015, sample SAMEA2737799) | human gut metagenome | biome: human gut; feature: human-associated habitat; material: faeces | place: China | collected 2012 ...
CGCGAGCTGGGTTTAAAACGTCGTGAGACAGTTTGGTCCCTATCTTCTGTGGGCGTAGGAGAATTGAGAGGGTTTGTCCCTAGTACGAGAGGACCGGGATGAACGCACCACTGGTGGATCAGTTGTCGCGCCAGCGGCATAGCTGAGTAGCTATGTGCGGAATGGATAACCGCTGAAAGCATCTAAGCGGGAAGCCAGCCTCGAGATAAGTTCTCCCTGTCGCAAGACACTAAAGGGCCGATGAAGACTACATCGTTGATAGGCCGGAGGTGGAAGCGCTGCGAAGCGTGGAGCTGACCGGTACTAATAGCCCGTGCGCCTTATATTTGAATCAGAAACTTCCTTCCTCCCTTTCAATATATATTCCACCGAATTTCTTGGTGGCCATAGAGAAGAGGGTACACCCGATCCCATTCCGAACTCGGAAGTTAAGCTCTTTATCGCCGATGATACTGCATATCTTCATGTGGGAAAGTAGGCCGCCGCCAAGGATTTTTCGAAGACTCCGTCGAGCAGACAATGCTCCGGAGTCTTTTTTTTTGCCCTGAGGAGCCCCCTCAGATTCCAGGACGGATGCGGTGGCTGGCGGGTTTGGTTTTTTCCCGGAGGGGCGTTCCCCCGCAATACGTTAAAAAAACGAGTATTTTCAGAAATAATTGGGCAAAAAATTAATTATCCTCTGGACGAAGCGGGATGAGGTCTTATCTAAAGGAAGAAATGAGAGGGCGTTTCTGAAAAGAGTCCGCCTTCCACTTAATACTCAAGCAAACAAGATTCGTCCGAGGAGGATATACTGATATGTCCAAAATTATTGGCATCGATTTGGGAACCACGAACTCCTGCGTCTATGTCATGGAGGGAAAGGACCCCAAGTGCATTACCAATCCCGAAGGCGGCCGCACCACGCCGTCTGTCGTTGCTTTTACTGATAAGGACCGCCTGGTTGGCGACATCGCCAAGCGTCAGGCTGTGACCAACCCGAAGCGTACGATTTTTGCCATCAAACGTCTGATGGGCCGCAAGTTCGACTCTCCCGAAGTGAAGAGGTGGATGGAAAGCGCTCCTTATACCATTAAGGAAGCTGCCAATGGCGACGCAGGCGTTGAGATTGACGGCCGCATTTACACGGCTCCTGAAATCTCGGCTATGATTCTGGCCAAGCTGAAGGCTGATGCCGAAGCGTACCTCGGTGAGAAGGTGACGGAAGCCGTCATCACCGTGCCCGCCTACTTCAACGACGCCCAGCGTCAGGCCACCAAGGACGCCGGCCGTATCGCCGGTCTTGACGTCAAGCGTATCATCAACGAGCCCACGGCCGCTTCGCTGGCTTACGGCGCCGACAAAAAGAACAACGAGAAGATCGCTGTCTTCGACCTCGGCGGCGGCACGTTCGATGTGTCCATCCTGGAAGTTGGCGACAACGTCGTCGAAGTCCGCGCCACGAACGGTGATACGTTCCTCGGCGGCGAAGACTTCGACCAGCGCATCATCAACTGGATGGCCGATGATTTCAAGAAGAACAATGGCGGAATCGACCTCACCAAGGATCCCATGGCTCTGCAGCGCCTGAAGGAAGCCGCAGAAAAGGCCAAGAAGGACCTTTCCACGTCTATGGAAGCCGAAATCAACCTGCCCTTCATCACGGCAGATCAGACCGGCCCCAAGCATCTTATGATGAAGCTTTCCAGGGCCCGTTTCGAATCCATGGTCAGCGACCTTGTTGACAAGGCCAAGGAGCCCTGCCGCAAGGCCCTCGCCGATGCCCAGCTCTCCGCGAGCGACATTGACGAAGTCATCCTGGTCGGCGGCATGACCCGTATGCCTCTCGTGCAGAAGATGGTCGCTGAATTCTTCGGCAAGGAACCCAACCGTTCCGTGAACCCCGATGAAGTCGTGGCTATGGGTGCCTCCATTCAGGGCGGCATTCTCACCGGCGATGTCAAGGATGTCCTGCTCCTCGACGTTACTCCGCTGAGCCTCGGCATCGAGACCATGGGCGGCGTGTTCACCCGTCTTATTGACCGCAACACGACTATTCCTACCCGCAAGAGCCAGATTTTCACGACCGCTGCGGATAACCAGCCGTCCGTTTCCATTCATGTCCTTCAGGGCGAGCGTCCTATGGCCGCTGACAACATGACCCTGGCCCGCTTCGACCTGACCGGCATTCCGCCGGCACCCCGTGGCGTACCGCAGATTGAAGTCACCTTCGATATCGACGCCAACGGCATCGTGAAGGTCTCCGCCAAGGATACCGGCACCGGCAAGGAACAGTCCATCAAGATCACCGCTTCTTCCGGTCTGTCTGAGGACGACATCCAGCGCCTCGTCAAGGAAGCTGAAGCCCACGCCAGCGACGACAAGAAGAAGCAGGAACTCATTGAAGCCCGCAACAAGGCTGACAGCCTGATTTATGGTACCGAAAAGTCCATCAATGAGGTGGGCGACAAGCTTGACGCTTCGCTGAAGAGCGACATCCAGGCCAAGATTGCCGAGCTGAAGAAGACCATGGAAGGCGAAGATGTCAACGCCATCAAGTCTTCCATCGAGAACCTCGAGAAGGCTTCCCACAAGCTCGCTGAGGAACTCTACCAGAAGCAGAACATGGGCGGTGCCAACCCCGGCGCCGGCGCGGCCGGCCAGCCTGGCGGCGCCCAGCAGAATCAGCAGGGTAAGGGCAAGGGCGACGATGATGTCGTCGACGCTGACTTCACTGAAGTCAAGAAGTAAGCCTTTCATCCCGGCTTGATAGCTGGCATGACGTGATATAAAGTGGTCCGGTCACAGAAGTGGCCGGGCCACTTTTTTTTTGCCTTCCCTTCCGCAGCCGCCCCGGCACCCGCCCGCCACAGCCGGGAGCTGTGTCGTCAGCCCTGGGCCTCACAGCCGCGTAACGTGTTTTTTTCTTCCCGGGTTCATGGCTGCGGACATACCCAGAGAGTCATTACCGTGCGTAAAATGTCTGTTTCCCCCCGCCTTCTTATTGTTTTTCTGATCATGTGTACCCTCATGATCCTGCCGGGCTGCTCCTTCCCGGGGTTCAAGCCCCGTCCGTCTACTCCTGAGCAGCCTGCTCCGAAGCAGGGGACGTATATCGCCATGCTTCTTCCCACCTCGGGCTCTCTTGGCTCCATCACGACCAAGATCATGCGCGGCGCCAATCTTGCCGCTTCCGAGCTCAGACAGAAGGGGCAGAACGTTACGGTGACGCTCATCGGCACTTCAGGCAACTGGCAGCAGAAACTTTCCCAGCTGCCTCCTGAGTACACCGTTATCGGCGGTCCTCTGCAGAAAAAAGTTTACGATCAGGCCAAAAATTCCGGTCTGACCAGCCAGAGAATGCTCTTTGCCTTTATGGGAAAACTTGATTCCGGCGATGAAGGCAGGACGGCATGGCGGTTCTTTGCCAGCGCCGAGGATCAGGTGGACGCCGTGGCCGGTCTCGTGAACGACCTTGGCATCCGCAGCGTCGGCGCCTTCTACCCTATGTCTGACTCCTTCAGCGTGCGCATGACCAACCTGCTCGAACAGCAGCTGGCTGACAAGGGTATCGCCATGCACCGCGCCACGTATTCTTCGTCTGATCCTTCGGGGATGAGCCTGTCTGCCAAAGCTCTGGCCGGCGGCCAGGTTGAAGCCGTGTTTCTGCCCGATTCCTGGAAGAATATCCCCGGCGTGCACAGTGCCCTTGTGGCCAACGGCGAGGACGCTCTCGTGGAAATGGGAACCATGCTCTGGGCCAACAATCTTGACAACAAGGGCCTGCCCAGTGCCAGCAGCTACCCCCTGCTTGTCTATCCGAGCAACTTCGTGCGCTCCATGGCCCCTGCCCAGCTGGCCAGTGGCGGGCATGACGGCTGGGACGCCCTTGGCTACGACTTTGTGCGCTTCGCCTCCAGGCTGCATATGACACAGCGTGTGTCCGGGTCCCAGGCCAATGCCCTTATCCGTCAGGCCGCGCTTATGAATTTTGCCCAGGCACCCATCTCCTATGATAACGCGGGTATCGCCCATCAGAAGCTCTTCATAATGCAGCCCAGCCTGCAGGGTGGCGTTCTTCTGAACAAGTCCACCTTCCAGTCTACGCGTTCCTCCCTGAAAGCAGGGGCGGCGGAACGCCTGAAGCAGCAGACGGAAAAGAAACCGGAAGAAGGAACCGGATCTGCAGAGGGTGGTATCAGCGCCGAACCCGGCACAGCCCAGGCTGCGACTCTTCCGGCCAGCGCGAGACAGGAACCCGCTCAGGGGGCTTCCGGGCAGGCAGCTCCCGCCCAGGCCGCGCCTGAGGTGAAGTCCACCCCCCAGCCAGTAATTCCGACCAGGCCCCAGACTTCCTACAAGCTCTCCGTGCCCGTCAAAAAATAAGGAAAGGAAAGACTCTTATGTCTGCTTCTAAGAAAACCGTTACCCGGCAGGATGTCCTGCATATGGCCCAGCTTTCCCGTCTCACCGTTGGCGAGGATGAGATAGACCTGTTCTGCAGGCAGCTGAGCGATATCCTCGGCTATATGGATATTCTCGAAAAGGTCGATACGAGCAGTGTCGAGCCTCTGTACAGCCCTGTGGTTCATGCTCCTACCATGCGCGAGGACGTGGCCGAGAACAAGCGTACGCGCGAGGAAATGCTCGCCAACGCTCCCGACCGCACCGAGGAATACTATGTTGTTCCCCGTATCGTGTAGTTCCGGATCCAGCTCCCTGATTTACGAAAAAGGCTTTTCAAATGAGTGATATACTGCACATGTCGCTGACGGCTTTGGCCGACGCGTTGAAAAAGAAACAGGTCAGTGCCGTTGAGGCAGCCACAGCCTGCCTTGACCGCATGCAGGCAACGGAAGGCAGCCTCAGGGCCATGCTTTACATAGACAGGGAAGGGGCCCTGAAACAGGCTGAGGCTCTGGACAGGGAAGGCGTGGATCCGTCAAAGCCTCTCTGGGGCGTGCCGATGACCGTCAAGGATGCCCTGGTGACCAGGGGCATGCCCACCACGGCCGGGTCCCGCATCCTTGAAGGGTTTAAGTCCATGTACGACGCCTTCGCCGTGGAAAAACTCCGTCAGGCCGGCGCGGTTATTCTGGGCAAGAACAACATGGACGAGTTCGCCATGGGCTCGACCACGGAGAATTCTGCATACCAGGTTACGCACAATCCCTGGAATCTTGATCGTGTGCCTGGCGGTTCTTCCGGCGGCTCGGCCTGCAGCGTCGCAGCCTCCCAGTGCTTCGCGTCCCTCGGCTCTGATACGGGCGGCTCCATCCGTCAGCCTGCTTCCTTCTGCGGGTGCGTGGGTATCAAGCCCACTTATGGCCGTGTTTCCCGTTGTGGTCTCATCGCCTATGGCTCCTCCCTCGATCAGATAGGCCCCCTGGCCAGAACCGCCGAGGACTGCGCCCGCGTCCTTTCCGTCATTGCGGGTCACGATGACAGGGATTCCACCTGCTCTCCTGAGGCTGTGCCCGATTACGCCGCAGGCTGCGCTTCCGCATCCCTGAAGGGACACCGCATCGGCATTCCGAAAGAATTTTTCGGCAGCGGCCTTTCCGACGATGTCCGCGCTGTCATAGACAGCGTCATCGACAGCGCCAGGAAGGAAGGCTGCGAGATCGTCGAAGTCAGCCTGCCCCATTCCGAGGCTGCTATCGCCACCTACTATATCGTGGCTATGGCAGAGGCGAGTTCCAACCTGGCCCGCTTTGACGGCGTGCGTTTCGGCCACCGTACAAAGGAGCCGAAGGATCTGCAGGAGATGTACACGCTCTCCCGCAAGGAGGGCTTCGGAGCCGAGGTGAAGCGCCGCATCCTGCTTGGCACTTACGTTCTTTCCTCTGGCTATTACGACGCCTACTACCGCAAGGCAGCCCAGGTGCGCAGGCTCATCCGTGATGAGTTCCGCAGCGCCCTTTCCGGATGCGACTGCATGCTGGCTCCCGTGTCTCCCGTGGTGGCCTGGCCCATTGGCTCTCATGCGCAGGATCCCCTGCAGCTGTTCCTCATGGACGCCTACACCTGTCCTGTCAACCTTGCTGGCATGCCCAGCGTTTCCCTGCCTGCCGGTCTTTCTTCTGAGGGCATGCCCGTGGGCATGCAGCTCATCGGCCGCGAGTTTGACGAGGCCGGCATCCTGGCCCTGGCTTCCGCGTTTGAGCGCGTCACCCCGGCCCTGGGTGAGCCGAAGGCTCTCGTGTAACATGATGCCCGGGCCGCCGGTGCTCCGGAACGGCCTGTTTTCCTGACAGACAAAAAGGCGGGACCCGTGAGGATCCCGCCTTTTTTCTGTCTGTGTCAGGGCAGGTCAGCTTTTGAACTCCTGCCTGTACTTAAGCGACTGTCTGAGCGTCTCTGCGTCCATATGCCTGACCTCGCCGCCAAGGGGAATGCCCTGCGCGAGGCGGCTGACTCTGACGGCCGGAAAGCGTTTCCTGACGAGCTCGCTGATGAAGATGGCCGTGTTGTCGGCTTCGAGTGTGGCGCCGAGGGCCAGCACCAGTTCCCTTACCTGGCCCTCCGCAAGCCGGTCCTCGAGCCGTTTGAGATCCAGTTTGTCGGAATCCCGGTTGTCCAGCGGGCTGAGCAGACCGCCGAGGATGAGGTACTGCCCCCTGTAGAAGCCGCCTCTGTCCATGGTCATCATGCTGTCCCAGTCAGTGACGAGGCACAGGATATCCTGCGAACGCGTGGCGTCCTGGCAGATGGGGCAGACATCGGTCGTGGAAAGGCCTCCGCAGCGCCGGCAGATATGCAGCTGGTCGCGCAGGGACGAGATGCTGGCGCCGAGGCGCCGCGTCTGTTCCTCTGGCCAGCGCAGGAGCGTCATGACGACGCGCATGGCCGATTTCGGACCCATGCCGGGCAGTTTGCTTATCTGCGCGGCGAGGTCACTCAGAGGGGCCGGGATAGTGCTGGTCATGGCCGGTGCTAGAAAATGCCGGGGAGATGGATGCCGCCGGACAGATTGCTCATCTCGCGCTCGAGGGTTTCCCTGGAGATGCGGTTGGCTTCGTTGACGGCAGCGATGATGAGGTCCTGCAGCATTTCGATGTCTCCGCCCTCGACAGCCTTGGGGTCGATGGTGAGCGACTTGAGCTCCTGCTTGCCGGAAACAACAGCCTTGACCATGCCGCCGCCGCTGGCCGCTTCGTAGGTCTTGGTGGCAGCCTCTTCCTGAAGCTTGGAAAGCTTGCGCTGCATGACGGCTGCCTGACGCAGGACATCATTCATATTGGGCATGGGATATTCCTCCGATTGTCTGAATGTCGTTGTGATGATGCACGCAGGGAGAGCAGGCTTCAGTCTGTCTTGCGCCGCACATCCCTGACGCGTGCTTTAAGAATTTTCATGCAATACTTTAGCTCTGGCTTTTGTGCAACTTCCTCGGGAGAGGGCAGTGGCTTTCTGGGCGCCAGGGGAGCCTGTTCCTTCAGGATCAGCCTGATGCGGCAGGGACGCTTCAGCCAGGAAGCGAGAGCCCGTTCGAGTCGTGAGCTTTCGCGGTTCAGGGCGGCCATCTGCTGGGCGTTGTCCACTTCCAGAGTCATCAGTCCGTTCTCGAAGGACAGGGGCTTCAGGCCGAGAGCGTTGTGGCGGGCGGGGCCGTCTTCTGTGTCGTTATCCCTGAGATGCTCCAGAAAGGCGTCCCAGTCGGGGAGGCCAGAGGCCGTGAGTACTGGGCCCGTCTCCTGTCTCCGTTCCTCCCCAGCCTTTTCAGCCTTTGGTCCGGGTACGGAAGATTCAGGTTCCGCGGCTGCCGGAGACGGGGCAGAAGGGGCCGGGGCTGGCCGTGCCGTCTCAGAACGCGGCGTGTTGTCGTGCCCTGCGGGCTGCGCCAGGCCGGGGGACTGTCTCAGTTCCCCGCTGGCGCCCGGGTAGGGTGCGGGGGCATCTCCTTCTGCGCATCCGCGGCGGGGGCTCTGACACCCGCCAGGGCCGCAGGCAGAAGCTGCTGCAGAAAAGCCAGATTGACGAGGAGAAGTTCGAGCGATGCTGCCGGTTCCTGGCTTGTGGTGATGGAACGCTGCGACTCAAGAACCATCTGCCAGGCTGCGTGCAGGTACCCAGCCGTGAAGGATGGGGCCACGCTCTCATAGAAGGAGATCTCGTTCTCCGTCGCGCCGAGCTGGGTGAGACTGTCCTTTCCGCACTGACGCAGGAGGAAGAGCGAGCGCAGGGTATCGGCCAGTTCGCGGACAAAGAAGCCGAGGTCGACCTCGCGTCCTGCCAGCGTACGGCAGAAGAGGGCTGTCTTTGCGCAGTCCTGGGCAGCCAGGGCGGCAAAGAGTTCCTTCAGGGCATCCTGTCCGGCGAGGCCGAGCACGTCGCGCACGAGTCCTGCCGTCAGGTTTTCTGAGCCGTAGGCCAGAGTCTGGTCGAGCAGGGACATGCTGTCGCGCACGGAGCCGGCGGCGCGCCGGGCGATGAGGCGTACGGCCTCATCCTCAAAAGGAATCTGTTCTTTTTTCAGGACATCAGCCAGGTGTCCGGCGAGAAGGGCTTCAGTCAGATGATGAAAGGAAAAGACCTGGCAGCGGCTCAGAATGGTAGCGGGGAAGCGGTGCACTTCCGTGGTCGCGAAGATGAAGACCACGTGGCTCGGTGGTTCCTCGAGCGTCTTCAGAAGAGCGTTGAAGGCGCTTTTGGAGAGCATGTGCGCTTCGTCAATGATGAAAATTTTGTAACGCCCCTCCATCGGGGAATAGCCGATTTTTTCCCGGAGGGCCCTGGCGTCATCCACGGAGTTGTTGGAGGCGCCGTCGATTTCGACAACGTCAGGATGAATGCCCGCCGTAATTTTCCTGCACTGCTCGCATTCATTGCACGGTTCGGCCGCGGGGGCGTGGGCGCAGTTGAGCGCCTTGGCGAAGATCCTGGCAATGGTGGTCTTGCCGACGCCGCGTGTGCCGCAGAAGAGGTAGCCGGAGGCGACGCGGTCTTCGGCGCTGGCTCTGGAGAGGACCTCCTTGATCATATCCTGCCCCACGACCTCGGCAAAGGACTGGGGGCGGTAACGGGCGGCGAGGGAAGTATGCTTCATGTCAGAAAAAAAGGGGCATGCTTCCCTTCAGCGGAAAGCATGCCCTGTCATTGCTGATGGGATTAGATGGTGTAGGGGGCGAGCCAGTCTTTGTACTTCGGATTGTCGCCGTGCACGACCTTGAAGAATTCCTTCTGGAGGTGCTTCGTCACCGGGCCGGCATGGCCGGAACCGATGGTGCGGCGGTCCACGGAGCTGATGGGCGTGAGTTCGGCGGCGGTGCCGCAGAAGAAGGCTTCGTCAGCCACGTAAAGTTCGTCACGGGTGAAGGGCAGTTCTTCAACGGTGTAGCCGAGGTCGCGGCCGAGCTGCACGAGGGAGGCGCGGGTGATGCCGCCCAGCATGGAGGTCAGCGGCGGGGTCTTGATGACGCCGTTCTCAACGATAAAGATGTTCTCGCCGGTGGCTTCGGAAACCATGCCGTTGGTGTCGAGCATGACAGCTTCGTCGAATCCGTCTTCCTTGGCCTCAACCTTGGCCAGAATGGAGTTGACGTAGTTGCCGGCGGCCTTGGCCTTGCTCATGAGCGTATTGGGATGAATGCGGGCGAAGGAGCTCGTGCGCACGCGGATGCCCTTTTCGAGGGCTTCGGGTCCGAGATAGGCGCCCCAGGCCCAGCAGGCGATGATGGTGTGCACCGGATTCTCGCCGGGATAAACGCCCATTTCGCCGTAGCCCACGAAGGCCAGCGGGCGCACATAGGCGGCCTTCATCTTGTTGGCGCGCAGCGTGTCAATGCAGGCATCATAAATCTGTCCCTCGGTGTAGGGGATGTTGATGCACAGAATTTTGGCGGAGTTGACGAGACGCTTGGCATGCTCCTTCAGACGGAACACGGAAGAACCCTTGTCACCGCAGTCATATGCGCGGATGCCTTCAAACACGGAGTCGCCGTAATGAAGGGCATGGGTGAGGACATGCACCTGGGCCTGATCCCAGGGAACCAGCTTGCCGTCGAACCATATAAATTCAGTCTTCTGCATGGGAAATCCTTTGCCTCTAAGCTATTGATGGGAAAAAACACCGTCTGGAAAAAGTACGCCAAAAAAAAGGGGTGTGCAAGATGCGGCACGGCCGGGCAGACGGCGTTCAGGGGTTCTTTACAGGGGAGATAATGTTTTTTAGTCTCCGTTCCCGGAAGAGCAGGAGAGGCACGTGCCTCTCCCTTTTCCTGTTCTGCCCTGTTCAGGGTGCAATCGGAGGTCGTGATGGACGACAAGGAAGTTATTCTCGGCATTGATGCCGGCGGAACCCATACGGACGCCGTGGCCTGCCGCGGGGGAAGGATACTCGGACGGGCCAAGGTGGATACCGACCATGAAAACCTGCCTCTTTCCATCGACCGGGTCATAACCCGTCTTATGGATGACGCCGGCGCGGATACGGTGAGAAGCGCCGTGCGGGTGACGCTCGGCACGACGCTCATTGTCAATGCCGAGGTGCAGGGGCGTCTTGATCCCGTGGGACTGGTGCTTTCTGCCGGTCCCGGACTCTCCCCGCTGCGCTCGCGTCTCGGCAGCTTTGTGACTGTCGTGCCCGGAGGTCTTGATCACCGCGGCGTGGAAGTTCAGCCTCTCGATTTCACCGGGCTCGGGGAAACGGTCTCCGGATGGTATGAAAAGGGCGTGAACGCCTTTGCCTGCGTCGGCAAGTTCTCGCCGCGCAACCCGGCCCACGAGCTGGCCATGGCGGGCGAAATACGGAAGGCCGTCCCTGACGCCGCAGTTACTCTGGGACACCAGCTCTCCGGCGAGCTCAACTATCCGAGGCGCATCGCCACGGCCTATTACAACGCGGCCTCGGCCCGCCTGCACAACGAATTTCTGGACGCCGTGGAAGGCGTTCTCAGGGAGCGCGGCATCAGCGCGCCAGTCTTCCTTCTGAAGGTTGACGGCGGCGCTGTTCCCATAGGCGTGTCGCGCAGGCTGCCCGTGCAGTCCATTCTTTCCGGCCCGGCGGCCAGCGTCATGGGCGTTATGGCCCTGGCCGGGGATCTGGCTGACGGGTGCGCCCTGCTTTTCGACATCGGCGGCACCACCACTGATATCGCGCTCTTCGTACAGGGATCTCCTGTCATCGACCGGGGCGGCATGTGTCTTGGCGGCCGCAGGACGCTCGTGCCCGCTCTGGCCACGCTCTCCATCGGCGTGGGCGGGGATTCCCGTATCAGCGTGGAGGGGCAGGGGGCCTCGGCCTCCGTGGAAGTCGGCCCCCTGCGCAGCGGACCCGCCATGGCCTTTGGAGGAAAAGAGCCCACATTCCTGGACGCCCTCAATGTTCTCAATAGCGACGGTACCGACAGAAAGGCCGGAAACGCGGACGCCTCGGAAAGAGCCATGGCCGCCCTTGCCGCGCGCTGCGGCCTGGAGACGGGTGATCTCGCCCTGCGCGTCTGGAAGCGGGCCGTGCAGAAGATTTCCGACGCGGCAGCCGGCCTGCTCGCCGGCATCAACGCCCATCCCATCTATACGCTCAGGGAGCTGAAGAGCCACAGGGATGTGTCCGCGGACCGCGTCTATCTTGTGGGCGGTCCCACGGACTGCCTGGCCCGCAGGCTGTCTGCATCCCTGGGCCTGCCCGTGGTGCCGACGGCCGAGGCTGATGTGGCCAACGCCGTTGGTGCGGCCCTGACTTCGCCGACCTCTTCCCTTGAAATCTACGCGGACACCGGAAAGGGCGAACTTCTCGCCCCGTCTCTGGATCTCCGCGAGCCTCTGGAGAACGGCTATTCCCTCGAAAGCGTCAGCGAAAGGGCCTGCAGCCTGCTCAGGGAGCATCTGCGTTCCGAAGGTGTGGAGGATGTGCCCGTAGAGGTCACCGAGGCGGATATGTTCGCCACACTGGATGACAGGGGCTATGGTTCCAAGGATATCCGCGTGACCTGTCAGGCCGTACCCGGCATTCTCGCCAGGGTACATACGGAAAAGGCGTAGCATGGAGGTCGTTCTCTACGAGCCCGAGATTCCTCCAAACACGGGCAACATCGCGCGCCTGTGCGCTGTCTCCGGCACGAGGCTCCATCTCATCGAACCGCTCGGGTTCCGCCTTGAGGATCGTTACCTGAAGCGCGCCGGCCTCGATTACTGGCCGCACGTGCGCATGGATGTCTGGCCGGACTACGGGGCGTTTCTGAAGGACGCGGCTGCCACGCGGCCCGGCGCGCGCGTTGTGCTCACCTCTGCCCATCCGGGCGGTATGCCGATCCAGCGTTTCCCGTTCCGGACCGATGACATCCTGGTCTTCGGCCCGGAGACCAGGGGACTCCCCAGGGACATGCTGGAGGAGGCAGAGTACAGGGTGCGAATCCCCATGCTCAGGGGCCACGGCCGGTGCATCAATCTGTCCACGAGCTGCGGGATTGTGCTCTACGCCGCACTCGCACAGAGCGGGGCGCTGGACGGCCCTGACTGGGAGTAGCCCGCGTTTTCCGGAGAACTTCCGTTTTTTTCCGGCGCGTGTTGACAGAATGCGGGCCGGAGATTAGAAAATAGCAATAGTTCTCAGGGCGGGGTGCAATTCCCCACCGGCGGTATGCCCTCAAGCGGGGCGAGCCCGCGAGCCCGGAGCCGCGTCAGCGGCGATGGAGCAGATCCGGTGAGAAGCCGGGGCCGACAGTCACAGTCTGGATGAAAGAGAATGACAAAGCCGGCAGGATGCAATGTCCTGCCAGTCTTTCTGCGCCCGCAGAAAGCGGCTTCTGGTTTTGTCGCCGCCCTGATGAAGCCCGTATTCATCAGGAGAGCAGTATGTCCCCTTCCTTTTCCTTTTTCTCCCATATTTCAGATACACGAAGTCCTTAGCCGCCACAGGCTGTCCTGCGGTGGTCTTCCGGCGTGTGTTTTTTTCCCCAGCCATTTTACGCCGTCCCTCAGGGAAGGTGTGTCAATAAAAGAGGATTTGTTTTATGGCTCTGTGCTCAACAATCGAAGCGATTTCCGAAATCAAAAAGGGCAGAATGATCATTCTCGTGGACGACGAGGACAGGGAGAACGAAGGCGACCTCACCATAGCCGCCGAATTCGTAACCCCCGAGATCATCAACTTTATGGCCCACCACGGCTGCGGCCTCATCTGCCTTTCCCTTGCGCCCGATATCTGCGACAAACTGAAGCTGCCCATGATGGCCAGCCACAACACCTCGCAGTTTGGCACGAACTTCACTGTCTCCATTGAGGCGCGTGAAGGCGTGACCACCGGCATTTCCGCTGCTGACAGAGCCACAACGATCCGTACCGCGGTCCGTGAGGACTGCCGTGCCGAAGACCTTGTCATGCCCGGACACGTCTTCCCCCTGCGCGCCCGTCCCGGCGGTGTTCTCGAACGCACCGGACAGACTGAGGGCAGCGTGGATCTCGCGAAGCTTGCCGGACTCAGGCCCGCGGCCGTTATCTGCGAGGTTATGAAGGAAGACGGCACCATGGCCCGCATGCCCGACCTCGAAGTCTTCGCCGAAAAGTACGGCATCAAGATCGCCTCCGTGCGCGACATCATCCGCTACCGCCTCGAACACGGCCAGGTTTCCGTGCGCTGCGTGGCCCATGCCCATCTGCCCACCCTGTTCGGCGACTTCACCGTGTACGCCTACGAGAGCAACACGGATCCCCATACCCACCTCGCCCTGGTCAAAGGCGACATCACCGGACCCGAACCCGTACTTACCCGCGTGCACAGCCAGTGCCTCACCGGCGATGCCCTGGGCTCCCTGCGCTGCGACTGCCGCGGCCAGCTTGGCGCGGCCCTGCGCCAGATCGAGAAGGAAGGACGCGGCTGCCTCGTGTACATGCGTCAGGAAGGGCGCGGCATCGGCCTCGCCAACAAAATCCGCGCCTACGCCCTGCAGGATCAGGGCTATGATACCGTGGAGGCCAACAAGATGCTCGGCTTCCCGCCGGATCTCAGGGACTATGGTACAGGCGCCCAGATCCTCGTGGATCTCGGCATCCACAAACTGCGCCTTCTGACGAATAACCCGAAGAAGATCATCGGCCTCGCCGGCTACGGTCTCGAAATCGTCGAGCGCGTGCCCATTGAAATCGAAGCCTGCAAGGAAAACGAGCATTACCTCCAGGCCAAGAAGGAGAAGATGGGACATCTTCTTACCGGCATCCGCTGCCACTAACCTTTTCAGGGGAACGTCAGGCCCGTTCCTTCCAGCCCGAAACGCCCTCCGGTCCGTGTGCCGGGGGGCGTTTCTGCGTTTCGCAGAAAAAGGCGCCGTAAGCCTTTTCTTGTCCAGCGCAAACGCCTGTGGTACGGTGCGGGCCACAGGGGCCGTGCGCTGAACCGGCCCGAACAGGTTAATACGGGCGCGGCCCCCCAGGCGCGCCAAAACGGCCGTCTCCGGAGCATGCGGGGAGGCCGAAGAAGGAGAAAACATGGCGGACATGTTTAAAACGCCTCTCTGCGCATGGCATGAAAGCCACGGCGCGAAAATGGCTCCCTTTGCGGGCTGGTATATGCCCATCCAGTATGAGGGCATTCTGACCGAACACAAACATACACGCTCCATGGCGTCTATTTTTGATATCTGTCACATGGGCGAGTTCTTCGTTTCCGGAGCAGGCGCCAAAGAGGCCCTCATGAAGGCCGTGAGCCACAGCCTCGAGACACTCAAGGAAGGCCGCTGCCGCTACGGCTTCATCCTTAACGAGAAGGGCGGCGTCCTTGACGACTGCATCATTTATAATATGGGCGACACCTTCTTTATCGTTGTCAACGCCGCCTGCATTGATCGTGATTTCAAGACCATAGCAGAACGTCTGCCCTCCGGCGTCACCATCGTGAACAAATCCGATGAAATCGCCAAGATTGACCTTCAGGGCCCGCTTTCCGTGGACATTCTCGAAAAGCTGCTCGGTCAGAACCTGCGCGATCTCGGGTACTTCGCCTTCCGCGAGACGGAATGGAATGGCAAGAAGCTGCTGGTCAGCCGTACGGGCTATACCGGCGAGCTCGGCTACGAGCTCTACATTGACGCCAAATACACCATTGATCTCTGGGAAGCCCTGCTCGGCGATCCGCGCGTGAAGCCCGCCGGCCTCGGCGCCCGTGACACGCTGCGCATGGAAGCCGGCCTGCCGCTCTACGGCGACGAACTCGATGAGGAACACACCCCTGTCGAGTCCGGCATGGGCCGTATGATGAAGAGCACTGCCGATTTCGTGGGCCGCAAGGGACTTGATACGGTGAGGGAATACCTCATTCCCCTGGAGCTCGAAGGCCGCCGCTCCGCCCGCCACGGCGACAAGCTGACCCTGACGAACGGTACCGAAGTGGGCCGCGTTACCTCGGGCACCTTTGCCCCGTCCCTCGGCAAGGCTATCGCCTTCGCCTGGGTGCAGGCCGACAAGGCCAATGAGAACGATTTTCTGATCCAGACTGGACGCGCCAGCCTCAAAGCGCACAGGACCGAGATCCCCTTCTACAAGGACGGCACGGCCCGCAGGAAGCTTCAGTAAGCACGGCGCCCTTTTTCGCGGAAGGAGACTGTTCTCCGCGTCCGCACATATTTTTCGTAACATTATTTCCGGCCGGCCCGAGACCGGCCGCGGAGGAATCTGCCATGTCTGATCCCAAAGATCTCCAGTATGCCAAGAGCCATGAATGGGTCCGTGTTGAAGGCGATATCGCCACGGTAGGCATCACCGACCATGCCCAGAAAGCCCTCGGCGACATCACCTACGCCGAGTGCCCCCAGGTCAATGACAGTGTCGAAGCCGGCAAGGAATGCGGCTCCATCGAATCCGTCAAGGCCGCCAGTGACATCTTCTCTCCCGTGAGCGGTACCGTGACCGAGGTCAACGGTGAGCTCGAGGACGCTCCTGAAACCGTCAACGGCGATCCCTATGGCGCCGGCTGGCTCTTCAAGGTGAAGCTTTCTGCCCCTGTCGAGGGCCTTCTGGACGCTGATGCCTACGCCGCGTTCTGCGCGACTGAAGCCGAATAGGAGCGACACATGCCCTATATTCCCCACACCGAAGCCGAGCTGGGGGAAATGCTCAAAGTCATCGGCGCGAACAGCCTCGATGATCTTTTTGCTGATATCGCCCCTGACATGCGGCCCAAAAGCTTCGATCTGCCCGCGGGCAGAAGCGAGGACGATACCTGCGCCTACTTTGAGGCTCTCGCCGCCAAAAACAGGACGGCCCTGACCTCCTTCCTCGGCGCCGGTTATTACAATCACAATATTCCCAAAGCCGTGGATGCCCTTTCCGGGCAGAGCGCGTTCTACACCGCGTACACGCCCTATCAGGCTGAATGCTCGCAGGGCACGCTGCAGGCTATCTTTGAGTATGAGACGGCCATATCCAGGCTTCTGGACATGGACATCGCCAACGCCTCCGTCTATGACGGCGGGTCAGCCATTTTTGAAGCCGCGGCCATGAGCTGCCGCCTCACCCACCGCGAGAAGGTGGTTATCGACGGCTGTGTGAATCCGCTGTGGCGTGCCATGCTGGCCACGTACAGCACCAACCTGCCCATTGAGATCGTCACCGTGCCCCAGAAGAATGGCACAAGCGACATGGAAGCCCTGAAGGCGGCTGTGGGTGACGACGCCGCCTGCGTGGTGGTGCAGAACCCGAACTTCTTCGGCGTTGTCAGCGATTTCAGCGAACTCTTCGCTCACGCGAAGAGCCACAAGGCCATGTCGGTCATTTCCGTCTACCCCATCATGCAGGCCGTGGTGAAGACCCCCGGCGAGATGGGCGCGGATGTGGCCGTGGGTGAGGGACAGAGCCTCGGCATGCCGCTTTCCTTCGGCGGCCCCTACCTTGGCCTCATGGCCTGCACCAAGAAGGTTGTGCGCCAGCTTCCCGGCCGTCTTGTGGGCCGTACCACGGATACCCAGGGCCGCACCGGCTACGTCCTGACCCTGCAGGCCCGCGAGCAGCACATCCGCAGGGAGAAGGCTACGTCCAACATCTGCTCCAACCAGAACCTCTGCGCGCTGCGCGCCCTGATCTATCTCTCCCTGGTCGGCCCGCAGGGGCTCATCCAGGTGGCCGAACGCGGCATGGCTCTGGCCCGTTACGCCGTACAGAAGCTGACCGCGCTTCCCGGCGTCAGCCTCCTCAATGACCAGCCCTACGGCAATGAGGTGGCCATTAGGCTGCCGAAACCCGCGGAAGAGGTCGTTGAGTCCATGATCTCCCGGCATTCCGTGGTTCCCGGTTATCCCGTGGGCCGCGGCTACAAGGGTATGGATGACGTCCTGCTTCTCTGCTGCACGGAAAAGAATTCCAGAGAACAGATCGACAGCCTGGCGGAGAGCCTCGGAGGTTTGCTGTGAAAACAATCTTTGACGAATCCGTCCCCGGGCGCGTCACCCGCGGCATAGTCCTCGATGAGGATCCTTCCCAGCCCAAAGCCTGTGACATGCTCCCGGCCGGCCTGCTGCGCGGATCCGCTCCCAGGATGCCTGAATGCGGTGAGCTCGACGTCGTGCGTCATTTCACCCGCCTCGCGGAACTGAACTACAGCGTTGACGCCAATTTCTATCCGCTCGGCTCCTGCACCATGAAGTATAACCCCAAGTTCACCGAGACTGTCTGCGCCCTTCCGGGATTCACCCGCGTGCATCCCATGCTGGCCCAGCTCGGCGAAGCCGGTGCCGCTTCCTGCCAGGGTGCCCTTGAGGTTCTCTATGAGACCGAGAAATGGCTGTGCGAGATCACGGGCATGAAGGGTTTCACGCTTCAGCCCATGGCTGGCGCCAACGGTGAATTCACCGGCGTGTCCCTCATCGCCGCTTACCACAGGTCCAAGGGCCGCAGCCGTCACATCATGCTCATTCCTGACTCCGCTCACGGCACGAACCCCGCTTCGGCCCATATGGCCGGCTTTGAGGTTGTCTCTCTGGAGTCCGCGGACGGCATTGTCGATCCCTCCGCCGTACAGGCGGCCGTCGACAAGTACGGCGAGGACATCGCCGGCATGATGATGACCTGCCCCAACACCCTCGGCCTCATGGAAAGGAACCTGAAGGACATCGTGCGCATCCTTCACTCCGTGGACGCGCTGCTCTATTACGATGGCGCCAACATGAACGCCATTATGGGCAGAATGCGTGTGGGCGACGTGGGCTTCGACTGCGTGCATCTGAACCTGCATAAGACCTTCGCTACGCCTCACGGCGGCGGCGGCCCCGGCAGCGGCCCCGTGGGCTGCAGCGAACGCCTTCTGCCCTTCCTGCCCTCTCCGAGGGTCGAGAAGCGCGGGGACGGCACCTTTGGCCTTATGCCCGAAAGCAGTCTGAGCATCGGCCACATCGGTCCTTTCTACGGCAGCTTTGGCATTATCATCAGGGCCCTTGCCTACATGGTCAGGCTCGGCAACGCTGGTATCAGACGCGTTGCGGACTACTCCGTGCTCAATGCCAACTACCTGAGGAAGAAGCTCGAGGACGTTCTGCAGGTGACGTTCAACCGTATCTGCATGCATGAATTCGTGGCCTCCGCACCCGAAGGAATGCGCGCTCTCGACATCGCCAAAGGACTGCTCGAGCGCGGCTATCACGCCCCGACCATCTACTTCCCGCTTCTCGTGCATGAATGCCTCATGCCCGAACCCACGGAAACGGAAAGCAAGCAGACGCTTGACGCCTTCTCCGATGCCGTCCATGAGATCGTGGCCGAAGGCAGGAAGGATCCCGAAACCCTGCTTTCCGCCCCGCACGGACTGCCCGTGACGCGCCTCGACGAAACCAAGGCCGCCAGGCACATGGTGCTTACGGAAGATATGGCCCAGTAGCTTTTCCCTATAAGTACAAACGAAAAGGCCGGTCGGGATTTTTTATCCTGCCCGGCCTTTTTTTATGCGCCCGGCATCACGCGTTCCAAAGGGCGAGAATCCCGCACTGCACGGACAGCCGGAACGTCACGGCCGGCCCGGGAAAACAGAAGCGTCCGGCAGATACCTGCCGGTCTGGGCAAATCAGGGAACCGCCTGCAGAGCGGGACGCACGGCGTGAAGGACAGGAGCCGCTTTTCCGGTTATCTGTTACTTAAAGCAGAACTTTACTATTTCTGTGCAACCGGGGGGATCTGCTCCGGCCGGACCAGAGGAAACGGTTTTGCGGCTTTTCAGCGGCCTCCCGGGAGAGGGGATCGCGCAAAAAAAAAGCGCAAATATAAATATATAAGTATATAATATATTAATAAATCATGATATTATATATTATTAAAATTTGATACAGCAGCAGAGGAACAGCGTTCTCCGGTATGCGGAGTGCCCTGATTTTCCCTGAAAGCAAAAGAGAAAAATGGCTCTGGACAAGGTAAGTGCTTTTTTTGTATGGACAAATCCCTGCCGGAGCGGCAGACAGACACTTTTTCAGGAGAATTATTTATGGCCAGCCAGGCTCTGATTAAGGACTTTGAGACGTACCTCGGAAAGGAAAACGTCTTTTCCTCCGAAGCGGACCGCCAGACCTACGCGTATGACGCCGCCGTCCTCAAACCCGTTATTCCCTCCTTCGTCCTGCGTCCCACCTCAGCCGAGCAGCTCGGCTGGTGTGTAAAGAAGCTCTACGATGAAGGCATTCCCATGACCGTGCGAGGAGCCGGCACCAATCTTTCCGGTGGAACCATCCCGGACAAGACGGAAACGGCAGTCATTCTGACGAACGGCCTGAACCGCATCATTGAAGTCAATGATCAGGATCTTTACGCGGTGGTGGAGCCCGGCGTCGTCACTGCCGACCTCGCCGCCGCGGCCCTTCAGAAGAATCTTTTCTATCCTCCGGATCCGGGTTCCATGGCCGTGTCAACCATCGGCGGCAACATCGCCGAGAACGCCGGAGGTCTGCGCGGCCTCAAGTACGGTGTCACCAAGGACTACGTCATGGGCGTTGAGTTCTATGACGCCACGGGCGCTCTGGTGAAGAGCGGTTCCCGTACGGTGAAGTGCGTGACCGGCTACAACCTTGCCGGCATGCTCATCCAGTCCGAGGGCACCCTCGGTATCATTACCCAGGCCGTCATGAAGCTCGTGCCGCCGCCCAAAGCTTCCAAGGCCTGCATGGCTGTCTTCAAGGACATTCAGGGCGCGGCCGAGGCCGTGGCCGGTATCATCGCCGAGCACATCCTGCCCTGCACCCTTGAATTCCTGGACAACAACACCATTATCCGTGTGGATGACTTCACGCATATCGGCCTGCCCCGCGATGCGGGCGCTATCCTCCTCATCGAGGTTGACGGCCATCCGGCCCAGGTCGCTGACGACGGCGCTGCTGTTGAGCGCGTGCTCAGGGAACATGGCGCCGTGGATGTGCACATCGCCGGAGATCAGGAAGAGCGCAACAAGCTCTGGGAAGCCAGGCGCCAGGCTCTGCCCGTGCTGGCGCGCGTAAAGCCCCCCACGGTTCTCGAGGACGCCACCGTGCCGCGTTCCAAGATCCTCGCCATGATGAAGGCCATCAAGGAAATCGAGCTTAAGTACCGCGTGGACGTAGGCACCTTCGGCCACGCCGGCGACGGCAACCTTCATCCCACCTTCCTCTGCGACATCCGTGACAAGGAAGAATTCCACAGAGTGGAAATGGCCATCGACGAGATGTTCGATACGGCCATCAGCCTGCAGGGCACCCTTTCCGGCGAACATGGCATTGGCACGGCCAAGGCCAAGTGGATGGAAAAGGAAACGTCCCGCGGCACCATCCTCTACTCGCAGCGCCTGCGCCGCGCCCTTGATCCGAAAGGACTGCTCAATCCCACCAAACTCGTGGGCATTTAGGAGTGCCTGAGATGAGTGAACTGAAAAAGCTGGCCAGTCGTCTGATGACCCTGGACGACAAGCTGATATTCTGCATGAAGTGCGGCAACTGCCAGGCCGTCTGCCCCATGTTCGGGGCGACGCACATGGAGGCTGACGTGGCCCGCGGCAAGCTGGCGCTCATCGGCAATCTTGCCCACGAGGTCATCCGCGATCCCGAGGCCGTTGCCGACAAACTCGGCCGCTGCCTGCTCTGTGGTTCCTGCCAGGCCAACTGCCCCTCCGGCGTGCGCATCATGGATATCTTCATGGAGGCCAGAGAGCTGGTGTACGCCTATCTCGGGCTGAATCCGGTGAAGAAGATGATCTTCCGTATCCTTCTGGCCAAACCGGATCTCTTCAACTTCACCATGCGCGTGGGTGCCCCTGCTTCCCACCTGCTCTTCAGGAGCACGGGAGCGCCGGAAAAGACCGTGTGCGCGCCCATCCTCAACAGGCTTATCGGTGACCGCCACATCCGTCCCCTGCCTGTGCGTCCCCTGCACGCCATCACCGGCTCCCTCAACGAGAGCCGCAGAAGCGGTGGCCTCAGGATAGCCTTCTTCCCCGGCTGCATGGGTGACAAATACTATGTCGATATGGCGCTCGCCTGTCTCAAGGTGTTCCGCCACTATGACGTGGCTGTGTACATGCCTTCCAACTTCGCCTGCTGCGGCATCCCGGCCATTTCGAGCGGTGACGCCGAGGGCATGGTGAAGGAGCTCAGGAAGAACCTCGCTCTTCTCGAGGATGCGGGCTTTGACTATCTGGTCACGCCCTGCGGCTCCTGCACGGACACCATCAGGGAATACTGGCCCCGCTACGCCGAGCGTATCAACCCGGCTGCCGTGGCCCTGGCCCGCGAAATCGCAGGCAAGGCTATGGACGTCTGCGAGTTCATGGTGAAAGTGCTCGATGTGAAGGCCGTTCAGCCCAATCCTGACGCCGTACCCGTGACCTATCACGATTCCTGCCACCTGAAGAAGGGGCTTGGCGTGTTCAGGGAACCGCGTACTGTCATTCAGGCCAACCCTGCCTACAGGCTCGTGGAGATGAAGGAAGCTGACCGCTGCTGCGGCTGCGGCGGTTCTTTCACGCTCTATCATTACGATCTCGCGAAGCAGATTGGCCAGCGCAAGCGCGACAATATCGTCGCGAGCGGAGCTGCCATCGTTTCCGCCGGCTGCCCGGCCTGCATGATGCAGATGGAGGACGTGCTCTCCCATAACGCGGACGCTGTTGCCGTCAGACATCCCGTGGAGCTCTTCGCCGAGACCCTGAAGTAAGCTTCCGGCAGCACTATCAGAAAAGACGCCGGCCGCTGTGCCGGTTAGGAAAAGGCCTTTCCCGGATTAGACCGGGGAAGGCCTTTTTTTATGCACCAGGACGCACGCCCTGTCTGATGCGCCTGTGCCGCCAGATAAAGTAGGCTATGGCCAGGGGAAGACAGGAGCCTGCCCAGGCCATGGGACTCGAGATGCAGACGCCCATGATGCCGATAGCCGGAATTACGAAGAAGGCGGCGATGAAGCGCATAACGAGCTCGCCGATGCCGGCTATCGTGGGGACAAGACTGTTTCCGAGGCCCTGCAGGGTATTGCGGAAAATGAAAAGAAGGCCCAGCACCCAGTACATGGTGCCCTGCACCCTGAGATAGAGGCTGCCCATGCCAACCACGTTCTCCTGTCCCTGGCCCACGAAGACGCGCATGAGGGGTTCGCCAGCCAGAAAGGCGATGGCCGCGGCGACGCATGAGTAGGCAAGAGCGAGGTAACAGCCATGACGCACACCGAGCAGGATCCGGTCCGGCCGTCCGGCGCCAAGGTTCTGACCTGTGTAGGTGGCCATGGCGAGACCAAAGCTCATGAGGGGCATGACACCCATGGAGTTGATGCGCAGGGCCGAGGTGAACGCGGCAACGGCTTCGGTTCCGAGTGTGTTCAGGGCCGCCTGGATGATGATGACACCGATGGCGATGACGGAAGTCTGGAAGCCCATGGGCAGGCCGGTACGGAGAAGGCGCCAGTTGAGAGCCCGGCCGAGGTGGCGGAAGTCCCCGCTTGTGAAGTGGAGCCACGGTACTTTGAAAACGATAAAGCCCGCGCACAGCAGGGCAGATATGCCCTGGGAAAGCACAGTCGCCAGGGCCGCGCCTCCGACGCCCATGCCGAACGACAGAATAAAGAGCAGATCCAGAAAGATGTTGAGCGTGCAGGCAATGATGAGAAAGAAGAGCGGGGACCGGCTGTCGCCGAGAGCCGTGATGGTACTGGAAAGGATATTGAAGAGCAGAGTGACGCCCACGCCCCACATGGTGATTTCCAGATAGGAGACCGCATCCCCGAGGATGTCCGCCGGCGTGTTCATGAGAACGAGAATGGGGCGCGCTGCGGCTACCCCGCCGGCTGTCATAACGACGGCTATGAGAGCACACAGAATGAGGCTCGCCAGAAAACTGCGTCTGAGACCGAGTCTGTCGCGCGCGCCGAACCGCTGGGCGCAGATGATGGAGAAGCCCGTGGCCATGCCGATGACAAAGCCCAGGATAAGGAAGAGAATGCTGCCTGTGGCGCCGACGCCGGCGAGCGCGCCGACGCCCAGCGTGCGGCCCACGATGATCGTGTCCACCATGCTGTATATCTGCTGGAAGGCGTTTCCGCAGAGCAGCGGAAGGGAGAAGAAAAAGATGAGGCGCGCGGGGCTGCCGTGGGTGAGTTCCTTGGCCATGAATTTTCCTGAATGGCCCCGCGCTTCAATATGCTGCAGGGGCTAGGGGAGAGCGCATCCGAGATCCGGGACAACGAGGGCGGGTTTCACGGCCTCGCGGTTCAGATCCTCCTGTGTGGCTTCTCCGCTTAAAACGAGGATAAAATCGATGCCGGCGTTTTCAGCCAGTTTCTTGTCTGTCATGAGCCGGTCGCCGGACATGACCAGCGCTGATTTGGGATAGAGTTTGAAAAGGGGGGCAAGAATGTTCGGGTCAGGCTTGCCGAAAATTTTGTCAGGCCGCCGGCCCGTGGCGCTCTCGTACATCATAAGCATGCTTCCCACGTCGGGCAGGGGGCCTTCGGGGGAAGGACAGACAAAGTCGGGATGTGTGGCGAAGAAGGCGACGTTCTTCTTCTGCAGAAGAAGACACGAGCGGGCCATCTTCTCGTATGTAATTTCCGTGTCGTAGGCCAGAATGACGCACTGAGCGCCTTCTTCCTGCTGCACGAGCTCGGGCATGCGGCGGGCGAGGTCGGCCTGAAAGTCGCGGTTGCCCACCACGTAGGCGGTGCGATAGCCGTTTTCGCGGAGATAGTCCACAAGAGGACCCGTGGGGCAGATGAACTGATCGAGGCGGGCCGGAATGCCCATCCGGTTGAGTTTGGCGACGTAGGTCTGAGGTGATTTCGAGGTGTTGTTGCTCAGAAAGCGGAAATCAAGCCTGTCCCAGTTGCGCAGGATGCCGCTGACGGCGCCGGGAATGGGAATGTCTCCGAGGTAAATGGTGCCATCCATGTCCAGAACCACGCATTTTTTCTGCGTCCAGTCTATAGCCATCGTAACCTTCCTTTTCGTCAGTGGTTGAGCCGTGCAGGTTACGAAGAACGGAGGGGGCGCGCAAGAGCCGGCGCCGCGGCTGAAAGTGTCTGAAACCGCTCTGGAAGCGGCTGGAAATGCAAATATTGATCAACAAAAAAATTTATTTTAATTCACGGATGTGACATAACTATGTCTTTTACGTGACAAATTTGGAGGAGAGTGTGAAGGAAACCACAGTCGTCATTATCGGCGGGGGCGCCACCGGCACGGGTATCCTGCGGGATCTTGCCATGCGCGGTGTCAGGGCCCTGCTCTTCGAAATGGGGAGCGTCGCAAACGGAACCAGTTCCCGGTTCCACGGGCTCCTGCACAGCGGCGCCCGCTATGCCGTGAGTGACAACGAGGCCGCCGCCGAGTGCATCAGGGAAAATATCATCCTCAAGCGCATCGGAAAGAGCTGCGTGCAGAACACGGGCGGCTTTTTCGTCCTCACGGAAAAGGACGATCCTTCCTATGTAGAGAAGTGGGTTGAAGGCTGCCGCAGGGCAGGTATCGATGCTGTCGAAATCGATCCTGCCGAAGCGAAACGCATGGAGCCGGATCTGGCTCCTGACGTGAAGCGCGTGTTCCGTGTTCCGGACGGGACCATCGATGGCTTCCGCCTCGTGCAGCAGAACGTCATGAGTGCCCGCCGCTATGGCAGCGAAGCTCTGACCTACCATGCCGTGACAGGGATCACCACGTCCAACGGCCGGGTGACGGGCGTTGACGTGCTCGACAGGGCCACGGGCGAAAAATACCACGTGGCCTGCAGTATCGTGATTAACGCGGCCGGTTCCTGGAGCGGCCAGGTGGCCCGCCTCGTCGGACTGGATATACCCGTCACACCCGACAAGGGCTCGCTTATCATTTTCAACCAGCGTTTCGCGGGCCGGGTCATCAACCGCCTGCACAAGAGTTCGGACGGCGATATCTTCGTGCCTCACGGCTCCATCACCATCCTGGGCACCACGTCCACAAGCGTGAAGGATCCGGCTGAAAGCAAGCCTACCACGGCCGAAATCCTGCATCTGCTTGACTGCGGACGTCCGCTCATCGCCAATCTGGACTCGTTCCGCATCCTTCGCGCCTTTGCCGGCACGCGTCCCCTTTATACCCCGGGAGGCGCCCAGGGCCGCGCCGCCAGCCGCGGATTCCACATCAGTGATCACGCAGAGGAAGGCGTTGACGGGATGGTGACCATTTTCGGCGGCAAGTTCACGACGTTCCGGCTCATGGCCGAAAAAGTCTGTGACCTTGTGTGCAGGAAGCTTGGCGTCACGGCCGCCTGCCGTACCGCGGACGAGCCCATTGTCATGCCTCCGTCTCCCGAGACCAGGGCCAGGGCCCGCAAGTGCTTCATGCCCCAGACCGTGGGGCTTGTGGCTGACCGCCTTGGCGATGACTTCGCCGACCTCGTGGAAAAGGCCAGCGGCTCAACCAGGCCGAATCCCCTGCTCTGCGAATGCGAGATGGTCTCCTTCAAAGAAATCGCGTACCAGGCCGCCAAGCCCTCCACTCATTCTCTCAATGATATCCGCCTCGCCACGCGTATGGGCATGGGGACGTGCCAGGGTACCTTCTGCGCCCTGCGCGCTGCCGGGTGCCTGTGCGAGAACGGCCTCTCCACGTCCCTGAGCGGCGGCCCGCTGGGTGATATCGCTGCTTTTGTGCAGGAGCGCTGGAAGGGCGTGCGCCCCGTTTACTGGGGGCAGCTCGCGCGCGAAATGGAAATGACGCGCATGGTGCACTGCGCCAACCTGGCCCTCGATTCCTCTCTCGATGACGCTGCCAGGACCGAAGTGGAAGGCAGCTTCTCGCCTGATTTCAGGCTTCCTGAAGCAGTCATGCCGGAAGCTTCGTCCTTCGCAAGACGCGGGAACGCCCGGTCCACCCAGAAGGCCGATACGATCGTTGTGGGCGGAGGTCTGGCCGGCCTCACGGCCGCTCTTGTGGCTGCCCGTCAGGGCCAGAAAGTCACGCTCATCTCCCGCGGCGCCGGCGCGCTCGCCATCAGCACGTCCGCCATTGACGTGCTTGGGCGTACCACGAAAGGCCTCGTGTCCGGGAGCACGCTGTCGCATATCGATGAACTTCCTGACGGACATCCCTACCGTCTGCTCGGCGCAGACCGGCTCCTCGAGGCTTTTGGCTTCCTGTCCCGCCTGGCTGCCGCTGACGGCTGGAAGTACAGGGATTTCGGCCTGAATTCGGACAATACCTTTGTGCCGAGCTTCATCGGAACGCTGAAGGCCACGGGGTTTGTCCCGCGGAGCATGGACGCAGCCTCTGCCGGGAAGGCGAAGCGCATCCTGGTCTGCGGCGTGGACGGCGTGCGCGACTGCATGCCATCCCTGCCCGCAGAGGTTTTCGCCACGAGACCCCAGTTCGAAGGCGTGGAATTTTCTTCCGCCATCCTGGACAGCCCGGTGCATTCCGGCTACCGCGCGCTGACTGCCCTGGACGTGGCCCGCGCCTGCGATGGAAGCGGCTTTGAAGTTCTGCTCGCCGATCTGGCGCGCAAGGCCCGCGGTTATGACGCTGTGTTCCTGCCTCCCGTGCTGGGCACGCTGCCCGGCGATGAAAAATGGGTCCGCGCCTGTGACGCCGCAGGCTGCCCCGTAGTCGAAATGGCGGCCATTCCTCCGGGAGTGACCGGTATGCGTCTCGGGCATCTCTTCAACGAGGCGCTGCGCCGTGAGGGTGTCACCTGCGTGGAAAATACCCTGATTAAGGGATGCGAGATGGAGAACGGCCGCATGACAGCCGTTCTGAGTTCCAATACCGATGGTGTGCGCCGTTTCGAAGCCGACAGGTTCATCGTAGCCACGGGCGGACTGACCGGCGGCGGACTGACCCTCGAACCGGGGAAGTGCACGGAGGATGTGCTCGGCCTGACGCTTTCCGTGCCTGCCGAAACTACCGAGTGGACCGCGCCTTCCGTGTTCGGATGGCAGCCTTTCGCCTGCCTGGGCGTGCCTGTCACGAAGGAGCTCCTGCCGGGCGCCGGCGGTTCTCCGTTTGCCTCCAACGTCCGCTTCGCCGGCCGTATCGTGGGCGGTTTTGATCCTGTGTTCGAGAAGAGCGGCAATGGCGTGGCTCTTGCCACCGGCTACTGGGCCGCTGCTGCCCCGTGGGGAGAAAACTGATGCCAACTATTCACGTCAATCCGGATCCGTGTATCGCCTGCACAACGTGCACGGTGTTCTGTCCCGTAGCCCAGGCGACAGGCGAGTTCCTCGGGCCGCGCATGATCGGCCCCGCGCTGCAGCGTTTCCGCCTGCTTAACATGGCCGAGGATAATTCTCTTTCCTACTGCTCAAACTGCAAGAACTGTGACATCTCCTGCCCGCAGGGCGTGCAGGTCGGTGCCATCAACATGGCGGCCCGGGCGGAAAGCCTTGCCACTGAGCATCCGCATTTTCTGCGTGACTGGATCGTCAGCCACAGTGAGACACTGGGGCATCTCATCAGCCCTGTTCCCGCTCCGCTGAAGAACTACGCTATGCGGAACTGTCTCGTGCGCGGAGTGCTCGATGTCATCGGCATCGACAAGAGATCGACCATGCCCTCGTACGCCCCGAAGCGCTTCCGTCAGCTCCTCGCGGCTATGAAGCAGAAATCCGGCCTAACGAAGAAGGTTGCCATCTTCCCTGGCTGCTATATCGACCTCTACGATCCCAAGGCGGGGGAAGACCTTGTCTGGGCTCTCAACCAGGCCGGATATGAGGTTGTGTCGAGCGATAAATTCTGCTGCTGCGGCGTACCCATGGTGGCGAGCGGCTTCATGAAGGATGCCCGCAGGAACGCGGAGCGCAATCTCAGCGTTCTGAAGGAGTTCGCGGAGCAGGGAATTCCCGTACTTACGGCCTGCCCTTCCTGCGAGCTCATGTTCAAGGAGGAAATTCCTACTTTCTTCCCGGAACTGGCGAAGGGGACGCATCCTCTTCAGGACGCGCAGGAATTCCTGCTCCAGGCTGTGCAGAACGGAGAGCTCACTCTCCGGGCTCCGGAAGGACAGAAAAAACTGCTGTACCATGCCCCGTGTCACCTCCGGGCACTGGGTATCGGTCTTCCGGGCTATACCCTCATGCGCAGTCTGGGGCTGGATATCAGCCCTGCCAACGCCGGCTGCTGCGGCATATCCGGCAGCTACGGCTTCAAGAAGGAGAAGCACGACATCTCCATGCGCGTGGGCGCGGAGCTCTTTGAAGCCGTGCGCAGGAGCCAGGCTGAAATCGTGGCCACGGAATGCGGCACCTGCCGTCTGCAGATACAGGGCGCCACAGGCGTCGAATGCCTGCATCCTGTGAGTGTCATCCGCCGCTTCTGCGGGGAAAAATAGCCGTTATTTCTCTCTGTACATGAAAAGGGCCGGAATATTTTCCGGCCCCTTTGCCCGAGGTGAATCTGTGCTTTTGTGCGCTTTCTTCCTGTCTGGATCTACATGAGGAATCTGAGCGGTGCGAGAGAGAGCTCAGGAATGAAGAGCAGAAGGAAGAGAACCGTGATTTCCACGAGGAGGAACGGCATCAGCTTCGTCACAAGGTGTGAGAACTTGATTTCACCGATGCCGCTGACGACGTAGAGAACCGTGCCCACGGGCGGCGTGATAACGCCGATGCCGAGGTTCAGGATAAAGAGCAGGCCGAAGTAGTACGGATCAATGTTGGCCTGCTGGATCAGCGGGTAGAAGACGGGAGCAAAGATAAGAATGTTGGGGGTCAGATCCATGACCATGCCCATGAAGAGCATGAAGACCATGATGGCGCAGAGCAGGAGCCTCGGAGAGTCGATAAGCGGCTGGAAGAGGTCGACGACCTGCTGCGGGATCTGGGCCAGGGTGATGAAGAAGCCGACTGCCGAGGCCGTTGCCACGATGAACATGACCACGGCTGTGGTCCTGGCGGCCCTGGCGCTGACGCGGATGAGTTCACGGACGGAAAGCTCACGGTAATAGAGCATGCACACGACTATGGCGTAGATAGCCGCGAAGGCACCGCCTTCCGTGGGGGTGAACACGCCGAAGCGGATGCCGCCCAGGAGAAGGACGGGCATCATGAACGCGGGCGTGGAATCCTTGATGATGGCCCAGACCTGAGCAGCCGTGAAAGTCTGGGTGTCATGGTAGCCGTCCTTGCGGACGATGAACCACCACACGATCATGAGGATGAGGCCTATCATGATACCGGGGGTAAGACCGATCATGAAGAGCTTCGTGATGGAAAGGCCGCTGATGGTCGCGCCAAGAATGATGAAGTTCGTGCTGGGCGGGATGATGGGACCGAGAATGGCGCCCGATGCAATGACGGCGCCGGCACGGCCCTTATCGTAGCCCACCTGCTGCATCATGGGGAGCAGGAGACCGCCGAGAGCCGCGGCTTCGCCGACTGAGGAGCCCATGAGGCCGGCGAAGATGATGCTGGCCACGATGGCGGCATAACCGAGGCCGCCGCGGATGCGTCCGACCATGACTTCAGCCAGGGCGACAACGCGTTTGGAGAGGCCGCCGGCTGCCATGATTTCACCAGCAAAGACGAAGAAGGGGATGGCCATGAGGGGGTAGTTGTTCGTACCGTCCAGCATGGTATTGGGGATGATCATCGCGTCCCACATGCCGGAATGGAACATGAGGACGATGGAGCAGAGCACGAGCACGACGGCCAGAGGCACGCCGAAGCACATGAAGAAGAACAGGGAGCCGAGGAAGATGAGAAGTTCCATAAACGCCCCCTACATATTATCCTTGAGGACTTTGGAAATCTTTTCTTCCTTGGTCATCCTCGGGTTGAATTCGGAAGCCTTTGTGCGGATCATCCGCACGAGGTCGCGCAGATAAATGATGATGGCCGCGCCGGCACAGATGGGAAGGACGGAGTTGATAAAGGTCATGTTGATGTTGGTGGCCACAGAGTAAGTGTCCTTGGTCTGCAGGACGTAGGCGATGCCACCAAAGAAAAGCAGGGCCATGGCGCCGAGGGAGAAGAGCGTCGCGATAATGTCCACGATTTTGCGGGCCATGCCGTGCAGATGATCCGTCACGAGGTCAACGCAGATGTGCTTGTGATGATAGAAGGCTTCAATGGCACCGAAGAAGGTGATGTAGATGAACAGGAAGCGGGCCCATTCTTCGGAAGGCGGGAAGCTGGAACGGAAAATATATCGCAGGAAGGCATTGTAGGACACGAGACCTATCATGCCGAGGAAAATAACAGCGCAGAAAAGCTGGAAAAGGAAGGCGGAAGTGGATTCCTTCGGCTGGCTGCTGCCGGAAGGCTTCTGCGCCTCCGGGGCGGCAGTGGTCTGCTGTGTGTTGGAATCGGCCATAGAGGCACCTCAAGCTGGGAAAAGGGAACATGAAAAACGGCCGGCTGCGTCCGGGGACGGGCTGATCGCTTTTAAAAAAAAAGCGGCCCCCCGCGTCAGGCAGGAGGCCGCAGAAAATCATGCGTTACTTAGCGTAGCTGGCAGCGCTGTCAAGAATTTCCTGAGCGTTGGGCACATAGTTGCTGGACTTCGGATCGGTGAAGAGGCTCCAGCTGCGATGGCCGGCTTCGACCATGAACTTGTGCAGTTCGGGAGTGGGCTCGGAAACCGTGCCGCCATGGCTCTTGATTTCGTCAATAGCCTTCTGGTCGATCTTTTCGGCGTTGGCCCAGGTTTCCTCGGCGCACTTCTTGGCGGCTTCGTCAAACCACTTGCGATCCTGCTCGGGGAGGCCCTGGTAGAACTTCTCGTTGATGTAGAGGGCGTGGATCACAAGGATGTGACGGGTCGTGGTGATCTGGGGGCACTTTTCATACATCTTGTCGGCAACGATATCGGAGAAGGGGCTGTCGCCGCCATCGATGATGCCCTGGTCAAGAGCGGCAGGAACTTCGGCGAAGGGCATCGGCTGGCCGCTGATGCCGCATTCCTTGGCGAAGTTGGTGTACAGGGGAATGTTCGGCACACGCATACGGAGGCCGTGGATATCCTGAATGGATTTCACGGGCTTCTTCGTGTAGAAGTTGCGGAAGCCGAGAGGGAAGGCGTTCAGCATGCGGAGGCCGGACTTTTCCGGGAAGCCCTTGTTGATGAGCTCGAAGGTCTTGCCGGTCATGGCGCGATGGGCGTGAGCGTAGTCATTGAAGAGCATGGGGGTTTCGAGCATGCCCATGGAATGCTGCAGAGAAGAAGTCTGGGTGCCGGTGGCGCACATCTGGATGACGCCCTTACGGGTGTTGGCGATGTAAGCGCTTTCCTTGCCGAGCTGGCTGTTCGGGAACACCTGAACTTTGTATTTGCCGCCGGAAAGTTCTTCGAGGTACTTGCCAAACTGATGCATGGCAACGGTTTCAGGTTCGCCTTCGGGCTTCATGCCGGCTATCTTGATGATAGTGGCGCTTTCGGCAGACGGTGCCGTGAAGCAGGTGAAGCCAGCCACGAGGGCACAGATGGAGAGCAGTGCGGTTACGCGTTTCATCAGTCTTCCTCCTGATTGTGGAAAAGATTGCCCCAGTCCTGGGCACGCTGATGCCGCCAGACACGGCCTGTATGCCGCGCTGATGGCGTTAATTCAGTACTTTTCTTATAGTAGTTCGGTTTATTTTCGTCAATTGTCATACAAAAAACATGTAATCGTCATCAAAAAGTCAAAGATTAATTCCCCCCTCTCCGCTTAAAGGAGCGGGGGCATGGAATCAGGCCTCCATCCGGGCGCGGCCGGGCAGAGACCTGACGCAGGCAGGATTCGGTTCCGAAGCTCCGGAGGCCGGCCAGATCTCCTGCCTGTGCTCACAGCTGTGCCGGATCTATGGCATTACAGCTTGGCCGGGTGTCCGGCGAAACCCTATTTCTGAAAGAAAATGCAATATAATATGCCGTCTGTGTTTTGGGGCAGTGACCGCGGCCTGCCCATGCCTGCCAGGAACAGCAGGCCACGTTTCTGCCCGTCACTGCTTCACAGAACAGCATAAATTCCTTGTGGAGTATAATGCGTGCGGCCCTTCATCTCCCCTGTGAGGCGGGAAACGCAGGGCCGCGAAATGATACAATCCGCGCCGCGCGGCGCCAGGAGAGAGAAATATGCCGGAACTTCCGGAAGTGGAAACCATTGTGCGCACACTGCGTCCCCATGTTGAGGGGCTTTATCTCGTGAAGGCTCTCGAGGTGAAAAGACCCTGTGTTCTGCCTGAAGGGCTGCCCCTGTCCGAAGCGGAGGGGCTGCGCCTTGACGGGGTCTCCCGCCGGGGAAAGCTCATTCTCATGAATCTGGATACGGGAGAGGAGGGCAGGATTATGCATGTGGTCCTGCATCTGCGCATGACGGGAAGCCTTCTGGCGCAGGACAGGGAGGCACCGTTTGACGCGGACGCCATGCCCGGAATGGCGGGGAAATACACGCGCTGCCTTTTCGGCTTTGCCAGAACGCCGGAGGGACCGTGCACGGAACTCGTGCGCTTCGATGATATCCGCACCTTCGGACGCGTGCTCGTGGGCGGAGACGGGATTCTTGAATCGTGGCCCTTCTGGAAAAAACTCGGGCCCGAGCCTCTTGAAATGAGCGCTGACGAATTCGTCCGCCGTCTGCGCGGGCGGCGCCAGGTGAAGACCATGCTTCTCGATCAGACCGTGATCGCGGGCATCGGCAATATCTATGCGGATGAGTCCCTGTTCAGGGCCGGCATCCATCCGGCTGCTCCTGCGGACAGGCTGGGCGATGAGCGGAAGCGGAAGCTCTTCGACGCCCTGCAGTACGTGCTCCGCCTTTCCATCAGGGAGTGCGGCAGTTCCATAAGGAATTACCGCGATGCGGAGGGCAATGCCGGTGCGTTCCAGAACAGCTTCGCTGTTTACGGGAGAGCAGGAGAAAAATGTGTACGCTGTGGTAGTGTTCTGAAAAAAATAACAATAGGCGGCAGAACATCCACTTTTTGTGAAAAATGTCAAAAAAGCTAGATAAGTTGTTGATATGCCGTTTATTTTGAAATACTAACTGTAACAGACGGCAGAGCCTCGGATGCGTTTTCCCCCCATCTTAGGACTTGCTAAACGCAAATTTTAATAGTAATTGTTATTAAAAATTAAGACGAGGCTATCTATGAACGGCATGATTCAAACTCGAGTGACGCGTCAGCGAACGGTTATCCTGGAAGAGCTGCGAAAGCTAACCTGCCATCCGACAGCGGACGAACTGTGCGATATTGTCCGCCGCCGTCTGCCCCATATCAGTCTCGGTACGGTTTACAGAAACCTCGACCATCTGGCTGAGGAAGGCATTGTTCTGCGTCTCGACATGGCTGGGAAGTCGAAGCGCTATGATGGCAACATACAGCCCCATCAGCACGTCTGCTGCATCTACTGCGGCCGCGTGGCTGATGTGTATCCGCCCAACGGGCAGAAGGCCAGCATCGAAGGTGTCGAGGCCCCCGGCTTTTCCCGTATCGTCGACGCCCGCATCGAATTCGACGGCGTCTGCGATGAGTGCGCGGCCAGACTGGCCCAGACGATGCCCGGAAATATCAAGCTCCGCTCAAATCTTGCTGATTCACACTCTGACATGTAATCCCGAAGGAGGAATGTATGTCTGAAATGAAAGATATGTGGCGCTGCCCCACGCCCAACTGTGGCTATATCTACGATCCCGACCGTGGCGACAGGCGCCACCACATCCCCAAGGGAACCAAATTCGAGGATCTTCCGGACGACTGGGTCTGCCCGGTCTGCGGCGCTTCCAAGAAAAATTTCCATCGCCTTTCGGACGAAAAGTAAGGCGGATTTGTTTCGGAACAGAAAAGGCAGCCTTCGGGCTGCCTTTTCTGTCCGCCCGCGTGGGCGTGTCCTGACGGAGAAAAGTCTGAAAACGGGAAGAAGTATCTGCGCGCGGGGTTTGCCTGTCAGGCCGGCGTCTATGCAATCGGATAAACATGCCAGCCGGCACGGATATAAAAACAGTTCCCGGCTGGCAGCTGCAGATTTGTGAGAATCAGGAAGCCTCCGTGCGCCGGACAGCGCACAGGGTGAGGGAGAAGATGGACTTTCTCTGAAAGAGGCATCCTGCTTACCGGTCCGTTAAGCGTTGTTGTCACCGGGAAGGCGGCAGATAGCCGCGTAGGTCCCGTGACAGGCCCTGAGCAGGTCGTCCGGCGCGAGTTCCAGCTGAACTCCCCTGTGTCCGGCGCTGACGTAAATAGTATCGAAGAGTATGGCGTTCTCGTCGATGAAGACGGGATATTCCTTTTTCGCGGCCAGAGGCGAGCAGCCTCCGCGCACGTAGCCGGTGAGGGGCTGGACCTCCTTGAGGTGCACCATTTCCACGTGCTTGTTGTCCGAGGCCTTGGCGAGGGCTTTGAGATCAAGTTCCCCGCTCCCCGGCAGGCAGGCCATGATGACGCCTGTTTTGTCCCCGCGGGCCACGAGGGTTTTGAAAACGCGCAGGGGATCGGCGCCGATTTTTTTCGCCATGCTGACGGCGGAGAGATCCGAGAGATCCACTTCGCTTTCGTGAATAGAATAACTGATCCCGAGTTCGTCGAGAAGGCGGGCCGCATTGGTTTTGGTGATCTGTTCCTTGTGAGCCATCAGAGTGTGTCCTGTTCCGTCACGGCGTCCGTGGGAACGGGTGCCGCATAGATGCTGTCGAGTTTTTCCCCGAGCTCTTTTTCCTGCGTCCGGGCCATGGCGTCAAGTTCGGGCAGGAGTCTTTTCCTGACGTTCTCCCGGAGCTCTTCACGTGATCCCGTGTTCGGTACCGTGATCCGGCAGGCCGCCATCTTTTTCTCTTCGTCCCACTGCCAGCCCTCGATGGAACTGATTTTTCCGTCGTCCCAGTGTCTTTCCGCGGAGAGTCTTTCTCCGCGCGTTTTTCTTCCGGCGTAGACGCCCACGGCCACGGGTGAGGGAGAAAAGACACCCCTGTGCCAGCCGCACTCAAAGTAGAGCGGGATTTCGGCTGCGAGGCGCTGCTTTCCTTCGTCCGCTCCCATGCGGAAAAAGTCCTGTATGTCCCCGAGAACCAGCGTATGGCAGAGCTGTTCCGTTTCGTGCCTGAGTGCCGGGGCCGCGGTAAATGCGGCCATGAGGGCTTTCCTGTCCACAGAACCGTCTTCTGTGAGAATTTCCGGTCCCAGCCGGCGGGCCAGCCACTGAGCCGCCTCACCTCCGGGGCCGTAATAGTCATGTACGAGACGGTCAGCGCTTACGCAGGGAATGCCCTCTTCTTCCAGCATGGCGAGAACGGTGGATTTTCCGCTTCCGGGATTCCCCGTGATGACAAGGTTCTGAGGCATGCGGCCGAGGGACAGGGCGCATGCGCGGAAGTCATCGGGGGGTGGACAGGAAAAAGACATGGGCCTTCCGGTCAGAGGATGCCTGAAGGCGATGTGCCAGGCGTGCAGCATCTGGCGGGGTGCCAGGCGGCTTACGGGGCCTGGCGCGTAGACGGCGTCTCCGAGAAGAGGGTGCCCGAGGCTTGCGAGATGAACGCGGATCTGGTGCGTGCGGCCCGTGAGGATGTGGACGCGCAGAAGCGAGGCCCGGCCTCCGGGCGCCTCCCAGAGCTTTGTGAAGCGTGTGTGCGCCTCGCGGCCTCCCTGTGAGACCGGTGTGACGGCCATGCGCACCCTGTGCAGGGGATCGCGGCCTATGGGGCTGTCCACGGCTCCCGATTCCGGAAGGGAGCCCGAAGCGAGGGCCAGATATTCCTTCCAGACGCGGCGTTCCGCGAAGGCGGCCGTGAGCTTCAGCCTGGCCTCTTCCGTGAGCGCCACAATGATGAGCCCGCTCGTGTCCTTGTCGATGCGGTGCACGATGCCGGGTCTCTGGCCTTCCATGGCGAGAAGCGATGGGTACCGGGAGGCGAGCCGCTGGATCAGGGTTCCCCCGGGACAGGACGGGCAGGGATGCACGGTGAGGCCCGCCGGTTTGTTGCAGACCACGATGCTCTCATCCTCGTAGAGCACGTCGAGGTCTCCCTGTTCGGCCCGCAGAGAGCCCTCCGCAGGGGGAAGGGTGATTGTCACGCTCTGCCCCGGGAGAACCTTTCTGGAAGGCTGTGTCACGACACTGCCCTCCACAAGGCACAGTCCGTCAGAGATAGCTTTCTTCAGGGTCTCTCTGGAGACTGTGCCGCCATCAAGAGCATCCCTGATGGCGCGGTCGAGGCGCAGGCCTCTGGCGCCGTCAGGGACTGTGAAGCTGAAGCGGGTTCCCTCCGGGGAGCCGGCTGGTATGTCTTCTTTTTCCGGCATCACTTATGCGCGTTGCCGAGGACGGTCATGGTGTGGAAGGACTCGCCTATGGTTCTGCCGTTATGCAGATTGGGCACTTCGGCGCCGGGGGTGAGCGTCGTGATCACGGCGCGTCCTATGATAAGGCGCTGATCCTCGTCGGCAGGCTCATCCACACGGATGCCCCAGAGGTCATGCATGATGGCGGGGCGGCCTTCGTAGGTGCCGATGTAGAGGACCACGTGGCCGTTCATGACGACGAGCGTGGCGAAGGGGACGCCGCTGCGCTGAAGGGTGGCTTCCTTCTCAGCCGAGCTCATGCCGGCGAGAGAGGTGGGATAGCCCACGCGTCCCTGCGAGCGCGAGTTGCGCGGCAGCCAGATGCCGAAGGGCGTCATGAGGTCGCGTGTCATGGCTGAGCAGTCGCGCAGCCCGAGCATGCCTCCCCAGCCGTAATGCTGGCCCAGGATCTGGTTGCCGAGACGCGCGAAGTTGGCAGGAGTCATGGCGATCGGCATGGTGTTGACGGTTCCGTCCGGCACGGGCACGGCACGCGGCGAGGCGCTGCCGTCAGAGCCGGCGACGGGGACGTAGACGCTCGAGGTGCTGACCATGGGGAGTACGGTGCCGATATAGGCTTCGCTGCCGTTAAGCGGAACGTGCTCCCGCACAATAGCGCCGAGGCGGCTTCCCTCCCAGCTGGCCTCAAAGGCGGGGGATACGGTGGCCACGTCCTTTGCGTCGACCCACCCGCTCACGAGGGGCGTCTCAACGTAATACCATGCGCCGTCCTGCGACCTGTGGCAGATGAGCACGGGCTGACCCATGGGAAGCCTCGTGTACTGGAAGTAGTCGAAGGTATTCTGCATGGGATCGGGCGTGGGTTTCGAATAGCGCGGCGTATGCGTCGGCATCTCACGCACGTCCGTGGCGTGGGTCGTGATGGCCGCCGCCGTCATGTTGGGGAAGGACTGTATGGCGGCGTTGGCGCGCATGAGAGCCCAGTCTGCCTCATTCCACTTCTCCGAGCCGTTCTTCCAGCCGCGGGCCCTGCTGTTCAGCATGGACGACACTTCGCTTTTGCGCACGGACGGTGTGTCCTGGTGCCAGGGGCTGAAGAACTTCGAGCGCCAGCGCGCGGCCTGCGCGGACTGCGAACTCATGTCGATGATGCGGCGCTGCGGATTGGAGCCCACATAGGCATTGAGGTCCTGCGGGTGGGAGCGGATATCCGCGATTTCGCCGGGGCCGCTGTACGCGGGCCGCGCCGGCGTCACGGGGCTCTTGTGCGAACAGGCGGCAATGACGCTGACGGAAAGAAGAAGGAGAATACGGAACAGGGCTGAAGGCATGGCACGACCTCTGTGTGATAAAAGAATTTCAACCTCCGCGGGCAGGAGTCTTCCCCAGCTTCAGGGGGAGAAAGGCCCGCTCTCAGTCAAGTATCCTGGCGGTTTGAAAACGAATGCCGGGAAGGCATAATACTTCCTCAGCAGGTGGTGTGCAAATCAGCGGATTTCCACGCGTGATTTCTTTACGTAGTCCACGGGATGGTAGGACTCCTTGGCCTTCCTGAGTCCTTCCTCGTCGAGATCCTGGGCCCGGTTGATGTAGGTGAATCCGGGGCCCTCAGCGTTGACGAAGGCGTAATTGATGGCCTGGTAGATGCCCTTCACGCTGTTGATGCCCTTTTCGAAATGAACGCCGATGGTGCCCGCGTCGAGCTTTTCCCCGATGGTGAAGGCCGCGATCTCGCCGTTGATGTAAATGGAACCGCCGCAAAGATTCCGGAAGGTGGAATAGTGGGCCAGCACCTGGTTTATTGCCTCATTTTCAGCTTTGAGGGACGCGGAGTCGGCGCAGTTGTGCCACTGGCACCACGTGTCCTGCAGGGCGAGGCAGTCCTCGATCATTCTGTCGTTCACAGAGTGATAGTCAGGCTGTCCGTATGTCCTGATGAAGGCGGACAGATGATTCTTTTTCTTGTGGAAACGGTTGCCAGGCAGTGTGGCGAGGTCGCTCTGAAGATAGAGGTATTCCCACTGTCCGCGGTCTTCCTGCACGAGGCAGGCGTCGCCGAGGGCGTTTTTCCAGATGTCGCAGAGTTCATCAGGGATGCGGATGAATTTCATGCCGGGCTGAAGCACGGACTTCCAGTCAACGGCGTTCCAGTCGCCCACGGGTGCCCAGCAGGCGATGCCGCAGGGATTGGTCTGTCTGATCCAGCAGAGGCCGTCCTCAAAGGACCATTCCAGGCCGTAATATTCCTGCCAGCCCCAGAGGTTGACGAGGCTGTAGTCGAGGGAATGCACGGGAAGTTTTTCCCAGAGAGCGTAATAGTCAGAAGCACGGGACAGTGTCACGGGCGTAAAATTTTCAGGCATTTTGGAAACCTTCTGTTTGAGAAAAAAGAGAGGAGGAGAAAGTAAGACTTTTTCCGCGTCTGTCATCCCTGGCGTGCGGAAGGCGTTTTCCCCTCGGGCGGGAGGGCGCGCATGGCGAAGCGCTGCCAGTCCAGCCGGAAAAATACGAAAAGCATGACGCAGCTCTGCAGAACCTGCGAGATGAACATGGCGCAGAAGACGCCAGAGGCGTTCTGCCAGACCATGTGCCCGAGCACGTAACCAAGGGGAATGCGCAGGCCCCAGAAACTGGATCCGAAGATGTAGAGGTTGTAACGGGTTGCGCCCGCGCCAACCATGACACCGCCGAGAACGGTGGAGATGATAGAGAAGGGACCGCAGGCGAGATTCCAGGAAAGATAGGAGACGATGTAGCGCCTGGCGTCAGGGGCGTTGGAGAGAAAGGAGGCAAGCGTGTCCCGGAACGGCCACATGGCCGCGGCAACAAGGGTGAGGAGCAGCGTGGCCGCCCAGAGAAGAGTCAGGGAGACCTTCTTCGCGCCCTTCCGGTCCCCGGCGCCGAGACAGTTGCCCACAAGCACGGCTGCGGACATGTTGAAGGCCATGCCGGGCATGAAGACGAGCGCCTCTATGCGCAGACCAGCCGTGAGGCCGGCGAGGGCCGCGACACGTTCCACGGGAACTGTGGCCACCAGGATGAAGAGCACGAGATAGCCGGACTGCCAGACAAGGGAGGAGATGCCCGCAGGGATGGCCACGCGCACGAGATAGGGAAGGCCCTTTCTGAGCCAGCGTACGGGCGGCAGGCTCGCGGCGTGCAGGTGTCCCGCCCGGAGAAGAAGGACACAGTTCACGGCGGCGCCCACAAATTCGGCGGCGAATCCGGCCCAGGCTATGCCCCTGTATCCCCAGTCGGGAAGGCCGAAGAGGCCGAGGCCCGTGCCGATGCAGATAAAGGCGTGAACCAGGGCCACGAAGGCGGCGACGATGAGCGGAGGGATGACCATGCGAGTGGCCCTGAAGATGACGCCCGTTGCCGAGTACACGTACTGGAAGGGCAGGGCCAGCATGAAGATTTTCCAGATTTCCCCGGCCACGGGACGTATGCCCACGGGGATGTTCGTCAGCGCGAGGACGAGATCCGTGAACGCGTAGCCCGCGGCGCCGATGATGAGACCGGCGAAGAGGCTGCCGAGGCAGGTGGCTGTCACATAATACTCGGCCCGGCGCCGGCGCAGCGCCCCGAGGGACTGGCTTATGGCCGCGGTGGCGCCGGAAGCCAGTCCCATACAGACGACATTGAGAAAGAGCTGGGCCTGGCTCGCCATCCCGAGGGCAGCCTGCACGTCTTCACTGAGCTTTCCGGCTGTCCAGACGGGAGTGAACGAGATGACGAAAACAAGATACATCTGCAGCATCTGGGGCCAGGTGAGGCGCCAGATGGCTGCAGGCGATATGGAAAGGTCTGGGTTCTTCAAGACAGGGCCGCTGCAGCGGACCTCCCTTAGGCGAGGCAGGAAGAAAGATCCTCGAGGGTCTCCCTGCGGCGGATCAGTCTGTCCTTTCCGTCAGTGGTGAGGAGAACTTCGGCAGGACGCATACGCTCGTTGTAGGTGGAGGACATGGAGAAGCCGTAGGCACCGGCGTCGAGGACGCCGATGAGGTCGCCCTCCCTGATTTCCGGCAGACTGCGGTTCTTCGCGAGGATGTCGCCGCTCTCGCAGATGTTGCCGGTGATGGTCTGCTCCATGACCGGACGGCCGCCGTCGCTGCCGGCATAAATCTCCATCTCATGGAAGGAATCGTACATGACCGGACGCACGAGGACGTTGAAACCGAGATCGGTTCCCACATAACGGCGCTCGCCGTTATTCTTCACGGCTTCCACGCTTCCGAGGAGCAGGCCGCATTCGCCCACGATGTAACGGCCGGGTTCCACGAGGAAGCGGCCCTGGTAGCCGGTTTTCTCCATCCAGGCCGTGAGCTTTTCATCCATGCTCCTGCCCACTGCCCTGAGGTCGAGGCGCTTTTCCGTATCCTTGTGGTAGGGGATGCCGAAGCCGCCGCCGAAGTCGAGCACGTTAAGATTCCTGAGCATGTCTTCCGGGAACTCGCTGACGAAGGCCAGCAGGAAATCCACGGCGCGCAGGTACTGCTCTGTCTCAAGGAACTGGGAGCCGATGTGCTGGTTTACGCCGGTGAGCCTGAGTCCGTATTTCCGCACAAGGCTGAAGGCCTCATCGCGGTCCTCGGGGGACACGGCGAACTTGGTGGCCTTGCCCGCGGTGATGACCTTTGCACTGTGGCCGGCGCCGACACCGGGGTTGAAGCGGATCATGACATCACCGCCGGGGTTGAAGCGTCCGTACATGTCGAGCTGGGAAAGGGAGTCCACGCTGACTAGGAGGCCGTTGTCAATGGCATTGTGCATCTCGTCCGGCGAGATGTTGTTGGAAATGTAAACGATGTCCTTTGACGTGAAGCCCGCGATCTTATCCATATATAATTCGCCGGGGCTCATGGCATCCACCATCAGCCCTTCCTCGCGTACGATGGAAAGGATGGCCGGGTTCGTGTTGGCCTTGACCGAATAGTCCGCGCCGAAGCCGGGGACCGAGCACATGCTCATGACCTCGCGGCAGCGCTGACGGAGGATGGCCTCGCTGTAGACGTAAAGGGGTGTGCCGTACTTTGCTGCCAGGGATCTGGGGCTGTGACCGGCGAAGAAATTGATGGAATCCGTATATTCTGAACGAATATCTGCCATTTTGTGCCTCGCTGAAATGGAGAAAGATGTGCCGTTTTGAGACGAACGACTATGCTTTCCGAGTCTTGTTCCTGTCAAGATCCAAAATGCGTCCCCCGCAGAGGAGTCCCTCCTCCGGGGAGCCGGAGCTTCCCTTGCCATACTCCGGCTATTTATATAAGAAAAAGAACTTATTCCTGTTGTCAGATCCGTGATTCACGGCCGGATTTCTTCCGTTTCCACTGACGCAGGGCCGCAACTGAAGAACAAACACCTACTCATGGAGAGTATTATGCCCATAGAAAACGGCGATACTGTGAAGGTTCACTACATTGGCACTTTCCCCGACGGACAGGAATTCGATTCCTCCCGCCGCGAAGGGCGCGAACCCCTGGAATTCGTGGTCGGCAAGGGAATGATGATTCCCGGTTTCGAAAAAGCTGTCAAAGGCCATGAACTCGGAGACCGCTTTGTGGTGGACATCCCCTGTGATGAGGCCTACGGCCCCGTGAACAACGATCTCATCTTCACCGTGCCCCGTGACAAGGTTCCGAGCCATATCCCCGCCAAGGTCGGCACCCCCATTCAGCTTTCCAACGAACAGGGCACCATGTACGCCGTGATCTCCGAAGTCACAGACACGGAAATCACCCTTGATGCCAACAATCCCATGGCTGGCAAGGATCTGCGTTTCGATATCGAAATCGTTTCCGTCAACTAGACCGCTGACTGGAGGCCCCCCCTATGAGCAGTAACAGCGCGCGGCTTGACGCTATCCGGGCCATTACGACCTACAAGCCGGAACCCGCGGATTTTAATTTTCACGAAACCAGCCCCATGGATGTGTATTCCTGCAACGTCTTCAACGACAGGGTGATGCGTGAACGCCTTCCCCGTGATGTGTACAAGGCGCTGCAGAAGACCATCCGCTACGGGGAAACCCTTGATCCTGGTATCGCCGACACAGTGGCAGCAGTCATGAAGGACTGGGCCATCGAGCATGGCGCCACCCACTATACGCACATCTTTTATCCTCTCAACGGACAGACCGCCGAGAAGCATGACAGCCTCTTCACTCCGGACGGCATGGGCGGTGTTATCGCCGAGTTCTCCGGTTCCATGCTCATCCGAGGCGAGGCGGACGGTTCCTCCTTCCCGTCGGGCGGCCTGCGGTCTACTTTCGAGGCCCGCGGCTACACGGCCTGGGATGTGACAAGCCCCGCCTATCTGCAGGAGAACCCCAACGGCATCATCCTGTGCATCCCCACCATGTTCCTGTCCTGGAAGGGCGTGTCCCTCGACAAGAAGACGCCCATGATCCGGGCCGGCCAGGCGCTCAACCGCGAGGCCAAGCGCGTGCTCGGCCTGTTCGGCGTGCACACGGATCTGCCCATCGTGGCCTACGCCGGTCTCGAGCAGGAATACTTCCTCATCGACAACAACTACACGTTCGCCCGCCCGGATCTGCTCGCCGCCGGCCGCACGCTGTTCGGTGCCCGTCCGCCCAAGGGACAGGAATTCAGCGATCAGTATTTCGGCGTCATCCCGCAGCGCGTCCTCTCCTTCATGATGGAGGCCGAGCGCAAGCTCTACAAACTGGGCGTTCCCGTGCAGACCCGCCACAACGAGGTGGCTCCCAGCCAGTACGAGATCGCGCCTCTCTTTGAGCCTGCCAACGTGGCCGTGGATCATAACCATCAGATTATGGCCGTGCTGCGCAATACAGCCAAACATTATGGTCTGAAGTGCCTTCTTCACGAGAAGCCCTTCAACTTCATCAACGGCTCCGGCAAACATCTTAATTACAGCATCGGCAACGCCGATCTTGGCACGCTTTTCAATCCCGGCGACACGCCGCAGTCCAACGCCAAGTTTCTCATCTTCTGCGCGGCCTTCATCCGTGCCGTGCACAAGTACGGCGGCCTGCTCAGGGCTACTGTGGCCTCGGCCAGCAATGACCACAGGCTCGGTGCCAACGAGGCCCCGCCGGCCATCATGTCCATCTTCCTCGGCGATCAGCTGACGAACGTGTTCGAGGCCTTCCGCTCCGGACATTTCGAGCACGCCGATGGCGGGGCAAAGAAGAGCATGAATATCGGCGTGGACACTCTGCCTCCGCTGCCGCGTGATCCCGGTGACCGGAACCGCACAAGCCCCGTAGCCTTTGTCGGAAACCGCTTTGAATTCCGCGCACTTGGCTCCAGCCAGTCCGCGGCCGATTCCATCACGGCCCTGAATGCCATGATGGCGGATTCCCTCGGCTTCGCGGCCGACTGGCTCGAGAGCATGCTGAAGAAGGGCCATTCCTTCAATGAGGCTCTGCAGAGCTTCGTGTCCCATGTCATCGAGGAACACAGCGCCGTTATTTTCAACGGCGACGGGTATTCCGAGGCGTGGCATAAGGAAGCGGTGCGCCGCGGCCTGCCTGATCTGCGCAACACTCCCGAAGCCATGCCCGAGCTGGTGAAGCCCGAGGTCATCGACCTCTTCGAGCGCATGCACATCATGAACAGGGATGAGCTCAGGGCCCGCGAGGAGATTTACCTCGGCCAGTATTCCAAGACTATCCACACTGAGGCTGTCCTCTGCGTCCGCATGGCCAGGACCGATATCTATCCGTCCGGCCTGCGTTATCAGAAGGAACTGGCTGATACCTGCGTGTCCCTGAAGAATCTGAACAAGGACTACAGGACAGACACTCTCGACAGGATCACCGCGGATCTGCGCAGCCTGCAGACCGCGGCCGACGAACTCGAGAAGCTCGTGGAAAAAGCCGAGCGTTTCCAGGGTATTCCGGAAAAGGCCCGCAATTACTGCGACTCCGTCCTTCCCGCTATGGACAGGCTCAGGGAAGCGGCCGACAGGCTGGAGACCGAAGTACCGGGTGACCTCTGGTCACTGCCCACGTATCAGGAAATTCTGTTCAGCAAGTAATATTTTCGTTACACTGATCTTTATGGATTGGCCCAGCCTCAGAACCGGGATATCCCGGAGGCTGGGCCTTTCCTGCCAAAAATGAGCGCTGCTTTAAGGAGATTTTTGCACATGATGCGCGTTAAGAATCAGCCCCTGGCCGATGATCCTTCCCTGATCAGGAACGTTCAGGAAGAAGTTGCGGTTGAAAACCGTCCTTTCCTCGAGTTCATTACCCGCAACGCGAAGTACATCATCGCCATTGTTGTGGCCCTCATCCTTGCGCTGGCCGGAACGGGACTGTACCGCTACATGCAGAAGAGCGAGCAGGAAAAGGTCCAGACACAGCTGGCCCGCATTCAGCAGCAGAAGCCTGACGCCGCGCAGCTGAAGGCCCTTGAGGATCTGGCCGCAGGAACGCCCGAGCGCCTGCAGCCCGCTGTCAATGCTGTTCTCGTGCAGAGCGCGCTTGCCCAGGGCAAGTTCGAGGTCGCGGCCGCTGCGTACGGCCGCATCGCCAGGGACGCAGCTGACAAACCTCTCGGTTTTGCGGCGCTTCTGGGTCAGGCCGGCAGCCTGTGCAATGCCGGCAAGTATGATGAAGGAATAACGCTTCTCCAGTCGGCAATCGCGAAGGCTCCGGTCAATGCCAGGGGCCAGATTAACCTGATGCTTGCCGAGGCTGCGGCCAGGGCCGGTAAATACGACCTTTCGGCCAAAACGTTCGACGAACTGGCTGGCGGCCGGGAAGGCTCCGAGGCCGACTACTACCGTCAGCGGGCCGCTGATGTGCGTGAACTGGAGAAGCAGGCTAAAGCCGAGGCCGCAAAGCCGGCCGAGGAAAAAAAGTAGGGAAAGAAGACGGCCGGCATGCCTGATGCCGGACTGTTAAAAAGAGGCTTTCCCCGAACGACCCGCCGGAAAGAATTTCCCGGAGAGGAGGTTTTTATATGAGCAATCCTCTGTTGGAGGGCAGGAAAGGCGAGCGCCATCTGCTGCTTGGCAATGAAGCCATTGTACGCGGCGCCCTTGAGGCCGGTGTGCATGTTGTCACCTGCTATCCCGGTACGCCTTCTTCTGAAGTCCCCGATACGTTTTACAAAATGGGCGGCAACGGCAAACGCTACTACATGCAGTATTCCGTCAATGAGAAGGTGGCCATGGAAGTGGCCTGCGGCGCGGCTCTCGGCGGCGCCATGGCTCTCGTGACCATGAAGCATGTGGGCCTGAATGTCGCCGCCGATCCGCTTTTCACTTCAGCCTATACCGGTCTGCCCGGCGGCCTTGTCGTGCTGAGCGCTGACGACCCCGGCTTCCATTCCTCTCAGAATGAGCAGGACAACCGTAATTACGCGCGCGCTGCCCATCTCCCCTGCTTTGAGCCGGCCTCGGCCCAGGAAGCCAAGGACATGACCCGTGAGGCCTTCCGTCTTGCCCGCGAGCTGCAGCAGCCTGTCATGCTCCGCACCACCACCCGCATCAGCCATATGCGCGGCGCCGTGAACTTCGATGATCTTCCTGAAGAGGAGCAGCCCAGAGTTCCCTTTGAACGCAAGCCCCAGCGCTTCGTTCCCGTGCCCGCGGTTTCCCGTCTGCTTCATATTGCCGTCATGGAGAGAATGCGCAGGGCCGAAGCCATTTCCGAGACGAGCCGCTTCAATAAGATCACTGTTCCGGCTTCCGAGCCGAAACTCGGCGTCATCGCTTCCGGCGTCTCCCGTGACTATCTCGCCGACGCCCTGTACGCCGGCAGCTGGCAGGACAAGGTCCGCGTGCTCGAGCTGGGCATGACCTGGCCTCTTCCCGAGGAAATGATCGTCAGATTCCTTTCCGGATGTGAGCGCGTGCTCGTGCTGGAAGAAAATGATCCCCTCCTCGAGACTGCCGTGCGCGCCATTGCCCAGAAGCGCGGCATCAGGGTGGCTGTGGAAGGCAAGAACGATATTCTTACCGAGCAGGCCGAGTACTCCACCACCCTTATCATGCGTGCCCTCTCGGCGTTCCTGAGCAGCCCCTGCCAGATTTACGCTCCCGCTCCGGCGAAGGATCTGCCCCGCCGTCCCCCGAACCTCTGTGCCGGCTGCTCCCACAGGGCCGTGTACTACGCTGTCAGGCAGATCTTCGGTGATGACGCCTATTATTCCAGCGATATCGGCTGCTACACGCTCGGCATGCTTCCGCCCCTGCGCTGCGCTGACTTCCTGTTCTGCATGGGCTCCTCCATTTCCGCTGGCTCAGGTTTCGCTCTTGCCACAGGCAAGCCCGTGGTCGGTTTCATCGGCGACTCCACGTTCTTCCATTCCGGCATGACCGGACTTGCCAACGCGGTTTTCAACAAGATGAATCTGCTCATCGTCGTGCTCGACAACGGCACCACGGCCATGACCGGCCATCAGCCGAATCCCGGCATGATGCAGGATATGCTCGGCGATATCTGCCAGCATCTTGATATCGAGAACATCGTGCGTGGTTTCGGCGTGACCCAGGTGAGGAAGGTGAAGTCCTTCCAGCTCAAGTCCGTCATGGATGCCATCAGGGAACTCAAGGACATGGACGGCGTGCGTGTCCTCATTTCCGAAGAACCCTGTGCCCTGTACGCCAGGAGACGCCTGCGCAAGGGCATTGACCGCTACGCCTATGTGGCGAAGCAGGACGAAGGTGCCAAACACTGCTTTGAGCAGTATGCCTGCCCGGCTTTCTGCCGCCGTGGCGGGGAGTACGCTGTTGACGAGACCCTGTGCACAGGCTGCGGCATGTGCCTGCAGATCGCTCCCGGCTCCTTCAAGCTCAAGAAGCGCGGTTAGGAGGCTGATATGGATACGCAGAAAAGAATCCGCATTTATTTCACGGGCGTGGGCGGACAGGGCTCTCTGACCGCCACCTCCCTTCTGGCCCGTACGGCCCTCTACGCCGGCTGTGACGTGGTGGCCGGCGAAGTGCACGGCATGGCCCAGCGCGGCGGCGTTGTGGAGTCCGTGTGCCTTCTCGGCGGCTGGCGCGCTCCGAAGCTTGATTTCGGCGAAGCTGACCTCATGCTCGGCTTTGAGCCTCTGGAAACCCTGCGCGGCCTGCCCTATCTCAGGAGCGACGGCGTTGTCTTCTCGAGCTCTGACCCCATGCCTCCCGTGGGTGTGAACCTCGGCGTGGAAACCTATCCGTCCATCGATGAAATCAAGGCCAAGGTTGGCGCCGCTTCGAGGGCCAGTCACTTCCTCCCCTGCAGGGAGCTGGGTGAAAAGGCCGGCGCGGTTCAGGCAGGCAATACCGTCCTGCTCGCCGCAGTGTGCGCTTCGGGCATCCTGCCCTTTGGCCTCAGCGTCTTCGAGGAAGCTCTGAGGAAATTCCTGCCTGCCAAGATTCTGGACGTCAATCTCAGGGCGCTTGAGATAGGTGAGTCCATTCTCGCCGGCAAGTAGTTCTTTCTTTCTCCCATAACGCTTCAGAGGGAGTCCGGCCTCAGGCCGGGCTCCCTCTTTTTTTCGGAGCAAAAAAAAAGACCTGCCGGATGATCCGGTCAGGTCCTTCTCTTTTTGTGAAGGGGAGACGCGCCGTTATTTATTGGTCTTCAGGAATGTCTTGGCGCGGGTGGCTTCAGGGCTGTTGGGGTATTTTTTGATGAGCTCGGCGAGACGCGCTTTTGCGGCTTTGTCCTGCTGCATCTTACTGAAGCAGATACCCTGCTTCAGATAGGCGGCCGGAGCCTTGTCGGAATTGCCGTACTTGGTGATTACCGTGTCGTAGGCGAGGGCGGCGTCATTGAACTGGTTCTTCTGGAAATAGCATTCGGCGAGGTAATACTGGGCGTTGGGAGCCTTGGGATTATTGCCGAAGTTCTTGATGAAGTCGCTGAAGGAGCGCTGGGCATCGCCGTACTGGCGGGAGTTGAAGGAATTCACGCCAGCCTCATAGAGAGCCACGGACATGTCCTTTTCAGCCTTGGGGGCCTTGGGCTGGGGAGTTTCCAGCCCCCAGGTGTCACCCGAGGGCGCTGCGCCTGCGGGCTGGGCCTGGGCTGCGGGAGCCGCTTCAGCGGCCTGAGCCGTGCCCTGGGAAAGCGCTGCCGGAGCCTGGGGCGCTGTGGCGGGAGCAGCAGCCTGGGCGGCGCCTGCGGCTCCTATAGCGCCGGTTGCACCGGCTGCTCCGGCCGCACCCGCGGCACCTGCGTTGCCGCCGGCCAGGGGGGAGCCGAGATTGAAGTTCATGGCCATGCTGGTCTCAATCTGATGGAGGGCCTGTTCATGGCGGTTCAGCTTATCAACCATGGCGGCAGCGCCGCCGGCATTGCGGATATCGACGAGCTGGCCTTTGATATCATTGAGTTCCTCGCGCAGTGACTGTACCTGGTTGTACATATCGGCCTGCACGGGCTGCATCTGACGCATCTGGGCGTCGTGCTGCATAATCTGGGCTTCCATTTCATCGCTTTTGCTCTGCGTGGCGCAGCCGTTCAGAGTAAAGGTCAGGGATGCCGCCAGAAGCAGAAGGGGTAAACGCTGTACGTTCATTGGTTTAGCCTTGTGGGTTGAATCTGTTGTTACGCGTGCCGGCGGTCAATTTTGCTGCCGGCATACTTGCGGCCTTTGAAAATGTATATCAGGCCCCCGATAACAGGGACGAAGACGCACAGGAGAAGCCAGCGCACCTTCCGTTCGAAATCATTGTTGAAGTCGTGGCTCCAGAGGTGCCAGAGACTCCACAGATTGGGCAGTATGGGGATGGCTGCGACGAGCACGTGCCACCAGTGAAAAATCATGCGTCCTTCTCCTTTTTGCGCCGGCTGGCGCCGTTGTCCTCCCTGTCCTGCCCAAGCAGCATGGCCAGGGCTGTGAGCCCGGCTCCCACGCAGATGCCGACATCGGCGATATTGAAAGCGGGCCAGTGCGCGTCCCGGAAGTAGAAGTCGAGAAAGTCGACAACTTCCCTCATGCGTATCCTGTCCACCAGATTGCCGATGGCGCCACCCATGACGAGAGCGAGACCGGTCCAGAGCAGCGGGGCGCGGCCGCTTTTCCTGACAAGCATGATAATGGCCCAGGCGGCCACAAGTGTGGCCGCCAGAAAGAGCCAGAACTGCCAGTCGATGTCAGAGCGGTTGAGGAATCCGAATGCGGCGCCCCGGTTGCGCACGCTCACTATGCTGAAAAAGCCGGGAATGACGGGTATTTCACTTGTCAGCGTAAGATTTTTGACAATCCAGAGCTTCGTAAGCTGATCCAGCGCCAGAACGGCTGCGGCAGTGGTGAAGAAAATGCGCCACCGGGACGACATCAGTTGTTCCCCTCTTTGTGGGCGTCAAGCTCATCGAGCATGTGCGCGCAGCGCGGGCACACGTCAGGATGGGCAGGATCGGCGCCGATTTCGGTGGAGTAAATCCAGCAGCGGGGACATTTTTCGCCCTCGGCCTTATCGACCTTCACGGCGACGCCGGCGGAAAGGCTGTCCTCGGCCAGATCGGCAGGCTTTGAAGCAAGCCCCTCAACGTGGATCTGGGAAACGATGCACCATTCCCTCAGGTCGGCTCCCGTTCTGTCCAGGGCGTCCCTGACGTCATCGGAAACGTAGAGCGTGATGGACGTGTCGAGCGCATGCCCGATGACACCCTGCTGGCGCAGGGGCTCGATGGCTCTCGTCACGGCGCCGCGCACGTCCTGAAGGACTTTCCAGTCGCCGCGGGCGTCCTCGGGAAGAATCCAGGAGGCGCAGTCGACGGGCTTCAGGGCGAAGACGGTGGGAGCGCCTTCTTTCAGCGAATCGGGAAGATAGTCAAAGATCTCGTCTGCCGTGAAGGAGAGGATCGGGGCGAGGTCGCGCACCAGAAGTTCTATGATGTGGTACATGGCCGTCACGGCGGAGCGAAACTCCACGGTGTTTCTGGCCGAGCAGTAGATACGATCCTTGAGCACGTCGATGCAGAGCACGGAAAGGTCCGTGACGCAGTACTCATGCAGGAGGTGGTATACCTTGTGGAAGTCGTAGGACTGGTAGCCTTCCTGCACGCTCCGGTAGATTTCGGCTGCCTTGCTTACGGCATAGCGGTCAAGAGGCAGGAGTTTGTCCAGGGGAAGGAGATTCTCGGTTTTCACGCCGTCAACACAGCCGAGTATGTAGCGGCAGGTGTTGCGGATGCGGCGGTACGCGTCCACGAGACGGTTGATGATATCCTGGGAAATACGGACGTCCTCGCGGTAATCGGCACTCGATACCCAGAGCCTGACAAGGTCAGCGCCATATTTATCAATGAGTTCCTGGGGGGCGATGCCGTTGCCGAGGGACTTGGACATCTTCATGCCCTTGCCGTCGACCACGTAGCCGTGGGTGAGAACCGACTTATACGGAGGAATCCCTTCGTTGCCGATGGAGACCAGGAGAGAGCTGTGGAACCAGCCGCGGTGCTGGTCGCTGCCTTCAAGGTAGAGGTCTGCCGGATAGCGGAGTTCGGGCCGCTGCTTGAGCACAGCGGACCAGGTGGTGCCGGAATCAAACCAGACGTCGAGAATATCCGTTTCCTTGCGCCAGTGCTGGCCTCCGCAGTGCGGGCATTTGAGGCCTTCGGGGACGATGTCCTTGAGGTCGGCCTCGAACCAGTAGTCGCATCCCGTGGGATGTTTGGCGAAGCGGTCGCTGATTTCACGCATCCATTTGGGATCGTTCCAGGCCTCGCCGCAGTCCTCGCAGACGAGGGCGACGATGGGCACGCCCCACTGGCGCTGACGGGAAATGCACCAGTCCGGACGGGTTGCGATCATATTGTGGATACGCTCGCGGCCCCAGGAGGGAATCCAGGTTACCTTGTTGTCAATGGCGTCCAGGGCTTTCCTGCGGAGATCGTTCTTTTCCATGCTGATGAACCACTGGGTGGTGGCGCGGAAAATGAGCGGCTTCTTGCAGCGCCAGCAGCACGGATAGGAGTGCGTGATGTGCCCGCAGTTCATGAGCGCGCCGGTTTCCTTCAGCTTTTCGAGCACGGGTTCGTTGGCGTCGAAAACATTCATGCCCGCGAAAAGGGGAACGGTCGGCAGGAAGACAGCGGCGTCGTCCATGGGTGACAGAATTTCCAGGTTGTACTTCAGGCCCACCTCGTAGTCATCGGGGCCGTGGCCGGGAGCGGTGTGGACGCAGCCGGTACCGGAATCCAGTGTGACGTGGCCGCCGAGAACGATGGGCGACGGACGATCATAATAGGGATCGAGAGGCGCAAGGGGATGGCGGGCCTTTATTCCTTCGAGAGCTTCGCCGGCTGCCTCACCGAGGATCTCGTATTTTTCCCAGCCGAATATCTTCGCGCAGGGTTCGAGGAGATCGCGGGCGAGAAGGAACTGCTCACCGCCGGCTTCCACGAGGGCGTAGGAGAATTTCGGATTGAGGCAGACCGCGCAGTTGTCCGGGATGGTCCAGGGCGTCGTGGTCCAGATAATCACGTAGCAGCGGGAGGGATCGGCCTTGGGGAAAACCTTGGTTACGGCGGGATCGTCGAGGCGGAAGCGGACGTAGATGGAGTAGGAATCGATGTCCTTGTATTCGACTTCGGCCTCAGCGAGAGCGGTATGGCAGTGGCCGCACCAGTAAATGGGCTTCTTGGCGCGTATTACATTGCCCTTTTCCACAAAGTTGGCCAGCTCGCGGCTCGTGGTAGCTTCGAACTCAGGCACCATGGAAAGGTAGGGATGATCCCAGTCGCCAAGGACGCCGAGACGCTGGAACTCCGCCTTCTGGATTTTCACCCACTTGGTGGCGTACTCGCGGCAGATCTTGCGGACCACATGAGCGGGCAGAGTCTTCTTCTTTCCCTTCAGTTCCTCTTCGACCTTGTGCTCGATGGGCAGGCCGTGGCAGTCCCAGCCGGGCACGTAATAGGCATGATAGCCCTGCATGTTCCGGGACTTGAGGATGATGTCTTTCAGAATTTTGTTAAGGGCATGGCCCATATGGATGTGGCCGTTGGCGTAGGGCGGTCCGTCATGAAGAACATATTCGCCGAGAGGGGCATCCGTGCTGACCATGGCTTTGAAGGCATCGATATCGTGCCAGTGTTTGAGCCTCTGGGGCTCCTGCTGGACGAGGTTCGCCTTCATGGGAAATTTTGTTTTTGGCAGATTAAGGGTTTTCTTATAGTCGCTCATTGTATTTCCTGAAAAAAAAGTGTCTGCCGTCTGACTAGGGAATGGAGATTGCAAAGTCAAGAAAATCAGGGCGTCGGACGGTGAGGAGGGGAGGAAGAAAAGGTGAATCAGTCCTGCCGCTGTTCTGCTTCCAGAACAGCCATGTCACCGTTCTTCTCCATAGCCGCGGCGAGTTCCCTGAGAGCGGCCAGGCTTTTCTCGGCTTCTTCGGGATCGAGTTTATGCATGGCGAAGCCCGCGTGGACGATGAGATAGTCGCCGACCCTGGGAGGTTCGGGCAGAAGCATGGTGGAGCATGTGAGAAGCGTGCTTCCATTGCCGACCCTGACGCGGCACATGGTGTTTTCGAGAATTTCAACGACCTGCGTGGGTACTGCGAGGCACATGAGCAAATCCCTCTTTGTGAAACTGATTTCCTGAAACAAAAGAAGACAGGGCGGAGCAAAGCTCCGTCCTGTCTTTTTACTTCAAAACCACTGCGTTGTCAGGCCTTGAGAGAAAGCCTAGTCGGCTTTCTTTTTAGAGCACCGGCACTTGCAGAAGCAGAACTTGCTTTTGATTTTGTCGATGATGGCACGAACTTCCTTATCCTGGGTGGGATAGAGAATCGTGTTCCAGAACACGACAAACAGGGGCAGGGTGATGAACATCATGATGTAGGCCCAGTTCTTCGAGTAGATGAAAAACTGGTAGAAAGTGTCGAAATGCATAACGTTGCCTCCTGTCCCTTAGTCCTTGTAATCAGGATGCTGATACAGGATCGGCATATGGTAGACGATGAACCTGTAGCAGGTGACGATCATCGTGATAACGAAGACCGTGATCATGATTTCGGTGAAGCTGGGGAAGTAGCGGTCCGCGGACGGAAGCTGCCAGTTGTAGGCGATCATGCAGATGGTGAAGCGGTTCAGCACGATACCCAGGACGGCGTTGACAGACGCGAACTGGCAGAGAGCGATGTTCTTCTCACGGGAGCCCTTGGCATAGAGCAGGGAGGGCAGGAGGATGAAGAACAGCATTTCGATGAGCCACCACACACCGTAGCCGGTGAAGAGGTAGGGGATGTTGCCATGCACCAGCATGTCAATCAGGCGGAGCATGAAGTAGGAGAACAGAATGAGGGAGCCGGCCTTGGCGAAGCCCAGGGTGACGGTGTCGGACTGGGCGAGGTGGGTGGCGTCCATATAGCGGCGGCAGCTGGCGCTGTGATGCGAGCACATGCCTTCAAAGATAACCATGGAGCAGCCGGCGACCATGGAGCTCACGAAGAAGAACATGGGCAGGAACTCGGTGTACCAGAGAGGATGCAGCTTGCCGGGGGCAATGACGAACAGGGTGCCGAGAGAGGACTGGTGCAGGGTGGAAAGGCAGACGCCCATGATGGTGAACAGGATGCCGCACTTTTCAACCCAGTGACGCCACTTCAGCAGGAAGGGGAACTTCTTGCCAAGCCATTCGCAGGGGGCCACGGACCATTCAATAAAGAGGACGGTGAGATAGGTTGCCACACAGAGGCCGACTTCGAACAGCACCGAAGTGGTGCCGGGGAAGAAGAACATGTAAGGCAGACGGAGCGGATGACCAAGGTCGTACAGCAGGGCCACAACCACGAAGGCGTAGCCGAGGAAGGCGGTCAGGACGGCCGGACGGGCGGCGGAGCTGAACTGCTTCATGCCCATGACATAGCAGGCAACGGTCGTGAAGTAGCCGCCTGCGGCGAGACACACGCCGCAGAGCAGGTCAAAGCCGATCCACATGCCCCAGGGCTGATAGTCATCGAGGTTGGAGACAGCGCCGATGCCCTGGGTGAAACGCACGACGGTGATGACCAGACCGATGGCCAGCAGCGTGTAGTTGATGATGTTGCCAGGAGTAAGCTTAAGGAACTCCTGCATGTTAAACAGGTGATCCTTGGTGGGGATGATGATTTTAGGTTCTTCCATTTACTTGTCCTCCCCCTCGGTCTTGGAAGCTTCTTCCTTGGCCATGGCAGCCTCCATGGCTGCGCGGGCCTTGTCCGCAGCTTCCTTGCCCTGCTCTTTCTCAATGCACTGCAGGGCAGCGTCCATGACCTTCTTCTTTTCGTCGACGACGGCCTGGGCCTTCGCGGCTTCAGCCATGGCTTCGCGGCGTTTGGTCATGCCGTAGGCACCGCCGAAGATGAGGGGCCAGAAGGCGATGATCATGGGCACGGTGCCAAGGGCGCCGTGGGTGAGTTCGCCCATGGGCTCAACGCCGAGTTTGGTATCAAGACCGCACTTCTTGGCGACAGGGGCAGCAAGAGCGGAGTTGCCGGTCGGGATCTGGGCCACACCCTTGGGTTTGGGCATGAGAACCATCCAGGCCGTTCCGCCGGCGTCCTGCTCGCCATAGACGTAGTCGAGGTATTTGTCAGGATTGGCTTCGATGCGCTTGTGGGCGATCTTGATCAGGTCGGAGCGGCGGCCAAAGGTCAGGGCGTCCATGGTGCAGGATTCCACACAGCCGGGCAGCTGACCCTTTTCGAGGCGGTTGTGGCAGAACGTGCACTTCTTGATCAGAGGATCGAAGGGCTCGTCGTATTCGAAGCTCGGCACGTAGAAGGGGCAGGCGACCATGCAGTAACGGCAGCCGACACACTGCTTGCCGTTATACGTCACGGAACCGTCGGGGTTCTTCGTGTAGCATTTGGTGAAGCAGGCGCTGGCGCATGCCGGGTCGTTGCAGTGGAAGCACTGCTGCTTGCGGAAGAAGAACTCGTTGTTGCCCATGTCCCAGCGGTTGACGACGGTCCACTCGTTGGGAGTCATGCGGCGGTGCTTGTGCGTGACGGTCAGGTCAGAGAAAGGCACATCGGGTTTCTTGAGATTGTTGACTTTGTTGCAGCCTTCTTCGCACTTGCGGCAGCCGATGCAGCGGGTCATGTCGTGCAGCACGCCGTAGCCGTTGTCATAGTAAGGGAAGGTATGGCTGGCTTCGGCCACCTTTGCGGTGCCGAGAGCAGAAGCCACTCCTGCTGTTCCCATAAAGGTCAGGAATTTTCTGCGATTCATATAGCACTCCCCTACTTGTCCAGAGACTTGTGGCAGCCGGTGCAGTCAGTGTTCTCAGGACGGGCGACGTTCATGCCGGTATGGCATCCCATGCACTGCAGGTGATAGGCGGCCTTGAGAGCCGGACGGTCGGTCTTGTTGGGATCAATGGTCGTCTGATGGCAGCTGCTGCACTTCGGAGGCGTCACAGACAGCGGGCTGTTGTGATGGCAGACAGCGCAGACGGTCTCGGGCTGGGTGTGGAACGCGCCAGCGAGCTTGTTGTCCTTGATCCTGTCCATAAGGGATTCAATGTGCCTGCGGTGATTGAAGACGCAGGGCTTGTACTCCTTGGCAATGGCGTCAATCGTCACCTTCGTGGGGCCAAGAGAGGAGGGAGCGGGCACAGGCTTGGTGGACTGCACCGTCCTGGTGGCCAGGGCGAGATTTTCGCTGCCGGAGAGCTTGCCGGACGCGCCCGCCTTCATCTGGGCGGGAGTGACATCGACCTTGTGGCAGACGCCGCACCACTGGGCATCGCGGGCCGGAGTCACAACCTTATGGCAGCCGGCGCAGTCGCGCTTGGCGAGCTGGGCTTCATGACAGCTGACGCAGCTCGAGGGGGTGTTCCCCTTTTCAGGCTTAGCAATATTGGTGGCATGCATAGCCTGGTCGAGAGTGATGAAGTTGCCTTCTTTCTTGCCCTCGACGGTGTGGCAGTCGGTGCAGGCCTGCGGATCACCGGTGTGATGGCAGGTTTCGCATTTCTCAACTGCTTTTTCGTGAATAAGGTGGTTGAAAAGTACCGGTTTCATGCCGGCCGCAGAGGGATCTGCTTTAGCCGTGACCGGGAACATAACACAGGCTGAAGGCGCACCACTATCCGTCTCGGGGAGTTCCGCAGCGCTTCCGGGAGCTGCGCCCCAGATGATCAGACAGAAAGTACAGGCCGCAGCCATCGCCGTCTGCGTGAGCAGTGCCTTACCGTTCCTCATGTGAACATCCTTTTGTATGCTGATCATTCCCTGGACTGGCCGTTACCCCATGCGACGGACAGTCTGCTACCCTGATTGGGGGGGATGCATACGCTTTTTTAGGTTAGACAACCCGTTTCTAAGCGTCAAGGTGCTAGAGAAAAAAATCACGATGCTTTTTTGCCCTATGCCCCGACTATAGAAACAAATTCTGATTACCATAAAACCAACGTTTTGTCATGGGTCTGCGGCTTTCTCTCTCGATTACTTCTCATGGCTGGCTAACTGGCTATATTTTCGCCTAAAAGGGGAAATATGGATTTCCGGAAATCTTTTCAGAAACGCCTTTTTCGCGATGCGCGTCTTCCGGGGAAGCTTTGCAGCCATTTTACAGGCATAGGCTGCAGATATATTTGTGCTAATAGGAACTATTGTTAAAAATTACTTTTATCTTACTCTGTGTTCTGGAAATCCGTGAAGCCCCCGCAGGGGGGCCTGTTTTCGGGTGAGGCCTGTGCCGGAATCCGAAGGCGCCGGACGGCCGCAGGGGAACCATTTTTTCCGTAAATGTCCCGGAGGTCTGAAGAGGGTATACATGCCATATGATGAAGGGATATACTTTCTCTGAAGCTGACGATATTCCTTGGGGACTTTCCGGCCGTGGCATTTCCGACCGCGAAGCTCCCCGGCCGCGGAATCTGTTCCGACGCTTCCCATACTATGTTGATATGTCCGTCCGTATCCGGGACCGCTGATTTGAAGAAGTTTTGAGCGTCTGGCCAGGCTTCTGTGTCCGCCGGGAGCGTGACCGGGCAGTCTGCGCAGTCACGGCTGTATAGCCAGGAGGCAGTTCACCATGCAGTATACAAGCACATACCTGTCGCCGCTCGGAAAGATGCTTCTTTCCTGTGACGAAGCCGGCCTTACCGGCCTCTGGTTTGAAGGACAGAAATACTACGCCCGCTGCCTTGGCAGCGAACACGAAGAACGTGAAGAACCTGTCCTGAAGGACGCGAAGCGCTGGCTCGATATCTATTTTTCAGGCAGGGATCCGGGCTTTACGCCGCCTCTTCATATGATTGGCACGCCCTTCCAGATTTCCGTCTGGAACCTCCTGCAGAAGATTCCCTACGGGACGACAACGACGTATGGGGCTGTCGCCTCGGAAATCGCTGCAGAAAGAGGGATTGCCCGGATGTCCGCGCAGGCCGTGGGCGGTGCGGGATCGCACAACGCCATCTCCATTATCATCCCCTGTCACAGAGTTGTCGGCGCTGCCGGCAGTCTGACCGCATACGCTGGCGGCATTGAGAAGAAGATCTGGCTCCTGACCCATGAGGGCGTGGACATGAAACGGTTTTTTGTTCCGAAGGGGAAAGCAGATATCTAAAAACCGCCTTCATCCGGTGCGTCCTCCCTCCGGAAAGGACCAGGTCAGGGAAGGCGGCAGTGTTGTCCTCAGCCGCAGCCGGTATGGTGTCCGGGCCCTATGGAATTATTACATGGCGCCGAGCATGGAAGAATAACGGCTGGGCCCGCCACACTGAAGAAGCCCGGGAGGGCTTCGTGAAACGCGCCAGGAAAGTCCCGGAACTGATATTCTGCTGAAAAGGGGAGTTTTGCTGTCTGGGCCTGGCTCTGCAGGATCCTGTTGGCCAGAATAAAAAAAGAAAGGACCGGGGAAACTGGAGAAAGTGTATCCGGCAGAAAGTGAAAAACAGCACACGGGCGGAGCAGGGAGCATTGGGGAACGCAACGCTCCAGGATGGAAGCCGGGGCTCCTGTATCTGAAGAAAAGCAGGACCATGCCAATCCGGACTGTATAATCCACTGTCCCTGCTCCCATGAAGAAAGCCAATTACCCCCGCCTATAGAGGCGGGAGTCTTCTGGGCGGGATGATAAAGCGGAACGGATTTCCTTCAGGCAGCGCAGGCAGGCCGGAGATGAAGTGCTCAGGCCTGTTCAATGCTGGAACCGGCCTGCCTTTCTGAAAAAATGTGTTTTTTTGCAACAAAAAGCCTGCACCCGTTATCCTGCCCCCCCCTGGAAGAGCGCCCCGGATAAATTTTTCCCGGTATTGTTCCCTGCTGGAATATTTCTGCGGGGCGCTGAATGGAGAGGTGTTTCCGCTCCAGGCGGCCGGTGTTTTTTGCCCTGTACGCCGTTTCAGCCAGACAGACTTTGTGCAAAAATGAACATTCAGCATTTTGTTGCAAAAAAGCATATCCTGACGTTTGTTTAAGTATTTCAGCATGTTGGATATGTTTGTGTTGATCTTTTGCATGGAAAAGGGAGAAAAAATACGTTGCTGTATGTTATTGATTGATATTTTTTATCGTTAAAATTCAAATAGTTAAATAAAATGGCACGCTATATGCTCATTATTTGTCAATAAGGCGGAGGCCGGGTGCGCAAGCGCAGGGAGCTTCCGGGACATTTGAAGCCAACCTTTTTTGGAGGATCAAATAATGAGTGAAAATCTCGTCCTTTCCCCTCAGGAAGACCGCGTCATCAACAAGAAAGTCGACCGCAGGGGCCGTGAGCGTGTCTACAAGATTCTTGAACGAAACCAGTTCACTATTCCTTTCGTTGATGTTGAGCGCGCCAGGTGGTTCACCGAGAGCATGAAGCAGACGGAAGGCGAGCTCCTCACCCTCCGCTGGGCCAAGGCCCTGAAAAACGTAGCCGAGAAGATCACTGTGTGGATTACTCCTGATCAGCTTCTCGCGGGCCGCGTCGGCAAGCTTGGCCGTTACGGTATCCTCTATCCTGAAATAGACGGTGACTTTTACCGCGAAGTGATCGGCAACCTGCACAACCGCGACAAGAGCCCCTTCAAGATTTCTCCCGAGGATCTCAACATCGTCATGGAAGAAATCGCCCCCTACTGGGAGGGCAAGACCTTCCACGAACATCTGAACAAGGTGCTCCCCGCTGAAATCCGTGAGCTTACGTACGTTGACGAGCGCGGCCTGAAATCCAAGTTCGTTGTTTCCGAGACGTCTTCCTACCGTTCCGCCCTGCAGTGGGTGCCGGATTATAAGAAGGTTCTTGAGCGCGGCTTCATCGATATCCAGAACGAAGCCAAGGCCAAGATGGCCGCCCTTGATCTCAACAACTCCGTTGACCTCTGGGAGAAGAAGCCCTTCCTGGAAGCCATGATTATTGTCTGCGATGCCATCATGATCTGGGCGAAGCGTCACGCCGGCCTCGCCCGGGATCTCGCCGCGAAGGAGGCTGATCCCAAGCGTAAGGCCGAACTCCTTCAGATCGCCGAAACCTGCGATCGCGTGCCCGCCTATCCGGCCCGCACCTTCCGCGAAGCCATGCAGTGCCAGTGGTTCGTGCAGATGTTCTCCCGCATCGAGCAGAAGGCCAGCGCCATTATTTCCAACGGCCGCATGGATCAGTATCTGTGGCCCTACTACAAGAAGGACATCGAGGAGGGCCGCATCACCCGTAACGAGGCCAAGGAACTTCTCGAGTGCATGTGGGTCGACATGGCCCAGTTCATCGATCTTTACATCAACCCCGAAGGCGTCGAATTCCAGGAAGGCTATGCCCACTGGGAAGCCGTCACCATCGGCGGCCAGACTCCCGAGGGTGAGGACGCCACGAACGACCTGTCCTACCTGTTCCTGGAATCCAAGCGCGAGTTCCCCCTGAACTACCCCGACCTCGCCGCCCGTATCCACTCGCGCACCCCTGACCGCTTCCTGCATGAAGTCGCCCTGACCATCAAGGACGGATCCGGCTTCCCGAAGCTCATCAATGACGAAGAAGTGGTCTTTCTGAACACAGTTAAGGGCGTGCCGGTCAATGAGGCTCTCGACTACGCCATCTCCGGCTGCACCGAGACCCGCCATCCCAACCGCGATACCTATACCTCCGGCTGCGTGTACGTGAACTTTGCCACAGCCCTCGAGATGACGCTGTACAACGGCAGGATGCTTTTCTACGGTGACGAGAAGCTCGGCCTTGAGACCGGCGATCCCACTTCCTTCAAGACCTGGGATGAATTCTACGGCGCCTTCAAGAAGCAGCAGATCAACCTTCTGCACAAGGCCTTCCAGCAGCAGACCGTGGTCGACAAGCTGCGTCCCCAGCATTTCGCTGCTCCGCTTTCCTCCGTGCTGCATGACCTCTGCATGAAGAATATGCTCGACCTGCACACTGAGAAGATCCCCGGCGGCGTTGATTTCTCCTACTTCGAATTCCTCGGCTACGGCACCATTGTCGATTCCCTGTCTGCCATTAAGAAGCTTGTGTTCGATGAGAAGAAGCTGACCATGAAGCAGGTGATCGATGCCTGCCGCTGTGACTTCAAGGGCTGTGAGCCCATCCGCGCCATGCTCCAGCACGCTCCCTGCTACGGCAATGACGATCCTTACGCCGACAGCATCGCCCGGGACGTGGATCGCACCTGCCAGATCGAAGCCATCAAGTGCAGCAAGGAACGCGATATCCACTGCGATGTGCGTTACGTGCCGATTACCTCGCACGTGCCCTTCGGCAAGGTTGTTTCCGCCACCCCGAACGGCCGTCACGCATGGACCGCCCTTTCCGACGGTTCCTCCGCTTCCCATGGCGCCGATACCAACGGCCCCACCGCCGTTCTGCTCTCCAACTATCATTCCAAGAACTACGATCTGATTAACCGTGCCTCCCGCCTGCTCAACATCAAGCTCTCCCCGAAGAGCGTGGCCGGCGAGTCCGGAACCCAGAAGATCATGTCTCTCATCAGAACCTGGTGTGCCCTGAAGCTGTGGCATATCCAGTTTAATATCGTGAACCGTGAGACCCTTCTCAAGGCTCAGAAGGAACCTGATAACTACCGCAACCTGCTGGTTCGTATCGCCGGTTACAGCGCGTACTTCTGCGACATCTCCCGTGAGCTGCAGAACGATATCATCGAACGCACCGAACACGAAGACTTCTAAATCCTGATCTGTATTGAGTGAGGGGGGAGGAGAGCGCATCTTCTCCCCCCTTATTTTAGCTTTCAGACAACAGGGGGAACGACATGATGAGCGACGAACAGGCTGAAGGCCTCGTCTTCAATATCCAGAAATTCAGTGTGAATGACGGCGAGGGAATCCGCGATGTGGTTTTTATGAAAGGCTGTCCGCTGCGCTGCCGCTGGTGCAGCAATCCTGAATCCCAGGGGCTCAGCCCCGAGCACGCCTTCAACCCGCAGCGCTGTCTTACGGCCCAGGAATGCGGTTACTGCCTGAAGGTCTGCAGGACCGGGGCGCTGACGCTGATAAACGGCCTCATCGCCTTTGACATCCGCAAGTGCAGGCAGTGTTTCGCCTGCCATGAAGTCTGCCCCACAGGGGCCCAGACCGTCTATGGCGAGAAGAAGAAGGTCAAGGATATCCTTGATCTGGTGGAACGTGACGGCGTCTTCTACACTCATTCAGGAGGCGGCATGACGCTGTCCGGCGGCGAGTGCCTGGCGCAGTACGATTTCGCTATTTCCCTGCTCCGCGCAGCCAGGGAAAGACGCATCAATACCTGTATCGAGACATGCGGCTATTATCCCTACGAACATCTGAAAGAAGCCTGCCGGTATCTCGACAAGCTGATCATGGACATCAAGTGCCTCGATCCCCAGAAGCATAAGGAAGGCACGGGTGTCGACAACAGGATTATCCTCGAGAACTTTACCCGCGTCATAGAGGATTATCCGGATCTTCCCATCCGCGTACGGACGCCTATCATCCCAGGTTTCAACGATACCGAAGAGGATGTCAGGGCCATCCGCGCTTTTATCCCGCGCCGGCTCAATATTGAGTATGAGCTGCTACCCTATCACCGCATGGGGCAGCCCAAGTACGGCTATCTTGGCAGACGCTACGATTTCGCCGGAAAGCAGCTGGACAGGGAAAAGATGAAGCGGCTTATTGAACTTGCTAGGTGAAATCCGCAGGCAGGGACGTGTGAAGGGAGCTCAGGCTCCCTTTTTTATGCACGGCAGGGCAGGCCGTCCCAGCCTGTGGAGCGGAAAAGGCCCAGGCACCTGCGCCGAAGCAGGCACCCGCCCATGGCAGCGGCCCGACAGGGCCGCTGCCATGGGCATCCCCGGCTAAGCCGTGGGATGTCACAAATCATTTTCCAGATGTTTCAGGATCTTCGCCGGCACACCGCCTACAAGGACATTGTCTGGCACATCCTTCGTCACGACCGCACCTGCCGCGACCACCACATTTTGGCCGATGGTTACACCCGGTACGATCGTTACATTCCCGCCAATCCATACATCGTCACCAATCCGCACGGGAGCAGATGTTCCCAGGTGTTTTCTCCGGCCAGCCGGTGACAGGGGATGGTTGACCGTACTGATGAGGGTATTCGGACCTATGAGCACATGATTGCCGATATGGACCGGGGCAATATCGAGAATGGTGACGTTATAATTTGCCAGAAAATCATCGCCTGCATGGATGTTGCTGCCATTATCACAGTGGAATCCCGGCAGGATTTCCGGATTGTTCCCGATGCTGCCGAAGAGGTTTCTGATAACCTGAACCCGCTTTTCGTGATCCGTAACAGGTACAGCATTGAGAGCTTCCGTCATCTTCACGGCGTGGAGCTTGCGGGCATTGACGGCAGGATCGAAGATGTCAAAAGGAAGCCCTGCGTCCAGTTTTTCAATTTCTGTCATCATGATAAGCCTTAGCGATACGATTTTTCGTAAATGGCGAGATAGTCTGCATCACTCAAAGGCAGCGGATCGGCCGTGATATCACCGCCCAGAACTTCATGGACGCGTTTCGGATACTTTTTGAGTTCTTCCTTCGTAATACCGGCATCGCTCATGCGCAGATTATCGCACCCCACAGCGGCGATGAGATTATCGAGGGCGCGGATAAAGTCTTTGCCTGATGTCGGATTTTCCACGCCCATGGCTTTTGCCATCTTAATCATCGGTTCTTCGGCTGCCTTGCGTTCGGCAAAGAAGTCAAAATACGCGTGAGAAATCATGATCAGTCCGGCGCCGTGCACGAGATCGTCATGATAACCGCCCATGACATGCTCCATCGTGTGCTGGGATGTGCAGAGCATGTAGTAGCCGGCAAGGGTATTTGCCAGTGCGACGTAGGCCCGCGCTTCTTTGTTCGAGCCATCCCGATAGGCAGCGGGCAGGTATTTTGCGATGAGCTCAATAGCCTTCAGTGCGAACATTTCTCCCATGGGATGTTCATTCTTATTAATGACGGATTCAGATGCATGGTAAAAAGCATCCATACCCTGGTAGGCAGTGAATTTGGGCGGCACGCTCATCATCAGGTTGGAATCCACAATGGAAAGGGTCGGGAACATGGAGGTGAAGAAGATTCCGGTCTTTTCCTGGGTCTTCTCGTTGGTAATGACGGAAGCCATGTCCACTTCGGAACCGGTGCCGGCAGACGTGGTGATGGCCACGATGGGCGCGGCATTATGGGCCGGCTGTTTTTTGCCGCCATTGACGGAAAGGCTGTAGTCCCAGATATCGCCATCGTTTGTCATCATGAGCGCAATGCACTTGCAGCAGTCCATGACCGATCCGCCGCCGAGTGCGATGGCGAAATCACAGCCAGTTTTTTTGGCCAGGGCGGCGCCATCCATGACATTGTCGCTTGTGGGATTGGGACGGATCTGATCAAACAGCTCATAGGCGACACCCGCTGTGTCGAGTTCTTTTTCAAGAGCAGCAAGGTAGCCATATTTCTTTACGGATTTGCCATTTGTCGTTGCGATGAGCGCCTTTTTCCCTGGCAGTTTTTCCTCATGCAGCGACTGCAGCCTTCCCGCACCAAAAAGAACTTTTGCCGGCATATAAAAATCGAAATGATACATGATACTTGCTCCTTTCGAACGTTTTATCTCTCAGAACTTTGCTGAATTTCTCATCAGTGATGGGGGCACTGTAGCCTGAGCCGTTGCTGGGATCAGTCCTTTATATTAATGTTTTTTGTGGTAAATCTTCATATTTTGAGAGGAAGAGCCCATGATTTTTTCTCATCCCAGTCCCATACTCTGTGCTGCTCTTGACACCCTGGGGCAGGCATTTACGAACCTTCCCTGGAATTTCCTTCCCGTAAAGACAGAACTCGTATCCCAATGGCTCGGGGCACCCGAAGAAGATATTATGGTCGTCACGTTCCGCGGTACCCACTACCTGGAGAAATTCCACAAACAGGATTTCTTCTTTATCAACTTCGTCTGCCAGAACGGCTATGATGTGCTGAGCTCAAAGTACAACAACCATCTTCATCTCTCCGAAGGCGACTGTTATATCGGTCAGCCCTACAGCGGCTATGCGCTGCGCATCGAAAGCGAACAGGAGGTCATCATGGTCGGCCTCCACATAAAAAAAGAGCTGTTTCTCCGCGAATATCTGAGCACCCTTGCCGCCGATACCTCTCTCTTCCATTTTTTTCTTGCGCCACAGACAAACAAGTTCTCTGACGAATACATCCGGCTTCATTTCGTGCCGGACGCCGAAATCTGGTACCTCATCGGCCTCATGGCGCGTGAATATGCAGCAAAGACCGACCGCACGCAGACGATGCTCCATGCGCTCATGCGTACCCTCACTCTCTATCTCTCCCGGAAATACGCAGAAACCTACCTCGGGAACAACAAGGATGCTCCCCTCGCCACCCAGATGCGCCTCTATATCGAGACGCACTCCGATAACGTGACTCTCGGGGACCTCGCTGGCCATTTCGGCTATCACCCAAATTACATATCCTCATACCTCCACAAAAAGACCGGCAGGACATTTTCCGAGCTTCTCCTCGAAAAGCGCATGGAAAAAGCCCGCCTGCTGCTCGAAAACACGGAACTTACGATTGAGGTGATTGCCGACATGCTCGGTTACAGCAACGCGAGCAATTTTTATAAAGCCTTCCATAGCTATTTCCACACATCGCCCAGAAATTATCCGTCACGGTGATATTTCCCGTGCCGTACGTGAAATCTGAAAAATATTGCCATGCAGGGTGAAAGCCGCAACCGGACACACGGACGTCCACCATGGTAAAAAGTAATATGAATTTTAAAAAAATAGCATGTTTTGCGCTGGACTCTACCGGCTGCATTTGCCGGAACAGTATACGGGCCCCGTTCTGACACCCCTTCCGGGTATACCTGAGATAAATGTGAAATAAAGAACGAGATCGGGATTTCTCTGCGGGAAGTGTTTTTTAGCAACAATGGTATGCAAAAAACACGATTTAAAAATGTTTTTTTGATAACTAAGTGAAATTATTGAATAAAAAGTAGAAATCAAAGCGTTGCAAAAATACAATATTCTTGTTTTTCTGGATAAACTGCCTCTGTTTCCGGTCTGTATATAGAGAGTGCTGAGCCAACTTTTTTATACAGGAAATGATAAAAAAGCAAATAAATATGTAATATGTTGTTGTTATTCCATTGATTTTGCTGTTTTGAGGAAAAATATAAGGGAACAGCTAAAAAATTACATGAATAGAAAGGAAAAAAGAGTTTTTTATATCAAAAATAGTAATTGTTTTCATTAAATTAAAAAACTTCTGACTTTTGTCCGTTCTCATACTGGGAAAAAGCCGTAAATCCGGATGGATATGGCCTTGTGTGAGTTTTTCTCCCGGAAATAAATTTTTAAGAAGAAAATAAACAAATTTTTTCACAAGATGGCCTTCATTTTGCTTATTGGTTTTTATCCCAAACTTCTTACCTAGGAGAAAGGTATGAAACGTATCGTTACTCTGATGTGTGCTCTGGCTCTGGTTTTCAGCTGTGCGGTTTCCGCCAGCGCCGTCGAGTACAAGGCTATGACCATCCGTGCGGCCACGGCCAACCCTGATGGCAGCCAGCATGTTGTCGCTATCGATAAATTCAAGGAAATCATCGAGAAGGAATCTGGCGGCAAGATTAAGGTTCAGAAATTCATCGGTGGCTCCATGGGCGACGAACAGGCCAATGTGAAGCAGCTGCGTACGGCGGAAATCCATATGGCTGTCCTCGCCTGCGGCAACCTGACTCCTTTCGCCCCCGCGGCCGGCGTCTTCTATCTTCCCTATGGTTTCACCAGTCTCGACAAGAACACCAAGGTCTTCACCAATGATGCTTTCATGAAGAAGATGAACGACCTTATTGCCAAGCAGAGCGGCACCCGTCCCCTCGGCTGGCTGCGCGCCGGTTACCGCCATATCACCAACTCCAAGCATCCCATCACCAAGATGTCCGACCTCAAGGGCCTGAAGATCCGCGTGCCCGCCGTTGAGCTGCAGCTCGCCGCCTTCCGTTCCTGGGGCATCGAACCCAATCCGCTCGCCTGGTCTGAAACCTTCAACGGCCTGCAGCAGGGCGTCATCGATGGTGAGGAAAACCCCTACACGGTTATCCGTGACCAGAAGTTCTGGGAAGTGCAGAAGTACATCACTGAATGCCATTACCTGCTCTGGGTTGGTCCCATGCTTTTCTCCGAACGCTGGTACAGCAAGCTTGATCCCGACACCAGGGCCCTCGTTGAGAAGGCTGCCAGGGAAGCCTGCGCCTATGAATGGAAGTGGGCTGACGAGCAGGAAGCCGTTGCCAAGAAGATGTGTGTCGACAAGGGCATGAAGATAGACCAGCTCACCGACGAGCCGGCCTGGGAAAAGGCTGCCCGCGGTGTGTGGCCCCAGTTCTATGACAAGATCGGTGGCAAGGAAAACGTTGACGAAATGCTCAAGCTGATGGGCGACTAAAGTCTTTTCAGGCTGCGGTCCGGCGCTTTGGCGCCGGACCCGCCACTGGAGCCGGAGATGTTCCTGCGTGTTCTGAAAAACCTGTACGACAACTTTGAAGAATATCTGAGCGCGTTCTTCATCGCTGTCATGATCTTTGCCCTGACCACCCAGACGGTCTGGCGCGTGGTCACCGGTGCGTCATTTGCCTGGACGGAAGAGCTCTCCCGCTACAGCTTCATCTGGGCGGTCTTCTTTGCGGCGGCACTCGCCGTCAAGCGCGGCGCGCATGTGCGCATCACGGCCCAGTTCGGCCCCATGCCCCTGAAACTGCGTATGGTCTTCCGCGTTATCAGCGATCTCATCTGGATCGGGTTCAATATCTTTTTCGTTTTCGTGTGCTGGGACACTATCAGAGAAGGCCTGCAATTCCCCGAAATTTCTCCCACCCTCCACATCATCAAGGCCAAGGTGGAAATGATTCTGCCTTTCAGCTTCCTTCTCACGAGCTGGAGAATTGTTGAGGAGTATATCGTGCGCTGGCGCAAAGGCACTCTTCTGGACATGGTCAAGTACGAGGAGCATATCTGATGAGCCCACTGGAGATAGCCCTGATAGTCATGGTGGTGATGTTCATCATCGGCATGCCCATATACATGTCGCTGTGCATTGCCGCTGCCGTGACCCTGGTGTGCGGCGATATTCTCCCGCTCACCATCATCCACAACTCCCTCTTTGACGGCCTGAATCTTTTTCCGCTGCTCGCCATTCCCTGCTTCGTTGTTGCCGGCACCCTCATGGAGTATGGCAATATTACGAACCAGATCATCGATGTCGTGAAACAGATAGTCGGCCGCACCTATGGCGGCCTCGGAATCACGACGATTCTGGCCTGTACATTCTTTGCGGCCATTTCCGGTTCCGGTCCGGGAACGGTTGCCGCTGTCGGCACAATTCTTATTCCGTCCATGATCCACAACGGATACTCGAAGGACTACGCGGCAGCAGCAGCGTCATCGGGCGGCACCATCGGCATTCTGATCCCGCCCAGCAACCCGATGATCATTTACGCCATCCTGGGCAACCTCTCCGTGACGGCCATGTTTACGGCCGGCTTCGTTCCCGGTTTCATTGTGGCTTTCGCCATGATTGTGACAGCCTGGCTCCTGGCGAAAAAGCACGGATTCCGCGGCGATCCCGATGCGAAGTTTCATCTCGGTCACTTTCTGCAGAGCTGCCGCAAGGGCTTTTTCGCCCTGATGACTCCCATCATTATCCTGGGATCTATCTACTCCGGCTACGCCACTCCGGTTGAAGCGTCTGTCGTGGCCATTCTTTACGCCCTCTTCGTGGGCATCGTCATCAACCGCTCGCTCAGGCTCACGCATATCTATAAGGCCCTTCTCGAAGGCGCCATGATATGCGGTACGGTTCTTCTCATTGTTGGCGCTTCCACTCTGTTCGGCAAGATTCTTACCTTCGAGGAAGCCCCGCAGAAGCTGACCAGTCTCGTGCTCGGGATTTCCAAGAATCCGTACGTCGTCCTCCTCATGATCATCGCTGTTCTCTACATCCTCGGCATGTTCATGGAGACGCTGTCCACCATCATCATACTGGTCCCTGTCCTGCTTCCCATGATTCTGCAGCTGGGTATCGACCCCATCCACTTCGGCATCATTCTTGTCGTGACGAACAACGTGGCCATGCTGACTCCTCCGCTCGGCGTGAACCTCTTCGTCTCATCAAGGCTGGCAGAAGTTTCTGTGGAAAGAATGTCTTTGGCAGTGCTTCCCTACCTGGTGGCGCTGACCCTGTGTATCCTTCTCTTCACCTTCTGCCCTGCGCTCATTCTCTGGCTGCCTCATCTTCTGGGATACGGCCTCTAGCTCCTGAAGCCGCAAACAGCGGCTGATGTTGAAGGTGGCGGCTGCCCTTCCTGGAAGCCGCCACCTTCGTCAGTTTTTGTTCCCTTTTACGGGGTATCTGCCCCGGATGCGTATGGAGAAAAATTCATGAAAATCGGATTCTGGGGTGCCGGTACCATGGGCAGCTGCCTTGCCCGCAACCTGCTGAAACAGGGCTTGGAGGTTGTTATTTACAGCCGCAGCGAGGAAAAAGCCCGCAGCCTCGCGAAGGAAGGCCCAAGAGGCTCCGGTACGGACAGACGGACGAATCTCGTTCCCTGTGACGTTCTCTTTACCTGCCTGGCGCTGCCAGAGCATGTGCGCGCGGGTTTCCTCGATGGGGGGAGTCTCTATGACGGCATGCCGGAGGGAAGCGTGCATGTGGAATGCAGTACCATCGACCCCGCCCTGGCGGAAGAACTTGCCTCGGCGGCGCAAATGAGGGGAATAGGGTATGTCCAGTCCACGCTCGGCAAGACGCCCCAGGCTGCAAGCGCCGCTGCGGAACCCATGTTCGTGGGCGGTGGGGAGAATGCCGTGAAAAAGGTATGGTCCCTGCTTGAGACGATAGGAAGGCCCGTGAATGTGCATTCCGTGGCCGCTTCCTGTGCCGTAAAACTTATCAGCAACCTCGTGGGGATGACGAATCTTGCCGTGCTGGCCGAAGGTCTCCGCCTCGGCAGAACAGCCGGCCTCGACATGAAACAGCTTCTGGAACTTCTGACGGATACGGGAGCGCGCAGCTTTCAGATGGACGTGCGTGGCCCCTGGATTGCCGGAAGTGATTTTTCACCGCGCTTTGCCCTTACCCTGGCCCATAAGGATCTGCGCCTCGGCACGGACATGGCCCATAAGTGGAAAGAGTCCGTACCTCTTTTCGACGCGGCCCGCATGCTGTTTTCGGCAGCGGAAACGCAGGGGCTGGGTGATGAAGACTGCGCCGCGGTCATGAAGCTCAACGAGCGCGATTCCTGATTTGACAGGCTGACATTCCGGGGAAGACGATTTCCGTGCTTTTCTCCCCTGGGGCCATCCCTGCTCCGGACCCCGGTGAACACGGGGAAGGTTCTTTTATAGCATATCGCACTTCCTTGTCTGTTCGGGAGGGCTGATGTATACATCTAGAATGCTGGCCGATTATATCGAAGAACTTTGCGACACGTTCAATGACGCCATGTGCGTTACTGACCGCAATGGCATCTGCGTCCTGGTGAACAGGCGTCACTCGGAGCTGACTGGTATACCCAAACGGGACATAGTCGGACACCGTGTGCAGGACATGGTGCTGCACGGTGTCTTTGACACGCAGCTCAACTCCAAGGTTGTGGAAACAGGCCAGGATGTAAAAAGCGTGCAGAACGTTTTTAATGGACGGCGGCTGCTTCTGGATGGTCACCCCGTGCTCGATAAGAAGGGCAAGGTGGCCTATGTGGTTACGGTCATCCGGGATGTCACGGCTCTGACGGATTTGCGCCGTGAAATCGCCGCGCAGAAGGAACTTCTGGAGACCTTTCAGAGCCTGAACAACGCCAACAGTGGCAGCGCGCGTTATCCCATGGTCATGCAGAGCAGGGCCATGCAGCGTCTCTGCGCGGAGGCGGAAGCCATCGCCGACACGGATGCCACGGTTCTTCTTCAGGGTGAGACGGGGGTCGGCAAGGATGTGGTTGCGCGGCGTATTCATCATGAAAGCCGCCGTTCCTCCGCCCCCTTCATCAAGGTGGACTGCGGAAGCATTCCTGAAAATCTCATAGAGACGGAACTCTTCGGCTATGCGCCGGGGAGTTTTTCCGGCGCCAGCCGGCACGGTAAGGCCGGCCTTCTGGAGGCCGCAAACACGGGGACGGTGTTTCTGGACGAAATCGGCGAACTCCCCATGCCCATGCAGTCGCGGCTTCTGCGCGTCCTGCAGGATTTCGAGGTCATGCGCGTGGGAGCCACGGAACCCCGCAAGGTCGATGTACGCATCATCGCGGCCACCAACAAGGATCTCGGCCGGGAGGTGGCCAGAGGCACATTCCGGCCGGACCTCTATTACCGTCTCAAGGTAGCCGTTCTGAACATTCCTCCTCTGCGGGAGCGCAGGGGCGATATTCAGCCACTGGCGGAAGCCTTCCTGGCGTATTACTGTGCCCGCTACCACAAAAAGCTTTCGTTTTCGGACGAAGCGATGGATGTGATGTGTCACTATTCCTGGCCCGGCAACGTACGCGAGCTCGAGAATCTGGTGCAGGGCATTGTGGCAACGGCCAAGCGCGGTCCGGTGAAGCCCGAGGATCTCAGGGGTATCACCGCTGAAAACGGGGACGGAGAGGACAATCTTTCTTTTTCTCTGCCCACGCTGAGCGGGCATTCGCTTAAGGACATTATGAAAAGCTTTGAGGAGTCCGTGCTTGATCGCGGGCTCAGGCAGTTCGGCTCCATATCCGAAATGGCCCGCCAGTTCCAGATGGACCGCAGCACCATATTCCGCAAGGTGCGCGACATGCAGGCCCGCAGAAAACGCACCGCGAAGACCAGGCAGGGAACTAACCGGCAGTCCCGCTGAGAAAGGCCCTGCACCGGGCAAGAACGTCTTCGGGATCGCCGGGAGATATCCAGACTGTTTCCTTCCGCCCCCGGAACCATGTGATCTGGCGCTTTGCGTAGGCCCTTGTGTTGTGGAACCAGAGGTTCTTCATGGTTTCTTCGTCGATCCGCCCGGTGAGGTAGGCCAGCACTTCACGGCAGCCTATGCCGGTCCAGCCCGGCGCGCCGTCGTCGCAGCATTCACGCATGGCCCTGCGGCCTTCATCCAGGGCGCCATTCCTGAGCATGATGTCAATGCGGGCGGCGAGCCCCGGCTCCAGCTTTGCGAGGGGGGTATTGACCACGAGAAGCGGTCCTCTGCAAGGGGCGCTGCCTGCGGCGTTTCTGTGCCACCAGGTGAACGTGTGCCCCGTTGCCTCGGCAACTTCGAGGGCCCTGGCTGTGCGCTGCCTGTCGTTTGGGTGAATTTTTGCCGCGTAGTCCGGATCGGTTTTCTCAAGTTCCCTGTGCAGGGCGGGAGCCCCTTCCCGTTCCATGCGCGCGAGAATGCGGCTGTGCAGCTCTTCCGGTACGGGAGGAATGTTCGCTATGCCGTGCAGGATGGTCTGAAAATAGAAACCCGTGCCTCCCACAAGGAGGGGCACATGCCCTCTTTCCCTGATGGCGCGGATTTCAGCCACGGCTCTGGCCGCCCAGTCAGCCGTGTCCGTGCGTTCCCGTGTCCCGAGATAGCCGTAGAGATGATGCGGCGCGCGGCTCTGTTCTTCCGGACTCGGCTGGGCCGTGATGATGGGAAAATCGCGGTAAACCTGGCGGGAATCAGCGTTGACCACTTCACCGCCCAGTTCCTCACAGAGCGTGAGGGCCAGAGCCGTCTTGCCTGCGCCGGTGGGGCCCGCGAGGCAGATGACAGGCATGACCGGCGTCTTTTCTTCCGCCATTGTTATTTCTCCGTCCGTCCATAGCCGCCCTGTGGCGGATCCATGCAGGGCGTGCTCGTACGCATCTGGCCGTTCCTGTAAAGAGCCGTGAGGCGTTCGTTGACGTTGGGCGGGACGAGTTCGCTCACGTCCCCGCCGTGGCTGGCCGCGGCTTTGACGATGCTTGAACTCACGAAAATCCAGCGGTGGTCGGTCATGAAAAAGACCGTCTGCAGGTTCCTCTGCAGCCTGCGGTTCATGAGCGCCAGCTGAAACTCGTATTCGAAGTCGCCCGTGGCGCGCAGGCCGCGGATCATGGCGCAGGCCCCGTGGGCGTCAGCGAAGGTAACCGTGAGGTTATCATAGGGCTCGACGAGGAGCCTGTCTCCGAGATCGGGGAGAGCGTCGCGCACCATCTGCGTACGCTCCTCCAGGGTGAAGAGCGGGTGCTTGCCCGCATTGTCGGCAACGGCCACGATGACCCTGTCGAACACGTGGAGCGCCCTGCGGATAATGCTCACGTGGCCGTTCGTGATGGGATCGAAAGTCCCGGGGTAGACAACGGAATGCGGTTTGCTAGCCATGGTGCGTTTCTCCGGGCACAGAGGCCTGGCCTGCGAAGCCTTTCTTCCTGGGCATGGGAGCGAAGCCGGTCCTTCTGCCGCTGCCGAGCCTCTGTTCCAGGGCCTGAAGAACATTGTCCGGAACCAGTCCTTCCACACTGGCGCCGTTGCTCACGGCTCCCTTTATGATAGTGGAGCTGATGTAGAGCCATTTGTAGTCGGTCATGAGGAAGACGGTTTCGATGGTCTGGTTGAGTCTGCGGTTCATGAGCGCCAGCTGGAATTCGAATTCGAAGTCCGAGACGGCACGCAGGCCGCGAAGAATGGCACAACAGCCCCGCTTGGCCGCGTAGTCGACGGTCAGCCCGGAAAAGGGAACGACTTCGATGGCGTCGCCGTGTTTCCCAATTGCGTCCCGGACAAGGGCGCAGCGTTCTTCAAGTGTGAAGAGCGGCGGTTTTGACGTCTGGTTGGCCACGCCGACAATGATGCGGTCGAAAAGGTGCAGTCCCCGGCGGATGAGACTCATGTGGCCGTTGGTGATGGGGTCGAAGGACCCTGCGTAAAGGGCTGTGTGCATGGCGGTAAAAAAGAAGGGAGACAGCCTTCCGACTGCCTCCCTTATGCTGTTTGTCTGTGAAAGGACTCAGTTTTTCATCATGATGATGCGGGTCTGCCCGAAGAGCTTATCTGTGTCTATGCTGAGACTGGCGGGTACGTCAATCTCGAGACCGGATTCGATTTCCATGACCACATAGGCGCCTTTGGCGAGCCAGCCGCACTCGGCAAGCCCGGAAAGAGCTCCCTGAGCGAGGTGCCTGCGGTAGGGCGGATCCAGGAAGACGAGCCCGTAGGGGCCGCCCATGCCCCGCTCGGCGCCGTGCACGCGGCGCACCACCTTGAGAACGTCGGCTTTGACGATGAAGGCGCGGTCCGCGAGGCCGAGCTCCCCGATATTGTCCGCGAGGCAGCGCACGGCGTTCTGGGCCGTTTCCACGAACCAGGCGCGCGAGGCGCCGCGGCTCAGGGCCTCGAAGGCGAGGCTTCCCGATCCGGCAAAGAGATCAAGCACATCCAGTCCTTCAAAGGATCCGAGACGCGAGCTGAGCATGGAGAAGAGAGATTCGCGCACCTTGCCCATGGCAGGGCGGTATCCCTCTCCCTCGACGGTTTTGAGTCTGCGCGAACGCAGTGTTCCGGCTATGATACGCATGAATTAGATCTTCGAAATGAGGCGGGTGAGGTAGTATTCCATCTTCATGAGGGCTTCCTCGATGCTCTTCTGCTCCACCCACGGACGTTCGTTGACGTTGGCAATCTTCTTCTGGAAGAGATCCCACTTGCGGAGCACCTCGTCTGAGAGGAACTGCCAGTCGATCTTCGGCTGGGCGAGTTCCGCGTGCGTCTGATCGGCTTCGACCGTCTTTCCGGAAATGGTCATTTCCTCGAGATAGGCGGGGATGATGGTTTCGAGTCCGAAGCGCTGTTTGATGAGTCCGGAGAGAATCTGCTGCGCCTTTTCCTCGCCGTGCACGATGACGACCTGGGGTTTGCTGGCAGCGAGAGGGGAGAGCCAGTCAAGGAGCTGGGTCTGGCCCGCATGAGCGGAAAAGCTGTTGATGGAATAGATTTTGGCGCGCACTTCCATGTCTTCGCCGAAGAGGGTGATCTTCTTGCACCCTTCGACGAGGGAGCGGCCGGGGGTGCCGACGCCCTGATAGCCCACGAAGACGATGCTCGCGCCGGGACGCCAGACGTTGTGTTTCAGATGATGCTTGATGCGGCCGGCGTTGCACATGCCGGAAGCGGAAATGACGATGGCGGGGTTGTTATAGGTGTTGATGGCCTCGGATTCCTCGCGCGAAAGCGTGTAATGCAGATTGGGCAGTTCGAAGGGATCATCACCTTTGTTCAGGAGCGCCAGGGCGTCGTCATCGAGAAGCTCCCTGTGATGCCTGAACACTTCTGTGGCGCGGATAGCCAGCGGGCTGTCCACGAAGATGGGCATATCAGGAAGCTTGCCCCTGTGATTGAGCTCATGCAGACAGTAGAGGACTTCCTGCGTGCGCTCCACAGCGAAGGCGGGAATGATGACCTTGCCGCCGTGGCTGTAGCTGTAGCTGATGGCATCGGCGAGTTCGTCCAGACTGGTAGAGGAATCCTTATGATCGCGATCGCCGTAGGTGGATTCCATGAAGACGTAGTCGGCCTGGGGCGGCGTCTCGGGATCCCTGACGATGAGGGCCTGCGGGCGGCCGATGTCGCCGGAGAAAATGATGCTCGTTGTTTTGCCGTCTTCGGTTATTTCGAGCCGGATGGCCGCGGAGCCGAGGATGTGCCCAGCCTCGTAAAAAGTGGCCCTGATGCCCGGGGCCGGTTCTATGGACTGGTGCAGATCCACGGTTCTGACCTGCTTTGCCGTGCCCTGGGCGTCCAGAATGGTGTAAATGGCTTCAGGCGGGTTCTTGAGACCGCGGCGGGCGTACTTCTTGGCCTCGAACTCAGCTTCCATCTCCTGAATGTGCGCGCTGTCTTCGAGCATGAGGGCGATGAGCTCACCCGTAGCCTTTGTGCAGTAGATCCAGCCGGTGAACCCGTGTTTGACGAGGGCAGGAAGAAGGCCGGAATGATCGATGTGGGCGTGGGTGAGGAGCACGAAGTCCACATTTTTGGCGCGGTAGATCTCTGAATTGCGGTTGCGGGCCTCAATGGCCTTGTTGCCCTGATGCATGCCGCAGTCAACGCAGAAACGTTTTCCGCAGGCCTCGATCATGTAGCAGGAGCCTGTTACAGTCTGTGCCGCTCCGAGAAACTGTATTTTCATTCGCGATCAGCTTTTTGCCCCTGTCCGTGAGGGCAGGGGAGGATGCGCTGCCTCCATGGTATCCTAACGTGGTGACAGCCGGCGCGGGAGCGCGGGCCGCCGGAGGCCCTTCCGGAAACGGGAGAAAGCAACAGGCCGGTTCCGAAGAGCAGGTTTTTCTTAACGGGAAAAAATAGCCTGCGATGTGCTGTTATGCAAGATCGTGCTTTTTGCAGGGTCGACTGGCTGACATTGGTAAATCTCCGTATGCAGGAGGCTGGAAAGGAGAGATGCGATGTGTGACAAGAAGGATGCCGGAATGGACTGGGCGGAACGGGCTGTCCCTGAATCTGTCGGGGGGCCTGTGCCTTCCCCTCCTGGCGGCAGGACCTGGGAAGAGCTCATGCGCATGGCCATAGGACTCGCAGCCGGAGCGGAAGCCAGGGGTGAGGTGCCCGTGGGGGCGGTTATCGCCGATCGCTCGGGATCAGTTGTGGGAGAAGGAGGGAATGCCCCTCTGGGTACCTGCGATCCCACGGCGCACGCGGAAATTATGGCCATACGCAGTGCCTGCCGGCGTCTTGGCAACTACCGTCTGGAGGGCTGCGTTATGGTCGTCACGATGGAGCCCTGCGCCATGTGCGCCGGAGCCATTGTTCACGCCAGGCTGGACGGCGTTGTATACGGGTGCCGCGATGCCCTGGCCGGAGCCGTGGTTTCAAGGTCGGATCTTCTGGACGCTTCCTTCCTGAACCACCGGGTATGGCATATGGGCGGAGTGCTGAGCGGGGAATGCGCCGCTCTTATCCGTACCTTTTTTGCAAAACGCCGCTGAAACACGTAAAGAGGGAAAAGTCCCCCAACACATGACGCCGTGCCGTGTCCGGCACTTTTCACGAGAGAGGATTGTTGTGAACGAGAACGTGGATGATCTGACTGTACAGTATGAAGAGAATGGGCTTGTTGTAATCAAGGAACTGGACAAGGTGATTCTGAGCCGCGGAGCGTGGGCGACCATCATCTTCCGTTTTCAGGAGTGGAGGCAGGAGCTGAAGGACTACGGTCCCGATAAATACAGTATCCGCCGCTATCACAAGGTAAACGGAGAATACCGCTACCAGTCGAAGTTCAATATCTCCAGCGCTGATCAGGCCCGTAAACTCATTGACGCTCTGGAGAGCTGGATGCCCAAGAAGTCAGCTCCCTCCGCCTAAAGAAGCGGGGAGCTTGAAACAGGCCTCCTGGCGGGCAGAGCTGACAGAGACCGCCGCAGGATTCAGTTCCGGAACACCGGGGGGATATCAGGCCTCCCGTTCTGTGCGCAGCTGCGCCGGATTTATGGCACTGCAGCTTTGCCGGGTGCCCGGTGAAGCCTTCCCTTTCGCCTCAGAGGCGGGAGCCTTCTGGCCGCAAAATGATCAATGTTTTTTCTCTTCAGAAACAGGTGTGTGCACGCATGCGTTTAGCCGCCTTTATCCTGAGCTGCTGTCTTTTCCTGCAGTCTGCGCCGGCCCGGGCCGCGGAGCCTGACGTCCCTGAGGGCTGGACGATCAGTAAGGTTGTGGTGCTGGCCTCGTCCGGAGTCCGCGCCCCGACGCATTTCGAGGAGCAGCTGCAGAGCATGGAGCTCGGACGCACCTGGAAGGAATGGGGCGTCGGTGCTGGCGAACTGACCCAGCGCGGTGCTGGTCTTATCCAGGCTATGTGGATGCCGCTCGGCATCGAACTCCGCAAACTCGGGATGTTCCCGGCCTCAGGCTGCCCTGATCCGGCCGATGTCTATGTGCGCAGCGATACCCTTCAGCGCACCCGCACGGCGTCCTCGGCCCTGCTGGATGGCATCGCTCCTGAATGCCGGCTCGGCTACAGGGTTTCAGGGGAGGAAAAAGACCCGCTTTTCCACGCCCTGCGCGAGGGGTGGTGTCCCATTACGTCCGCGGCTTCCGCGGCAGCACAGGTCATCGCTTCTCTGCCTCAGGGCAGCCTTGACGGACTTACAGAGAGTCTCGGCCCCTCTTTTGACCTTCTGAACGGACTGCTCCGGCCCGTCAACAAGGAAATGTGCGAGCGCTACAGCTTCCCCAACTGCCACGTGGACGAAATGCCCTCCAGCGTAACCGTGAGCCCCACGGGCAACCGCGTCGTGATTACGGGTGGTCTCGGCATGGCCTCCGGTTTTTCCGAGCTGTTCATCATGGAATACAGCCAGGGACCGGAGGATTGGAACAGCAGCGCCCTCGGCCCCGTTTCCGGACAGAGCGGCATGCTCAGTGAGGAGCAGATTGGAGAGCTCTGGAATATTCCCACGCTGACCCATGGCGCCGTGAACAGGGCTCCCGTCGTGGCGCAGGCCCAGGCCAGCGGGCTGCTTTCGGAAATCGCCAGCGCCCTGAGCGGCACAAACCGGGTTCCGGCCGTGAACAGGGCGCGCCTCGTGGTCTTCATGGGCAGCGAGAATAACGTGGGCCGCGTGGCCGGGCTGGCCGGTTTTTCCTGGAAGGTGCCGGGCATACGGGCTGAAACGCCCCTGCTTCCGGGCTGCTCCATGGCTTTCGAGCTCTGGAACACTCCCTCGGGGCCGCAGGTGCGGTGCTTTTTCATTACCCTGTCCATCAGGGCCCTGCACGAGAAGATACCCGTGGCCGTCAACGGGCGCTACGCGGTTATCGAACCGCTCGTGCTGCCCGTGTTCGGAGAAGATGGCGAGGCTGTCGTCATGCCTCTTTCCCGTTTCGAGAAGATCGCTTCCTCCCGCGTGAGAAACGCGTGCGTTCCCCCGGAACCGTCCGTGGTGCGCGAGGTGGTGACGCAGGGCTCGGGTGGAAGTCACAGGTAAGCGGGGGCCGGTTTTCACATAAAGAGAAAAACATGGAAAAGACACTTCAGCCAGGTTCCAGCCAGGCGCTGATCGGTACCATGTGGATTGTGATGACGGCCGTCCTGTGGTCGTTCATCGGCCTCATCAGCAAATACTGCCTTGAAGCGGGCATGCCGCCCCTTGAGTGCGCCCTGATGCGCGCGTTCTTCGGCTGCCTCGCCTTTTTCGTGCACTGCGCCGTCACCGGCCATCTGAAGATCCCTCTGAAGCATGCGCTCGGGTTCATGCTGTTCGGAGCCTGGGGCATTGGCGTGTACTTCACCTGCTGCCAGTACACCATCAAGCTCTCCGGCGCGGCCATGGATATCATCCTTCAGTACACGGCGCCCTTCTGGGTTGCCATTTTCGCCCGTGTGTTCTTCAGGGAGAAGCTGACCCGCGCCAAGATTCTGGCCATTCTCATCGCTGCCTGCGGCACGGTCTGCGTCTGTCTCTCCGGAGGCAGTATTCCCGGTGCCGTGTCCGTTGTGGGTATCCTTACAGGCCTTCTGTCCGGTCTGTGCTACGCCACGCATTATCCCTTCACACGCTGGTGGCAGTCCACGTACTCCACTCCGGTCATCTTCGCCTGGATGGATCTTGGCGGGTGTCTGGTACTCGCCGGCGTTCTCGGGGCAACAGGTGAATGGCGTGCTGACTTCACCCTGCCGGTGTGGGCCGCGGCCGCGACAACAGGCCTAGTCTGCACCTACCTCGCGTATTTCTGCTACGGCGAGGCCCTGAAGCGCATCAGCCTTGTGCAGGCCGTTGTCACCTCGGAGCTCGAGCCCGTGCTGTCCATGACCTGGGTCTGGCTCGCGTTCGGCGAATGCTTCAGTCCCATCGGCTGGGCTGGCAGCGCTCTCATCGTGGCCTCAGTTCTGCTCATGACCGTATTCCGCACTGACGCCTGAAATTCCTTCAGATGACAGAAGCGGCGGGTTCCGTATTCCGGAATCCGCCGCTTCTTTATTTTTCAGGGAAAGTTAGGCTTCGTAGAAGGCCCTGTAGGCCTCAAAGCAGGCGTAAATATCGACCACGCTCGAGAGTTCGAAGGGGCTGTGCATGGCGAGAAGCGCCGGGCCGCAGTCCACGACGTTCATGCCGTAGGCGGCCAGAAAGAGCGCCACAGTGCCGCCGCCGCCATGATCGACCCTGCCGAGTTCACCGGCCTGCCAGGGTATGGCTTTGCGGTTGAAGACACCGCGCACGGAGGCGTAGTACTCAGCGTGGGCTTCGCTCGCGCTGTATTTGCCTCCGGATCCCGTGTATTTCTCAAAGCAGGGACCAAAGCCGAGGTTCGCGGAATTGTGCTTTTCGTGCGTTTCCTGGTAGTCGGGATCCATGCCGGCCGTGACATCGGCCGACAGGGCCTGCGTGGCCAGGAAAACGTGCCCCACGGGCGTTTCGGGCTCATGAGCGCGCGTGACGTCCTCGAAGCAGTAGCTGATAAAGCGGGAGGAAGCGCCGGTGGCGCCTTCCGAGCCGATTTCCTCCTTGTCCCAGACCATGAGGGCCATGTTTTTGGCAGCGCTGTCACCGGCCTCGCACAGCGCCATGAGAGCGGTGTAGACGCAGATGCGGTCGTCCTGGCCGTAACCGCCCACGAGAGAGCGGTCAAAGCCCACATAGCCAGCGCGGCCGGCCGGAACCACCTCGATTTCGGCGGTGATGAAGTCTTCCTCGCTCACGCCGTATTTCTTCTGGAGAAGCTCGAGGATGGCCTGTTTGACAGGAGTCTCGGCCTTGTCCTTCGCGTCTTCGGGCTCGTCTTTCGGACGGTTGCCCAGAATGACGTTGAGTTTCTCACCCTCGAAGGCGTCCTTAATGGATTTCGTGACCTGATCGTGGGCCAGATGAGGCAGCAGATCGGCGATGGTGAAGAGGGGATCGCCGGGTTCCTCGCCTATGCATACGGGCACGGTTGAACCGTCATCCCTGCAGATGACGCCGTGGAGGGCGAGAGGACGGGAGAGCCACTGGTATTTGCGCAGGCCGCCGTAATAGTGGGTTTTGCCCTGGGCAAAGCCTGCCTCTTCCACGAAGGGATGCTGCTTGAAGTCAAGCCTCGGGCAGTCGGCGTGGGCGGCCACCAGGGAAATGCCGCTGCTCATGGGCTCGGTGCCCTTGCGGAAGGCGAAGAGGCACTTGCCTCGGAGCGTTTTGAGATAGCGCTTTCCCTTCGGATCGTCGCCGAAGCCGTGGGCGCGGAGGGTCTTCTCGCAGAAGGCCACGGTTTCGCGTTCCGTCTTGCAGTGGTTCAGAAAATCGATATAGCCGTCGACGAAGGCGTACACATCATCAAGCCTGTTCGTGTCACCGTAGACCTTCCAGGCGTTCTTGCCCTTGTAGGCCGGATTCTTCTGAGTGTTTTCCGACATATATGATTCCTTGTTAATGGTTTTTGAGCGCGTTGTTCAGGAGCTTTGCCGCAGCCGGAATATCCTCATCGCGGAGCGTGCGCGGATCGAGGCAGAAGGCATCGTTTTCCACGCGCCCGATGAGGATGGGTGTGTCTGCGAGAAGCTTGCTTCTGAGCTCCTGGGGGGAAATTTCCTTTGGCTTAAGACAGACGAGCGTGGTTTCAAGCGGGTATTCGGGGAAAGCTCCTCCTCCCGTGCGGGAACTGTCCTTCGCGAGGGATATGGAGCAGGAGGAGCCAAGCACCCTCGCGAGGCGCCGCTTCAGCCCCCTGGCGCGCGTGTCGAGCTCCTCGGGCTGCACCATGAGCTCGCTCAGGGTGGGGATTTCCCGCATGGCCTTCTCCGGTTCGTAATAGAGCCTGAGCGTGGCTTCGAGGCCGGCATAGACCAGCTTGTCGAGACGCATGGCCCGCAGAAGGGGATTTTTGCGGATGCGGGAGAGAAACTCCTTTTTTCCGGCGATGATGCCGGCCTGGGGGCCGCCGAGCAGCTTGTCCCCGGAAAAGAGCACGAGGTCGCAGCCCTGACGTATGCATTCGGGCACGGTCGGTTCCGGCGGCAGACCGCAGACGGCAAGATTCACCAGGCTGCCTGAGCCGAGATCATTGATGAGGGGCAGACCTTTTTCATGGGCGAGCTGCGCCAGCTTGTCCGTGGGGACGGCCGTGTGGAAGCCGATGACCCTGTAGTTCGAGGTATGGACGCGCACGATGGCTCTCGTGTTTTCATTGATGGCGTCCAGGTAGTCCCCGGGATGGGTGCGGTTTGTGGTGCCGACCTCGTGCAGGGCGACGCCGGAAGCGGACATGACATCAGGAATCCGGAAACTGCCGCCGATTTCAACGAGCTCGCCGCGGGAAATGATCACTTCACCTCCCCGGCACAGGGAGTCCATGGCAAGAAGAACGCCGGCAGCGTTGTTATTGACTGCTACGGCGTCCTCCGCGCCGGTAAGGTCGCAGATGAGCCGGGTCAGGATGCTGTGACGGCTTCCCCGTCCGCCGGTTTCCCTGTCGAATTCCAGGCTGGTATTGCCCGCCGCGGCCATGGAGATGGCGTCGCGGGCAGAGCGGGCCAGGATGGAACGGCCCGTATTGGTGTGGATGATCACGCCCGTGCCGTTAATGACGGGCTGCATGCGCGGTGCGGCCATCCTTTTCACGAAGGAGAGCATGTCGTCAAAACGGGTATCCAGGCTGAGTTCCCCGGGCTCCGTGATTTTTCCTCCGCGCACATCATCCCGCCGCCTGTCCCAGTAGGCGCTGACGGCCTCCCTGATGAGGGGACGGGGTGACTCTGCGAGAAGGCGCACGGCATCCGGTGAACAGCCGTTACCGGCGGCCCGGGCCAGTGCGTCCAGGCATTTGTCCGTGGACGGAATGGCTTTGAAAAGATTCTGCAGATTCGGCATGGGAATATCCTTGATATCAGCTGAGCCGTGAAAGCGCCTTCGTATGGGAGGCGAAGAAATCAGAGAGCAGATAGAGAGAGCCTGTAACGAGCACGGGCCCCTTTCCGCCGGTGGCCCGGCCTGCAGCCGCGAGTGCCTCATCCAGATGAGAGTAAGACTCTGAGGGACATTGTGAAGACGTCCTGAGGAGGTCGGCTATGGTTTCAGCCTTCTCCGCCCGGTCGTTATGCATGGCAGGGACGAAAAAGGGAACTCCGGGAAGAGTATGGGCGAGCATTTCCAGGACGGGGTGCCAGTTTTTGTCATGAAGGCAGGAAAAGACCACGGCCGCGGGCCGGACGCCGCCCTGCCCAAGGTAGTGGACAAGGCTCGTCATGCCGTGCGGATTGTGGGCGCCGTCGAGGAGATACGCCGGCTCCCCGGGGAAGGTTCCTTCCGGTACAAACTGCAGCCTTCCCGGGATAAAGGTCTTCTCAAGGCCGCGTTTCTCGGAAGCGGGATCCTCAGGCAGGGCAAGCCAGGGGCGGATTTTCCGGAAAGCGGCGAGGGCTGTGCCTGCATTCATGCGCTGATGGTCTCCGGCAAGGCCGAGTATGGTGCCTTCCGGGACGGGCGAAGCGAAGGCAATGGGCGCGTGAAGGCTTTCTGCGCGTTTTCTGAGCACGGATTCAGCGGCGGGAAACTGGGGCGCGGAGATTACGGGCGCTGAGGTGCGTATGGCGTAGGATTTGTCGTCCGCTATGGCTTCGAGCGTGGGACCGAGGATGGCCGTGTGATCAAGAGCTATGGGGGCGTAGCAGACGAGATCCGCAGCCGTGGCCGTGGTGGCATCATAGCGGGCTCCGAGTCCCGCTTCCATGACGGCGCACTGAACGCCGCTTTCGCGGAACAGGAAAAGGGCCATGACGGTAAGAATCTCAAAATAGGTGAGTCTGGGCTCGGCCTGCCAGGCGGCCAGGGCTGCCTCAAGCCACTCATCTTCGCCGAGAGGCCTGCCGTTCACAAGAATGCGTTCGGCCGGGCTCACGAAATGCGGCGACGTGTAGAGGCCCGTGGTGACGCCTGCCTCTTCAAGAAGGGAAGCAAGAAAAGAGGCTGTGGATCCCTTGCCATTCGTGCCGCAGACCTGGGCCACGAAAAAGGGCGGCCTTTTGAGCTGCAGATCCTCAAGCGCCCGGTCCATGCGGGACAGGGAGAGATCCATGTGGAAAAAGTTGAGTTTATCCAGATAATTCAGAAATTCCTGGAATGTCTTAAAGGGTGCGGCCATGAGCTGTGTCCTCCGGTCTGTGGGGTCCGGTCGTCTGCCGGATCGGATGCGGGCAGGATACTAGCCTTTTTTCCGCCGGTCTTGAACAGCGCCGGGAGCTGTCCCGCAGCCTGTCTGCGCGCTTGACACGGAGCGCAAAACAGTGTCAATAGTGAGGAGCCGTACGGCAGTGCGTCCATAGCTCAGTTGGATAGAGCAGGAGCCTTCTAAGCTCTTGGTCGAGGGTTCGACTCCCCCTGGGCGCACCATTTGTCTGGAACTTCCGCGGACGGAGGGGAGATGTGTTCTCTTCCGTCCGTTTTTTTTGCGTCCGGGACTGCGGAACAGGCCGGATCCGGGGAACTGCCCGGAGTTTTCCGCCGTAAAATGAGACAGATACGCGGAGAAGAACGCCTTTTCCCCTGCAGAAGCCTCATGCCGGAGGGGATAGCCGCGCACCCGGCAATACCCGGATGCGTGGGAAAGCCAGCCGGGGGTTGTACCGGGGGATACGTGGGACTGAGCGGGAGCGTTTTTTTACAACTGAATACTGCAGGAGAAACAGGTTCAATTTTTCTTTCACAAATGTAAAAATATTTCCCCGCAGTGCCCAAAAAAAAACGGCCGCCCGCATTGCAGCGTCGGCCGTTCTGGGCGTTGAATCCCTATGTCAGAAGCTCTTTCTGTCCGGGGCCTGGGCCATGGTCATGAAGAGTTTTACGCGGTTGAGCAGGTTGGCTTCGGAACTGCCGCCCTCGTAATCGACGGCCATGAGATTGACGTTGGGATAGAGCTGCTTCAGGCTCTTGAAGACGCCGCGTCCGACGATGTGGTTGGGCAGGCAGCCGAAAGGCTGCAGGCAGAGGGCGTTGGTGATGCCTTCGGAGATGAAGCGCAGCAGCTCCGCGGAGAGGAGCCATCCTTCGCCGGCCTGAAAGCCCCTCGAAATGAGCCTGCCGGCGTTGTGAACGAGATCCCGGAACCGGCCGAGAGGGGGAAAACGCGTGCCGGCGAGTGCCTTGCGCGCGGCGTTCCGCATATGTTCCACCTTCTGGATGACGTACCAGCCGAAGAAGGCGGGCAGGGCCTTTCCTCCGAGGTGCTGCCACTGGTAGACGGGATCAGAGAAGCAGTAGAGAAGGAAGTCGACTATGTCCGAGATGACCGGCTCTCCGCCCTCATGGCGCGTAACGTCGGCCATGTGCCGGTTCGCGTCGGGGTGATAGCAGAGCAGAATTTCGCCCACTATGCCGACACGCGGGCGCGGCACCATATCCATGGGGATGGTCAGGAAGTCCCTCACCATGGCCTGCATGTCATCGGCGAAATCGCGTTTTCTGTTGGCCGCGAAGTCGGCGCCGAGCAGATCTATCCATTTTTTCTGCAGCTCATCCGTGTCACCGGACGTCTTCTCGTAGGTGCGCGTGTGGTTTGTGAGGCGCTGCAGCATGTCACCGTACGTGACAGCAACGATGAGGTTGTGCAGAAGAGCGCTGGTCATGGTGAAACCGGGCTGGGACGTGCCTGTCTGGGCGCGCAGAATGAGAGACGGCACATCGTCGAAGCCGGCCTCATGCAGGGCTTTTCTCAGCAGGGCGGGATAGTTGGTGGCGCGGCAGGGGCCGCAGGTCTGCGAGAGCATGAGCGCGCAGTTTTTCGGATCGACGGCGCCGCTCTGCAGGGCGTTGATGAGCTGGCCGATGACCACCTGTGACGGGTAGCAGGAGTCGTTGTTGACGTACTTCAGACCTGTTTCGATGTCCTTTGCGGAAACCGTGGGCAGGACGTAGCAGTTGTACCCGGCTCCCCGGAACATATTCTCTGCCAGGGCAAAATGGATGGGCGCCATCTGCGGGACGATAATAGTCCGGGTTGTGCGCATCTCCTTTGTGAAAACCGGAGATTTTGGCACCTCTCCCCGCTGCTTTACGTCCTTCCTGCGCTGGCGCTCGCGCCTGTCCTCCACCGTGGCGAGGAGGGAGCGGATGCGGATGCGTGCCGCGCCCAGAGAGGGACCCTCGTCAATTTTGAGGAGGGTATGCATTTTATTGGCACTGTGGAGCAGCTCGGCCACCTGGTCAGAGCTGATGGCGTCAACGCCGCAGCCGAAGGAGGTCAGCTGCACGAGTTCGAGTTCCTCGTGTTCCGTGACCACCCTGGCGGCACGGTAGAGACGGGCCGGGAAGCTCCACTGGTCCACGATGCGCAGATCGATGTCCTCGCTGCCCGCCATCCAGGCCACGCTGTCCTCAGAAAGCACGGCCGCTCCCAGCGACGTGATGAGCTTGGGGATGCCGTGGTTGATCAGGGGATCCACGTGATAGGGGCGGCCGCAGATGACAACGCCGATGCCGTGCTTTTCGTGAAGCAGATTCACGATGCGCCGGCCTTCCTCGTGCAGGGCCGTGCGGTAGGCGTCCTGGGCCGCATGGGCTTTCAGAATGGCCCTGCGGATTTCGCTGCGGGAGATGCCGAACTCGTCCGAGAGCTGCCTGGTCAGGGATTTGTCATCAAAGGGGTTCACGAAGGGCGTGTGCATCCTGCAGCCGGAGGTCCGGATGTCCTCGTTGTTGAGGCGCACCACCTCCGGATAGCCGCAGGCTACGGGACAGCTGTAACAGTCCACGGAGTTCTTGTACTCGATGCGCTCGCGGGGGATGCACGGGAAGAAAATCTGGGGCACGCCCTGGCTGATGAGCCAGGAAATGTGGCCGTGGGCGAGCTTTGCGGGGTAGCATACGGACTGTGAAGGCATGGAGCTGATGCCCATGTCAAAGATCTGCTTGCTGGAGAAAGGCGAAACCTCAACGCGGAAGCCGAGTTCCGTGAAAAGCGTGAACCAGAAGGGATAGCGCTCGTAAATGTTGAGCACGCGCGGAATGCCCAGGCGGCCGCGGGGGGCCCTGTCCGGGGGCAGGGGCGTGTAATTGAAGAGGTGCTCTTCCTTCCAGGTGTAGATGCTCGGGAGCTGTTCCCTGCTCTGTGTGTCTGTCCTGGCGCCGCGATCGCAGCGGTTGCCGGAAACGAGACGCTGGCCGTTGGAAAAAGTGTTGATGGTCAGATGACAGTGGTTGCCGCAGCCCTTGCAGCGCAGGGCCTTCGTGGTCACGGAAAGGTTCTTCAGCGAGGCTGCGGTCAGCGTGCTTGGCTCATAGCTGTCCTTCTTCTGCATAGCCAGGAGCGCGATGCCGTAGGCTCCCATATGTCCGGACAGGTTGGGACGGTGCACTTCCCGGCCGAGCATGTTTTCCATGACCTTGAGAAGGGCGTCGTTGAGGAAGGAGCCGCCCTGCACGAGCACATGTTCTCCGAGATCCTTCGGGGAACGCAGACGGAGCACTTTGTAAAGGGCGTTGCGGATGACCGAGTAGCAGAGGCCGGCCGCTATGTCGTCGACACTGCGCCCTTCCTTCTGCGCCTGCTTCACCTTCGAATTCATGAACACGGTACAGCGGGAGCCGAGATCTACGGGATGCTTCGAGAAAAGCGCGGTCTGCACGAATTTTTCCATGCTCATGCCGAGGCTGGTGGCGAAGGTCTGCAGAAAGGCGCCGCATCCCGAGGAGCAGGCCTCGTTGAGGCGCACGTCAGCCACGGCTCCCTCGTCCACCTGCATGCACTTCATGTCCTGGCCGCCGATATCGATGACATAGGTGGTGTCGGGGTGCAGGGAGCAGGCTGCCTTGAGATGGGCAACAGTCTCCACCTCCGAGACCTGGGCCGCGAGGGCCGCGCGCGCAAGGTTCGCGCCGTAGCCTGTGGTGCCTACGCCGCGCAGGTGCGCGGTTCCGGGGATGCGGCCGAGCAGATCAATGAGGAAGGGCAGCAGGTTCTTCAGGGGATCGCCGTCGTTGCGGTTGTAGGATTTGGCAAGCACGCGGCCTGCGCTGTCAATGAGAACGCTCTTGACCGTTGTCGAGCCGAGGTCCACGCCGAGGTAGAGATCGCCTGAGGCTGAGGCCAGATCTGCTTCAGGAAGTCTGTCGAGTCCGTGGGAAGCGCGGAAAGAGGCGTACTCCTCCTCGTTTTTGAAAAGGCAGGGCAGGGAATTTTTGTTCTTCGCTTCGCCCCTGTACGCGGCAAGCCGCCCGATGAGCACGGAAACAGGGATGGATTCCTTTTCAGCGGATGCCGACAGGGCCGCGCCCTTGGCAACCATGAACTGACCGTCCGGGAAGGTGAGCGTCTGTTCAGGTGTAAGCTTCAGCGTTTCGGCGAAACGCCTGACAAGCTCGGGGAGAAAATGAAGAGGGCCGCCAAGGAAGGCGACATTGCCGCGTATGGGCTGGCCGCAGGCGAGACCGCTGATGGTCTGTTCGACCACCGCCTGCAGGACGGAGATGGCCAGATCTTCGCGTGAGACGCCCTCGTTGAGCAGCGAGACCATGTCAGTTTTGGCGAACACGCCGCAGCGCGAGGCGATGGGGTGTATGGCTTTGGCATGAGAGGCGAGAGTGTTGAGGCCTGACGTGTCAGTGTGAAGCAGCGTGGCCATCTGATCGATGAAGGCGCCCGTGCCGCCGGCACAGGCCTCGTTCATGCGCAGATCAATGCTGCGTCCGAAATAAAGAATCTTCGCGTCCTCGCCGCCGAGTTCAATGGCGACGTCTGTCTGGGGAGCCAGCTTGGAAATGCTGCGCGAGGAGGCGATGACTTCCTGAATGAACGTGAGGCCGAGGGCGCGGGGCAGGTCAAGGGCTGCCGAGCCGGTAACGGCGCCATGGACGGCGATGCCGGGGAAATGTTTTTCAAGGTCCTCGAGAATGGAGAGGAGCATCTCGCGCGTGGCCGCGCCGTGACGCTTGTAGCTGGAATAGAGCGTATTGCCTGCGGCATCCAGGAGCACAGCCTTGACTGTAATAGAGCCGACATCAATGCCCAGATAACGGTTATCCGACATAGTTTCCTCAATGCCCCGGAAAGAGCGGACTGCTCCGGCGCGGAAAAGGCCGCGGGATCTGTCCGTGGGGCAGGTGATCTCCGAGTCCGGACTGACAAAAACAGGGAGAATCCGGCTCTCCCATGCAGGTTATCAGAAAAGAACGATGGTCAATTCTTTATATATGTAAAGCAAGAGGGAAAACTGGGCAAGAGGGGGAAACGTGGCACACATGATAAGGTGTGCCGGGAAAGAGAGCTGAAAATGCAGGATTTTTCCGGCATTGAAAAAAAACGGCAGGGGTCGTAAGGAGCATATAACAGCCGCGGGATCGCGTAAGGGTTCCGGTTTTTCACGGGATTCAGCGGCATGCGTCTGTGTCAGACGCCGGCCGGGAAGATGTCTCAGGCCGGCGTATTCCAACAACCAGGGAAACAGGAGGCGGCATTCCCCCCTGCAGGCCGCAGGGTCTTGTGCCGGTTGTTTATGCAAAAGTATCTGGCTGAATTTTTTGGCACGTTCTGGCTTGTTCTTGGCGGTTGCGGTACAGCTATCTATGCCTGCGCCTTCCCCAATACGGGCGTGGGATTCGTGGGCGTCGCTCTGGCTTTCGGTCTGACTGTCCTGACCGGAGCGTATGCCTTTGGCCACATTTCCGGCGGCCATTTCAACCCGGCCGTCTCCGTGGGCCTCTGGCTCGGCGGCAGGTTCCCCGGCAGGGATCTCATTCCCTATGTCGTCTCCCAGTGTCTGGGCGCCATTCTGGCCGGCGGCGTGCTCTACGCCATTGCCACCGGCAAATCTGACTTCAGTCTGGCCGGCGGCTTTGCCTGCAACGGGTACGGTGAGCATTCCCCGGGGCAGTACAGCGCTGCAGCCTGCTTCCTCTGCGAAGTGGTGATGACCGCCATGTTCATTGTGGTCATCCTCGGATCTACTGACAAACGCGCGCCGGCCGGTTTTGGCCCCCTGGCCATCGGCCTCTGCCTCACCCTCATCCATCTCATCAGCATCCCGGTGACCAACACCTCGGTCAACCCCGCCCGCAGCCTCGGCGTGGCCCTCTTTGAAGGCGGCTGGGCCCTGGAGCAGCTGTGGATGTTCATTGTCGCTCCCGTTCTCGGCGCCATAGTCGGTGCCATCGTTTACCGCATCGTAGGCGGCGACGACTAACCGGTTTCTCCATCTCTGACTTCTGCCGGGCCGTCCGTGCCCGGCTTTTTTTATCTCTCACAAAAAAGAAGGGCCGCTGCCTTCCGGCAGCGGCCCCGACCCTGGGGAAGGAAGGATAAGTCCGTTTAGAAGGTGTAGGCGAAGATGAGCTGCGCCTTCCAGGCGTCCTGGGCGTCGTAGCCTTCGGTCCTGTTAGCCTTCTTCCACGTATCGTGGTCAATGAAGTTCACGATGTAGCCAAGTTCGAAGTTGATCTCGAAGTTTTCGTACATCTGGTAAGAGTTGACGAGGTTGAATTCGAGCAGTCCGTCATTGGTGGTCAGATAAAGCTCGGGATCGCCGGCGAAGGTGTCCCCATCGTAGGAGCCGCCGTTGCCGGATTCCCAGCTCCACGGATGAGCGGCGTACTTGGCCATGGTCGGGCTGTTGGTGCCGCCCCAGTAGGCGATGCGGAAGGTGTGCTTCAGGTCTTCGACAAAGCTCATGTCCGCGACCTGGAGGCCGATGCCCCAGGTGCCGGCGAGGGAAAGATTGCGGTCATAGAGGGAGCCGCCGGAAGACCAGGCCAGGTTGCCATCGCCCATGAAGGACGTGAAGTTTGTGCTCGGGGAGACGGAAGGCATACGCTCGGAGCCGTTCTTCGGGTTGTCGTCATCACCGGAAGCGTACCAGCCGAAGATGCCCGGGGTGCCCCAGTCCATCTTGTATTCGACGAGGGCTTTGGCGAGCCAGCCCTGGCGCTCGGTGCTGAAGCGGGTCTTGCCGCCGCCGTCGACACGTTCAATGGTGCCGCGGCCCTGGCTGCCGACATAGCCATAGTTGATGTCGAATTCGATGTTGAACGGATCCCAGAGGGTGAGCTTCACGGGAAGACCGGCCCAGAAAGCGGTGGTGTTGGCGTTACTGGTGCGTTCGAAGGATCCGTCGCCGTCACCGTGATTCCACCTGGAGTCCATGTAGTTGGAGGTCATGTAGGGAGTGATGTCGGTTTCGGCATCAGTCTCGCCGCGGAAGGCGTTCTGTCCGATGACGCCCAGCATGGCCCAGGGGGTGATTTCAATACCGTCGAAGGTCAGGGGCAGGGTCAGGGCGAAGAGGTCGACGTTGTCAAGGTAGGACTTTTTGTTGTTGCCGCTGTAGTCGCCATCCTGGACATCGTAGTTGTCATTGAGGGGGCGGGCCCACATACCGGTGAGGCCGACATTCTCATTGAACTGCATGTGGAAGGTGACACCGGCCGCGTCATCGTCGAGAACGGCGGAGCCGCCGGCGACGTTGGGCAGGGCCAGGGCCTGGATGCCCATGCGGAAGGAAAGGGTGGTATCGGGAACCATCCAGTCGATGTAGGCGTTCTTCACCTCGACCGCGACGCCGTCAGCGCCCATGGCGCCGCCGGAGCCCTTGCCGTACGTGCCGCCGCTGCCCCAGGTCTGGTCACCGATTTCAAAGAACACTGTGCCGGAGAGGGATTCGGACGCGACAGCGTCCAGCTGAAGGCGCACGCGCTGGGAAGCAGTGAAGCGGTCGCTGCTGTCAGCCTTCTTTTTTCCGTTTTCAGCGGTGCGGGTCTTGTCAACGAAGTTGCCCTGTCCGCCGGCGAAACCGACCAGCCATTCGCCCTGCGCCTTGAAATCGATGGCGCTGGCAGAGGAGGCTGCGCTGAAGACAAGACCGGCAGCCAGGAGAAGAGTCAGACATTTTTTCATGAAAAGTACCTCATGCGGGCCCGGACCGAACGGATGCCCGCGTTTTTTTCGGAAGACGCTTCGGGAACGCCTCATTCCGAGCGTAGGCTCAGGGAAAGGAAAAGTCTATGAAAATATGAAAAAAATATATTTTTTCACACTATCCATATACTAACTTAAATTTTATAGCATGAATAACAACCAGCTTCGGAGGTGCCTTTGTCCATGCAGGCTGAAATTCACAAGAGACCCGGCGCTTCGGGATGCGCCGCTGAAAAGGCGTTCACCGTGTTGTCCTCCTTGATTGAATGCAAATAGAATTTGAAATTCTATTTCAATAATGTCAAGTTTTTTTTACCAGGAATATTGAAAGGAGGAACAAAGGGTTGCAGAGACAGAAAAAGGCCGCGGCCCGGAAGGGCTGCGGCCTTAAGACCCGGAAGGGAAGGAAGAAGCGGATTAGAAGGTGTAGGCGAAGATCAGCTGGGCCTTCCAGGCATCCTGGTTGTCCATGCTTTCAGCCCTGTTGGCCTTCTTCCACGTGTCGTTGTCGATGAAGTTCACGACGTAGCCGAGTTCGAGGTTGATCTCGAAGTTCTCGTACATCTGGTAGGAGTTGACGAGGTTGAACTCGAGCAGGCCGTCATTGGTGGTCAGATAGAGCTCAGGCTCGGCGTTGGCGAAGCTGTCGTTGTAGCTTCCGCCCCAGCCGGACTCGTAGCTCCACGGATGGGCAGCGTACTTGGCCATGGTCGGGCTGTTGGTGCCGCCCCAGTAGGCCACGCGGAAGGTGTGCTTGAGGTCTTCGACGAAGCTCATGTTGGCAATCTGGAGGCCGATGCCCCAGGTGCCGGCGTAGTCGAGGTTGCGGTCATAGAGAGAGCCGCTGGAAGTCCAGCCCCAGTTGCCATCACCCATGAAGGAGGTGAGGTTGGTGCTCGGGGAGACGGCGGGCATACGCTCGGAGCCGTTCTTCGGGTTGTCGTCATCACCGGAAGCGTACCAGCCGAAGATGCCCGGGGTGCCCCAGTCCATCTTGTATTCGACGAGGGCTTTGGCGAGCCAGCCCTGACGTTCGGTGCTGAAGCGGGTCTTGCCGGCGCCGTCGGAGCGTTCGATGCTGCCGCGGCCCTGGCTGGCGACATAGCCGTAGTTAATATCAAATTCGATGTTGAAGGGATCCCAGAGGGTGAGCTTCACGGGGAGGCCGGCCCAGAAGGCGGTGGTGTTGGCGTTCTTGGTGCGCTCGAAGCTGTCACCGCTGTTCCACCTGTCGCTCATGTAGTTGGAGGTCATGTAAGGAGTGACATCCGTGGTGGCGTTATCGGCACCGGAGCGGAAGGCGTTCTGGCCGATGACACCAAGCATGGCCCAGGGGGTGACTTCAATGCCGTCGAAGGTCAGGGGCAGGGTCAGGGCAAAGAGGTCGATATTGTCGAGGTAGGACTTCTTGTTGTTGCCGCTGTAGTCGCCATCCTGAACATCGTAGTTGTCGTTGAGCGGACGGGCCCACATGCCGGTGAGGCCAACGTTTTCATTGAACTGCATATGGAAGGTGACGGCGGCGCCATCATCATCCAGCACAGCGGAACCACCGGCGGCATTGGGCAGGGTCAGGCCCTGGATGCCCATGCGGAAAGCCAGGGTGGTTTCCGGAACGGCCCAGTCGATATAGGCGCGCTTCACTTCCACAGCCACGCCGTCAGCGCCCATGGCACCGCCGGAGCCCTTGCCGTACGTGCCGCCGCTGCCCCAGGTCTGGTCGCCGATTTCAAAGTACACGGTGCCGGAAAGGGCTTCGGAAGCGACAGCGTCCAACTGCAGACGGATACGCTGGGCAGCGGAGAAGCGGTCGCTGCTGTCAGCCTTCTTCTTGCCGTCGGCCGTGGTGCGGGTCTTGTCAACGAAGTTGCCCTGACCGCCGGCGAAGCCGACGAGCCACTGGCCCTGAGCCTTGAAATCAATAGCACTGGCGCTGGAGGCCGCGCTGAACACGAGGCCGGCTGCGAGAAGGAGTGTCATAAATTTTTTCATGAGTGGTTCCCCTCTTATAAAAATTGCGTCATCCTTGTACGCGGTTCCAACGTATAGAAAAATTTCCGGTGTGGCAAGTAAAATGTCAAAAAATTTTGACTTTATTCCCGGGAGAACAAAAAAATCCCTGTATTTTCAGCAGGTCGGCATTGCAGAGGCACGATTCGTTTTTGTATTCAGAAATGGCCGGAATTCAATAAAAAATGAATTTTTTCAACCTATTGTGAAAGCAGGCCTTTGAAACATCTTTGTCTGTTCAGGAGACGGAATTGTATCAGCTGCTGGTTCAAAAAATTGTACCACAATGCAAATACGTACCGGTCAGGCGTAAGGGTACGGAAATGCATGCGTTTTTTGTGCGGCAAACCGTCCGCCAGGATATGGAAAACGCCGGAAGCGTCTGTGCGCTTCCGGCGTTTTCCTGATTCATCAGAGATATTCGGGATTGGCCGCGGCCTTGCCGCCGTCGGTCATGATTTCAACGTATTGTTCCAGATACCCGTCCACCGGAATGATGGCGAATTTCTTTCCGCACATGGGGCAGCGGATAACGGCAGGCTGCGTCGGGGCACCGACCGGTATCTTCTCCTGGCAGTGGGGGCATTCGTAATAAAAGACGAGAGTGAGCCCGCAGGGGGCCACGGGATCCGGCATTTTCGTCTTGGCCATGGCGCTAGCCCTTCCTTTCCGCGAGGCAGGAGCCGGTCATCTCGGCCGGAACGGGCATGCCCCAGAGAGAAAGGATGGTCACGGCTACGTCGCCGAGCTTGCCGTCCTTCAGGCTCCATCCCTTTTCGTCATCCACGAGGATGCAGGGAACGGGATTGGTCGTGTGCGCCGTATGCGGACGCCCGTCCTCAGAAAGCATCTTCTCGCAGTTGCCGTGGTCGGCGATGATGATCATGCGTCCGTTGCGGGCGCGTACGGCCGCTTCCATGCGTCCGACGCATTCGTCTACGGTTTCGCAGGCTGTGACAGCCGCGGGAATGACACCGGTATGGCCGACCATGTCGCCGTTAGCCAGGTTGCAGACCACGAGGTCATAAATGCCGCGGTTCCAGTTTTCCACGAATCTGTCCGTGACCGTGCGGGCGCTCATGGCCGGCGCAAGATCATAGGTTGGCACGTCGCGGGGCGAGGGAACAAGGATGCGGTCCTCGCCGTCAAAGGGCTTTTCCACGCCGCCGTTGAAGAAATAGGTCACGTGGGCGTACTTCTCCGTTTCCGCGAGGCGCAGCTGGCGAAGCCCCGCTCTGGAGACCACCTCGCCCAGAACCATGGGAATGTCCTGATCCGGGAAGGCCACGGGGATGGTCAGGGCCGCGTCGTAGGATGTCATGGAGGCGGCGCCGGCCAGTTTCGGGAGAGTGCCGCGGTCGAAGCCGCTGAAGTCCGGTGACGTGAGGGCCGAGACGATTTCGCGCATGCGGTCGGCCCGGAAATTGAAGAAGAAGACGCCGTCGCCGTCCTTCAGCCCGGGTTCTTCCTGGCTGACCCAGACGGGTTTGACGAACTCATCGGTGACGCCTTCCTTATAAGAATCGTCCAGAGCTCCGAGCGCGTCTGCCTTCCGGGGGCCTGAACCGTGGCAGAAGAGGTCGAAGGCCTGCTTCACGCGCTCCCAGCGCTTGTCGCGGTCCATGGCGTAGAAGCGGCCGTAGAGGGCAGCGATGTGGGCGTTTTTCAGGTCCTTCAGCGCGTCCTGGAGCTGGGTGATGTATTTTTTGCCGCTCGAGGGCGGCGTGTCGCGGCCGTCCATGAAACAATGGACCAGAATGGGGACGCCGGCACTGGCTGCAGCCCTGCACAGGGCGATAAGATGATGAATGTGGCTGTGTACGCCGCCGTCGGAAAGAAGGCCCGCGAAATGGAGCCTGCCGTGCGCCTTCAGGGTTTCCTGTACTACTTTCACGAAGACGGGGTTGGTTTCCAGCGTGCCGTCTTCCATGGCCATGTCGATACGCGTCATGTCCTGGTAGACGACACGGCCTGCGCCGATATTGAGGTGTCCGACTTCGGAGTTGCCCATATAGCCTTCGGGAAGGCCGACGGCGCGGCCCGAGGCCTTAAGCAGGGAATGAGGGCAGGTGGCTGTGAGTCGGTCCAGATTGGGAGTGCGGGCCAGGCTCGTGGCGTTGCCCGGTCCGGCAGGGGCTATGCCCCAGCCGTCCATAATCAGGAGAAGTGTGGGTTTCATTATTCTGCCTTTTCAGCCTTTGCCGCCATGGTGCGCAGTTCCTCGCGGGACGAGGGGACGCTCCAGAGGGCTTCCAGGTTGTACATCTCGCGCGTGGCTTCCTGGAAGATATTGACGACCACATCGTTGCAGTCCACGAGCAGCCACTGGCCGTTGGTATAACCGTCCATGCGGAGGTATTCGTACTTCTTTTCATGGCAGAGGGCGGAAATGCCGTCGGCGAGGCTCTGGGCGTGGCGCACGGAAGTCGCTGTGGCGATGACCAGGCCGTCAGTGAAGGAGCCGCGTCCGGAAAGATCAATGGTGGTGACGTTCTGGGCCTTGTGTTCTCGCAGGAAGCGGGCCATGTCGGCCATTTTTTCCGCGGTGGGGAGATCGGAATAGACTTTCTTCTTGGGAGTGATGCTGTTCATAGTCCCTCATTATATCTTTTTAATATGGATAAGCGTGTTTGGTACGGGCGTTCTTGACGATTGCCGGAGAAAGGGCAAGAATTACCGCCCAATGTACCTACCCAAATAAGCATGTATAATCAAGCAGGTAAGGAGCTGGTCATGCTTTACGATATCAAAATGGAAAGTATGCCCCGGGAAGAACTTAAAGCCCTGCAGCTGAAGAGGCTGCAGGACGTGGCGAACCGGGTGTACTACAATGTCCCCTTCTATCATAAGCGTTTCGACGAACTCGGCGTCAAACCCACGGATATCAGGAGTCTCGATGACATCCGCCGCCTGCCCTTTACCACCAAGCAGGATCTGCGCGACCGTTATCCCCTGGGCTTCATGGCCGTGCCGCGTGAAAACATCGCGCGCCTGCACGCTTCGAGCGGCACCACGGGCCAGGCTGTTGTGGGCTGCTACACGAAGCGCGACCTGAAGAACTGGGCGCGGATGGGCTGCCGCTGCCTCATGGCGAGCGGCGTCACCCCGCAGGATCTCGTGCACGTGGCGTACGGCTACGGCCTCTTCACCGGCGGCCTCGGACTGCACGACGCTGCCACCGAACTTGGCTGCACCGTCGTCCCCGCGTCCGGCGGTTCAACCCGCCGTCAGACCGTCCTCATCCGCGATCTCGGCGCCACGGTTCTGGCCTGCACGCCTTCCTACGCTCTCCATCTTTATGAAGTCGGCCTTGAGAACGGCATCGACTTCAAGAAGCTGCCCCTGCGCGTGGGCATTTTCGGCGGTGAGCCCTGGTCCAAGGCCATGCGTCAGGAAATGGAAGAAAATATGGGTATTGATACCCACAATATCTACGGCCTTTCCGAGATCATGGGACCCGGCGTGGCCATTGACTGCAGCGAACACAACGGCCTGCATCTCTGGGAAGATCACTTCATCGCCGAAATCGTGGATCCCGCCACTGGCGAGCCCGTGCCTGAAGGCGAGCTCGGAGAGCTCGTGCTGACCAACCTGACCAAGGAAGGCTCTCCGCTCATCCGCTACCGCACCCGCGACCTCACTTCCATTGACACCAGGCCCTGCAAGTGCGGCCGCACGCACGCACGCCTGCAGCGCTTTGCCGGCCGTTCCGATGATATGCTCATTATCCGCGGCGTGAACGTCTTCCCGCAGCAGATCGAGAACCTCATCCTGAAGACGGACGGCCTGTCTCCCAACTACCAGCTGGTGGTTGAGCGCGAGGGCTCCCTCGATACCATGGAAGTCCAGGTCGAAGTGAACGAGTCCATTTTCCATGACCAGATCGGCAAGCTCCAGGAAATCCAGGCCAAACTGAAGAGCCAGATTAAGGACTTCTTCGGAGTGACCACGAAGGTCCGCCTCATGGAGCCCCATTCCATTGAGCGTTCCAAGGGCAAGGCTACCCGCGTCATCGATAAACGCGATTTGAAGAATTCTTTGTAAAAAATAAAAAAGTGCTTGACGGAAAGGGCTCTCCGGCGTAGAGTCCCTTTTCGTTGAGCGGGAGTAACTCAGCGGTAGAGTGCAACCTTGCCATGGTTGACGTCGCGGGTTCAAATCCCGTCTCCCGCTCCAACAAAATGGCGGAATAGCCAAGTGGTAAGGCAGAGGTCTGCAAAACCTCTATGCTCCAGTTCAAATCTGGATTCCGCCTCCATCGCGTGAAAAACAGCATCAGCTGCTTTATATACGCGGGAGTAACTCAGTGGTAGAGTGCAACCTTGCCATGGTTGACGTCGCGGGTTCAAATCCCGTCTCCCGCTCCAAAATTTTTCGGCATCCCGTGCGGGAATAACTCAGTGGTAGAGTGCTAGCTTCCCAAGCTGGAGGCCGCGGGTTCAAATCCCGTTTCCCGCTCCATTTTTTTCAGTGAGCCTGCAGAGTTTTCTGCAGGCTCTTTTTTTTGTCTTCCGCTCTTCCCCCGGCCATGTGTGGGAAGCGGTTTGTGTGCATGCGTCCGCTGCGTCCGGTGCGGCGCATGGCACCGGAAGTGCCTGCAGCGGGACTCAGAGGATACGGAGGAGGCTGGAAAGGAACGCTCCCCGGATCGCGGGGAGGCTGCCGGCAGCATGGTATGCCCCGGTCCGCTCCGTGACGCCCCTGATTTTTTTTCAGCTGAGCCGGGATTCCCGCTCCGTTTCCGCTGTCTTCAGTCTGATGAGGCAGCGGTCTGCAGAGCCGGGAAATGTCTGTGGCCTGGACGCCAAAAAGCCGGCCGCGGGAGAGCAGCCGGCTTCCGAAAGGAAGAGGAGACGGGACGTTCTGCCTTACATCTTTTTCTGAAGGCGGTCGCGGACGAAGATCGCGATCATATTCATGCCCAGGACGAGGAAGATGAGCACGATGGCGGTGCCGTACTGCAGCGGGCGGGTCTTGTCGATTTCCGTGCCGGCTGTGCAGAGCACGTAGATGTGATAGGGCAGGGCCATGACGGGATCAAAGATGGAAGACGGCGTTTTCGGCGTGAAGTAGACGGCCGCCGTGAACATGATGGCCACAGTCTCGCCGGCTGCCCTGGCGACGCCGAGGATGGCGCCGGTGAGCATGCCGGGAAGGGCGCAGGGGAGCGCTACCCTGGCGATGGTCTGGGACTGCGTGGCGCCGAGGGCGAGGGAGGCCTCCCTGTAGGTGTCAGGCACGTTCCTGAGGGCTTCTTCGGATGTGCTGATAATGACGGGCAGTGTAAGCAGGGCGAGCGTCAGCACGCCGGACAGGATGCTTACGCCCATGCCGAGGAAGGTGACGAAGAAGGACAGGCCGAAGAGGCCGAAAACAACGGAAGGCACACCGGCCAGGTTGTTGACGCCAAGGCGGACGATATCGGCGAAGCGCGTGTTCCCGGCGTATTCATGGAGATAGATGGCCGAGGCCACGCCCAGAGGGAAGGCGATGATGAGCGAGCCGAGAGAAAGTATGGCCGTTCCGATGATGCAGGGGAAAATACCGCCTTCAGTCATCATGTTCTTCGGAGGCTCCGTGAGGAAGCTCCAGGAGATGACGGGCAGGCCTTCGATGGCGAGATAGGCGCAGACACCGGCCAGGGCGAGAACGTTGATGGCGGCAATGACTTTCAGAAAGAGAATCATGCACATTTCTGTGCGGCGCCGGCCTTCAGCAGATGGCAGGTTGAGGGGCTGGGCGGCGGAAGAAGAAAGATTTTCCATGGGGTCTCCTCCGTCCTACAGGCTTGAGGTGCCGGCCTGGCGGTGCTTTTTGGCGATGTAGTCGGCGATAAGGTTGAAAGCCAGGGTCATGAAGAAAAGCACGATGCCGATGGCAAAGAGCGCGCGGTAATGGTCGGATCCGAAGGGAGCCTCTGCCATTTCGGCTGCGATGGACGCGGGCATGGGCCTCACGGGATCAAGCAGCGAGGTCGGAATGATTCCGCCGCCGCCGGCGCACATGAGCACAACCATGGTCTCGCCAATGGCACGGGACATGCCCAGCATGACGCTGGTGCCGATACCGGAAAAGGCGGCAGGGATAACCACGCGGGTTATGGTCTGCCAGCGGGTCGCCCCGAGGGCCAGAGATCCTTCTCTCAGCGAGAGGGGCACGGCGTGCAGGGCGTCCTCGGAAATGGAGCAGATAGTGGGAACTGTCATAAAGGTGAGCACGATGGACGCGTTCAGCAGGTTGAGGCCAGAATCAGCGCCAAAGGCCGTCTGAATGAACGGCGCGAGGACAACCATGCCAAGGAAACCGAGGACGACGGAAGGCAGGGCAGCGAGAAGCTCAATGAAAGGCTTGATGAAGCGGCGGGTGGTGGGATGCGCCACTTCAGTGAGGTAAACGGCCGTGAAGACGCCAAGGGGAATGGCAAAAAGCGAAGAAAGGGCCGTCACGGCCAGGGAACCGGCGAGCAGGGGAAGAATGCCGAACTGACCGGGATCCTCCGTCGGATACCACAGCATGCCGGTAAGGAAGTCCCAGACGGAATAGTGCGTGAACAGGGGAAATCCCTCTATAAAAAGGAAGAGGACTATCCCGAGTAGAGCCAGCAGTGAGATGATGGCCGTGACGCCCATCGTATTTCTGATGACTTTTTCTTTAAGCGCGGAATGGTGCATCTGTTTGCTCCGGGTTCCTGGGAAATATGAAACCGTCCAGCCGGGTTTTCCGGCTGGACGGTGCTGTTTCAGGCGAAGCGCTTACTTGCCGAGCGGAATGTAGCCGACTTCAGCCACGTTCTTCTGACCTTTGGTAGGATCCAGAAGGTAGGTGACGAGAGCCTTGGCATCACCCTGGGGCTCGCCGTTGGTGAAGATGTAGAGCTCACGGCTGATAGGCCAGGTCTTGGAGAGGGCGTTCTGGGCAGTGGGTTCCTTCTTGTCAACATGGAGACCCTTGACGGAGCTGTTCAGGTAGCCGAGGCCGATGTAGCCGATGGCGTTGGGGTTCTTGGCGACAGCCTGCACGACGGCGCCGTTGGAAGCCTGCATGAGAGCGGAGGGAGCAACGCGTTCCTTCTTCATGATGAGCTCGTTCCAGCATTCGAAGGTGCCGGAGGAGGAGTCACGGGACACAACGACAATCTTGCCGTCCTTGCCGCCGACTTCCTTCCAGTTCGTGATCTTGCCGGCGTAGATGTCCTTGAGCTGCTCGGAGGTGATTTCCTTGAGCGGGTTGCCAGGATTGACAACAGGCACGATGGCGTCAACGGCGATGGTGGTGCGGACAGGATTGATATTCTTCGCCTTGCAGGCTTCCTTTTCCTTGTCCTTCATGTCACGGGAGCTCATGGCAATGTTGCACTGGCCTTCCATGAGGGCCTTGATGCCGTTGCCGGAACCGCCGCCGGAAATGGAAAGCTGAATATCGGGATGGGAAGCCATGAAGGCTTCACCGGCTTTCTGCATGACAGGAAGAACTGTGGTGGAACCGTTGATGACCAGCTGGCCGGCCATGGCCGGGCTGGCGACAGCGAGGCTGAGAACGGTCGCGGCGAAAATCTTGCTAAGGGACATTGTGATCCTCCTAAAGGTTTCACAGTAAAATTCGGGAGCTCTGTCTGTCCCCGCGCTGTGAGCGGGAACCTTCTCCATCGCCTGCAAGATTCCACGGGAAATGTTACCGTTGTGTGACGGGGAAATGTTAACCTTGTTAAGATGTGCATGCGGCTCTTCCTTATTAACCGGAGGCTCCAGGGGGACATCTTTTCCCGGCTCTCATCCCCGAATCCGGAAGCAGAAGAGAAAACAGCGTTATTTTCCGGGCTTTCAGGGAACTGACGCCATTTTTCTTCACGTTCTTTTTTTGCGCGATTCGGTTGCATGATTTTTTCCGGTATCGCTTCCCTCCCTCTGTCCGGAGGAAAAATCTGTGCCCGGACAGGTCCTCCCTGAAAAGGGAAAAGGGGGACGTCACAGAATTGTAACATTCGGATCGTTGTATTGTGACCTCAGTTCCGTGTAGTACCGGAAATTGGAGTTGAACAATGTCGGAAGGCACCATTCTCGTAATTGAAGACGATGCGGACATCCGCAATCTGCTGCACTTCAACCTGGAAAAGGAAGGGTTTACCGCCATCGAAGCCGGCGATGGCGTGACCGGCCTTGCCATGGCCAGGGAACAGAAACCCTCTCTCGTGCTGCTTGACCTCATGCTGCCCGGCATGGATGGTTTTGAGGTCTGCCGCAGACTTGGCAGTTCACCGGACACCGCTGAGATACCGGTGCTCATGCTCACGGCCCGCGGCGAGGAAATGGATCGCGTTGTCGGTCTGTCCCTTGGCGCTGATGATTATGTGGTCAAGCCCTTCAGCGTGCGGGAGCTCATGCTCCGTGTCCGCGCCGTACTCCGCCGCCGGAAGCGTCCCGAAAACGGCCCGGTGGAACGGCACGGCATACGCCTCGATCCCGAGGCCCATAGGGTGATTTCAGAAGGAAAGGAAGTCGCCCTTACGGCTACGGAATTCCGCCTCCTGGAGGATCTCATGCGCCACGCCGGTGCTGTCCGCTCGAGAGAGCAGCTTCTGGACAATGTCTGGGGCTATACGTTCGAGGGGTACGCCAGAACCGTTGACACGCACATGCGCCGGCTCCGCTCCAAGCTCGGAGAATCCCAGAAATTTCTGGAAACGGTCCGGGGTGTCGGCTACCGTTTCAAGGATTAGTGCCCACGGAGGGCCTGCATGAAGTCGTTCCGAAGCAGGATCATCACCGCCGTCCTCACGGCGTCTTTTCTGTCCATCGCCATTACCGTGTTCTATGGCGTACGCACCATCGATCAGTCACAGCGTCTTGCCGTGCGCGACCGCCTCGTGAGCGATGCGGCCATGGCCGCAGATTACTACGCGAAAACCGGAGGTGCGGCCAAAGATCTCTACACGCTGCTCTCCGGAAGAATGCATCTTAAGGGCGTGCGGCTCACCGTCATGGATCCCTCCGGCACCATTGTCTTTGACTCCGCGAAGCCGAAGGACGGCAGTTTCGATAATCATAAGGACAGGCCTGAAGTCATTGAGGCCATGAAGAGCGGATCCGGTTACTCGACCCGCGATTCGGCTTCCTTGGGACTCGAGCTCGCCTACGCCACTTCGGCCATCGAAGGGGGCGGCGTGCTCAGGCTGGCCGTGCCCATGGAAAATGTGCACAGGGCCATCCACGACCGCACGGAACTGCTCATCCAGGTCGGAATCTGGGCCGCTCTCATTTCCCTCGTCATCGCTTTTCTCGTGTCGCAGGCCCTGCGCCGCTCCTTCTCGCCCATGATCGACATTGTCGAGGCCATCGCGGCGGGCAGGTTCAACAGACGCATCCGCAAATATCCGGGCAAGGAGTTTGAGCCCCTGGCCCGTGCCGTCAACAGCATGGCCGAGGGCATTGAAGAGCAGGTGCACGCCTACGCCGATCAGACGGCCCAGCTTGAGGCCGTGCTCAACACCATGGAGGACGGCGTCCTGGTCCTTGGCCCCAGGGGCCATATCAGGCGCTGCAACCTCGCCCTCGAAAGGGCCTTCCCCGGCGTTGGCAACGCCCGCGGCCGCCAGTGCGTTGAGGTCATCCCGCATCCGGCCCTTCAGAAGACGGTGGACGAAATTCTGTCCTCTCCGTCTGACGGAACAGCCCGTACGGTGTCCCTGCATCTCGGCCTTACATCAGGCCAGGTCTTTTCCGTCCTGCTCTCAAGACCCGCCCAGCCGGATCCCCGCTTCGGCCTTGTGGCCGTGTTCCGTGACGTGACTGAGCTCATGCGTCTCGAGCAGGTGCGCCGCGATTTTGTGGCCAACGTGAGCCATGAGCTGAGGACGCCGCTCACCGCCATCAGCGGCTACGCCGAGACAATCATCGGCGTGGGCGATGTGGAGCAGTGCCACCGTTTCGCCGAGGTCATTCTGCGCAATGCCGACGGCCTCACCAATATGGTCAGGGATCTGCTTTCCCTGACCCGGCTTGAGAACAAGACCACCGTGGTGTCCATTGGCAGCACGTCTGCCCGCCAGGCTTTTGACGAGGCCTATTCCGTCTGCCGCAAGGCCTTTGAGGACAGAAAGGTCGAGGTAAAGTGCACCATCGGCGCCGACTGCGCCGTGAAGGCCAACAGCGCCTATCTCACCCAGGTCTTCCGCAATCTTCTGGAAAACGCCTCACGCTTCGCCGATGAGGGAAGCGTCGTGAACGCTTCCTGCCGTCTTTCCAACGGACAGGTTGTTTTCCGCATATCCGACAAGGGGCCGGTTATTCCGGCCAAGGATATTGAACGCATCTTTGAACGCTTCTACAGCGTGGACAGAAATCACGCTCAGGGGGCTACAGGCCTCGGCCTCGCCATATGCCGTCATATTCTCGACCGTTTACATGGCAGAATCTGGGCCGAAAGTCCCGACAGGGACAATCTCACGTCCTTCCTCTTCACCCTGCCTCCCGCTGACAGCGCGCCCGTGGAAGCCGGGGCGGAGCCCTCCGGCGCCGGTCAGAACGGAGACGCGGCCAGGAGCTGAGTGAACCGGCCCTCAGGGACGACACTTTTCTGAAAGGAACAATGTATGGAATACAGCATGACTGCCAATGACGTCTGTGTCTCCTACAGGGGAAAAGAGGCTCTGCATCACGTGAACCTCAATTTCCCGAAGGGCATGGTCACGGCCCTCATCGGCCCTTCCGGCTGCGGCAAATCCACTTTCCTCCGCAGTCTCAACCGCATGAACAACCTCATTCCCGGCTGTAAGGTAACGGGGCGCATCACCCTCGACGGCAAGGATGTGAACACGCCTGACACCGATGTGGTCGAGCTGCGCCGCCGCGTGGGCATGGTTTTCCAGAAGCCCAATCCGTTTCCCAAGTCCATTTACGAAAACGTGGCCTACGGGCTGCGCGTCAACGGTGTGAAGGACGAAGGACTCATCGCGGGCAGGGTCGAGCAGGCTCTGAAGCGCGCCGCCATTTTTGACGAGGTCAAGGACAGGCTTTCCGAATCCGCCCTCGGCATGTCCGGCGGCCAGCAGCAGAGGCTGTGCATTGCCAGAGCCCTTGCCGTTGAGCCCGATGTCCTGCTCATGGACGAACCCGCCAGCGCTCTCGACCCCATAGCCACCCAGAAAATCGAGGAGAGTATACGCGAGCTGAGCGGGGATCTCACCATCATCATCGTGACGCACAACATGCAGCAGGCCGCCCGTGTTTCCGACTTCACCGCGTTCTTCTATATGGGCAGCCTCATTGAGACTGACAGGACGGACACCATATTTACGAGGCCCAGCAACAAGCAGACAGAAGACTACATCACAGGCAGGTTTGGTTAGCATGTCAGAACAGGAAAATTTCATTCACCAGATGATTGTGTCCTTACGGACGCAGCTTCTCGTTATGGGAGCTTCTACGGAAATTGCCGTGGACAACATGCGCAACGCTATCATGAAGATGGACGCGCCTACGGCCCAGGCGGTCATCGACGGCGATGACGCCATCGATCTTCTGGAAAATCAGATTGATTCCTCTTCCCTGAGTATCCTCGCCCGCACCCAGCCCGTGGCCGGGGATCTCCGCTTTGTGGTCGCGACGCTGCGCATTGTGGTGGATATGGGGCGCATCGGCGATGAGGCGTCCACGGTATGCGGGCATATCATTCTCATGAAGGGAACGAGCGCGTCTGAGCTCCTCGATCTTCTGCAGGATCATCTCGACAACGGTCTCCAGGCCTTCCGCAAGTCTCTGCGCATCCTGCGTGAGGGCGATGCCGAAGGGGCGCTGGAGATGCATCAGAGCTATGATGACGCCGAGCAGAGTGAGGTGGCCATTATCCAGAAACTCATCGAGCGCGTCCACAATCCGGGCTCCGGAGCGCCGCTCGATACCGTTTTCGTCATGCACATGATCCTCATCGTGCACTCCATCACCCGCATCTGGCGCCGCTCTGTTAATATCGCGGGGCACTGCTATTTTGCCTACAGGGGCGATTCCCTCAAGCACGTGGCGCCCCATGAGCACAAGGAAATCATGCATTTTTGATTTGCTGCATGAGCGCAGACAAGAAAGCAGTCCCTTCCACCTGGAAAGGACTGCTTTCTTTGTTACTATGGGTTAGAAAAAACTAGATAAGCTGCTGCTTCCTGAGTTCGTTCACGAGGGCGTCCCTGTGCTCGCTGCTCAGTTTGTAGAGAGGCAGGCGCATTTCCTCGCTCATGCGGCCCATGATGCCAAGGGCGGTTTTGACCGGAATGGGGTTGCTCTCGATGAACATGGCCCTGTGCAGCGGAAAGAGGGTGTTGTGGATTTCAAGGGCCTTCTTCAGGTCACCGGCTTTGAACGCCTGCCACATGGAAGCCATGCGCTTGGGGGCGATGTTGGCCGTGACGGAGATAATGCCGCAGCCGCCCACGCTCCACAGGGGGAGGGCGGTGAAGTCATCGCCGGAGAGGACGGAGAAGCCTTCGGGGCAGCTCTGCACCACTTCGGAACCCTGCTTCATGCTGCCCGTGGCTTCCTTGATGCCCACGATGTTGGAGAAGTCGCGGGCCAGGCGGCCGATGGTCTCGGGAAGCATGTTGCAGCCGGTGCGGCCGGGCACGTTGTAGGGCACGATGGGCAGGTCAACAGCCTTCGCCACGGCGGCGTAATGCTGATAGAGTCCTTCCTGCGTGGGTTTGTTGTAATACGGAGTGATGAGCAGGGCGCCGTCTGCGCCGGCTTTTTTGGCAAATTCGGTGAGCTGAATGGCTTCGATGGTGTTGTTGGAGCCGGCGCCAGCGAGAACCTTGACGCGTCCTTTCACCTGATCGACGCAGATCTCGATGACCTGCCTGTGCTCTTCATGGGAAAGCGTGGCGGATTCGCCCGTGGTGCCGACGGGGACGAGACCGTTGACGCCTTCTTCAATCTGCCAGTCAATAAGCCTGCGGAAGGCCTCTTCATCGACCTTGCCATCCCTGAAAGGCGTGACGATGGCGGTCATAACTCCGGAAAACAGCATAAAATATCTCCTTTGCCTCTGAAAACGTGCATCGGTTTTCTGCGATGCGGCGCGGGTGAGCCGGCGGCGGCAAAAACGCCGCTGACATAAATAAATTCTCTAACACAGAGCAATGAAAACGCAAGCGGGTAACCGGAATGTTCAGTCTTCCGCAGACGGGCTTCCGCATTCCTCCTCGGTGAGGAACGGCGTGCCGGCGCCTGAAAGAATATTTTTTTTCTGCCTGAGCAGGTTTTCGGCGATGGCCGTGATGTCCTTTGACGCGGGGCTTTCAGGGGAGGCCTCCAGCAGGGGTATCTGCTCCATGACGGCTGCGGGGAGACCGGGATCCTGGCGCACGGCTCCGAGAAAACCGGGCGTGAAGCCAAGGAAGTGTCCGCAGGCGCCTTCGAGCCGTTCCCGCGTGAAGTCCGTTTCCTCTGGATCCATGACATTATTCACCACGTAGGAAAAGGCTCTCGTGCCGAGCGACCTGTGCATGACCTTGATGAGGGCATAGCTGTCCGTGAGGGCTGTGGGTTCCGGCGTGGTGACCACTACCCTGAGGCGCGAGAGGCGGGCGAGTTCAATGACATTGCCGCCTATGCCGGCGCCGAGATCAAGAAGGACAAAACCGTAGCCGGAGAGACAGGGGGTGAGGCTGTCAGCGAGAGCCCGGGCCGAGGCCCTGGACAAGCAGATGAGATCCTCCGCTCCGGAGGCTGCGGGGAGCAGGCCGAGTCCCGGCCTCACCTCGGTGATGGCGTCCTCCGGGGCGAGATCGCCAGTGAGCACGTCCTGCAGGCTGTGCGCCGGGGTGACGCCAAGGAGGACGTCGATATTGGCCAGCCCGAGATCGCCGTCAATGACGAGGACGCGCTCGCCCAGACGGGTCAGGGCCAGGGCGGTGTTCAGCGTGATGTTGGTCTTGCCGACGCCCCCCTTGCCGCTCATGACGGCCAGAGTCACTGTTTTCTGCATTTCGTGCCTCTCATGGCAGCGCGGCCTGCCGCCCCGCCGAAGAGAAAGAGTTTTTCCTCGGCCCGCACGATGGCGCAGGCTGAGGGGGCCGGGGAGAGATCCGCGGACGCAATCCGGTGGACGAGTCCGTCGTCGGGCAGGTTTTTCAGGGCCCCGAGGAGGCGTTTCAGGAGCGTGCCGCCCGCAGGCCGTGCGCCGGGAACGCCGCCCGGAACGACGCAGGCGGCCAGCGTTCCGGCCAGTCCTGCTGTGCCCATGTCCTCGCGCAGGGTCCGCGCGAGCCCCAGGCATTCCGTGGATTCCATGTCCGGAAGGAAGAGGACGCTCACGTTCTCCGACAGGGAAAAGGAGCCGTCGCAGGGAGCGGAAGACCGCGCCAGCAGGCGGCTGAGCCTTTCGCCCTGCGGCTTCCGGCTCCGGATCAGGATAACGCCGAGGCAGTGTCCTGTGCGGCCGAGACGGCAGGCTTCGGCGCCGATCCTTCTCTCGGCCTCTTTCCGGCCGCTCTCCCTGTCCATGCTGTCAGTCATGGGAGCCTACTTCTCGCCGATTCTGTGCAGTTTCTCGAATCTGTACAGAAGGTAGGCGTGCGCGAACTTGTCGATGTCGCCGTCCAGGACGCCGGCGCAGTCCGTGGACTCGCATCCCGTGCGGTGGTCCTTGATGAGCTGGAAAGGCTGCAGCGTGTAGGTGCGGATCTGGCTGCCGAAGGCGATGGCGTTCTTGCTGTCGTAGGCAGCCTGACGCTCGGCATCACGCTTCTCTATCTCAAGGTTGTAAAGACGGGCCTTCAGGATGCGCATGGCCATGTCCTTGTTGTGGTGCTGGCTGCGCTCGTTCTGGCACTGGGCAGTTATGCCCGTGGGCAGGTGGGTGATGCGCACGGCGCTGGTGGTCGTGTTGACGCCCTGCCCGCCGGGGCCGGAGGCGTGGAAGGTGTCGATGCGCAGATCGGATTCCTTGATGTCGAGCTTGATTTCGCTGCCCACGTCGGGAATCACGTCCACGGAGGCGAACGAGGTGTGCCGCCTGCCCGAGGAGTCAAAGGGGGAAATGCGGATGAGCCTGTGAATACCGCGTTCGCTCCTCAGAAGTCCGAAGGCGTAGGAGCCGATGATGCGCAGGGTGACGCGTTTGACACCGGCTTCCTCGCCGGCGAGGTAATCCATCTCCTCCACACTGAAACTGTGCCTTGCGGCCCAGCGGGTATACATGCGCAGGAGCATCTCGGCCCAGTCCTGGGCCTCGGTGCCGCCGGCGCCGGGATGGATTTCGAGGATGGCGTTCTGGGAATCCTCCTCATCGCCGAGCAGGGTGACAAGTTCCGTGTCATCGAGGTTTTTCTCGAGCACATTGCACTGCTCTTCGAGGGAGGCGGTAAGTTCGGGCAGATCTTCCTCGCCGGCCTCGCCGATCATCTCGATGAGAGCGTTCATGTCATCGTGGCTGCCCTGCAGGGTGTGATAGCGCTCGAGATTGTTCTCGATGCGGGATTTTTCCTGAAGCAGGGGAGTCAGGGCATCGGGATTGTCCCAGGCCCCGGGTTTGGAGATTTCCTTCTCTATTTCGCCAAGGCGCGCTTTGTCCCTGTCCGCGTCAAAGACGCCCCCAGAGGGTCGTGAAACGGTCGTTCAGGGCCTGGCAGCGCGGGCGCAGTTCATTTAACTGAAGCATATTTTCTGTTCATCCTGATTTGCCGCCAGAAAAGGACTGCCATCAGAAGGAGGCAGAGCGGCGGGATAAAGGGGGATAATCTGTGATAGACGCTGGGCTTCGTGATGGTCGCGGCCCGGGCCCAGAGGGCATCGGCCGTGAACTGGGGGCCCCTGAAGACGATGCGTCCCAGGGGGTCGACGACGCAGGAGATGCCCGTGTTCGTGCCGCGCACGAGCCAGCGGTTCTGTTCAAGGGCGCGCAGGGCGGTGAGGTACATGTGCTGGCGGGGAGCCGGCGTGTCGCCAAACCAGCCGTCGTTGCTGATGTCGACAAGGACGTTGGCGCCTTCGGCGGTCCGGGCCTGGGCGAGCCACGGGAAGATGCCTTCGTAGCAGATGAGGGTGCCGATGGCCAGATTGTCCGTCCTGAGCGGCCCGCTTCCATTTCCTGCCGTGTAGGCGCCCACGTCCTGAAGAAGCCCGGAGAGGAGATCCCACTGCAGGATAGTGGGGACGTACTCGCCGAACGGCACCAGGTGCTCCTTGTCGTAGGAGCCGCCATAGACGCCGTTCTTCAGGATGAGCAGGGCCCTGTTGTAGACGCGCTCGCCCTGGATACCCGCGGGCACAACGCCGATTTCGCCGGTGAGGAGCGGCATGCCGCTTTTTTCGGCAAAGCCGCGGATGCCGTCCGCGTACGGGGATTTTTCGAGATCAAAAGGCATGGCCGTCTCGGGCCAGATGATGAGCCCTTTTGCTTTCTCTTCAGATGAAATCCGGGTTCCGGCTTTTTCGATGGCCGTTCTGCTGAGGCCGATATAGGTGTCGGCCGTTGCTTTGCGGAAGGCCTCGTTCCATTTCTGGTTCTGATCGATATTGCCCTCGGTCATGAGCACGGGGAAGGTGTTTTCTCCCGCCGGCCTGTCTGTGGCCGGCGTCTGCAGGACGGAAAAGACGCCGAAGCCGGTGAGGCAGGCGAAGATGAAAAGCCCGGGCAGAAGCGTGCGCGCCCCGCCGCCGCGGAAGGAGGCTGCGGAAAGAAGGATGCCCGCGGTCCACAGACCGCCGGTGAGACCGGCGCCCACGAGGCAGGCGGGCTGGACAAGGACGGGCCATACGGCCAGGGCTCCGGAAAGGGGAAGCCAGGGGAAGCCGATCCCGCAGGCGTAGGCGTATTCCAGGAGGAACCAGGCGAGGCCCAGGGCGCAGGAAGAGGATATGCTCTCCTCTTTCCAGAAGAAGTGGGAGAGGAGGCAGAAGAGGCCGCACTGCGTGGCGAGGAGCGCGGCCACGAGAAAGGCGAGGACGGAGGAGAGGGGCAGGGAGAGGCCCCCCACCACGGACATGGGGAGGGCGAGCCAGTAGAGCGCAGCCGCGTGGCCGATGGTTCCCGCGAGGAAACCGAGGAGCAGGGCCTTCGCGCCGCTCCTGCAGAGTTTCCCGAGAAGGGCCAGACCGAGCGGGCAGAGCAGAACCAGCGGCGGGCAGACCAGAACATCGTTCGGGAAGCCGAGCCACAGGCCCAGGGGAACAAAAAGGGCGGAAAGGATGACGGCCGCCTTCCTGGCCGCGCTTCCCTCCGGGGAGGGCAGTGCTGTCATGCTTTTGCTTTCTCTGGGGCGTCAGCGGATTTCATGCGCAGACGTTTGATGTGTTTCTTGTCCGCGTCGAGCACGGTGAACTTCCATCCCGCGACGTCAAAGGTCTCGCCCGCTGTGGGCACGTGGCCGGCCTCGGTGCAGAGATACCCGCCTATGGTGTCCACGTCCTCGGAGTCGATGTTAACGCCGAGTTCCTTGAGTTCCTCGAGATAGGCGCGGCCCGAGAGCTCGTATTCGTTATTGCCGAGGTCGCGGATGTCCTCCTCGGCCGGCTTGTCGTGCTCATCCTCGATGTCGCCGACGATTTCCTCGAGCACGTCCTCGATGGTGATAAGGCCGCTCGTGCCGCCGTACTCATCGAGAGCTATGGCGATGTGCTGCTTGCGGGAGCGGAATTCCTGCAGGAGCGTTCTGATGGTTTTCGTCTCGGGAACGAAGAAAGGCTCCCGCATGATAGAGGAGACGGGAGACGCCTGGTGGTCCGGATCGATGAGGCAGCTTAAAAGATCCTTTGCGTGGACAATTCCCACGATATTGTCGCGGGTGTCCTTGTATACGGGAATGCGGGAATGCCCCGAGGCCACGACCTTGGCGGCCACGTCCCTGAGGGACAGATCCTGTGACACGCAGTCGATGTCCGTGCGCGGGGTCATGGTGTCAAACACCTTCAGATCGTTGAAGCGCAGGATGCCCAGGAGCATCGATTCCTCTTCAGGCTCGACCTCGCCGTCCTCGCGGGCATCAATGATAGCCTGTTCCAGGCTCTCATCGTCCTCGCGTCCGAAAAAGCGGCCAAGTCTCGCCCAGATACTGTTGTGTCCTTCGCTGCCGTCGTCCAAAACGCTCTCCTTGATGTTGAAAGAAAAAGGCGCGCCGCCGGCTGTGTGCGGCGCCCTGTGATTTTCTGTTTTTACCGTTTAACCGCGGACCTGGTCAACAGTCCCCGTTTTCCGCTGCGCCGCCCCTGCGCTTCCTTAAGCGCAGGAGCCCGAGTTTGTGCAGGTAAATCTCGAGGCAGTCAACGGCTGCGGGGGTCACGCCGGAAATGCGCCCGGCCTGGCCGAGGCTCGCGGGACGCACGCTGGTAAGCTTTTCCACGATTTCCGCGGAAAGGCCCGGGATCTTCGTGTAGTCGAGGCTGTCCGGCAGGCGCGTTTCCTCAAGCCTTAGCGTGCGCCTTACCATCTCGCGCTGTCTTGCCATGTACCCGGCGTACTTGACGTCCGACTGGATGGTGAGCCGGGTGAAGCTGTCAGCGGGGAGCTGGCCGGAGAGACCGGGATCGAGATTTTCAAGGTCATCAAGCTCCACGTCGGGGCGGCGCAGGGCCTCTGCCAGGGTTCTTCCGGCGAGGTCGCCCGCCGCGCCGTTTTCCCGGGAAGCGATATGGGTGGCTTCAAGATATTCCGTTCCCCTTCCGATAGCCTCGCGGCGCTTCAGGAAAGCTTCCCAGCGCGCGTCATCCACGAGGCCTAGCCTGCGGCCCTCCGGAGTGAGGCGCATGTCCGCGTTGTCCTCGCGCAGAAGCAGCCTGTGCTCTGCGCGGGAAGTGAACATGCGGTAGGGCTCCCTGGTGCCGCGGGTGACGAGATCATCGGCCAGGACGGCCATGTAGGCCTCATCCCTGCGGGGGCAGAATGGCGGCAGGCCGCGCAGGCTGCAGGATATGTTGAGGGCGGCCCACATGCCCTGCGCCGCGGCTTCCTCGTAGCCGGATGTTCCGTTGATCTGGCCGGCGAACCACAGATGGGGCACGGCCCTGGTCTCGAAGGTCTTTCTGAGCTGTGTGGGATCCGCGTAATCGTACTCAATGGCGTATCCGGGGCGCACCATGACGGCGTGCTCAAGGCCTTTGATAGCGTGGATCATGCGTTCCTGGATGTCGAGGGGAAGGCTCGTGGAAATGCCGTTGCAGTACACTTCCGGGCTGTCGAGGCCCTCGGGCTCCAGAAAGACGTGGTGCCTGTCGCGGTCTGGGAAGCGCGCCACCTTGTCCTCGATGGACGGGCAGTAGCGGGCGCCCGTTCCCTTGATGATGCCCGTGAAGAGGGGCGACCTGTCAAAGCCCTCGCGGATGATGGCGTGCGCCTCCGGGTTGGTCCAGGTGACATAGCAGTCGGTCTGGGGCATGGGCGGTTTCGGACCGAAGAAGCTGAACTGCGGCAGGGGATCGTCCGAACCCTGGCGGGCGAGTCCCGAAAAATCGATGCTGCGCCGCAGGAGGCGCGGTGTGGTGCCTGTCTTGAGGCGCCCGAGGGAAATGCCGAGGGAAGTGAGGCTCTGGCTCAGGCCAATGGCGGGAGCGTCGCCGAGACGGCCGGCCGGCATGCTGATGAGTCCGATGTGGATTTTGCCGTTGAGGAAGGTTCCCGTGGTCAGGAGCACGTTCCTCGCGGAAAATTCCATGCCCTGGCGCGTGAGCACGCCAGTGGCGCCTTTATCGTCCGTCCGCACGCCGGTCACCTGATCCTGCCAGATGAGCAGGTGCGGCAGGGAGAAGAGCGTCTTCTTGACGGCGCGCATGTAGGCCTCGCGGTCCATCTGGCCGCGGGTGGCGCGCACGGCCGGGCCCTTGCTCATATTGAGGACGCGGAACTGGATGCCTGCCGCGTCGGCCCACAGGCCCATGTGGCCTCCGAGGGCGTCTATTTCCCTCACCATGTGGCTCTTGGCGAGTCCGCCGATGGCGGGGTTGCAGGAAAGGTGGCCTATGCGGTCCACGTTGCCGGTGATGAGGAGTGTCTCGTGTCCGAGGCCGGCCAGGGCCGCGGCCGCTTCACAGCCGCCGTGCCCGCCGCCCACGACAATACAGTCAAATACCCTGTCCATGTCGTTTTACCGGGCCGCTTCCGCGTCGGCCGCCACGCGCAGGAAAACCTGGGCGTCACGGACGGTGGACTGGATGGAGGAATGTTCGTTGGGTTCGTGGCAGCATTCCAGGATGGTGCTCCAGACGACAGCGGGAATGCGTCTCGCGCGCAGAAGGGCGGCTACCGTGCCGCCGCCGATGCCCACGGGCTTCGGCTCAAGTCCGGTTTCCCTCAGGGCGCGGGAAAGCGCCATGGCGCAGGGGACATCCGGAGACGTCTCCGAGGCGGGGGTAAGCATGGCCTGTTCGATGTCCACCTTCACGCCGCGGCGGCCGCCGGCCACCCCGGCGCGTTCCCTGGCGCGCCTGATGACGTCGTCGGGGGAGAGCCCAGGCAGGAGGCGGCAGTCCATGAAGAAGACGTCCTTGCCCGGCAGAATGTTCACGCCGGCCACATTTTCGAGGTGCCTCGTGGGCACGAAGGTATTCTTCGGCGGATCAAAGAGCGGATTGGACTGGGAGAAATCTTTGGCGAGGCCTGTGAGGGCGAGAAGCACGTCCGCGGCCCCGACCAGGGCGTTGACACCCTTCTGGGGCGTGGAGGCGTGGCACTGTACGCCGCTCACCGTGACTTTCATCCAGAAAATGCTCTTTTCAGCCACCTCGATGAGGCTTCCGTCCGGGGAGCCGCCGTCAGGCACGATGTAAAGGTCGTTCTTCGGGAAAAGTTCGGGCCTCGTTCCGAGCATGTAGCCGAGCCCCTTGGTATTGCCGCATTCCTCGTCGCTCATGAAGACAAGCTTTACGGTGAGCTCCGGCGTGACGCCGGCCTCGGTGAGAGCCCGGGCCAGGAGGAGCATGCTGGTGAGCCCCTGCTGGTTGTCTTCGACGCCGCGGCCGTAAAGCATGTCGCCTTTTCTGGTTACCTTCCAGGGATCCGTATTCCAGAGAGCCGGATCGCCTTCGGGCACCACGTCCATGTGGGCGAAGAGCCAGAGGGAGCGGGAGGAGCGGCCCGGGATGGTGGCGATGAGATTCGGGCGTTTCCCGCCTGGGACGCGGCCGTCCGGCGCATCCACATGCTCGATGCCGGAAATACCCATGTCCCTGAGCCATTTTTCGATGAGTTCGGCTTTGGCTCCTTCCCCGTGTCCGCCGTTTTCGGGACCGACGGCGCGGCAGGCCGTCAGCGCAGTCTGGATTTCCGGCACGTCTTCGGCGTGCGCGGCGATACGCGTGAGAAGCGATTCACGTTCCTGGGCAGTCATTTCCTCTCCTCCATGGCGGCGAAAGCGCCGCGCCTGAGAAACAAGAAAAGGAGGCACGAGGCCTCCTTCGGAAAAAATTGCGGCATGCCGCCTCACAGGAGACGGACGGCCGGTCGGCTAATGACCCTTGGCAGCACGCTTGGAAGCCTTCAGAGGGTTGACCTTCTGGGCAGCAGCGGCTTCAACCTTGATGTGGGTGGCGAAGTTGCAGCGGCCGCCGCTCCACTTGCGGGAGGGGGTGGGGTAGCTGGAGCAGAACTTCTCGCCTTCGAATTCGCACACGTGGCCGCATCCCTCGCACTTGTCGACGATCGGGGAAACCACGAAACCATTCACCATGACGCCTTTGTCGGTCTTGGTGGCATTCTGTAAAACGCTCATTATTGTCCTCCAGGCGCCGGAGGCGCCAGTATTATAAAAATTAGGTAGGCAACTATATTCAAAGGGGATGCGTTGTCAAGAAGAACCTTTTACCACGCTTCGGAGCTTTGCTCAAGGCTTGCAAGTTTGGTTCCTACAGTGTAAACGTGACCGTTACGGTAAAAAATTTTTCCGTGTGGTGTCCGCTCCGTCCGCCGGTGCGGCTCCTCTATAATAAGGATATTTTTTTGGAGGTGCCTCTTGTCTTTTGTCACTGAAGCTTTTGCCATGGCCGGTCCCCAGGGGGCTGCCGGTGCCACTCCCAGCGGAACCGATATGCTTCTGCAGTTTCTTCCCCTCATCCTTATGTTTGTCATCTTCTGGTTTCTGCTCATCCGTCCGCAGCAGAAGCGCGCGAAGCTGCACAAGCAGATGCTTGCCGAGCTGAAGAAAGGCGACTACGTGATGACTTCCGCCGGTTTCCTCGGCCGTATCCTTGAGCTCACCGATGAGACCGTCCTTCTCGAATGTGGCACTGCCCAGCTGAGGATGAGCCGCGCGGCCATCGGCAGCGTGACGGACAAGGACGGAAAGGCTCTCCAAGCTGCGCCCAAGAAGTAGCAGCCCGACTTTCCGAACGGCGCTTTCCCTCGCTTCGGCAGGAAAAGCGTCATTTTTTTCTTTCCTGGAGTTATCATGTCTGGATTGAGATGGCGTTATATAGTCATTTTCCTGGCTTTGGTCCTGACGCTGGCCTACTCCCTGCCTAACGTGGCCGGGCCCTCCCTGCAGAAGTTCCTGCCCAACAGCAAAGTGAATCTCGGCCTGGATCTGCGCGGCGGCATTCACCTCACCCTCGGCGTTGATGTGGACAAGGCCGTGACCAATTCCCTGGCCCTGACCGGTCAGGATCTGCGCCGTGAGGCCATGGATCGCAAGATCGTGGTGCTGCGGCCCCATGTGGTGGGCGGTTCCTCCCTGGAATTCATCCTGCCCCGTGCCGATGACGAGTCCGCGTTCACGGAATTTGCGGCAAAGCGGTTCCCCCAGCTTTCCCTGGGACAGCCCGTGAAGGGTGACGCAGGTCAGCTCAGGTATGTCGCCCATTTCACGGATCAGGAAGTCAAGCGCCTCGAAACCCTGACCATGGATCAGGCCCTGCGCACCATCCGCAACCGTATTGATCAGTTCGGCGTCGCCGAGCCTGATATCCGCAAGCAGTCCGACAACCGCATTCAGGTGCAGCTGCCCGGCATTTCCGATCCCCGTCACGCCGTCAAGATTCTCGGCCAGACCGCCCATCTCGAATTTCACATGGTGCGCGATGACGTGGACGCCACCAAGGCTGTCATGCCCGCGGGCGTCATTGCCCTGCCCCTCCTCGAGAAGTCCCACGGACAGCTCGAAAAGGAAGCCGGCATGATCGCCGTGGACAAGGACGCCGTCCTTACCGGCGAAGACGTCTCCGATGCCAGACCGGCCTTCGACAATCTCAACCAGTCCTACGTCTCCCTGACATTCAACAGCCGCGGCGCCGACGTCTTCGAACGTCTCACCGCAGAGAGCGTCGGCAAGCGCATGGCCATCGTGCTCGACGGCAAGGTTTACTCCGCTCCCGTCATCCGCGAACGCATCGGCGGCGGCCGCGCCAGCATTTCCGGCAACTTCACCACGGACGAGGCCAATGACCTCGCCATTGTGCTGCGCGCCGGCTCTCTTCCCGCTCCCGTCAATATCCTTGAGGAGCGCACGGTCGGCCCTTCCCTCGGTCAGGAATCTATTGACAGCGGCATTCATGCCGGTGTTCTCGGCGCCGTCCTGGTCATGGTCTTCATGGCCGTGTACTACGGCATGAGCGGCGTCATCGCCGACCTCATGCTCACCTTCACCGTGCTCATCATTCTGGCCGGCATGTCCGCTTTCGGCGCCACGCTGACCCTTCCCGGCATCGCCGGTATCGTCCTGACCATAGGCATGGCCGTTGACGCCAACGTGCTCATCTATGAACGAATACGCGAAGAGATGCGGGCCGGCATGACGCCGCTCGCCGCTGTCAGGGCCGGCTTCCAGCACGCAGCCGTGGCCATCACGGACTCCAACCTGACAACGATCATCACGGCTGTCATCCTGTACCAGTTCGGTACGGGACCGGTGCGTGGTTTCGCGGTCACCCTGACTATCGGCATCATCGGTTCCATGTTCACGGCCATCTTTGTGTCCCGTGCCATATTTGAGACCTGGGCCCGCAAATGCGGCCCCAAGGGGCTCAGCATCTAACCCGGCGATCGCGATAAACGGGAGTTACGCATGTCACTGCATTTTGTAAAAGACAACGTCAATATAGATTTCGTGGGCAAGCGCAAGCTGGGCTTCTGCCTTTCCGGCACGCTCATCCTGCTTGCCCTCCTGAGCATGTTTTTCGGCCGCGGCCTGAATCTCGGCATCGACTTCGCCGGCGGCGTCATTGCCCAGGTGCAGTTCCAGCAGGCTGTCGCGGACGAGACACTGAAGAAGGGACTTGACAAGTACGATCTGCCGGGCCTCTCCATTCAGAGTTACGGCGAGGACAGCAGAAATTATCTTCTCCGCTTCTCCTCCGGCACCAAGAACTCCGTTGAACTGCGTACGCAGATTGAGGATTCCCTGGCCAAAGCCTTCCCCGACAACAAAGCGTCCATCGAACGCCTCGAGGTTGTCGGTCCCAAGGTCGGCAAGGATCTCACGGAAAAAGGCCTGAGCGCGCTCTTCTACGCCATTCTGACCATCGCTGTGTATATCTCCGGCCGCTTCGAGCAGCGCTGGGTGGCCGGCGCCATCATGGCCGCCTGCCTCTGGGGCGGCACCTATATCCTGGGCGCCATCAGCACGCACTTCCTCGGAGGAGTCATCGGCACCGGTACTCTGGTCTGCTTCGCCCTGGCCGTGACGCTTCTCGTCTGCTTCCTGATGCGGCTCAACTTCGCCCTGGGCGCCATCGCCTGCCTCATCCATGACGTCATTATTTCCATGGGTGTTCTCTCGGTCATGGGCGTTGACGTCGATCTGAACGTCCTCGCTGCCATCCTCACCATTATCGGCTACTCCCTGAACGACACTATCATCGTGTATGACCGTCTGCGTGAGAACCTGCGCCTGCATCAGGACTGGGAGATCGGCCGGCTCATCAACCGGAGTATCAACCAGACCCTGGCCCGTACTGTGCTGACGTCCGGCACGACCCTCCTGGCCTGTCTGGCCCTCTTCATCTTCGGCGGCGGCGTCATCCACTCCTTCGCCCTGACCATGCTCTGCGGTGTTATCATCGGCACCTATTCCTCCATCTTCGTGGCTTCCCCCATCCTTATCGCCCTCGGCGACACGGCCTACTACGTGCGCGTCTACCAGAAGGTCGAATATGAGAAGCCCGGCGAGCACGGCATCGTTTAGCCGTCTCTTTACCCTGTTTCTCCTGCCCCGCCCGCGGTTCTCCGCCGGCGGGGCTTTTTTTGTTTCCCGGCATTGACGACAGAAATGTCATGCTTATTTTCTTGCTTGAAAATGAATGAAGCACGCCGGCTCGGGCAGTCCCCCGGGGGCCGCCCGTTATTGCGAGGTGCGTATGTCAGTATCCTATAAAGATTATTACAAACTGCTTGGCGTTGAGCGTGGCGCGGATGACGCGACCATAGCCAGGGCCTACAAGAAGCTTGCCAGAAAATACCATCCCGACCTCAATCCCGGCGACAAGTCGGCTGAGGAGAAATTCAAGGAAATCAACGAAGCCTATGAAGTCCTGAAGGACCCCAAGAAAAGGCAGCTCTATGACCAGCTCGGACCGAACTGGGAGCAGGGCCAGCAGTTCCAGGGCAATCCCTTCGGAGGCCAGGGCGGAACCCACTTCACCTTCAACGGCCAGAACATGGACGGATCGGGCTTTTCCGATTTCTTTGAGTCGCTTTTCGGCCGCGGCGGATTCGGAGGTTTCGGCGGCGCCGGCGGAGCGGGCGGCTATGAGGGCAACCCCTTCGGCGGCTCCTTCCGTCAGGCTCCGCGCAGGGGCCGCGATGTGGAGGCCGAGCTCGTCCTCACCCTTGAGGAGGTTCTGGCCGGCGGACCCAAAAAGGTTACCCTTAATGGTTCGTCAGGCGTCCGCAGCCTGAACGTGAATATTCCTTCGGGCATCCGTGAGGGCGCCAGGCTCCGTCTTGCGGGGCAGGGTGAACCCGGACCCGCGGGGGCAGGGGATCTTTTCCTGAAGATCCGTTATCTCCCCCATCCGTATTTCAAGGTCGACGGCGATAACCTGCAGTGCGATGTGGACGTTGCTCCCTGGGAGGCCGTTCTCGGGGGCAGGGTCCGTGTGCACACGCTTGAAGGCGACGTTGAACTCAATCTGCCCGCTGGCACGGGCTCGGGCAAGAAGCTCAGGCTCAGGGGCCGCGGCCTCGGGCCCGCCGGACACCGCGGCGATCTGTACGCCAGGGTCATGGTGAAGGTTCCCTCCTCACTGACTCCCGAAGAAAGGAGTCTGTGGGAACAGCTCGCTTCCAGGTCGTCATTCAAAGCCCGCTAACAGGTTCGCGGGGTGTAAGCCATGAGCAATATCAGTCGTCATCAAAATTCTCTGCCGGTCCTTTCCTCTCTCCTGGGAGAGGAAGAATTCCTGAGGCTGACCGGGCTTGAACCGGAACGCCTCGCGGATCTGCTCCAGCTGGACTGGCTCGATCATACAGATACGGAAAACGCCACCCTGTACAGAGGCAGGGACGTGTACCGCGTCCGCAAGCTGGAGCGCATCTGCTGCGATTTCGGGCTTCCCGTGGTCGGAGGAACCATCATCGTGGATCTTCTTGAACGCATTGAGGAGCTGGAGCAGCAGGTGAGAAGCCTGCAGGGCTTCGAGGAAAACTGATTTTTTGAAGGACAGGGTCTGACTGCCCATAGGGGGCAGGGCAGACCGGAGGAACTATGGACATCGAAAAATTTACCGACAAGGCGCGTGAGTCCATCGGCGAAGCGCAGAGCATTGCCGCGGGCATGGGCCATCAGGAAGTTGACACAGGCCACCTCGCGCTGGCCCTGGTCCGCCAGGACAAGGGTATTGTTCCCAATATCCTGCAGCGTATGGGCGTCCATGTGCAGGCTTTCGATGTTGCCCTGGAAGAGATGCTGCGCAAGCGGCCTTCCGTGTCCGGACCGGGCATGGATCCCAGCAAAATTATGATCACCCAGCGTCTCGCCCAGGTCATCAAGGAAGCCCAGGACGAGGCAAAGCGCATGCAGGACGAGTACGTCAGCGTTGACCATCTCTTCTGCGCGCTGACCAATGAGCCGTCTGATTCGCCTCTTGGCCGGGTGTTCGCCGAGTACAAAATCACCCGCGTGAACTTCGTGAAGGCCATGGAGGAACTGCGCGGCGGCTCCCATGTGACGAGTGCCAACCCCGAGGAGACCGTGGAGGCTCTCTCCAAGTATTCCCGGGATCTCATCAAGGACGCCAGGGACGGCAAGCTCGATCCGGTCATCGGCCGTGACGAGGAAATCCGCCGCGTGGTCCGCATTCTGTCACGCCGCACCAAGAACAACCCCGTCCTCATCGGTGAGGCCGGCGTTGGCAAGACAGCCATTGTGGAAGGCCTGGCTTTCCGTATTCTCAAGGGCGACGTACCCGAGAACCTCAAGGGACACAAGCTCTACGCTCTTGATATGGGTGCGCTCATCGCCGGCGCCAAGTACCGCGGTGAGTTCGAGGAACGTCTCAAGGCCGTTCTGAAGGAAGTCGAAAAGAGCGAGGGCAAGATCATCCTCTTCATCGACGAGCTGCACACCATTGTCGGCGCGGGCAAGACCGAAGGCTCCATGGACGCGGGCAACCTGCTGAAGCCCATGCTGGCCAGAGGCGAACTGCACTGCATTGGCGCGACAACCGTTGATGAGTACCGCAAGTACATAGAGAAGGATCCCGCCCTTGAGCGCCGGTTCCAGCCCGTCATGGTCGACGAACCGAGCATTGAGGACGCCATCTCCATCCTGCGCGGTCTGAAGGAACGCTTTGAAGTGCATCATGGTGTGCGTATCAGCGATTCCGCACTGGTCGAGGCTGTCGTGCTCTCCAGCCGCTACATTCCTGACCGTCAGCTTCCCGACAAGGCCATCGACCTTATCGACGAGGCCGGTGCCATGATCCGTACGGAGATTGACTCCCAGCCCACGGAACTCGATGAGGCGAACCGCAAGGTCATGCAGCTCGAAATCGAGCGTGAGGCCCTGCGCAAGGAAGACGATGATGCCTCCAAGGAGCGCCTCGGCAAGCTTGAAAACGAGCTGGCCGAACTGCGCACCAAGCAGGCCGCCCTGAAGACCCAGTGGGAGAAGGAGAAGGCCGATATCGACCGCGTCCGCTCCCTTAAGGCCGAAATCGAGCAGACCAACAACAGCATAGAGGAGGCCAAGCGCGCCGGCGACCTGAGCAGGGCGTCCGAGCTGACGTACTCCACGCTGCCTGGTCTGAAGAAGGAACTCGAGGACGCGACGCACGCCAAGGGTGAGGAAGAACACCTCCTGCGCGAGGAAGTTGGTCCTGACGATATCGCCGAGATTGTGGCCAAGTGGACCGGCATCCCAGTGACCCGCCTGCTTCAGTCCGAGCGCGACAAGCTGCTTAAGCTGGGCGACCAGCTGCACCGCCGTGTCGTGGGGCAGGACGAGGCAGTCAAGGCCGTGGCTGATGCCGTGCTGCGTGCCCGTGCCGGCCTTTCTGACCCGCACAGGCCTACCGGCTCCTTCCTCTTCCTCGGCCCCACCGGCGTGGGCAAGACCGAGCTTTCCAAGGCTCTGGCCGAAGCCCTCTTCGATACCGAGGACAACATCGTGCGGATCGATATGAGCGAGTACATGGAGAAGTTCTCCGTGTCCAGGCTCGTCGGTGCGCCGCCAGGATACGTGGGCTTTGAGGAAGGCGGCCAGCTCACCGAAGCCGTGCGCAGGAAGCCGTACTCGGTGGTGCTGCTCGATGAAATCGAGAAGGGCCATCCCGATGTGTTCAACATCCTCCTGCAGGTGCTGGATGACGGCCGTCTGACAGACAGCCAGGGACATACCGTGGACTTCCGCAATACGATCATCATTATGACGTCCAATATAGGGTCGAAGTACCTCCTGGACGGCATTGATGAGAACGGAAATCTGAAGCCCGGCGCAAAGGAAGAGGTGCTCACCGAACTGAAGAATCACTTCAGGCCTGAGTTCCTGAACCGTATTGACGAGACCGTGCTCTTCCTGCCGCTCAGACGTGACCAGATGTCGAAGATTGTGGAACTGCAGCTCGATCATCTGCGCGAGCGTCTGGCCGATCGCAAGATCACGCTGGATCTTACGCCCGAGGCCAGGAACTTCGTGGCTGACGAGGCCTACGATCCTGTCTACGGCGCACGTCCTCTCAAGAGGTACGTGCAGCATAACATCGAGACGCCTCTGGCCAGGCTCATCATCGCGGGCACCATCCGCGACGGTCAGCATGTGTCCGTGGGCGTGAAGAACGATGAGCTCGTGTTTGACGGCGAATAAGCCGGCCGGCATCATGAATGAGTAAATGAGGCGGTCCGTTTCCACGAAGGTGGAAGCGGACCGCCTTTTTGTTTTTCCGTCATATCCCGCGATCTTGCCCTGCCGCCACGGCCGGACTATTGTGACCGGGCGGCATGAATCCGTCAGGAAGCTCCTGCCGCCCTGATGTTCCGTGGCTGCTGCCAGGGACTTTTATACGAAGAAAACCGTTTCTCCGCCTGCCGCCTGGAAGGGGAGAGTAATCAAGGAGAGAAAAATGAGCACGAAAGCTGCTCTTGTCTTAGCCGCCGGAAAGGGAACCCGCATGCATTCCGGGCTCCCCAAGGTTCTTCAGAACGTTCTCGGCGAGCCCATGCTGCGATACGTCCTGGACGCCCTTACCCCTGATTTCGGCAGCGATGTCTGGATTGTCACCGGACACAAGGCCGAGATGGTCGAGGAAGCCGTCCCCGGCTGCCGCTTCATTCTTCAGAAGGAGCAGCTCGGCACGGGGCACGCCCTCGGACAGGCCCTTCCCGAACTGGCCAGGGCAGGTATGGACCGCATCCTCGTCATCAACGGCGACGCTCCGCTTGTGACGGCTGATCTCCTGCACGAATTCCTGTCAAAAGCCAGCGACTGCGATCTCGCCTTCGCCACCATCAGCCTTGATGATCCCGGCGCCTACGGCCGGGTTGTCCGCGTGGACGGGCATATCGAGGCCATCGTGGAAGCCAAGGATTACGACAAGACGAAGTACGGCGCCCCCACAGGCGAGGTGAACGCCGGCCTCTACTACTTCAGCCGCGCCCTGGCCGAGCGCCTCCTCCCCAAGGTGACCAACAAGAACAAGAGCGGCGAGTACTACATCACCGATCTCGTGGCCCTGGCTCTTGAGGAAGGAGACAGCGTGAAGGGTATCGTGTGCGGCAGCGATGAGAGCCTGCTCGGCGTCAACTCCCCTGCAGAGCTTTCGGGCGCTGAAGAGATTATGCGCACGCGCGTTGTGGAGCGCCTTATGAAGAGCGGCGTTATTCTGCATAATCCCCAGGCCGTGCGCATCAGTCCTCTCGTGCGCGTTGAGCCAGGCGTCGAGATCACCGGCCCCTGTGAAATCACCGGGCGTTCCATTCTCCATGCCGGCGCGTGCGTCGAGGGGTTCTGCGTCATCCGTGATACGGAAATCGAGGGCGGCGCGGTTATTCATCCCTTCTGCCACTTCGAGGGCGCCCATATTTCGGGCGGAGCGCTGGTCGGTCCTTATTCCCGCCTGCGCCCCGGTGCCGATCTCGGTCCCAACTCCCACGTGGGCAATTTCGTGGAGCTCAAGAAGACGCAGCTCGGCGAAGGCGCCAAAGCCAACCATCTGTCCTACCTCGGTGACGCCCATATCGGCGCGGGCACCAATATCGGGGCCGGCACCATCACCTGCAATTACGACGGCCGCAACAAGTTCCAGACGACCATAGGCGAGCACGCCTTTATCGGTTCGAACACCGCTCTGGTGGCCCCGGTGACCGTGGGAGCCGGGGCGCTCATCGGCGCGGGCTCCACCATCACCAAGGACATCCCGGAGGGTGAGCTCTCCATTGCCCGCGCCCGCCAGAAGAACCTCGGCAAGCGCCGCAAATAGGCGCTTCCGGAGCCTTCGGGAATCCCCTTCAGCCCTGACTTTGTGTTGCAATAAAGCGTGCCAGGTGATACAAGGAAGTCATGGACATTCTCGAACAGTTGGAAGCGGAAGTCAGTGAAATTCTGGCCCGCAACAGGGAGCTGCTTGCCGCTGCCAAGCAGGCGCGCGGCCTTCTCGCCGACAGTGAAGAGAAATGTTCAGCGTTGAAGGAAGAGAATCTTATGCTCCGTCAGTCCCTTGACCGCGAGAAATCTCTCCGGCAGGAAGCGGTTGCCCGCATTGACGCGCTCCTAAGCAAAATTCAGGCCCGCACAGGCGAAGAGTAGGATCTCATGAGTTCAGACAATAGTACCCTTGCCGTTCTTGGCGTTCAGATAGCCGTCAAATCCGGTGCCGATACGACCCGGATTAACGAAGCTATCGCCCTTGTCCAGAAGCGGTATGATGACCAGGTAACAAGGTCGCACGGGAGTCAGGGCAAAGACGCCCTGCTCACTTTCACGGCTCTGGAACTGGCCGATGAATTGCTGCAATTACAAAAAAATCAGGAGGCCGAACGCCAGCGCGTTCAGGATCTGCTGACTAAAATACAAGACGCGAAATAGATTTTTGCAAATCCCTGAGGAGTGCGTGATTCACGTCGCAGTGCCGACCGAACAAGCTTTAAAAAACGGGAGCTGGTGCTTGATCCCCATGTGCATGCCCGGCAATACGGGAAGCCTGACGGGTTCAAACTGGCGCCCACCCTGGGAAACCGGGTTCTCCACAGCAACTGGACACGGCTCCTTGGGGATTTGCATTTCTTTATAGTTCGTCAAACCTTGGCGCAATCCATCGTCCCGCCGGCTACTCCGCCGGTATGGTTTCTTCTGTGCTTTTGAAAGTCTGAACCCGCTTCGGCGGGCTTTTTTTTGTCCTTTCCGGCAGAAGAAGTCTGTCGGTGCTTTCCCGGAGCGAAAGCTCTGTCGTTTAATATAAAGTGAGGCCGTGGATGGATTGGTTGTTCGTTGTCTATATAGCTGCCGCGGCAGTTGTGGGACTCGCCATAGGCGTAATCCTGCACAAGGCCGTCGTCACCAAACGGCTTGGTGACGCGGACGGGCTGGCGCGGCGCATCGTCCTGGAGGCCAGAAAGGAAGCCCAGGCCCAGAAGAAGGAAATTATTCTTCAGGGCAAGGATGACCTCTTCAATCAGAAGAGGGAACAGGAAAACGAATTCAGAGAAAGAGAACGCGAACTCAAGGCCAGGGAACATAAGCTGGAAGATGTCAGCAGCCGCCTTGAGGAAAAAATAGAGAAGGCCACCGGCAAGGAACAGGAACTTCTTCTCCAGGAGAAGGAACTGTCCCGGAAGGAACGTCAGCTCACGGAAAACGAGGCGTTTCTGCAGAGCCGCATCGATGAGCAGGAAAAGAAGCTTGTCGAGATTGCAGGGATGACCGTCGATCAGGCCAAGGAAGCCCTTTTCGCCGATATCGAGGCAAAGACGCAGCACGAGGCTGCGAGGATGGCCCGTCAGATTGAATCCGACGCCAGGGATCAGGCCAACCGTAAGGCCAAGGAAATCATCTGCAATGCCATTCAGCGCTATGCCGGTGATTACGTGGGTGAGCAGACAGTGACAGCCGTGTCCCTGCCCTCAGAGGACATGAAAGGCCGTATCATCGGGCGTGAAGGCCGCAATATCCGCGCCCTTGAGGCTGCGACAGGCGTTGATCTCATCATCGATGATACGCCGGAAACCGTGATTCTGTCCGCCTACAGTTCGCTCCGCCGCGCCATCGCCAAGATGGCTCTGGAGCGTCTTATTCAGGACGGCCGCATCCATCCCGCGCGCATCGAGGACGTTGTCCAGAAATGCAAGCAGGAGATGGACGTCAAGGTGCGTGAAATCGGCGAGCAGGCGACCTTTGACGCCGGTGTGCACGGTATTCATCCCGAGCTCGTGCGCCTTCTCGGCCAGCTGCGCTACAGGACAAGCTTCACACAGAACGTCCTGCAGCATTCCCTTGAAGTCTCGGCGCTGTGCGGCATGATGGCTGCCGAGCTCGGACTCGACGAGCGCAAGGCCAAGCGCGCCGGCCTGCTGCATGATATCGGCAAGGCTGTTGACCACGAGGTCGAAGGCCCCCACGCCCTCATCGGCGCCGATATCGCCAAGAAGTACAACGAGAGCAAGGACATCGTGCATGCCATCGCGGCCCATCACGAGGACGTGCGCCCCGACACGGTACTGGCTGTCCTCGTGCAGGCTGCAGACAGCATCTCCGGCGCCCGCCCCGGCGCCAGGAAGGAGCTTCTCGAGAACTACGTCAAGCGTCTTGAGTCGCTCGAGGCCATTGCCATGAGCTTCGAGGGCGTTTCCAAGGCCTATGCCATTCAGGCCGGCCGCGAGATTCGTGTCATGGTGAATTCCGAGACCGTGGACGATGATATGACCTTCATTCTCTGTAAGAAGATCTCGGAAAAGATCAGGGAAGAGCTGACTTATCCCGGCCAGATCCGGGTGACTGTCATCCGCGAGCGCCGCGCTGTGGGATACGCCAAGTAACCACAGTCACATCTGATGTGTCAGGGCCCCGCGAGGAGAATATCCCCGCGGGACCCTTTTTGTCTGTGCAGGAATCCGCCCGGGGAAACCGTAGGGCACGGAGAAGGCTGTCCAGGGACAGAATTCCCTGAGAGGCTGTGTGCCTTTCAGGCCACCCGGTAAGCGCCTGCTGGTGGGGAGCTCCGGGCCTGCTTTCTCCCCCCCCCCCCCCCAGCGCCGGACAGAAGGGATCAAAAAAGCCCGCCGGGATGATCCGGCGGGCCTGGTGTGTATCTGGAGAGGCGTTACTTGTGCGGTGTGTAGTCAGGGTCGTAATCGTTCAGGGCCTTGGCGACCAGCTTGGAGAGGCCGAACAGGGCGATGACGTTCGGGATGACCATGAGACCGTTGAACATGTCAGCCAGCTCCCAGACGAGGGTCACATGGAGCATGGATCCGAGGCAGAGGAAGCACATGACGCCGATGCGGAAATAGGTGATGACCTTTGTGCCGAAGAGGTACTTCACATTCTGTTCGGCGAAGAAGTACCAGCCGACAATGGTGGAAAAGGCGAAGAAGAAGAGGCAGATGGCGACGAAGGCGAGACCGAAAGAGCCGAAGCCGCTGACGAAGGCCTTCTGGGCGAGTTCGATGCCTGTGGTCTTGCCGTCGAGAACGCCGGTGGTGAAGATGACGAAAGCGGTCATGTTCAGGACCACGAACGTATCGATGAACAGGCCGACAATGGCCACGAGGCCCTGCTGGGCAGGGAACTGAACCTTGGCGACAGCGTGGGCGTGGGGCGTGGAGCCGAGGCCGGCTTCATTGGAGAAGAGGCCGCGGGCCACGCCGTAACGCATGGCTTCCTTGATGGTCGCTCCGATGACGCCACCCGTGGCGGCCTGAGGATTGAAAGCGCCCACGAAGATCATCTTGAAGGCGGGAATAATCTGTTCATAGTTGGAAAGGATTACGATGAGGCTGCCGAGAATGTAGAGGAAGGCCATGACGGGCACGATCTTCTCGGTAGTGGAGGCGATTCGCCCGAGGCCGCCAAAGAAGATAAAGGCGGCGAAGCCGGCGACAAAGAGTCCGGTGTACAGAGAGGGAATGCCAAAGGCGTTCTGGAAGGCAACGGCGATGGAGTTGGACTGCACCATGTTGCCGATGAATCCGAGAGCGATGATGATGGAAATGGAGAAGAAAATGGCCAGGGGCCGGCAGTGCAGACCGTTTGTAATGTAGTAGGCGGGGCCGCCGGTCACATGTCCCTTGTCATCCTTCGTTTTGAAGAGCTGGGCCAGAACGGCTTCGGCGAAGATGGTGGCCATGCCGAAGAATGCGGCAATCCACATCCAGAAGATGGCGCCGGGACCGCCCATGGCGATGGCTGTGGCAGCGCCGGCGATGTTGCCGGTACCGACCTGGGCCGCGACAGCCGTTGCCAGGGACTGGAAGGAGGTCATGCCTTCCTTGCCGGCGCGCTCGCCGTGCAGGCTGAGGCCGCGGAAGGTGAAGCGCATGGCCTGTCCGAATTTGCGGATCTGCACGAACTTGAGTTTAAAGGTGTAGAAGATGCCAACACCCACAAGCAGCGGAATAAGACCCGTGACGCCCCAGAGATACGAGTTAATAGCCTGAACGATGGCTGTAAGCTGATCCATGAACACTCCCCTTTTTTCAGCGGCTGTCCCTTTGCGTTCCTCATGAAGGACAGAACCCAGGATGAAAGAAAAAAATCCTCCCGCCACATGAATGGGGCAGGAAGGATGCTGGTGCGAAGTTGTGGTGTCGGAAGGACGAGATGTGTTTCCCGCCGAAGAAAATGAAGGGCCGGATACCCGGAGAAAACCCGGCAAGGCCTTCGGCTTTTGCCTTATCGGGCGCGGGACGCCGGCCCACAGGGAAAAAGACAGGCCGGCAACACAAAACAATGGAAAGAAACGTAATACAGATACTGTTCTCCGGTCAATGAAATGACGGAGCGATGTACTTCAGCATTGGACAGAAAGAGGGAAAACAGCGCAGCAGGGAGAAGTCTGACTGGAAGATCCCATGCGGCTGAAGAAAAGCAAAAAGGAAAACCGTGCTCTTGGAAAAAATTTTTGGAAAAGATTGACACTCCTGTCCTGGAAGCGTAGACATCGCGTTCGCCGCCTGAAAACAGCCCTTCTCTGAAGGTTCCTGAAAGAAGATTTCCGGAAAAAAGGGAAAAAAGCTGTTGACAGGCATGAGGGATGAGCGTAAAAGCCTCCCTTGCCGCATGAAACAGCGGGGCTTCAAAAAGCCTTCACAAAAAGTTTTTTGAAGATTTTCAAAAAAGTTGTTGACAAAGCGGTGGCAAAAGAGCATGTTTACAAACGCCGCAAAAAAACGGCGGGAGTGAAAAACTCTTTTTCTGGTTCATTGACAAGTGAAGAGCGAGTGGAAATAGAACTTTGAGATTCTGATTTCTGCCAAGCAGAAATCTTTGTACAGATTTGAACTGGAGAGTTTGATTCTGGCTCAGATTGAACGCTGGCGGCGTGCTTAACACAT